>Ga0209464_10000006_pt1 | contig 434112 bp, 389 predicted proteins | sample DOMMetBare1Fresh_2_FD_187473 | JGI IMG/M metagenome (GOLD analysis project Ga0209464, IMG submission 187473) | Wetland sediment microbial communities from St. Louis River estuary, USA, under dissolved organic matter induced mercury methylation -... | ecosystem: Environmental > Aquatic >...
GACAGTCCGATAGGAACGCCCCCTCTCGGTATAGAAATACTCCAAGCCCAGGTTGTTGCGAGCGCTGAACCAGTGCGAATAGCGCCCAAAAAACTCCTGCACTCCGCCGCCCCCCTGAGAATGTCCCGGCGTCATATCATGATAGACGTAGCCACGGGGGAACTGAAAGTCGCTATAGAGCATGACGCTTCCGAAAAAATATTCGAAACGGAAATCATCCCGGCAGGTTGTTGTCAGGCAGGGGATCTGGAAGCCGGCGACATAACTCTCCACAATTGGCCAGACGCCGCCCGCATTATCTTCACCTGAAAACTCGCCATACACCTCAGTATTGCGAAGCCAGGGAATACGGAAGCGCAGGTCAAGACCCGCGATGGAATTGGAGTGGTCATTGTTACCGCCGCCGAAAATTGTATCGGGTGACCCGGTAAATCCCGGGCCACCTGTCTGACGAACAAAATTGGCACCGATTTCGAACCACTCCTTTGGTTTGACCGCCAGCTTGAAGCCGATCAGCCAGGGATGGCGGTGATCAGGCGTACCGGCATCGGTCTCATCAAATCGGGAGAAGAGCAGCGAATACTTGATATCGCCAACCCAGCGTTTGATCCACTCCACCTGCAGAGGTTCGGGACTGGAGAGCTTGATTTGATCGAAGTTACGGGCGTTGCTGGTCAAGGTGGTCGTGCCGCGATAACCGGGACCGAACCAGTTTTCATCCCGACCGGCCTCCAGCTCCAGCCCTCCCCCACCCAGCTTGACATAGCCGCGATTCAGACGAATCGTAGTATCACCTTTGGAGGCCTGGAGAACAGGCTCAACCAGTCCGCTAACCTTGTCACTCAGGTAGCCTTCAGCGGCCCAGCGTAATTCACCGCTGTGACCCTTGAGATGAATGATGCCATTGTTATTCTCCAAAAGCGGTGTTCCCTCGGTACCGCTCGTATGCACCGGGCCGCCCGGAAATGGTCGCAAGTCTCCACCAATAAAACCGAAGGCCGACTGGTGGCTCGGATCCAACGAGGTACGGTTAAAATCACGTGCGGCGCCATCAAGATAGACGTAGCGCGCCAGCAGAGAAGCCACAGGGTTGTAATCAATTACCGGCGGTTTTTTTTCAGGGTTCGTGCGCAGAGAAACTTCCCTCGGCAAAAGCTCACGGATCCGCGCTACCAGTTGCATGGCAAAGGCAGGCGCGGAACTGTCCTGCGCAGCGATGTTCTTCACCGCCTCAAGAACCAAACGGGCTGCCTCTGCCTTGGAATAGGGTCGCAACCCTTTCACGTCCGAGGTGATCAGTCCCAAACCGGCCAGTTTTTCAAGATAGTCGTAGATCGGGCTGCCCAGGGGGATGTTGGCCGAGGAAAGGGCATACACCGGCGCGGCGTGAAACATGAGTAAGAGTGCCGCCCCAATGGCTATCCTTATTAATACGCCTGCAGCGATTTCTTTAAAAAGCATAATCAATACGCGCCCTTGCCACTAATCACCACCGAAATTGTTCTAACTAGCAAACTGAGATCAAGCCAAATCGACCAGTTGCGGATGTAATAGGAATCGAGTGTTTCCTGCGCAGCCAGATTCCCATCACTGCGCGCACTCACCTGCCACATTCCAGTCATGCCAGGCATGACACTTCTACGCAATACTCGAAAACTCTCATCAAACTGCTCCAGATGGTAATGTGGAAAGGGGCGCGGCCCTACCAGACTCATCTCGCCCCGCAACACGTTCCAGAGCTGTGGCAACTCGTCAAGACTTGTCTTTCTGAGCAATGTTCCCACCATAGGGAGGATCCGCGGATCTTCCTTCAGCTTGAAAAATTGTTCCCACTCATGACGTGCATCGGAATTTTGTTCCAGATATTCATGTAGCAGGTTATCAGCATTGAGAAACATCGTTCTCATCTTCCAAACCTTGAATTTCTTCCCCCCCCGTCCCTCGCGCACCTGACAATAAAAGGGGTTTCCCGGGCTCACCATTATCGTCCAGAGCGCAAGCAGCATAAAAAGGGGCAGGCTTAGCACAAACAGGGGGATACCGAGTACATAATCCATACAGCGTTTAAAATACCAATGTCTGCGCAAGAGCAGATTTTTCTGGATCTCCAGCCCAATGACCCCACCCAGGTCGCGGGTTTCAACCCAGAGACTCTGCAAGCCGATCAGGTCAGGCACAATCAGCACATGAAAAAATGGCAGATGCCGTACCAAATGGACAATTCGTTCTCGACCCGCACCAGGTATGGCAATCAGGGCACACATAACCTTCCCTGAATATTCATTAGCCTTGTCTAGACAACCGACAACAGGCACACCTGCAATTGATGAACCCCATTTATTATTGTCGTCATCCAAAAGAGCAATCGGCCGGTACCCCAGCACTGCATCGTTGAGTAGAGAACTGACAACATGCTCCCCGGTTTTGCCGGCACCCAGAACGATGACCGGCGTACCCCATAGATTATGACGTATCAGTATGTTGCGGAAAACAAATTGAAAAAACGGCGGGAGTAATAGGGCTATAACTAATGTGAGGAGCAGGATCCCTCTGGAACGGCCACTCTCATTTGTCAGAAAGTTCCAGGTAATGAATACCAGGAAAAAAATAAATGTGGTCCGCAGTCGCCTTCGTAACCGCTCCACAACTGACAGGCCATAACCTGGATAGAGCCCAACCAGCCAGAATCCCACGGGAAGAAGCAACAGCCCTATGGCCAGCTTACCATAGTCCTGTTGCGACATATCCAGCGGCACCCAGCGAGTCAAAAACGATCGAAGGTGCCACCCCAGAAACAGTGAGACTTGCAGTGCAACAACGTCCACAAGCAATTTAGTCCCGCGAATCCAGCGCTGCTCTCTAAATAATGCTTCTTCTGACCGTAAAGAACAGTGCATACTTATTTACTCACCATGTACAAAGGTAGTCGATTCCAGAGCGAAATCTAGTGGAGAAGCGTGTTAAAGTCAATGACTGTCCGTTTTCATGCCTTTAAACAACGCATCATATTGATCGGTAATTTTTTCCCAGGTGTAGTTTGTTGTGATGCGCGTTCGTGAGCTTTGTTTGTAGGTTTGAAGCGTACCGGGCACAGCCTCAATCGCGTGAATAAGTGTTTCAAGACTTCCTTTTTGCTTTGTGAAAAACATTCCATATTCATCATTGTTCAACATCTCCCGGTTGAAGACCGTATCCAGGGCACAGATAGCACAGCCATATGCCAATGCCTTCAGCATGGTCGGGTTTGTTCCACCAAACTCATGGCCGTGAAAATAGGCAAAACAGTTGTGGTACAGCTCCGCCAAAACATCTTGATCGGTAACATATCCTGTAAAAACGACCCTGGGGTCATCCAACCCCTTGAGCGACTTTGCATAGGCATCCCGGTAGGGAACATCTCCAACGATAACCAGTTTTTTATCAGAAGAAGCACCAATAAACTCACCTAGTATGATATCGGCATTATTATCAGGAATCAGCCTGCCGACTATAAGATAGTATCCCTGCGGCTGCAATCCCCACTGTTTGATCAATTCAGGGTGCGTTGACTCACGGATATTCGCTCCATAGGCAATAACCGTTGACTGGGCATTAAACTCGCGTTCGTAGACCTTCTGCATCTCATCCGAATCGGTGATAATCACATCATAAAGCTTCGTAGCCATCCGGGAAGCCCAATGAAAATATTTTGAGCCCAAACCCTTCCACTTCGGCCTGAGCCACTCGAGTCCATCGACATTTATAGCTGTCTTCTTGCCAAACAGCCTGGTAATCAGGCCAAAAGGGCCATTGGCCGAGTTCACCACCAGAATAATGTCAAAGTTCTTAAGACAGGCGTGAGTTATGGATTGGATTGAATGGACCAACTGGCTGAGGGACTTCTTCTCGATAGTTGAAATATAGACCAGATTTACCCCGTTGACCTGCGCGGGAAAACTCTTGAACAGATTTTTATGGCAATAGACGGTAATTTCGTAATCTCTTGTAACCAGCCGCTCTACAAGTTCCTTGACGAAGGTTTCGTACCCACTGTAAACGTATGGATATCCACGGGAACCGATTATGGCAATCTTCATCAACAAGCTCCTTCATCAGCTTTCCGAGCTTTAATTACCTTTGCTGGGACCCCGGCTACGACCGAGAATGGGGGAATGTTCTTCGCGACTACACTTCCGGCTGCAATCAACGACCCGGTCCCGATCGTTACCCCGTCAAGAATAGTGACGCCTGAACCAACCCAGCAATCGTCCTCAACTACAACACCTTTTCTGCTTTCACCCTGCAACCGTATCGGCACGGAAATATCATCATAGTTGTGGTTCTCAGAAAAAATCCTTACCCCAGGTCCCATAATCACGTTCGAGCCGATCTTAACCCCACCTTGGCAGCCGATAAAAGACTGGGCGCCGATGGCCGAGTAATCTCCTATCTCAAGCCCAACGCCCTTGTTGGCTATCACCCCGGTACACATTATAATGACCGCTTTTCCGATGGTTACATTTCGTCCGAAAATCACCCCCTTATCCGATAGGGCATTTATTTGGACGTAATCTTCCAAAATAAGGTTTGGGCCTGATTTAATCTGGTAGCCATTTTCGATTACAACGGTTCTGCCACAAAACAGCAGTCCACCAGACATACTGATCTTACATCTGCTAAAAATTCCCCGTACTATCTGCAAACCGCGGTACTTGACAATATTAAACAACTGTCTGTCGGTATAGGCGGATTTGAATTTATATTCAGGGTCATTTTTCAATTTTGAGATGACGGTTTCGACAATACTCATAAACCCTACACTTTCCCTTTTTCAACAACATTACCTACACATTTCATTAGGTTTGCGGCGGAATATTTCCATTGGAACTGTTGGGCTTGCCGTAGACCACGCGTGATTTTTTCCACATACAATTCCTTGTCAGAAAGGAGGTTATCAATTGCATCGGCAATGCTTCGAGGATCATCAGGATTCGCATACGTTCCGGCGTTACCACAAACCTCCGGCAGAGATGATCGGTCCGAGACGACAACAGGAACTCCCGCAGACATTGACTCAAGTGGAGGAAGGCCAAACCCTTCCTCAAAAGATACGAACCAGAAAAGAGTGGCAAGAGAATAAACTACGGGCAGATCATCATCAGAAACAAATCCGGCAAGTTGTACCCTTTCATTAATGCCCAATGCGCTGACTACCGTCTTGATATCAAACATTTTCCAGTCATATGATCCTACAAGAACTAAAGGTATTTCTTTATCGTTCAATAAAGGAAGCGATTTTAGCAGATTCATTATGTTTTTACGCTCATTCAATCGACCAACATACAACAGGAATCTGTCAGGCAGGCTGTATCGTTCACGCACCTCATTAAGACGTTCGGCGCTGTAGTGGTGACGTGGCATGAATTTTGAGTCGACCCCGATATGTATGACGTCAATTTTAGTCAGCGGCGTACCACAACATGCGTTGATTCTCTTCTTCTCGGAATGGGAAATCGTGCAGATTCTTGAGGCAAACTTGCTCAGCATCTTGATCGGATATAAGTAAACCCGCTCTTTACGAGTAAAGTACTGCGGATGAGAAAGATAGATAACATCGTAAATGAAAGCAATGCTCCGCCAATTGCGCACAAGCGGAACAAAATTCTGAAAAATAATGGCGTCCAGTTTCAGACGCCATACCGCCAAAGGGACGACGAACAGATTGGACAGGAGGTTGTTTCCCCCCCAAACATAAACCAGATGAACCAAGGGACTTTTAAACGGGAAGTGCTGCCCGCGTGCATGCTTATCCAGAATCACAAATAATTCATGTTGCGTATTTTCCTTGATAAGTTGCTCCAAAATATTACGAACGACGTTCCTCCCACTAGGAGGCCCTTCGAAAAACCATTTTGCATCAAAGCCGATTTTCATACACTCCCCACAGGACTGCGTGAAAGCGATTTTGTAGCTTGAACGTCATCAAAAAGCATTTTCGCCATAACGCAAAAAAGGAGTTCAAACCCAGGGAACCCACCTCGAATCCAGATAAAAATAACCATTAAAAGTACTGATAAAAAAGCCACGCCGTAAACGGAGCTATCATAATCAGTGATACCTTTCTTTATAACGGCAGGCACAACTCCCTTTAATAGTAACCAGAAGAGCCTGACATACAGACAAAATCCGACCAGACCGAGCGTAGCAAGTAACGTCACAAGAGTGTTTTCATAACGGGCCGTATTCGCAGCAATCTCCAGCTTTCTATCGTACTTTAGCAGGAGGTAATCTTTAACGTCCGTAGGATCAATACAATTACCAAATACAACATTCCCAATAGAACGGGTCCACCTGACAAATCCCAGTTGCAGCAATTCATTATGCCAATCATCACTTACCGAGATATTACGTGCACCCAGCAACTCGATATCGTCAGCGGCCGGAATAAAGGAAATTGCCCGCTGGGCCTCAACAGGCAAAACAGTCAGGATGCCTTTATTAAAGTAAAGTGCGGTGACCAGCACCAGCGAGACAAGAAAAAAAGGCAGGATGATGCTGAACTTTCTAGTCAAAAGCATCCAAATAACAAGTATCAAAATGGCAGTTGCTGTAGATACCCTCCCTTGTCCTATCAGAACAAGGGAGAACAACGCGACTGTATATAAGATAATCGTGCTTTTAACAAAGCCGTTCTTGGATATATAGAAAACCACTATTGAAATATAGAGGCTTAACAGTGCGGAAAAACGTAGTTCCGTCAATGAAGGCAGGACCAACGTATCTGTTTGGGCAGCGACTGCATCACTGAAGAAAAAGAATTCGCTGGCTGAGATCACGTTTCTTGCAAACAGCACAAAGATACTCACAATAAATATGACCTTGATCTGCTCGGCAGTCCCGTACCTATACAAAAGGTAGGAGAAGATAAGCCAGGTCAGGCTGGCAGCATACACCCTGATAATCGAACCGGCACCTGCAAGCAAGCCCGCCGGACCGGAAAAGAGACTCACGGCCATATGCACTATGATATACAGCATCAACACAATAAAGGTCGAAGACAGAGCAGGGTTCTTTCGCAGGACAACCGATCTGTTAAGACAACTCAGGATGATCAATACACAACATGAAAGAGCAAAACCTATCTCTTCCGGATAGATCTTATATCCGATATTGATATTGCTGCCAATAAAGGCAAGTGCTGGAAAAAAGAGCCACCAGAATCTCCAACCGAAGTATATCAAAGCAAGCGCAACAATCCCGACATATACTACGAGAAAGGGGTGGGATAACCTGCTGAGAGATGCGCCTAAAGCGCACGAGATGATGACGGTACATACCGATAGTAAGACGATTATAGATTTCAATGACCTTATATTGGCTATCATTTCAAAAGAGACCTGAAGATATTTTCAGAAAGAGTTGTAAACAGATAATGTCTCACGAGCACACTTCTCCCAGGTAAAGTCCTTAATTCTAAGGAGTCCTTTGTCTACCAACATATCTTTTGCATATCTGTCATGTACCAGCTTTTCTATTGAATACGACAAAGCATCAACATCGAGTGGATCAAGAGTCACCGCTGCATCACCCACAACCTCCGGCAGTGACGCAACATTTGATGTAATCACGGGACAACCACAGGCCATGGCCTCCAACGGCGGAAGACCAAAGCCCTCATACAGCGAGGGATATACGAACAGGTCTGCCAGGTTATAAATAGCCGGTAAATCATCAACATCAACATAGCCGGGAAATTTTATGCGATCGTTTAACTTCAACTCAGTTATCAGGCTGTAGAGGTCTTTAGAATTCCACCCATAGGCACCAGTAAGCACCAAATCGTGGTCGATACGATCTTTGATTTGAGAAAAGGCTCGTATGAGGGTTTTAAGATTCTTCCGTGGCTCAATTGTTGAAACCGCAAGTATGAATGGTCTGTCAAAGTGGTACTTGCAGCGCACAGCCTCTTTCTGTTCGGTAGAAACAATCCTGAAACCCTCATGGACTCCAAGCCAGGTTACGATAACTTTTTTCTCGGGTATCTGCGGATACAGTTCCAAGATCTCTTTTTTAGTGAATTGAGAAATAGCTATTATTCTGTCAGCACGCTCAATATATCGGGGAAACAGGTGATTCATCATGGTTCGATGCCACAAGGAAAATGAGTGGGGTGACCTGACTATGTAGGTATCGAAGACCGTCAGTACGATAGGGATATCACACGTTAAAGGACAAACCATGGCAGGGGCATGAAGTAGTCTAGCGCCTGTTTTTTTTGCTAATCGAGGCATTATCCGTTGTTGCCAGATAAATTCACGGTTCAGGGTATCAAGTATGCGTAACGTTTTCCTCTCCCTGGAAAAAAAAGGCACATAATCCAGCGGAGTAATTGCCGGCCCGCTCTCAAGGTTGCCAAGAGCGCGAAGCAGCGACCTCACGTATGTAGCAGTTCCGCCACCGGTCAATTGTAAAGCGGATATATCCACGGCAATATTATTCATAGGGTTATTTATCAATCATCATTTTTTGTGATCACGTTACGTACAAACCGACTTATATAAAGCGAATGTTTGCTTTGCGGTACTCGGCCACGAAAAGGTGTTTGCCTTTTTGAGACCCCACGCACTAATTGAACGTCTCAGTTCATCATCGGCAAGCAACCATCGCATTTTATTACTAAGCTTTTTCGCATCATGAGGGTCAAAAAGCAGATCATCCCGGTCAATTATTTCAGGAATTGAAGAACAATTACTTGCAAGAACGGGAGTTCCACAACTCATAGCCTCAAGAGGCGGCAACCCGAAACCTTCGTATAACGAAGGGTACACAAACAGGCGAGCCAATCTATAAATACTTGGTAAGTCTTCCTGCGGGATGGGCCCAAGAATCCTGATAACATCCTGAATATTCAAATCCATAGCAATTTGAGTAATATTCTCAACAAGCCCTCGATTCAACTGTTTCATTGAAGGGTTGAAACTACCACCTAATACAAGCAACTCTTTGACGCCATTTTTCCTTGATTCCGCATAAGCTTCCAACAAAACTTTTACATTTTTTCTGAAGTCAAACCCACCAATATAAAATATATATTCATCAGGAAGAGCATATTGATGCTTGATTTTATCAAGCTTTGATTTGTCGATATCTTTTTCAAAAACTCTATCTGATGCAATATGAATAACCTTTACCCTGCTCCTATCAGTTCCCAGATATTTATGGATATCCGACTGTGAATATACTGAATCGGTAATAATGAAATCGGCTTTATTGATACATAATTCGGAATACCACATATGTATCCGCCTCAAACATGAACCTCGATACTTCGTATAAATCATCGGGATAACATCATGAATAGTGACAATGTGTTTAAAGCTGTTCCCATGCAGAAATGTAGAGCAAAGATAAGGGCTGTGCAGCAGATTGACATGTAACTCAGCGGCTTTTTTTTTCAGTTCAAATTCGAATTCGAGAACATCAACTACATCATTTGCCCGGTTCTTTTTTTTAACAACGCAGTATTCTACATTAGGCAAAAGTGGAAGATTAGTTGCACTGTTGTTAGAATCAAGGAAAACCGTTATGCTGTCTTTTTCGGTAATAAGAGTAGACAACTCGGCCACAAGGTTGACGGTATACTGTCCTATTCCAGTATAAGGCTTTGAATAAAACCAGCCATTTATTCCGATATGCATAATATGCCCTGAATACTATAACCTAGTGGAATACAGTTACTACCGAGAAGATCAAGCATAGTGACCTACCGTAAGATACAGACAGACAAATAGAGGCCTCCAGCACCTGTCATGCAGCACTTCCATATTTATATTTGCGCTTCAGGACGTGGGCAGCACGAAATAGCCCCTTGATAATGGCGCTCTTTGCTAGTATCAGTAACGGCTGGCAGAGAAACCTGAAACGTGGTACGGCACCGAATAACTCGTGTAATCGATTGGTAATTTCAACCAGTTCATGGTTTGTCATCCGATAGGAATCAACCACAATGGCCCTGGGTATCGTAGCGAGCACGAGCCGCTGCTTGCACAAAAGATCACCCGCTGTTATTACCCCCTCATCGAACAGATTACGGTAGGTCATATAGTAATCCAGACATAAGTGATTTAATGCATCGTAATCTACCGTTGAAGGCATCCGCGCTGCAAGGAGCCGACTACCGATAAAGAATGAAGGCAGCTGAGAAGCTGCGGCAGTGCGAGCACTGACTTCGTTTAGAATGCCACGGTTTTTTTCGAAGTAGTCCCACCCCCTTCGCGACAGGGCCTCTGCAAGAGCCCCTTGCCCGAGGCGGGTATTATAGATAAATCCCGAATAATGTCCAACTGACGGATAATTCAGTACATCATAAGCCCTTTCAAACCTGACATCGTTTGTCGGGGCATAATTTTCATGAAATGGGCTATTCACATCTTCCTGAAAACTGAAATAATTAAGGGCAACAAACGCATACTCACCATCTTCCAACACGTCCAGCACCCGCTCAACCAGACCTGGCAGGTAAAGGTCATCATCGCCGAGAATTGCCAGGTAGTCACCAGCAGCATATTCAAAACACTTGATCTGATTGCCTGTATAACCCAGATTTGTTGAGTTACGGTACGTCCGAAGTTTTGGATAGTGCCGCCGGAATTCTTCCAACACTTCCGAAGTATGATCAGGCGAGGCATTGTCGGAAACAATCACCTCTACCTCCGCGTTATCAACTACTTGTGGAATAACAGCGGCCAAGCATTCTCTTAATAATTCAGCCCGGTTAAATGTCGGAATGCAGACGGAGAGCTTCATACTATTTATCCTGTATTTTCAGTTTGTTGCAGCATCGTTTGCTACTATGTGCCACTCAACACGCTTCTTAATAAAAACGTAGGCGGTTAATGGCAATCCAATCAGCAGATTTATACCGACAATTGAATAGGTCATACTCTCCGGAGTTAAGTACTTGGCACATGCCCAGGCACTAGCGGCAATCATAAACGCTCCAACAAGCGATGTTGCCAATAATGGTTCAGACTTGTGAGCACGCAGGTAGCCAGCCATAGACGTTATAATCAGCACTACAACATTGTTCACTAACAGTGCACCAATAGCTGAAAGAGAAAGTACTCGCCTACCATAAACCGGAAAATGTGTTTTAAGTATGTAGACCAGTGTAAATACCATCAGAGACAGTATCATGCTAAAAAACAGCGCTTGGATGGTACTTCTCCGGGCAATCGCATCCAGTTCCGTGTACTGTTGTTTCTGAATCAACGTTCCGTACATAGGGAATTTCGTTGAAATCCAGGCGACACTAATAGTTAATGCCACATTGGCTATACTCATGCTCATGCCCATCTGCCCCGCCACTGTTGCCCCCTGGTAGCGAAACAACAACGGATTGAACAATTGAGAGATTAAATAGCCGGACATCCAACTCAGTGCGATTCGCCACTGCATGGGGAGAATTTCTTTTCTCCAGGCAAGGTGGACTGATGGTAACCTATCCTTTTCTCGGACGGTTTGCCGCAACAACCCCTTAAAGTTCCGATAACTCCAGCCAATAGAAACAGCGAAATTTATCCCCGCCAGGATCGCTGCCGCCAGGAGCCCGCCGTTTGCCACGATAACAGTCCACACGCACAAGGCGCCCGAAATGGCCTGCCAAAGCCGCATTTTCTGCAGGTCTGCCACCCTGCCGCACCCTTCAATAACGGTAAGTAACGGGTAGATGGTTAGATTAAGTGAACTGAAGAACACCAGCAGGATCCACGGAAAGCTGAAACTTACCCGTGTGGATTCCGCATTGGAGCCAAAAAAGATCAAGCCAACCGGGGTCAATATAAGAAACAACAGCAAGGCAAGTAGTCCGTACCAGACAAGCGACTTACGCAGGATTGTCACCAAGCGGGCTAACGGATCAACCTTACCGGCAAGGGCACCATTGGGTGTCCAATGCAGATATGCGAATTCATGGCTTGCAAACTGGGTAATTACGACGCCCAGGCCCAATTCCAGAAAAATGGACAGTGAGAGAATATTGGCAAATGTGTAGTAAAACCCCTGTTCAACGGGTGAGAAGAAACGGGCGATTAAGTAAATAGTTATCGGCTGCGTCAGGAAGGAGACCCCCCGACCAAGCAGTACAAAAAAGACGGCCTGATCAATACCAAGCTTTCTGCAAACGGACTTAGCTGAATTAATCACGTAGCTATCTATTCTCCCTGATATGTAGCAGCCATCACCATATCCACATTCAACGGATTACAAGCTCACTTTCGATGGGAAATATAATTCCGCCAGACCCATAATACCGGCCTGAGCGGATAGTAGAGCCAGAACAACGCGGCCGGCAGGTCAAGCACCTGATAATCTTCAGGAGACACGAGGCAGTATTTCGCAATAATATCATAGGTCAATGAAGGGCGCAGACGCTTCATGTGCAACGTTTCACGCAGTTTTTGAGCACTCTTACCTGCCGAGAGCAATGTTCCTCCATTCATCAGCAGCTTTGTAAGAGCCCTCTCACTAAACGAGGCAGCCAGGCTTTCCTGCCTGATCAATGTGCATAGTTCGTACGGTAAGGGGACGCCGTAAACCCAGTGCACCATCAGTGCACTGTGTGCCAGAATTCGTCGCAGATCGAATTCTGCCGCCCGTTCAAGCAGCGTATCCCAGCTCGTTGAACGTTCGGATAAAAGCAAACGCGCCACATCCCCCAACCATTTCATGCTGGACCACAGGTGACGCGACCCATGCTCGCATAGCAGCAACAGCGTGGCATCGTCATCCAGACAATCAACGGACAATTCCTGCCACTCCTTCCGAGTTGTATGGGACAGAAAATCGTTCATCTGCCCTGGAAGCCACAGACCAAAATTCCAGTGCAGCTCCACATGCAGGCCGGTCTTGGAATGTATAAAATCATAATGCGGGAGGTGGGTTCTGAATTGCCGCTTCTGCCGCGCCGTCAATCGAAGGCCGTGATAATCGCACGAATACCCCTCAGCTTCAAGGATCTGATCCGCCTGGTCGACGTGTTCCGGTTTTACCAGGATATCCAGATCGACGGAACTCCTCATCCCCATATCACCGTAAAGCTGGTGCGAAAGGAATACGCCTTTCAGCGGGATCACACTGATCCCCTGAGCGGCAAACAGCTTGATCAAGCGGGCAAGTTCCGCTGCTTGGTAGAGCGCCTGAAGACGTGACGAACCGTTACGCGCCCGCAAGGTCTCACGAACAGAATCCGGTACGAATTCGACAGCATATTGGCATAGTATGGAATATGCCAGTGCCGGCAAGCCATGGCGCCTGACAAGATGTACAAAAGCATTCCAGTCGATCCCCCCCCTGCACAGCAAGGCGACCTTCTCCGCCTGGTCCTGTTCCAGAGACGGCGGTGCGATCCATGAGCAGGCCACAAGGAGCCTGAATTCGGAAGTCACAGAAAATTTCCCCGGGATATTTGGCAAAGGTACATCAGGCATGCTTAAGAACTCTCATCTTCACGTTGTCGCGAATCACCCCACCTGTGAGATAGGCTGCCACTGTTTTATGTCTAAAGCGCAGACCACCACCAGATAGGTGAACCGGTGTAATTTATTCTAATTGTCCATCCGGGCTGTAGTGTCATGCTTCTGGTTATGCCGACCGGTTGCCCCGCAACCGAAGCTCCGTTGACGGTTCCGCCAGTAATAAATACCGACACCTGAAAAGGGAACGGATTGACGATATCAGTGTTGTTAGTCAACGCCGGTGCAGGCAAGTATGAATTGTAAAGAGTGGAAAATCCTGGCGATGGCTGAATGGACAACGGCGACACTTTACAGAAATCCGCCCTCACGTTTACCATTTTGCTGGTGAGCGCTGCGTCAGCAGCGACACCGAAACCCAGTGAGTTATAGGACGCATCAAATCCGCTTATATTGACCCTGCTTGTCGCCGGTGAAAGATACAAGCCTGTATTTTCATACGACGCGCTGCACCCTGTAAAATTTACGTGGCTGGATTCTACCACTGAGAAACCATAGCCCGCGCCTCCCAGAGACTGCCCCGCCTTGAACGGATGAGCCGCACCCGCTGTTGTGGCTTGTCCTCCGGCTTGGCAGTTTGCGTACGTCACAAACCTGCTGACCTCGCTATTAAATTCACTATGTTTGTTCAGAAATGACCTGCAGTTCGTATGACTGACATGTGAACAGCCGTTATGTGTGAACCCATTGGCAATGGCCATGCCTCGTGCGCTGCAATTGACATAGCTTACATTGGTAGAACTGTTGGCAGAAAAACCACTGGCAGTGGAGCCGCTGTCGCCAACAACGGAACAATCGACGTAAAAGACATCACTGCATAATCCTATCTCAAAGTGAAAACCCTCGCCAAGACCGGAGCTGGCGGTACCCCTCACGTTTTTTATTTCAACACGGGTAAGATAGAGACCCTTTACACGTAAAAAAGCTGCTCCCAATTGGCGGTCTATGATTTGATTAACAGCATTACCGTCCAACCCGACGTCCTCGACGGAGATATTTTTATTGCCGCTTCCAATATTGCTGTTCTGAATGATCGCAGCCTGGTCAGGACTGTTTGCAGCAAGCTTTATGATACTGCTGTTCAATCCACAGCCTTTCAGGGTTGTGTTGCTACCCAAATACATGACGCTCTTGTAGGCTTTGTTTTCAGGGTTTGCCGTCGCGGTTCCAAGATACGTGTAGCATTGAAGCTTGATTACACCACCATGTGAAGATATGGAGTTGGCGGCGGCGCTCAATGCCGGCCCCATATCGGTCGTCCCAGGAATTGCATTGATTTTCCACCACTCCGGCAGTACCTCAGCTACAGCCCCCGGTCCAAAGATGACGCGACCTCTCCCGCTAAATACTTGAGTCAAGCCTGCCTGAAATGGTCCGTTAATGGTAAGAGTCTTACCGGCGTTTACATTAATCTTGCCGCCGGCCTCAATTTTCAATGTAACGTTTTCCGGTACAGTAACATCATCAGTCGTGATCGGGCTTGTTACGTGGATGATATTTCCCGGCGCGCTTGTCGGGCTGAAAACGTCAGTAGTAGCAGGGGGTGAGATTGCGTCAGCGTTAGCCGAGATAGCCAGCGATAAAACGACAAAACATATACAGCATGCCAACACCGCCATAACATAACGTTTAGCATCATTGATATTCACGACTGTCTCCGTCCAGCGCAACCAGCTCAATATGGTAGGTGTCATGAACTTTTCATTTTCAGAATTGTTTGTACCTGCACAGATCGGTGCAAAGCCGACGTGAATACTAACAGCATGCAAGGCGCTGGTAAAGCCTCTGTTCAAATCACAACGTTATAGGCACATAACTACCTTTTGGATAGATACATAATTGTCAGGACATCAGTGCGGGCGCGGCTGTAAGAAAGCGCCCCAAAAACCCCATCAACAGCTCCACACATTCTTCAACGGTATTGGCGGCCGTATCCACATTGCACACCGGTTCCAACGGCGGTTCGTAAGGCGCCGAAACCCCGGTAAAAGCCGGCAATTTTCCGGTACGGGCAAGCTTGTAGAGCCCCTTGGGATCACGCTCCTCGCATATTTCTATGGGGGTATTTACATGCACCTCAAGAAAATTCGCGTTACCGATGATCCCACGGGCCATCTCCCGGTCCTCACGGTAGGGCGAGATAAAGGCCGTAATGACAATCAAACCGGCATCGTTCAACAAACGAGCCACCTCGGCAATACGGCGAATGTTTTCAGCACGGTCCTGTGGAGAAAAGCCCAGATCACGATTGAGGCCATGACGGACGTTATCGCCATCCAGCACATAGGCGGTATGGGCACCATCCAGCAGCCGGCGCTCCAGAGCATAGGCAATCGTCGACTTCCCGGCCCCGCTCAGCCCGGTCAACCAGAGGGTTACCGGCCTCTGTCTCAAATGGTGAGCCCTCTCTTCAGCAGTTATCTGTCCGGCATGCCAGACCACTGTCCGATCCATATTCTATTCCAATCTTCTTCATACTAATATTTTGTGACGATCAAGATTATTACAATTATTCCAATTTGCAATCAGGTGATACAAAAAAGCCCCCAAGCACTCCTATTTCGCTTAAAAGCGCCTACTTCTTGCAGGAGGGGCGAGAGGGCTAGGTCACGTGTCCGCGTGAACGGTTATTGTTTACAGTTCATCTCTCTCATCTGTAATTGCCATGATTGGGCGTAATGCCCCCCGGCCGCTACCAGCTGCTCATGTGTACCGGATTCTGTTATGCGACCGCTCTCCATGACGTGAATCATGTCAGCATGCATGGCAGTGGTAAAGCGATGGGTAATCATTACGGCCGTATGTCCTTCCGTCAGTTCCCGAAATTTTCCCAGCCAATCGGCTTCAGCCCAGGAATCCATGGCGCTGGTCGGTTCATCCAACGCAATAATGGCCGCATTGCGGAGAAAGGCCCGCGCCAGCGCTACCCGCTGCCACTCGCCGACACTCAACTCCGCCCCGCCAAACCACTTACCCAAGACAGTTTCATACCCCTGCGGCAACCGTTCTATGGGCAGGGCTGCCCCGGCGGACCGGGCGGCAGAGCGGATTTGGCCGTCATCGGGATGTGATGCCAGATCACCCATGGCGATATTTTCGGCGGCGGTCGTATGATAGCGCACCGGCTCCTGAAAAAGTACTGTAATCCCGCGCCGCAATTCGGCCGGAGCAAACCGGCGCAGGTCAACGCCATCCAGCAGGACCGCGCCTTCGTAAGGATCGTAAAAGCGGCAGAGAAGCTTGATCAGCGTGCTTTTACCCGCTCCGTTGTGACCGACGATAGCGGTTACCTTACGGGCGGGAAGAGTCAGAGAGAAGTTGGACAATGCATCTCGCTCACTGCCGGGGTAACGAAAAGAAATATTATTAAAACAGATGCCTTGTTGGAGAGGAAGCTGTATCGGTTGCGGGTTATCCGGTTCGGTGAGCTGCGTTTTTTGAGACAGGAAAAGAAAAAGATTATCCAGAAAAAGGGTACTACGGTAGATGCGGCCAGTGCTTTCCATCAGCGACCTGAGCAATCTCTGCCCCTGCTGGAAAGACTGATAGCAGAGCACCAAGTCACCAAGACGAGCAAAACCTTTTGCAGCCCGCAGCAGCATCCAGCCCATCCCACCCAGGCCACCCAGCCAGGCGATTGTTCCAGCCGCCAGTTCCGCCTTCATTTCGCCACGTGCCAGATCCAGACGCCCGGCACGAAGTTGGGCACGCAACCGCTGGAAAGCGTTTCGGTGGTGCCCCCCCAGATCAAACAGGCGCATCTCCGCCGCGCTGCCCCGTTCGGTCAGTATCCAGTCATAATAACGGGAGCGGCGTTCATTGGCCGTATTGGCCGTACGCCACTTGTGTTCGCGCAGGACATAGCGTCCAACCGTCCAGAGGCCCGGCAGCGCGCTGCCGATCAACAGAAACGGCAGCCAGGGTGCGTACACGGCCAACATCCCAGCCAGCACCAGCAGCGTCAAGCTGTTCTGAACAAGACTGCCCAGACTCTCCAACAAGGATAACGGCTGCGAGATGGCCTCAACCCGCGCCCGGTGCAAAAGATCGTATGACTCAGGGTTTTCATAGAAGGCAACATCAAGTTCGAGGGCTTTTTGATGGATCTGTGAGTGGATGTTGTCCTGCACCAGCTCGGCTTGGGCCGTCCGTACCCAGGCCGTCAGGCTGCTCAAGAGCTGGCCGAGCACACCGAGCAGCCCGATCAGCAAGGCCGGCAGCCAGACATCGCCAAATGCCGTCAGGCCGCTCTGGCTGCTAAATGCTGTGGAGATGCGATTCACCGTCAGTCGCGTCAGATATACCAGCGCAGCCGGCATCAGCCCTTGAAGCAGCAAAAGCACTCCCCATGCCAAAGTCCAGCCACGCGCAGCATTCCAGACCAAGCACAAGCCTTTGGCCATCAGCGGGAAGCAGCGGTATAGTTCCTGAAGCGATTTTTTAATCATGCGAAAGAAACAGACATTTGTTCCATTTTCTGAATTGGTAGTTTTTTCTTGTAGCAAGGCATCGCCAGATCAATCTGATTTACTTTCTTGATTAGGATCGCCGGTAGCTTTCTGGTTATTTTCATACTTTCCAAAATCACGTTTCAGTCGAAACTCTAAAGCTCCATAATCCAGTAAAATAGCAGGGTTCGGTTCCGCTTGGGTTGCAATGTACTCGTTGAAAATTGTAAAAAGTCCCTGGCGATGATTGTTTACATATGGGACTATTTGACTTCTTACTCGTTTCGCATGAGACAGGGCCTTATCTATCACTTCATTAGCTTGAACAAAGGTCAGTTCATTATTTCTGAGACGTTTTATCACCTTGCATATGTATCTCGTACATGCGCGCGGGCGCCATTCAGTATAAATTTTACAATTACTATCAACATGGTACCGGCATGGTTGTATAAAATTACGTTTTTGATCTTCTAGCGCTACTCCAGGGTTATTTGACTCGATGAAATGCAAATCTTCATCAACTAGCCGGACATTGCGAAACATGGTGCCGTCACAGCATAACCCGCATTTTCTACAAAGAAAATGTTCTTCGGTCTCTTTACTGTCATCAGCTTTATTATTTTCGGTAGGGTGCATAGAGTTATCTCATTAGCATGTAGAACAAGAAGTATGTGGCCTGCGGTATGTAGAAATAACCGTAAACTTATCATAATTGCCGGCTCCGGTCAGAATGGACTCGCCACATCGCAACCAAGCATGGGCCATCAGTGCTTCAGAACCGCTCTCATCTTTGGCAACTCCGAGATACAGGATTGCGTTGATCCTCCGGCGAGACAACATGACCATGCCGGTCAAGGCCTGTGTCAGGCAGGCACTTTCCCAGGGAGTGCGCGCTGCTGCAGCCCTAATCGCCCAACTGATAGTTTCTGTGTTGCATGGCGGAATTGATTCAGAAGCACCAGGCTGTTCACCCTGTACCAAACCCATCATTGCGGTGATTTTTTGGAACGGCAGCAGTAGAATGGCAGCACGCATCACGCCCAGCAACACACAGGCCTCAAAAAACAACCGCCGTTCCTGCCACGATCGAGAAGAAAATTTGCGCAGATTATCAAACAGCGACACGCACCAAGCCTTCTCGCTCCAGTTCGTCTAAAAACGAAAGCACATCGGCACAGATCTGTTGCTGGCTTCCCTCAAACTCCGTGCCCAACTGATTGCACAGGTCACTCACACAAATTGAGTTTTCCAGAAGCTCCCAAATACGCCGGCCAATGGCATCCAGCGAGATATAGTTGTTGCTCTTCATGTTCAGTATCACAATTTCATTATCAACCGGGGCGGTCATCATCCCTGCGGTACGCACTACACGACTGGTTGCTTCTATTGCCATATTTCATTCTCCTTATTTAGGTTTGTTCAAATAGGTCGGCCGTTTTCATCAAGATAGCCAAATCTCCGCATGGTCTCGCCATGCACATCGACTATCCGTTGCACCAAGTTATCAGGTAACTCTTCACGCCAAGAACCGGTCTGTCCACGACGGAAGAAGAGACCGGATGCCTTTGGCGAACTTTCTCTGAACCCCTTAGCATTCTCCTGGCGCTGCAATTCAGCGAATTCTGAAAAGGCAACGGTACGTCTTACCCGTTCCTCATCAAAAGGTAGTCTACAGAAGCGCACCACTTCGCCGAAGAAACCTTCAGTGTCTCGCTTCAGATCTTCATAACGAACCAGATGTACCGGCAGTCCAGACGTGTCCAGCCAACTCTGAACATGACCGCTCCACGATCCCATCTTCTGGCGTAACTGGTCAGCCATATCACCCAGTGATCGACATAATGCAAATTCGGAATCGCAAAGATTCTCTACAGCTCTTGCCACATTAACACCCCAATGATGAGCACAAGAAGCCGCCATATCTAACGGATTACGCAAAATATAGATAACGCCGCCGGTAATATCGTAGGGAAACAGCCCCTCCCCGTTTTCGGTTCGATACCAGGCATCGTGAACCTTCACATACAAAGTTCCCTGCTCCTCATGTGCCATGCAGCGATATACGCCGGGTCGCAAACAGTCAATAGTAGTATCGTCCAGTGCCGACGCCTCTACTCCCGCCCACTCGTCAAACCAGAGCCGTGCGCTTGCAATCAGCCCGCCTTCAAGCTTGTTGATATCGGCCGGTTCCAGGGAATTACGCAGATAATTGGTCAACAAGATGCGCATCCAGGTATTGCCAGACTTGGGATAGGAAGCCAGCCAGTATATCTTAGGCATGAAGAATTGCCTCCGCAACCTTGTTCACACTACAGCCATAAGTGGGCCGTTCAATGGCTAGCATCTCGACCTGCTCTGCCAGGGCACTTATATACGCAAACACACCTGGATGTTCTTCTGGAAATAGTGGTCCATAGATACATTTCTGCAAGGCGGCAAATTTGTTAGACCCCATTAATTGATTGATGTTTATGCCCTGACCGTGATGGCGACTCAACAAATAAATTGCTCTCAAGGGGACCGGCTCTACCACCATATCAGCATGGCCAATCGGAACAACCACCTTAATGCTTCGCAAGGGGTTACGCTGCAGCCTATCAACATTATGTCCGAGATTTATGGCCGCATCTTCGCACAAGTTCATTTTGGGAAGTCCCGGCAAGACCAGAACCTGTCCGTCACTTCCAATTTTCAGAACAGTTACATCATCAGTTACCATGCGGCAGCCTCGGGCCATCAATGCCCCTTGGGCTGTGGATTTACCCGCACCCGATTCGCCTGAGATAGCCACTGCTCCACGCGGAGTCATTATAACATTTGCGTGCAGAACCAACTGGCCACGCTGACGCAACAGTGCAACAATAACAGTTGAAATCAAATAGGCACAAAGTTGTTCGTCTTCCGCAGCCGGATTACGATACAGAGTAATTAGTTGGCCATTTTCAACCAGAAACCTTCCTGCACGACGTCCACCGCGTAGAAGAAAGCATCCCGGTGAAGCCTGCCAGTTCTGATCTTCAGCAATCGGCGCAACCAGATTATGTGGCACAGGACCTTCAACAATTGTAATGTCAGGTATGGCATCGGTTGCGGCCGGCACTAATATTGAACAAATAAACGGGACTGCCAGTGTAAGTCCATAGAGGTTATAAATATAGGACATAATTGATTTCCAGGAGAACCAAACTTGGCTGTTGAAATGCAGGCATTTTTTTGGATTGTACAGAAGGGGTACAGATAAGGCAATAATGAAGGTTCTGGTAAAAGGACTTTCTATTCACAACTTGAAGAACATTTGATTTGGTGTTTGTCCTGCGGCCTAATATTTTTCATCAATAATATCAGTCAACGCATTCACACTCCATTCACCATGTGGTCTGCGCAATCTACTAATTGATACAGACTGGGCTATCGCAGCTGCATAACGTAGGTGCGTTATCTTGTCACTCAGAGCATCGGCAATGTGACTGTTGTAAGAAAGTACTCCGATTGTGCGGAAACGGTCACTTCCGGCAAGTTCCTCTACTACACAACCTTTTCTGTTGTGAACACTCAACCAATAAATCTTTTGTAGCGGCTGAGGAGTGATTTCAAATTGTTCTGCAATTAATAATTTTTTTCGATTTCTATCAAAGGGTTGCATGACTTCAGAATCGATTTCCATATTTCGTATGGCATCAGGCCAGAGTGCAATTTCTGGAAATGACGGGTAGACTACCGCTTGCCCGATTTCATCCAAACCAATGATTGACAGGTCATCAGCTAACATCTTCCAACCACGTTGCAACAACAACTTCAACAGTGTTGATTTCCCCGTCCCGGAGTCACCAGCCAGCAAAACGGCCCCAGAATCCTTAACGACAGCAGACGCATGCAATGCACACATACCTTGTTGATACAATAGAGCAGCCATTGGGGCCATTCTCAAAAAATGACCGATTATCTCAGCATCTGCCGTTGGCACAGGATCGATGGTAATAGTTTGACCCGCCTCTACCAAGTAGCGAGCAACGCTTGGTACTTCAAGTAAAAAAGACTCCGCCGCGGCCTGCCAAAGAACGCCACGCGCAGTTACCCCTTCGAGGTTAACAGGAATAGAGGCATATTTGATCGGAATGTGGGAAAGAATGGTAGGCAGCATAACTTACTCATAAAACTGGTTTACAAATAAACCAGCCATAATTCCCCGTGTCAGGATGGTAATAGACTTTACATACGTCTCATGCGAGTTTTCTGCCTGTATTCTTCGCCAAACCTGGCGCATACAGGCAACATCTACATAAGCAGCTGCTGGTCCCCGGTCTAGTTCGTTCAAAGTACTTTCTACCTCCATGGCAGTTGCACGCAGACGATGCACCAGATCAGCTGCCTGCCGGCCATGCTTTCTGTTGAGCCTGACCTCTTCCGGCAAACGGCCTTTCATCGCTTCACGGATCAGCCAGCGATTCTGGCCAGTTTTTGGATCCATGAAAATATAATCAGGGACTGAAAAGGTGAATGCCAGAACACGCGCATCTGCGGTGGGATCACGAACTTCCAAACCATAGGCCGCTCCCAATCCCGCTTGAAACGCCCCCCCAATTTGGCGTCCAGGTTTAAGGATATTAAGCCGTTGCTCCTGAGGATATCTTTTGTAGTTTTCCTCAGGGTCATTCAAGCGAAGCTCATTTAGTCGTAACCGGCTTGCGAAATCAGGATGAATGGCTGAAAAACGATTCCAATCTGGTCGTTGAACCAACTTTCTGTAGGCGTTCATGAGTGACGGCGGTGCTGAATATTTGATTCTAGTTTTTAACCACTTGTACCAGCCTAGCCGGTGAATTTGATATGCAAGTGGCTGCGAGAATATATCTCCAGCCCAGGAAATACTCGCATTACCCGACTTGCCGGTAAGCAGAACCTTGCAGCCATGCTCCGCAGCACATTGATACAGCTTCAGAATCCAAAAAAAATTACCCGCGGCGTGATTTGGTTCTTGCGATATTTTTAGAATGATTTTTATTGCTTGGATTGGTGATATATCGGATGCAGTTATGGGATAAAGATCAATATTTCCTGCAAAACGTGACGTGGCTTCTGCATAGGGGAATTCATCAACCATGCACACACAATCGGCCTTATTATTGGTTGAAATTGGCGCAGATGTGTAGGCATTCAAACGTCCGCCGCTGCCGTACAAAAATTTTGCAGCAGTAACTGCCACTGAGCTAGAATCCAATCCTCCGCTTAATGCCACGCCGATCTTAAATGTAGAATTTGGTGTGCGCAGCCTGGCACAGACTGCTTCGTTGAAGACTTCGTTAAATGCGGAAATGTAATCAGCCCGATTGGAATAAGTTAGGAGCGGAGTTTCTTCCAGATGCCAATACTGACGTGTGACACATTTGTTGGCATCTATTGCAATCAAATGGGCCGGTGGCAACCGGCAAATGGATGAATGAATCGTCCTCGCACCCTGATAGCTTGGCCAAGAGATTAGAACCTGAGCGAGATAAAGCTCATCCATCTTCACAGGGGCAAGATTAAGGTCGAGTAGAGCCTGGCGCGAAGAGGAGAAAGCAAATACACGTTGGTCAACATGATAATAAAGCGCAGTACTTCCAAAATGATCTCTTGCTATAAACAATCTATTCTCAAGAGAATGCCATGCTGCAAAAGACCAATCTCCGTAAATCCGCGAACAAGCCTGTTCACCCCAACGGTAGTATGCGCGCTGGATTAGCTCGCCATCGGCAAGGCTCTGCATATCAACAGGTGATATTTCTAGCTCACTAGCCAAATCAATACGGTTATCAACTCGACCCGCTACAGAAAATGCAATCCCTGTATTTTTATCAATACAGGGATTGCATTCGAATTGCGACTCAGTAGTGCTTGTTGCTAGTGCCTGCCCAAGACAGACACCTTTTTCATACCACATATCAACTCTATCACATCCCCAATTTTCCATTGAGTGACGTAATGAATTAATAGTTTCTGGAAATACCAATCTGGCGTCGCGAAAATAAACGCCAAAAATTCCACTCATTTATGGTGCTGTCTTTGTATTAGATGCCCCTGCACCACTAAAATCAACTTTTGATCCAGATCCATCCATTGTTCTCTTAATATCAATTCGTGCAATTGCCGGACGGTGCCAAGATTGTTTCGCTTCTATTGTGTTACTATTTGCATTGTTATTCATAATTCATCTCCTTTTACTTATAAGTTTATCAAAGAGAAGGAGTGAGCATTTGCTCTTTAAACTCCTTCTCTTCAATGCACTGCATAAAAACAATCAATATACCACACACAAAGACTGCGATGCTGGAGATACTGCAGCTGGCCCACACCGATAAAATGCTCCGGCAGTCAAACCAGCAGTCAGAGCAGCCTGATTCGTGTCGTAGACAGGAAGTCCAACAACCTGCAATTTTGACGTTGGTGCGGTAGTGCTACTAATACCAATACCGAGACTCCCGCCTCCAGTATTTGTTGTAACTGCTGGGATAATAACATTCCCCAAGGAAGAAATCCTAAGCTTCTCGGTCAATGAACCGGTAGCACCGCTGTTATGAAATGTATTGAATGTTAAGTATGCTGGACGCTGTGTTGTAGTAGCATCTGCTTCGGCTCTAACCTGCATAACCACCATGTTTTTGTTTGCGCCACCAGCAATCGTACCAAAATTAATAACACCCAACATGTCAAGTGCGCGGGGCAAACCGGCATTAGCAGTGCCTGGAAACACTTGCAGCGGATCGTTATTTCTCATAAATGAAAAGTTGGGGGCTGTCAATGCATTAATTGTCCCCATGTTTGTAATATTATAGATAAAACCAGCTCCTAATTGGTCAAGTGCATTCCCAACGACATGAACCGGTGAAATAGGTGCATTTGTACCAATCCCTACCCAGCCATTATCCTGCACTACCATCTGGTCTACAGCCGATGAATTCTGCACTGCGAACATCGTTGTTGCTGCCTGTGCCGAACCGGCCAGTGCTACGGCCAAGAAACCAACCATTAACATTACGCTCTTTTTCATAATAACTTCCTCCTCTTCAGGTCTACTTATTTAGGTTTACCCCCGCGTTTGGGGGACTCTCTGAGTATACTCTCTTTAGCCGTGTTAAGCTGATATTTTCGTTAGCGTAATAATAGTCTAGCAAGAATTGTAAATGCAATAAAAATAAAAACAAGCCCTGCCGTCAAAAAACTTTACCTTCTTTAATAGCCGTAGTGTTTTGACGTAGCCTTTTCCCCGGCCTGACCGCTGAATGCCCATGTGACGACACTGACTGTTTGCAAAGAGCGCACCGAAACCGGTTTCCATCATATTGTTACAAGCCACCTAATGCTGATCCGGCTCTGCAGGAACTCAATCAGAAGCAATTATAGTACCATGTAATTGCTCGCTGATTACTGCGTCCTTAACCAGCAAGCAAAACATTTGCCAAAAGCAATACATGCATTTCCTGAGAGCACAGAAAGCGCTCTTTCAACTGAGCTCAGGAGATGGGCATTTGCAACCTATTCTGAGGCTTGCGAAGGAAATGGACGTAATAAAATTATTACAGCTTAATACCTTTATCGCTTATTCAGCCACAAGGGTTGTTACGCATTTTGAGACAGCAGGCGCACTCTGAGACGGATGAATGAGACAAAACTCATACGACAGCAGAGATCGCGGGTAAATCTATTTGACAAAGCACACACGAATTACTATACCTACCGATAGGTAAACAGCTCTTCAAGGATCTCCATGTCAACAAACCCTCCCCTGCAACAACCGGCCCCGGAAGCCCGCGAGCGCCTGCTTGGCGCCGCACTGGAACTATTCACCCAGCGAGGATATGCCGCCACATCGGTACGCGAGATCTGTCTGGCGGCCAGCGTAACCAAGCCGGTGCTCTATTACTATTTCAAGAGCAAGGAAGGACTCTACCTGCAGTTGATGGAAGATTGCTATTCCCAGTTTGAAGCCTTGCTGGCCGAACTGGACAGCTTTTCCGGCAGCGTCCGGCAGCGCGTAATCCACTTCTGCGAAGCGGTCTTTACTACCAGTGTTCAACAACTGCCGCTAGTGAAACTTATTTATTCCATCTACTACGGCACTCCCCAGGGTGCGCCGGCATTCAACCTGGAGCAGTATTATGACCGCATGTTGCTGGTGATCTCCGCGCTGATACAGGAAGGCATCAGCACCGGTGAACTCAAACCAGGCAATGTGGATGACATGGTTTGGGCGGCTTTGGCCTGCATGAGCATCGCCATCGAGGAACAGCTCTGCCACTGCAATCCACGCCTTGACCGGGCAGCCATGACCCGCATGCTGGATATAGTTTTTGATGGTCTGGTGGTTCGCTGATTTTTTTACGTTTGTTGGGAATCAAACAGCACGAGACTCAAATATGGGCGCAAAACCCGCCAAGAGGTATGCAATGAAACATGCAGCAGCAAAAATATTGGCATCAATTTTAGTATGCGCGGCTTTGAGTGCCTGCTCCAATAGTGAGACAAAAAAGACGGCACAGTCGACCGTCAAACCGCCGGTTGCCGTGGAGACCATGAAAGCCGCCACTTCCGAGCTGATTGACGGCATCCAGGTGACCGGCAGCCTGGAGCCAAAGTTCTCGGTGGACATCAAGACCCAGATCCCCGGCCTGATCAAGCAGGTTTTTGTGACCGAGTGGGTACGGGTCAGAAAGGGGCAGCCACTGGCACGGATCGATGTGGCCGAAACCGAAGCCCTGGTCAAACGGGCCGAGGCCGCGGTTGAATCGGCCAAAGCCAGCCTGGCCCAGGCCGGTGTGGCGGCCACCCGTGCCGAGCGGGAACGGGAACGCATGCTCAGGCTGAAAGAATCCGGTCTGGCTACGCAGCAGGCTGTGGATGACGCCCGTTCAGAGGCGGAAGCCGCCAAGGCCAGGGTTGACGCGGCCCGCGCCCAGATTGCCGTGGCCGGCGAGGATGTGCGCCAAACCAGGGCCAGGCAGGCCAAGGCCCTGGTGACATCCCCCCTGAATGGTGTCGTCGCCCTGCGCGACGTCAACGTAGGAGACCTGGCCAGTGACGCGGCCGCCGGAAAACCGATCTTCCGCATCGTGGATAATCGCCTGCTCAATCTCACCGTAACGGTTTCTTCGGCCGACTCGGGCCGGGTCAAGATCGGACAGCCCGTGGAATTCTCCGTGGATGCGTTGCCGGGGCGCACGTTTAGCGGCAAGGTCATGTTTATCAACCCGGAATTGAGCAGTGCCGACCGTTCGCTGAAGGTTGTCGTCGAAGTGCCAAATGTCCCCGAGACCCTCAAGGGGGGGCTTTTCGCCAAGGGTCGCATCATCACCGGCCGACGCGGCAACGTACTGCAGATTCCGCGCAGCGCCATCGACCGCTTCGACCTGGCGGCCCGCAGCGGGATCCTGTTTGTGGTGGAAAACGGCATTGCCCGCAAACGCGATATTACCACCGGCAGTGTCAGCGGCGAGAGCGTCGAGGTGCTGACCGGGCTGAAGAGTGGTGAGCAGTACGTCGTGCGGGGCGGGTTCAATCTCAAGAATGGGGACACTGTCAGCGTAGCCACGCTAAACAGCGCAAAATAACTCTTCATAAGTACTTCCTGAATCCGTTCGGCCTGAGCTTGTCGAAGGGCTGCCGTTCATGGTTCGACAAGCTCACCACGAACGGCTGACGATTCTACTTATTTTACAGTTCCTGAGAACATTGCCAAAGGAAACCAAAACCGGATGATCCTCTCCAACACATCCATCAAACGCCCCATCTTTGCCACGGTCATGATTCTGGCCCTGGTGGTATTGGGTATTTTCTCCTACCGTCGACTGGCGGTGGAAATGTTTCCCAATGTGGAATTCCCGGTGATCTCGGTGGTCACCACCTTCCCCGGCGCATCACCGGAAACAGTCGAGCGCGAGCTCTCCAAGCGCATCGAGGAGGCCGTCAACCAGGTAGCCGGTGTCAAACATGTCTTTTCCACCTCCCGCGAGGGTGTTTCTACAGTCGTAATTGAGTTCCGCCTGGAAGAGAAGGTTAATGATTGCGCCCAAGAGGTCCGCGCCAAGGTTGCCTCCATCCGGGGCAACCTGCCGACCGGCATCGAAGAGCCGATCATCCAGAAACTGGATTTCAACGCCGCGCCGGTAGCGGCCCTGGCGATAGAGTCCAGTACCCTTTCTCCGCGCGAGCTGACGGTGCTGGTGGAGAAACGGATCAAGAAGCGCTTCGAGAGTGTAGCCGGCGTGGGCAAGGTCGACATGGTCGGCGGGCAGAAGCGTGAGGTCAACGTGGACCTGGACCCGACCCGGCTGGACGCCCTTGGCCTGGGGGTCAACGACGTCGTCAACGGGATCAAGTCGGAAAACACCAACACCCCCCTGGGGCGCATCACCCGTGGCACGGCCGAATATCCGCTGCGCATCGAGGGCAAGCCCGAGCGGGCCGAGCAATACCGTCAGATGACCGTGGCCCAGCGGGGCGGTCGCCCGATCACCCTGGGCGAGGTAGCCCAGTTGACCGACGGGGTTGAGGAAAAACGCAAGCTGGCCCTGGTCAACGGCCAACCTGCCATCGGGCTGGATATCTACAAGCAGTCCGGCGGCAACCAGGTCGAACTGGTGGACACGGTCAAGAAGGTTATCACCAAGGTGCAAAAGGAGCTGCCGCCCGGCGTTACGATCAGCATGGTGCGCGACGGTTCGATCATGACCCGCGAGTCCCTGGCTGACGTCAAGCAAACCCTGCTTATCGGCGGTATCCTGACGATATTAATTGTGTTCTGTTTCATCAATTCCTGGCGCTCCACGGTTATCACCGGTGTCACCCTGCCCATCTCGGTCATCTCCTCCTTCATCATCATGAACGCCCTGGGTATGACCCTCAACGTCATGACCCTGATGGCCCTCTCCCTGGCTATCGGCATGCTGATCGACGATGCCATCGTCGTGCGGGAAAATATCGTCCGCCACCTGGAAATGGGCAAGGATCATATGGAGGCTGCCCGCTTCGGCACCTCGGAGATCGGTCTGGCGGTCTTCGCCACCTCCATGTCGATCATCGCAGTGTTTGTGCCGGTGGCCTTCATGAAGGGCATTGTCGGACGCTTCTTCTACCAATTCGGCATCAGCGTCGCCTTCGCCGTGCTGGTTTCGCTGTTCGTCTCCTTTACGCTGGACCCCATGCTGTCCTCCCGCTGGAACGATCCGTCCATCCATCTGCAGGGCAGGCGCAAGGGCATTGCCCGCTACCTGGAGATCTTCAACCGTTGGTTTGACCATAGCGCCGACAAATACCGCAGCGCCATCGCCTGGGCACTGGATCATCGCAAAACCGTCATGGCTCTGGCCGTATCCGCCTTTGTGGCAGGCATCATGATCTTCGGCACACTGGAATCCTCCTTTATGGCGCCCGAGGACAGGGGCGAATTCCAGGTTTCCTTCAAAACCGCGCCGGATGCATCCCTGAGCGAGACGGAAGGTCGTATGCAAGCCGTGCTGGCTGCGGTCAAGGCTTTTCCCGAGATTGACCACACCTATGCCACCATCGGTGCCGGAGACAGCGGCACGGTACGTGACGGCCTGCTGTACGTGAAACTCAAGGAACGCTCGGAACGGGCGAAGAATCAGTTCACCCTGCAGCGCGAGGTGCGTGAACAGCTCCGGAAAATAGCCGGCATCACCTTCTCCATCGAAGAGGTCGGACAGATCGGCGGTGCGCAGAAGCCGCTCAACGTCAACCTGAAGGGTGATGACCTGACCACCCTCAAGCAACTGGGGACACGCTTGAAAGAGGAATTGTACAAAGTGCCCGGCATTGTTGACCTCTCCATGACACTGGAGAACGACATCCCCGAATACCGCATGCGGGTTGATCGCGAGAAGGCTCTTTCAGCAGGGGTCTCCACCAGCGATATCGTTGGTACGGTCGGTCGCCTGGTAGGTGGCGAAGCAATCTCCACCTACGAAGATGAAGATGGCGATGCCGTGGATGTGCGGGTACGCCTGCCGGAACGGTTGCGCCAGAATCCGTCGCAGGTACAGGATCTGAAGGTTTCCGTCTCCGACGGCAAGGGGGGTATGAAACTGATACCACTCTCCAGCCTGACAACCACGACCGTAGCAGCCTCGCCAACCGAGATCAACCGCCGTGATCTGGCGCGCCAGATTACGGTCAGCGCCAATCTGGACAGGCTTCCGGTAGGTACCGCGGCAAAATTTGTGGAGAACGCCGCCACGAAGATCAACATGCCCCCCGGCTACTCGATCAATCTGTCGGGCGAGGCCGAAGACATGGCCGAATCCTTCGGCTATATGGGGGAATCGCTGCTATTGGCGGTACTATTTGTCTACCTGATTCTGGCGGCCCAGTTCGAATCGTTCTTTGAGCCATTGGCCATCATGCTGTCACTGCCGCTCTCGATTGTCGGCATGGCCGGCATGCTCAAACTTACCGGCGACACGGTCAACATCATGTCCCTGATCGGCCTGATCATGTTGATGGGGCTGGTCACCAAGAACGCCATCCTGCTGGTGGACTACGCCAAGGTCCTGCAGCGCCGGGACGGCCTGGCACGCCGGGAGGCGGTGATCCTGGCCGGACGCACGCGACTGCGACCGATCGTCATGACTACCCTGGCCATGATCTTCGGCATGATGCCGCTTTTCCTGGCTATCGGCGCCGGAGCCGAGGGGCGTGCACCCATGGCCCGCGCCGTGGTCGGCGGTCTGATCACCTCGACCTTCCTGACACTGCTGGTGGTGCCGGTCATGTACACGGTCATGGATGATTTCAGTGGGTGGCTGAAACGCAAGTGGAATGCAAAAATCCACCACGGAGACACGGATTCTCATAGGTTGGGTTAGCAGCCTCATCGCGTAACCCAACAGCCTTGATTATTGCCCGCTTGGTTATGTTGGGTTACGGCATACAGCCGCCTAACCCAACCTACAAAACTAATCAAGCTACCGTTCGTCCTGAGCCTGTCGAAGGATGAACGGCAACTGTCAATCTATGTAGGAGAAGTTATGAGTTTTCATGTGTACATCGTGCGCTGCTCGGATGGTTCATACTACACTGGTCACACAGATAATCTTGAAAAGCGCCTAGCAGAGCACCATTCCGGGGAATGCCCTGGGTACACAGCATCAAGGCTCCCAATTGAATTGTTATTTTCACAGGAATTTTCAACAAGAGAGGAAGCACTTTCCGCAGAGCAGCAAATCAAGGGATGGAGCAGGAGGAAGAAGGAAGCCATGATGCATAATGATTGGGAGGAGGTTTCAAGGCTTGCACAATCCAAAAGAAAAGTTTCTTGAATATACCGCAGCACATACCATTCATGCTTCGACAAGCTCAGCACGAACGGTATGTGCATGCATTTTATTTACTATTGCCTACATGGCCACGCCCATTTTGGCCCATGCAGCCGAGATCCGCACCTTGACCCTGGAGCAGGCGCTTTCCATCGCCATGGAGAAGAACCGCGACATCGAAAAGGCCCGCGAGTATGCCCGTTACGTCCAGGGACGCTACATCGAGGAACGTGCGGCGGCACTGCCGCAGCTTTCGCTGAACGGCAGCGCGGCGCTGGCGCGGGACGACAGCCAGAAGGCCATGATCGGTGCGGCAGCGCGCCAGTACACCCGGACGACAGACGTAACCCTCTCCCAGCCGCTCTATACCTGGGGCAAAGTGGGTGCGGCCATCCGGGCCGCCCAGGTGGGGCTGAAGACCGCCGACGAGCAGCTGCGCCTCTACCGTCAGGCCGCCTACCGCGATGTCAGCGGCACGTTTTACGATATCCTCCTGGCCCGGGAGCTGTTCCGCCTGGCCGGGGAGAACCTGGCCCAGAAAAAACGTCACCAGGACGAGACCCAGCGCAAGTTCGCCGTCGGTGTTGCGACTGATTATGACGTTCTGGCGGCGGAGGTGGCCGTGGAAAACGCGCGCCCTGAAGTCATCCGCAGTGAGAACGCCATCCGCACGGCTCGGGAGAAACTGCGCTTTCTGCTGGCCCTGGATGGGGAGGAGCTGGATGTGAGCGGCTCCCTGGATGCGCTCCCGGAACAGCCCCGTCCCTATGCGGAGGCACTGGAGAGCGCCCGCAGGAACCGTCCCGAGCTGAACGATGCGAAACTGCGTATCGGCATCTACAACGAACTGGTCAGCATCGCCGATGCCGACAACAAGCCGCGCCTCGACCTGAAGGGCGCCGCCGGCTGGCACTGGCTGGATGTCAACGCCGCCGGGATGACAATCAATGATAATGGGCCGGCCTGGAATGTGGGGGTTTACCTGACGTTTCCCTTTTTCGACGGTTTCAGGACCAGCGGCCGTGTGGCCCAGGCCAGAAGCGACCTGCATACTCGCCAGATCGAGGAATCCCGTTTGCAGGAGGCGGTGGCGCTGGAGGTGCGTGACGCCGGCAATGCGCTGGCCGAAGCGGCCGGAATCGTCCAGGCCCTCTCCGGAACGGTCAGGCAGGCCGAACGGCTGGTGCAGATGGCCGAGAAAGGTTACGAATTCGGCGTCAAGATCCGTCTGGAAGTGGATGATGCCCAGCTGAACCTGGTACAGGCCAGAAGCAATCTGGCTCGGGCACAGCGCGACTACCGCGTGGCCCAGGTCAACCTGCAATGGGCCATGGGCGTGGCCGGGGAATAGGCTCTTCAAGGTACAATTGCATTGCATACAACAAAACCTCCCAGGTCTTCGAGACCGGGGAGGTTTGTTCTTTTCAGTCAGTTACGCCGTTACATTCTGCCGCACGACTGCACCGATCAGCAATCGCTACGCGCTGTAATCCGGCAACCGGCCGAGCGCAACTCACCCACCACCAGCTCGGCCAGAGCGGGCAGTTTTTCCGCCAACAGCGGCGACAGCTCCACTCCGGCGTCATAAGATTGGGGGATCACGCCGAACAGGCTGACCTTTTCCGGGCAGCGCTCGCGAATCTCGGACAGGGAGAGCACCTCCTGGATGCCGATCTGATGGGGCGACATCTTGATCGGCAGCCGACCCAGCATGAAATCATCCTTCTCGTAACGGAAGACCTCCCCCGGATTACCCTTGGCCTCGATCACATCCACCAGATAGACCCGTTCGGCATCCTCCAGCATGTGCGTGACCATGATACCCAGCGTCCCGCCGTCGTAGAGCTCCACTTCCTCGGGAAAAACATAGTTGTCCTGCAGGTAGTTGATGAAATGCACACCGAAGCCCTCATCCGTGAGGAGCAGGTTGCCGGCGCCGAAAATAAGAGTTTTCATGAAATCTCCAATTTGAAATGGAACGCGGATCAAATCTGATTGAACGGATCTTCACGGATCAGAAACAAATGCTTTTAGGTTTATCCCAAAATACTTTCGATTTTAATCCGCTTTGATCCGTTCAATCCGCATCTTCCGCGTTCCATTGACTTTGAATTTACATCACTTTCACGTTGGTAATCTCTTTCCCCTCCGGGTCAATGGTGTGCACCGCGCAGGCGATGCAGGGGTCGAAGGAGTGGATCGTGCGCAGCACCTCCAGCGGTTTGTCCGCCTGGGCCACCGGGTTGCCCACCAGCGAGGCTTCGTAGGGGCCCATGGCGCCCTTCTCGTCGCGGGGCGATGCGTTCCAGGTGGAGGGCACTACAGCCTGGTAGTTCTTGATCTTCTGCTTCTCGATCACGATCCAGTGCGAGAGCGTACCGCGCGGCGCCTCGTGGAAACCGACCCCCTTGTAGTCACCCTTGGGGATTTCGGTAAAGTTGGCGTAGGCCTTGTCACCTTTGGCAACGTTGTCCACCAGTTTGTCCAGGTACTCGATGGAGTAGTCGGCCATCAGGTGGGCACGGATAGCGCGGGCACCCAGACGCCCCATGGTGGAGTGCAGGTCACCCACCCCGATGCCGATCTTATGGCAGGAATCATCGACCAGTTTTTTAACCTTCTGGTTGCCGCCGGCATAGGCCGCGAAGAGCTGGGCCGGCGGGCCGACCTGGACCGGTTTGCCATCCAGGCGCGGCGCCTTGCACCAGGAGTACTTGCCGTTGTCCTGGAAATCGGTGTAGTTCGGCTTGGTCTCTCCCTCCCAGGGGTGCAGACTCTTGTCGCCCTCGTACCAGGCGTGGGCCACGTTTTCCTTGATGTTGGCGATCAGATCCAGATCCTGATGATTGGTGATGATGCGGGCCTTGGCCACATCGCCGCCGGCGATGATGCCACCCGGCAGGGCAAACTTGGTGTTGCGGGTATCCTCGGCCATCTCCGGCACGGCCAGATAGTTGACCACGCCCTTACCGTACTTGAACCACTCCTTGTAGGCCGAGGCGATGGCCAGCATGTCCGGGTAGTAGACCTTCTGGACGAATTCGCGGGTCTCTTCCATCAGGGCGCGCAGGGCCGAGATGCGCTCCATGTTGATGGTGGCGATGTTTTCCATGTTGATGGCGGTTGCCACGCCCCCCACGCACAGGTTCTGGATGTGGGGATTCTTGCCCCCCAGGATGGCGCCCACCTGGGCCGCCTTGCGCTGATAATCCAAGGCCTTCAGGTAATGGGCCACGGCCATCAGATTGGCCTCGGGAGGCAGTTTCATGGCCGGATGTCCCCAGTAGCCCGAGGCGAAGATTCCCAAACGTCCCGTATCCACGAAGGATTTCAGGCGCGACTGGACCGCCCGGAACTCGCTTTCGCTGTTGCCCGACCAGTCCGAGATGGACTGAGCCAGCTGGGCGGTCTTCTTGGGGTCGGCCTTGAGGGCCGAGACCACGTCGACCCAGTCCAGGGCCGAGAGGTGATAGAAGTGGACGATGTGGTCCTGCACCGAATGCTGGGCCATGATCATGTTTCGGATGTACTGGGCGTTGAGCGGCACCTCGACCTTGAGGGCGTTCTCCACCGAGCGGATCGAGGAGATGGCGTGCACGGTGGTGCAGACGCCGCAGAAACGCTGGGCATAGATCCAGGCATCCTGGGGCGGACGCCCCTGCAGGATGGTTTCGATGCCGCGCCACATCTGGGCCGACGACCAGGCATTGGTGACCGCGCCGCCGTTGACTTCCACATCGATGCGCAGATGCCCTTCGATGCGGGTGATTGGATCAAGAGTTATACGAGCCATTATGTACTACCTCCGATATGAGCTTAAAATCTAAAAAAATGGGCCGCGGATGACGCGGATGTGACGGATTTACGCGGATGAAAACCTGTTTTTGATGTAGCCCAAATGCATTTTGGTTTGAATCCGCCTTTATCCGTTCAATCCGCGTCATCCGCGTTCTATTGCCTTTGACTTACGCCTTCTCCGCCAGCTGCGCATCGTGCTGCTGACGGGTATGCAGACGCGGCAGGACCGGCAGGATCTTGACGATCACCTGGTAACCCAGGATCTCGAAGGCCACGATGCCGACCGTGATCAAGAGCTCGGCCAGGGCCGGGAAGTAATGCCAGCCCTTGCCGGGGTTGAAGCCGATCAGATAGACGTTGAAACGGTACAGGGCGCCACCCAGGACGATCAGCACCGCCGAGACGAACAGCCAGCGGATCGATTCCCGCTTGCGGCCGCTGAAGAGCAGCAGCGAGCCGCCCGCCACCAGACAGAACTCCAGCAGGAAAAAACGCGAGTAGAAGTCAAACGAGAGTGCCGCCCCCAGCTGCCCGCGCCAGGCCAGATCGCCGATCACGACCGAGAGCCAGATCACCGTCAGCCAGGGGATAATCCGGGCCATGCCGGACAGTTCCTTGGTCTCGAAAGGGCGCTTGAAGGCGTAACAGGAGATGATCGACTCCAGGATAGCGATGGAGTAGCCGATGAACATGCAGTTGATCAGAAACAAAAGCGGCAGAAAGCCGGTATGCCAGAGCGGATGCAGCTTGGTCGAGGCGATCAGCAGCAATGAACCCAGCGAGGACTGGTGCATGGTCGGCAGGGTAATGCCCAGCACGATGATGAAGATCAGCACCTTGTCCAGGCGGGGACGCAGCCATACCGCCAGGGTCTTGACCGATTCCAGCCGTTCGTTGAGGTTTTCCGGCTGTTTCAGGCCGACCCTGCGGTGCAGTATATCCAACAGTGTGCGCAGGGTGCGCCATTCGGTCTTCTCCAGGGTCGTCAACACCGTCGGCAGGAACTCCAGCAGGAGCACGTTGGTGTAGGCCATGACGCACAGGGCCACCTCGAACATGGCCGAGTTGGCCTGCCACTTGGAGGGGATGAAGAAGTTGTAGGCATTCCAGGGACGCCCCACATCAACCATGACCGAAAAACCGGCCAGACCGTAGCCGAACATGCTGGTCAGGATGGCCGAGCGGATCATGGGGTGATAGTGCATGCGGTTTCGTATGTAGATCAGGATCGCCATGGCATACCCGCCGCAGGCGATGGCCGTGCCGGTGGCCACGTCGTAGGTGATCCAGATGCCCCAGGGATAGCCGTCGCTCATGTTGGAGACCGCCCCGATGCCCTTGATGAAGCGCACCGCGATCAGGGCAAAGCCGATCAGGGTCAGGATCAGCAGCATGATAAAGGAAGGGGTCAGGATCTTGGCGTCATGTCGTTGATATTCATCATGGCTCATTGTTGATTCTCCCCCTTGGCGGATGTGTCCTCGGATTTCTTCTGCGCATCGTCATGCCCCTTCATATTCTTGAGGGCGATGAAACAGAGTGTGCCGTACAGCGCCACCGGGGCGATGAAGCCCTTGTAGATGGTGTGCTGGATCTTCTCGGAAAATTCGGCCGGGGCCTCCTCCTTGAGGACCGGCAGGCCCAGTTTGTTGAATTCCATGCCGGACAAATAGAGGTGATTGGTGCCGCCGACCTCTTTTTCACCGTAGATGCGATTGATGTACTTGCCCGGATTCTCGTTCAGCCTTTTATTAGCCTCGACCAGCAGATCCTTGCGCTTGCCGAAGGTGATCGCCCCGGTCGGGCAGGTCTCGGCGCAGGCCGTGATCCCCTTTTTGACCAGATTGGTGTTCTTGCACATGTCGCACTTGACGATCTGGGGAATGGCCTTGCTCCACTGGAACTTGGGGATATTGAAGGCACAGGCCACCTGGCAGTAGCGGCAGCCGATGCAGGTATCCTTGTTGTAATCCACGGTGCCGGTGACCTTGTCGCGGGTCATGGCACTGACCGGGCAGACCGAGACACAGGAGGGCTTCTGGCAGTGCATGCAGGAATACTTGACGTAGGACCACTGTTTGTCCGATTCCTTGAAGAGCTTGATCAGGGTGCGGGTGCTGCCCGACAGGTCCTGGGGCGCATCCCAGAGGCCATCCGGATCGAACTTGGCCTGCTCGTAGGAGAGGCTGCCGTAATCGCTGTTGACCCGCTTGCAGGCCGACATGCAAGCCTTGCAGCCGACACAGCGGGTGGCGTCGTAGAGCATGCCGATGGTCTCGTTGTTGGCCGGGTGCCCTTCGGAAGCCGCAGCCGCACCCCGGCCGGCCAGCAGCGCGGCGCCGCTGCCGATGATCTTGAGAAAATCGCGCCTACTCGCTTTTCCCATGGTCTCCTCCATTCTCCGGTCCGTCCGGCAGTTTCCTGGCCATCATGACACCCGCGCCGATGGCGGCGCCGGCAGCCAGACCAACCACTCCGGTGGTCAGCGGGTCAGGTCCCTTGCCCTTGTCCTTCAGATCAACCGGCGCATAGCTGTCGAAGGGGGTCGGCTCGTGGATCTGGACCTTGTCGGCGATGGCGGTTTTGAAGAGCAGATCCGGTTCGGTGCAGCCGATGCAGGGATGGCCGATGCCCACCGGCCAGGCCACGCCGTCGTTGAAACGGACCACCGAGCAGTTGGCATAGGTCGAAGGCCCCTTGCAGCCTAGTTTGTAGAGGCAGTACCCCTCGGCGTGGGTTGGGTCGCCATAGGCCTTGGCGAAACGGCCGGCATCGAAGTGGGCGCGACGCTCACAATGTTCGTGGATCTTGCGGCCGTAGGCGAATTTGGGGCGCCCCAACTGATCCAGCTCGGGCAGTTTCTTGAAGGTCACATAGTAGAGCACGGTGGAAAGGAAGTTGTAGGGGTTGGGCGGGCAACCGGGGATGTTGATGATCGGCTTGTCCTTGACGATATCCCGTACGCCGACCGCACCGGTCGGGTTGGGACCGACCGACTGGATGCCGCCGTAGCTGGCGCAGGTGCCGATGGAAACGATTGCGGCCGCGCCCTCGGCCGCGTGCTTGAGCGACTCCAGGGCGGTCTTTCCACCCACCTTGCAGTAGATGCCGTTATCCTTGGTCGGGATGCCCCCCTCCACCACCAGGATGTAATTGCCCTTGTTGGCCTGTATGGAATCGTGCAACGATTTCTCGGCCTGGTGACCGGAACCGACCATCAGCGTCTCGTGATAATCCAGGGAGATCATATCCAAAATCAGGTTGGCAACCGTCGGATGGCTGGAGCGGAGCAGCGACTCAGAACAGCCGGTACATTCCTGGAAGTGCAGCCAGATCACCGCCGGACGGCTGTCGGCCTTCCTGGCCGCCGCCGCAACCTTGCTGACCATGCCGAACGGCAGCCCCAGCATGGCCGAAACCGTCACGCATGTCTTGATAAAATCCCGGCGACTGACGTCGGGAAACAACCCCTCTTTACCCATAACTATCCTCCATTTCCGCATGATTGATGACCTGTGGCAAACCCGACGTATACGGCAACAGCCGTGCCAACGGCGCAATCCGGATTGTGTTTACAAAAAGTCCAATTATTACAATGCATTAAAATTATTACAGTCGATGGAGTATACGGTTACAGAAATCAGAAGTTGCTTCTTTTTGTCCGGGTGTGTATCGTTTTGTCCCTGAGAGGTATCCAATAGACCCAAAGTCCGGACCCACCGAAACCAAAATAGTTTCACGCAACGACACGACGCTTTAAAGCCAAGAACTAATAAATTGTTTCAAAGCCTTTCGTTGTGGCGTTGCGTGAGTCATGTTTTGCTTATCAATATCGCTCACATAGTGTTACGACTCACGCCGTATGAGACCGAGGAGTGCTGGCCATGCCGACCATATTCATCTGTGACGACGAAACGGAAATCCTGCTCTATCTGGACAAACTGTTGCGGGCCAGCGGCTACAAGGTGGAGACCTTTGCCAGGGGCAGCGACCTGCTGCAACGCCTGACAACGGCGGAGAGCGTCCCCTGCGATGCGATCCTGCAGGATGTGCGCATGCCGGACGTGGACGGCCTGCAGATCCTCGACCAGCTCTGCAAACGCTGGCCCGACATACCGGTGGTGATCATGACCGCCCACGGCACGATCGACGACGCCATCAACGCCATCAAGCAGGGCGCCTACGACTACATCACCAAGCCGTTCCCCAAGGAAAAGCTGCTCGGCATGCTGGAGCGCCTGCTGGATCACCGCCGGCTGGTCCGCGAAAACCAGCAACTGCGCGACGAACTGCACCGCGGCGCCGCGGGGAGCGACGCCATCATCTTCCGCAGCCAGGCCTTCCGCGAGGTCTACGACCTGACCCTGCAGGTGGCGGAAAGCGACGCCAACATCCTGATCATGGGCGAATCGGGGACCGGCAAGGAACTGATCGCGGCGGCCCTGCACCGCAACAGCCCGCGCCGCAACAAACCCTTTGTCTCGCTCAACTGCGCCGCCCTCTCGGACACCCTCCTGGAAAGCCAGCTCTTCGGGCACGTGCGCGGCGCCTTCACCGGCGCGGTGATCAACCAGAAGGGGCTTCTGGAAGAGGCCGACGGCGGAACGCTCTTTCTGGACGAGATCGGCGACGTCAGCCCGGCGGTGCAGGCCAAACTGCTGCGGGTCACCCAGGAAAAGGACTTCATCGTGCTCGGCTCCACACGGACCCGCAAGGTGGATGTGCGCTTCGTGGCCGCCACCAACAAGGACCTGATGAACGAGGTCAAGGAGGGACATTTCCGCGAAGACCTGTACTACCGCCTGAACGTGATCTCGATTACCCTGCCCCCCCTGCGTGAGCGCCGCGAAGATATCGAACCGTTGGCCCGCCACTTCCTGGCGCTGACCACCCTGCGTATGAAAAAGAACGTGCGCGAGATCGACGAGGCCGCCCTGCGGACCCTGGTGCAGTACGACTGGCCCGGCAATGTGCGCGAGCTGGAAAACGTCATGGAACGGGCCGTCATCCTGGCCAGGGGCGGCGTAATCACCCCGGCGCTGCTGCCGCTCGGCGCGCGCCGCGACCAGCCGACAGCCACCACGGAGCCGCCGCCGCTGATCGCGCTTGAGGAGATCGAGCGCCGCCATATCACCTCGGTGCTGAAAGAGACCGGTTTCCACAAGAGCCGCACGGCGGAGATATTGGGCATCTCCCGCAAGACCCTGGATCGCAAGATCGCCGAATACGCCCTGGAAAACGACAAAAGCGCATGAGACGCCTGCGCTCCTCCATCCGTGCCAGAATGACGGTCGCCACGCTCCTGCCGCTGATCACCGCCATCGGTATCTGCTGGCTGGTCGGCATCTCGATCATCACCACCCGCTTTGGGGTCCAGGCCCAGCAGACCGTGGAAATCAACCTCAACTCAGCCCATGAGATCTTCCTGGGGGAACTGGCCCGGCTCTCCGACATCATCCGCCTGACCGGACAAAGCACCACCTTCGCCTCGGTTCTGAACTCCCCCGACAAACCCGCCGCCGCCCTGCCCCTGCAGTTGACGCTGCATAACGAACGGCTCAGTTTTCTGACCCTGGTGGACCGCTACGGCTTCGTGCGCCAGCGGGCCGGCAACCCGGGCGTCACCGGTGACTCGCTCAAAAAGGAAAAATTGATCAGCGATACGCTCAAGGGGGTCATGAGCAGCGGCATCATGCTGCTCTCCGAGGAGCAGGCCGTTCGTGAAAACCCGGCCCTGCCGCAGCAGATCGCCATCCCGATCCGGGCCACCCCCCATGCCAGACCATATTTCAGAAAGGTCGAAAGCCGCGGCATGTTCCTGGTGGCGGCCTCGCCGATCCTGGCCCCCGACGGCAGCGTGGCCGGCGTACTCTACGGCGGGAGCCTTTTGAACGGTGACAACCCCCTGATAGACCGCATCACCCGGGTTCTTTTCCGGCATCAGCAGACAAAGAACGTCCCTAAGGAAATCGGCACGGCCACCCTCTTCCTGGATGATGTCAGGATCGCCACGACGGTCCTGGATGAAAAGGGGCAGCGAGCCATCGGCAGCCTGATGTCCAGCGAGGTCTCCGATGCCGTCGGCCGGGGTGAAACCTGGTTCGGCAAGGCCTTCGTACTCGACCGCCAAAATTTCTCCGCCTATGAACCGCTGCGCGACTATCGCGGCAGCGTCATCGGCGCGCTGTACGTCGGCATGCCCGAGCGCCCCTACCTGCAGTTGCGTTCGCAGATCAACCTGATTTTTTCCGGGGTACTGGTCTTCGTCACCCTGATCGGGACCGGTCTTTCCGCCTGGATCAGCGGCCGCCTCTCACGGCCGGTCAAGGCGTTGGAGGAAGAGGTGCGCAGGATCGCCGGCGGCGAGAAACTGCCCGATATCTCCACGGAAAGCGATGACGAGATCGGCTCGCTGGCCAATGAGTTCAACATCATGAAACAGCGCCTGGCAGCGCGCGAAGCCGAAAATCTGCTCCTCAACCGGACCCTGGAAGAGAAGGTCGTGGAGCGGACGACACAACTGGAGGAAAAGAACCGGCTCTTGCTGAATGCCCAGAAGGATCTGGCCCAGGCCGAGCGCCTGGCCGGCATCGGGCTGTTGGCCTCGGGTGTCGCCCACGAGATCAACAACCCGCTGGCCATCATCCGCGGCAACGCGGAATTGCTGGAGATGTCGCCGCGCCTGATCGAGTCTGACCAAGCCGAGGTGGAGACCATCATCCGCCAGGTCGGCCGGGTGGAGCGGATCGTCTCCAATCTGCTGACCTTTGCCCGAACCAAGAAGAAGATCGTCCGCCCCTTCAGGATCGACGCGCTGCTCGACGACATCCTCAAGCAGCTCGGCCATCACATCCCCCTGGGCGCCTATCGCATCGAGCGCCAGTATCGGACAACGCTCGAACTGGAAGGGGACGAGGACCAGCTGCGGCAGGTCTTCAGCAACCTGATCGTCAACGGCCTGCAGGCCATGGAAGGGGGCGGGGCGCTGACAATCGCCACGGAGCTTAACGATGACGACGGTCTCTGCCGAATCATCATCAGCGACAGCGGCCCCGGCATCAGCGCCGAAGTGCGGGAAAAGCTCTTTACCCCCTTCTTCACCACCAAGAGCCGCGGCACCGGCTTGGGCTTGGCCGTATCCTACGGCATCGTCAAGGACCACGGCGGCGAGATCCGCGTCAACAGCCAGCCGGGAGAGGGGGCCGAGTTCACCGTCGTGCTGCCGCTGCGGCAGGCGCACAACAACGGTTAAAACCACATTCCGGGCGTTAACCTTCCAGGTTCACTCCCGGCTCATCTCCATCCGGCCTTTCAGGCCGGAAACGTCATGCCCTGAAAGGGCAACGGATATCAGCCGGGGGTGGCCGTGAAACGGCAATCCCCGGAAATGGAACGCATCATAAGTAATGCAGCGCCCCGGCGGGGCGCGGGCATCTGACCAGCGAGGTGAAAAATGCCATCAACCCATTTGAGCCTGCATTACCATCTGGTATTCAGCACCAAGGAACGTCATCCCTTGATCAACCAGGAATGGCGGGAGCGTCTGCATGCCTATCTCGGCGGGATTGTCCGTGATCTCGGGGGCGTTGCCGAGTGTGTCGGCGGAACAGCCGATCATGTCCACCTGCTGATCGGCCTGAAGGCCACCCATCGGCTGTGTGACGTGCTCCGGGATATCAAGGTCGCGGCATCGAAGTGGGTCCATGAGACGAAAGGGTTACGGGAGTTCGCCTGGCAGGATGGCTACGGAGCGTTCACCGTCAGCGAAAACCGGCGGGAAGCGGTCAGACATTACATCCAGAATCAGGAAGCTCACCACCAGACTCGGACGTTTCAGGATGAATATTTGGATTTTCTGCGACAGGCCGGGGTGGAATTTGATGAACGCTATGTGTGGTGATTGCGCGGGGAATTTTATGCACCCATTCCGGGGGGCAACCTTTCAGGTTTCCCCCCGGCTAATCTCCACCCGGCCTTCCAGGCCGGAAACATCATGCCCTGAAAGGGCAACGGATATCAGCCGGCGGTGGCCGTGGAACGGCAACCCCCGGAAACGGAACACATCATAAGTAATGCAGCGCCCTGGCGGGGCGCGGGATATTTGTGGCATGGATAGCTACAGGTGAAGCATGTTGGATATTGTTGAAGGGCGGTGATAAGACTAACTTTCTCTTTTACATTTTCGTATAACTACTATATTTTACTGGAACATTTACAGATCAAGAAACATGTTATCGGACCGAATTTGGAGTAATCATATTGAACAAGTCTCACTCAAAAAAATCGTCGATCCGAGCACTTGACCTCTTCTGTGGTGCTGGCGGGAGCAGCTGGGGTGCCAAACAAGCAGGTGCTGAGATTGTTGCCTGCTTTGATCTTTGGGACTTGGCCGGCAAAAGTCATCATAATAACTTTCCAGACACAAAATTTTACCACGGACGACTTGAAGATCTTGATATTGATCATGTCGCTAACGAATTGGGTGAGATTGATCTGATCCTTGCGTCCCCCGAATGTACCAACCATTCCCCCGCCAAAGGTAACAAGCCGCGTTGCGAGGAAAGCAAAAATACAGCGTTCCAGGTGACTCGTTTTGCAAATAAGTTTAATCCACGTTGGATTGTAATTGAAAATGTCGTTAGCATGCGACAATGGGCTCGTTACAAGGAATTCAAGGCAGAATTAAGTGATCTTGGATACAATCTGCGAGAACAGGTTTTGAACTCTGCTGATTTTGGTGTACCACAAAGTCGCAGACGGCTTTTTCTGCTTTGTGACCGCCAGTCTACTCCTGCTCCAACACCACCCATAACAAGTGCTCCCAGGACAGTTGATACAATTGTTGATTTCAACGACACATATCACTGGACACCTTTACGAACAGAACGTCGCGCTAAGGCTACGCTGGAACGTGCAGAACGCGGAATTAAAGAACTCGGGCCAGACCAGCCCTTCCTCCTCGTCTATTATGGTTCCGACCATGCCGGAGGATGGCAGAATTTATCAAGACCTCTACGTACCATCACTACTGTTGACCGATTCGCACTTGTAAAACCATCGCCACAAGGCCACATGATGCGGATGCTCCAAGTTCCGGAGTTGCAACTTGCTATGGGTATGGATGGAATGAGATTTGAGCATGGCTCGCGTCGTGAAAGAATCAAGATGCTTGGCAATGCTGTGTGTCCACCTGTGATGAAACAAGTGATAACAACTTTAACAGCAAGTTCAAGATGAGAGGCCTCAGTCATGCAAAATGATCATGATCAAAACAGTGGTGCAGCACTTCGTCCACGCGCCCGCTTGCTTCGCACACTGGGTGAAGAACTAATTAGCAATGAAGTCGTTGCCGTCATTGAGTTGGTTAAAAATGCTTATGATGCAGACGCGACACATGTAATGATCCGATTCATTGGGCCATTAGAGGTGGGAAAAGGTCGCATTGAAGTAATCGATAATGGGCATGGTATGGAGTTGGCGACAGTTCAAACAGTTTGGATGGAACCAGCAACATCATCCAAGAGAGAAAAACTATGGAGTGATAAGTTTAAACGTAGACATCTTGGCGAAAAGGGGATAGGGCGTTTCGCATCTTCACGACTTGCAAATGAACTTGAGGTAGTATCGAGGCGTGAAGGAGAAGCTAAGGAAGTTTTTGCTATCTTTGATTGGCGGCAATTTGAAGATGATAATAAATTTCTTGATGAAGTTCTTATTCTTTGGGAAGAGCGTGAACCATTTGACATTCGGCCTAATGGAGAAGTCGATGTGTTATGGAAAAATGAGAATAAGTTACCATCACCAATTCAGCGTAAAAACGGAACTATTCTTCGGATGACCGGCTTGAAACAAAAGTGGGAAGGGAAACAGTTTGAAGCGTTACGTCGAGGTCTTGCTCGCTTAGTTACGCCAAAAGCACCAGAAGATCAGAAATTTTCAATAGAATTAGACTTACCAAGCGAATTTGCCCAATTTAGCAGTAAAGTTGACACTCCAGAAATTCTTAAGCACCCTCATTACGTCATTAAGGGGGATATAGCAGTTGATGGGACTTATACTCTGGATTGTGAAATCCGTGATTCAGGCATTAATCGTCAATTCAAAGGGCAGTTTCTGAGAGTAAAAGATTCTAAAGGGAAAATTGAGGTTAGGGGAATAGAGGACGGGGCTAAGCCAGAAAGTTTTGAGCGTATTGTCTGTGGGCCCCTAGATTTGGAATTGAAAATTTGGGATCGTGATGACCTTGGCAACGTAATACAAAAAACAAATTCTTCAGTGCAAGACATTCGGCGTGACTTGGATGCAGTTGCTGGAATTAATATTTATCGAGATGGCTTTCGTGTTCTTCCTTATGGTGAGCCTTTTGATGATTCTTTTCGATTAGATCGTCGACGTGTTCAAAACCCTACACTTCGTTTGTCAAACAATCAAATTTACGGCACTGTTAAAATATTTGCAGACTCAAACCCTGGCCTCAAAGATCAGTCCAACCGGCAGGGAATGCAGGAAAATCAGGCATTTGATGATTTTAGAGAAGTTATGTATTGTGTATTGAGCAAGCTAGAGGAAATGCGTTGGGCGTCAAAAAGACCAAATAAAGGAAGTACTAATAAAAACAAACCTGTTGGAGGTATCTTTGACGGTTTTGATTTGAAACCCTTGTCTGAATACATCAGCGCTCAGCTGCCAAAAGATAGTACCGCAAAGGAGTTAGTAGAAAAGACCGAAACGGCATTTAATGTCCAACTGAAAGAAATTCAAACCGTTCTTTCAAGGTATCAACGTCTTGCCACTCTTGGTCAGCTTATTGATCACGTTCTCCATGAAGGGCGGCAGCCTATTGCCTCTATTAATAATGAGGCGGATCTTGGAATTGCCGATATTGAACGCGCAAATCAACTTTCTCAAGAAATAAGGTCAAAGATCCTTAAACGCTTTAAAAACATCCGAAAGCAGGGCGATATAATAGCAACTGCATTTCGACGAATGGAACCATTTGGAGGGCGTCGTCGAGGGAGACCTGCAAAGCTCTATCTGGAAGAAATAATTCGAGATGCGTTTAATGTGTTTGAAAAAGATATTGAACGACTACACATTAAAACATCGCTACCACAAACTGAAACCCTAGTAAGTGTAGATTCATCTGAAATGCAGGAGGTTGTTCTTAATTTTCTTCAAAACAGCCTTTATTGGCTGGAACAGACATCTTCAACTAGTCGTGAAATTCAAGTCAGAGTTGACAGAAAAGGCCCTAACCATCTTGAGTTGTTATTTTCAGATAGCGGACCTGGTGTTCCAGTTGAGAATCGTGAGTTGATATTTGACCCATATTTTTCGACGAAAGCGGAGGGGGTCGGGCTAGGTCTTTCAATAGTGGGTGAAATTATAACTGATTATTATGGTGGGTCATTGGAACTGCTTAAAGATGGACCGCTCAAGGGAGTTAACTTTCTTGTAACATTAAGGAAACGAGTATGAAAAATGCTGGGACAAAATGGCGTCTGCTTGTAGTTGAAGATAAAGAAGATATTGCAGAGCAAATTTTGGAGGCGATACCCGACTTTGTGGAAGCTCCAGACACCGCTGAAGGGGATCATTGCCAATCATTTAGCGATGCAATTGAACGTATGGAATCAGAGCGATTTGATATTCTCATTCTCGACCTCAAAGACGACAGTGCGTATTCTTCTGATGAGCACGACGTATCGGCCGGCATAAAAGTATTTGAATTACTTAAAGGTACGCGTTTTACACCTGTTGTTTTCTATACTGCACATGCACATAAGGTGCTTGATTTGCAGACAAGTTTTGTCCGTGTTGTTGAGAAGACCCAAGGAGTCATAAAGCTAAAGGAAGAGGTGCAAAAAGTTCTTGATACACAATTACCATTATTATCAAGACGCCTTGAAGAGGTTAAAAGAGATTATTTATGGGATTTCGTGAATAAGCATTGGAAACAATTTGATTCACAGCACGAGCAAGCAGACCTTGCCTATCTTCTGGCACGCCGCCTTGCACTTACATTGGAGAAAGAGGCCAGAAAACTCGCAAAGAAACTTGCAGGAAAAGGTGTTCAACTTTCTGACCCTAACAACATTCATCCAATGGAGATGTATATTTACCCACCGATCAGCAAGAATCGCCTTGCAGGTGATATTCTCAAAGGGGATGTCGAAAATGAATCTGGCTACTGGGTTATTCTTACTCCATCTTGTGATTTTGAACAGGATGGGAGATTGAAGAATGTGTTGCTTGCCAACTGCTTACTTTTAACAGAAGAAAGTGAATATAAAAAATGGAAGCAAAGTCCAGGTGATAATATTGGCGATTTAAAGGCAATTATTGGTGACAATCGGAAGAATGCGCAACCCGAGAGGTTCAAATTCCTACCAGGAACTTACTTTCTTCCTGATTTAATAATTGATTTTCAAAGATTGAGAGCTATCCCACAAGATGGGGTTGAAAAACTTAAAGTCATCGCTTCATTAGATAGCCCTTTTGCGGAAGCTGTGCTTGCACGTTTTGCTCGATATTTTGGTAGGCTTGGCACACCTGACGTCGACAAACTAGTTGTAATAAAGCGACTTGAAGCCTCATAGAAAGATGCCTATTGAAAAACTATCAGAGTATATTGGGCCAACGTCTTGATTTGATGTCTGTCGATGATTTGCTACAGTTGCGAGCTGACCTAGATGTTGAAATGCGAAAACGAAAAATAGCCTTTTCCGTCGGTGAAATTGGTGAGTTGCTTGCGATTAAACATTTTATAACAACATCTGGACTCCCAAATCTCCAAAAAGCTCCAACAGGCACCAAGAACGTAGACGCTCTTTCTCGTAATGGTGAGCGCTACTCAATTAAGACCATCTGCAAAGGCAAGAAGACCGGCACTGTTTATCCAGACCCTGTGAATCCAGACAAACAACTCTTTGAATATCTGCTCATAGTCCATCTGACTGACTCATGGGGAGTGAAATCTATCCAACAGTTAGCCTGGGATGTTTTTTGTGAAGTTCGTTCCTGGGACAAACGAATGAATGCGTGGTATGTCGCCATCTCAAACCGTACGCTATCCGCAGCAACTACAATCATTGACTACCCTGTAAGCCCCTCATGACTGACGTATTTACTCCTGAGAAACGTTCTGATGTGATGTCTCGCATCAGAGGTAGAAATACCAAACCGGAACGTGTTGTTCGCTCCCTGCTGCACCGCCTGGGTTATCGCTTTCGACTTCATCGAACCGATTTACCAGGCAAGCCCGACATTGTTCTGCCAAAATATAAATCCGTTATTTTCGTTCACGGGTGTTTCTGGCACCGCCATAAGGATTGTAAATTTGCCTACACCCCCAAAAGCAGGACAGACTTCTGGATCAAAAAGCTTGAATCGAACGCTAACCGTGATCAAAAAATAATTGGCGAGCTGACAGAGCTTGGTTGGAAGGTGATTACAGTATGGGAGTGTGATCTTCGAGTGCCGGACCAACTTTCCAGACGTTTGGATACATCTCTAAAAAGAGATTGACATTGACTACAATTTCTAATCTATTGATTAACAACCGATTTTATGCCCACAGAAACCAACTTGCGCATCCTTTTCGTCTCCCCCCTGACCCTGCCTAACAACCAGATCCAGCAGCCCAACCGACGCAATAACTCCAATAAAATACAAGGTCCATAATGCCTGATTCCATCTCCTACAGCCGCAAACGCTGGGTCCTCTTTGCCGTGCTGGCGCTGATCTACATCCTGGTCTATTTCTACCGCGTCTCGCTGGCGGTGGTGGCCGGCGACATCTCCCGCGAACTGCACTTGACCCCACAACAGCTCGGTTCCCTCTCCGGGATCCTCTTCTACGTCTATGCCGTGGCCCAGATCCCCCTGGGGCCGCTGATCGACCGCCTGGGGAGCCGCCTGGTGATCAGCGCCAGCGGGGTCCTGACCGCCATCGGCGGGATCCTCTTCTCCCAGGCCGGCAACCTGGCCACGGCCATGGCGGCCCGGATACTGATCGGCGTCGGCACCGCCTCGGTGTTGATGGCCACCTTCACCGTCTTCAGCCACTGGTACAGCAAACAGGAGTTCGGGCGGGTCTCGGGCTTGATGGTGGCGGTCGGCAACCTGGGCAACCTGTTTGCCACGGCACCCCTGGCGCTGGCCGTGGCAGCCATCGGCTGGCGCAGCTCGTTTCTGGTCATCGGCATCTGCCAGATCCTCGTGACCGTACTGGTCTTCGGCATGGTGCGGGACCGACCTTCCATTTCAGGCACGACAGCCGGGATTGCCCCGGATTCACCTCCCCTCGTTCCCCCCCTGAATCAGGGGGGGATGACAGGGGGGGTAATGGCCGCCTGGAGCACTATCTTCCGCAACCGCGACTTCTGGCTGCTGGGGGGGATCGCCTTTGCCTGGTACGGCAACTATCTGGCCTTGCAGGGACTGTGGGGCGGCCCGTACCTGATGGATCTGCTGCACCTCTCCCGCTCCGCGACCGGCCAGACCCTGATGTTCACCTCGCTCGGCTTCATCGCCGGTAGCACCATGACCGACAGCATCGCCCGACGCGTCTTTTGCTCCTACAAAAAGACCCTGCTGGCCGGCCAACTGGCCCTCTTGCTGCTCATGACCGGCTTTCTGGGCTGGGTCGAACTCCTGCCCCAGCCGCTGCTGTTGGCGTTTTTCTTTGCCGTCGGCCTGGCGGTCTCCAGCGGGGTGATGATCTACCCGATCATCCGCTCCATGTTCCCGGTCCGCATCGTGGGTACGGCGCTGACCTCGCTGAATTTCTTTGTGCTGATGGGGGCGGCGACCACCCAGCAGATCATGGGCATCATCATCGGGGCCTGGGACGGCCCCACGGCCGAGGCCCATTCGGCGGCCCTGCACAGCGCCTTCTTTTTTCCGGTCGTCACCCTGGCGCTGACGACCCTACTCTTCATGCGGGCCAGGGATTACTGGGAAAAAGGGTAACTCTCCCCCGCGTTTCCCTGCTTGCCTTACGCGCCGAAACAGGGCACAATAACCAACATTTTTCTGCTGGGAGTTTTGACTATGGCATTGCGCGTCTACAATACCCTGACGGGTGAAAAAGAAACCTTCGTACCGCTGATCCCCGGCAAAGCCGGCATGTATGTCTGCGGCGTGACGGTCTACGATTACTGCCACATCGGTCACGCCAGGGCCAACGTGGTCTTTGACGTGATTTTCCGTTATCTGAAGTATGCCGGCTATGACGTTACCTACGTGCGCAACTACACCGACATCGATGACAAGATCATCAACCGCGCCAATCAGGAGGGGGTCGACTACCGCACGATCACCGAGCGCTATATCCAAGCCTTTGACGAGGACATGCAGCGCCTGGGATTGGAAAAACCGACCGTGGAGCCCAGGGCCACCGATCATATCGACGGGATCATCGCCATCATCGAAACCCTGATTGCCAAGGGACACGCCTACCAGTCCGAAGGCGATGTCTACTACGCCGTTGAGACCTTTCCGGGTTATCTCAAGCTCTCCGGTCGTAACCTGGAAGAGATGCTGGCCGGCGCCCGGGTGGAGATCGGTGAGAAGAAGCGTAACCCGATGGACTTTGCCCTCTGGAAGGGCTCCAAACCGGGCGAACCGTTCTGGGAATCCCCCTGGGGCCAGGGTCGTCCGGGGTGGCATATCGAGTGTTCGGCCATGAGCATGAAGTTTCTGGGCAGCACCTTCGATTTTCACGGCGGCGGCAAGGATTTGGTCTTCCCCCATCACGAAAACGAGATCGCCCAGTCGGAAGGAGCCAACGGCTGCCAGTTCGTACGCTACTGGCTGCACAACGGCTTCGTCAATATCAACAGCGAGAAGATGAGCAAGTCCCTGGGCAACTTCTTCACCATCCGCACGGTGCTGGAGAAGTACGATCCCGAGACGCTGCGCTTCTTTATTCTTTCGGCCCATTACCGTTCGCCGATCGATTTCTCCGACCAGAACCTGGATGACGCCCAATCCGGCCTGGAGCGGATCTACAGCTGCCTGGCGGCCATGGATGAAGTGCTCACCAGCTATCCCGCTTCCGGCGACCTGCCGGCCCCGGAAAGCCTGTCCGAGGCGGGGCGTGAGTTGCACGAAAAGCTCGAACAGGCCACCACGCGCTTCGTCGAGGCCATGGATGATGATTTCAATACGGCCCTGGCGCTGGGGGTACTCTTTGAATGCGTGCGCGCCAGCAACCGTTTCCTGGCGGAAACCAAGGAGTTCGGACCGCTGGTGGTGGCACTCTTGGCCCGCGCCCGGCATCTGTTCAGCGAAACCGGTGCGGTGTTGGGGCTGTTCGGCAGTTCTCCGGCCCAGTGGCTGGAAGGGATCAAGAGCGCCAAGGCCGGTCAGATGGATATTTCGGCGGAAGAGATCGAACGCTTGATTGTCGAACGTGCCGAGGCCCGCAAGGCCAAGGATTTCAAACGTGGCGACGAGATCCGCGATCTGCTCCTGGCACGCGGCATCCAGCTCTTGGACTCGGCCCAGGGGACGACCTGGAACGTGAAATAGGCTTCGACTCCGCTCAGCCGGCGTCTACTTCGTCCCCTGAGCGGAGTCGAAGGGCGATTGCAGACTCGCTTTTGACTGGTATACTGACATAACTACCGTGTGACGGGGATCAATGTGGACTGGGAATGCTGCTGGGACAGGGATATCATTGCGCAAGGCGATTGCCCGAACATCCAGGAGGGCGATGAGGACCTACTCCTGTCCCAACGTCGACGCATACTGGAAAAATGTTGCGATTGTCCCAAGTTCAAACGCGACCTGCAGCGTTTTCGCGAGAGCGGACATCCGCTGGCCCCCATCTTCACCATTATCCACGAAGAGCATCAGCGCCAGAAAACCCAGATCCAGTCTCTGGCCAGTTTCCTTGACAATAAGACCCTGGAGGTGCGCTTCCTGCACGAACTGGGAACGGTTCTGCAAAGCTCCGTTGACCTGGAGGAAGTGCTCTCGGTTGCCCTGACCGCCATCACCGCCGGCAAGGGTTTCGGTATGAACCGGGCCTTCCTGCTGCTGGTCGACCGGAAACAAGCCATCCTCAAGGGGCATCTGGGAATCGGGCCGCGCAATTACGAGGAGGCCTGTCAGGCCTGGAACGAGATCGCCAGCAATGACATGGATCTCCAGACCCTGGCCCATAGCTTCCGCCTGCACAAACTCTCCTCCGAACGGGCCAAGTTTCACGACATTCTGGAGCAGCTTTCGGTCCCCCTTTCCGCCGAGAACCATATCCTGATCAAGGCCCTGGACGGCAAGCATCCGCTGCTGATCGAGGACGCCTTCCACCACCCGGATATCGAGCCAAGCTTGGCCTACCTACTGGGTGTCGACACCTTTCTGATGATGCCGCTCCACTCCCGCAACCGCCGCATCGGTATCATCATCGCCGACAACTGCATCACCCACCGCAGGATCACCGAAGAGGACATGCGTTCCCTGGAGAACTTCACCTTTCCGGTGGCCTTCGCCATCGAACGGGCCTCCCTCTACGATCGTTTGCAGCTGGAACTCAATCGGGTCACCGAATCCAGCAACAAGCTCAAGGAGCAGCAGGAGCTGATCGTCAGAATGGAGAAGATGGCCGTGGTGGGCCGCATCACCTCCAGCATCGCCCATTCCATCCGCAACCCGCTCATGATCATCGGCGGCTTCGCCCGCTCCATGCTCAAGACCACTCCCCCCGGCGACCCCAAACGGGATTTCATCGACTCGATCGTCAGCGAGGCCCGGCAGCTGGAGGGCGTCCTGGACGAGATCCTCAACTATTCCGACTCGCTCTACCCCACCCGGGATTTCTGGGATGCCAACCAGATGGTGGAAACCACGATCAACGATCTGACCGGCATACTCCAGCAAAAGGGCCGCGAGTGCAGTTTCGAGGCCGACACCAGCCTCCCCCACGTCTATATCGACATCAAGCAGGTTTCCTACTGTGTGCGGACCCTGATCATCAACGAGATCGACGGCCTGAGCTCGGAAAACATCAGGATTCAACTCACGCGGCACGGCGACCTCATCCAGCTCAGGATTGAGGACAAGGGGCGCTCCGTCTCACAGGAAGAACTGGACCTATTGCTGACCCCCTTTGCCATCACCCACGACATGGGTACCGGCGTTGGTCTGGCGCTCTGCCGGACCATGCTGGAAAAACAGAACATTCCCCTCACCGTAACCGCACCGCCCGAGGGCGGCATAATCTACACGATCACATTTCCCACCAGGAAGGAGTAGCACCCCATGAGCAGAATACTGGTAGTTGATGATGAGCCCAACATCCGCCTCTTGTACACCGAGGAACTGACCGATGAGGGATACACGGTGGTATCGGCAGGCAACATCACCGAGGCGACCGAACGGTTGCAGGAAGGCACCTTTGATCTGGCGGTGCTGGATATCAAGCTCAAAAACGAAAGCGGCATCGAACTGCTGCAACAACTGGTCAAGGAACGTCATGACATGCCGGTGATCCTCTGCTCGGCCTTTTCCTGCTACAAGGATGATTTCTCGGCCTGGCTGGCGGATGGCTATGTGGTCAAATCCGGCGATCTGAGCGAGCTCAAGCAGGAGATCAGCCGGGTTCTGGGCAAGAAAGCGCACAAGATCGCCATCGCGTAGCAGAAAAATCTTACTTCCAAGGAGCAGATCTTATGAAGGCCGTAATCATGGCGGGGGGCTTCGGCACCCGCATCCAGCCACTTACCGGCAGCATGCCCAAACCGATGATCCCGCTCTTCAACCGCCCGATCATGTTGCATATCGTCGAACTGCTCAAAAAGTACGACATCACCGAACTGGTCATGCTGCTCTATCACCAGCCCTTCTACATCAAAAACTTCTTTCGGGACGGGGCCGATTTCGGCGTCAAGATCACCTACGTCACCCCTTTGCAGGACATGGGCACGGCCGGTGCGGTCAAGGCGGCCGAAAAGTATCTGGATGAACGCTTCATGGTAATCAGCGGCGATCTGCTGACCGACTTCAACCTCAAAAAAATCATCGATTTCCACACGGACAACAAGGCCAAGGCCACCATCACCCTGACCTCGGTCAAGGATCCGCTCCAGTTCGGGGTGGTCATCACCGACAAGGAGAAACGCATCACCCAGTTTCTGGAGAAACCGGGCTGGGGCGAGGTCATCTCCGACACGATCAACACCGGCATCTACGTGATGGAACCGGAGATCCTCAGCTACATTCCGGCCGGCGAAAACTTCGACTTTTCCCAGGACCTCTTCCCGTTGATGCTCAAGAAAAACGATGCCCTCTTCGGCGTGACCGCCAAGGGGTACTGGCGCGACATCGGCAACACCGATTCCTACCGCGAGGCCTACCACGACATCTTCAAGGGACGCATCAACCTGAAGATCGACGAGCCGAAGCTGGATTATGTCGGCAAGGATCTGCGCATCGGCGCCGACGTCAAGCTGGAACATGCCAGCGGCCTGGAAGGCACGGTCGTCATCGGCGACAACAGTCAGGTACTGGGCGACGTGCGCATCAAGGACTCGGTCATCGGCCGCAACTGTACGATCGAAGCCGGCGTCAAGCTTAACCGCTGCATCATCTGGGACAACTCCTATGTCAAGAAAGGTGCCCGCATCACCGACAGCGTGATCTGTTCCAATGTCCGTATCGGCCAGAGCGCGCTCCTGGAGGAGGGGGTCATCGTGGCCGACGATACCTCCATCGGCGATGAGGCGGTCATCAAGGCCGACGTCAAGATCTGGCCAAAGAAGACCATCGAAGCCGGTGCGACCGTGACCTCCAACATGATCTGGGGCGAAAAATGGAAGAAGGCGCTCTTCGAGGGGGCCATCATCAAGGGGCTCTCCAACGTGGAACTGACCCCGGAATTCTGCGCCAAGTTGGGCTGCGCCTATGGTACATCGCTGCCCAAGGGGAGCTTTGTGCTGGCCGGCCGTGATTCCTCGCCGTCGTCGCGCATGCTCAAGCGCTGCTTCGTGGGCGGTCTGCTCTCGGCCGGGGTCAACGTGCGCGACATGAAGATGACCTCGCTGCCGCTTGTGCGCTACAAGCTGAAGACCTTCGGCGAGGTCGGCGGAGTACACTTCCGCCAAGCCCAGGACGATCCGGCCCTGCTGGAGATCGTCTTTCTGGATGGTGACGGCCTGGATTTCTCCAGCAACATGGGCAAGAACGTGGAGCGGACCTTTTTCAAGGAGAATTTCCGCCGGGCTCACCACACCGAACCGGGGGTGATCACCGAGATCAACAATGTGGGCGATTTCTACCGCGAGGGCTTCCTGCGCGCCATTGACCGCGAGATCCTTAAAAAAGCCGCCTGCACGGTAGTGATCGACTTCAACTTCTCACCGGCCAGCCAGGTCCTGCCCCAGCTGCTGAATGAGCTCGGATTTTCGGTCGTCGCCCTGAATGCCTATGTGGACGAAGGGCGCGGCATCCAGGTCAAGGCCCGGGAAGAGACGCTCACACAACTGGCCACGATCGTCTCCTCGCTGAAGGCCCAGGCCGGTTTCTGGCTGCACCCGAATGCCGAGGCCATCACCCTGGTGGATGAAAACGGACGCATTTACAACGGGGTCGAACTGCTCTCCCTGGTCGTGGCGCTGCTGATGAAATCAGGCCAGAAGGGTACCATTGCGGTACCGGTGCAGGCGCCCTCCACCATCGAGCTGATGGCCGAACATAAGCGTTGCCAGGTGATTCGTACCAAGAGTTCCGATCGAGCCATGCTTGAGACGGCCACCTCATCGGAGATCGTCCTGACCGGCACAACCGACGGCAGATTCGCCTTTCCCCGCTTCCAGGCCGCCTTTGACGGCATGTTTTCCATCGCCAAACTGATGGAACTGGCCGCTGCCTGCGCCACCCCCCTCTCCCAAGGGCTTTCCTCCGTACCGGAGCGCGCCTTTCTGCAGATGACCCTCCCCTGCGCCTGGGAGATGAAGGGAGGGCTCATGCGCAAGATGAGCGAGGACAGCCTGGAGCAGGAAGCCACCTTTATTGACGGCATCAAGGTCCATTTCGGAGAGGAATGGCTGTTGCTGCTGCCCGACCAGTACCTCCCCTACGTCCACATCGTGGCCGAGGCCAAGGATCACAAGACCGCCCAACGGCTGTTGGGCGAGTATCAGAAGAAGGTTATTGCCTGGAAAAAGGAATTGGAATAAAGGAGCTGTAATGCCCACACCCCTGGATGTGGTGCTTGTATGGCACATGCATCAGCCATACTATAAGGACCCCTTTAAAAACGAATACGCCCTGCCCTGGACCTATCTTCACGGCATCAAGGACTACTTCGACATGCCGGCCATCGTCGAGGACACGCCCGGCGCGCGGGCGGTCTTCAATCTGGTGCCGTCACTGATCGAGCAACTTCTTGATTATGCCAATGGAACGGCCGTCGACCCGTTTCTGGAAATAGGAAAGGCCGCACCGGCCGACCTGGGCGAGGAAGAGCGCATCTTTTTGCTGGAAAACTTTTTTTCCGCCAACCGTAGCCGCATGATCGAACCCTCCCGGCGCTATCTGGAACTGCTCTGCATGGCCGGCGAGGGAAAGCCGGGCAGCGCCCGCGACCGGATCAGACAATTCAGCGACCAGGACCTGCTGGATCTGCAGGTCTGGTTTTTCCTGGCCTGGACCGGCGAGGCCGCCCGGAAACGTTATCCGGCCTTTGGCGAGCTGATTGCCAAGGGCGAAGGCTTCAGCGCGACAGACAAGGAGTTGCTCTTCGCGACCCAGCGTGAGCTGCTCCAGGCCATCATCCCGCTCTATAAACGCCTGCACGAAGAGGGGCGCATCGAACTTTCGGTGACCCCCTATTACCATCCGATCCTGCCGCTTTTGTGCGATAACCGCCTGGCCCAGACCGCCATGCCGCACGTGACCCTTCCCACAACCGCTTTCCAGCAACCCCGGGATGCCCGCACCCAGATTCGGCGCGGGGTGGAATACTTCCGGGAGATCTTCGGTTTTACCCCCAAAGGGATGTGGCCCTCGGAGGGATCGGTCAGTAACGAGACTCTTGCCATCATTGCCGATTGCGGCCTGAGCTGGATCGCCACCGATGAAGAGATCCTGGCCAAAAGCCTGGATGGCGGCCTGGGCAGCCACAAGGAACGGCTCTACCGCCCCTGGCGCTTCACGTGCCCCCAAGGGGAGATCGGCACATTCTTTCGCGACCACCAACTCTCCGATTTGATCGGTTTTACCTACTCCCAGTGGGATGCCGGGCGGGCCGTAAGCGACCTGTGCGGACGACTGCACAGCATCAGGAGCCGCCTGGGGGGCGAAGGGCGGGTGGTCTCGATCATCCTTGATGGAGAAAACGCCTGGGAATACTACCCCCGCAACGCCTATGACTTCCTGCAGGGCATGTACCGCGGCCTGGCCGAATCGCCCCAACTGAACCTGACCACCTGTTCGGACGTGCTGGCCCATAGCCGTTTCGATGGGCGCCTGCACAGCATCTTTCCCGGCTCGTGGATCAACGGCAGTTACGGTATTTGGATCGGGCACCCCGAGGAAAACCTGGCCTGGGATCTGGTCGCCATGGCACGTGCCACGGCCGTGGCTGCAAGCCCCTCCGTGGCAGCGGCCTTGGAAAGCGGCTTCCCGGCAGTGGATCCCGTAGCCGAGCAGGTCTGCCGTTCCCTGTATGCCGCCGAAGGGAGCGACTGGTTCTGGTGGTACGGCGACGATCACTTCTCACCGCACAGCGACCGCTTCGACCGGCTTTTTCGCCAACACCTGCTGAATGTCTATCGTCTGCTGGGGCTTGATCCGCCCCGTCAGTTGCTGGAACCGATCAAGAAGAAGAGCCCGGCCGGCTTGATCCGTGAGCCGGCAGCCTTTATTGAGCCGGATATCAACGGCCGTACCGGCAGTTACTTCGAATGGCTGGCCGCCGGACTTTACGACCTGACCCGCCAGGGCTCGGCCATGCATTCCTCTGACCGAATGCTGCAGAGTTTCTATTACGGTTACAACAGGAGCTGCTTCTTCTTCCGCATTGACGGAGTCCAGGAGCTTTCCCGCCTGATCAGGGAGGGAGATGTGCTCAACCTGCATCTGATCCACGACCGGGAATACCGACTGCCGATGCAGAAACTCGGCGATGAAGGACTGCTGCAGATCAAGGAGAACAACGTCTGGGTACCGACTGCCGGGCACTGCATCTGGAAGATCGCCAAGACCTGTGAGGTCAGCATCCCCTTGGAGGCCCTGAAGTTGAGCCCCAACAGCAAACTGTTTGCCTCGCTGACCCTGGTGCGCGATAACGAGGAAATCGGCCGCTGGCCATCCGATGCGTCACTGATGCTGCGCTATGCCGGGGCCGAGATCGAGCTGGACAACTGGCTGATATAACCCCTCCCCCGCCTCCCTTTAGGCCCCAGAGGGTCCTTGTCAGGGGAGCTGCCTTCCGAGGGGGGTTGGATTTAAAAGGAGATAGCATGTCGGAACTTCGTTGGGATCCCATCAAGCAGCTCTGGGTCATCATTGCCACCGAGCGCGGCCGCCGGCCGCGTGACTTTCATGCCCAGGACGAAGCCAGCGGCTTAATCGCCTGCCCCTTCTGTTACGGCAATGAAGACAAGACCCCCCCGGAGATCTTTGCCATCCGGCCGAGCGGACTTCCCAATGCCGCCAACTGGCGGGTACGGGTCATCCCCAACAAATACCCGGCTCTGCGGGTAGAAGGCGAACTCAATAACCGCGGCTATGGCATGTACGATGTCATGAACGGCATCGGTGCCCATGAGGTGATAATTGAAACACCCGACCACCATTGTACCTTGGCCGATCTGACTCCCGCGGAGATCACCGGCGTACTGACCGCCTATCGTGCGCGTTATCTCGACCTGCGCAAGGATTTCCGCTTTCGCTACATGGTGCTCTTCAAAAACTACGGCACCCGGGCCGGCGCCACCTTGCATCACGCCCACAGCCAGTTGATCGCGGTCCCGCTCCTGCCACCGGTGGCCGCCACCCAGCTCAAGGTGGCCCGCGACTATTTCAGCGAGAAAGAGCGCTGCATCTTCTGCGACGTGATTGAGTTCGAGCTCCGTGAAGGGGTTCGAGTGGTACAGGAATTTGTCAATTTTGTTATCCTGGCGCCCTATGCCTCCAGTTCCCCCTTCGAGTTACGTCTCTACCCCAAACGTCACAGCCACGATTTTGCCCTGATGAACGATGCCCAACTGGCCGAACTGGCCGTGGCCATGAAGGATATGCTGCTGCGCATAAAAATGGTGTTGAATGACGCGGCCTACAACTTCATCATGCACACCGCCCCCCCCATGCACCGCCGTCCCGGCAAACCGGGTCTCTGGGGCTCGCTGGAGTACGACTATCACTGGCATATCGAGCTGGTTCCCCGCCTGACGCAGGTGGCCGGGTTCGAATGGGGAACCGGGTTCTACATCAACCCGACCTCGCCGGAGGATGCGGCCCAGTTCCTGCGTGAAGCGGATGTCTAGCGGGCGGCCCACATAGTGGCGACCAGCAGATCCCGCGACACAAAGGTCAAGAGGATCCTTGACCGGCTCTACGCGGCCCGTTCTCCGCAGCACTTGGCCAATGACCCGCTTTCATTCTGCCACCGCTACAGCGATCCGGCCGATCAGGAAGTTGCCGCCATCATCGCGGCAGCCTTTGCCTATGGCGGCGTCAAAATCATCCTGCGCACTCTGGACAGCATCTTTAGCGAACTGGGGCCATCACCTCGCAGGTATGTGGAAACCTTCAACCCCGGCACGGCTCTGAAGACATTCAGCGGATTCAAACACCGCTTCAATGACGGCCGCGACCTGGTGGCGCTTTTGTGGGCCATTCGCCTGATGGTTGAGGAGAGCGGCAACGTCAACGCCTTCTTCCTCCGTTTTCACGACCCGGCCGCAGAAGATGTGACCACGGCGCTGAACGGTTATTCTGCCGCCGTCCTGGCACTTGATTACCGGCCTATCTTCGGGGACACCCAGGCGGCCGCCCCGGCGGGCTCCTACTTTCCCTTCCTCTTTCCGGCTCCGCTCGCGGGCAGCGCCTGCAAACGCCTGTGCATGTTCCTGCGCTGGGTGGTGCGCCCCAAAGACGGTATTGACCTGGGACTCTGGCAAGGCGTCTCCCCCTCCCAACTGGTGATACCGGTCGATACCCATATCAGCCGCATCTGCTCCTATCTCGGCTTTAGCAGTCGCTCAAACGCCGATTGGCGCATGGCCCGGGAGATCACCGATGCCCTGCGCCGCCTGGACCCCACCGATCCGGTTAAATACGATTTTTCCCTGGCCCATCTGGGAATATCCGAGGGGTGCGACGGTACCGATCCCCTGCGTTGCCTGTCATGCGCCATCAAGGAAATCTGCCCGCAAACACCCATGATATCGGCATAAACACCGATTTTAATAATTTGACACCCCCCTATCTTTCTGATATAGAGACTAGCGTTGTTTCAGGCAGTTCCGTCGTTCGCTGCACCTAATTTAAATCATCACCGGGGAGTCGCAGATGATTATCCAGTGTGAACAGTGCCAGACTAAGTTCAAGCTCGACGATGCCAAGGTTGCTGATAAAAGCATCAAGGTTCGTTGTGCCAGATGCAGGCACGTGTTTTCCGTTGCCGGAACGCGCGACGTACCGGCGGACTCCGCCCCCCTTGCCTCGAACACGCCTGAATTCCAGTTCGAAGAAGATCAGCAGGCGCCCCCTGCTGCCGCAGCCCAGGAAACGATCGTGAGCTTTGCAGAGGAGACACTGCCGGAAGAGGAGACTTCCGCCGAAGCACCTCACCTGGAAGCCTTTTCCTTTGCCGCGGATGAAGAGCAGACCAACGCCCCGCCCCCTCTTGCCGACGATGATGCCGGCAGATCCCTGCCGTCACCGGACAGCACCGTATCCCACGATCATCCGGAAACAGAACATGATTCCGAGGCCTTCGATTTCGGAGCGTTTGAATTTGGCGCTCACGAAGACGAAACCGCCGAGCCCGCCGCTACAGTCCCGACCCTGGATTTTGGCGACGCCAGCGCACAGCAGGAGCAAGTCCCTTCCTCGAAAGATTCGGGCGGACTGGATTTCTCCGGGGACGACATGTTTGGTGAGGTTCCGTCCGCGGCTCAGGAAGCCGAAGCGTCGGAACCCATCTCATTTGACCTGGAGATGGATGGCTTTGCCGACTCCATGGGTGTCGAGAGCGGCGCTGCCGGCCAGGGCTCGGCGCGTACCGACCAGGAGCAGACCTCAGAAACCCCCTTCAGCCTGGACGAGATCGACTTTGGTGATGAATTAACCTCGGTCGCTGTCCAGCATGTCAGCACCGAAGAACTCAAGCCGAGCCAGGACCTGCTCTTTGCCCCCCTGGCCGAAGCCCAGACCAAACCAGAATTTGATTTTACTGCTGCAGCCGTTGAGAAAGCTGCGACGCCAGCTGCCCAGGTGGAACCACCTCCGCTCTCGATCAGCTCGCGGCGCAAGGAGAGCCCCCGCAAAAGCGGCATGCTCGTCTTTATGGGAATCATCATAGCCGGCTTGGTGATCTTCTACAGTTACTGGGGCTATATGACGCTGACTGAAAACAAGCGCATCGCGGCCCAGGAAGCGGGCCAGATCACGCTGCGCTCGGTAACGGCATCATTCGTCAAGAACAAGAATACGGGCGATCTGCTGGTGATCAGCGGTGAGGCGGTCAACAAGTACGATAAGCCCCGGGCGGCAATCCAGATCAAAGGGGTTGTCTACGGTGCCAAGGGTGAGGAGGTCTCCAGCAAGAGCGTCTTCTGCGGCAACCCCCTCACCAAGGAACAGCTGTCTACCCTGACCATGGACAAGATCGAGGCGGCCATGGCCAATCAGTTTGGCGATTCCCTCAGCAACATGGAGGTTGCGCCCGGAAATGCGATTCCGTTCGTGATTGTCATGCCCAAGCCCCCCGCCGGCGCCACGGATTACGGCGTTGAGCCGGTCGGCTCCACGGTGGCGACGGCTGGCAAGGAAAAGTAACCAATTGCCGCTGTATCTGTAAAAAAAGGCCGCTGACAGTGATGTCAGCGGCCTTTTTTTAGTTACGGCGATTACAGGGGCTGTTCGTCAGTTAGACGATCTCGACCAGTCTAATGTCAAAGGTTAAATCCATACCGGCCAGGGGGTGGTTGGCGTCCAGGGTGATTGTGGTCTCGGTAACATCCGTCACCATGACCGGCATGGGGGTGTTATCCTGCATGATCACTTCCAGGTGGTCTCCGACCTCGGGTTTCATGTCGGCCGGGATCTCACTGCGCTGGATGACGGCCACCATCTCCTCGACGCGCTGACCGTAGGCCTCGTCGGCTGCAATCTTGACCTGGACGCTCTGTCCCGGTTCAAGCCCGATGACGGCCGCCTCGAATTTGGGGATCAGGTTGCCCTGGCCGATGACGAACTCCATCGGACCGCCGGCGTTCCCGCCGCAACCGCAGTCATGATCTCCACAGTCGTTAGCGTGATCATCACAGCCATCGCCGCACTCATCACCGCATTCCGTATCGCTTACTTCCGATGAATCGAATATGCTGCCGTCATCCAACATGCCGGTATAGTGAACCCGGACTTTATCGCCGTCTTTTGCCTGTGCCATTGCTATTTCCTCTCGTGGTATATTTCAGCCTGCCGACAGATGCTTCCCAGCTGCGGGGTCCGTAAGGGCCGATAATGCTAATAGTGATGGGTTATGTGCTGATGCTCTCTACAATCTGTTGCAGTCCGGCGGTATCGCTGCCGATTATTTTGACCCGCTTGTGCCGTGAGGTCTCTCCCGAAATAATCTCCACCGACGATTTCGACACATGGAAAAGTTTGGCCAGGAACTCGCAGCAGAGTTTATTGGCGGCTCCATCCACGGGGGGCGAGGTAAGCCGGATCTTCAGCGCATCCCCCTGAACGCCACAGACCTCATTCTTCGACGCCCGCGGCTGAATGTGCAGGTTGAGAATGATTCCGTCACCGGCCACGGTGCAGATGGCGGGGTCAGACCGGCTCATCGCCGGAAAGTTGACGGGCATAGCTATCCAGGAGCGCCTTGAGGCTCATCTCGAACTGGATTTTTTGACGACGGACCTCTTCGATGCGGGCCTTGAGCTCGCCCAACTGACGTTCGGCATCGGCCACGATGCGCTCGGACTTGAGCTCGGCCTCCGAGACGATCAGGTCGGCTTCCTTGCGGGCATTGGTCTTCATATCTTCGGTTATGCGCTGGGCGCCCAACATGACCTCGCGCAGCTCTTTTTCCTTCTCGGCAATATCGAGCATCTCCCGGCTCTGACGGGCCTGCTGTTCCTTGAGTTCATTGTTTTCCCGGACCAGATTCTCCATCTCTGCCGCCACACTCTGCAGAAAGGTGTCCACGTCCTCCTGGTCGAGACCACCGAACATCTTGCCTTTGAACTGCTGCTGCTGGATATCAATCGGAGTTATCTTCATCGTGGTTCAACCTCTCAGGGAAGTGAAATATGCGCATGGAACCTTACTTACCAGACGGCGTATCGGATGATTGCCGACTGGATCAGATGAATGATAAAGAATGCCACCAGGGGCGACAGATCCAGCATCCCGGTGTCGGGCATGAACTGCCGGATCTTGTCCAGGAGTGGGTCGGTGATGCTGCGGATGAAGCGCACGATCGGGTTGTAGGGATCGGCATTCACCCATGAAATAATCACGCTGCCCAGCAAAATGTACTTATAGATGCTGAGCAGTTCGAGAACGAGTCGCGCCACGATATCCACAGGGTCTGCTCCAGAGTTGATTGATAAATCAGGAATATGCCTTAAAGCACGTCCAATGTCAAAGCACAAGTGACAGCTCACTTGCCATCTCAGGGCCGTTCTGATATAGCTGACGGTCAGTCAGGGCGGCGTTGTGCCGCCTTCATGTTATTGGAGGTAGCCATGCCCAACTGGCAACACTTTCTTGAGACGGCCGTCGAAGCCGCCCGGATTGCCGGCAAATTCCAGCGGTACCGCTTTGCATCTCTGCTGAATGTCACCCTCAAAGGGGACAAAAACCTGGTGACCGAGGTCGATCAGGAGTCGGAGCGTTTGATCGTCGAACACCTGCTCGCCGCCTTCCCCGATCACAACATCGTCGCCGAAGAGGGCGAATACCGGCAGAGCGAGGCCCCCTTTCGCTGGATCATCGATCCCCTGGATGGCACCACCAATTATACGCACGGTTTCCCCTGGTTCTGCGTCTCCATCGGCCTGGAATCGGCCGGAGAACTGCTGGCGGGCGTGATCTACAACCCCATGCATGATGAACTCTTTACAGCGACCAAGGGGGGCGGAGCGTTCCTGAATGGTCAGCGCCTGCATGTCTCCGGGCGCGCCCCCTTACAGAACAGCCTGTTGGGGACCGGCTTCCCCTACGACTGTGCCAGCGACCCGGCCAACAACTTCGACAACTTCATCGCCTTTCAAAAAGCGGCTCGCGGCATACGCCGCGCCGGTGCGGCCGCCCTGGACCTGGCCTATGTGGCGGCAGGCAGACTGGACGGATTCTGGGAGCTGAAGCTGAAGCCCTGGGATGTGGCGGCAGGCGTGCTGCTGGTGCGCGAAGCGGGCGGGAGCGTTACGACCTTTGACGGCACCGCGTACGATATCTTCAACGACCGCATCCTGGCCAGCAACGGACTGATCCACGCGGAGATGGCCGACCTGCTGACAACACCCGCTCAAGGAGCCGACCATGAAGCGTAAGAGGACCGCCCTGCTGCTCAATGCCCTGGTACTGCCCGGCCTGGGACAACTCTATCTGGGTCGCAAGACCATCGGCATCGCCATCATCATGCTGATCAACCTGCTCCTGCTGCTGGGACTCTTCGTACTGCTGAAAGGTCTCTCGCCCGTCATCGCCGCCCAGGCCGTTTCCGGCGCCGTCAACAGCCAGGAGGTACTCGCCGCACTGCACGGAGTAGGCGGTTTCGGCAAGGCCCTGCTGGGCGGGTTTGCCCTGTTGTGGATTTTCGCCATCGTTGATGTCATCAAGGCCCGCATCGACGAGGAACCACCCGCACACAGCTGAACTGGGGCCGCCATAGGGCGCTTTTATGGCACGTCGGCGGCATTGACAGCAAGCGCAGGCCAATAGTATACAAAAGAGTCTTCAGCCTCTCACCCCAGCATCCATACAAGGAGATACGCCACCATGATCACCCATATCGTTCTGTTCAAGCTTTCCGACCCCTCCCCGGAAAATCTCGCCAGCACACGCGACAAACTGCTCAGTATGCAGGGCAAGATTGCGCAACTGCGCCACTTGGAGGCGGGCATCGATGTTATCCGCTCCGAGCGCTCCTACGATATCGCCCTCCTGACCAGATTCGATTCCCTGAACGACCTTCAGGAATATCAGGTTCATCCCTACCACGCCGGCGAAGTTATCCCGCACATGAAATCGGTCTGTTCCTCCATTGTAGCGGTTGACTACGAGGGGTGAACCGGACCCCGGATTGAGTATACGTTTTAACTTGACTAAATTTGACCGGATGAGTAAAATTCGGTTTTATTCATTCTTTCCAGACAGTTATAGTAATAACATATTTGAATCATTGGTTTTTTTGAGATTATTTTTTATTGGAAATACCAGTTTTCCAGATGAATTGCAGATGTAAACACCACAAACAAACGAGGAGGTAGTAGATGTCTGATTACGGCACACTGCAAGACCGAGTACGTCACAAGTCCCTTTTGAGCAAGGTCATGACCGCTGAAGAGACGATCCAGTTCTTCAAACCGGGTATGAATCTGGGCTGGTCCGGCTTTACTCCGGCCGGTTATCCGAAAGTTGTTCCGATTGCCTTGGCCAACCATGTTGAAAAAAATAACCTGCAGGGCAAGATGAAGTTCAACCTGTTCATCGGCGCCTCCGTCGGTGCTGAAACCGAAAACCGTTGGGCAGAGCTGGACATGATCGACCGCCGCTGGCCGTACCAGACCGGCAAAAACATCGCCGCCGGCATCAACGAAGGCCGCATCCGCATGGGCGACAAGCATCTCTCCCTCTTCGCTCAGGATCTGGGTTACGGGTTCTACACCAAGGACACCGAGAGCGGCAAGCTTGACCTGGCCATCATCGAAGTCTCCGCCATCACCGAAGACGGCAGCCTGGTTCCGACCTCCTCCTGCGGCGTTATCCCCGAGATCCTGATGATCTGCGACAGGATCATCATCGAGGTCAACACCGGTCAACCCTCCTTCGAAGGGATCCACGACCTGATCACCCCCGGCACCCCTCCCAACCGTCAGGTATTCGACATCACCAAAGCCAACTCACGCATCGGCTCCACTTCGATCCCCTGCGATCCGAAGAAGATCATCGCCGTGGTCGAGTCCAAGCTGCGTGACCAGGGGCGTGCCTTTGCCGAGCAGGATGATACCTCCGAGGCGATCGCCAACCACATCATCGACTTCTTCACCCACGAAGTAAAAGCCGGCCGTCTGCCGGACAACCTGCTGCCGATCCAGTCCGGCGTGGGTTCCATCGCCAACGCCGTTATCGGCGGTCTGGCCAAAGGGCCTTTCTACAATCTGTCAGTTTATACGGAAGTTCTTCAGGACACCATGCTCGACCTGTTTGACTCGGGCAAGCTGGATGCCGCTTCCTCCTGCTCACTGTCGCTGTCGGCATCGCCGGGCTTCCCGAAATTCTTCGAGAACATGGACAAGTATTTCGACAAGATTACCCTGCGTCCGCTCTCCATCTCCAATGCCCCTGAGCCGATCCGCCGTCTGGGTGTCATCGCCATGAACACCCCGGTCGAAATCGACATGTATGCCCATGCCAACTCGACCCTGGTCGGCGGTACCCGCATGATCAACGGTCTGGGTGGTTCCGGCGACTTCCTGCGCAACGGCTTCCTGAAGATGATGCACACCCCCTCCAGCCGTCCGAGCAAGACCGATCCGACCGGTATCTCCTGCGTTGTTCCGCACTGCTCGCACATCGACCACACCGAGCACGATCTGGACGTCGTGATTACCGAGCAGGGCCTGGCCGACGTTCGCGGTCTCTGCCCGCGCGACCGCGCCAAGGTCATCATCGAGAAGTGCGCCCACCCGGATTACAAGCCGATCCTGACCGAGTACTACGAGATGGCCCTGGCTGAGTGTCTGCGCCGCAAGGTCGCCCACGAGCCGCAGCTGTGGGATCGCGCCTTCAAGATGCACCTCAACCTGGAGAAAAACGGCACCATGAAGATTAAAAACTGGGATATCAAGCTGGATCTCTGCGAATAATCAGCGTGTTATAGCCGTGATGTTTCATCGACCCCGCCGGGAAACCGGCGGGTTTTTTTACAAAAAGGCGCCTATTTCCTGCTTGAACTTATCCGGCAGTTATGGTTTATATGTTTACGCTTTGCTCACCAATGCCGGTGCGCATATTCCGACAACAGGCTGGCACAGATGGCTGACAATATAAGCGGCTTCCAAGGTGCAGTGGCTGGTCTCTCCCTGACTGACGTCATCCAGCTTAAGGGGCATAACAAATACACCGGTTGCATCACCGTCATCTACGGTGATAGCGAAGGTATCATCTACTTTGCCGATGGCGAAATCATCCACGCCGTCCAAGGCGACGAAACCGGTGAAGAGGCCATCTACCAGATCATCAAATGGCCGGGCGGCAGCTTCAACATCCATCCTGAAATGACCTCCAACATCTGTACCATCCACTATCGTACCGACTTTCTGCTGATGGAGGCCCTGCGCCGCCTGGACGAGGAACGAGCCGGCGTCGCCACTGGGGAAGCCGGACCGGGACCATCGGTGACTCCGCGGCGCACCATGAGCAAGGTGGCCGCTCGCCTGCAGGAGATTAACGGTGTCACCTACGCCGTACTGCTGGACAAGCAGGGCACCCCGCTGCAGGATACCAGCCTGGAAGCGGTTGCCCTGGCCAACAAGGGTATCTTTCTGGCCACCACCGGCAACAAGCTGGGTGAACTGATGGGGCTGGGCGACGTCAAGGCCGCAGCCGTACAAACCCACGACTTCCACATGCTGATGTATGATTCCAAGCAGCACTACCTGAGTATCGCCGTCAAACCCGAGTTCAGCCTGGAGAATATGGAAGGCGAGATCAAGTCCGCCTTGATGCCGGGGAAATAGGAGGATGGACTGATGCAGGACATCCTGCGCTACATAAACAGTGTGGAAGGTGTCATCGGCAGCGCCGTCTTAAACGATCACGGAGCGGTCGTGGAGCACGCCTTTCCGCCGATCTTCGATTCCCAGGCACTCAAATCGGCCGCCGGATTGATACTTGAATGTACCCATGGGCTCCAGATATCTCAAACCCTCGATATCATTGATCTTCGTTACGGCGAGGGACGCATCATCATCAAGGCCTTTCCGGGGGCCCTGCTCTGCCTGCTGTGTACCAAGAACATCAACCTGCAGGTGCTGACCATCACCCTCAACCTGGCGGTGAAGAAGCTTGAGACTCTGCTCGCAACCGCCGCTAGAGCATCCGCAACAGCCGTTTCCACGGCTGACGCCGTTGACAGCGAGACCCTCAGACTCAGCATTAGCCATCTGGCCAACCGGGATGCCAGCAACAGCTTTGACTCCCTCGGCATGATCGCCGTCAGCCAACCGACCTCTGCCTACATCAGCGAATTCTACAAGACCCCCTTCAAGAAGTTGACCTTGACCAACACGGCCGCCGGCACGAACGGAACCTTTGCGGTGATGGTCATGAAAGACATGGACCCGCAGTTCGACGGCACGATCATCGTCGGACCGGGTATCGAGAAAAAATTGCGTGTCAGCGAAGGGGAGAAGGTCGAAATCAGGATCGGCTGAACAGGTTGGGAGAGGAAACAGGGAGAGGGGTGCGCAGGTTCACCCCTCTTTTTTTGTGTGCGCCTTGGGATGGGCCTTGTCGTAGACCTCCATCAGGCGGTCGATGCCCACATGGGTGTATTTCTGGGTTGTGGAAAGGGAGGCATGCCCAAGCAGTTCCTGAATGGCGCGCAGGTCGGCACCCCCCTCCAACATGTGGGTGGCAAAGGTGTGCCGCAGGATATGCGGCGAGATGCGCTTGAAGGCCGCGATACGCATCACATGCGCATCGACGATGCGGGCCACGCTACGGCGATTGATCGGCTGACCGCGCGTATTCAAAAAAAGTGCCCCACTACCCACCGCTTGGCCACGCTCTTCCAGGTAGCTCTGGATGGCTTCCAGGGCGCGACTCCCCACCGGCAGAATGCGCTGCTTACCCCCCTTGCCCAGCACCCGCACCATGCCTCCCGCAAGATCAAGGTCATCGATGGAGAGGCCGGTCAGCTCCGATACGCGCATCCCGCAGGAATAGAGCATCTCCAGGATCGCCCGGTCACGCAGGGTGTGTTTCTCGCCATCTTGGGGCGCCTCCACCAGGGTGGTCACCTGGTCGATATCCAGGTGGAACGGCAGTCGGTTTTCCTTCTTGGGGGTGGCAAACAGTTCGGCCGGGTTTTTGTCGGCCAGTCCCTTGCGCAGCAGGAAGCGGAAAAAGCTCCGTATGGCGGCCAGTTTCCGGCCAACGGAGCTCTTTTTGGCACGTTTTCCCAGCAGGGCCAGATAACGCCGCAGCAGCAGATGATCAATATCTCCGGCCTCGGGCGCAGCGCCCGTCTCGCTGGATACAAAGGCCGCCAACTGTTCCAGATCCCGGCGATAGGCGGCCAGGGTGTGGGGCGACAGATTCCGTTCCGTCTCAAGGTAGCGGCAGAAGACAGTAATCTGTTCAGATAAGGTGGGCATTGCGGGCTAGTCGAAGGGAGGCAGAGCGGATTCCAATTGCCAGCCTTTCTTTTCCTCCGTATCCAGATAGCTCCACTTCTGGCGATAGGTGAGAGTCTTGATGCGGTTGGAGGGGAGCGCATAGTAATCGAACTCCGCCACCACCTCGGCGGTTTTCTTTTCCGGCTTACACTCGGAGGTCAGGATGCGATAGTCGGTGATGGTCACCCCGCGCTTCCTGATCTGCGCGGCACTCTCCATAAAGGCATCCCGCAACTCCGGGTCCATGTAGGTCATGCCGGCGTTTTCGATATCACGCCAGCGCAGCATCTTGTTGTAGCCCTTCATGCTCTTGTCAAACTCCTCGCGGATGTTGGCCTGCCGGGCATAGGCGCAGGAACAGAGCAGCAAGAGCACGAACATCATTCCATAGTTGCGGCACTGTTTCATTGTTATCACTCCCTCTCAAGCGCATGGATATAGTCGATCAGTTCCAGGGCCAGCTCGTACTTTCCGAAGGGAGGCATCAGGTAGAAGCCCCCGGCCACGGCAAAGGTCGCCTGGATAAACTCCTTGGCAATCGCCAGCCCTTCCCGCACACCGGCCTCTTTTTCCAGCCCCCGCATGCGCCGGCGAATGGAGTCCGGCACCGATATGCCCGGCACCTCGTTGTGCAGGTACTCGGCGTTGCGTTCGCTAACCAGCGGCATGATCCCCGGCAGAATCGGGATGCCGCAGTCTCGGGTCAATTCCAGGGCCTCGAAGAACAGGGCCGGATCATAGACCGGTTGACACTGGGCAAAGACCGCGCCATTGGCGACTTTTTTGTGCAAACGCTGAGCCTGCAGGGCACTGTTCTGGGTATTGGGGTTGAAGGCCGCGCCGATGGTAAAACCGGTGCCGCCGCCTATGGGGTTGCCGATGGCGTTGACCCCGCTGTTCAGGTCCGCCAGCAGCTTGATCAGGGTAAAGGAGTGCAGGTCAAAAACCGACTTGGCCCCGGCATGATCCCCCATGGTGGCCGGATCACCGGTCACCGCCAGGACCGAGCGGAGTCCCAGCAGGCTGGCGCCCATCAGGTCGGATTGCATGCCGATCAGGTTACGGTCACGTCCGGTGACATGGATGATGACCTCGATGCCGACCTCGCGCTGGATCAGGCTACCCAGGGCGATGTTGCCCATGCGGGGTCGCGCCAGGGGATTCTCGGCCAGGTTGATGGCGTCAACACCGGCCTCCTTCAGGCGGCGGCTCCCTTCCAGGATTCTGGCGCACTCCAGCCCCTTGGGGGGATCGAGTTCCACGGTGATCACCTTGCGTTGCCCCCAGTTATCCAGAAACGACGTGTGGCCGGTGGCCGACTGTTCGGCAGGCTCCGCGATGCTCAGGGTAGGAATCGGCTGGCGCGGTTGCGGCCGGACAGCGGCTAATCCACGGGCAATGGCGGCGACATGCTCGGGAGTCGTGCCGCAACAGCCACCGATCAGGTTGGCCCCGGCGGCGGCCATCTCCCCGGCCATGGCGGCGAAATAGTCCGGGGTGGTGCGGTAGATATAGCGCCCGTCGCGGTACTCGGGAAAACCGCTGTTGGCATAGGCGGCGATCGGCTTGGCCGTCAGCCCCGCCAAGCGGCGTACGACCTTGACCAGCTCCAATGGTCCGGCGCCGCAATTGGCCCCGAGCATATCGGCACCGGCCTGCTCCATGGCCTGACAATAGGCCTCCACCGAGGTACCGTCACTACTGCGCCCCCCTTCCAGGAAGGCCATCGAGGCACATACCGGCAAGCCGGTTTCACGGGCAGCCCGCACCGCAGCCACAAGCTGCGGCAAAACGGCAAAGGTTTCCAGCAGGAAGAAATCCACCCCCCCTGCTGCCAGCGCCTGGCACTGTTCCCGGAAGACCGCCTCCATCTCCGTAGCGCTCAGTTCCCGCTCGTCTCCCTTGACCAACAGCAGCGGCCCGACCGAGCCGGCCACTAGCACGCTACCGCCCTGCGGCGCGGCCTGACGGGCGATACGGACGCCGGCCGTGTTGATATCGGTCACCTTGTGGGCCAGGCCGATCGCCGCAAGTTTGCTGCGATTGGCGCCGAAGGTGTTGGTCTCGATCACCTGCGCGCCGGCGGCCACATATTCCCGGGCCAGCTCCAGGACCAGCGCGGGTCGCACGAGGTTGAGATGCTCGAAATTGCTTTCCAGACTGACCCCTTTGGCATACAGCATGGTGCCCACGGCGCCATCGCCGGTCAGTAGCTCTGTTTTCAGTCGTTCAAGAATATTCATGGTTACTTTCTGTTGCCGGAATTCCCGCCCTGGGGTATAAGGAACGTTCCTGATTTTTACCTTTATATGGAGTTTTCAATGCATACACTCGTTCAATGGCTGCTGGATACCATCGGCGCCATGGGCTACCCCGGCATCTTCCTCCTGATGGCCATGGAAAGCTCCGTCATCCCGGTCCCCAGCGAGCTGGTCATGCCGCCGGCCGGTTATCTGGCTTTCCAGGGCAAGATGAGCATGGGGATCGCCATCCTCTGCGGCACACTGGGGAGCCTGGTGGGGGCCTACGCCAACTACTTCGTCTCCCACTACCTGGGCAGGCCGCTGATCCTCAAGTACGGCCGGTACGTGCTGATCCCGCCCCACAAGTTCGAGCGGGTGGAGCAGTTTTTCCTGCGCCACGGAGAAATCTCGACCTTCATCGGCAGACTTCTGCCGGTTGTACGCCATCTGATCTCGATTCCGGCCGGACTTTCCGGCATGAACCACCTCAAATTTTCATTCTATACCCTGGCTGGCGCTGCCAGCTGGTGTACAATTCTGGCCGGCATCGGCTACGCCATCGGCGAAAATCAGAGTTTGATCATGCAGTACTCCCACCAGGCCCTGCTCTGGGTAATCCTGTTCAGCAGCATCCTGGTGGCGGTCTATGTCTGGTGGCAGCGGCGACGGCAGACACATTAAAGCGTAAAGGCAAGCAGAAGGCAAAGGTATTTTTGTACGATCTGAATCCGTGAGGGTGCAGTGCCGGAATGCGCGGATTGCCGGAGCGGCCCGTCGTCCGTGCCGATACAATCCTGTTTTCCACCTATCCTTCGGTGTACGGTCACATACTCACGAAAGTTTGAAGCTAGAGACGTTCCGGGCACATGGAGGCACGGAGGCATCACGGATTCAGGTACGACGTATCTGCCTTCCGGGATTCCGCAGACGCACGCAATCATATTGACACGCTTTCCCGCTTGACGGGATGGAGAGGGATTTATCATGCAGATGAAGCGAGCAGGACGCATACACTATATCGAGGCCGGTTTCAGCGGCCCGGCATGTTCCGTACAGGGGTTCACCACCCGCCACGAAGGGGTCTCACGTCCCCCCTACAATTCGCTTAACCTGGGGTCCAACACCCTGGATCAGTTGCCCAATGTGGAGGGTAATCGCAGCCTGCTGGCGCGGGCCTTCGGCATCACCCAGGATGCGCTGGTCACCGTTAAACAGGTGCATGGCAACGACATCCTGGTCATCAATGAACCCAATGACGATTACAGCCACTTCCTCGGCCTGGAGGGGGACGCGATCATCACCAACCAGCCGGGTGTCATGATCGGGGTCTGTGTGGCCGACTGCGCCCCGATCCTGCTGTTGGACCCGGAAAAGCAGGTGATTGCCGCGGTTCACGCCGGATGGCAGGGGACTGCCGCCAAACTGGCCGCCAAAGCCGTGGCCGGCATGCAGTCGCTCTTCGAGTGCAACCCGGCACAGCTGCAAGCCTTCATCGGCCCCAGCATCGGTAAATGCTGCTACGAGGTGGATGAGCCGGTCAGGCAGGCCTTCAAACAGGGGGGCATTTCCTGGGACAGCTGTACCGAGCAGAGTGGCGCCGGCACATGGCGTCTCGACCTGGCCGCCGCCAACCGCGACCTGCTGATCAACGCCGGCATTCCGGCTGACCGGATTCAGGTCTCGGAGATGTGCGTCAGCTGCCTGCGCGAACTGTTCTTCTCCTACCGCAGAGACGATGGGGAAACCGGGCGCCAGATGGGCTTCATCATGCTAAAGAGTTAGTAAAGTTCATTGAGTTCAATGAGTTTTATGAGTTTGAGCTTCAAGTGTTCGAAAGCGTTTTTTTAACTCATTGAACTCCCTAACTCATTGAACTCATAAAACTTAAAGAGGTTCATCATGCTCGCAAAGGTCCTCAGCAGTGCCCTGATCGGTATTGACGCCATCCTGGTGGATGTGGAGGTCGATCTGGCCCCCGGCCTGCCGGCCTTTGCGACAGTCGGCCTCCCGGACGGCGCCGTCAAGGAGAGCAAGGACCGCGTCCGCGCCGCACTGAAAAATTCCGGCTACGATTTCCCCGCCCGCCGTATCACCGCCAACCTGGCCCCGGCCGACATAAAGAAGGAGGGGGCCGCCTACGATCTGCCCATCTCCATCGGCATCCTGGCCGCCACCGGCGTGGTCAAGGCCAGCCGCTTGCAGGAGTATACCCTCCTGGGTGAGCTATCCCTGGACGGCACGCTCAAGCCGATCCGTGGGGCACTCTCCATGGCCGTGGCCGCCAAACGAGCCGGCATGAGAGGAATCGTCCTGCCGCTCGAAAACGCCCCCGAAGCGGCGGTCGTCGAGGGGCTTGAGATCATCGGCGCCAGCAGCCTGGCCCAGGTGGTCGAGTTTTTGAGCGGACGCGAGGGAATCGAACCCTGCCGGGTGGACCTGCAGGAGCTCTTTTCAAACGGCTGCGAATATGGCGAGGATTTCAGCGAGGTCAAGGGGCAGGAGCACACCAAACGGGCCCTGGAGGTCGCGGCCAGCGGCGGCCATAACATCTTGATGATCGGTCCGCCCGGCTCGGGCAAGACCATGCTGGCCCGCCGCATCCCGACCATCCTCCCCCAGATGTCATTCGATGAAGCCATCGAGACCACCAAGATCTTCAGCGTCAGCGGCATGCTGGAGAAAGAGCGCGCCCTGCTGGCGGTGCGCCCCTTCCGTTCACCACACCACACCATCTCCGACGTCGGCCTGATCGGCGGCGGCACCACCCCCAAGCCGGGCGAGGTATCCCTGGCCCATAACGGCGTCCTCTTTCTGGACGAGTTGCCCGAATTCAAAAAAAACGTCCTGGAGGTCCTGCGCCAACCGCTGGAGGATGGCCGGGTCACCATTTCCCGCTCCCTGGTCTCGCTGACCTATCCATCGCGGGTCATGCTGGTGGCCGCCATGAACCCCTGCCCCTGCGGCTACCTGTCCGACCCGGTCCATACCTGCAGTTGTACGCCGATCGCCATCCACCGCTACCGTTCACGCATCTCCGGGCCGCTCCTCGACCGTATCGACATTCACATCGAGGTACCGGCCGTCAAATACCGCGAACTGGCCGACCGAGGCGAGGCCGAGAGTTCCGCCGCAATTGCGGCGCGGGTCGAACGCTCGCGCGAGATCCAGCTGGAGCGCTACCAAGGGACGCGGATCCACTGCAATGCCCAGATGACACCGCGCTTCATCAAGAAGTACTGCGAGCTGGACGCCACCGGCAACCGCATGCTGGAGCTGGTCACCGACCGCCTGGGGTTCTCGGCCCGCACCTACAACCGCATCCTCAAGGTCGCCCGCACCATTGCCGACCTGGATGGCTCTGAAAACATCCACGAACAACACATCGCCGAGGCGATCCAGTACCGCAGCCTGGATCGGAAATCGGTCTAATTTTTCTTCTGCTTCTACTACCTCTCAAGCGCCCTAACCGGAAATTACTGACGTTGAGTATCGCTGCAATAAGTTGGCAATATCAATAAGATGCGCTCAATATAGCTCACAGCAACAGCGGTGAGAATTTTCGCTTGACATTTTCAAACGGTTATTTCAAATTAGTATTTGAAATAACCGTTTTGTTTTTTTTGGGAGGCCGTTATGACCAGGAAAAAATCAGAAGCAAAAAAGGAAAAGCTGCTGGCGGTAGCAGGTGACGTCTTTATTGAAAAAGGGTTCCGCGATGCAACGGTAGCCGAAATCTGCTCGCGGGCAGAGGCGAACATCTCGGCAGTCAATTACCACTTCGGTAGTAAGGAGGCCCTCTATCAGGAGGCCTGGCGTCATTCGTTCACCGAGTCGCTCAAGACGTACCCATTGGATGGGGGGGTAAGTGAAACTGCTCCAGCTGAAGAGCGGTTACGTGGCCAGCTCACCGCCATGATCCGGCGCATTGCCGACGAGAACAACAAGGACTTCTTCATCGCCCAGATGGAGATGATTAACCCTACCGGCCTCTTGCAGGAAGTCATGCAGAGCGAGCTGATCCCCATGCGGCAGCAGACCCTTGCTCTGGTCCGCGAACTGCTGGGACCGCAGGCTTCCGAAGAGCAGGTGCACTATTGCGAGACCAGCATCATCAGCATGTGCATTCATCCCATGGTGATGCAGCGGATAGCCAAGCGAACCAAGGATAAAAACATGCCGGCCATAATTGAAGATATCACTACTTTTGCCGACCATGTGGTCAGGTTCGCTCTGGCCGGTATCAATGCAGTTCGCAGCAAAGGAAACAAGCCATGAATACTCCGAAAAAGAAGACCGTCATAATCGGCATCCTTATCACTCTCATACTATCCGCTGGGGCTGCTGCCGCCAGGAAATTCTTTGCACCCCAGAAGACCACCTACATCACCGCTCCAGCAGCCCGCTTCGACCTGGAAGAAAGTGTCCTCGCCACCGGCATCCTGAAGGCGTTCAAGACCGTGGCGGTCGGAGCGCAGGTCAATGGACAACTTAAAACTCTCCATGTCGCTCTGGGAGACAAGGTGAAGAAGGGACAGCTGCTGGCGGAGATCGACCCGGTGCTGCCCCAGAACACCCTGAAAGACGCCGAGGCCCAGGTTGATAATCTGCAGGCCCAGAAACGGTCGAAGCAGGCCTTGCTGAAGCAGTATGAATTGGCCTACCAGCGCCAGAGCCAGATGAACGCCAAAGATGCCGGTTCCCGTGCTGATCTGGAGAGTGCGCAGGCCCAGTTGGAGAGCACCAGGCACGACATCGTCGCCCTGGAGGCCCAGATCAAAAAGGCCGTCATTGCGGTCGATACGGCCAGGGCCAACCTGGGCTACACCCGTATCCATGCCCCCATTGACGGTACCGTTATCTCCATCGACACCGAAGAGGGGCAGACCGTGGTATCGAACCAGGCAGCCACGACGATCCTGACCCTGGCCACGTTGGATACCATGACAGTCAAGGCCAAGATCTCCGAAGCAGATGTGCCGCGGGTCAAGCCAGGACTTTCGACCTACTTCACCCTGCTGGGGGACAGCGAAACCAGATATTACGGGAAGCTGCGGGCTATCGAACCTGGGCCGGTAAACGGAACCACTACTACCGGAACCGGCAGCACAAGCAGTTCCAGTTCAGCCATCTACTACTACGGACTTTTTGAGGTCCCCAATCCCGACAACACGTTGAAAGTGTCCATGACCACCCAGGTGGCGGTGCTGCTCAACCAGGCCAAACAAGCCCTCTGTATCCCGACATCAGCTCTTGGAGAAAAGCAGAAGGATGGCAAAACAATGGTCAGGGTGCTGGTGGGAGAGCAAGCGGAAAACCGGTCGATTCGCACCGGTATCTCCAACAATGTGCAGATTCAGGTACTGGATGGGCTTCGTGAGGGTGAAAAGGTCATCATCGGTGACAGTTCCAGTCTGCCGAAAACTGATCCGAACACAATGCCCCCGCCGACGGGGAGAAAATAATCATGGACAGACCGCTCCTGGAAATAAAGAGCCTGGTGCGCCGTTTCTCCACGGGGGATCAGCAGGTAGACGTCCTCAAAGGGATCGACCTGACCATCAATGCCGGCGAGATGGTAGCCATTATCGGCGCATCCGGTTCGGGTAAGTCCACCCTGATGAATATTCTCGGCTGCCTGGACCGCCCCAATGAAGGGAGCTACCGGATTGATGGTCGGGAGACCAGCAGTCTGTCAAATGATGATCTGGCCAGGCTGCGCCGGGACTACTTCGGGTTTATCTTCCAGCGATATCACCTGCTGCCGCACCTCACCGCCACCCAGAATACCGAAATACCGGCGATCTATGCCGGAGTGAAAAAACATGCCCGGCAGGAACGTGCCAGCATGCTTTTGGAGCGCCTCGGCCTGGCAGAGCGCTGTGAGTATCGCCCCAACCAACTTTCCGGCGGCCAGCAGCAGCGGGTCAGTATCGCCAGGGCATTGATGAACGGCGGCGACGTCATCCTGGCCGACGAACCGACCGGCGCCCTGGACAGTAAAAGCGGCCAGGAGATGATGGCGGTTCTGCATGAACTGCATGGGAGTGGCCATACCATCATCCTGGTCACCCACGACCAGCAGGTCGCCGCACATGCTGAACGGATCATTGAGATCAGCGACGGCATGATTATCAGGGATCAGGCCAACCCGGGGTTCGACTCCGCTCACCCACCAGATACAACTCACCCAGATACAACTCACCAGTCGGTCCCTGAGCGGAGTCGAAGGGCCAACTGGGGGCGCTTTGCCGAAGCCTTCACCATGGCCCTCATCGCCATGCTGTCCCACCGCATGCGGACCCTGCTGACCATGCTCGGAATTATCATCGGCATCACTTCGGTGGTCTCGGTGGTGGCGCTTGGGCAGGGGGCACAGCAAAAGGTCATCAAGGACATCAGCGCCATGGGAACCAATGTTATCGACGTCAACCCCGGCAAGGACTGGGGAGACGAGGACGCCGCCAGCATCCAGACCTTGGTGCCGTCCGACCTGGAGGCATTGAAGGCCCAGGTGTACGTGGACAGCGCCTCTCCCGCTACCGGTGGCAGTCAACTCCTCCGCTTCAGTAATGCCACCGCCACTGCTTCGGTGAACGGTGTGAGCGAGCAGTTCTTCCGGGTCAAGGGGTATGAGATTGCCGACGGCATCTCCTTCAGCAGCGATGACGTGAAACAGCAAGCCCAGGTGGTGGTGATCGACCAGAACAGTCGTAAGAAGTTCTTCGCCAAGGTCGACCCCATCGGCAAGGTGCTCTTTATCGGCTCATTACCCTGCCGTGTTATCGGTGTAACCAAAGAGAAGGACGGCCCCATGGGGAACAGCTCGAATCTTGAGGTCTGGATACCCTACAGTTCAGCCATGAACCGGCTGCTGGGGCAGCAGTATTTCAGCTCCATCTCGGTTCGGGTCAAAGACGGCATTTCCAACCAGGTGGCGGAACAGAGCATTACCAAACTGATGGCTCAGCGACATGGCCGCAAGGACTTCTACACCAACAGCAGCGACAGCATCATGAAGACCATTAATAAGACCACTACCACCCTGAAGTTGATGATCTCGGCCATTGCCGTCATATCCCTCATCGTCGGCGGCATCGGCGTCATGAACATCATGCTGGTATCAGTGACAGAAAGAACCCACGAGATCGGTATCCGGATGGCGGTCGGGGCGCGACAGGAGGATATCATGCAGCAGTTCCTGATCGAGTCGGTTCTGGTCTGCCTGCTGGGGGGGATGATCGGCATCGTCTGCTCTTGGGGTGTCGGCAAAGTCTTTTCCCTGTTCGTCAGCAGTTTTGCCATGCAGTTTTCACTTATGTCTATTGTCTCGGCATTTTTCTGTTCAACCTTGATTGGTGTCATCTTCGGTTTCCTTCCGGCGCGGAACGCGGCGCGACTGGACCCGATTGAAGCGCTGGCACGGGAGTAGGTACGTCATGACACGATATTCACCATACAAGTACACTCTTGTAGTGATAGTTTCCCTGGCGCTGGGAGGATGCAGCGGCCTTCTCCCGCGCAGCCAGTACGCTCGACCGGACGTGTCACTGCCGCAGCAGTGGCAGGAATCTACCGTCACCGGCTCATCCGTTGCGACGAGGGAACAATGGTGGCGGGATTTCAATGACCCGACCCTGAGCGAACTGATCGAACGGGCTCTCACAACCAACAACAACCTGGCGGCCGCCACGATCAAGCTAAAACGGGCACAGCTCTCATCCAAGCTTACCGGTACCAATCTGACTCCGACCGTTTCAGCCAATGCAACCAGCAACCTGAATCGGGATCTTAATAGCCGCAGAGATACCAAGACGAGCGGGGTTACGGCTACGGCAAGCTATGAACTGGACCTCTGGGGGAAACTGGCCAGCGCCCGTGATGCCAACAAATGGGAGGCTGAAGCAACCGGGTATGATCGTCAAAGTACCGCGTTGGCTTTGGTCGGGACGGTTGCCTCGAACTACTGGACCATCGCTTACTTGAATGAGCGGATCGCGTCAGTTGAGGTGAGTATTGCCAATGCCGGGAGAGTTTTGGAATTGGCAGAGGTAAAATATCAGGCAGGTGCAGTTTCAGCCTTGGACAAGGTTCAGGCGCAGCAGACTATTGCCAGTCAGAAAGCCCAACTTACGCAACTTCAACAGCAGCGGACCGAAACACGAAACGCATTAGCAATACTTTTCGATCAGGCGCCGGAAAACAGGTTGCCGGAACCGAAATGCCTGCCATCCGGATCGCTGCCAAACGTTGCTGCCGGTCTGCCGGCAAGCATTCTTGCTCAACGCCCTGATCTGCAGGCGGCTGAACTGCGACTGAAAAAATACCTGGCAACTGTTGATACTACCCGTACCAGTTATTATCCCAGCTTCACCCTGACCGGTTCTCTCGGCACCAGCAGCACCAGCCTGATCGAGGTTATAAAAAACCCCTATGCCGCATTGGGCGCCGGTCTGGCACTGCCGTTCATCCAGTGGAACACCATGAAACTGAATATCGAGATTTCCAAAACAGACTATGAGGAGGCGGTGGTCAACTTCAGACAGACGCTCTATTCCGCTCTGAGTGATGTCGAAAACTCCCTCTCTGCCCGCACCAACTATGCTGAAGAGGTCAAGCAGACCAAAGAGTCTCTGACATTGGCAAGAAAGGCTGAGGAACTCGCTGAAATTCGTTATCGCTCGGGAGCAACAGCGCTTCAGTCATTGCTGGATGTTCAAGAGAGTCGGCGGGATGCCGAAAGGTCACTTGCGGTAGTCCGGTTGGCGCAACTCAAAAACAGTATGACTCTCTATCAGGCACTTGGCGGGGCGATGCACATGCAGAAGCTTTAGTAACGACAACTGAATATGGGAATAAGTGACCAGATAAATAATGAATTCATGTTCACATCATAACCAGCTGTTTTATCGTTTGTTTAAGGCATGTCGGCTGCCTGAAGTTGCATCGCCAATACAAAGACCATCACTGTCAGTCCCATGATCAATATCAAGACTGGCTTGTTCATATTGTTCCTCCTCCGTAATATTCCCTGCTTGAATCCATTTCACACATACTGCCGCGCCTCCACGACAGGAGCGGATTAGGCTTGCGAGCCCTTAGTCACTCTGCATGGAGGCGCATTTCGTGTCGGGCAATCCCGCTTGATACGCTCCTCTACCAGGAAGAACCGGAAGCGCGATCCGCCCTCTTCTTTTTGATGAAGCGGTACACGAGGTAGCCAATCCCCGCCAGAAGGACAATTTCAAACAGGCCGATACCACCGGCACCGCCCATGCCACTCGTTCCTGCTCCGGCTCCGGCAAAGCTGCTAAAGAGCATGCTGCCCAGCATGCCTCCCATCAGCCCGCCAGCCATGCTTCTCATAAAACCACCGCCGCCCGATTGCTGAAAAGGGGTGGCCGCAGGCGCAAGTGGCTGCCGTGTCTGGCTCGGCTGGGAATACGTGCCGGCCGGTCTGGAGTAGCTGCGCGACCCACGGCTACCGGAGAAACGCGCTCCCCCGGCCCTGGCTTCGGCACTGAGCTCCAACACGCTGACACTCAGAAACAAAACGGCTGTAAACAGGGTAAACGCTTTGACGACATCTTTTTTCATTACCGTAGCTCCTTGGTTGACTATGTTCCGACCACTGCAATGCTCCGCTATTGGCCATGGTCCTTAATTCATGGGAAGAATCACGTATCGAGACACAACCCTTTGTGCCTGACCATCCAGAATTCGATGGCCTCCCGGATAACTTCCGACACGTTTCTGGAACTGGATTTGGTGATTTCTTCCAGTTCCCGTTTCTCCTGATCGCTTATGCGCAAGGAGACCACGTTATTCAAGGCAGTTTCATCCCTCCTCCGTTTTATTTTTTTCTTCGGTTCTCCACGATACTGTTTCTGATGCTGCATGTTTGTTGCTCCTTTCGTACTACTGATTAGATTCGATCTGTTCAACGGATATGCGCGTTAATACTCTCTCCAAAATGGGCACGTCGGCGAAGACCAGATCACTCCACTCGACGTCACCAAGGACGGACGTGCCACCATTATCCCCTCGCCATAGCTTCAAGCCTGGCGATACGTTCCTCCATCGGGGGGTGCGTGGAAAACAACTTCAGGAAGGAAGCGCCGCTCAGGGGGGTAACAATGAACATGTGGGCGGTCGCTGGTTGGGCAGCCTGCATGGGGATCATCTGGGATGTGCTGTGGAGTTTTCGCAGGGCATTGGCCAGTGCCAGCGGCTGACCGCAGAGTTGCGCGCCGCTTTCATCGGCCAGATATTCGCGGGAACGGGAGACCGCCATCTGGATCAGCATGGCGGCAATCGGTGCGATGATCGCCATCACCAGGGAGCCGACAACACCTCCGCCACCTTCGTCATCGTCCCTTCCCGCACCGAGCATGGCGCCCCACTGGAGCATGTTGCCGATCATGGAGATGGCGCCGGCAAAGGTTGCCGCAATAGTTCCAATCAGTATGTCGCGGTTTTGCACATGGGCCAGTTCGTGGGCCATGACCCCTTCGAGCTCTTCCGGGGAGAGGATGCGCAGTATCCCCTCGGTAGCGGCAACGGCGGCATGCGCGGGATTTCTGCCGGTTGCAAAGGCGTTGGGAGAATCATCGGGGATGATATAGACCTTCGGCATGGGAAGGCCGGCCTGCCGGGCCAAGCGGCGAACCATACCATAGAAGGCTGGATGGTCTCGTTCTCCAACTTCCTGTGCCCCGTACATTTTCAGGACGATTTTGTCGGAAAACCAATAGGAAAAGAAGTTCATGGCGGCAGCCATGAAGAAGGCGAAGAGCATGCCGGCCTTGCCGCCGATGGCGCTTCCCATCAGCACCATCAGTACGGTGAGAAGAGAGAGGAAAAGGGTTGTCTTGAGTCGATTCATTGCACGTACCTCCGACGATATGGATATCGCCGGGGGCAATAAAAAAGACCTTTACCCCCGGCATGCTGCCTGGATAAAGGTCTTGTTGGCAAATGTATGCCCCGGTCCCGGGTCTTTCGACCGTATTGACGGAATCCGGGTCGGCCGTTTCTCTAGCCGATAACTACTCCCCTTTATTGAAGATGTGAATGTAATTATTCGGTGAGCTGTTGTCAAGGAGTATCTGATAAGGACCTGAATACGTGACGCCTCCGTGCCTCCATTTGCCCGGAACGCCTATAGCTTCAGGCTTTCATGAGTACGTGACCGTACACCGAAGGATACCTGACAAAATTGGATAGTACCGGCACGGACGACGGGCCGCTCCGGCATTCCGCGCATTGCGGCGCTACACCGTCACGAATTCAGAAGGAATTCTGCCAGGGCTTATAGTTCAACCCTTCAATAATTGCTAATGACGAGGGAAAAAATAATCCCCCCAGTTGCCTGGAGGGATCATGTCTTGGGTCTATCGGGTTCAGAAGTTTGTTACAAGCGGCAGGAGATCCGGTCGCATCTCCCGTGGCGTTTTTTGTTAGTCGCCGCCCCTGCTGGAACCGCCGGCTGTGGAGAGGTAGGTGGAAATGGCTTGCAACTGGGCCGTGGTCAGGGAGGAGAGCGAGTTCATGCGACTCTGACTCTTTATGTTTGACTGGATACTCGCTACGGACGTGCTCCCCATGCTGCTGTGGCAACTGGCGCAGTAGGTATTGAACAGGGTGGCGCCGTCAGTGGTTGCCGGCGTCGTTCCCGTAGTTGTTCCCGTGCCCGCCAGAGCGGTCGAGATCGCCTGGATATCGGCGACACTCAGGGAGGAGAAGCTGCCCATGCCGCCGCTATTGGCGCTGATGGCGCTCTGGATGCTGGCAGCCGTGGCCCCCAGCTTGACTGACGTGGCCAGGGCACCGTGGCAAGCGGCACAGTCAGTGGCATAGAGGGTTGCACCGTTTGCGGCGGTGGTCCCACCCGTGCCAGTCGTGGGAGGTGTCACGGAAGACGGGGATGTCAGCGCAGTGGTAATCGCCTGAATCTGGTTGACCGTGAGAGAGCTTGCCAGTGATCCCATCCCGCCGATATTGGCACTGATTGCGTTTTGGATACGGGCGAGGGTTGCCCCCAGTTTGGAGGATGTGGCCAGGGGACCGTGGCATCCCGCGCAGTTGGTCGTGTAGAGCGACTCCGGAGTGGCGGTCGTAGCGCTCGTACTGCCGGTGACTAACGCCAGAAAGGGAGCGATTGCCTGTAACTGGGCGAGAGTCAGCGAACCACCGATGGTCTGAATCTGGGCGGGGGTCAGGGCTGCGGTATAGGCCTGCAGCTGTGCCGGGGTCAGGGCGGAGGCGTAGGCTTGAATCTGGGCCGGCGTGACGGTGGACAGGTCGACCTGGGTTCCGCTGCCGCAACCGGCCAGTGAAAGGGTTACTACTGCTGTGGCGAGGATAATGAAGGTGCAAATACTCTTTTTCATGTCGGGCTCCTTTGTATTTTTATTGGTTGCGGTTAGGGTGCCGTCAGGACTGCGGCGATGGCCTGGATATCTACCGTGAGCAAGGTGGCTAGGAAGCCCATCCCCCCGGTGTTGCTGCTGATGGCATTCTGAATGCGGCTGAAGTCGGCGCCGGTCTTGAATGAACTGGTGATAACACCGTGGCAACTGGCACAATCATTCACATACGACAACGTACCTGTAGGCGCCACTGTCAGGGCGGAGGCGATGGCCTGCACCTGAAGCGGCGACAGGGTCGCGAATAATCCCATGCCGCCGGTATTGTTTGCGATGGCATTCTGGATGCGGATGCTGTCGGCCCCGGCCTTGACCGTACTAGAGAGGCCACCGTGGCAGCTCAGACAATTATTTTTGTAGAGTGCTGCGCCCGTGGGAACCGATGCGATGCTGTTGGCGATGGACTGGATTTCCGTAACGGTCAGGGTGGCCAGAAACCCCATGCCGCCGCTATTACCGGCGATGGCAGTCTGGATGCGTGTGCTGTCAGCGCCCAGCTTGGCGGATGACAAGAGTGGCCCGTGACAGCTTTCGCAATTGCTGGAGTAGAGTGCAGCACCCGTGGGAACCGTGGCCAGGGCGCCCAGCGTCACGGCCGGCCCCCCTGTTGTCGCTGCGGAACCCGTTGTGGCGCTGCCGAAAAAACCGGCCAGTACCAGCCCCATCAGGATAATGCTGTTTCGAATGCGTCTGTTCATTGTTGACCCCTTTCTGATGATTGTCAGGTTGGTGATGTTTCCGTTCCGTGTCAGGACTATGGATGCGTCGTTATCGTTTCGTTGTTTCACTATCCCATATCGCTAAAAAAATGAGGGTTAAGATGGGTAAAAGCAGGTAAAGTTTTGTAATCGCTCCGCCGCTGAATTTACATTTCTTTACAAGCGGATATGCGATCTTCGGCTATACTCGATTTCAATACAAAGAGAGGACCGCTGGCAATGAACCGAATCCTGGTAATAGATGACGATACCGACCTTTGCGAACTGTTGAGCGACTACCTGACAACGGAAGGATTCGCCGTGGAACTGCTGCATGATGGCGAGGCCGGGGCAGAGCGGGCACTGGCCGGCGACTTTGATCTGGTGGTCCTGGATGTCATGCTGCCGGGAATCAACGGTTTTGAGGTGCTGCGGCGACTTCGGGCCGGTTCGGCCACACCGGTGTTGATGCTGACTGCCCGCGGCGACGATGTGGACCGAATCGTCGGCCTGGAAATGGGCGCCGATGATTACCTGCCAAAACCGTTCAATCCGCGTGAGCTGGTGGCACGAATCCGGGCGGTGCAGCGCCGGACAGCGGTAGCGCCGCTTACGGGGAGTCCCCCCAGTGAAGCCCTGTCCGTTGGTGACGTGACAGTGGACATGGGGGCGCGGAGCGTGCATGTGGCTGGAGTGGCGGTCGAATTGACTTCGGTGGAGTTTTCCCTGCTGAAGGTACTGATCCGGCTGGCGGGACAGGTGGTAAGCCGTGAAGAGTTGTCGCAACAGGCGCTCGGCCGAGAGTTGAATGCCTACGACCGGAGCATCGACGTGCACGTAAGCAGCCTGCGTCGCAAACTTGGCGCCCTGGGTGAAGAGAGTGAACGAATCAAAACGGTGCGGGGAATCGGCTATTTCTATGCCCGTCCTGCTGCAATCTAGCTGATTTCCAAAAGGCTCCGAGCGTGTAAAACTTGGAGCTCGCGCACGTATCCGGCCCGGCACGACACAAAGGGACACGCTCCATGCGGACACTATTCATAAAAATATTTCTCAGTTTCTTACTGGCCATGGCCCTGACCACCATCGCCTATACCATTTTGGTGTTGAGCACACAAATCGGCCAGGGGAGCAAACTCCGCCAGAGCGTGCAGGCCGAGCGCAGCCAGATGGCCGGGGACATGCTGGCCATGTTCGGCCAGGTCGCACCGGTCCTCTACGAGCGGCAAGGAAACGCCCCCCTCGAACGCTATGCCCGGAAAACAGCCGGTCCCTCCAAGACCCTGGCATTTTTGTTCGACGCAAGCGGCCGGGCGCTCGACTCCAGGATGGAGATTCCCCCGGCTGTACGGGCTGCTGCGGCTGAAGCGGCGCGAAACAATGCTCCGAGGAACGTCAGCAGTGATGGCTACAGCGCCCTTGCCCAAGCGGTAGCCGGCCCGTCAGGACACGGTTACATTGCCACCGTCGGCACGCCGTCGCCGCCACGGGGGGCACAACTCTGGCAACCGATTGTGCGTTCGTTCGGCATTCGCATGGCAGTCGCCCTGCTCTTCGGAGGGATCATCGGCTATCTCCTGGCCTGGCGGCTGACCGCACCGATCCGGAGGCTGCGCACAGCCGCCCAACGCCTGGCCAACGGCGACCTGTCTGCCAGGGTTGGTGAATCAGGGGGGAAAATTGGTGACGAGGTGGCTGACCTGGGACGCGACCTGGACCGGATGGCCGAACGGATTGAGGAGCTGCTGGAATCCCAGAAACGGCTGGTGCGGGATGTCTCCCATGAATTGCGCTCCCCCCTGGCCCGCTTCAACGTGGCCCTGGGATTGGCTCGACAACACTGCACCAGCGCTGCGGACCGTTATTTCGATCGGATCGAGTGTGACGCCGGGCGGCTCAACGAGTTGATCGGAGAATTACTGACCCTGTCTCTCCTGGAAAGCGGCGCCGAACAATTGGTCCGGGAACCCCTGGCACTCGACACGCTCGTGGCACACGTCGCCCATGACGCCGACTTCGAGGCCCAAAGCCGGCATAAGAGCGTTTCCGTAATCGCCGACGCCCCGTTGATTCTGCACGGAAACGGCGAACTGCTCCGTCGGGCATTGGAGAATGTGGTACGCAACGCCGTGCGCTACACACAGGAGGGTACGGCGGTGGAAATTGCACTACAAAAGGTACAGGATGAGGGGGCTGAGTTTGCCGTGATCACCGTGCGCGACTACGGTCCCGGAGTGCCGGAGACAGCACTCACCAAACTGTTTCACCCTTTTTACCGGGCAGACGACGCCCGTGACCGGCAAAGCGGCGGTACCGGCATCGGGCTTGCCATCACAGAACGCTCCGTGCGACTGCACAGCGGGACGGTCAGCGCCCGAAATGCGGCCAATGGCGGCCTGCTGATCACGATCCGCCTGCCCATCACCGCCGATGTTTCGAAATAAAGACCACGGCTAATTCAACGGACAAATCAATTAGATCCTTCCCGGATTGTATTACGAGCAGTCACACCATAGGATGTTGCTCTCAATGGCAGAATTATGGCACTATGTGCAGACCTTGGCGGATTTATCTGCCGGGATGCAGGCAACTATGATATAAACAGCCTATTGAGCCCACATGAAAATCGTATCCGTCATACTCATCATCGCCTACCTCATGCTTCCCGCACTCTGCTTCGGGCACCCATGCGACCGGCTCTCGGCAGATCCCGTGCAGAGCACGCTTGCATCCGATGCCTCCGGCGGATGTCCACTGCCGCATGATACGGATAACTGCGAAACAACCTGTTGTTGTGCCGGACACATTCCCCTACCCGTAGTTACAAAAATCCCCTATGCCGAACTGACGTCCAAGCTGGTCTTGTACGAATCCCGGCTGGCCCTGCCGCGGCTGATCGACAGAATATACGTCCCCCCGCAAAACCTTTCCTGATTCAATTCCAACGCAGTGAAATCATGCTCGACAGTATGTAATTTCTCGAAACAACAGGCTGATTAGCCATGTATGACTGGTCGCTCAAAAAACTGAAGCGCTTGTTCGTGGCAGTCATCGGCTTTACGATCCTTGCCGTCGGTATTGCCATGATCGTTCTGCCCGGTCCGGCCATCGTCGTGATCCCGTTAGCCCTGGGCATCCTCGCCACAGAGTTTGCCTGGGCCCACAGATTGCTGCGCCTTGTACGGGAGCGGATACAGCGCTCTGCAAACAACCGTCGCAGCAACAACCAATCAAAGACCAAGGAGAACACCATATGAAATGCCCCGTTTGCTCAGGAGTGGATTTAAAAATGGCCGAACGCCAGGGAGTCGAAATCGATTATTGCCCCGAATGCCGTGGTGTCTGGCTCGACAGGGGAGAACTGGATAAAATCATCGAGCGTTCCGGCCCCCAGATGCCTGCCCAAGTACCGCCGGAAGCGGGCTACCAGCAGCCGGTCTATGGTCATCAGCAATATGCCAAGCCGCATCACGATGGTCACGGCTATGGGCATGGCGGCTATCACAAGAAAAAAAACTGGTTGTCGGAGCTGTTCGATTAGACGCTTTTTTACGACGGGAGGTCTTCCCCCCTCCCGTCGTCACATCGGAGGATATGCAGCATGAAACATAGTGTATTGATTGTGCTTATCACAGGGATTATGGCACTATACGGTTGCTCAACCCAAAAACCACCAGAACCGCAACAAAAAATTCCTGCCATAACGCTCTCCTCTGTTGATAAAGAAAAGCTGATGGCATTTCAAAAAGAAGTTCTGAGTGTCGAAAATCTCACGGATAAGAGCATTAAACTGGCGGCTGATGAACTGAAGCGTGTCATGACAGGTGGCGAAGCTTCCGTCAGCCTGCCTTCCATTATTGAGAAGGCAAAACTGGAATGTCTCCGGTCAGGTGAAGTTCTGGCTAAAACGGTTGTCCCGGATGCACTTCCACCTGAGGCAAAAATTCTTCTTACCGAAGGGAAAACCGGTTTGGTGATCGCTTATAAGGCGTATGCGGAATCATTTGATGCCATCAGAAGCTTTGTAACGGACAAGAACCCAATGGCCCTACTCGAATACCGAAAAAAATCAGCGTTGGCACAGGAACAAACATATGTAGCCACCAATAAACTTAAACAGATCATGACAGCAGCAGGAGTAACGCAATGATTCAATCACCGGAAGTCCTGGCCTCGAAAAACAGGGCCGCCACCTTGTCAATCGCATCCAACAGCGTACTGATCGTCCTGAAGCTGATCATCGGCATCATGATGCAATCGGTCAGCGTCATCTCCGAGGCCGTGCATTCCGGCATCGACCTTGTTGCGGCGATCATTGCCTGGTTCTCGATCCGGGAGGCCGGCAAGCCCGCCGACGAGGAGCACCACTTCGGTCACGGCAAGATCGAGAACGTGGCCGGAACCATCGAGGCCGTACTGATCTTCGGAGCGGCCTTCTATATCATCTGGGAGGCGATCCACAAACTGCGGGCCGGTAGCATGGAAATCGAAAGCCTGGGATGGGGCGCGGCGGTGATGGCCGTTTCCGCCATCGCCAACTACCTTGTTTCCCGGCATCTGCTGAATGTGGCCCTGAAGACCGACTCGGTGGCGCTGGAAGCCGATGCGCTGCACCTGAGGACCGACGTTTACACCTCCGTCGGCGTCCTGGGCGGACTCATCGCCATCAAGCTGACCGGCATCGCGCTGCTCGACCCGATCGTCGCCATCGTCGTGGCCTTGATGATCATCAAAGCCGCCTGGGATCTCACCAAGACCGCCTTCTTCCATATCCTGGACGTCAAGCTCCCCGATGACGAGGAGGCCCTGATCCATGACGTGATGGATCATTATTCCGAGCGCTTCATCGAATATCACAAGCTGCGTACCCGCAAATCCGGCCATATCAGGCATATCGACATGCATCTGGTGGTCCCGAAACAGATGACCGTGGAAGCCGGGCATGACCTGGCACATCAGATCACGGCGGATATTGAAAAATGTCTCGCCCATAGCCACATACTGGTGCATATCGAACCCTGCCCCAGTGGCTGCGACAAATGTGCTGTCGAGTGTCCCAATCTTGCGGTAAACTCTCAGCCCATCCCCTGACAGGGATGGATCTAACCTCGGATCTGACCTATTTGATTGACCAAGAAAGAAGAACGCCAATGAAGCACAGTTCAATCCGCCTGACGATGCTGGCCCTGCTCCTTCTCTGCGCCGCCTGTACGGCCAAAAAAGAAAAACCCAAGACAAAAGCGCCGGTTCCGGTGAAGGTGGCCCAGGCACTGCAAAAGGATCTGCCGCTGCAGGTCAAGGCCATCGGCAACATCGAGGCCTACACCACCGTGGCCGTAAAGTCCCAGATAAATGGCCAGATCGCCCGCGTCCATTTCGCGGAAGGTAGCGACGTGGAGAAAGGGGCGCTGCTGATCAGTATCGACCCGGAGCCGTTTCAGGCGGCACTCAGCCAATGCGAGGCCACCCTGGTCAAGGACCAGTCCCAGGCCAGATTCGCGCGGGAACAGGCCAGCCGTTACGAGGGGTTGCTCAAGGAGGGGATCGTTACCCACGACCAGTATGACCTGTTGCGATCCACCGCCGAATCCCTGGCCGCGACCCTGGTCGCCGACCGTGCCGCCATCAAAAACGCCCGAATCCAGCTCGGCTATTGTTCCATCCGCTCGCCGATCTCCGGCCGCACCGGCACGGTTGCGCTCCATGCGGGCAACCTGACCAAGGCCAACGATCTGCCGATCGTGACCATCAATCAGATCAGCCCGATCTACGTTACCTTCTCGCTCCCGGAAAAACGGCTCGGGGAAGTAAAGCGGGCCATGGCGGCCGGGCAGCTGAAGATAGAGGCCCTGATCCCCAATGAAACGGGGAGCAGCGAAATCGGCTCGATCAGTTTTCTGGATAATGCGGTCAACCCGACTACCGGCACGATCAAACTCAAAGGGCTCTTTGCCAACAAATCGCGCAAACTCTGGCCCGGGCAGTTTACCGATGTGCTGATCACACTCGCCTCCCGCAAAAATGCGGTGGTTGTGCCGACCCAGGCCATCCAGACCAGCCAACAGGGGGAGTTCGTCTACGTGGTCAAGCCGGATAACAGCGTGGAGATGCGTCCGGTGACATCTCTTGCCGCGGGTGAAGAGACGGTGATCGAGAAGGGCTTGGCGGCCGGTGAAAGCGTGGTGATCGACGGCCAGTTGCGCCTGACGCCGGGGGCGATTGTGGAAACGCGGGAGAAGCAGCCATCTGCCGGGGGTACGGCGAAATGAACATCGCGGATATCTTCATCCGCCGCCCGATCATGACCTCGCTGATCATGATCGCCATCTTCATCTTCGGGGTGGTCTCCTATCGTCTGCTGCCGGTGAACGACCTGCCCAACGTGGATTTCCCGACCATCCAGGTCAACGCCAGCCTCCCCGGCGCCAATCCCGACACCATGGCGTCAGCGGTAGCCACCCCGCTGGAGAACCAGCTTTCGACCATCGCCGGGGTCGATTCCATGACCTCGACCAACGGTATCGGCACGACCCGCATCACCCTCCAGTTCACCCTGGACCGGGATATCGATGCGGCTGCCCAGGATGTGCAGGCCGCCATCTCCCTGGCTGTGCACTCGCTGCCGAAAGACATGCCGACCCCGCCCTCCTTTCGCAAGGTCAACCCGGCCGATCAACCGGTGCTCTACCTGGCACTCAGCTCCCCCAGCCTGCCGCTCTCCACGGTCGACGAATACGCCCAGACCCTGATCGCCCGCCGCATCTCCACCATCAGCGGCGTGGCCCAGGTCAACGTGCATGGCTCGCAGAAATACGCCGTGCGGGCCCAGCTCGATCCCAAGGCCCTGGCCTCGCGTCAGATCGGTATCGACGAGGTGGCCACGGCCATCGACGAGACCAACGTCAATCTCCCCACCGGCACCCTGGATGGGACAAAACAGGCCTACACCATCGAGGCCAACGGGCAGCTGTTCAAGGCGTCCGCCTACCGCCAGATGGTGGTGGCCTATCGGGACGGCTCACCGGTACGCCTGGAGGAGGTCGGACGGGTTCTGGACAGTGTGGAGAACACCAAAACGGCGGGCTGGTACAACAACACCCGCGCCATCGTCCTGACGATCCAGCGTCAGCCCGGCACCAACACCATCGAGGTTGTGGACAACATCAAAAAACTGTTGCCCGCCTTCCGCAGCCAGATGCCGGCCTCGGTCGATCTGAACGTGCTCTATGACCGTTCGCTGCTGATCCGTGAATCCATGCACGATGTCAAGTTCACCCTGGTCCTGACCATCGGGCTGGTGATCATGGTGATCTTCCTCTTCCTGCGCAACCTCTCCGCCACGATCATCCCCTCCCTGGCGGTGCCCATGTCCATCGTCGGCACCTTCACCGTCATGCACCTGTGCGGCTTTTCCCTCAACAACATCTCCATGATGGCCCTGACCCTGGCGGTCGGCTTTGTGGTGGATGACGCCATCGTCATGCTGGAAAATATCGTCCGGCACATGGAACGGGGCGAGAGCGCCATGCAAGCCGCTTTCAAGGGTTCCAAGGAGATCGGCTTCACGATCCTCTCCATGACCATCTCACTGGTGGCGGTCTTTATCCCGGTCCTCTTCATGGGGGGCATCCTGGGGCGTCTGCTGCACGAATTCGCCATCACCATCAGCGTGGCAATCCTGGTCTCCTGCTTTGTCTCCGTGACCCTGACCCCCATGCTCTGCAGCCGCTTTCTGAAGCCGCCGGCAACGGCGGAGCACGGCCGCCTGTTCATGATCATGGAGCGTTTCTTCGACGCCATGCTGCATCTCTATCAGCGTTCCCTGCAACAGGTGCTGCGCTATCGGCGGACGACCATGGTCCTAACGCTGCTGGTCACGTTGCTGACGGTCTGGCTCTTCACCAAGGTGCCGATGGGCTTTCTGCCCACGGAAGACACCGGCCGGATCAACGCCGACACCGAGACCGCCCAGGGCACCTCCTACGCCGACATGAAGCTGCACCAGGAGGCGGTGGCGGCCATCATCGCCAAGGACCCCAATATCGACGGCTTCATGTCCTCCATCGGCGGCAACAGCGGCAGCAATACCGGCCGTTTCTTCATCCGCCTCAAACCGCGCGACCAGCGTAAACTTTCGGCAGACGAGGTCATCCAGGAACTGCGCCCCAAGCTGGCCAAGGTCGCCGGCATCCGCACCTTCCTGAAAAATGTCCCCTCGATCCAGATCGGCGGCACCAGCTCCAAGAGCCAGTACCAGTTCACCCTGCAAGGACAGGATACGACGGAGCTGTACCGTTCTGCCACCGAGTTGGAGGCAAAGCTGCGCGAATTGCCGGAGCTTCAGGATGTGACCAGCGACCTGCAGATCAGCAATCCCCAGGTGCATGTGGAGATCAACCGCGACAAGCTGGCCACCCTGGGGCTCAGCGTCATGCAGGTGGAAGACGCCCTGGCCTATGCCTATGGTTCGCGCCAGGTCTCCTCGATCTTCGCCCCGACCAACCAGTACCAGGTCATACTGGAACTTGACCCGCTCTACCAGGGCGACCCGGCGGCGCTGGGGATGCTCTACATCCGTGGCAAGAGCGGACAGCTGGTACCGCTGGAAACCATCGCCACCATCTCCAAGACCATCGGCCCGCTGGCGGTCAACCACTTGGGGCAGCTTCCGGCGGTCACGCTCTCCTTCAATCTGCGCCCCGGCGTGGCCCTGGGGGATGCCATGCAGCTGGTTGACAAGCTGGCCGACACAACGCTGCCTCCCTCGGTCAGCACCAGTTTCCAGGGTACGGCCCAGGCCTTCAAATCCTCGTTCAGCGGGCTATGGATGCTGCTGGCCATGGCGATCTTCGTCATCTACGTGGTGCTGGGCGTACTCTACGAGAGCTACATCCACCCGATCACGATCCTCTCCGGCCTGCCGGCCGCCGGTTTCGGGGCCTTGATCACCCTGATGATCTTCAAGTGCGACCTGAACATCTACGGTTTTGTGGGGATCATCATGCTGATCGGCATCGTCAAGAAAAACGCCATCATGATGATCGACTTTGCCCTGGAAGCCGAGCGGGAGGGGGGCAAGTCCCCGCTGGACGCCATCTATGAAGGGGCGATCGTCCGTTTCCGGCCGATCATGATGACCACCATGGCGGCCCTGATGGGCACCCTGCCGATCGCCATGGGACTGGGCGCCGGCGGCGAGTCGCGGCAACCCCTAGGCCTGGCGGTTGTGGGCGGGCTTTTGACGTCGCAGCTCTTGACCCTCTACATCACACCGGTGGTCTACTACTACATGGATCTGCTGTTGCACAAGCTGCGGCAGCGCAAGGCGGTCGTCGGCGTTCTGGAAACCTGATCCTGTTGTTGTAGCACCCCTTATATTCTGGCAATGCACAAGGGGCCGGGCTGCTTTATCAGAAAAGCTGCCCGGCCCCTTGTGCGTTCCAGTTAAAACATCACCCGAACATGATTGAGTATCAGGCGGCCTCGGCCACACCGACGTTGGCTTCATCATCGGCTTCCATGATGCCGAACTTCATCAACAAATCTTCCAGCTCTTCCATCTCCAGCGGCGTGGGTATGACCAGCATCTTGTTGTCGTTGATCTTCTGCGCCAGGGTGCGGTACTCCTGGGCCTGGGGATGTTCCGGGGAGTATTCGATGACCGTCATGCGGCGCATCTCGGCCCGCTGTACCTGATTGTCACGGGGTACGAAATGGATCAACTGGGTGCCGAGCTTTTCGGCAAGCGCCGAAACCAGCTCAAACTCCATGTCGGTCTTGCGGGCATTGCAGATCAGACCGGCCAGACGAACCTTGCCGGATGATGCGTATTTGAGGATACCTTTGGAGATGTTGTTGGCAGCGTACATGGCCATCATTTCACCGGAGGTAACGATATAGATCTCTTCAGCCTTGCCCTCACGGATCGGCATGGCGAACCCGCCACAGACAACATCACCCAGAACGTCATAGAAGACGAAGTCCAGGTCATCGGTGTAGGCACCGTTCTCTTCCAGGAAGTTGATGGCGGTGATCACGCCGCGACCGGCGCACCCCACACCCGGCTCGGGACCACCGGACTCGACACATTTGATATCGCCGTAACCGATCTTCATCACATTATCGAGTTCCAGGTCCTCGACCGTTCCCAGCTCGCGGACCAGGTCCATGACCGTGTTCTGCGCCTTGGCATGCAGGATCAGACGGGTGGAGTCGGCCTTGGGATCGCAACCGACGATCATGATTTTTTTGCCCATTGCCGCCAGACCGGCCACCGTATTCTGGGTTGTGGTTGACTTGCCGATGCCGCCTTTTCCATAAATCGCAATCTGTCTCATATGACTCTCCCTCGTCCGCCTTTGTGGACAGCAGTGTGTATCGGGGTGGCGAAATAAGGCGCCTCACGGTGGCTGCACACAGCCGCAATGATCCCCCGGCCTATTGAGCCGCGTGCTCCATGCATGCCTGAAAACCTACTCCCAACCAACTCGCCGCTGAAAACAAAACGCCCCGCATCTCATGGCTGAGAGCGGGGCGTGGGTGCCGGGTCGACAGAGTTTGATGGTTGTGGTGGTGACGATTCTTCTTGTCACCTGGTACGGTAACTACACTATCCATGCCAAAAGATGCCATAACCCGCCGCTCCCCTAATCCAGGGCCTTCGGGCACTTATGGCATTCGCATTGGAAATGACGTGCCGGTTGAATATGATCATCTTCTATACAGCGGTGACTGGTAATCATACAGGAGCTGCATCATGAGAAAGGGCTGTCGGGGAGGAGATCTGCTCTGATGCACCAGGCGGCCGCTGAGCCGCCTGGTGCTGTGTGCCACCTATTTGGCTTGCGCCTTGACCATCTCGATTTCCAGGGTGATGTTGACCTCATCGCCGACGACAACACCACCGGTCTCCAGGGACTTGTTCCAGAGCAGGCCGAAATCCTTGCGATTGATCTTGGTACTGGCCGTGGCGCCGCGCCGGATGACGCCCCAGGGGTCCTTGCTTTCCTTGGAAGGCCCTTCCACATCAAGAACGACCTCTTTCGTCACCCCGTGCAGGGTCAGATTGCCGGTGACCTTGAGCCGGTCATTGCCGACCTTGGCCACTTTTTTCGATAGAAAGGTCATGGTCGGATACTTGGCCACGTCGAAGAAATCCGCGCTGCGCAGATGCTGATCCCTTTTCTGCACATGGGTATTGATCGAGCTGGTGTCGATGGAAACTTCAACCCTGGACTTGGTGATGTCCTTGTCGTTGATATCGACCGTACCACTGTGATTTTCAAAACTGCCACTGACATTTGACACCATCAGGTGACGCACCTTGAAACCGACAGTGGAGTGTTCGGGATCGATTGTCCAGGTCGCGGCCGAGGCGACCAGCGGCAGGGCCAGGGCGATGATCGTGCTGATTGATGCGATAATCCATTTCATGCCAACTCTCCTTTTTCGATCGTGATGTGATGCCGCAACGCAAGGAATCTCTGCTGTGCAGAAACTGCAATGATCGGGATCAATGTCCATGCTCGCAACTGTGCCGCTCACGGTGGCTCAAGGCCTTGATCAGCGGGCCGCCGTTGCAGGTGGAGCAATCGAACTGGATGGTGGTGTGGGTGATGTGGAAGCTGTGCTGCAACTCGTGCTCGATGCGCTGCATCAGCTGATTACGCTGTCCGTCGAAGGCCGGATCGATCTCCACGTGGGCCGAAAGGGCGGTGATATGAGAGCAGACCGCCCAGATGTTGAGATGATGTACATCCAAGACCCCTTCGATAGCGCGCATCCTTTCCGCCACCTGCTCGACGGACATGCCGCGTGGCACACCTTCCATGAGGATATGGGTCGCCTCCCGCAGCAGCCGCCCGGCCCCCACCAGGATCAGCAGACCGATGGCGATGGAGATGATCGGATCGGCCTGATACCAGCCGGTGTAGCGCATCAGGATCGCGCCGGCGATCACCCCCACCGAGGCGGCCGCATCCCCCAGCACATGCAGAAAGGCACTGCGTACGTTGAGGTCATCGTGGGAGTGGCCATGCAATCCCCGGGCAGCCAGCAGGTTGGCGATCAGACCCAAGACGGCGATGATCAGCATCGGAGTCGTCTGTACCTCCTGGGGTGCGATCATCCGCTTGCTACCTTCATAGAGGATGCCGATTGCCATCAGAAAAACCGTCAGGCCATTAATCAGGGACGCCAGCACCTCGGCCCGGTGCAGACCATAGGAATGGCGCTCGCTGGCGGGTTGGGCAGCCAGCTTGATCGCTCCCAGGGAGAGCAAGAGGGCGAACAGATCCAGAAAGACATGCCCCGCATCGGAGAGCAGCGCCAGGGAGTTGGACCAGATGCCGCCGATGATCTCCGCCACCAGGGTGATAGCGGTCAGGGTGATGGCGAAGATCAAACGGCGGGATATGTTGGAGTCAATCTGAGACATGGCTCTCTCGCGCAGATTCGTTGTGATGACAGAGGATCTGAGAAAATTACCATCCCAGAGTGAAGAATTGTCAGCTCTCCGCTTACCAGCGCTGAGACCGTGTTGTGCACACATGGTGACAGCGTAATCAAACGCCACTCACCCCATCATTTACCCGGTGCAGCAGACTTATTGCCGGCGGGGTTCGGACAGCCGCCCGAACCACCATCACCCTCGCCACGGATCGAGGCGACTTGGGCCTGGATCAGTTTCTTTTCCGATATCCCGCCGGAGACATAGCCAACACCGCCTTCCTTGGTCAAGATGATAATTCCCGGCGGCGGCACCTTGACAATGGCGGCGGGGTACTCGGACGAAGAGCTTTGCAGGGTGAAAATTCCGGTGCTGAGACCTTTGGCGTTCAGCGTCTTTTCAAATGACGCCAACACCGTGGCGGATTCCTTGCTGAGCGGGGCATTGTCTTTGGTCGGAACAATGACAAAAACCGTATTCAATGTTTTTGCCACGCGATTAAGTTCACTAATTGCCGCAATCGGAGCGCCACTCCCCCCCTGCTGGCTGGAGCTGTTGGTTACCGGTCCCTTGTTCTCCGAGGCAGGCGAGGCTGAAGATCCGTTTGTTTCCGGACACTGGGCGGTTTTTTGCGGGCCGCTGCTTGACAGTTTGAAGACCAGGATGCCGCAGATCGCCACTGCCACTATCAGACAGATGGCAATCTTGAGTGTTGAATTACCCTTCGGGGCCGGTTCGCCGCAGGCGCAAGCCGGTCCACAGCCTGAACCGCTTTCTGGCGCACTACCCTTTTCATGTTCCGATGGATTTTCTTCGTGATGGCTTGATTCTGTCGTCATTTCACTCTCCATTGATAAGTTTTTTTTCAGGTTGAACAATACCACGATCGTGAACGGCAAGGCAATCAGAGACAGCCGGCTGGTTTGTCCTTCAGAAAGGCAGTCAGCGCCCTGCGATCAGAGATTGCCTCGGGAAGGCTGTCGGCATGTAGCGTGAGGATCTGGAGCAGTTCCCGACAGATTTCACAGCTTTCCCGGCTGAGCATGTAGTGCATCCAGAGCCCATCGCGGCGGGTATCAACCCAGCAACTCCGTTTGAGATAGGCCAGGTGACGCGACACGGTGGATTGGGGCAGCTTCAGTACCGCCATCAGGTCGCAGACGCACAGTTCTCCCTCGGCCTGCAACAAAAGGACAATGCGCAGACGAATCGGATCGGAGAGAGCCTTGATGGTTTGGGCGAGGTGTTTCATGGACGCCGATAGTAGCACAGGCGCATGACGACAGAAACGGGAATTTGCATTCATTGAACCGCTCAAGACCGCGAGATTCACAACATCATCCTGATACAGGTTTTGCGTTTTGCAAAATTTCCTGATATGTTGTCCAATCGTCATGGCTTCATTATCTCGTAGTTTCATGGAGTTGGATTTGAAGACACCCGCGGGCAGGCACCCACGATGAAGATTCTTGTTACGGGATCAGCCGGCTTTATCGGTTTTCACCTGGCTCAGCGCCTGCTGGAGCGTGGCGAGCAGGTGGTGGGACTGGATAACCTGAACGACTATTATGACGTCGGCCTCAAAGAAGCCCGTCTGCGCCTGCTGGAGGTGTACCCGGGCTTCCGTTTTGTGCGGGCTGCGCTGGAAGAGCGCTCAAGCATTACGAGCCTCTTTGCCAATGAGCGCTTCGATATGGTCATAAACCTAGCGGCCCAAGCCGGTGTGCGATATTCGCTGCTAAACCCCCATGCCTATATCGACAGCAATATCGTCGGTTTTATGAATGTGCTGGAAGGGTGCCGCCACACTGCGGTCAAACACCTGGTCTATGCCTCTTCCAGTTCCGTCTACGGCGCCAACAGCCGGGTACCCTTTTCGGTGCATGACAGCGTTGACCATCCGGTCTCGTTGTATGCCGCCACCAAAAAGTCCAATGAATTGATGGCCCATACCTATGCCCACCTCTTCGGACTGCCGACTACCGGCCTGCGTTTCTTCACCGTGTATGGCCCCTGGGGGCGCCCGGACATGGCCTATTTTTCCTTTACCAAGTCCATCCTGGAAGGGCGGCCGATCGATGTATTCAACCATGGCCGCATGCAGCGCGACTTCACCTACATCGATGATATTGTCGAAGGGATCGTCAGGGTCCTGGATCATGTTCCCCAATCCGATCCTGCCTGGGACGCGGCCAATCCCGACCCGGCCACCAGCAACGCCCCCTATCGCCTGTACAATATCGGCAATCACCAACCGGTGGAGCTGGGGCACTTTATTGAAGTGCTTGAAGAATGCCTGGAAAAGAAGGCCATCAAAAACATGCTTCCCATCCAGGCCGGTGAGGTGCTGGTCACCTGTGCCGATGTGGATGATCTGACCCACGAGGTCGAATTCAGGCCGGCCACACCGATCCAGGAGGGGCTGCGCCGCTTCGTCGAGTGGTACCGGGGCTTTTATCAGACCTGATCTTGAGGTGGTGGTTTTACCTCCCCTGCTATAAATTTCAATTTGCTGCAGACAACTCTATCTAACCAACAGGAGCAACCTTGATGAAAAAAGCGCTGATTACCGGTATTACCGGACAGGATGGTTCCTACCTGGCTGAACTTCTGCTCTCAAAAGGGTATCAGGTCCATGGCATCAAACGCCGCGCCTCGTCGCTCAATACCCAACGGGTTGATCATATCTATCAGGATCCGCACGTTGAAAACCAAAATTTCATCCTGCACTACGGCGATCTGACCGACGCCTCCAACCTGACCCGAATTGTGCAGCAGATTCAACCGGACGAAATCTACAACCTGGGCGCTCAATCTCACGTGGCCGTCAGCTTTGAAGCCCCTGAATACACCGCCGATGCCGACGGACTGGGGGCCTTGCGCCTCCTGGAGGCGATCCGCCTGCTGGGACTGGAGAAAAAGACCCGCTATTATCAGGCCTCCAGTTCCGAACTTTATGGCTTGGTGCAGGAGACTCCCCAGAAGGAGACCACCCCCTTCTATCCCCGCTCTCCCTATGCCGTGGCCAAGCTCTACGCCTACTGGATAACCGTCAACTACCGCGAGGCCTACGGCATCTACGCCTGCAACGGCATCCTCTTCAACCACGAGTCCCCCCGCCGGGGTGAGACGTTTGTTACCCGCAAGATCACCCGCGGTTTGGCCAACATCGCCCAAGGACTTGAACAGTGCCTCTTCATGGGCAATCTGGACTCGCTGCGCGACTGGGGGCACGCCAAGGATTATGTCAGGATGCAGTGGATGATGTTGCAGCAAGAGCAGGCAGAGGACTTCGTCATTGCCACCGGCCTGCAATATTCGGTTCGCCAGTTCATCCACTGGTCGGCAGCAGAGCTGGGCATCACGTTGCGCTTTGAGGGTCAGGGGGTAGACGAGCGGGCCATTATCGAGCAGATTCAGGGTGACAAGGCACCGGCTCTCAAACCCGGAGATACGATCGTCCGGGTTGATCCACGCTATTTCAGGCCAGCCGAGGTCGAGACCCTGCTGGGAGACCCGGCCAAGGCCAAGAACAAACTGGGGTGGAGCCCCCAGATCACGGTCCAGGAGATGTGCGCCGAGATGGTCTCACAGGACCTGCATGTTGCCCAGCGTCACGCCCTGCTCAAAAAACATGGCTACGAACTGCCGGTTGCCTTAGGGAATTGAGATGAATAACAAGAGAGCCCTGATAAGTGGAATATCCGGTCAGGATGGCGCCTACCTGGCCAAACTCCTGCTGGACAAGGGATACCAGGTCTTCGGCACGGCTCGCGATGCCCAGATGGCCTCTTTTGGAAACCTTGAGACCCTTGGCATTCGCCAGCAGGTCACCCTGCTCTCGATGGCACTCAACGACTTTCGCAGCGTACTGCAGACGCTTTCCAGGATCGAGCCGGACGAGGTCTATAACCTGGCCGGCCAGAGTTCCGTCGGACTCTCATTTGAACAGCCGGTGGAAACCCTCGAAAGCATCTCTATCGGCACCCTCAACCTGCTGGAGGGCATCCGTTTTCTGCAACGACCGATCAGGCTCTACAGCGCCGGTTCCAGCGAATGCTTTGGAGATACGGGCGGCGCCCCGGCCGACGAGACGACCCCTTTTCGCCCGCGCAGCCCCTATGCGGTTGCAAAAGCGGCGGCCCACTGGGAAGTGGCCAACTACCGGGAAGCCTACAACCTGTTTGCCTGCACAGGCATCCTCTTCAACCACGAGTCCCCCCTGAGACCGGAACGCTTCGTCACCCGCAAGATCATCTCAGCGGCCTGCCGGATCGCTGCCGGCAGCGGCGAGAAACTGCAACTTGGCAATATTTCCATTGCCCGGGACTGGGGCCTGGCCTCGGAATACGTGGTGGCCATGTGGAGCATGTTGCAGCAGGATCTGCCCTGCGATTATGTCATCGCCACCGGCGAGACCAATACCCTGGAAGCGTTTGTGGCTGAAACCTTTACTCAGCTCGCACTGGACTGGCGGGAACATGTCAGTACCGATCCCTCCTTGCTGCGGCCATCTGAAATCATGATCAGTCGCGGTAACCCTGACAAGGCCTACCGAGAGCTGGGATGGCGGGCAAAAAATCGCATGCGGGACGTCGTGCGGATCATGATCGATGCCGAGCAGGGATAGAGCTGAGCATAACTACATTTAAAGGATCCTCTAAAAAATGTCCATCAACACCCCTTTATCCTCGATTTCCCGGCACATGCCAGGTGATGCACGCATCTTCGTGGCAGGACACAATGGCATGGTCGGCTCCGCCATTGTCCGCAGATTGAGGGCTGAAGGCTACGGCACCTTGTTGCTGCAAAGCTCGGCAGAACTGGATCTGCGTAACCAGGCCGCCGTAGCTGAGTTTTTCGCCGCTGAACAGCCCGATTATGTCTTTCTTGCCGCCGCGCGGGTCGGTGGCATCATTGCCAACAGTACCCGTAAGGGCGAGTTTATCTACGACAACCTGATGATCCAGGCCAATGTGATTCACAACGCCTACACCTCGGGTGTCAAACGGCTGCTTTTTCTGGGCAGCACCTGCATCTATCCCAAGTTGGCACCGCAGCCCATAAAAGAAGAGTACCTGCTGAGTGGAGCGCTGGAACCGACCAATGACGCATACGCCATCGCCAAGATCGCCGGCATCGCCCAGTGTCGATCCTATAACGATCAGTACGGCACCCGCTACCTGTCTGCCATGCCCAACAATCTCTACGGCCCCAACGACAATTATGATCTCACCAATTCCCATGTCCTGCCGGCCCTGATTCGTAAATTCCATGAAGCCAAAGTGAGCGGAGCCGATTCCGTTACCGTCTGGGGTAGTGGCACTCCCCTGCGCGAATTCATGCACGTTGACGATCTGGCTGCGGCGAGCCTGTTTCTGATGAATCTGCCGGAAGAGTCCTACAGCTCGCTCCTCACCTATCAGGCTGCTCCCGCATTGATCAATGTGGGCAGTGGAGAAGAGATCAGTATTGCCGATCTTGCCAGGCTGATCAAAACCATCGTCGGCTTCGATGGTGAACTCGTTTTTGACACTGCAAAGCCTGACGGCACTCCACGAAAACTGGCCGACTCTTCCCGGTTGTATGCCTTGGGCTGGCAACACCGCATCAATCTTGCAGAGGGCGTGCGCAACGCGTATCACTGGTTTGTCGAAACCCACGGATCTCATTCCATACGAAAATGAAACTCCTGTTTCGAGGTGCTTGGTAGCGCAACAGCGTACGTCCGGGGTACATGCCGCTTAGCGAGGCCGGCACCGTACCCTATATGCGGTACCAGCTGTTTGTTATCAGGTAACAGCTGGTCGTACCCCTACCGCCACGATGCCGCTTTTTCTCTCTAATTACTTGATGTTGCATATCATGCCTGCTACTTGGCATGCTGACTGCAGTAACCAATTCAAACAATTTCTTTCGGAGGTAGTACAAATGAAAAAAGTTCTCTCCACCATCGTTGCCACTCTCGTAGCAGTTTCCTTCTCCGCAGTAGTATTCGCTGCTGACGCCGCTAAGCCTGCTGCTCCTGCTGCTGAAGCCGCTGCTCCTGCTGCTGAAGTGAAAAAAGAAGCCAAGAAACCTGCTAAAAAAGCAAAGAAAGCAAAAAAAGCTAAAAAAGAAGTGAAAAAAGAAGAAGCTGCTCCTGCTGCCGCTCCTGCCAAGTAATTTTTTTTCGCAGAGTATGAAAAAAGCCGCATCGCAAGATGCGGCTTTTTTTTATCCTTGGCCAAAAGGCCTAAAAGGAGATCACATGAAAGATCACTTTGTCCGCGGCTTGAGCTCTGCCGGCGGTATCCGCATTCTTGTCTGCAGCGTTAACCACCTGGCCCGCGAAATCTGTGTTCTGCAGGAAACATCCCCAACGGCAACCATCGCTCTTGGGCGCGGTCTGGCGGGAGGGGCGCTGATGGGGGCGCTGCTTAAACCGGGACAACGGGTTGCCTTGAAATTCGAGGGTAACGGACCTCTGCGAAAATTGATTATTGAGGCCGATGCTGATGGTGCGGTGCGAGGCTGTGCCGGCAATCCGGCTGCCGAGGCCGAGCCATGTGATGACCACTGGAACGTGGCGGGTATCATCGGGCGGGCAGGTTTTTTGACTGTGACCAAAGATATCGGCATGGGTGGCGAGCCGTATCAGGGCATGGTTCAACTCCGCAGCAGCGAGATCGGTGATGACCTGGCCTACTATCTCACCGAATCGGAACAGATACCTTCGGCTGTCGGCTTGGGAGCCGGCTTTAATGGAGATGGAGAGATTTCATTCTGTGGCGGGTTCCTGGTGCAAGCGCTTCCCAAGGCCGGAGACTCGGAGATCGAGGAAGTGATGGCCAACATTGCAAAACTTCCGCCGCTATCTGAAATCCTTCAAACCGGAGATCCCAATGCGTTGCTGGGACAGCTGTTTGGGGACATTCCCTATACCCTGCTGGAGAGCCACGACCTGTTTTTCCGCTGTGGCTGTAACCGGGAAAAGGTGGAACGCGCCCTGCTTTCCCTTACGACAACCGAACTCCATGATATGATCGAAAAAGATGGTGGCGCGGAAGTAACTTGCGAATTCTGTCGCCGGAGCTACAGTTTTGATGCATCGGACTTGGGACGACTATCGAAAGAGCCTTGAGGATTTTGGGAAGCATACGCGATGCGAACAATCCGTTTGACAATTGAATACGATGGCACCGCCTATTCGGGCTGGCAACGCCAACCCAACGGCTTGGCCGTACAGCAGGTCATAGAAGAAGCCTTGTGCCAACTCATTGGCGAAAAGGTTGACCTGCGTTCCTCCGGCCGAACAGATGCCGGCGTGCACGCCCATGGCATGCCAGCGGCATTTCAGACTGCTTCCAAGCTGCCCCTGAAAGCCTTTGTAGATGGCACCAACCGCTTCCTGCCACCCGACATCGCCATCCTGGACGCCAGCGAAGTTCCTGCCGGCTTTAAGCCGATCAGTGACGCCCTGGCCAAACACTACCGCTACACAATCCTGCTAAAATCGGTACGTTCACCCCTGCGCCGGTTTCACGTCTGGCACCTTCGTGAAGAGCTTGATCTGGAAGCCATGCGGGCGGGAGCCGCGTATTTTGTGGGGCGACATGACTTTTCGGCCTTCCGGGCCTCAAACTGCGCCGCCAAGACAACTATTCGGAGGATCGATGCGGTGGATGTCAGCCGGGAAGGCGATACGATCCTAATTGATGTGGTCGGAGGGGGGTTTCTGAAAAACATGGTCCGGGTAATGGCCGGGACGCTTGTGGATATCGGACGGCGAAGATTCGCACCAGACCACATCAGCTGGCTGTTATTAAACGGGGACAGAAAAAAAGCCGGCGCAACGGCACCGGCTTGTGGTTTGTGTCTGATAAAGGTTTATTACCCGGAGAACAGCGAGGAAGCAGTCACCTCTCAGCCAGATGTTTCTTAATAAGCTGTTCTGTTGAACGGGCGACCTCATCCGTGAAGCCCCTGAAGACCTCGACGACCCGCCCTTTTTTATCAATCAGGAACATTACCGGCACCGCACGAACCCCAAAATCGGCCAAGATTGACTCGCCTGCCAGCGCTATGGGATAGGTAATGTGGTTTTGGCCTGCAAAGACCTTAACATCTCCTTCACCATCTTCGTCGGCACTGATCCCAAGTACGCGCAGACCTTGTTTAGCATATTTTTTGTTCATCTCTACCAGGTGCGGAATAGATAAGCGACAAGGCTGACACCATGTCGCGAAAAAATCCAGCACCAACACTTGCCCCCGATATTGTTCCAAGGAGACCTGTTGACCTGCTAGGGTCGTCACCTTGAAGCCCGGTGCTGCTTGGCCAATCCGAGGTGCCGCATGCAATCCTTCAGGCCCGAGTAGAATGCCCGCAGTCAGGATTACCATCACCAGCCAATGCAGCACGGTCGGATGTTTCATATGATCAGAGCGCCTTGGCGAGCAAGGCATCCAACTGCGATTTAGGCACCGCTCCAACGATCTGGTCAACAACAACTCCGCCTTTGAACAGGATCAGGGTCGGGATGCCACGCACTCCGAACTTTCCGGGGGTAGCCTGATTCTCGTCCACATTAACCTTGCCTACCTTGACCTTGCCGACATATTCGTCAGCCACCGTATCAACAAGTGGTGCAATGGCCTTACAGGGTGCACACCAAGTTGCCCAGAAATCAACGAGAACAGGGAGTTCCGATTGAATGACTTCCTGGTCAAAATTCGCATCGGTAAATGCAATCACGTTTTCGCTGGCCATATATACGTCTCCTTTTGGTAAGTTGAAATGGCTTGAATGATATACCAGGCCATGAAAAAATCAAGAGCAATCTCTGCCGCATCGCGTTTAGTTGAAATGCAATCATGATCGGTGTATGCTGCCTCAACTATCGGTTAATTGGAGTTGATTAACGTGCCGCATCTGCCCTTGAATATCGATGTACGTGGCATGACGATCCTTGTCGTTGGCGGAGGCGCGGTAGCCGAACGAAAGATCAAGGGCCTACTGGACGCCAATGCTACGGTGAAGGTGGTTGCGCCAGAACTGACACAGGAAATTGCCCGACTTGGGGATACCGGCAGAATTTGCTTGAAAATTGATTGTTACGATTCAAGCGATTTGCAAGGGGTTTTTTTAGCCATTGCCGCCACCAATAATCCGGCAACCAACCACAGAATAGCCGACGAGGCACATCAGCGCGGAATACTTATATCCGTCGCAAATGAGCCGGCACGGGGAAACTGCACCTTTCCCGCAGTGCTGCGACGCGGCAACCTGGAGGTCACCGTATCCACTGACGGCACATGCCCCGGATTCGCGGCAGAAGTGCGTGACATCATCTCCGGCATAATCGGCGCAGAATATGCTGACATACTGGCTATTCTCGCCGCTGAGCGTGAAAAGCTGTTGACGGAAGGCACTCCCAACACTTACAATAATCAAATTTTACGCTCCCGTGCCAGGGAGTTGATTAATAAACTCAACACGCCCAAGGAACGAGTGCCATGACGCACCTCTTTTTTTATCTTACCCTAAGTTTTTATCTCAGTGCCACGATTGCCTATTTTACCTGTTTATTCCGTACGTCCTCCGGTTTGACCTTGTGGGCCAGTCGCCTGCTTACCACCGGTTGTATTACTCACATCCTTTCAACCGTCCATCTGGCCAACAAGGCAAAGCACCTGCCCCTGACCAACATGCAGGAGTCGCTGTCGTTCTTCAGCCTGTTCATCATCGCTGCCTTCCTCATCTTTGAGCGCCGCTACAAGGTAACCACGCTTGGATCTTTTGTCACACCACTTGCCCTGGTGATGATGATCGGCTCCAGTGCACTCCACGAAGAACTGCACCAGCTTCCTCCGATTTTGCAAAGCAACTGGTTCTGGTTCCACGCACTGCTGGCTTTTGTCAGCTATGCCGCCTTCACAATCGCCTTTGGCGTGGCCGTAATCTACCTGATCCAGCGGCATTTTCTCAAAACAAAGCATTTCGGATCACTGTTCCAGAGACTCCCCCCCCTGGATACACTCGACGAGATCAGTTACCGCTGCCTTGCCGTTGGCTTTCCCCTGCTGACCGTGGCCATTATTTCAGGCGCCATCTGGTCGGAACAAGCCAGCGGAAGTTTTTGGGTCTGGGATCCTAAACAGAATTGGTCCTTGATCACTTGGTTTATCTACGCTGCCTTGCTGCACGGACGCCTGACAATCGGCTGGCGCGGAAAACGTGCCGCCATTCTTTCAATTATTGGATTTGCTGTGCTTCTGATCACCTTTTTCGGTATGAAACACAGCATCACCTGGTAACTTCTATTTCGCGTAGAGCATCGGACACTTTTATGGAAACTTCCGCCAAATGAACATTATCGTCATCGGTCTCTCCCACAAGACTGCAACAGTTGAGATTCGAGAACGGGTTGCCTTTTCTCCCAATCTGATTGAAAAGCCATTGCACGATCTGGTTGCTTTGGATGATATCATCGAGGGTGTTATTATTTCCACCTGCAATCGGGTCGAGATCTACGCCACCACGCACGACATTGCCGGCGGCATTGCCCGTATCAAGCGTTTCCTGGCCGATCACCATCACATTCCGCTGGAAACACTGGAACCCCACCTCTACTGTTATCATTCCGAGGCAGCCATCCGCCATGTATTCCGAGTTGCCTCCAGCCTTGACTCCATGGTCGTGGGTGAACCTCAAATATTAGGTCAAATCAAGACTTCCTACGGCTATGCCGCTGAATACAAGTCTTCCGGCATTATCCTCAACCGTTTCCTGCACAAGGCATTTTCAGTCGCCAAACGCGTCCGCACCGAGACGAAAATCGCCTCTTCGGCCGTTTCGGTGGCTTTCGCAGCCGTAGAGCTGGCCAAAAAAGTGCTTGGGGATCTGTCGGACAAAACCGTCATGCTGGTCGGTGCCGGCGAGATGTGCGAGCTGGCTGCAAAGCATTTCCTCAACAGTGGTGCTAAAGGCGTCATGGTGACCAACCGCACCTTTGAAAGAGCTGAACGCTTAGCCGAGGAGTTTGGCGGTGAGGCGGTGCACTTTGAGGAGCTGTTTACCCACCTGCACCGGGCCGACATCGTACTTTCCTCCACTGGCGCGCCGCATATAATCATCGGTCCGAAGGATGTGGAGGATGTCGTCAAGCGGCGCAGATTCAAGCCGATGTTCTTTATCGACATCGCCGTACCGCGTGATATCGATCAAAAAGTGGATGACGTCGAGAGCGCGTATCTCTTTACCGTGGATGACCTGCAGGAGATCGTCCAGGCCAACCTGGCGCAACGCAGCATCGAGGCCCAAAAAGCAGAGGAAATTGTTGATCAGGAGATCGGACAGTTTTTCAAATGGCTTTCATCGCTGGAGGTCACTCCAACCATCGTCGCCCTACGAAATCGATTCGACGAGATACGCCGGGCCGAGCTGGATAAGACCTGCTCCAACTGGAAAGAGATGCCGCCCGATGCCGAGAAACGCTTGGAAGCCCTGACCAGCGCCATCATGAACAAGTTGCTGCATGCCCCTACGGCAGTTCTCAAACAGGCCGGCCAAGGTGGCCGGGTCGATCTCTACGTGGATGCCCTGCGCCAATTGTTTGAACTTGAAGCAGTACCAGAGGCGAAAGAAGAACTTGAGCTGGAGGAGGATTGAAGCTTCCTCTGCTCCTCCCGGGAACCCTGCTCAAACGCTATAAACGGTTTCTGGCCGACATTGTCCTGGAAGACGGTACTGCTGTTACGGTGCATTGCCCGAATTCGGGGAGCATGAAGGGTTGTGCGATTCCCGGCAGTCGCGTGTTTATCTCCCGCAGTTCAAACCCAAATCGTAAATTTCCCTTTACGTGGGAGTTGGTAGAAGCAGATGGTTTCTGGGCCGGAATCAATACGGCCCTGCCCAACCGCCTGGTGCACGAGGCGATCATAAACGGTTCTGTTGCCGAACTTCAGGGATATACGACGATTCGTCCCGAGGTACCCTACGGTGAACACAGCCGCATAGATTTACTGTTGGAAGCACCACAGCAACGTTGTTTCGTAGAAGTTAAGAATGTTACCCTGGTAGAGAACCACCGCGCTCTGTTTCCGGATGCCGTTACTACCCGCGGCCAGAAGCACCTCCATGAGCTGATGAGAGTCGTTCGTGAGGGAGATCGTGGGGTAATCTTCTTTACCGTACAGCGAGGTGATGGCATAAGTGTTTCACCGGCTGATGCCATTGATCCTGAATATGGTCGCCTGTTGCGCATGGCCCTATTGAATGGCGTTGAGGCCCTGGCCTATAGGGCTTTGGTCACTTCAACGGAAATTTTGCTGACGGAACGCTTGCCGGTGCTTGTATGATGTGTAACTTTTGTATCCACATAGAAATGGAGAATTAACATGTCCTTAAAACAATTGAGAATCGGTACCCGTGCCAGTCAACTGGCTCTTTGGCAGGCTAATTGGGTTAAATCCGAGTTGGAGAAGAAATATCCCGGTATGGAAGTCACCTTGACAAAGATCAAGACCATTGGCGATAAGATCCTCGATGTTCCGCTTGCCCAAGTGGGTGGCAAGGGGCTTTTTGTCAAAGAGATTGAAGAGGCCATGCTGCGCGGTGAGATTGATATCGCCGTACACAGCATGAAAGACGTACCAACCGAATTTCCCGAAGGATTGGGACTCCACTGCATCACTGAGCGCGAAGACCCGCGCGATGCCGTAATTTCCCGCAACGTCAAGTTCGCTGACCTTCCTCAGGGTGCCCGTATCGGTACATCGGCCCTTCGTCGCCAAGCCCAGTTACTCAAGGTGCGTCCCGACCTGGAGATGGTTATTATTCGCGGAAATGTGGAGACACGCATCCGCAAACTGGAAGACGATAATCTCGATGCCGTCATTTTGGCAGCAGCCGGATTAAAGCGTCTCGGATTTACCGAGAAGGTTGGCGAGTATCTGGATGTTGATCTTTCTATCCCAGCCATCGGTCAAGGCGCATTGGGGATTGAATGTCGCCTGCCTGATCCGGTCGTTACCGAGATAATCGACTTCTTTAACCATCCTGCCACTGCCTATGCAGTCCGTGCAGAACGGGCCTTGCTGAAGCGCTGTGAAGGCGGTTGCCAGGTACCGATTGCCGCACATGGTACGGTTACGGGCACCAGCCTGCGTCTGGTCGGTTTCATTGCTGCAGTTGACGGTAGCCGCTCTGTCAGGGGCGAAATCAGCGGCCCAGTCGAGCAATGTGAACAACTCGGTATCCAGCTTGCTGACAAACTTCTGGCAGACGGCGGCAAAGCCATTCTGGAAGAGGTCTACCAACGCGAGATCTCTGCGCCTGCCCATCCATGAATAAAGTAGTCTGCACTACCGGCATTGTCTACCTGGTAGGGGCCGGACCCGGCGACCCCGGGCTCATTACACTACGCGGTGTGGAGTGTCTGCAAAAGGCCGAGGTCGTTATCTACGACTATCTGGCTAACGAACGGTTACTAGCTCATGCGCCGGTCACTGCTGAGTTTATCTATGCCGGCAAGATCGGTGGTCGCCATAACCAGGACCAGGAAGAGATTAATCGGCTTTTGGTCGATAAGGGCCTGGGCGGTAAGATCGTCGTCAGACTTAAAGGCGGCGATCCCTTTGTATTTGGACGCGGAGGAGAAGAGTGTGAAGCGCTTGCCTCGGCAGGTGTGCCTTTTGAAGTTGTGCCAGGTGTCACTGCTGCTGTAGGTGCTGCTGCGTACGCTGGCATACCTTTGACTCATCGTAATTTCAGCGCATCAGTTGCCTTTGTTACCGGACAGGAAGGCAAGGATAAGAACGAATCCGCCATTGACTGGGACCACTTGTCTCAAGGCAGTGGCACGGTCGTTTTTTACATGGGCATCAATTCTCTGCGTAGCAATATGCAACGAATGATAGAGCATGGCCGAGCCCCGCACACACCTGTCGCATTAGTCCGCTGGGCAACAACAACCGAACAGCAGGTTTTGACAGGAACCCTTGCCGATATCGCCGATAAGGCAGCTCATGCCACATTCAAACCTCCTGCCATTGCTATCGTTGGTGAAGTGGTTTCCCTGCGCGAGAAGCTCCACTGGTTTGACAGCCGTCCCCTGTTTGGCCGAAGGATCATTGTCACCCGTGCTGCCGATCAAGCTTCAGAATTTTCATCGATTCTGACCAGCCAAGGTGCAACCGTTCTTGAGTGTCCAACGATCCGCCTGGTAGATCCGGCCAGCTGGGACGAACTTGACAATGCAATCAGTGAGTTATCAAACTTTAATTGGCTGGTATTGACATCCGGCAACGCTGTGCGCTTTTTTTTCACACGACTGGTTGCGCTCGGATTGGATGTCAGGGCACTTGCAGGATGCAAGATCTGCGCAGTGGGTCCGAAGACCGCTGAAGCAATTACCGCTCATGGCATCCGCCCTGACTTAGTACCGACTGATTACACGGCTGAGTCAGTCGTTATGGAGCTTGCCAAGCTAGGCATCACTGATCAGCGAGTACTCTTTCCCCGCGCCGACCGTGCTCGCGAGGTTATTCCACGTGAGCTAGAAAAACTGGGAGCCCGTGTATCGGCCCCGATTACCTATCGTAATATCCTTCCCGACCAGCTCTGCCCAGAAGCAGTACTGGCCCTGGAAAAGCGTTGCATCGATTGTATTACCTTTACATCCTCATCCACGGTTACCAACCTCGTCGAACTGTTGGGTACTGACCTCCTGGCAGACATGTTGACAGGTGTGGCAGTTGCATCTATTGGGCCGATCACCTCGAAGACCTGCCGTGATTTAGGTCTCAAAGTCGATATCCAGCCAGACACATTTACCCTCTCAGCATTGTCCGATGCGATTCAGCAGTACTTTTCCCGGTCATCGCGGTAAGTTTTCTAACCAACCTCCGTTTTCCCCTCCTATTCTTAATCAACGTGTTCTTCAGAGAGCAACCCATCGGCTTCTCCGTGATCTGATTTAGGTCATGAACTGCTTTTCGGTTGTGTAGTTCAACTGACAACGATCATTCACACCTTCAGTGCAGCTGTTTATTAAACGGAAAGGGCTTACATGATTATCATGTAAGCCCTTTCCGTGTATATGTACTATGTCAGTTAGGTTCTGGCGATCTTACCATTGTGGCGATTTCTGGAAATGGCAGGCAACATTAGAGCAGTTACCAGGTACGTGCGCAGCGCCATCCAGTTTGTTAGAGGTATATTTTATCACTCTCGTCGAATCAAACTTGAACTTCGGATTCAATGAAACCTTAATGTTGCTGCTTGGATTGAAAGCGACAGGACTCATAGCATGATCACTTTCATTGTGACACCTGGAGCAGTTGACCCACCCGTCTTTTGGATTTGCAGTTGGTGACACATGACCTGCAACCGTGTGTGCTCCACCACCACCGGAATAGTTTTCCATACGGGCACTCGACCAGTTCCCCTGTGTAGCTTTGAAGCGCTTGTTAGCGGGCGGATAACCATGGCAACCGTTACAACCTCCACCTTCTACAAGCCCGTTGATGTGTTTGGTTTTATCTACAAAGACATCTGCATAGCTTGTAGCGGCAGCATTTACGTTGGCATGACATCCGTTACACGAAGCCAACGTAGCATCAACTAGCGGATGCCCACCAACAGTTGACGGCGGGAAGCCATGGCAGCCATTACAGGATGCCGGGAGAGTCAAAGATGCCGGCATAAACGGTGTCTTCCAAACAGGAGTCCTGTTGGCTCCGCTGGCATCACCGTTAGGCATCCTTGCACCGTGGCAGTAGACGTTTGAACAGATACCCGTAGCTGAATTGTAGCTAGGAATAGACCTGCCCGAGAAGTTAGCAAATTTACTCCAATTGAAATTTGTAACACCATTCATATGGGTTGCATCTTTGAGAGCGACCGGGCCATGACAATCAGAGCAAACAAGAAGTGTACTCATCATCTTGAGATTTGTAAGATGGTATGTATGAGCACCAACCTTAGCATTCAGATTGGAAGTCTGCTTTGTGGGAAACTCTGTTGAATAGAAGGGACTGCCCGACGTAACCGCGCCTGCTGCTGAGCTGCTATGACAGGTTGAACAGTGGTCGCCACCGGACTGCCAGATTGATCCGTTATTCCAGGTAAGCCCCGTTGCCTGACCATGGCAGAGGCTGGTAGAACATGTACCCCATGCACCGCTGGCTGGCATGGGTGAAGTCTTGGAGTATCCGGTGATTGCTGTGTTCAGTTCCACTTGCTTGTTGGCGTGAGTAACACCATTAGTGGTGGTTGCTGTATAGCCGGTATGGCAGGTGGAACAGTCAAATGCCGGGCCGTTTACATTACCTGTACTGGCATGCTTGTAATGGCCGCCGTTAGGAGCTGTACTCGGTGTAGTGGACATATTGGCATGGCAACTTCCACAGGTAAGAGCCGCACTACTACCCCACGTCATGGTGTTGTAGACAACAGGTGCACCATTGGGACCGCCGTTGCTATGGCAGTAGATACTCGTACAGGTACCGTAGTTGGTGCTTGGAGCCAGACGTCCCGTTGAACCGCTCATTCTGTAAAAACGCCCGGTTGGAGTCTTGTATTGGCCGTTAATTGCCGCAAAGTTCCATTGCACATCGCCATTGACGTGCTTGTTGTCATTATGGGCACCATGACACGATTCACATGCCAGTTGCAGCTGGCCAGCAGCGGCACCGGCATGCCGCGCATGGCTTCCTGACGTAGGCGGATTTGCAGATGAGGCACCGTGACATGTTCCGCATGCGGCTTGACTCGAACCTGCGACCCATGAGGGAGTAGCATTTGAACCGCCGGTAAGGGTTGAGCCGTGACAGTAAATTGCGCTACAGGTTTGATTCGGTCCATTTCCAACAGAACCAGTAAAGACATAACCGTTTGTGAGTGTATTGGTATTATTATAGGTTCCCGTATTTAATACATTGGAAAATCCGGGTACGTTCACGCCGTTAATTTCAAATCCGATATCGATTGTATTGTTAGGCATTGTTCTGTTGGCGTAGCCGGCATGACAAGCATTACATTCCATTTTCAAACCGGTAGTAACGTGTGCGACATGGGCACCGGCAGTCCCATTCAAGGCTCCAGTTGCAGGTGATGCCAATCCACCAGAACCAGGAACCGCAGTTGCGGGCGGCATGCCATGGCACTGACCACAACTACCGGAGAATGAACCAGCCTGACTGGAGTGAAAGTGGCACTTATTACAATCGCTTGCCTTGTTACTGTCATGTTCGGCAGGATATTTTCCGCCCGCCTCCGGAACATTATGACATCCCTGACATACACCCGTTCCTGCAGCGTTACGATACTCACGTTGGCTGCCGGTATAACGGAAATAGATGGAACTAGGCATACCACCTTTTGCAACATTGCGGCGAATCAGATAAACGTTAGTACCTTTTGTGTTGGTAGGGTCATTGGGATCATACTCCACGTGCGCACCATGGCAATCAACACACTGAATGTCCTGATCCCTGCCGTTATGACTCTTTTTGTTGGCATGGCAGTTTGTACAGATGTTGAGCTTATCCGGGGTACCGCTCGAGACCTTTGCACCGCGACGATCGGTACGCAACTGATACCCGTCACCAGTGCTCAGATTGGTGTAGTTACCTTTGCCGCGTGCGGTTGATGAACCGTCAAACGTCGAACTGCGTGAATCCGTATAGTGAATACCATGGCAGGTTGTACAGACAATGTTACGCGCCGGAGCTGTAACCGTAAATCTATTGCTTAGGTCCGAAGTAGGATTAGCTGGGTTGGCATTGAGCGGCGGATTATTAAAATTACCTTTAGCTGCTGCAGCATCATAATTGACATTTACCGGGTGAGTACCGGATACATGGGACTGTTGATTACGTGAACGATGGCAATCCACACACATTTGAGCCTGATCAATTGACATGCGAAGCATGGCACCAGGAGCATTGGTGAGATGTGGAGAGTGGCAGCGTACACATGCGAGTTGCTTACCCACACGTCCTCTTAGATTACCTACGCCGTTCGTGTTGGTAGTCATAGCTGCTTGAATAGGCGGCTGCGCTCCAGCGCGGGGATTGGTATCAGATCCGTCCCAACGGTGTGAGGTCTGGCGTAACCGGCCAAAATCCTGTGTTGAATGGTCTCCAAAAATAGCAGATGTATCGACCAGAGCCATGGGCTTGGCTTTTGCAAATCCGTCACCCGTGCGGTGACAACTTTGGCACATATTGTTAAAAACCGCAGGAGAGGGTCTATCTATCGGCCCCTGGTAATTACTCGCTCCGAGCGTACGATGCGGTTGATGACATGAAGCGCAATTTATACCTCTTGCAAGTGATAAGTGACTAGGGCTGATAACTGCCCCCGCACTTACAGGGATGATAATGGTACAGAGCGCTAAAGCCCAAATCACCGCACATGATCTCTTCATAAAAGCTCCTTAACTACAGCGGAAACGCTTTCAACTGAAATAACAGGATAGTTTGCTGTATTGTTGTATCAGGCAATCAATCAGACCCGGTGGTGCATGGCTGTTTCAGCATGCACCACCGGATTGATTAAAATCTCACCTTGAACTGTTTCATTACAACCTTGCCGGCATTCAAGTTAGCCCTACCCGTTGCAGTACTCGACCCACCGGCATTGTCTGTAAATGTCGGATCATAACCGCCTTCAATAGTTACCGATTTATACTGCCAAGCGGTCATGTACTCTGTTGGATGAGTAGTTGACGGCCATGTTCCGGCCAAGACCTTAATGACTGATCCGTCTTTAGCTGCAGTATACGCATCCTGCAGATTGTCGAAGTAAGCCCCATCGACCCTGAAAGCAGGTTTCGCTGTAAAGAATGCCGTTACCGATTTAGCCGCATCCATAGAAATCAGGCAGGTATCAGCAGTTGTAAAGCAGTCCCCTGTCCATCCGCTGAACACTGATTGACCGGTTGCCGTAGCCGTCAACGTGATCAATGCATCGGACGGCTGCGCTGTTGTACACGTACCGCCGGTACATGCCACGTTTGCCGGACTGCCGTTTACTTGGCCCGATCCATTAATGTTAACAGAAAGATTAAATATACCAGTAGTCTTAGCAGATACCTGGCTGATGTTGGCTGTTTCCACATTCGCTAGATCAACAGCTCGAACGGTATAATAATAGGTAGTATATTGAGCTAGCCCCGTGTCCGTGAACGCAGTTGCGGTATTGGGCAAATTACCACTGACATTGGTGCCCAGTTGTCCCTCAACCGCTGATCTGTATACATGAACATACTTGAACGGGAGACCGGAGTTTGCCCACGTTACCCTCATCGAATTATTGGTAATCGAGTCGATTGCAACATTATAAGGCTGTAGGCTACCGATACCAAACACCGACAATGAGCCAAAACCATTTGAAACCAGTAGACGGTTATTCTCCGGATCTTTTTTATCAAAGAGAATATCAGAAGGAACAATCAAGTCCCCATTGTGATGACCATAAAGGCCAATATCAGCAAGCCACGGCCATGTTGTCGCACCCACGTCGTATTTTACGATTGGAGCTGTAGCATCAAGCGCCATAATATAACTCTGGAATGTGTCCAGAATGTAGGCCCTGTAAAGAGCGCCAGCCGCATCATATTCAAACGCGATCGACTGGGGATATGACAGTTTGATTGATTGATGGGTGTCATCGTAGCCGCGGGCACCCATCGATGTAATAAAGTTTCCGGCCTGATCAAAGAACTCTACCTGGCCATTCAATGAGTCAACTACCGCCAAGTAACCGGAGCTTTTCTCAATCGCCACGCCAGCCGGTCGGTTAAAGAAATTGATGTCGGGAATCCCAGGGTACGTCCACCAGACCCGATCGTCTCCAATGAAGTTAGCTTTGTAATTTGGATTGGCACTGGAAGGATTATGTGCGCTACCGGCACTCACATCGACAATCCCATACGAATCATTAAATACCTGAACGACATAGCCTTTAATATCACTTACAAAGATATTACCCGTACCTGTCGGACGGTTATCTACGGCAATCGCAAAAGCAGATTGGAACGTCCCTATTTGTCTCTTTTCAACCCCACTAACAGGGTCAAGAGCAGCCACATAGGTAACTTGTGTAACAAGCAAATCCCCGTTTTTTGCAAAAGCAATTCCGCCCGCCTCTTTTGCAGTCGGTATTTTCTGTAACAGATTTCCGACACTATCGTATTTCAAGATGCCTTCAGCATGCGGGTCCGTCACATAGATGTTACCCGCGCTGTCTTGGGTCATTCGCGTCGGCGTTACAGCCCCCTCCCTGATAACAGGAAGCGCCGTAATCGCCGGAATTGATGCTGCACTGAATGCAACACCGTTAAATGGCGACAAGACACCGTAAAACAGCGCTGCCAAACCGAGGGTAACTATAAACTTGCTCAAATGTTTCATAAACCATTGCCTCCAGACTAAAAGCGGATAGCCCTGTATTTCTGGTAAAATACGATATGTTGCTCTGCCGTATAACCCTTAAGAATTAAGTCTGTTTCGTATAACTGCATAATTCTGAGTAATGAGTATTTTTCTCATTTGCAATTATATTGCCAGTTAAAAGATATGGTTCAATTAAATTGCTTCTATGGGTTACTTTTATTGAACCAGTCTCTGACTGCGGGAGCATCATAATGACATCCTCCAACCCCAGGTGTCCCTGGAATTGTAACGCATGTGCCGCTTGGAATAGCACCGCCAGTAAACGTATAACTAACTATTCCTGAGCCTTTAATTGTATTCGCTGCAAATCCAGGGACCAAGTCTCCTCTGCCATTCACAATATTGCCGTAATGGGGAAGGCCAGTGATTAGATGACACAGCTGACAGACTTGTGATGGTGGTGTTCCTATCTGGGCAGCAATAAACAAATGGGCTACATGGAGATTATTGGCACCAAAACTGGAGCCGCCATATCCGCTAAACGGTCCGATATATGGTCCGCTGTAGGTGTCCGGTGTCTGGCCAGGCTCACCACCCGACCCCAGTATGTTGTGGCAATGACTGCATTGAGTCCTGTCAAACGTGGCTGCACTCTTCCAGGCCGGAAAGATTTGCGTATTCTGTCTGAAGACTATCCCGCCGTGACAAAGAACATTGGAGCAAACCCCCGTGATTGGGTCGTACGACGCTGTTGCACCATTTTCATTGTACTTTGCCGGCAAGGGAGCACCGACTACAATTGGATTTGATGTATGCGTGCCCGAGTTTGCGGCATTGATGTGGCATGAGTCACATTGGAGATTAAGGATTGCGTCCCAATGTTTCGTATGCCGACCGGTGGTGGGGCGGCCAAGCAGAGGTGCAGTGTGACATGTCGCGCACCCCGAACTCACCGTTGTGTTCCATGCCGGTGTTGTTCCAATGTGACAACTTACATTTGAACAGGTTCTCGTTGATGGGTTATATGCTGCCCCTGCTCCGGCTTGTGACGGCAGAAGCGACACCACCGCCGCTGGCAACGTTGCGTGCTGCGAAGTCCCGCTGCCGGCACCATTATGACAGGTAAAGCATGAGACGCCTGCTATGGCGGTATGCTTTGGATGGGCATTGGCCGTATTCGGGAAGCTTGCTCCGTTCGGTCCGCTCGGCGGACCGCCGTGACAGGAAATACATCCAACCGTAACGCCGGCTGTGTCAACCGGTTTGGTGAAATGACACCTCAGGCCGGCAATTGGTGAAGTCGTAGGTGAACATGAGGGGGCAATTCCTGCGACACCATCGAGGTTGGTGCCGTGACAGAGCCCACAGGATGCGGCCATATCTCCCGCCGAGGCATGGCTTACGCCAGAGCCATATTTCGGCACCCAACCGTATGGATGGGCAAGATGAGGATTCTGATCGTGGCAGCCTACAGAATTACATCCTTGCGGCCGGCTACCGATTGGATTGCTAAATGATGGGTTCTGGCCTGAAGACGGAGTCGCATGACATGGCTGGCATGCCTGAATACTGAACTTGGCGCCAGGCCGACCCGTTATACCTGGATTGGCACCATGATTTACTCCTGATGCCCAGGGTTGTGGGTCATTTGCATGACCGACCACACCATGACAGAGGGTGCTATTAAAACATCCCGGCGCTCCGTCATTGTAGGTCGATATGACAGGTGTCTTTAGGTTGTTACCTTTGGTATGGCAAGCAGCGCAGACGGTGGCATTGCTCGTTTTGACCAGCGTATGAGTGATCAACCCACCTCTCCACGGCCTATTTGGATGGGGAGAATTAACGTGGCATTGAAAACATGACACCTTCGATATGCCACCGGCAAAATCTGTTCCATGACATTCCTGACATGCCGCCATGTTTTTACTGGCACCGTAGTCAAGCCCGCCATGAACAAGCCCGTTCTTCCAATCAGCCATATGATGCTTAGTCGTAGGATCGATCGCAGGAGCGGCACCGGAATTCCCTTTGCTACACCCCCACAGATTGACCACGCAAAGCAGCGCTATACCGTATTTCAATATCTTCATATCATTCTCCTATCGGTGGCAGGTAATGCAGCGCTCGTTGTTGGCGCGGCCATGACAGCGGTAGCAACTGGCCGGATCGAGCTTGCCTTCGATCTTGTGCAGTGTCATGAAGTTTCCACGGTGCGGCATGTCACGATCGGGACGGTTGCCATAGCGTATGGACGGCTTCATCTCGACCTGGTTGGTATGGCAGTCATTGCAAAACGAGCTTTTGTGGCAGGTGGAACAGAGACGATCATCGGAGGAAGCATAGAAGCGATGGTTTTTGACAAAGGCCGGCGTATGGCTGAATGCATCAAAGGCCTTCAGGGTACCATTCTGCTGATCCTCGTGACACTCGGCACAACTGACCTGCTGCCCCACTGCCAATGCCTCCGGGTGGGATGCGGGCAGGCCGGGTATGCCCCTCATCTGGGCGCAGGCGGCAAGTATGATCAGCGACCCGGCTAAAATCACCGCCGGCAACGTTACCTTAAAAAATCTCATTTCTTCCCTCCTTTGCTGTCAAAGGTCATATTATAGGTTAGGCGGGCAAGACCTTTTATCTCTTCGATAAACAGGGGATTTCTGCCATAACTGAAGTCACCGGAAAGAGCCAGACCGGGAGTCAGGTGGTATCCCAGGGAAGCCATCGCCTCCCAGGCGCTCTTTTCGTTATAGACCCTGTCTTTGAAAATGTAATCGAGGAGATCTATTGCGGCAAAGTATGTTTTGGTGTCATGCATCGCGTAGAGGCGCAACTCATGATAGGAAGCACTGGGCTGTCCAATGATGGCAAATTCCTTGCCGGCGCGCAGGTAATGGTAGCCCAAACCACCACGCACCGAATTATCCAGGTAGGAGACTTTGATGTCGGCGCCATAACGGTCGGCGTTGCCGAATGAACGGGTATAGCGCTTGTAATCCGCGGCGATCTCAAGCGCTTTACTGATCTCGTAGGAAGCACTGCCACCGAGAGAGCGGGATCTCTCAGCGGGATTGAGCGCTAATTGCGCAAAATTCGCCCAAGAATAGAAATAGTTCTGCTCGCGATGTTCGTTATATTCGCCGGTCAACACCAAGTGCCGCAACGGCTTGATATTCATCAGGTAGCTCTGTTCCGCCACCCCCTTAGTTTCGGTGTTGTAGCTGGTGTGCCCCATAAGTTCAACCGCTTTATACGGGCTGAACCAGACATCACCACCCACCAGGCGGTGATTGACATTTTTGTAACGAGGCGTAATGCCATCCGCCAAAACGCTGGTCAGAGCCGGTGCTTTGGTTTCATACTGGCCTGAAACACCCAATTCCAAGACACCCTTATAACGATAGTTAATGCGACCACCGAAATTGCCATCTCCCTTGCCGTCACTATTTTCGGCAAACAGCTTATCGGTATGCACGTTGGCGCCGCCAAAAGCAGAAACTCCAAAACCCAGCGGCAGGTCGGTGCGAACACTGACACCGTCTATCTGCTCATTGACGATACCCTCATGGACAAAGAAACGACCGGCGCGGATATCGGCGTTGGCTTCTTTGAAGCGGTACTGCAGGTATCCATAGGTCAGGCGGCCGGCGAATTGATCGCTGTTATAGCTCTTATCCCAAATATCACCGCGCCCCCAGCCGGATAGGTGCAGCGAGAGATTGCCATCGCCCAGACTGGCAACATCCAGCCCCAAAAATTGAGTCGCCGGGAGCAAATTCTTTTTGGGGAAACCCGGGTCGGCACGTTGTTCAAACCGTACTATACTGGTTGCATCAACGGAAACTTCCGCTGATAATGCGGCCCCCGGAAGGGCCAGAAGGAAGCAGGCAGGGATCAAGCGGGCACATGACAGTTTCATGAAGGCGCTCCTGTTGTGTAGTGAGAAAGCCTTTTAAGATTCATCTTAGGATATAAACAAAACCCCTCAATAAAGCAATAAGAATGTTTTTATAATTCACCTGCCAACGCACGGATTAAGCGCGTTTTGCATTACTCTGGCAGATGGATTTACCGCACGTTGACAATTGCTTCCGCACTACAGATCGGCTACACTTTGCAGCGCTAATAGTGTAACTAGTTTTGCACGTTTCGCAAGTTTTCACTACCGTGCATGAAGGGAAATTGTCATTAAAAAGCTTACTCTTCTGAGACCCTACCTGATCGCACTCCGTTGGCGTTATGCGTTGGGAGGTTGTTTTCTTCTGGCCACCAACGGGTTTGCCCTGTTGATACCCTGGCTAATGAAATTGGCCGTAGAAGGCTTGCAGCACCCCACTTCGGCACGAATTTCAGCGCCAATAGCAGCCCTGACCATTGCATGTCTGGCCGTGCTGCACTGTGTAACCCGCATCTTCTCCCGAACCCTGATTCTTAACGCCGCCCGCATCATTGAGTTTCGCATTCGTGACGACCTCTTCCGGCAATTGCTGCTACTCGATCAGAATTTTTTCAGCATCAGCCGCACCGGCGACATCCTCTCCCGTTTTTCCAACGACCTGACCAATGTCCGCATGTTGACCGGCTTTGGCGCCATGAGCGCCATGAATACATTAATCATCTATATAGCTGCCGTAACGTTGATGCTGCATATCCATCCTTGGTTGACGGTATGGGCGATTGTCCCATTTCCACTGATGGTGCTGGCCGTCAAGATGGTAAGTCAACAGATGTTTCAGCGGTCACTTGAGGCACAGGAAGAACTTGCTCGCCTTTCGAGCCTTGCGGAAGAATCGGTTTCGTCGGTTCGCCTGATCAAATCCTATTGCCGCGAAGGGTATTTCCAGGGTCAATTCGGACAGATTGCCGGACGATATCTGCAGCACAACTTGCGCCTGGCGCGTCTGCGCGGACTGGTAATCCCGGTGATGGCGGCGGCCACCGGCGCAGGGACTCTGGTCGTTCTGTTCATGGGGGGGCGCCTGGTAATCTCCGGGGGTATTACTCTGGGCGACTTCGTAGCCTTCAGCGGCTATCTGGCCATGCTGGTCTGGCCCACGGCGGTGCTGGGCTGGATCCTGACCCTGGCCCAGCGCGGAGCGGCATCCATGTCACGCCTGGCCATGGTTCTAAGCGCCGAAACGGCGGTCAGCGATGCAGTCGGAGCAGAGCCACTTACAGAGATTCGCAAGGGGATCGAGTTTCGTGAACTGTCCTTCCGGCATGGTGAGACAACGATCCTGGAGCGGATTTCGTTTCAGGTTGCCGCTGGAGAAAAGCTGGGTATTACCGGCACCGTCGGCAGCGGTAAGTCCACCCTGATCAAGCTGCTGCCGCGCTTGCTGCCGGTGGCGGACAATATGCTCCTGATCGACGGACATGACATCAACCATATCACCTTGGACAGTCTGCGCAGGCTGATCGGTTACGTCCCCCAGGAGGCCTTTCTCTTTTCCCGCAGCATCCATGAAAACATCAGCTATGGTCTGCATGACTACAACGAACAGATCGTTGGTGAGGCTGCCCGTCAGGCAGGATTCTCCGAAGATGTGGAAAAATTTCGTGAGGGGTTGGATACTCTGGTAGGTGAAAAGGGGGTCTCGCTGTCCGGCGGCCAGAAACAGCGTCTATCCATTGCCCGGGCATTGGCGACCGACCCGCCTGTTCTGTTGCTGGACGACCCGCTTTCAGCGGTGGATTCCGCGCGCGAAGAGGAGATTTTGACCGAACTGGGGCAGTTTTATGCAAACCGCACCGTACTGATTGTTTCCCAACGTATATCAGCATTCCGTGATTGCGACCGAGTGATTGTACTGGAAAAAGGCAGGATTGCCGAAGAGGGAACGCCGGGCGAGCTGTTGGAACGGGGAGGGCTCTACGCCGAGATGAGTCGTATGCAGCGATTGCAGCAGGAACTGGGTTAGTACGCCTAGCCTGCTCCTGAGGCCGCGCTTCAGGGAGGACAGATTTATTTTTACTCCCGACTGGGGGGAACGAGATGGGTTAAAACGGATACCCCAGACCAACGAACACCGCCGGACCATCGTGTCCGATCCCCACATCTACGCGGCCGATAATATTGGGCCGGACCACGGCCCGGACACCGATACCGGGGTTGAACTCAAACTGCCTGCTACTAGAGCGGTCAAGCCGTTCCATGACGGCACCCAGGTCAATAAAGGGCGCCAGCTCCCAGTCGGCCTTGACGTTAAAGATCTCCCAGCGGAAAAGCCGGATCCGTTCTTCCAGATTCAGCAGGAAATAGCTGTTATCGATAAAACGGTTGCGGCCATAACCACGCAGTGTGTTTTCGCCCCCCAGGATACTCTGCTCCAAAAAGGGAACACTTGCGCCGAGCGTTTGATTGTACACCAGACGAAACACGCTGATGTAACGAGCGTTATCAAAGGGAATAAACCCCTTGACCTCACTCTCGTAATGCCGATAGTCGGCGGTGCTGCCCAAGACCCTTGAACTGTTTTCCATGCTGACCTTGGCAAAGCCACCCGAGGTCGGCATACTGATCGAGTCCAGCGTGCTGTAGATCAGCGAGATCCGCTGGGCGTGCGCGACAAAGCCATTAATGCCGGGGACGTTATTTTCAGCGAAACGAGTTCTGATAAAGGGAATGTTTGTGACGGCCCCCGGCTCGATTTCCACATCGCGGTAGCGCTCACCCAGGACCAGTTGAATATGCCGGGCAATATCATATCCGGCTGAAAGATTGAAACCGATCTCCCTATCGGTATAGTTGGACTCGCTCTGACTGGGGGTTTTGGCGTTAAATCCGAAAAAGCGTGCCGAGCCGTCGCTGTAGGCAAAGGCAAACAGGTTCATTTCCAGCTTTTTGTCCAGATAGGTCTTGTCACGCAGCTTGAACTCATAATCCTCGTTGATGATGGTCGATTTGGAAATATTTGCTTCCCAGAAACGGTCCGGCGAGGGATAGAAAGCGGCATAGAGTGTTGAAGATACGCCGAAATTCTTATTATGATTGACCTGGGGGGCCAGAAGTGAGTTGATGTTGTCGTCTTTGTCGTGCAGCAGAAATGCCGCCAACGCACCGACAGTGATACCTTCGTTGGGGCTGGAAGCGATCACCGGCAGCGGGATGGTCACCACCTTGACCTCTTTGTCGGAGGCGTCATTGGACAGCGGATAGGGAAGCACATCGCGGGGAATATAGCTTGTGCAGCTTGTCAGCAGCAACAATAGTCCCAGGGTAAGATAACGACAACATGTGGTCATGTTCATAAACATAGCCGATGTATGTAACATCCCCTCGCCGAAGGTGTCAACCACCCTGTACCCGCCCCCTGTGCTTAGCACTTGTCTCGCCCCTCTCCCTGGGCTATACTCCCAGCATTTAGCCATGCAAAGGTCGCCATGAAGCTCAATTCCAAGCTCATCATCATCATGCTCTCCCTGCTGGTTCTGGCCATGCTGACCCTCTTTACCCTCAATCAGTATGCCCAGAATGATCTGGTGCGCGAGATCCAGGAAAGTTCTCAGGAGATCTCCAAGGCCGTCCAGATGAGCATCGAGGATCTCACCTCGGAAACCGAAACATCGCGCCTGAACGAATATCTCAGCAAGGCCCGTGAAAAAGGCATCAACGAGATCAACATCATCAACAGCGAGGGGGAGATCATCGACTCCTCCGACCCCGAGAAGATCGGCAAAAAGCGTGAGCTCAAAAAACTGGAAAAGGGTGTTCACGCCGCACCGGCTTCCAGCAGGGCTTCCTCAATCCTCTCCCAGAAACATTACGAGGTACTCGTTCCGGTCATCGTTGGCGACGAGCACCTGGGCTATGTCCAGATTAACATGTTACTGGACAATATCCGCGATATTCAACACGCCAACTTCATCCGCAGGCTGTTTGCCACCAGCATGGTCTTTGCGGTCGGCATCGCCCTGACCATTTTTCTTGCCCGGCGTTATACCGACCCGATCCATCGCCTGGTCGGCGATTTCAAGCGGGTTTCGGCCGGTGACCTGTCGGTAACCATCCCGGTCGAGAGCAGTGATGAAATCGGTGAACTGGCCGGTGGTTTTAATAACATGGTCGAAAAACTGCGTGAGCGCGAGGAGCTGGAAAAGAGGCTCTACGAGGCAGAGCACCTCTCCCGAGTCGGCCAGCTGGCCTCGGGTATCGCCCATGAGATTCGCAATCCGCTCAACTACATCAGCCTGGCCATTGATCATCTCAAGACCGAGATGCTGCCGGAGTGTGGCGACAAATGCGCCGAGTTGGTCGAACTTACCGACAAGATCAAGGAAGAGGTGCGGCGGGCCAATTACATGGTGCTCAATTTCATGAACTACGGTCGCCCCCTCAAGCTGCGCCGGGTCCTGGTCCCCTACGCGGAGATCCTGGCCAAGGTGCTGCCACTGATGAGCGACAAGCTGGTCGAGCAACAGATCAGCATAGAAGAGGAGATCGCTGCCGATCTGCCCCCCCTGTGGGTCGACCAGGAACTGCTGCGCAACTGCATGCTCAACTTCATCAGCAATGCCGCCCAAGCCATGAACGAGGGAGGAGTGATCCGCCTGGGGGCTGCCCTGGACACGGACGGCCAGCGGGTACGCTTGACCTTTGCCGATCAGGGCAGCGGCATATCGCCCGAGGATATCAGCAAGATTTTCCAACCTTATTTCACGACCAAGGACGTAGGTATCGGACTGGGACTGGCCATCACCGAGCGGATCATCAAGGAGCACGGCGGCGAGATCCTGGTTGAAAGCAGGCCGGGTGAGGGAACGACATTTACGGTTGTCCTGCCGTTGCAGCACGACACCCAGGAGGCAAGCTAGTGGCGGATATGAAAGGCAGAATACTTGTTGTCGATGATGAGAAGCTGCAGCGGGAAATCATCATTTTGACCCTCAAAAAAGAGGGACACGAGCTGGCCGAGGCGGCCAGCGCCCGCGAGGCGCTGTCGTTATTGGAAAAGCGCGAGTTCGACCTGATCCTGACCGACCTGATGATGCAGGGTCAGACGGGGATGGAACTGTTGGAACAGGTCCAGAAGGTGGATACGGAGCAGTGTGTCATCATGATGACCGCCCACGGCTCCATCAAGACTGCGGTCGAGGCTATCCAGAAGGGTGCCTTCAATTATCTCGAAAAACCGATCGAGGGGGACCAGCTGATCCTGGCAATCAGCAAGGCTCTGGAGCACATCGGCCTGGTTCGGGAAAACCGCGTCCTGCGCAAGCGCCTGGAGGCGATTCAGCCCATTCCCTATATCCACGGCGAACACCCCAAGATGAAAGAGGTCTTCAGGATCATCTCCAAGATCGCCACCTCCAGTTCGAGCGTACTGATCGTGGGCGAATCGGGCACCGGCAAGGAGCTTGTGGCGCGGGCCATTCACGACGGCAGCCATCGCAAGGACAAGCCGTTCATGGCCATCAACTGTGCCGCCATCCCCGACACTCTGATTGAGAGCGAATTGTTCGGCCACGAGAAAGGGAGTTTTACCGGAGCTAATGCCCGTGAAATCGGCATCTTTGAGGCGGCTAACGGCGGCACCGTCTTCCTGGACGAGATCGGTGAAATGAACGTGGCCATGCAGGCCAAACTGTTGCGCGCCATCCAGGAAAAAGAGATCCGCCGGGTGGGCGGAAAAGTCAATCTGCCCTTGGATCTGCGTATTCTGGCGGCCACCAATCGGGAACTGGAACAGGAGATCAAGCGAGGGGCATTTCGTGAGGATCTGTTCTATCGCCTGAATGTAATCCGCATCAACCTTCCACCCCTGCGCGAACGGGGCAGTGACCTTAAAACGTTGACGGAATATTTCGTAAAAAAATACAGTGAGATATCCGGTATCGAGGTTGAGGGCATTTCCAAACCGGCTCTGCGGCTGATCATGAATTATGGCTGGCCGGGCAATGTGCGTCAGTTGGAATCGGTCATCGAGCGTTCGGTGTTGATGGCGGAAAGCAATATCATTCAACCCGAAGACCTTCCAGCCGAAATCAGCTCCACCTCGGGCCTGAGCGGTGGCATCAACATTGAACTGCCGCCGGACGGCATTGATTTTGAAGAACTGGAAAAAGGGCTGATCATCAAGGCCATGGAGCGCGCCGACTGGGTCATCGGCAAGGCGGCGCCACTCTTGGGTATGAGTTACAAGACGTTGCAGTATCGGTTGGAAAAGTTTGGAATCGAGCGCCCCGAAAAACGTTCCAAGACGGCCTGATTGTCCCCAGCAGCACCCATGCCGCAATCTGCCGCTGATCCTGGATCAGCGGCATTGATTACTCTGGCGACTACATGACGGTCAGTTGGTAGCCCTTCCCCTCCAGATAAGCCACGATATCCCTGATGTGATCATACCCGCGTGTTTCCAACTCCAGTGAAACATCCGTCCGGCCGATGGGCAACGATTTTGAACGGCGGTCGTGGGTGATATGAAAGATATTGGCCCGTGTCTCCGCAATGTCCAGGGCCAGCTTTGCCAGTGCACCGGGGTGGTCGTCCAGTTCTATCGTCAGCTTGAGGTAACGCCCCCCCGCGATCAGTCCCCGCTCGACCACCTGCGAGATGGTTTTGACATCAATATTGCCCCCGAGGAGCAGGCAAACGGTTTTTCCCGTCAAAGCGGGAATGCGCTGATTCAGAACTGCCGCCAGGGTCACCGCCCCGGCCCCCTCGACCAGCAGCTTGGTCTTTTCGAGCAGGGAGACGATCGCCAAGGCGATATCCTCTTCTTCGACCTGGACGATCTCGTCAACATTGCCGCAGATGACCGGCACGGTCCTGGTTCCGGGAAGCTTGACGGCAATGCCGTCGGCCAAGGTGACACTGACCGGCTTCTCAATCGGTTTGCCCGCCGCAAAGGATGCCGACATGGACGCTGCGGCCCGTGATTCGACACCAATGATACGGACATGGGGTGCTCGTTCGCGTACGAGCGAGGCCATGCCGGCAATCAGCCCGCCACCGCCGACCGGGATGATCAGGTTCTGTACGTCCGGCAGCTCCTCCAGTATCTCCAGGGCAATCGTCCCCTGACCCGCCATGACCAACTCATCGTCGAACGGATGCACAAAGAGTGCCCCAGAGGCTCGTTGTTCAGCCAAAGCGGCCGCGCAGGCCTCATCAAAATTCCGACCGACGAGCAGCACCTCGGCCCCATAGTCGCGGGTTGCCTGTACCTTTTGGGGAGGGGTGATCTCCGGCATGAAGACCGTTGCCTTGACCCCCAGCAGGTCGGCTGAAAACGCGACCCCCTGGGCATGATTACCTGCCGAAGCTGTGATGACGCCGTTTTTGAGTGCTTCACGCGGCTGGGCCGTCATGAAGTTGAGCGCCCCACGGATCTTGAACGAGCCGGTGCGCTGCAGATTCTCGCATTTGCAGTACAGCGGAAGACCCAGCTTTTCCGTGTAGTAGTGTGAATAGATCAGTTCCGTACGACGGACCCGTTTTCTGAGTCGATCATAGGCTTCATTGATCAGGTCGTTGAGATGCATGGTGATAGCCCTCTCTGCCGTGTCGGCTGCTGGCATACTAGCAGAGCCGGGCAGCCGGGTCAAACAGCTAAAAGGTCTGATAAGGTCGGTTTGCATCTTGGCAACCCCGTGGTTTGCTGGTACATTCGCACTATCTTATCCGCAGGAGGATCCATGGAAGCAATTCATCACCGGCTTATCATTCTCGGTGCAGGGCCGGCCGGTTACACCGCCGCCATCTATGCGGCGCGCGCAAATCTCAACCCGGTCATCATCACCGGACTCCAACCGGGCGGGCAGCTGACAACCACTACCGAGGTCGATAACTGGCCCGGCGATTACGAAGGTGTTCAGGGGCCCGAACTGATGGAGCGCATGCGCCTGCATGCCGAACGTTTCAACACCCAGATGATTTACGACAGTATCAACAAGGCCGATCTGCATCAGCGTCCTTTTGTGCTGGAGGGAGATTCCGCCCGTTATACCTGTGATGCACTGATCATTGCCACCGGCGCCTCGGCCAACTACCTGGGGCTCCCTTCTGAGGCGGCCTTCAAAGGCAAAGGTGTCTCGGCCTGTGCGACCTGCGACGGCTTCTTTTACCGCGGCAAGGATGTGGCCGTGATCGGGGGAGGCAGTACGGCGGTCGAAGAGGCGCTCTACCTTGCCAATATAGCCAGACATGTCACCTTGGTGCATCGCCGGGAAGAGTTCCGCGCCGAGAAACTCCTTGCGGAGCGCCTGATCGAAAAGACTAAGGGCGGCAATATCAGCATTGAGTGGAATCATGTTTTGGACGAAGTACTTGGTGACGACAGCGGAGTCACCGGCATGCGTATTCGTCACCGGAGCGGTTCCACCAAGGAGATTGCGCTGCATGGAGTTTTCATTGCAATCGGCCACTCACCGAATACGACAATCTTCACCGGCCAGCTGGATATGGTTGACGGCTACATCCGCACAAAATGCGGCGGGCTCGAAGAAAATCTGACCGCCACCAGCGTCAAAGGTGTCTTTGCCGCCGGGGATGTACAGGATTTTACCTACCGCCAGGCAATCACCTCGGCCGGTACCGGCTGCATGGCAGCCAAGGACGCCGAACGTTATCTGGATACGCTGGAATAACAGGGGGTGCACTATGGCAGACACGCCTGACGACCTTGATATACTGCTTGCGGATGTGCGCAAGACCATCTCCGACAACAAAAAATTTCTTGATAAACTTATCGATGAAACGGTCGAGGATGACCCGGAGGATGAAAACGAAACCGTGACAGTTGAAGAAGATTTCGAAGAGCTGTAATCGGACAATAGGTTACCGCAGACGCAAGAAAGCCCCCGGAGGATATCCCCGGGGGCTTTCTTGTCAAGATACCTTTATTGGTCAGTGTTTCTTCTTTTCACTGGCACCGCCGGTCACATCAACTCCACCGGGGTTATGGCACTCACTGCAGTTGGTCTTCATCAATTCGTCACCAATATCAACCGGGTGCACAAAATCCTTCACTTGGCTTCCCTTGGGGACATTTTCCTGAATCTGGCTGACAACGGTGTGACACAGGTTACAGTCCTTGGAGATGACTTTACCAGCGGCATTCTTGTGTTTGCCGTCATGGCAACGGAAGCAACCGGGGAAGTAGAAGTGTCCCGTATGGGTCGGATAGGCATTCCAAACCACCTTCATCTTGGGGAAGAAGTTTCTGGTATAGATCTTCTGGATTTCTTCCGTAGCCTGCTTGATCGAAGCGGCTTTGGATGTTACCAGGGCCGGGTAGTTCTTGGAGTAATACTCCTGAATCCCCTTGGCGATTGCTGCGGTTGCTTCCTCGGTGCTCTTGTACGGCTTTTCCAGAAGCTCTCCACCAAGTTTTTTCAAGAACGGCAGAGACGGATCCAGCTTGCCGGCTGCGAAACGGTTATCCAACTCCCGGCTGGGGGGATTATAGGCATGCGCCGGCCTGTTGTGGCAATCGATACAGTCCATAAGGCGTTTTTCGTGTTTTGAGGCTTCTTCTTTTGTCAGCGGCTTATCGAGGCTGATGAATTCATCCAGGGTACCGTCCGCCCTCTTGACTGCCACATAGGGGATATCCATCCGTTTTTCATCGGTGGCCACATAACTGACTTCCTGACCGATATGCCAATGAATACCGGAGCTGTTAGGCGCGCCGGGCGAGCCGCCGATCTTGATCAACAGTTGTGTCTCGCGACGAGTGTTTTCCTCATTGGGTGCATTGTGTGAGAAAATCTTCTGGCGGGCCGAGAAGAATTTTTCCGGCCAGTGGCAATGTTCACAGGTACCACGTGCCGGACGCAGATTATGTACCGGGGTGGGAATCGGTGTCGGATAGGTGCCAGTCAGGACAGAATACAACTGACGGGTGCCGTTGATCTTGGCCTTCACGTAGTAATCGATGCCGGAACCGACATGGCACTCAACACAACGTACCTTGGCATGGGGCGACTGTTCCCAGGCAGTAAACTCCGGACCCATGGGAACGTGGCAGATCTCACCGCAGAAAGTGGTCGACTCGGTAAACTCGAAACCCTTGATGGTTGCTACGCCGATAATGGCAAAGAACACCACGGTTACCACAGCAAAGAACAACGACAGGCGCAGCTTGCTCGGATCGTTAAAGTCCAGGCGCGGCAGCGGGGGAAGATCCAGTTCCGGATTCTTGCGATGCTTGTTGCGCGTCAGCCAGGCCCCAAAATAGGTCAGCACACCACCGAAGAGAATGCCTCCCGGCAGCAGAAAATATGTTACTATTTCCAGGTAGGGGTTCTCGACTCCCAGAAAAGCCTGCAACGCCAGAAACAGGACAATAACCAGCGCCGAGACTGCCGAGATAAGCATCCCCAACAAGCTGATTACGTTCATGTAGTACTTTTCTGCGGCAATTTTCTTACGTTTTTCCATTGTTCCTCCCCGGATACCGGTCTATTCATCTGCGCATTGCATGTAGTAGATACTAAAAACATTTTTTTCTATCATGGCACCTGCATAAAAGCAACTTAAAATAGCATTTGCCGGGACAGCCGTTTTCATTAGAACAAACTGCGCGGAATCGCAGAAAAAATTGCTTCACTCATATTCAATTTGCTATTGACAAGCGCATTAGAAGTGATAATTTAACAGCGTTATATTTTTGATATTTTTATTTACACCAATGTGATTCAAATGTTAGGGAGTACCCGCATACAAACTAAGTCACGGAGGTACGCAATTTGAAAAACCATGTTTGGCGACCATTGTTCATCGTTTTGGCGATCGTCGGCGGGATTCTGTTTACCAGAACCCTGCTGGTCCCGAAGGACTTCGGGATCTACGAACGCGGCTACATGTACGGATGGCATCGCAAGTCCAATGAGGCCGAGTGGAAAAAGTATCCGATAAAATATAAAACCTCCCAGGGTTGCCCGGAGTGCCATAAGGACAAGTTCGACGACATTATGAGCTCGCCCCACGCCATCATCAGTTGCGAGAACTGTCACGGTCCGAATTACAACCACCCCGATGACCCGCAGGGCCTGACCATCGACCGGAGCCGCGGGCTCTGCATCCGTTGTCACGCCTATCTTCCCTACAAGGGCACGATCCGGGGAGGCATTAAGGGGATCAATCCCGAGACCCATCACCCGGAGGAACAGTGTGTCACCTGCCACATCCCCCACAATCCGAAACCAATGATCCAGAAGCGGGAGGTGAAGTCATGATAAACCGTCGCGAATTCTGTAAAAAAGGGTTGTTGATCGCAGGGGGCCTGGCCATTCCGCTTTCCGCCCTGGAGCTGTTTAATCCCGCGCGGCTGAGAGCCGAGAAGGATGACAAGGGCAAGGTGCGCTGGGTTTTTCTGGTGGATGTGCATAAGTGTGTCGGCTGCGGCTTGTGTGTTAAGGCCTGCAAGATCGAGAATGACGTCACCTGGGATGCCAATGTGACCCGCACCTGGGTGGAACGTTACATCGTCACCAAGGACGGTAAGACGCTGATCGATTCACCTAAGGGGGCCCGGGACGGTTTCACCACCCAGAAGATCGACCAGGGGCACATGGGGCTTAAAGAGGTCAAACCGGAGGATATCAACAAGGCCTTCTTCGTTCCCAAGCTCTGCAACCATTGCGACAATCCGCCCTGCGTTCAGGTCTGCCCGGTCGGGGCCACCTACCAGACCCAGGACGGGGTAGTGCTGGTGGACCGCTCGTGGTGCATCGGCTGCGGTTATTGTGTCATGGGCTGCCCCTACGGCGTCCGCTACTTTCACCCGGAACTGCGTGTGGCCGAGAAGTGCACCCTCTGCTACCACCGGCTGAGCCAGGGCATGAAAACCGCCTGTGTGGACGCCTGCCCCTTCGGCGCCCGCAGGGTCGGTAACATCAGGGATCCGCAAGACCCGGTCACCAAGATCATTACGACAGAGCCGGTCAACGTGCTCAAGGAAGAATTCGGCACCAAACCTCAGGTATTCTATCTGGGATCCTCAATGGAGGTGAAATAAGCATGGTACACGGTGAGGCTTGGACCCTGAAGGAATTTTTCGTTTACCCCAACGAGTACATCTACTGGTCGATCCAGATCGTCATGTACCCGTTCATGACCGGCCTTGTGGCCGGGGCATTCGTGCTTTCATCCCTTTATCACGTTTTCGGCGTCAAACAGTTGAAGGATATCGCGCGCTTTGCGCTGGTCTTCTCCCTGGCCCTGCTGCCGGTGGCCATGATGCCGCTCCTCTTGCATCTGCAACAGCCGTTCAGGGGCATCAATGTCATGATGACGCCGCACTTTACTTCGGCCATTGCCGCCTTCGGCATTGTATTCACGACCTACGGTATGATTGTTGCCTCGGAGATCTGGTTCGTCTACCGCAAATTCATCGTGGAGCGCGTGAATGAGCTGCGCGAGAATCAACAGCGAGCTCCACTTGAGTCATTGCAACTGATGATCTACACCCTGCTTTCCATGGGGGCCATGGATATCAGCCCGGAGGCCTTGCACAAGGACGAACGGGCCGTCAGCATCCTGGCCGCGATCGGTATTCCGGTGGCCTGTTTCCTGCACGGCTATGCCGGTTTCATTTTCGGCTCGGTCAAGGCCAACGCCCTCTGGATGACACCGCTCATGCCGGTCATTTTCATCTGCTCGGCGGTCGTCTCCGGTATCGCTCTGTGCATCGCCACCTACATCATCACCATGGAGCTGCGCAAATTCATCTATGCGCGCAGACGCCTGGATGACCCGGACCTGCCGACCAACGACGAGCTCAAGAGTGCCGAGATCCACGTCGTCACCATGACCGTCAAGTATCTGGTAATGTTCCTGGTGCTGGCCATTACCCTGGAGTTGCTGGACCTGATCTTCCGCACCTACACGGCGGTCAAATCATGGGATATCCTGCGCAGCGTCATCTATGAACGGGATTTTTTCAAGATCTTCATCCTTCAGTACGGACTGGGCAATCTTGTCCCCTTCATCCTGTTCCTGATGCCGGGCTTGACGATCCGGCGGGCCCTGCTCGGCACGTTGCTGGTTTTGATGGGGGTCTTCATGATGCGTTGGAACGTCGTCATCGGCGGCCAGGCCTTCTCGGCCTCCTTCTCCGGCTTTATGGATTACAAGCTGCCGCTTTGGCCGGACAATCTGGAAACATACAAGGAAGGACTGCTTGGGGCACTGACGGTCATCGCCACCCCCTTCGTACTCTTCTACGGAGTCACCAGGATTCTGCCGGTTTTCGGCGTCAAGGATTCACACTGATCCCTTAGAAACACGACTGGTCTGGCTGTTGATCCAAACAGATGTCAGCTCACATGCAATAGAAAGAACCGATTACATAGTCCCGATTGAGACGTCCCGTTACCTGGTTTAACAGAAATGTGAATGTCTGGAGGCGCGTAGATGTCACTGTCAGATCAGACGCTAGATGCCCGGGAAAAAGAGCTTTCAAGCCGTATTCAGACCCTGGAACGTCAGCTGGAACGTTTATCGGCACGTATGCCGGACGAAGAGGGGGCCAGGAATGCCAATCCTGGCCCCACTATCCGGGAACGAGAGTACCCGGCAGGAGAACTGAGCGATGTGTCGGAAGAGGTGCTGAACTGGGCCGGCCGCACCGCGCTCCTGCCCCGTCTGGCCACGCTTTGCTTCCTGCTGGTGGTGGCCTTGATGCTCCGCACCGTAACCGACAGCGGGGTGATCAACAAACTGATCGGCTCCGGCATCGGCATGAGCTACGCCACCATCCTGATGATCTTGGGCTGGTACAACTACAGCCGTCAGAGCCCACTGGCCCCGGTCTTCGCCGCCAGCGGCGCAATCCTGATGTCTACCATCGTTGTCGAGACACACGCCCATTTCCAGTCGCTGCCCCTCGTGCCGGCCTATCTGACCCTGATGGCCACCGGCATCGGCATGGCACTGATCAGCCGCCGCTTCAATGCCTTCACCCCCATTTCGGTCGGCATCCTGGGCATGTGCCTGGCCGGTGCGGCCATCGACTACCCACACCCCTACTTCCCCTACCTTTCCCTGCTGCTCTTTACCGCCAATCTGCTCGGATATTTTGCCGCACAGCTGAAACGTTGCTCCTGGCTGCGCTGGTCGGTGCTTCTGGTTACTATTGCCATGCTGCAACTCTGGGGGGTCCAGATAGTTTCCGCACTGCGCGGTGGTGGCACCGTTCCTCCCGAACGGCTCGCCGCCTGGTTTTTCCCGGTCATTACCCTATTCGCCGCAACCTACCTGGCGTTGGCCCTGCTCGGCCTCATCCGCGGCGGCACGGACACCATCTCCCGCTTTGATCTGAGTCTGCCGACACTTAATGTACTGTGGGCATTCTCCATCGCCCTGTACGTCACGACCGCCCGGGGCAACGGCGGGATCTTCCTTCTCGGAATCATCGGCGTACTGATCGCCATCAGCCACCTGGCCGTCAGCTTCTGGTTGGCGCAACGCAACGGCCAGGGCGCTTACGGCGCCGCAGCCTACACCTTTGCCTGCGGGGTACTGCTGGCACTGGCACTACCCGCCGCTACCGGCAGGTTGACACTCTCACTGCCGATCCTCTCGCTGATCGCCATATTCATGGCCGTCATGTCCCGCGTATGGAACAGCGGTACGGTCAGGATCACGACCTATCTGTTTCATATCTACTGCAGCGTCGCCCTGGTTTATACCCTGCGGGGGGAAGGAGCAACGGCAATGGATGCCGTCAACATACTCCCCGCCGGCCTTCTGGCCTGCATCATCTTCTACCAGTACCTGTGGTGCCGCTGGTGGCCACCCGCAGAAGACGCCTCCTTTTTCAGCCATTTCGATCACAAGGACCGCAGCGCCGTGCTGCTGCTGGTTGCCGGCCTGATCTGCGGCTTCTTCATGATTCGCGTGGCGATCTTTCAGACACTGCAAATCATCCCCGCCGCAATGCATCAGGATATCTTCCGTTGCAGCCAGTCGGTGTTCATCAATGGGGGAGCCGTTGCACTCGTCCTCTTCGCCTATCTGCGACGCGACAAGGAGATCAGAAACGTAGCCATCCTGGTCACCCTGGTGGGCGGAGTGAAGGTCTTCCTCTTCGACCTCCTCGGTACCCACGGCATCGCACTCGTATCCAGTGTTTTCTCCTTCGGAATGGCGGCCGCAATTGAATCCGTGGCCCTCGGCAAATGGCAGAAACCGGCGGCTGATAAAGCGGCACGGGAATAAGCAGAGTTGAAACCACGCCGTACATACGAGAAGAGGGGCTGCATTGCGCAGCCCCTCTTCCTCATTCCAACTCGTATCAATAACTGTTCAATGCATACTGGAGATGAAGGCCAGGATCATCAACAGCAAGAGCCCCAAGCCGGTCAATAACGCCAGAAATCCGAACCCTTTAAACAGGAAATCATACAGAGCACCGGTGGGACGATGCACCTCGTATTCTTTCAGGATACCTTGTTGTTCATAGCGTTGCCATTGTTCGCCGCGTTCCTCCATAAACTCGTACTTGGAAAGCTGGCCATTGAAAATTACAAAATCCATGGGAAATTTTTCCGGACGACCATGCGTATTGAAAAAATGAACGGTAAAGATGAATCCGGTCGCCAGCAAGGCCTCATCCGAGTGAATGATCGTCGCCACGTTAAATGACCAGCCGGGGAGAAATTGTCCAAAAACCTCCGGGAACCAAAGCAGCAGCCCTGAACCACCAATGGCAAACATGCCCCAGAATACCGCAAAGAAGTCGAATTTCTCCCAGTAGGTCCACCGATCAAATACCGGCTTCTCCCCTTTGAAGATAAACCATTTCACCATACCGACTACATCGTGGACATCCTTTAGGTTGGGACAGAGTGATTCCGGCCCGAAGAGCCGCTGCAGAGCATTACCCGGAATGTCCTTGCGGATAAACAGAAAATGAAAACACATGCCCAGGGCGCTGAAAAAATAGATAAAGGTCAGCACCGCGCAAAAGCGGTGTATATACCCGGCATTGGCAACACCGCCATACACATTCATCATCATCTGCGCCCAAAGCTGGTCGCTGAACCTGAGGGGCAGACCGGTTAATGAAAGACCGAGAAAACTGGTGATTACCAGCAGGTGCAGCAGAATGTGACGCATCTTGAAGCGGCGATACTGACGCGACTGTTCAACCAGCAGTGATTGCAACTTGCCATTCTGCACAGCCAGCGCCTGAATCACCTCTTCCTGGGTCACCACCCCCATCTCCTTGAGAACTTCGCCCAGCAGCTTGCCGCTACCCTTTTGTCGTTCAAGCGCCCGGTTGAGGGTAAAACGATTGATCACTCCCCCATTGACTAGGATGCGTCCAATTTTCTTTTTCATTTCAGTTCCTCTGGCCATGACAAACAGGATACGTGATCTGCGCAAGTTACCTTCGCCGGAGCAACGCGAACAATAACCTCTGCTTAGAGATGCATGTGTTTCTTGTGACGATTTTCAACAAACCCGCGGAACATCCAGAACAGGGTATGCAGCCAGAACACGGCGAATACGCTCACCAGCAGCGCCGTCATACTGACGAAGGTGTAGAAGAGGATCGGATAGTTATGCCGGTCCGTGGGTTCTCCGTGGGCATAGAATTTGGTAAACGAAGCCGTTGCGCCGGCATGGCATTTTGAACAGGTTTTTATGACATTGGCCGAATTAATGCTGGAGGCCGGGTCGTTTCGAGGCAATACGGAATGGGCCGTGTGGCAATCGGAACAACCGGCTACCCGCTCGGGAAATCCAAGCCGGTAGTTTTTGCCGTGGTAACTCTCCATATAGGTCTTGACCGCCACGTTGAAGACCTTGTTGCGTTTCATCATCTCAGCATCGCTGTGGCATTTCAGGCAAACCTTCGTGTGGAACTCGCGGCTGGCATGATCATCTTTGCCACCGACAGGCTTTATGTCATGCAGATTGTGACAGTCGTGGCAGGCCGCGGAATCACTGTTTCCAGCGACAACCGCCTTGCCGTGCACCGACTTCCGATAAACGGCCTCTTTGTCATGACACTGGATACACATGGCCACGACAATACGCTTGTCTTTTCTCCAGTAGGTATGGCTATGGACATCCGTGTGACAGTCGGCACACCTGACCCCCTTGGCGATATGCACGCTGGCGTAGTGTTCCGCGTTTTCACGTTTATGGCAACGCTCGCACTGTACCTTTTGAACCTTGATTTCACCCTTCATGTGGCGGATCAGGTCGGTAATGTCCGTATGGCAACTGGTACAGGCATTCTTGCCATGCACCGATGCGGCAAACTCCTTGATTGAAAAGCGGTCGCTGTGGCACCCCAGGCAGGTGGCGGGGTCGATGGCCATGCCCTGCTCGGCGGAGACGGTGTGACTGAGGGAGACGATGAGGAAAAGGATCAGCAGGGAAAGGCGCGGGATTGACATGGATGCCCTCACGGAGAGTAGATACACATGGTTCAAAAAGTATATACTTCTGTACTTGACCGCTTCAACCGGAAATTATCGTATTTCTGATTAAATATCGCTAAGTTTAGTGACTAAACATATTGTCTGGCAGCAAGTAGATGTATCGGCAACTGCCGACAAAACTTTAATGTAATCTGCCCCGCCACCAGGCAAGCCAGCCGGGTGTGCTGCCAGGGGATCAGCATGCAAGCAGGTTAGCCGACGATTCACATAAGCCGTTCCGACAGGAAAGCAGCCCTTAACTATTCGAATTCACGGACCTTCTGCTATCGTTGCCTTCTTGACTTTAGCATGTCCATCTGTTATTTAGGTACACCACGCTTTCATTATCTACTGAAACACCTGGCTGTTCCGCAGCAGGCGCATGGAGCAATAGATGCATAAAAAACTGTTTATTCCCGGTCCCGTTGAGATCCACCCCGATATCCTGGCAGCCATGGCAACCCCCATGATCGGCCACCGCATGAAGGAATACGCCGAACTGCACGGCAGGGTTACCGCGGGGCTGAAAAAGCTGCTCTTCACCGAGGACAGGGTCTTTCTGGCCACCTCCAGCGCCTTCGGCGTCATGGAAGGTGCCATTCGTAACCTGGTAAGCAAGCGCTGTGCCAACTTCTGTAACGGCGCCTTTTCCGACAAATGGCATGATGTCACCCTGCGCTGCGGCAAACAGGCCGATGCCATCCGTTTCGACTGGGGCAAACCGGTTACCCCCGAGGCCGTCGAGCAGGCCCTGGCCACCGGAAAGTATGACAGCATGACCATGATCCACAACGAGACCTCCACCGGAGTCATGTCGCCCTTGGCAGAGATCGCCGAGGTGATGCGAAAATTCCCGGATGTCATGTTTATCGTGGATACGGTCTCATCCATGAGCGCCCTAAAAGTGCCGGTGGATGAGCTGGGCATCGACAGCTGCATCTTCGGCGTACAGAAGGCCTTTGCCCTGCCGCCGGGACTGGCGGTCTTTACCGCCAGCGAAAAAGCGCTGCAGCGGGCGAGCGGCATGGAGGGACGCGGCTACTACTTTGATTTTATGGAGTTTGCCGCCAACGACGCCAAGAACAACACCCCCTCCACGCCCTGCATATCATTGATCTACGCCATGGATCGCCAGCTGGAGCGCATCTTTGCCGAAGGGCTGGAGGCGCGCTGGGCTCGCCACGCCGACCTGGCCGATTATGTGCGCGGATGGGTTACCAGTCGCGGTTTCGAGCTTTTCCCCGAGGCCGCCTATCGTTCGCAAACCCTGACCTGCAGCCGCAACAGCCGCGACATCGATCTGGCCGCACTCAAGAAAAATCTGGCCGAGGCAGGTTTTGCCTTTGATGACGGTTATGGCAAGATCAAGGGTAAAACCTTTCGCATAGCCCATATGGGGGACATGACCCGGGCGGATCTTGACGAACTTTTCAGCGCAATTACAACCATCATGCCCGAATTGGCATAGACAACACGCAACAGAATCCAGGGAGGTAGAACCATGAAGTGCCCAAATTGCGGCGACAGGACAGCGGTAGATCTTGATACTCATTCCGGCGGGTTTACGGCTGAGGAGTCTCCGGTGAAGGAATGTGGAACCTGTGGGTTGGTGTGGCGGGTCAAGGTGGAAAACGGTGAGACCAAGGTCGATATCATCAAACAGGCGGATAAAAAGAAGTAGAGACGCAAGTAGTTGCGTCTCTACGTACCTAAAGGACTATTCCTTCTCAAAGACGTCCTTGCCTGCGCCGCATAGTGGACAGGTCCAGTCGTCGGGCAGCGACTCAAAAGGTGTCCCGGCCGGGATGCCCCTGTCGGGATCGCCTGTTGCGGGGTCGTAGACATACTGGCAGATGGTGCAGATCCAACGTTCCATGATGTAACTCCTTTTCTGTGATTTATTCCCAACTAATGCATTGAACCGGGCAGCCGTCAATCGCCTGCTGGATCTCCTTTTCCGAGGCGCCGGCCGGATCAAAACATTCTGATTTCTGGGCGTTGTTGAAGCGGAAGACCCCCGGACAGGTGGAAATGCAGAGACCACAGCTAATGCAGTTTTCCTGGTCAACGACAGGTTTTTTATTCATCCTGGCCTCCTTGGTATGGGTGGCCCATTGTAGCAGCTTCAAAAAAGATGTCAATCGAGTGGAGAAACGGATGATATTTGAAACACTGGAGGTCGGCCCGCTGGGGGTCAACTGTTTCATACTGGGTTGCGAGACCACCCACGAAGGGGTCGTGATCGATCCCGGCGGCGATGTGCCACGGATTGCCGAGGTTGTCCGGCGACACAACCTGAAGATCCGCTATATCATCAACACCCACGGCCATTTTGACCATGTGGGAGGCAACCTTCAGGCGATCAAGGCCTTTGGCGCCCCGCTCCTGATCCATGAGAGCGACGCCCCCATGCTCGGCCGGGCCGCGGAGGTGGCGCGCATGTACGGCATGCAGGGTGAAAACTCCCCCGCACCCGACAGCTTCCTCAGCGAAAACACGGAGATCGTCTTCGGAACCCAGCACATGAAGGTCCTGCACACACCCGGCCACACCCAGGGTGGCTGCTGCCTCTATCTTGAAGCCGAGAAAAAGGTCATCACCGGCGATACACTCTTTGCCGACTCCATCGGCCGCACCGATCTGCCCGGCGGTTCTCACGAGCAGCTGCTGGCCTCGATCAAAAGCAAACTCTTTACCCTGCCGGATGAGGTTTCCGCCTATCCGGGACATGGCCCGAAGACGACCATCGGCCATGAGAAACGCAACAACCCCTATTTTTAGAGCGCGGGTAATCTTGTAACGGGAACGGGACCAAGGGCATGTTCAAGGGAAAATGTATAGTTTTGGGCGTCAGCGGCGGCATCGCCGCCTACAAGGCTGTTAAGCTGCTGCGTCTCTTAACCAAGGCCGGCGCCGATGTGCATGTGATCATGACCCGCTCGGCCCAGGAGTTCGTTACCCCGCTCACCTTCCAGACCCTCTCGGCCAACCCGGTACACACGGAACTCTTCAACCTGATCGCCGAGCGCGAGATCGGCCACATCGCCCTGGCCGACCGGGCCGATCTGTTCATCCTGGCCCCGGCCACGGCCAACCTGATCGGCAAGATTGCCGCCGGCATCGCCGACGACATGCTCACCACCACGGTCATGGCCACCAAGGCGCCCGTAGTGATTGCGCCGGCCATGAATGTCAACATGTACACCAATCCCATCTATCGCGACAACGAGGAGAGGCTGCGACGCTACGGCTACCTCTTCGCGGCACCGGTAAGCGGTGCGCTGGCCTGCGGCTGGGAGGGCGAGGGAAAACTGGCGACCCCCGAAGCGATCTTCGAGGCGGCGCTGGCGGCCATCTCACCCAAGGATCTCAGCGGCGAGACGATCATGATCACTGCCGGCCCCACCCGCGAAGAGCTGGACCCGGTCCGTTTCATCAGCAACCATTCCTCGGGCAAGATGGGCTATGCCCTGGCAAGGGCCGCCCAGCGTCGCGGGGCGCGGGTGATCCTGGTCAGCGGTCCCGTGAACCTGTCGCCTCCCTGCGGTGTTGAACTGGTCCGTGTGGAAAGTGCCCGCGATATGCAGGCTGCCGTTATGGAGCGGGTGGGGTTGTGCACGACGATCATCAAGGCCGCGGCGGTGGCCGATTACCGCCCCGCAGAGCGCAGCGGGGAGAAGATCAAGAAGCTGGGTGACGAGCAGGTACTGCGCCTGGTCAAGACACCCGACATCCTGGCCGGCCTGGGCGCGCTGCAAGAGCGGCCGCTGCTGGTTGGCTTCGCGGCCGAAACCGGTAACCTGGATGAATTTGCGACCAAGAAATTGAACGCTAAAAATGCCGATCTGATCGTGGCCAACGATGTCAGCCAACCCGATGCCGGTTTCAATGTGGACACCAACCGCGCCCGGCTGTTTTTCCGGGATGGGCGCACTCTCGACTGTCCACTGATGAGCAAGGATGGCTTGGCCTCCCTGATACTCGATCAGGTTGCCGCCGAACTGGCCGCGCGAAAAGCGTGACCACCCCTTACCCGCTATAGACCTCATCCAGCAACTCCGGCTTGTACAGGGCCTGACGCAGGCTTACCCGCAACCGCTCCACCTGTTCCAACCCCTCCGCCTTGGTCATCCGACCGTTTTTGTACAGCAACCGCAGGTTTTTCCGCACCGCCTCCGCCATGGCCAAGGCCCGCTCACCGGTAGGATCGGCCAGCAACAGTTCCGAATCCTGGGGATGCTGCAAAAAGCCGAAGACCGCTTCCTCGGCCAGCTTGAGGTACTCGTCCCGGTCGCTTTCCGCCAGCACATACCGTGATTTGTCCGAGAGGGTCTGCATGACCTTCTGCCACTTTTCCAGCCGCGAAACGAGCATGATCGAGTCGAAGATACGCTTGTTGGTGCCGAATGAAAAAATGGTATTGGTCAACACCCCCCGCATGAGGGCGTCATTGGCCCGTTGATCCGAGCGGCTGACCTCCTGCGCCGCCTCCCAGATCTCCTTGTCCACAAAGGTTTCAAAGCGCATTTCCCAGTAGGCGTGCTTCATGGTGACCGTGGCAAAGGAACGCATGATCTTGTAGGGAACGTAGTAATTGTGCGCCACCACATCCGCCGCCAGATGGCAGAGATAGCCGTAGGCGCAGGCCCGTTCACGGTCTGTGCGGGCAGCCTGCAAGACCTTGCGGCCGATCTGCCAGCGATGGCAGTTGAGCATGGAGTCGGTAAACTTCTTGCCGAGCGTGATATCGGCCGAGATGCAGCCATAGAGGAAGTCACGCGGGTTGGTCGCCAAGAGGGTTGCCAGATCCGGTGACAGGGATGCCAGGTTATCCAGCACGGAGACCCCCAGCTGCAGGTGCATGCCGCCCCCCCAGGCCAGGGCCTGATCAGGGATCAGCAGACAGACAAGGGCTATGATCAAAACGAGTATGGTCATGGTTCTTCTTTCATTTTGACAGACGCGGGAACTTGCTGTTAGATTCCCTCAAAAGATGGTACCCCAGTTCGTCTGATGATTCAACAGGAGCAACCAAACGTGACCCACTCTCTCGATCCGGCAATCATCCGTGCATCCCTTGGCGCGTACCTGGAAGAACTTCGCGAAAGCGGCATCGAAGGTTTTGAGGCCGATGCCGCCTGTGAAGCTCGGCAGCCGGCCGAAGAGACCACGCAACCCAGAGAGCTCAAAGCAACCCCGCCCGCTCCTGCCGCCAAGAGTGCGGAACATCATCAGACCCTGGAGCAAATCCGCCGCAACCTGGGGGAGTGCACGCGCTGCAAACTGGGCTCGACGAGAAAAAACCTGGTCTTCGGGGTCGGCAATCCTCAGGCCCGGCTACTGTTTGTCGGCGAAGGGCCGGGGGCCGATGAGGACGAAAAGGGGGAACCCTTCGTGGGCGACGCCGGCAAGATGCTCAATCGCATCATCATTGCCATGGGCATCAAGCGCGAGGATGTCTACATCTGCAACGTGGTCAAGTGCCGCCCCCCAGGAAACCGCAACCCCGAGCCGGACGAGATCGCGACCTGCTCACCCTTCCTGCTGCGGCAGATCCAATCGGTCAAACCGGAAGTCATCGTGGCGCTGGGCAAATTCGCCGCCCAGACCCTGCTGGAGACAAAGGAACCGATTTCAAAACTGCGCGGCAGATTTCACAACTTCCACGGCATCCCGCTCATGCCGACCTTCCACCCCTCCTATCTGCTGCGCAGCGGCGGCAATTCCGACGCCTTCTGGGATGTGTGGGGGGATATGACCCAGGTGCTGCAACTGCTCAAACTACCGGTACCGGAGAAGCAGAGGAAAAAGTAACCCCCTCTACCAAAACCTGCAGTTGAGACAATCCATGCCCCTGGCACCACACCTACACCAACGCCGAGCTGCCGGAATTGCTACATCAACCGTTTGTGAATAGTGATACCCTGTTGCAGACGCTGCGCGAGGAGTTGGAGCAATGACTAAATCAAGAATGGAAAATCCACAGATTGTCCTCTACCAGACCGAGGATGGACAGACCAGACTCGAAGTGCGTCTTCAGGATGAAACACTTTGGTTGACGCAGGCGGCAATGGCAGAACTGTTTCAAACTTCAGCACAGAATATCACGCTTCATCTGAAAGCAATTTACAGCGAAGGAGAGCTTGCCGAAGAATCAACTTGTAAGGATTACTTACACGTTCAAACAGATTCTGGTGACATTTTTATTGCAATGTCTGATGCAACAACAGGTAAAATTGGCAAAAATAATTCTGACAAAATTTATTTCATGAATCAGCGAGTTGGAAAAGTCACAGCATATACCCCAATAAACTCTAATCTGATGGTGCACTTCCTGTCGTTAAATCAAAAATCGATGTTTGTAACATCAAATGGCAGCATTATTGATAAGTTGAGCAAAGAGCAATATCTGAATTTTACTTTCCCTCTCCTCCCTCGCCGAACAACAAGCCATCGTCGCCCGTGTCGACAGCCTAATGGCCACCATCGACTCCCTGGAAGCGCAGGTCACAAATCGCAAGGAGCAGGCGCAGCTGTTGATGCAGGTGATGCTGCGGAAGGCGTTTGCAGGCGGGGAGTAACGGGGATTATTGAACCCTCTTGATCCTACATTTCAGTTTTTTGGAAATGAATCGTTTTATTGGCAAATTGTTGTAGCGATTAACAAAACCATCCGTATAATGACTGAAATCAGCGCTGTTATAGAGCAACACGGCGGAAGTATTCACAAAGCATGTAGTATGAACGGAGACAGCAATGATAAAGCGTCTACGACTCGAAAACTTTAAAAATTTCAAAAATGCCGCACTGGAACTTGGCCCACTTACTGTGGTTGTCGGCACAAATGCATCCGGAAAAAGTAACTTACGGGATGCATTTCGTTTCCTTCACGGAATTGCACGGGGATATAGCCTTGCGGAAATCATTGGCGAGAAATGGATTGAAGGTGGAGTTCTGCAATGGCGAGGCATAAGGGGAGGAACTCGTGAAGCATCATTCCATGGTGAGCCGGCTTTTTCCCTAGAAGTTGAATTTTCGTCACAACAAAAAGGCAAGATATTGGAAACAGCCGGAACTTATTTGATATCTGTTCAGGTTGGCTCAAACGGCACACCTCCTCGTGTCATAGCCGAAAGGTTGACGCTCGATGGAATTGTGATTTTCGACTCTCACCATGAAAGAGACCCATTATCAATCAGAGAGAAAGATCCAGAACATCTGCCTATTAGATTAAAAAAGGGTGGGAATAATAAAAAACATGGGCAGGTCATCAACTGTATAAACACTCGCCCAGCATTAACACAGGTCAAGGATTATCCGAAACTCACTCCAAGTTCCGTCAGGGATGATATCCGGCTTGTAATCAGAGAACTTGATTCTTTGCGCTTTCTTGATCTAAATCCGACTTCCATGCGATTGCCATCAATTCCAGGCCAAGTTGTTCTGGGTGATGAAGGCCAGAATTTGTCATCGGTGTTGCAGGCGATATGTGACAAGCCTGAATTAAAATCAGCGCTTTCTTCCTGGGTCACCGAACTGACGCCGATGGATGCAAAAGATTTTGAGTTTCCATCGGACCAAACTGGCAGAGTTCTTGTGTCGCTTGTTGAACATAACGGACATAAGACATCGGCCTATAGTGCTTCGGACGGGACGCTTCGTTTCCTGGCCATGATTGCTGCATTGCTTGGACCTGAACCGGCGAGATTTTATTTTTTTGAAGAACTGGATAACGGCATTCATCCGGCCCGACTGCATCTGCTACTACAGCTCATCGAGCATCAAGTGGCAAGAGGCACGATTCAAATGGTTGCCACAACACATTCACCACAGTTACTTGCTTTGCAGAGCAAGGAGTCACTGGAGCATGCTTCTCTGGTATACCGCTTGCCCGGTAGTAATGTGGGGAGGATTGTTCGTATTCTTGAAATTCCTGAAGCTCGGAGAGTAATCGAAGAGCAAGACTTGGCGAGGCTTCATGCTTCTGGCTGGCTGGAAGACGCGGTTGCACTTACGGTAAATGAGGAGGTGTCAGAATGAATGTTCTGATAATTCCTGAAGACTTTCGTAAGGACCAATATGTCCTCAAGCCTATAATCGAAGCAATGATGACAGAGGTCGGCAGGCCACGCTCCAGAGTAATTGTTTGTAAAGACCCTCTGCTTGGCGGTATTGACCAAGCTCTCAACAAGGAGCGCATTACTGAAATTATCAGCCGTTACAAGGGGATGGTAGATCTATTTCTCTTATGTGTAGATAGAGACGGAAATGAAGGGCGGCAAGTTCGATTGCGTGACCTTGAAATTTATGCGGGCGAGTTGATACCTGCTGGAAAGTGTTTTCTGGCAGAAAACGCTTGGCAAGAGATAGAGGTCTGGGCTCTCGCCGGGCTTGATTTACCAAGTGAATGGGCATGGGCAGATATTCGTGCCGAGATTAACCCCAAAGAACTCTATTTTGAATCGATAGCCAACCAACGCGGCTTGTTGGAAGAGCCTGGCGAAGGGCGCAAATCGCTAGGAATTGAGGCTGCACGCCGCTATAACCGAATTAAACAACTTTGCCCTGAAGACTTTGCAGCATTGGAGGTCAAAGTTAGGAATTGGCTTGAAGCATAGCGGCAAATCATACAGTCACACCTTACAACAGATGTACTTTCTAGGATTAATGTCCATGTAACCGGTGTGTAAGTGGCCCTGTCATTGACAATAGGTATTAGCGACGCCCTCTGAGATATGCACTATACTTTTCAGTGTGTTATACGATATTAAACTGCATTCGACATCTATAGATGCCATGTAACTAAGAACTCTCCCCTTTACCGAACGACAAGCCATCGTCGCCCGTATCGACAGCCTCATGGCCACCATCGACGCCCTGGAAGCGCAAGTCACCGAGCGCAAGGAGCAGGATGCAGACGGTACTGCGAGAGGCGTTTACAGGCGGGGTAACATACTGAAAAGCCGGGGGGGCTTAGCGACTTTTTTTGAAGTTACTCTCCAGCAGCATATCGCACGATATCAACGAAACCACCTGCGCACCACGAAGGCGTCCCGCTGCTTCCCGGCCACTGGCCAGCTGTCCAGCGGGCGTCTCGTCCGCATGATCTCCGCCAACCTCCGGCGCAGCGGGGTGGTCAGCACGCCGCCGTTGCCCGGCTTGCCGCACTCCAGACGGCTCTCGATGATCGTCTGCCGGTCGAGCACAATCAGCACATGCCCGTTCCAGACGATCAGGTCCAGCGGTTCCAGCAGCCCAGCGATTTCATCGGCCGTCTTGCCGGCGATCGGCACCCCCCGGCCAAAGGCAATCAGCTGCGAGGTATTGCGCGGCGTCCAGCCAGCGGTAGCTTGGTAGAGCAGCCCGGAACAGTCCAACCCGGCCAAGCTCAGTCGGCCTTGTGACGCCGCAGGCACCCCAGCACCATAGAACAACTCCAGCAATTCAGCCACACCACCTTGTAGATTCCCACCCCACACATAGGGGCTGCCGATGGCTCCCCGCAGCCTGGCGATGATCTCGTCCGCCGAAGGCAACCTGCGGACACGCGGCAGGGGCCGCTCTTCGCGCAGCTCGATCACGCGGCTGTCCACATAAAGCCGCGTCCCAGGCGGCGTGGGGTACTCATCCGTCGCGACCCGCAGGACGCTTGTGGCACCATCACGAGACTCGCCGAGGATGCTGAACACCGTTCCCGGCAGGGCAATGAACTCCAGCTCACGCAGCTGCCCGCAGCGGTCAGTTTTGAGGGTTTTTCCATCCGCCCCGCCGAAGATGGAATGGAAGGCAGCCGTATTGAGCACCGGGGTGGGGGTGCGTGCGATGCCGTAACGGGCGGCGTCAGCCGGTTCGGAACAGCAGCAGGCGCAGAGGATGACGAGCAGCAGGATACGCATCTAGCGGTTGGGGCAACGGCCCAGGGCTTGGCGGAGCAGCTCTTTCTGGGCAGAGGTCAGGCGCGGGACGGCCAGCAGTTCCTTGACGGCACTCTGGGGCATGCCCGGCAAGAATAGGGTGTACCAGATGGCGGGGGTACGCGGATTTTTAAGGATCGCCAGGCGGATGTTGGGGCGGCCTTTCCAGCGGGCGCTGCGGGCGACCATCGAGATCGTCTCGGCGCTGGAGCTGGCGGCGCTTATGAACTGGTGCACGGAACCCTCCTTCAGATGCGGATTGTCAAGACAGGCCTCCACCAGGGGCGGCAGCCCCTCCCGTAGCAGCGCGTCGACGATGGCGGCCGTTCCCCGCCGCGCCAAGGTCATCTTGTTTCCCAGGGGCTGGGTCGGAAGACGCTGGATGATGACCCGCTCGGCAGCGAGGCGTTGATCGGGTGTAATACCGGGCAGCAGGCAGATTTTCAACAGTTCGAAAATGGTCAGCTGCGGCAGCAGCGTGGCGGCGATATGCGCCGGTATGAGCGGGTGGATAAGCAGGGCGAACCTGACCCGGTGGCTTTCTGTCAGATGTTTCTTGGCGTGGATCGTGGTGAAAATTTCCTGGGGCAGATCCCTCTGCTTCAACAACGCCAGCAGGTGATGCTCGTCAAAGGCCGGATTACGCATAACCGCCAGCAGCAGCTCCAGGGGTTGCCCCTGCAGCAAGCCGAACAGCTCATCTCTGCTTGCGGTCAGGGCCTGATGCAGGCGTTGTGACAGATTTTGCTCAGCATCCGTAATTGTTGCAGCATCTCCCATACGCCCTCCCCTCCTGGCGCCAATGTTCCAGCAGTAGCATGACTGTCTTTACACAACGCAGTTAATCAGATTAATTGTTACGTTTGCACACAGCCTGCCATCAAATAGGTCGACGATGCAACCCCATTCTGTCTGTTGCGCCGGCGACGGCTTCGTGATAGAGATAACGGCGCTTGTATCCATCCGCCGAGAGCGAAACACGCTTGTTGGGACCCTCGCGGAACAAAGGACACCATCCGTGGCGGCATCTCCCGCTGACAATACCGTGTTGCTACCGGCTGAGATCACTGACGATGAGCTGGCGGAAATCGGCACGATCCTGAATATGTGGCGCAACATCAATATCTCCGCCTACAAGGACAAGTGCATGAAACGGCGGGTCGCCATCCGCATGCGCTCCACGCACTGCCGTGATGCGGCCGAGTATTGCAACCTGTTGCGGCAAAGCCAACAAGAGCTGGATCTGCTCCAGAAAGCGCTTACCATCCATGTCAGCCAGTTTTTCAGAAACCCTTCCATGTTCCTTAAATTGCGGGATGAGGTGCTCCCCGGTCTCTTTGGCTCCCGCAAAAGAAGCGGCGCCGACAAGCTGCGCTTCTGGTGCCTGGGGTGCGCCGGTGGCGAAGAACCCTATAGCCTGGCAATTCTGCTGCGGGAATATTTCAGCCAGGAAATACGCCAGATGCGAACGATCATAGACGGCACCGATGTGGATGCGGCAACGCTGCAAGCCGCTCAGCAGGCCGAATACATCGAAGAACGCCTCAAGGAAGTTCCGCCGGAACTCAAGGAACGCTATTTCCGCCGGGACGGGACCCAGTTTCGCCTGGTGCCGGAGATACGCCAGATGGTAACGTTTCTGCACGGCGATATCACCAGGACATCCGAGTATGCCTCAAGCGACCTGGTGGTCTGCCGCAACACCCTGATATACTTCAATCGCCAGGATCAGGAGAAAATTCTGCATGGTATTGCGGACATCTTGCCCGCCGGTGGTATACTTGTTCTCGGCAAATCCGAGACCCTGGTAGGGAGTGTTCGCCAGCGCTTCGAGGCAATCTGTTTGGTAGAACGAATCTACCGCCGAGTATAAAACGCGTTTTTCCTGTATCGGTTCCCGCATATCTGACGTTGAACCTGGAGGGGCGGCATGCGATTTCCCATAGTCTATAAGTTCGTGCTCGGATTTCTGATTGTAATTGCGGTCGTCATCTTCAGCCCCACGCTGGTCGCGGCCCTGGGCTACTCGGCCGAGATGTCCGGCGCCCTGGCCTACGCCGTGGCCCTGACCTGCGGACTGATCCTGGGCTGGCTCTTCTCCAAGGGCTTTACCTCCAACATCAACAAACTGGCCGAATCAGCCGAATCCATCAGCCGCGGCGACCTGACCCGCGATGTTGACATCCACCCTTCGGCCTTTCCCGATGAAACCCATGACCTGGCCGGCCTGATCAATGTGATGGTTCAGAACCTGCGCGACCTGGTGGGGCACATCAAGAGAAGCTCGGGGCAACTGTCCGAGTCCGCCCGCGAGATCAACTCCAACGCACTGGAGATCAATGCCTCGACCGAGGAGGTGGCCCAGGCCATTGAATCCATCTCACGCGGGGCCGAGAGCCAGGCCGAGATGGCGGAAAAAAGCACCAAGATCATCCGCGAGACGGCAATTTCCATCGAACTGGTCGCCTCGCGGGCTCGCGAAACAGCCAAGGCGGCCCGCGAAACCAGCCAGACCGCCCAGCAGGGTAGCAGCCTGGCCGGCGATTCCCTGGAGCGGATGAAAAGCTTCTTTGAGCAACAGGAGTTGATCGCCAGCCAGTTTGCCCTCTTCCACAACAAGCTGCAAAAAGTGGGCAAGATTGCCGACTTCATCGGTGACGTGGCCCGCCAGACCAACCTGCTGGCACTGAACGCATCCATCGAGGCGGCCCGGGCCGGCGAGTACGGCAAAGGCTTTGCGGTCGTGGCGGAAGAGGTGCGCAAACTTGCTGACGGTTCGGCCAAGTCGGCGGCCGACATCAATGAGATGATTGAAAACCTGCGAGAGGAAAGCCGCCAGGTTCAGGACGTAATCGCCGAGAGCTCCCGCACCATCAAGGAAGGAAAAAAGAACATCGACATCACCGCCAGCGCCTTTCAGGAGATCCTCAAGACCGTCCTGGAGACCGAGCGCAAGGCGACCAGCATCGCCGACCTGTCCCAGATGCAACTGGAGGGTTCCGAAAAAATGGTCAAGGCCGTGGATGAGATCGCCAAGGTCGCCGATGACAATGCCGCCTCCACCGAACAGGTTTCGGCCGCCACGGAAGAGCAATTAGCGGCCATGCAGGATATGGCGCTGGCCACCAAGGAGCTGACCCAGTTGGCGGAGCAGCTCCTGAGCGTGGTGGAGCGCTTTCAGGTCGGCACAACGGAGCAGCGACAGCGATGAGCGACACCGCGCACAAATATCTGATCTTTACCCTGTCGGGCCGGCGATATGCCTTTGATCTGGCCCAGGTGGCAGAGGTGGTGGAGAGCCCCGCCACCTGCCCGATCCCCCTCGCGCCCGCCTGTTATCACGGAGCGATGAATTTTCACGGCACCATCGTGGCGGTCATGGATCTGGCGGCCTTCCTCGGGCTTCCCGGCGGGCATGACGCCGAACAAGCCATCGTTCTCGACGCCCGCATCGCGGCCTTGGCCTTCAGCGTGGAAACCATCATCAGGATTACCCCCCAGGGTCAGGCCGAGCTTTCCGGGGAACCGGGAACAGAGCCCTTTGCAGTCGGTCAACTGAACCTGCCCGAGGGGCGAGCCATCCTGCTGGACGGGGCCGCCATGGCGGAGAAGGCTGCCGAGACCATTAACGGCTGATTGAAATCTGCATCCAGACACATCACAGCCCTGCTGCTCCTCTTCGTTGCCATCACCCGGCCGATTGTTTCTCCTGAGTAGTACTGATCTCCCGCTCATGGTTCGACAAGCTCACCACGAACGGTAGATCAAACAGTTATGTAGCAAAATCCGTTCGCCCTGAGCTTGTCGAAGGGGGGACGGATTTTAGCGGGGAATTGGTTCTATTCAGGTTGTTTCTTGACTTTCTCCACGGCGATTGAGTAGTGTTACAAAAACCATGCGAAAATTTATCCCGCTACATTTCGTTTCATATCTGTTGTTCATCGTCATGTTGAGCGTAGCGCTGCATGGCGTGCATGAATGCAATCACACCACTCAAGGCAACATTGCAACGTCAAACGATTCGGCCATCACCCACGCCAAGTCTCCTGCATCGCAACACAGTCCCTGTCCCCCGCCAATACAACACCAGGACAACGACGGTTGTGACACCTGCGTTAACTGCCCATGTCATGCTCCCTTGGCCGTTCAACAACTGGTACTCAATTATGACCCGATTGTAGTGAGCTTACGGCCGAGCGACCCATACCACTACCTGCCTGAAGTCTTTCTTTCCAAGTTTATCCCCCCGCAAAACCTGGCCTAACGAGCTGCGACGGGAGTAGTTTGCCCTGATTCAGGGATAACTGCATCTGCTCTCCCCCATCGTAGTGCGTCCGCACTCTGCGTACACCTCACCATCACAACTGAATAAAGGAGGTTATTCCTTTGGGAACAACTGCATTTGCACGGAGAGCCCTGCTCTTGGTGCCCATAATCGTAACCGTATTTTCATCAAGCCCGCTACGGGCAGATGAGCAGATCGTATCGCTGCCACAGCTAATCGAGTACTCGCTGCAGAATAATGGTGACCTCAAAGCGCTGCGTGAGGAGAGGGGCATTCGTGATGCCGGCAAAGTCAGAGCCGGGCTTCTGCCAAACCCAACCCTCGATTTTGAAGCAGGCACCGGCGCCCTGACCGGCAGCAGCAGTGAAAACAGCCTGGCTCTCGGGTTGTCGCAGGAGTTTCTGCTCGCCGGGAAACGGGATAAACGGCTGACCATCGCTGAACGTGAACTCGATATGTACCGTTGGCAACTGGCCGATCGGGAGCGTCTGCTTCGCAATGATGTGAAAACAGCCTGTTACGATGCCTGGCTGGCACAACAACGGCTAGCTCTGGCTGAGCGTTCCATTGCGCTCAATAAGCAACTTCTCGATGTGACCAAGGAGCGTCTGGCTGCCGGCGACATCCCGGAATTGGAGATGAATCTGGTCAAGGTCGAACTGGCGCGGAGTGAAGGCGCCAAAATCGACGTGGCAAAAGCCATGCTGCAGAGTCAGGCCAGGCTCTGGACACTGATCGGGCTCTCAAGCGGCACTCATTTGGCAATCCCCGAAAAACTTGATTCCGCTATCTTCCTGGCAAAATCGCTGGCCGATCTTAAACAGCTGGCCAGCACACATCGACCGGATCTCAAACTGCTTGAGGCTGAAAAAACCCGTGGCGAGGCCGAAATCACCCTTGCCCGGGCCGAAAGCGTCCCCAACCTCACGGCAGGGCTGCTGTTCAGGCGCGATACCACATCCATGGAGATCAACGGCGTTGAGGGTAAGGAGACCGCCTACACTGTTGGCGTAAAATTGTCGATGCCGATTCCCGTCTTTGACAGGAACCAGGCTGGCGTTCAGGAAGCCCGCGCCAGGCGGAGCAGCAGCGAAAGCCGTTTGACTGCTGCCGCCAGGAATGTGGAACGGGAAGTCGAAACCGCCTACGTCAGTTACCAGAATGCAATGTCAGTCCTGTCACTCTACAAGGCCAAGATCATTCCCCAACTCGAAGAGAACCTGAGCCTGACCCAGGAGGCCTATCGCCTTGGCGAGGTCGGTATTCTTGCCGTCATACAGGAACAGAAAAAATTCTTCGAGGTCAACGACGGGTATCTCAGCGCTCTTCATGACCGTCAGACAGCCCTTGTAAAACTCGAATCAGCAGTGGCGACAGAACTTAGCGGAGGTGAGAAGTGAACAAGAAAATAGTAATCATCGGGCTGATCCTGTCCGTAAGCGTTGCAGCGGGTCTGTACTACCGCACGGCCAAAAACGGTACTGCCGAATATGCCGAGAACATGGAAGCCGGTCATAAGGATGAGCAGGGCGCTGACCATGACGCACATAAAGAGAATCAGGCAGGGCACGCTGAACACGGCGAAGAAGGCAAGGTCAGGATGGCCGTCGAAGTTCAGAAGCAAAACGGCGTGCTGGTGGCCCCGCTGACGAAGCAGCGCATGGCCGGGATGATCAGTGCTACCGGCAAGGTGGAGGCCAATGCCGACAAGATCGCCCATGTATCGCCACGCATCTCCGGAAAGGTCGTCACTGTCAAGGCCTCCCTCGGTGACAGCGTCTCGGCCGGCCAGTCCCTGGCGACCCTGGACAGTGTCGAGCTTGGCGAAGCCTTGGGCCGTTATCATCAGTCAAAAACAAAGCTGGCCCTGGCCCAGTCCAACATGGAGCGAATCAAGATGCTGGTGGAGAAAAAGATCGCCGCTCGTAAAGACATTCTCTCGGCTGAAACCGATTTCAAAACGGCCCAGACCGAGTTGCAGACCGATGAAGAACGGCTCTCGCTGTTCGGCGTTACGTTGAGCGACCTGAAAGGAGACGGCCATAAAAAGCCGCTCCTGCCGGTACGCTCCCCCATCGGCGGCATCATCACCGAGAAACACGCCATCGTCGGTGAGCTGGCCGATCCCTCCAAAAGCCTTTACACCGTGGCCGATCTCTCCTCGGTCTGGGTCATGGTGGACATCAACGAAAAGGACCTGGCTAAAATTCACAAGGGGCAGGCGGCAATCGTTGCTGTCGGCGCCTTTCCCGATCTGAAGCTGAAGGGGCGGATTACCTATATCGCCGACCTGCTTGACCAGGCCACCCGCACGGTCAAGGCCCGCATCGAGGTCGCCAATCCGGGGCGCAAGCTGAAACCGGAGATGTTCGCCACCGTCGAGCTGGCGCTGGCGGCGGATGCGCCACCCGTACTGGCGGTTCCCGAGGATGCACTACAGGATCTGGACGGTAAAAAGGTGCTCTTCGTTGCGGAAAAGGATACCGAGTTCGCGGCACGACAGGTTCAGACGGGCCGGACAACCGGCGGCATGGTCGAAATACTCTCCGGTCTGAAGGAAGGTGAGCGCTACGCCATCAAGGGCTCGTTCATTCTCAAGTCGGAAATCAAAAAGGGTGAAATGAAAGACGAGCATTGAGATTGGCCTACCTGAGTAGTACTGATCTCCCGCTCATGGTTCGACAGGCTCACCACGAACGGAAGATCAAGCAGCTATATAGCTAAAACCCGTTCGCCCTGAGCTTGTCGAAGGGTGGGCGGATTTTAGCGGGGAATTAGTTCTACTCAGGTTCGCCTATGATTATCACTCATCACATGTAACGGAAGCGAGGTTCCGATGCTGGAGAAATTAATTGCCTACACGCTGCGCCAGAAGGGAATGGTCATATTTCTGGCGCTGCTGATCATTGTATGCGGATCGTATTCATATCTGAAACTGCCGATTGACGCCTTTCCCGATGTCACCAACATCCAGGTCGAGGTGGTCAGTCACGCCGACGGACTCTCGGCGATCGAGATCGAGCGCAATGTAACCTACCCGATCGAGATGGCCATGCGCGGCCTGCCCGATATCGAACAGATGCGCTCGGTGACCAAGTTCGGCCTGTCGATCGTGACCATCGTCTTCAAGGACAATGTGGATATCTATTTCGCCCGCCAGCTGGTCTTTGAACGTTTGGCGGAGGCACGCGAGAAGCTGCCCAAGGGGGTTGAGGTGGCCATGGGGCCGATCGGCACGGCCATGGGAGAGATCTATCAGTATACCCTGGAAGGAAAGATGCCGGCAGACCCGCAGCAGAAAACCGCCTACCTGACCAACCTGCGCACCATTCAGGAGTGGATCGTCACGCCACAATTGAAAAACGTGGCCGGGGTCAACGAGATCAACTCCTTCGGCGGCTATTTCAAGCAGTACCAGGTGATCGTGTCACCGGATAAATTGCTCAAGTATGCCATTACCGTGGATGATGTCTATTCCGCCATCGGCAGCAACAATGAAAACGTGGGCGGTAACCTCCTCGAACGGGGCGCGGATCAATACATTGTCCGTGGCGTCGGGCTGATAAAGGACATCGGCGACATCGAGAACATCGTCCTCAAATCCCAGGGGGGTACGCCGACGTATATTCGGGATGTGGCCCAGGTCAAGGTCGGAGAGGCCGTCCGCATGGGGGCCGCCATGAAGGACGGCAAGGATGAGTGTGTCGGCGGTATCGTCATGATGCTGCGCGGAGCAAACAGCCGCGACGTTGTGCGCCGTGTCGCGGAGAAGGTCAAGGAAATCAATGAAAACAATGTCCTGCCCGAAGGCATCCGGCTCGTGCCCTATTACGACCGCAGCGACATCGTCAAAGCGAGCGTGGGTACGGTCAACAAGGCGCTGATCGAGGGTTCCATCCTGGTTCTGATCGTCTTGTACCTGCTCTTGAACAGTATCCGGGGCAGTATCGTGGTCCTGATCGCCCTGCCGCTTTCGCTTTTGGCCACGTTCATCGTCATGAAACTTGCCGGGATCACCGCCAACCTGATGTCCCTGGGCGGACTGGCCATCTCCATCGGCATGATCATCGACACGACCATCATCCAGGTGGAAAACGTCCAGCGGCACTTGAGTGAAGAGGGAGGGCGCCATCCGAAATTGCTGACCGTGCTGAAGGCGGTCATGGAGGTCAGAAAGCCGAGTATCTTCGGCGAGCTGATCATCGCCCTGACCTTCATCCCGATCCTCTCCCTGGAAGGGATCGAAGGCAAGATGTTCTCCCCGCTGGCCATAACCGTGGCGATTGCACTCCTGGCATCCCTGTTTCTCTCCGTGTTTGTAATTCCGGTACTCTGCATCATCTTCCTGAAACCGCACCCGGAAAAGGAGAGCTTCATCATGCGGCATGCCACCCGGCTCTATCTGCCGCTGCTCAACTATGCCATGCAGACGAAGCGCGTGGTGTTGAGCGTCGCCGGAGTACTCCTGGTTGCCTCGCTCTTTCTGGTAACCCGTCTGGGGACGGAATTCATCCCGATCATGGATGAAGGCTCATTCGACATGGATGTGTCCATGTTGCCCGGTGTTTCCCTGGCCAAGGCCATGGAGGTAAACCAACTGGCTGCGGCACGCTTGAAGAAGTTTCCCGAACTGGACACCATCGTGGGACGCACCGGTCAGACCGGCGTCGCCCTGGATACCAGGGGCTCGGACAAGACCGGCTATGTCGGGATTTTCAAGCCGAAGAGCGAATGGAAACGAGATATTACCAAAGAAGAGTTGACCAATGAGATGCGCAAATCCCTGGAGTCGGTGGCGGGGATCAGCTTCGGTTTCAGTCAGCCGATCCAGTGCCGGATCGACGAACTGGTGGCCGGGACCAGGGCCCAGCTGATCGTCAAGCTCTTCGGTGAAGATATCAACCTGCTCAGTGAAAAATCGGCCGAAATCGCCAAGGTGCTCTCCACGGTAAAGGGGGGAACCGATTTGAACGCGGAAAAGATCGACGGCCAGCCCTACCTGACCGTCAACATCGACAGAGCCAGGATTGCACGCTATGGCCTGAATATCAGCGATGTGCAAAAGGTTATTGAAATTGCGGTAGCCGGGAAATCCGCCTCCAAATTTTATGAAGAGAACCGCAGCTTCGATATAACGGTCCGTCTGCCGGAAGAGAAGCGAAATTCCCTGGAAGCGATCAAAAACCTGATCATTACCACCAAGACCGGCATCAATGTGCCGCTCGATCAGTTGGCCGAGGTAAAGATGATCGAAGGCCCGGTTCAGATCAGCCGTCAGGACGGGGTCAGGAGGATCGGCATCGAGATGAACATCACCGGCCGGGACATGGGCAGTTTTGTGGCCGAGGCCAAGCAGAAGATCAAAGCGCATGTCAAACTGCCCCCCGGCTACTACCTGACCTGGGGCGGACAGTTCGAGAATCAGCAACGGGCCATGAAAAAACTGATGATCATCGGACCGGTAGCCATCGCTTTGATCCTGCTGTTGTTATACGTCACCTTCCGCTCGATCCGTCTGGCGCTGCTGGTCATCTCCAACCTCCCCTTCGCCCTGATCGGGGGTGTCTTGGCCCTCTTCATCTCCGGTCAGTATCTGTCCGTGCCCGCCTCGGTCGGGTTCGTGGTCCTCTTCGGCGTGGCCGTCTTGAACGGCCTGGTGCTGGTCTCGCGCATCTCGCAACTGCGTGATGAAGGGCTCGATGTGCAGGAGGCGATCAGGAAAGGAACACTCGACCGGCTGCGTCCGGTGCTGATGACCGCCTCCATCGCGATTTTCAGTTTGATCCCGATGTTGCTGGCCGGCGGGACCGGTTCTGAAATCCAGAAACCGCTGGCAACAGTTGTCGTGGGGGGGCTGGTCACGTCCACCCTGCTGACCTTGTTGATCATTCCCTCGGTCTACAGCTGGTTTGAGAAGAGAAATGCCGAGGAAGAGATGTAATTGAGACGGTATTTGAGAGCATTTCACACGCATGCCAAGGAGAATTCTATGAAAGAGATAAAAGCCATCATCAGACCATCAAAATTATTGGAAGTCACCGAAGAACTGCACGAAATCGATGGACTGCCGGGAGTGACGGTCTTGGAAATCAAAGGCTTTGGCAAGGGGCGGGCCAGGAACGCCAAAGATAAGCTGGTCTATGAAATGGTGGAATTCATTCCGCGCATTCAGCTGGAGGTTGTTGTAGCTGATGAGATGGTTGATGCGGTTGTCAACGTGATTCAGAAGTATGCCCATACCGGGAACACCGGCGATGGGAAGATCTTCGTGTCGACGGTTGACAACATTGTCAAGATTCGGACAAACGAAAGGGGTAACGATGCGATTTAGCTGTAAAACATTACGTCACGCAGGAGAGAATTCATGAAAAAGTACATTTTTATCGCCGTAGCCCTGGTAGCCTGCATGGCATTATCATATGCACTTTTCTTCAGAGGGCATGCCAAGGTTCTCCAGGTCAGTCAGGTCGCTTCCGATCCTGCCGCCTACAGCGGGACGGTAACGGTGGCCGGTATCATGGCGGGCCCGTCTTCGCAGGATCCAACTCTTTTCGCTATCTTCGACCTTGAGGAGCTACAATGCACCACCACTAACTGCAAGAAGTTCTATTTGCCAGTCAAAACTCAGGGGCCCCTGCCTAAACAAGGCGACGAACTGCGGATCAGCGGCAGTTTCGTAAAGACGGCTGACGGTTACTTTTTGTCGGCCTCAAACATCAAGATACTACGCAACCACAAGATTGGTGGGTAGATGCCCCACACGAAACTGGTTTTCAAAAACATCACCCATCGGCTGGGTACACGGATCGTTTTTTTGGTCGAACGCAGACTATTTCCTGCGAAAGAGAGAATTGAACCATGTTGGTACGAATAATCCTATTGTTGGTACTATGCGGCAGCCTGACGGCCTGTGCCGGCGGCACTGCAGCCGGATTGGGTGTGCGCTCGGATGTGTTTCAGGTCATGCAGAAGGCGGGCGAGCCCGGAACGGGGTTGGTACCGGTCAGCATATCCGCCTCGATCAAGACCCACACCGAGTCTTCGATCCCCTTTGAACTGGCACAACATGGCAGCGACGCCTACCGGCTGGTCATCGATATCGACGGTCAGTCCCTCGACCTGCCCTTTGAGACCATGGCGGAAACGACGACCAGCGATCCCCTGCGTGACCCGGAGAGCGGCAGCGGCCTGCGCTACAGCTACCGGGCAACCGTCGCCTTACGCCCGGGCAGCTACCGGGTAAGCGCCTGGCTCCCCACCGAGAACGTCACGGTCAGCCAGGAAGTGCAGATTTCCGCCGACACCCGGCAGATCATCATCAAGCCGCTCTATCGCGGGCTGGCCGGCAGAAAACCGGCCTCGCTGCGCTGGCAGCCGACCTTCAAGGATGGTGTCAGCGCCCTGAACATGGTGGTGAACTGAATTGTGCCACGTATTGGGGATTGCCTTCATAACCGATTATGGATACAACTGAGTTGGATCTGAAACGCTGACAATAACGGGAGCAGGACAATGGAACGTGCGGGGAAATGGATAATCGGGCCGGAATCGGTCAGGATGGTGGAACTGGGACATCCCTGGATCATCACCGACGGATTCACGAAACGCTGGCCGACGGGACAGGCCGGGCAGGTGGTGGCCTTGAGCGACGACAAGGGGCGCTTTCTGGCCTCGGCCCTGCTCGATCCCCAGGAGCGCATCGTGGCCAGGATACTGTCACGGGAGCGGATGCAGCTCGACCAGAACTGGCTTACAACGCGCCTGCAGGCCGCCATCGATCTGCGCCGCAACCATGCCGGGCTGGGTGACGGCACCAGCGCCTACCGCCTGGTGAATGCCGAAGGGGACGGCCTGCCGGGGCTGACCGTGGACCGCTACGGCGACTACCTGATGGTGCAGCTCTACTGCAACGGCTGGCGGCCGCACCTGAAGCTGGTCACCCGCGTGTTGCAGGAGCTGCTGGCGCCGGCCGGCATCTACGAAAAGGCCCGGCCGCAGAAGACCCGCGAGCTGGAGGCCGTCAGCGACTCCAAGCGCTATGGTCGCCTGTTAGCAGGCACGGCCGCTCCCGGACAGCTGGAGGTCCTGGAAAACGGACTGACCTTCCTGGTCAGCCTGGAAAACGGCCTGAATACGGGATTATTCCTGGACCAGCGCCGTAACCGCCAGGATCTGATGACCCGCTGCGCCGGGAAGCGGGTGCTGAACCTGTTCGCCTATACCGGCGCCTTCTCCGTGGCGGCCGCCGCCAGGGGGGCCAGCCTGGTGGCCAGCGTGGATGCCTCCCCCGGCTATACCGAGTGGGCCAAGGCCAATTTCGGCGCTAACCGGCTCAATCCCAAACGCCACGAATTCATCGTCGGCGACTGCCTGGAGGTACTGGCCGACCTGGCCCGCCAGAAGAAGCGCTACGACATCATCCTGATGGACCCTCCCTCGTTTTCCACAACGACGAAAAGCCGCTTCACCACCCGCGGGGGCACCTCCGATCTGGTGGCCGCCAGCCTGCCCCTCTTGCAGAGTGGCGGGTTGCTGATCGCCTCCTCCAATCACCAGAAGGTCGATCTGGCCGACTACCTCAAGGAGCTGCGCCGGGGTGCGCTTCAGGCGGCAACGGATCTGCGGGTGATCTCCCTCTACGGACAGCCGGAGGATTTCCCCTATCCGGTGACATTCCCCGACGGGCGCTACCTGAAATACGCAGTCTGCGTAAAGTCGGTCTGAGATAGCCGGCACAGCTGACAATATAAAAAAGCATGTGGGTTTTCCCCAACTATGTCATGAGAAGCCATATGCTTTCCGGGATTTTTGTTTGACGATATATGTATAAAGTATGTATAAATAGATATGAACATTATCTGGGATGCCAACAAGGCAAAAAGCAACATCAGGAAACATCGGGTTACCTTTGATGAGGCTGCTACCTGCCTGCTTGACCCCATGGCACTTGTTGTTGAAGATCCGGACGCGGAAGGCGAACAACGCTTCATCCTGATCGGAGTGAGCACTAACCTCCGCCTGATCACCGTCTGCTATGCCTTGCCGGATGACGATACCATCAGAATCATATCGGCCCGTAAACCAACGGCCAGAGAGGAAGCCAGCTATGCGTAAAGAATATGATTTCAGCAAGGCCACACGGGCAAAAGACGTCCCGCACCTTGCCAAGCTGCAAAGCGAAAGCACCAAGGGCAAAACCCGCATTACAACCTATCTTGACAACGACGTGGTGGAGTGGCTCAAAGCCCGTGGCGAATCGGAGAATAAAGGTTACCAGACCGTATTGAATGAACTGCTGCGCAAACAGCTCTCGCCCGAGAAACCGATTGAGGAGCTATTGCGTCAGGTGATACGGGAGGAGTTGAAGATAGCCGCCTGATGTCTCCAGGCAACAACTGCCAGTACAAAAAATGCCCCTTTCGCAAGGGGCATTTTTTTTGTTCAACTACCTATCTGCAGTGTTCCTACTTGTCGGTCAGGATCCTCATCATGCGGCGCAACGGCTCGGCCGCGCCCCAGAGGAGCTGGTCGCCGCAGGTGAAGGCCGACAGATACTGCGAGCCCATGCGCATCTTGCGCAGACGCCCGACAGGAACGGTCAAAGTCCCGGATACGGCGGCCGGGGTCAGACCGGCCAGGGAATCGGCCTTGGTGTTGGGGATCAGCTTGACCCACTGGTTGTCGTTCTTGATCAGCTCTTCGATCTCGCCGATCGGCACATCCTTGTTGAGCTTGATGGTCAGGGCCTGGCTGTGGCAGCGCATGGCGCCGACGCGGACACAAAGACCGTCCACCGGAATCGGTGTCGTGGTGCCGAGGATCTTGTTGGTCTCGGCAAAGCCCTTCCACTCCTCGCGACTCTGGCCGTCTTCCACCTCGCGGTCGATCCAGGGGAGCACGTTACCGGCCAGCGGGAAACCGAATTCCTTGGTCGGCATGGAACCGTCGCGCAGGGCCTCGGTCACCTTCTGATCGATTTCCAGGATGGCGGAACCGAGGGTCTTCAACTCTTCAGCTACGGTCCTGTTAAGAACCCCCATCTGGGAGAGCAGTTCACGCATGTTGGGAGCACCGGCACCGGATGCGGCCTGATAGGTCATGGAAGAGACCCATTCAATCAGACCGGCGCGGAACAAGCCGCCCAAGCCCATCAGCATCAGGCTGACGGTGCAGTTACCGCCGATGAAGTCCTTCTGCCCATTTTTCAGGGCCGCGTCGATCACGTTACGGTTGACCGGGTCGAGGATGATGACCGCGTTGTCTTCCATGCGCAGGGTGCTGGCCGCATCGATCCAATAACCGTTCCACCCCTGTTTGCGCAGCTCGGGATGGATGGCCTTGGTGTAGTCGCCACCCTGACAGGTGATAATGATATCGAGCTTTTTAAGTTCAACGATATCCGAGGCGTCCTTCAGGGTCCCGGCATTCATGGGGGCTGCCTGCCCGGCCTGGGAGGTGGAAAAGAATACCGGTTCAATACCGGCGAAATCGTTCTCCTCCAGCATCCGCTGCATGAGAACAGAACCAACCATACCGCGCCAACCGACGATTCCGACTTTCATAGTCCGAGTTCCTTTTCTTGGTGGAGATAACGTATCTGCATCATTTGTTTTTGCGCTTGAGAATCTCTTTAGCCAGCGGGTGCCCCTGTGCTGCGGCCTTACGGAACCAGATCATGGCCTGATCGGGATTCTTCTTGACCCCGATGCCGTCATTATACATAACCGCCAGGGAATATTGTGCCCGCACATCGCCCTTTTCAGCAGCCGTCTTGAACTCCTTGAAGGCCACGGTATAGGCCCCTTTGTTGGCCGCCTGGTAGCCTTCCTCGTATCCCGCCTGCACCAGGTGAGGTACGAGGATGAAAAGGGCCAGGATTGTGTATCTGCATAGTTTGGTCATGATCCGCTACCCCAATCAATGAAGCCGACAATATCTACAGATTGGCGATGATCGCGTCGCCGATCTCTTTGGTATTGACCAGTTTCTCACCCGGCTTATCCTGGAAGATGTCGCGGGTGCGGAAACCCTGGTCCAGAACCTTGGCCACGGCATTATCGATGGCCTCGGCCGCTTCCAGCATGCCGAAGGAGAACTTGAGCATCATGCCAGCCGAGAGGATCTGGGCGATGGGGTTGGCGATCCCCTGTCCGGCGATATCCGGGGCCGAACCGCCGGAGGGCTCGTACATGCCGAAGCTCCCCTCGGCCAGCGAGGCGCTGGGCAGCATGCCCAGGGAGCCGGTCAGCATGGCGGCCTCGTCCGAGAGGATGTCGCCAAACATGTTTTCCGCAAGAATGACGTCAAATTGCTTGGGCCACTTGACCAGCTGCATGGCGGCGTTGTCCACATACATATGGGTCAACTCCACATCGGGATACTCCTTGGCGACGCCGATCACGACCTCGCGCCAGAGGACCGAGGAGGAAAGCACATTGGCCTTGTCGATGGAGCAGACCTTCTTGCCGCGTTTCTGTGCCGCCTGAAAGGCCACATGGGTGATGCGCTCGATCTCCGGTACAGAGTAGCGCAAGGTGTCGATACCGACTCTGCCGCGCCCCTCACCTTCGATACCTTTGGGCTGGGAGAAGTAGATCCCGCCGGTCAGTTCGCGAACCACCAGTACGTTGAAGCCGCCGTCAATGACCTCTTCCTTCAATGATGATGCGCCGGTCAGAGAGGGAAAGATAATCGCCGGACGCAGGTTGGCGTAGAGGCCGAAGATCTTGCGCAGCGGCAACAGGGCACCCCGCTCGGGCTGTTCTTCCGGCGGCAGGGTCTCCCATTTGGGACCACCGACAGAGCCGAAGAGGATGGCGTCGCTGGCCTTGCAGATGTTAACGGTTGTATCGGGCAGGGCCTTGCCCTCGTTGTCGATGCCCGCGCCACCCACGTTGGCGTGGGTACGTTCAAATTTCACATCGAATTTTGCCTCAACCGCATCCAGCACCCGCAGCGCCTCGGCCATCACCTCCGGTCCGATTCCGTCGCCCGGCAGAACTGCTACCTTGTATGTCTTTGACATGCTTCCTCCATCTGAAAGTTCACTAATAAATTGTGTATACTAAATATTCTATCGGCGTTTTGTCAACAAAAAGGACAGGATACAAAAAAACAAAACGGGACGGTCTCTTCAACCGTCCCGCCGTCTGCATTCCCTGAAAAATGGGGTAACGCTGTGCGGCAACGGCCCTAGATGCCGGCCTTTGCCTTGAGCGTGGCGGCCTTGTCGGTCTTTTCCCAGCTGAACTCGGGCAGTTCACGGCCGAAGTGACCGTAGGCAGCGGTCTTCTTGTAGATCGGACGCAGCAGGTCGAGCTGCTCGGTGATGGCTGCCGGACGCATGTCGAAGGTCTCGCGGACCAGTTCGGCCAAACGCTCTTCGCTGACCTTGCCGGTGCCGAAGCTGTTGACGTTGATCGAAACCGGCTGGGCCACGCCGATGGCGTAGGCTACCTGCACCTCGCAACGCTCGCAGAGGCCCGCGGCCACCAGGTTCTTGGCCACGTAACGTCCCATGTAGGCCGCCGAACGGTCAACCTTGGAGGGATCCTTGCCGGAGAAGGCGCCGCCGCCGTGACGACCCATGCCGCCATAGGTATCGACGATGATCTTACGGCCGGTCAGACCGCAGTCGCCCATGGGACCGCCGACAACGAAACGGCCGGTGGGGTTGATGTAGTAACGGGTGTCGGCATCCAGCAGATGGGCGGGGATAACGGCCCGGACAACCTTTTCGATGACATGTTTTTCAATCTCGGCGTGGGTCACATCCGGGGTATGCTGGGTGGAGATGACCACGGTATCGATACGGACCGGATTGCCGTCGATATATTCCACGGAAACCTGTGACTTGGAGTCGGGGCGCAGGAAATGCAGTTCACCGGACTTGCGCACCTCGGACAGCTTGGCTACCAGCTGGTGGGCAAGCTGGATCGGCATCGGCATCAGTTCCGGTGTCTCGGTGCAGGCATAGCCGAACATCAGCCCCTGGTCGCCGGCGCCCTGCTCCTTGTGCAGACCTTCACCCTCGGAAACACCCTGGGAGATATCGGGGGACTGGCGATCGACGGAAACCAGCACCGCACAGGTATCGGCATCAAAACCCATTTCCGAATCGGTATAGCCGATTTCGCGGATCGTGTTGCGGGCGATCTCCGAGTAGTTGATGACCGCATTGGTGGTAATCTCGCCGGCAATGACCACCATACCGGTGGTGACCAGTGTTTCGCAGGCCACGCGGGCCTTGGGGTCCTGGGCCAGGATTGCGTCGAGGATCGCGTCGGAGACCTGATCGGAAACCTTGTCGGGATGCCCTTCGGATACGGATTCTGAGGTAAAGATGAATTTTTCTGCCATGGGGTGTGACTCCTCTTTTCTTTTTCTTCTATCTTGATCTGGGAATTTTGCGTTGGTATGCAGGCAACCTGCTCATCTGCTGCCCGAATTTTTAAATTTATAGGCAGGTGCCTGTTTTGTCAAGCAAAGATAGGCTGGCACACACACGGTGTGAATCCTTTTTTGATTCAGCCCGCTGCCACGACGTAACAGGCCCGCAGAGGCGACTGGATGGGAAAAAACTATTGAAGTTTGCCGCCGGCCCTGATACACCGGATACCGCTTAGAGAAAACATCATCTAACCCACCAAAATCACGTACAGTTGCGACTAGTTGAGTACGGCTGTACTGCTCACGGAAAGGATACAAACCATGCCAGAACAAAACAGTATCGGAGTTATCGGCGGAAGCGGCCTCTATGATATGGAAGGACTTGAGGAAGTGCGGCGCATTCGTGTGGAGACCCCCTTCGGTGAGCCGTCCGACGAGTACGTCACCGGAGTGCTAAACGGCGTGCGCATGGTATTCCTGCCCCGCCATGGTCGCGGTCACCGCTACCTGCCGTCGGAGGTCAACTACCGCGCCAACATCTACGGCATGAAGAAACTGGGCGTACAGCGGATCATCTCCGTCTCGGCCGTCGGCAGCCTGAAGGAGGCTATCGCTCCCGGGCACATCGTCATCCCCGACCAGTTCATCGATCGCACCAAGGGCATCCGCAGGGACACCTTCTTCGGCGACGGTATCGTGGCCCACGCCGGCTTCGCCGATCCGGTCTGCGCGGACCTTTCCAACACGCTCTACAGTGCGGCCCTCAAGGCCGGGGCCACGGTCCACAAGGGGGGCAGCTATATCTGCATGGAAGGGCCGGCCTTCTCGACCCGGGCCGAATCCTTCTCCTACCTGGCCCTGGGGGCATCGGTGATCGGCATGACCAACCTGACCGAGGCCAAGCTGGCCCGCGAGGCCGAGATCTGCTACGGCATCATCGCCCTCTCCACCGACTATGACTGCTGGCACGAACATCACGACGATGTGACGGTCGAGGCGATCATCCAGATCATCCACCAGAATGTGGCCATGGCCAAGAACATCATCCGCCAGGCCGTGACGGATATCGCCACTGATCGCGGCTGCGCCTGCGGCAGCGCCATGCAGTATGCCATCATTACGGACAAAGCGGTTATTCCGGCCGAGACGCGCCAGAAACTGGAGCCGATCATCGGCAAATACCTCTAGCGTAACTGCACCGCACCTATGCAGGGTCGATGTCGCCGATACGATCTCCTGAATAGATACCGATCTCCCGCCCATGGTTCGACAAGCTCACCACGAACGGAAGATCAAGTAATTACGAAGCTATAATCCGTTCGTCCTGAGCTTGTCGAAGCCTGTCCTGAGCCTGTCGAAGGGGGGAACGGATTATAGCGTTTTTGAAAACGCTGCAGCCCCCTTCCCTCCCGCAACCCCGGCATTTGAGCTTTGCCTGACTGGGTGCTACTATTGAATTGATGAAGCACTCCTGTTGGAGGATTGGCCATGTCCATCATCCCCAGCTATAGCCCCCCGGATTTCACACGGCCCGACCTGGTCGCCTCTCCCGTAGTACGTGTCGCAGCGGCCCCGGCCGACGGCATCGCCCCGGACAATTTCCACGCCACCTCGAATCTCCCCGAATACGTCCATCTGGGTGACGGCCGCTGGCTGCTGGCCCGGGAAGGGCGCATGGACGCGCTCATGATCCTGCGGGGAGAGACCCTGGAGGTCGTCGAGCCCCGACTGATCAAGCGGGGTGATCCGATCGTGATCGGCAGAAGCGAAAACGGCGAAGAGGGCATCTACGTCCACGCCGACGGATTCGGTCACAACACGGAGAGCGGCGACAAATTCGGCTTCCGCAGCCGGGGTACCCGCGAAAGCCCCTTTTCCCGCTCCTATGACAGCCTGTATGAGCTCCTGCGTCATGACCGCCACAACGGCTACATCGTCTGGGTGCTGGGTCCGGCGCTGGCCTTCGACCGGGACAGCCGGGATGCCATGAGCGCCCTGATCGACGAGGGCTATTGTCACGCCCTGCTGGCCGGCAACGCCCTGGCCACCCACGATCTGGAGGCGGCCCTCTTCCGCACCGGCCTGGGGCAGGACATCTACACCCAGGCCCTGCAACCCGGTGGGCACTGCAATCACCTGGACACCATCAATCGGGTGCGCGGCTTTGGCTCCATCGCCCGGGCCGTGCGGGAACTGGGACTGTCCGAGGGGATCATGGCGGCCTGCGAACGGAGGCAGATCCCCTATTTGCTGGCCGGTTCCATCCGCGATGACGGACCGTTGCCCGGCGTAATCGGCGACGTCTATCAGGCCCAGGATGCCATGCGCAGCCACGCCCGGCGGGCAACCACGGTCGTGGCCCTGGCCACCCAGCTGCATACCATCGCCTTCGCCAACATGCTCCCCGGCTACCAGGTGGCCGAGGACAACAGCGTGCGGCCGGTCTTCCTCTACGTGGTGGACATGAACGAGTTCAGTGTGGACAAGCTGGCCAACCGCGGCTCATCCCAGGCGATAGCGATCCTGACCAATGTCCAGGATTTCATGGTCAATCTGCGCCACAACCTGGCCGAACAGGGGCGCACAAAGGAGCAGTCGTGAACAGCTGCATAGAGATCATCGGCGTCCCGATCGACCTGGGCCAGAACAAGAGCGGGGTCGACATGGGACCGGCGGCCCTGCGCTACGCCGGGCTGACCGCACACCTGGCGGAGCTGGGCCATACGGTCCGTGACAGCGGCAACATCATTGTGCCGCTCCGGGAGACGGTGGCGGATGAGGCTGAGCAGCACTATCTCCCCTCCATCGCCGGCACCTGTCGGGCCGTCTATCAGGCCGGCCGCCTGGCGCGGGAAGCCGGGGAGATCCCGCTCTTCATCGGCGGCGACCATACCCTGGCCATCGGCTCCATCGGCGGAGTCACCCATTCTGAATCGGCCGGACTGATCTGGATCGACGCCCATGCCGATTTCAATACCCCCCACACGACGCTCACCGGCAATATCCACGGCATGACCCTGGCCGTGCTGCTGGGTGACGGCTACCCCGAGCTGGTAGATTGCGGCAGGCCCGGCCCGAAACTCCGGGCCGAGGATGTGGTCATGATCGGCATCCGCGAGTTGGACCCCCAAGAGCGCGATCGCCTGCGGGAGAGCGGCATCACCGTCTATACCATGCGGGAGATCGACGAACGGGGCATCGGCTCGATCACCCGCGAGGCGCTGGAGCGACTTGAACACCGCAGTCGCCTGCATGTCAGCCTGGACATGGACAGCCTGGATCCTTTGGCCGGACCGGGGGTCGGCACCACCTCGCCCGGTGGCCTCAACTGCCGCGAGGCACAGCTGTTGATGGAGATCATCGCCGACAGCGGACGCTGCGGCTCACTGGATATCGTCGAGATCAACCCGATCCTCGATCACCATAACCAGACCGCCTGCCTGGCGGTGGAGCTGGCCGCCTCGCTCTTCGGCAAACGCATCATCTGATCGTTTCACAAGGAGCGCCCCATGCAGCCTCCAGAACTCAATACACAGATCATCGCCCGCGGCAGGGCGCTTTTTTCGGCCATCGCCGGCGAGAAGCCCTCCCTCTTCACGACCTCCACCTGGACCGGCAAGGTCATGGAGTGGTGCCTGCACAACCCGGAATTCAAGAACCGCATGTTCCGCTTCGTCGATGTTTTCCCATCCCTGAGCAGCTCGCAGCAGATCAGCGAACATATCCGCCAGTACTTCGGTGAAGAAGGGGAACTGCCGGCGGTGCTGGCCGAGGGGATCAAGATGGCCGGCAAACTCGGCCCACTGGGCGGATCGCTTTTGGGCAAGCTGATCGGCGCCAACATCCACGAGATGGCCCGCCAGTTCATCATCGCCGAGAACACAAGCGAGCTGGTGCAGCGCCTGCACAGACTGCAACGGGATGGTTACTCCGTTGTGGTGGATGTGCTGGGCGAGGCGACCCTCTCGGATGAGGAGGCCGAGGCCTACGTCGCCAGCTACCTGGAACTGCTGGACGCCTTGGCGCTCGATCAAAAGGGGCGGGGCAACCGGCCGGGCCCGGAGGCAGCGCCCACCATCAATGTGGCGGTCAAGCCGACGGCCCTCTTCTGTCTGGCCAATCCCATGGATTTCGAGGGATCGGTCGAGGGGATTCTGCGACCGCTGCGTCGCATCTGTAACAGGGTGGTCGCGGTGGGCGGGTTTCTCTGTATCGACATGGAGTCCTACCGCTACAAGGCGATCACCCTGGAGGTCTACCGCCGGTTGCGCCTGGAGTTTCGCGACTACCCCCACATCGGCGTCGTGCTGCAGGCCTATCTGCTCGACAGCGAGCAAGATCTGGCCGAGCTGCTGGCCTGGGCCGAGACGAACGACCTGCCCATCTCCATCCGCCTGGTCAAGGGGGCCTACTGGGACTATGAAACGATCCGGGCCAGCCAGATGGGGTGGCCGCCGCCGGTCTACACGCTCAAGGCCGCCAGCGATGCCGCCTTCGAACGTCTGGCCCGTAGGATTCTCGAACAGCACCCCATCTGCCACTTCGCCTGCGGCTCCCACAACATCCGCTCCATCGCGGCCGTGCTGGAAACCGCCCACTCCCTGGGGGTGCCCCCCTCGCGCTATGAGTTCCAGATGCTCTACGGCATGGCCGAGCCGGTACGGCGCAACATCCTCCGGGAGACCGGGCGCGTGCGCCTCTACTGCCCCTACGGCGCCATGGTGCCGGGCATGGGCTATCTGGTGCGGCGCCTGTTGGAGAACAGCGCCAACGAATCGTTCCTGCGCCTGAGTTTCAGTGAGGGTGCCCAGGTCGAACGGCTGCTGGAGGACCCGGCCCTGCTCCTCGCACGGGCTCAGCACCTGGCTGCGGAGCCGCCCACCCCCGAGCAGAGCGGCCCCAACAGCCTGCCCCCCCTCCGCAACCAGCCGGCGGTGGACTTCACCCGCCCCGATCAGCGGGCCGCCTTCCCGGCCGCCATCGCCAACATATGCAGCCAACTGGGGCGAACCTATCCGCTCTTCATCGGCGGCCGGGAGCTGTACACGACGGAGACTCTTCCCAGCAGCAACCCCGCCCGACCATCCGAGATCCTGGGCCATGTCTGCCAGGCCGGCATTCCCGAGCTGAACAGCGCCGTTGCCGCGGCCAAAACCGCCTTTCCGGCCTGGCGCGACACGCCCCCCCGCCAGCGGGCCGCCTGCCTTTTGCAAGCGGCCGAGGCGGCCCGCCGGCGCATCTTCGAGCTGGCGGCCTGGCAGGTGTTGGAGATCGGCAAACAGTGGGACCAGGCCCACGCCGATGTGGCCGAGGCGATCGACTTTTTGGAATACTACGCCCGGGAAATGCTCCGCCTGGGTACTCCCCGCCAGCTGGCCAGCCCGGCCGGCGAGATCAATCTGTATTGCTACGAGCCCCGCGGGGTGGCGGCAGTCATCGCCCCCTGGAACTTCCCGCTGGCCATCGCCACCGGAATGACAGCGGCCGCCATCGTCAGCGGCAATGCGGTCGTATTCAAACCCTCCGGCCTGACCGGCATCATCGGCCATCAGCTGGTGGAGATCTTCCGCGAAGCCGGCCTGCCGGAGGGTGTCTTCAATTTCCTGCCCGGCCGGGGCAACCTTATCGGCGACGCCCTGGTCGACCATCCCGACATCAGCCTGATCGCCTTCACCGGTTCGCTGGAGATCGGCCTGCGCATCAGCGAGCGGGCGGCGCGGGTCCATCCCGGCCAGGCCCAGCTCAAGAAGGTCATCTGCGAGATGGGGGGCAAGAATGCCATCATCATCGACGACGATGCCGACCTGGATGAGGCCGTGCCCCAGGTGTTGGCCTCGGCCTTCGGCTTTCAGGGGCAGAAGTGTTCGGCCTGCTCACGGGTGATTACCCTGGCAACAATCCATGAGCGCTTCCTGAAACGGCTGATCAGCGCGGCCCGCGCCTGGCGGGTGGGACCGGCCGAGGATCCAGCCTTTGCCATGGGAGCGGTGGCCGACGAGCACGCCCGACGCAAGATCCTGGAGTATATTGCGATCGGCCGGCAGGAAGGTCAGCTGCTCTACCAGAGTCCGCTGCCGCAGGGCGAAGGATGGTGGGTACCGCTGACCATCGTGGGGGGCATCCGCCCGGAACACCGCCTGGCCCGGGAAGAGGTCTTCGGACCGCTCTTGGCGATCATGCCGGCCGGCGACTTCAACCAGGCCCTGGAGTGGGCCAACTCGGGCAGCTATGCCCTGACCGGCGGACTGTTCAGCCGCTCGCCGGAGCATATCCAACGGGCGCAGCGTGAGTTCCGGGTCGGCAACCTGTATATCAACCGCGCCATCACCGGGGCCATGGTCGCCCGACAACCCTTCGGCGGGGCCGGCATGTCCGGCACGGGCAGCAAGGCCGGTGGCCCCGATTATCTGCTGCACTTCATGAATCCGCGGGTTATCACGGAAAACACCCTGCGCCGGGGTTTTGCTCCGCCGCAGGACGACAACTCCCCGGACAGCCCGCCGGAAAACCGCCTCTAGGCATCTCCCCCACCGGTCAACCTTCCTGATTGCAAAACAACACGCTTTTGTATATCGTTACCAACCTGAAACCAGTATCCGCATTGCATAAGGAGAATCTTGGCATGAGCATTGTTGTTGTCGGCACCGTAGCCTTTGACACGGTTGAAACCCCCTTCGGCAGGGGGGATAATGTGCTGGGAGGCTCGGCCACCTATTTTTCCACTTCGGCCAGTTTCTTTACCGATGTCTCGCTGGTGGCGGTGGTCGGCGAAGACTTCCCCGACGAGCACGTCGCTTTTTTGCAATCCCGCGATATCAATACCGACGGCCTGCAACGCATCCCCGGCAAGACCTTTCACTGGACCGGCAAATACGGCTACGATCTCAACGAAGCCCAGACCCTGGACACCCAGTTGAATGTCTTGATGGAATTCAAACCAAACCTGCCCGAAGCCTACCGGGACGCCGAATACCTGTTTCTGGCCAACATCGACCCGGAGCTGCAGATGGAGGTTCTGGAGCAGGTCCGCCAGCCGAAACTGATCGCCTGCGACACGATGAACTTCTGGATCTCTTCCAAACCCGAGGCCCTGCGGCGGGTCTTGCAAAAGGTCGACATCGTCGTGATCAACGAAGGGGAGGCGCGCCAGTTCACCGGCGAGGCCAACCTGGTCAAGGCCGCCCGCCAGATCATCGCCCTAGGATGCAAGCGGCTGGTGGTCAAGCGCGGCGAATACGGGGTACTCATGTTTACCGCCGACACGCTCTTTGCCGCCCCGGCCTATCCGCTGGAGGAGGTCTTTGATCCGACCGGGGCAGGGGACACCTTTGCCGGCGGTTTCATGGGTTATCTGGCCAATACGGGTGACCTGTCCGAGGAAGGCATCCGCCAGGCGATCGTGTTCGGATCGGTGATGGCCTCCTTCAATGTGGAGGATTTCAGTCTCAACCGCATGAAGCGCCTGGATTACAAGGAGATTGAGGCCCGCTACAAGAGCTTCAAGGCGCTGACCAGCTTCCGCGACATTGCCCAGCTCTAACCCTTTGTTTTATTGACATTGTCCTGCCGATTTGCTAGGTTTCGCCAGCATTCGAGGTAGACATTATCCCGATCGGGATACTCAGGAAGCATCCTATGAGACACGTCATCACCCTGCTCCTCCTTCTGGTCGTGGCCGGTTGCGCCAGCGGAGACAGGCAACAGTTCGGCAAGAGTGACCCGGCTGCATACCATTACCAGATGGGGCTATCCTACCTGGGTGAACGCAATTTCACCTCGGCCTTGATCGAATTGACCGAGGCGGAAAAACTCGACCCGGATAACCCGGATCTGCTCTATAAACTGGGTATGGCCTATATCGGCAAACGCAGGCCCGACCTGGCCGAATCGCGACTGCAAAAGGCGATCATGCTCAAGCCGAGCAACTCGGCCGCCCGCAACGACCTGGGGGTCGCCTATCTGGAGCTGAAACGCTGGGATAACGCCATTCAGCAGTTCAAGATCGTAAAGGATGACCTGTTTTACGAGAACGGTGAAAGCGCCACCATCAATCTGGGACTGGCCTATCTGGGCAAGGGCGACTATCCCAAAGCCCTGGCGGAGCTGCGGATAGTTGCAGCCGGCAATCCGCGCAATCCAGTGGCCCACCTTTCTTTGGGGCGGGTCTGGTTTGCCATGGATAAGACCGATCAAGCCATCAGCGAATACAAACGGGCGCTGGAAATTTATCCCGATTACGGCTCCGCCCACTACCATCTCGGCCTGGCCTACCTCAAGCTCAACAATACAGCCGCCGCACGGGCCTCGTTCAAGGAAGTGCTGCGCATCATTCCCGATACGGACCAGGGCCATTCCTCCGTGGAATACCTGGATCTTTTGAAGTAGACGAGGCACTCTTGCCGGATATCGAGACAAACAGGGTCGATCCTGCCGCAACATCACCGGGCGCCATACTCAAGCGCTGCCGTGAATACCATGAGTTGTCGCTGGAAGAAGCCGAAGAATCGACCAAGATCGGCGCGAACTACCTCCAGGCTCTGGAAGAGGATCAGGTCGGCAAATTTGCAAGTCTGGCCTATCTCAAGGGCTTCCTGCGTATCTACGCCACCTATCTCGGCCTCAACCCCGATGACATGATCCGTTTGTACGAGAAGCTCTACTCGTCCGACAGCGGGAAGGTTGAGCAGGGTAGCGGCAGTGGTGCCGGCGCTGGCTCCGCGCCCCGCAAAAAGTTTCCCCTCCAGAAACTGGTCATGCCGGCCGTCATCCTGATCTTGATCCTTATTACGGCGACTTTCATCAACCGCTCGACCACGGCTCCCGTTCGCCAGGCTCAACCCGTAGCGACTCCGGCAGCAACAGTTCCGCCCCCCATCCAGGCGCTGCATTCCTCCGTCCGGCAGACCGCTCCGCCGCAGATACCGGATGAAACGGTTGTTGAGCAGAAACGGGGTGAGGCACCGCCGACCACCCCGACTGACGTGCAGAAGTCAATGCCGGAAGGAAGCAAAGGCTTTGTCGTGCGCTTGAAGGTCACCCAAGGCGGTTCGTTGACCGTCACCCTCGATGGTTCCACATCCCAGGTCTATGACCTGGCCGTCGGCGACAGTATCGAATGGAAGGCCGATCGAACCATCTCGCTTGACCTGTCCAATGCGGGCGGAGTCGAAGCCGAGTTGAACGGCAAACCTCTCAAGCCCTTTGGTCTGCCCGGCAAACCCGCCACGGTTGTCCTCGACTCCGAAGGGGTCAAACCGTAAATGGCTGCAATTCGAGGGATCTTCGGCATCCCGGCATTACCCGGTTCCTCCCTGATATAAATTCTTTAGCAACTTGACAGTGCTCCTCCCCATGCTAGACTTGGCACTATGCAATAATAGGGAGCACGCCGTGGCAGAGCAGATGAAGCGCATATTAGTGGTGGACGATGAGGAGAATGCCCGCATCGCCCTCTCGAAAATATTGACTCATGCAGGCTATGATGTGGCTTCGGCCGGCAACGGCTACGAGGCGCTCAATTACCTGCGCGGCAAGGATGTGGAACTGATCATCACCGACATCAACATGCCGGAAATGAACGGCATGGCCTTCCTCAGGGAACTGAACCGCAGCCACCCCGCCAGCAATGTCATCATGATCACTGCCTATGGTGAAGTGGAGTCCTATATCGAGGCCATGAACCTGGGGGCCTTCGAATACATCAACAAACCGGTCAAATTTGAAGAGCTCCACAAGATTATCAATAAGATTTTCAAGCGTAACGTACACAACCATCACTAGGAGGCGTCCCATGAAACCGTTTGAAAAGATCTTGATCGCCATCGACTTCTCGGAGAGCTCCGATCTCGCCTTTGAATATGCCTTGACCCTGGCCAAGCAATTTCAGGCCGAATTGACCGTCATGCACGTCATCAATGAACCGGTCGATCTGCGCGGATTCTATGTACCCCACATCTCGTTCGAACAGCTGGAGAAGGAGATCGAAGAGGGTGCCGAAAAGATGATGACGAAGTTCTGCCAATCCAAAATGGGCGACTTTACCAAATACACGACCGCCGTCGTCGCCGGCATTCCCTACGAAGAGATCCTTAAGAAAGCGGAAGAGACCGCTACGTCATTGATCGTGCTGGGTACCCATGGACGTACCGGCATCGACCACCTCATCTTCGGCAGCACGGCGGAACGCGTCGTCCGCAACGCAACCGGTCCGGTGCTCACCATTCGCATGCCCGTCAGCGGAGCCTAGTACCCTGTATGTATCTTTGATGCGCCATCCATGAGCGAAACCACCCCAGCGGATAGTAAAGCCACCATCGTTGTCATTGATGACGACATCCATATCCTCGAGCTGGCCGCCCTGATTCTCTCCCGGCGCGGATACCAGGTCTTCACCGCGTCTACGGCACGCGTCGGCCTGGAGATCATCGCCGAGCGCTCGCCCGAGCTGGTTCTGCTCGACTACATGATGCCCGAGATGAATGGCCTGACCGCCTTGCGCGAGATCCGTGCCCGCTTCCCGGACAGCTATGTGATCATGTTCACCGGCAAGGGCAACGAACAGATCGCAGTCGAGCTGATGAAGTGCGGCGCCTCGGAATATATCCTCAAGCCCTTCAACAACCGGGATCTGCTCGAACGCCTCGACAATGTCCTGCATATCCGTGAGATAGAACTGCACAACCGGGCGCTCCAGCAGGATCATGTGCGCCTGCTCCAGGTAATCGACAACTGGAACCAGGACCTGCAGAAACGGATCCGTGAGAAAACCGATGCGCTTCAAAAGGCCCAGTCGGAGATCGCCCAGTCCGAAAAACTTGCCGCCTTGGGCTATCTCTCGGCCGGTATGGCCCACGAAATCCGCAACCCGCTCAACTCCATCTCGCTCTTCATCCAGCTTATGCGGCAAAATACGACGGATCCCGAACAGTTGGACTACCAGGGCAAGATCCTCAAGGAAATCGACCGCATCGATGCCATCATCCGTAAACTGCTGGACGCATCCCGACGTACGCGCACCATTACCAACGACATCTCCATTGCCCGGGTCATTGACAATGCACTGGAGGCATTTTCTCCGCAGATCGAAACCGGCAAGATCAAGGTAACCCGCTCCTACTGCGACGCTCCCCCCCCCATCAAAGCCGATCCGGCCGAACTGGAGCAGATCTTCACCAACCTGTTTCTGAATGCCTTGGATGAGATGCCGGCCGGTGGTCAACTGGACATCCAGATCAGTAAAGAAGACGAGCGGGTAGTGGTCAGGGTCGCAGATAGCGGCGGAGGGATCGCCGACGACACGCTGCCCTTCATCTTCGACCCGTTTTACAGTACCAAGACCCGCGGCACCGGCATGGGCCTGCCGGTTGTTCAGCGTATCGCACGGATCTATGAAGGGAACATTGTCGTCGAGAAAACATCGCCCGCCGGAACCGTTTTTCGCCTCGACTTTCCCGCCTGCAGCTAGCGCGTATTCCACTTCCCTTTTATAGCCGCTTTAGTGTAGTATTCTCTAATTCTTACACACGAGACAGATGATGAGCAACCCAGCGGACAAGATTCTGATCATAGACGATGACCCCTTTTTTTTGAAGGTGCTCGGCGATGCATTCAGTGAAAATGGTTACTCGGTCTATACCGCCAACGACGGCATCGAGGGAGTCAAGATTTTTCTGGAGAAAGCTCCCGATGCCATCATATGCGACCTGGTCATGCCTCGCATGGGCGGTGTCAGTACTTGCATCGAAATAAGCCGATTGTCCACTGCCGCCCCCCCCGTCATCGCGCTGCTCACCTCCATGTTTCGGGAAGCTCCCCATGAGCACGAAACCCCTGAAATGGGGGCCAGAATTCATATCCCCAAGTCCACAAAACCGATGGATATCGTTATTCTTATCGAACAACTCCTCGCTCGCAAAAAATTTCAACAAAGCTGACTAACCATGCCGTTTATCTACCGTAATCTCGAAGTTTCCCCGCAGACCGGGGAGGAACGTCTGCCATCTGTGGTGGCATCCCTGATCGGAATTCCCGAGACAGCCCTCAGCGATTTCCAGATTATCCGCAAAGGGGTGGACGCCCGGCGCAAACCACGGATCAAGCTGATCTATACCGTCTCGTTCATGCTGGCGGAACAGGAGGCACTCCTCGCCCGCATCAGCACGATTGCCGGTCTGGAGTGGCAGACACAACGACCGGCGGCCATATTCACCCCTCAACAGACAGACCAGCGCATAGTCATTGCCGGCAGCGGTCCCGCGGGCCTGTTCACCGCCCTGCGCCTGGCCGAATACGGCCTGAGCGCAACGATCATCGAACGCGGCCAAGCGGTTGAGCAGCGCGCCCTGGACGTCCAGCAATTCTGGACGGACGGCCGGCTCGATCCGGAGAGCAATGTCCAGTTCGGCGAGGGGGGAGCCGGCACCTTTTCCGACGGCAAGCTGACCTGCCGCTCCAAAGACCCCCTGGTGCCCTGGATCCTGCAACGGCTGACGGACTTCGGGGCGCCCCCCGAAATCCGCTACCTGGCCAAGCCGCATATCGGCACCGATCGCCTGCGTTGTGTGGTAAGCGCCATCCGGCACTATCTGCTGGAACGGGGCTTCACGATCCGTTTCGGCTGCCGTCTGAGCGACATCCTCGTGCGGGAGGGGGCCGTCTCCGCGGTGATCGTCAACGAGCGGGAGGAACTACCCTGCGATCGGCTGATCCTGGCGGTCGGGCACAGCGCCCGGGACACGTATGAGCTGCTGGCCGCAAAAGGTCTGCCGCTTGAGCAAAAGCCGTTTGCCATGGGGCTGCGCGTGGAGCACCCCCAGGATTTGATCGATCGCATCCAGTATGGCGGCCCACGTCACCCGAACCTGCCGGTCGCCGATTACGCCGTCACCTACAACAACACGGGCACAGGGCGTAGCGCCTATTCCTTCTGCATGTGTCCCGGCGGCATCGTCATCGGCGGGGCTTCCGAAGCAGGAGGCGTCGTCACCAACGGCATGAGCGGCCAGGAGCGCAATTCCCCCTTTGCCAACAGCGCGCTGGTGGTCAATGTCACCACAGGCGATTTTGGAGCCAACGACCCCCTGGCCGGCGTCCGTTTTCAGCGCCACTGGGAGCATCAGGCATTCCTGGCCGGCGGAGAGAGCTATCATGCCCCGGCCCAGAATCTGCTGACCTTTCTGAAACAGCCCGGCAAGCGAAACGTCTCCAGCAGCTATCGGCCGGGGATTGTCTCCACGGAACTGGACTCGGTGCTGCCCGATTTCATCATCCGTACGCTGCGCGAAGGGATTCCCGAATTCGGACGCAAGATGCGCGGTTTTGTCAGCGCCGAGGCGACCCTGATTGGTATCGAGTCACGCACCTCGGCCCCGCTGCGGGTGTTGCGCAACCAGCAGTACGAGTCCATCGGGCTGCGCGGGTTGTATCCGGCCGGAGAAGGCGCCGGGTATGCCGGCGGCATCATGAGTTCAGCCGTCGACGGCGTCAAGATTGCCGATACGATCGCAGCGCAGCTGGGAACGGAAAAATAGAAATCCTGAAGCAGTTACCACGGAGGACGCGGAGGTACGCAGAGGAAAATCGAGGAGACCTCATCAACAGGGATAAGCTTTATTGGATTTACGGTCTTGCCATATCTGAGATTTACCTGTTCTTCCTCCAGTTATTGATTTTCCTCCGTGTCCTCTGTGCCCTCTGTGGTGAAAGCTTTTCTGTCTTACAACGTACCTATCAAAGGAGCATCACGTGGCAAAACAGTTTGTAGCAGAGATAAAGGACCGCGATTCCGTCAACGCCGTTTTTCTGGTCAAGGACAAGATCATGGCCATGGCCAAAAACGGCAAGCCCTATATGAACCTGCGTTTCATGGATAAGAGCGGTGATATCGAAGGCAAGATCTGGGACAACGTGGATCAGCTGGACAAGCTCTTCGACAAGGACGATTTCGTGCAGATCCGCGGCAAGGCCTCGGTCTATATGAACAAGATGCAGGTGGTCGTGGCCGAGATCAGCAAGGTGGCCGAGCAGGAGGTCAACCTGGCCGACTTTCTGCCCGAATCCCCCCGCAACAACGCCGAGATGCGCCGGGAGTTGCAGGCGGTGGTAGCCGCCCTGACCAACCCCTATCTGCGCGGATTGATGGAGTCATTCCTGGCCGACGAACCCTTCATGGATCTGTACTGCATGGCCCCGGCCGCCAAGGGGATGCACCACGTCTACCTGGGGGGCTTGCTGGAACATTCCCTGGCTTTGGTCAAACTGGTCAAGACCATCGTGCCCCTCTACGGCGGCATCAACGAGGATCTGCTGATCGTCGGTGCGCTGCTGCACGATGTGGGCAAAGTCCACGAGATGAGTTACGAGCGCGCCTTCGACTACACCGATATCGGCAAGCTGCTGGGTCATATCACCATTGGTGTCGAGCTGGTGGAGGAACGGATCCGCCAGGTGGAAGGTTTCCCCCGTGAGCTGGGCATCCTGCTGAAACACATGCTGCTCTCCCATCACGGCCAGTACGAATACGGTTCGCCCAAGCGCCCCAAGACCATCGAGGCCACGATCCTCAACTATCTGGACGACATGGATTCCAAGATCAACGGCATTCGCGCCCACATTGCCAAGGAGAACGCCAGCACATCCCGCTGGACGGCCTATCACCGGCTCTATGATCGTTATTTTTTCAAGAGTAACGGCATGGAGGAGGAAATCGAGGTGGAACGGATCTGTGATGAGACCTGCGAACCGCCCCGTGAGGAGAGGCCGGCGGAAGCGGTTGCGGTGAGGCAGGAACGCAAGGACTTCGGCAATCAGCCCTTCAAGAAGCTGGAGAATCTGGATCTGTTCTAGACCCTTACTACTTGGGCCTTTATCAACGCAGGCAAACCTGAACTGCAATGGAACGCGGATCTACGCGGATGCGGCTGATTTGCGCAGATTTTGAAACGATAGTTATTTTGGTTTATCCGTGAAAATCCGCCCAAATCCTGTTTATTCCGCGGCCCATTGCCGTTGACTTTTTCCTGTATGGTCCCTGTTTGTGCCGTTTATCCCACCAACCCCCGCAGGATCCCCAGATTGACCGCATCCATCTCATCATTGTCACCCTTGGGGGTCTCCAGGATCTTGGGGATGTTAGCGAAGCGCGGATCATTAAGGATGAACCTGAACGGGTTCAGCCCCAGCTCCCCCTGGCCGATGTGCTCGTGCCGGTCAACGCGAGAGCCGAGCCCTTTCTTGGAATCATTGAAATGGAAGCATGCCAGCCGCTCCAGCCCGATCAGACGTTCGAACTGCGCCATGGTATCGGCGTACCCCTCTGCCGTAGCGGTGTCGTAACCGGCTGCAAAGGTGTGGCAGGTATCGAAGCAGACCCCGAATTTGTCCGGGTATTTTGAACCGCCGATGATGGCCTGCAGCTCCTCGAAGGTTCGTCCCAGGTTGGTCCCCTGACCGGCGGTGGTCTCGATCAGCACCCGCCCCTCGAACTGCGGCACCTCGGCAAACAGCTGGTCAAAGGCCGCAACCACCCGCTCCAGCCCGGTCTCGGGCGTATCCGTCAGGTGCGAGCCGGGATGCATGACCACCTTGGCGATGCCCAGTTTGGCGCAGGTTTCCAGTTCGTCACGGAAGGCGGCCAGGCTCTTGTCGCGGGTCTCACCCGGCGGGGCGGCCAGGTTGATCAGGTAGATGTCGTGGGAGATGACCTCGTGCAGGCCGGAGGCGGCCAATTTCTCGCGAAAGAGGGCCACATCGGCCTCACTGACCGGCTTGCCCTTCCACTGGTTTGAGTTGCGGGTAAAGATCTGCAGCACGCCGCAGCCGGCGGCAACGGCCCGGTCAATGGCCAGGTGCAGGCCTCCGGCGATGGACATGTGGGCGCCAAGATAGTCGTGCATGGTATTACTCCATTTCAATATGATTGCCGTAATAATGCACATCCACCTCGTCACCGGCGGCACAGCCGCTGTTCTCGGCCGGCAACACGGCCAGGGCCTGGGCATCGACCATGGTCTTGAGGATGGCGGTTTGCTGGTTTCCGGCCGAGGTGCCATACCAGCGGCCATTCTCCCGCTCCAGCCGCAAACGCACGATCTGCACCTTGCCCGGTTTCTTCTTGAGCGCCTCCCGCAGAACCACCTTGAAAAGCGGCCGCAGCACCCGTTGCTGCCCCTGCATCCTGAGCAGGGCCGGTCGGACGAACTCCTCGAAGGTGATCATGGTCGAGACCGGATTGCCCGGCAGGGAAAAGACCGGCGTCGAGCCGAACAGGGCAAAGGCCGTCGGTCCGCCCGGCTTGATGCCGACCTTCCAGAAGATCTGCTTTGCGCCCAGTTCCGCCAGGATATCGCGCACCAGGTCGCAATCGCCGGCCGAGACGCCGGCCGAGGTAATCAGCACATCGGCCTTCAGTCCTTCACTGAGTTTCTCCAGGTGGCTCGCGCGGTTATCACGGGCAATGCCGATGATGCGGGGGATGCAACCGGCTTCCAGCACGGCGGCGGCCAGGGAAAGCGTATTGCTGTTGATGATCTCCCCCGCTTCCGGCGTGCGCCCCAATTCCACCAGCTCATCACCGGTGGAGAGAATTGCCACGATCGGCCGCCGGTAAACCGGCACCAAGGCCAGGCCGAAACCGGCCAGCATGTTGATCTCCGGCGGGCGGATGCGTGTGCCGCTGCGGACAAAGAGCACACCTTCAGCCACATCCTCGGCACGAACGCGGATATGTTGCCCCTTCTTTACCCGCTCCAGCAGGGTTACTTCCTGCTGGCCATCGTCGGTCTCCTCCACCGGTACAACCGCATCGCAACCGGCCGGGGTCGGCGCACCGGTCATGATTCGCACGGCGCAGCCCGGCTCGACCGTGATCCCGTCGGCCTTGGCCCCGGCGGGCAGAAAACCGGTCACGCGCAATCGACAGGGTATCGTCAGGCAATCCTGGGCGCGCACGGCATAGCCGTCCATGGCCGAATTGTCCCACAGCGGCAGATCCCAGGGGGCCGTCAGATCCTCGGCCAGGATCCTGCCGGTCGCCTCCAGAAGCTGGACCCGTTCCGTGCCGACCGGCTGCACACTCTCCAATATGATCGTGCGGGCTTCTTCAAATGAAACCATACTGTGCCTCCCTGAGCATATTCTTGGCACACAATAGCGAGAAGCGCTCAAAAACACAATACGATTGCCAACAATGCGGTGATACGTATAATGCTCTCTACTTGGCCCTCAATCATCCGGGAAAAATCAAGGGCAATCGAACGCGGATCAAATCTGATTCATGCGGATTCACACGGATTAACACATGGTTTAAATCTGCATAACTCCGCTTAATCAGCGTCATCCGCGTTCCAGTGCAGTTCAAGCCAAAAGAGAGTACACCACGTGAACCCAACCTCCCCAAGCAAGCATATCCACGTTGCCTGCGCACTGATCGAGCGTGACGGCCTTGTGCTGGCCGCCCAGCGTAGCGCTGCCATGAACCTGCCGCTGAAATGGGAATTCCCCGGCGGCAAGCTGGAAGCGGGCGAATCCGCAGAGGAGTGCCTGCAACGCGAACTGGTCGAAGAGATGGGTGTCACCATTGCCGTCGGTCAACCGCTGCCGCTGCATACCCATAGCTACGAGACCTTCACGGTCACGCTCTACCCCTTTATCTGCACGATGACATCCCAGACCATCACCCTGCACGAACACGCCGCCATCGCCTGGCTGCCGCCGGAAGAACTGCAGACCCTCGACTGGGCCGAGGCGGACTGGCCGGTGATCAGGGAGTATCTTGCAAGCAAACCCCTCCAAACCTCCCCTTGTCAAGGGAGGCTTATAGGCTTCCCCCCTGATAAGGGGGGATTGAGGGGGGTTGGTTTGTCTTCTGCCTTTCTTCCCTACAACAACACCCTCACTCAACTCGCTCGGGAGAATCGCAAGAATCCGACTCCAGCGGAAAGCAGGATATGGCATCAAGTTCTGCGGATGAGATATTTTGAAAACTACAAGTTTCTGCGCCAAAAACCGATCGACAACTACATCGTTGATTTCTACTGTTCCGAACTCCGCCTCGTAATCGAAATTGATGGAGACAGCCACGCTGAAGCTGTTGAGTACGATGCAGTCCGAACCAGCGTCCTCGAAGCACTCGGTTTGACCGTTGTCCGCTATACGAACCATGACATCATGCACAATCTGGAATCTGTGTATGAAGATTTATGCCGGGTGACCGATACCCTTCAAGGAGCATGCCTGTGAGCTTACACAACCAAACCCCTCCAAACCTCCCCTTGTCAGGGGAGGCTTCAAGCCTCACTGAAGTAAATAGCTCCCTCCCTGACAAGGGAGGGCGGGGGGTGGGTTTGCTTTCCGCATTCCCGCTCTTCGACAGCCATTTTCACATCATCGACCGCCGCTTTCCGCTGGTTCCCAACAACGGCTACCTGCCGGAGGACCTGACCTGCCGCGACTACCTGGCGCAGGTTGCGCAGTACGACCTGCACGGCGGCGCAATCGTCTCCGGCTCGTTCCAGGCCTTTGACCAGAGCTATCTGCTGGATGCCCTGCATACCCTCGGACCGCTCTTCGTCGGTGTTACCCAGCTGCCGGCCAGCGTTTCGGATCAGGAGATCCTGGATCTGGACGAGGCCGGGGTGCGGGCGGTGCGCTTCAACCTCAAGCGGGGCGGCTCCGAGGATGTGCGCCACCTGGAGGCCATGGCCCGGCGGGTGCATGCGCTGGCCGGCTGGCATGTGGAGCTGTATGTGGATTCGCGGGAGCTGGAGGGATTGTTCGATACGCTGGTCAGTCTGCCGGCGGTTAGTATCGACCACCTGGGGTTGGCCAAGGAGGGTTTCGGGACTCTGCTGAGGCTGGCCGAGCGGGGTGTGCGGGTCAAGGCAACCGGCTTCGGCCGGGTGGATTTTGATGTGCCAACCGCCCTGCGCGAGTTGTATGCCGCCAACCCGCAGGCCCTGATGTTCGGCACCGACCTCCCCTCCACCCGCGCCCCGCGCCCCTATTGCGACGAGGATTTTCTGCTGGTAGTGTCTGCGCTGGGTGCGGAGACCGCCCGGGCGGTGTTTTACGACAATGCGGCGAAGTTTTACCGGACAGCGCTGTAATACATTGCAGGAGACAATATAGAGGCTCAGATAACGCATGAGAATCGCGTGAGTTATCGGTTGAAAGAATATATCTATACCGGGACCAGCAAACAATGTAAAATATGATTATCATATTTTACGGAGGTTGTTATGCAGACAGCAATCAGTTCAACCGATGCGGTCAGGAATTTTTCTGAGCTGCTCAACAACATTAAATACCGTGGTGACCGCTATACCGTGATTCGCGGCGGAAAACCAGCCGCATCACTGGTTCCGGTTGAACCGACTCGCATCGCCGTGACGCTTGCCGACCTGCGTAAGATCGTGCAAACCCTTCCGCATCTTGACAGCAGCGATAGCGCCTTTGAAGCCGACGTCATAGCCGCGACGAGTTCGCAGCCTGAAATGCCCGAGGCGTTATCATGGGAGTGATATTTGACTCCAGCGAGATCATCGCTCTTGAAAGAAACCGGGACGTGGTCGAGAGTCTGGTGGCCGGCCGCGAAGATGAACCGTTCGGTATCAGTGTGGTAACGGTGGCCGAGCTGCTCCATGGAGTCGAGCGAGCCGACACGGAAGCCCGGAAAATCCGGCGTCAGGCCTTTGTGGAGAAGGTGATCGAGATGATCCCCGTCTATCCGTTTGATATGGGAGCGGCCCGAATTTACGCCAGGATATGGGCATCTCTGATACAACGAGGTTTTACGGTAGGTGCTCATGATCTGATTATTGCGGCGACGGCGATTTCTCTGGATTATACGGTGATTACCGCTAACCGGCGTGATTTTGAGAAGGTTGAGGGATTACGGCTGGAAGTGCGGCAGGCATAATTTAATCCGATACGCACTGCATATCCATGCAGAATAAATGTTCCATTTGGGTAGTTGACCAAATAAGAAAAAAACACCGCGAGCGTCTATGCCTTACACACTGCACCCTTCAGAGAAACTGGTGACACTCTTTAAAAAGAAACCATGGCAAGGTACCAATCCTGCCAGGGCGCAATTTCTTTTTATTGGCTTAGACGCTAATTATGCTCCGGCCATAGAAAATGAACTTCCAGAGATTTTTGACTATCTTGATTCTGGAGTAGAATTTTGGCGAGCCCAAGGAGTTCATCATCCCTTCAGACTTCCTCATTATCAGGGAAGCGGTAAAAAATACCATGAGAAATTTGCCGAAATTGGTTTCAGCCCGGAACAAGCTGATCTTGTTTCCTTCATTGAATTACTTGATCTCCCGACTACTGGTATCAGTTCCTTAAAGGTTGGGGACTTGTCATTGGTTCACTTGGACTCATTGGCCAATATAATTGATTGCGGTGCAGCAAAGCATGTTTTTATGTCTTCGCGGGTGACCAATCTTTTGCGGCAAACAAAAGTATTTCCATGGATACCACGTATCCCATTGAAGACGTATGGCGACCTCGCAGTGTTACGAGAGCAAAACGGACAGACAATTTACCAAATGTATCATTTGTCGTGCTATGGCTGGCAACTTAACGCGTTGAACAAACAAATAGCGCAAATCCGTAGCATTGTGGAGTCCAAAAATGTCCAAAGAATATAAAGAATATCTCAAACGATGCGATGAACTTGGAGTTGCGCCCCATCCTGAATTCACTCCAATTCAAGTAGACCGGGGTGTTGTCAAATGGGGCTTCATTGTCGTAGCAATCATGGTCAATTTGATTGCGGGAGTAATGGCGGCCATAGTGAAGCCCAAACGGTAAAAATGAGTAAAAGGACCGTGTCCAACTTGCGCTAAGGCCGGCTAAAAACCGCCGGTCAGGCTTATGGCGATACCCCATTGATTGAACCAACCAGATAATTTTCGGGGGTGTTATTCCACTTGGCAATCAAGGTGATACTCAAAGGAGCGCAGGCATCTTGCCTGTGCTTCAAACGGGGTTAAACCCCGCTTGAATAGGCAGGCTGGAAGCCTACCCCCCAAAAATCTCATTTTGAAAGCGACTTGGAATTATACATCCCCACATATTCGAGAAGAGCCCCAACATGACCAATCTATCTACTATCCTCATTGGCACCTTCACCATGCGTCCCTACGTGTTCGCCTTCTTTGCGGCCTTTTTGCTGGCCTGCGTTCCCCATGTGGGCTGGCGGCGGACGCTGGCCTTTACCGGGGCCGGCTACCTGATCGCCTTCGCCTCGGAGTGGCTCTCGATCAATACCGGCTTCCCCTACGGCTGGTACTATTACATCGAGACCACCAAACTCCAGGAGCTGTGGATCGCCGGGGTGCCGTTCTTCGACTCGCTCTCCTACGTCTTCCTGGCCTACTGCAGCTACGCCACGGCGCTCTTCATCCTCTCGCCGCTCAAGGCCTGGCGCTGGAATCTGGTCACTCTGGAGACCCGCCGCATCCGGCGTTCTCTTTCCGCCTTGATCCTGGGGAGCTTCCTGCAGACCTTCCTGGACATCGTCATCGACCCGGTGGCACTCCAGGGGCGACGCTGGTTTCTGGGTCAGATCTACGGCTACCGCGAGCAGGGTCTCCACTTCGGCGTGCCGCTCTCCAACTACGGGGGCTGGCTGCTGACCAGCCTCTTCCTGGTGGGGGCCTTCCAACTGATCGATGCCCGCCGCCTCGCGGATGCGCCCAAGGGGGTCTGCAATCTCCCCTTCAGGTCGCTGCTGGGACCAATCCTCTATCTGTCGGTGCTGCTCTTCAACCTGGGGGTAACCTTCTGGATCGGGGAGCCCTTTCAGGCGCTGGAGGGGATTTTGATGTACACACTGCCGGTTCTGATGGTGCTGATCCTGGCGTTGCGCAGGGTCAACCGCTATTCCAAGGATGAGTTCGGCGAACATATCCGGGATTATCCCTGGTCGCCGGCGGGGACGAAGTCACACAACGGCCAGTAGACGCTGGACGGCCTGGGACAGGCTGGCGGCGGCGATACGGCTGTTGCGCGCCAGGCGGATCAACTGGGGGATGATGTAGGGCTTGCGGGCGATCGTCAAGAGGACCTTGGGGATGCGGATGCGCATCCGGCCATCGCAGAATTCGTCCAGCGAAAAGCCCAACTCTTCGTCGAAAGCGTCGCTGACCGTCCGCAGACCGACAAAGGGGATGTTGTTTTCGGCGGCCAAGAGGGCAATGGCGGCGCTCTCCATCTCCACCACCGGAGAGGGTGCATCGGGCGGCAGCAGGGCTGCCAGCCGACTCTTGGCCATGATCGTTTGCGTCGTGGCAAACAGGCCGGAACATACCCGGCAACCTTCCAGTGACTGCCGGGAAACAAACTCGCGGCTGACCGGCGCAATGTTCACCGCTACCTCCTGCAGCCCGGTTTCGGAAACAATCGTCAGCGCCGAAGCCAGGACCACATCCCCCACCTGAAGCCCTTCTGTAATCCCGCCGCAAAAACCGGCCGACAGAATCAGCTCCGGGCGCAGTTCCCGGATCATCTGGCCGGCGGCCGTGGTTGCATTGGCAAAGCCCATGCCGGCCTCCATAAGAAAGATCTCATGCCCCGCAATTCGGGCTTGGCGCACGACCAGCTGGCCTGATCGAATCTTTCGTATCTGTTGTACTGTTCGGACAATTGCCCCGGTTTCCTCGGGCATGGCCGTGATGATGCCGATCTTCATGGTTGCTGGTCTCCCGCGCAGACTGTAGCACCTGGCGGCTCATTTTTCAAAAGATTGTATGAAAAGCTGGACAAATGTTTTCGCTTGCACTATATTTACGGTTCACTTTTGTGGAGAGATGTCCGAGCGGTTGAAGGAGCACGCCTGGAAAGCGTGTGTACGTTTATAGCGTACCGAGGGTTCGAATCCCTCTCTCTCCGCCATTTTAGTGCGTTAGCACTTATTTCATAAGTGCATTTATGTTGGTTGCCAGTTCTTTTACTTGCAGGCGCAGATGATAGCCGGGCCTCGCGCAACGGCAAGCCGTGAACTCCGCCAGGTCCGGAAGGAAGCAACGGCAGCGGCCCCCGTCGTGTGCCGCGGGTAAACCCGGCTATCATCTGCGCCTGTAAGCATTACAACGACAAGCTCATCACCTCTTTTGTCCAAGATCCGCGTATCCCCCACCAGACCCCTTGCGGGGGCACCAATGACCGACGAGGTTCAATTCTTTGTCCAACGGCACGTCATATGAAGTCCTGGCAAGAAAATACCGCCCCCAATCATTTTCGGAGCTGACCGGGCAGGAACATGTCAGCCGCACCCTGCAAAACGCCATTGATTCCGGTCGGGTAGCGCACGCCTTTCTGTTTACCGGCGCCCGGGGTGTCGGCAAAACCAGTACGGCCCGCATCCTGGCCAAGACCCTCAACTGCGAGCGGGGCGTTACCCACGAGCCCTGCAACGTCTGCCCGCTCTGCATAGAGATCACCAAGGGCACCTCTACCGACGTCTTCGAGATCGACGGCGCCTCCAACAACGGTGTCGAGGATGTTCGCGAGCTGCGCGACAGCATCAAGTACCTCCCCTCCCACAGCCGCTACAAGATCATCATCATCGACGAAGTTCACATGCTCTCCACCAACGCCTTCAACGCCTTGCTGAAGACCCTGGAGGAGCCGCCGGAACACGTCAAGTTCATCTTTGCCACGACCGAGCCCCACAAACTGCCGATCACCATCCTGTCCCGCTGCCAGCGCTTTGACTTCAAGCGCGTGCCGGTGGCCAGAATCATCGAGCGGCTGCGGGAGATCGCCGGCAAGGAGCAGGTAACCATCAGCGACTCCGCCCTGGGCTTGATCGCCCGCAAGGGTGATGGCAGCATGCGCGACTCGCTGACCGCCTTTGACCAGGTGCTGGCCTTCTGCGACAGCAGCGTGTCGGACGAGGACGTGGCCACCCTGATCGGCGCCGTGGACCCCCGGCTCCTGGCCGACATCTCGGCCGCGGTCTTCAGCGGCGATACCCAGGCGGTTTTAGCCGGCATCAAGCGGGTCGACAGCGTCGGTTACAACATGCGCCAGTTCTGCCAGGACCTGATCGAACACTTCCGCAATCTACTGGTGATCCGCTCGGTGAAAAAGCCGGAGGAGATTCTCGATCTGGCCGACGCCGAACTGGAAGAACTCCGCCAGCAGGCGGCCGCTTTCACCGCCCAGGACATCCAGCGCCGCCTGACGCTCTTAATCAAGGCCGATGGGGAGATGGCCTACGCCTCGTTCCAGCGCCTGATCCTGGAAATGGCCCTGCTCAAGGCGGCCGTTCTGGTACCGATCATCCCGATCAACGAAGTCATTGAAAAGATCAAGTTGCTGGAGACCGGCGCGGTCCACACCCCGCCGCTCCCCTGGAATGCCGATCGTCAAGCCGCTCCCGCAGCAGGCGAACGGGAGCAGCGCCCAGCGCAGCCCGTCGCCCCCCAAGCGAGTAAACCGGCGCAACCGTCTGCGCCCCCCCCGGCAGCAAAGGCGCAAGCACACGGTTCCCATGCGGACTGGGAGCGCTTTGTGGCCTTCAGCGTTGAAAAACGACCCGCCACCGGTTCGGTCCTGGAGCATGGCAGTCCGCTGAAACTCGAACCGGGGCTGATGGAGATCGGCTTTCCGTCAGGCAGTTACTACCTGACCTCGGCCCAGGATGCGGACTCGATCAAGGAAATCCAGGAGCTGGCCCGCGAGTTCATGGGCGCCGAGACCACGGTACGAATCAAGCCGATTATCCCCGAAACCGGTGCTTCCCCCCAATCACTGGTCGAAAAAAAAAAGTTTGATCGGGAACAACGCATCGAGGCATTAAAGAAAGAAGTGGCCGCCAACCCCGTTATCAACGAGGCTTTACGCCTGTTCGGCGGCACAATCACCGATATCCGGGAAACGTGAGCACGCGCTTCACTGGCAATAATCCTAAAATCTGCCCTTACTCTCGCAAAGGCGCAAAGGTCGCAAAGAAATTCAAACAGTTACCGAAAAAGAGACCTTCACCAAACAAGTGAAAGGCCAGCACCTGATAACTGGTTGATTTAACTTTGCGTTCTTGGCGAGCTTTGCGTGAAACTGCTTTTTTCAGGATAATTCAGCATAACCAGGTTTTACCTTACTATCACCAGGAGGAAGAAAAGATGTCCAAAGGTTTAGCGAGTATCATGAAACAGGCCCAGATGATCCAACAGAAGATGTCCAAGCTGCAGGAAGAGGCCACCCTGAAAACAGCCGACGCAACATCGGGCGGCGGTGCCGTCGCGGTCACCGTCAACGGCAAAAACGAAATAATTTCACTTTCAATAAAAAAAGACGCCGTGGATCCCAATGACGTCGAGATGCTGCAAGACCTGATCATCGCCGCTGTCAACGAGGCCCTCAAGAAGGTCCATGCCGAACTTTCCGAAGAGATGTCGAAAATCACCGGCGGCATGAGCATTCCGGGACTCTTCTAGTAATTTTAGTTTGTTACGCAGCATCCGGCCTGTGGATTGATTTTTATCATTTTTAATTTGACTAAATGTTTTAGTTCGGCTAATTGATGCATAGCCCTATAGCGGCCCTGACGGTCGTTCATCATACTCAATGAAGCTTGTTAATTGTGCTCCTCCATGGTTTTCGGTCGTTGTCGGACCCGTCCAGAGCGGGGGAGCATATTTTTTAACCACGCTATAATACTAAAAAAATGTTTTATTTGTGTCGAAATTTATGCTAACAAAATCTTCCTCACTGATGCGATTGGTTGGAGAATTGAAGAAACTGCCGGGGGTTGGAGAAAGAACCGCCCTGAGGTTGGCGTTTCATCTGCTGAAATCTCCGCACAATCTGAGCGCGCTGGCCGAGGCGCTCGTGGATGTCAAAGAACGGGTGCGGGCCTGCTCGACCTGTTTTGCCATCACCGAGGACGACCCCTGCGCCATCTGCAGCGGTAACCGTGATGCAAGCGCGGTCTGTGTCGTGGAGAACTCCCAGGATCTGATGTCTCTGGAGCGCAGTAACGCCTGGCAGGGCGTCTATCACGTCCTGGAGGGAGCAATTTCGCCTTTGTCCGGTATCGGCCCCTCGGCGCTGCGCATCGCCGAGCTGCTGGCCCGGGTTGAAGCGGGCGGCATACGGGAGGTGGTTATCGCCACCAATTTTACGGTGGAGGGCGAAGCAACGGCGTTATACCTGACCAAGGTGCTCAAACCTACCGGCGTCAAGGTTACCCGCCTGGCACACGGCATTCCGCTGGGAAGCGATATCGAGTTTGTGGATGCGGCCACGGTGCAGTGGGCCCTGCAGGGAAGAAACGAATTGTAGGATCAGCGCCTAAAGCTCACCAGGCCTGCCTATCCGGTTTACTGACAATTTGCAGCATTAGTACATCGCAGTTTGATGGTTGAGTTTTCCCGTTCGACAAGAATTCAGAGTTGGTTTTAGCATACATCCCCAGAGGAGGAAGTTCATGAGCAAGAAGATGGTTACCATCGACGGCAATACTGCCGCCGCCCACGTGGCCCACGCCACAAACGAAGTCATCGCCATTTACCCGATCACCCCGTCATCGGTAATGGGTGAAATCTCCGACGCCAAGAGCGCTGCCGGCGAAAAAAATATTTGGGGCGTCGTACCGACCGTTGCGGAACTGCAATCCGAAGGTGGCGCTTCCGGCGCTGTTCACGGAGCGCTGCAGGCCGGTGCGTTGACCACCACCTTCACCGCCAGCCAGGGCCTGTTGCTGATGATTCCCAACATGTTCAAAATCGCCGGCGAACTGACCTCGACGGTTTTCCATGTCACCGCCCGTGCCATCGCCGCCCAGGCGCTGTCGATCTTCGGTGACCACTCGGACGTCATGTCCTGCCGTTCCACCGGCTGGGCATTTCTCTGTTCCAACAATGTCCAGGAAGTCATGGACTTTGCCCTGATCGCCCAGTCCTCGACCCTGCGCGCCCGGATTCCGTTCCTGCATTACTTCGACGGCTTCCGTACCTCCCACGAAATCCAGAAGGTCGAAGAACTCTCCTACGACGATATGCGCTTCATGCTGGACGACAAGCTGATTGCCGAGCACAAGCTGCGCGGTCTCTCACCCGATCGTCCCGAAATGCGCGGCACCGCCCAGAACCCCGACGTATATTTCCAGGGACGCGAGACGGTCAACAGCTACTACCCGGCCTGCGAAAAGATCGTTCAGGAAGAGATGGACAAGTTCGCCAAGCTGACCGGCCGCAAATACAAGCTGGTTGAATACGCCGGCGCCAAGGATGCCGACCGCGTGGTTGTGGTGATGGGCTCCGGCGCGGACGTGGTCCAGGATACGGTTGAAAACCTGATGAAATCGGGCGAAAAAGTCGGCGTGGTCAAGATTCACCTCTACCGCCCGTTCCCGCTGGATTCGTTCATCAAGGCGCTCCCCAAGACCGTCAAAAAGATTGCCGTTCTGGATCGTACCAAAGAACCCGGTTCGCTGGGTGAGCCGTTGTACCTGGATGTGCGTACCGCCATCGGCGAAGCGATGGCAGACGGCAAGTTCAAGTCTGAAGGCTATCCAGTCATCGTCGGCGGCCGTTACGGCCTCGGTTCCAAGGAGTTCAACCCGGCCATGGCCAAGGCCGTGCTTGACAACCTGAAAGCCAAAAAACCGAAAAACAAGTTCGTGGTCGGTATCGAGGAAGATGTCACCGGTTGCAGCCTGCCGGTCGATTATTCCTTCAAAAATCCGATGCCCGGTACCTACGAGGCCATGTTCTTCGGCCTCGGTTCCGACGGTACCGTCGGCGCCAACAAAAACTCGATCAAGATCATCGGCGAAGAAACCAACAACAATGCCCAGGCCTACTTCGTGTACGACTCCAAGAAGGCCGGCTCCATGACCACCTCGCACCTGCGTTTCGGTAAGAAAGCGATCCGCGCCCCTTATCTGGTGCAGGAAGCCGACTTTGTCGCCTGCCACAACTTCTCCTTCCTGGAGAAGTACGACATGCTGGCCCGTGCCAAAAACGGCGCTACCTTCCTGTTGAACGCACCCTTCGAGCACGATGCGGTCTGGGATACCATGCCGAAGGAAGTTCAGCAGCAGATCATCGACAAACAACTCAAATTCTACGTGATCGACGGCGTCAAGCTGGGCAATGAAATCGGCCTCGGACCCCGCATCAACGTCATCATGCAGACCGCTTTCTTCAAGATTTCCGGCATCATTCCCGTCAAGGACGCCGTGGCTTCCATCAAGGGTGCCATCAAGAAGTCCTACGGCAAAGCCGGTGAAAAAGTCCTCGAAATGAACTACAAGGCTGTCGATGCCGGCCTGAACAACTTCTACGAAGTTGAGGTTCCCAAGAAAGCAAGCAGCAAGATCAAGATGGCGGCCGCTGTTTCCAGCAAGGCGCCCAAGTTCGTCAAGGATGTCACCGGCGTAATCGTGGCCGGTCTGGGTGACAGCCTGCCGGTTTCCAAGATGCCGGCCGACGGCACCTTCCCGACGGCAACCTCCCAGTATGAAAAACGTAACATCGCCATCGATATCCCGGTCTGGGACGAAAAGATCTGCATCCAGTGCGGCATCTGCTCCTTCGTCTGCCCGCACGCCTCGGTGCGCCTCAAGGCCTACGACGCAGCGTTGTTGAAGAACGCTCCCAAGACCTTCAAGTCAGCCGATTGCAAAATCACCGAGATGGCCGGCAAGAAACTGACCGTCCAGGTTGCTCCTGAAGACTGTACCGGTTGCGGCGCCTGTGCCTACAACTGCCCGGCCAAAGACAAGCAGAACCCGAGCCACAAGGCTCTGGACATGCACTTCCAGCCACCGCTGCGCGCCGCGGAAGCCGAAAACTTCGACTTCTTCCTGTCGCTCCCCGATGTGGACGCCAGCGTGCTCAAACTCGAAACTCTGCGCAGCAACCAGCTGGTGCGTCCGCTGTTCGAGTTCTCCGGCGCCTGCGCCGGTTGCGGCGAGACTCCCTATCTGAAATTGCTCACCCAGCTGTTCGGTGATCGCATGCTGGTTGCCAACGCGACCGGTTGTTCCTCGATCTACGGCGGCAACCTGCCGACCACTCCCTACGCCAAACGTGCCGATGGACGCGGCCCGGCCTGGTCCAACTCGCTGTTTGAGGACAACGCCGAATTCGGTTACGGCATGCGCCTGACCGTGGATCAGTTCACCAAGTCCGCCCGCGAAGCCCTGGAAACGCTGGCATCAAGCAAAGGTTTTGCAGCTGCAAAACTGGCCCAGGACATCCTGGCAGCCCCCCAGACAACCCAGGCCGACATCGAGGCGCAGCGTGTGCGTGTTGATGAGCTCAAAAAAGCGCTCAAAGGGAGCAAGGACGCCACCGTAAAACAGCTGACCCCCTTCATCGATTACCTGATCAAGAAATCGGTCTGGTGTATCGGTGGTGACGGCTGGGCCTATGACATCGGCTTCGGCGGTCTTGACCATGTCATCGCATCCGGCAAGAATATCAACCTCTTCGTTCTGGATACGGAGGTCTATTCCAATACCGGTGGTCAGGCATCCAAATCGACCCCCATGGGCGCCGTGGCACTCTTCGCGGCCGGCGGCAAGCCGCTCTCCAAGAAGGATCTGGGCATGATCGCCATGTCCTACGGTTCGGTCTATGTTGCCCAGGTTTCCATGGCAAATCCTGCCCAGTGTATCAAGGCCATGATGGAAGCCGAAGCGTTTGATGGTCCTTCGATCATCATCGCCTATGCACACTGCATCGCCCACGGCATCAACATGACCACCGCAGTGGATGAGCAGAAAAAGGCCGTCAACTCCGGTTACTGGCCGCTCTATCGCTACAACCCGGCTCTGGCAGCCGAGAACAAGAACCCGCTGCAGTTGGATAGCAAGGCTCCCTCCATCGAATTCAACGAATATACCGATGGCCAGAACCGCTACCGCATGCTGAAGAAGGCCAACCCGGAAGCAGCCGATGCGCTGATGAAAAAGGCAGGGCAGTGGGTCAAGGCTCATTTATCCTACTATCAGAAACTGGCAGCACTTAACTACGAGGAAACCGGCGAGAAGAAATAGCCGTCTTCCAAGCATCCGTATGTTACTATCCAGCCCCGTGGGAAACCACGGGGCTTTTTTCACGGGAGGTCATAATGCAGCGGATTATCATCGCCGGTTGCGGCTACATCGGCAGCCGGATCGCCAGACGATGGCGCGAACAGGGAGCCGAAGTCACCTGCCTGGTGCGCACACCCCAGAAAGCCCTCGATTATCAGGCCCAGGGGTTTCGGGCAGCGGCGGCTTCCTTCGATGATCGGGACTCCATCTCACTGCCCGACATGTCCGGCAGCATACTCTACTACCTCGTCCCCCCTCCGGGCGGCGGCATCAGCGACACACGCGCCCGGAATTTCATCGAGATCCTCAAGAAGAGCCCGCCACCGGCCAAACTGATCTATATGGGCGCAACCTCGGTCTACAGCGAATGTTCCGGTGGAACCGTGACCGAAGAGTCGCCGACCGAACCGGGCTCGGCCATGGGCAAACGCCGCCTGGATGCGGAACGCGCATTTCAGGAATACAGCGAGAGCGCCGGCGTTGCGGTCATCGTCCTGCGGGTGAGCGGCATCTACGGGCCGGGACGCCTGCCGCTGACCCAGATCAGTCAGGGTCAGCCCCTGTTGTGCGAGGAAGAATCGGGCCCCAGCAACCGCATCCATGCCGATGACCTGGCCGAGGTCTGCCTGGCGGCGGCCGCCAGGGGGGAGACAGGCGATATCTTCAACGTCAGTGACGGCCACCCCTCCAGCATGACCAGCTATTTCAACGCCTGCGCCGACCTGTTGGGATATCCCCGTCAGCCGCAGGTTAGCCTGGAAGAGGCCCGGCGGGTCATGACCCCCCTGATGCTCTCCTACATTACCGAATCGCGGATCGTGGACAACACCCGCCTGCTTGAGCGGTTGGGCGTCCGGCTGACCTATCCGAGCATGCAGGAAGGTCTGCAAAACTGCACATGAGCCTGCCAGCGGCGTTAATGGATATTTTCACGCGCCTGCTTGAGCGCTACGGGGCGCTTGCCTGGTGGCCGGCCGAGACTCCCTTCGAGGTCTGTGTGGGGGCCATCCTGACCCAGAATACCGCCTGGACCAATGTGGAGAAGGCCATCAGTGCCCTCAAACAGGCCGGGATCATGACGCCCGAAACCCTGCAGGCCAGCGACCCGCAGCAGCTGGCCCAACTCATCCGGCCGGCCGGATACCTCAACCTCAAGAGTCAGCGCCTGAAGGCATTTACCACTTGGTTGTTCCTCAACCACCAGGGCTCCCTGGAGCGGATGTTTGCAGGTGACTGGCAGGAACTGCGCGTGGAATTGCTCCGGGTACGTGGCATCGGACCGGAGACCGCCGACGCGATCCTGCTCTATGCCGGACAAAAGGCAACCTTCGTAGTGGATGCCTATACCCGCCGGCTCTTCCAGCGCCTGGGGCTGTTGCCGGATGGCGCCGGCTACGAGGAGACCCGGGCCATGTTTATGAACAATCTGCCGGGCGAAGTGGCGATGTTCAACGAGTATCACGCCCTGATCGTCGAGCAGTGCAAACGCTTCTGCCGTGCCAAAGCGCTCTGCGACGGCTGTCCGCTGTGCAAGCTCTGCCCGTCACGCTCAACCTCTCCACGATAACCACGGCTGCGTCATCAGCCCAAACTGTTCAGGCCGGAGACGATACCCACGCATATTTTCGGAGCGCCGGGACGGGTATTTTCCTTGCAAACATCTGGATAATTTGATACTTTTTAGTTAAAGAGACTTGCGAGGTCTTGTTAGACCTCATGTGCCCTGGTAACTGCCCCTCCTAGTTGCCAGGGTGTTTTTTTTGATGAGTAATTGCGCGGTTGACGCCATGCCGCCATTATGATTTAATCCTGCGGTGCAAACGGATGCCTACATAGCCCTCGGCTCCAACATGGGAGACCGCGAACTGAACCTGCTGCGCGCGGTGGCTGAAATTGGCAAGCTTCCCGATTGCAAGGTTACGGGCCTTTCATCTTTCTATGAAACCTCGCCTGTCGGTGTTACCGAACAAGCGGCATTTTACAATGCCGTCCTTCGGCTTCACACGTCGCTTCCCCCCCATGAACTGCTGGACCGGCTCCTGCGGATCGAAACAGAGATCTTTGGTCGTACCCGTACGGTCCACTGGGGTCCGCGACGCATGGATCTCGACCTGTTGCTCTACGGCGAAACAACCATCGCCGACGACAGGCTGACGGTGCCGCACTCGCGCATGTGCGAGCGACGTTTTGTACTGCAACCCTTGGCAGACATCGCTCCCGAGCTGCTGCACCCGCTCATGGGGCAATCCATTGCTGCGTTGCTCGGCGCGTTACACAGCGATGAAACCGTAACGAGAATCTGAGGGAGCCCCCAATGATCCGACTCCTATTCTGGCTGCTGCTCTTCTATATCGGCTACCGCGTGATCATCTCGCTGACATCCGCGAAAAAGCAGGAACCGGCCAAGCGCGCCAGCGCATCGGACGGCGTCACCACCCATCGCGACCCGGTCTGCGGGATGTACGTCTCGGAAGATGATGCCGTGGTTGGAAGAGTGGACAACCAGCGGCACTATTTCTGTTCCATGGGGTGTCTGGAAAAATACCGGGAACAGCTGGAGCACACCTCCCGCAGCTGACCTACGGCATGGCTGCCCATCGTGCGGCCATACCTACACATAAATCACGTAGAAAATACGTTCTAACTAACCTGGAGGAAGAAAATGAAATTTTTTATCGACACGGCAGATGTAACTGAAATCCGCGAAGCCCACGCCTTGGGCCTGGTGGACGGCGTAACCACAAACCCCTCGCTGATTGCCAAGTCAGGGCGCAAGTTCACGGACGTGATCAAGGAGATCGTTTCCATCGTTGACGGGCCGATCTCGGCCGAGGTCATCGCCCTGGACGCGCCCGGCATGATCAAGGAAGGCAAGGAACTGGCCCAGATCCACGAGAACATCGTGGTCAAGCTGCCCATGACCCCCGAAGGACTCAAAGCCACCAAGGCGCTGACCGAACTGAACATCAAGACCAACGTGACCCTGATCTTCACCCCCATGCAGGCGCTCCTGGCAGCCAAGGCCGGCGCCACCTACGTCTCTCCCTTTGTCGGCCGCCTGGACGACATTTCCCAGGATGGCATGGGCATCATCGAAGAAATCCGCACCATCTTCGACAACTACGGCTACACCAGCGAAATCATCGTAGCCAGCATCCGCAATCCGATCCACGTGCTCGACTCGGCCCTGATCGGCGCCGACGTGGCTACGATCCCCTACTCGGTCATGATTCAGCTGGCCAAACACCCCCTGACCGATGCCGGCATCAAGAAATTCCTGGAAGACTGGCAGAACGTACCCAAATAATCCGTGGTCATTTCCATGGCCGGAGTCTGAATGAAGTCTGTTGAAAAGTTGTCCCTGCTCTTCGCCGCCTCCGAGGCCGCCCCCTTCGCAAAAGAGGGCGGCCTGGGCGACGTAGTCGGTGCGCTCCCCAAATATCTGGCCCGCCTGGGGCATGATGTGCGCGTGGTCATTCCGCGCTACTACAGCGTCAACCGTGAAAAATACGGGTTGCGCCTGTTGCCCGGCACCCTGACCGTGCCGATGGGGATCATCGGTCACATGTACTGCGGCGTCTATGAAGGGCGGCTACCGGGTAGCGACGTGCCGATCTACTTCCTGGAGCACGAGCAGTTCTATGGTCGGGCCGGCCTGTACCAGCAGGACGGCAAAGGTTACCTGGACAACGACAACCGCTTTGTCTTCCTCGCCAAGGCGGCCCTTGAGCTATGCAAGATGCTGGATTTTCACCCCGATGTCATCCACGCCCACGACTGGCACACCGGGGTCATCCCGGCCCTGCTCAACACCTCCTACCTGCATGACCGTTACGTGGGTGACGCCGCCTCGCTGCTGACCCTGCACAACATGCAGCATCAGGGCAACTTTTACCCCGGTCTGATGGAGGTGCTCGGCATCGGCTGGAAGCACTTCAACTACCTGGACCTGGAAAAGGACGATCAGGTCAACCTGCTCAAGGGGGGCATCTATCACGCCACCCTGCTCAACACGGTCAGTGAGGGGTATGCAGCCGAGATCCAGACCGCGGAATACGGCTGGGGCCTGGAGGATGTGGTCCGCGAGCGGGCCGCCGACCTGTACGGCATCCTCAACGGTGTCGACTATGACGAATGGAACCCGGCCAGCGACCCCTTCATCGCCAAGAAATTTACCCCCCGCACAGTCACATCCGGCAAGGCCGCCTGCAAAAAGGATCTTCAGCAGCAGATGGGGCTGCCGGTCCGCGCCGATGTGCCACTCTTCGGCGTCGTCTCCCGCATGGTCAAACAGAAGGGCACCGACATCATCGCCGAGGCAATTCATCGCATCCTGGAGATGGATGTGCAGTTCGTCATGGTCGGCAACGGTGAACCCTGGGCGCACTTCTATTTCGGCGACATCGCCGCGGCCCACCCGGACAAATTCGCCTGCTACATCGGCTACAGCGAGTCCCTGGCCCACAAGGTCGAGGCCGGCGCGGATTTCTTTGTCATGCCGTCATCCTTCGAACCGTGCGGCCTGAACCAAATGTACAGCCTGGCCTACGGCACGCCACCCATCGTGCGCGCCACCGGCGGCCTGGATGACAGCGTGGAGAATTTCGACGAAGAACAGCTGACCGGAGACGGCTTCAAGTTCCAGCAGCTTACGGCCACGGCGCTTTTTGACACGATCGGCTGGGCTGCCTACACCTTCTACAACAATCCCAAAGGGCTGCAGGCCCTGCGCAAGAACGGCATGCAGAAGCGCTTCACCTGGGACGAAGCCGCCACTAAGTACGAGGCGCTCTACCGCCTGGCCATTCGCCGCCGCCGGGGTGAAGAATACTATCGCAACCGGTTCGGTGAATAAGCGCTCGCGCCATGTCCGTCTCAGACCTGCAGACTTTCATCTCGCTCCTCGAATCCACCTCTGAACTCTCCCGCATATCTGTCATTAGCGACCCTTGCCTGGAGATCGCCGCCATCACGAACCGGGTCTGCAAACAACCGGATGGCGGCCGGGCGCTGCTCTTCGAGCATCCCAAAGGGAGCAACTTCCCGGTGGCCACCAACCTGTTTGGTTCGCTACGCCGGACCTGCCTGGCCCTGGGGATCACGGATCTCAACCAGCTGACGACCCGCATGGGTGTACTGCTTGACCGGATTCCTGAGTTCGATATTGCCCGCCTGGACCAACAGATAGCCGCCTTGGAGGAGTTTTCGCGCTTCGCGCCGCTTCCCGCCCCCCCCTGCTGGAGCGAAGTGATGCAGGATCCCGATCTGACGCTCTTCCCTTTTCTGCAGAGCTGGCCGGGCGATGGCGCGGCCGAGGGACACCCGCGCTACATCACCCTGCCCCAGGTTGTTACCAGCGCCCCGCAGGGAAACAATCCCAACTGCGGTCTCTACCGGGCCCAGCTGCACGGGAAACGGGAACTGGCCCTGCGCTGGAATACGGGCAGTGGCGCGGCGCGCCACCTGGAGCAGTTTCGCCGCGCGGGGCGACCGATGCCGGTAGCGATTGCCCTGGGCGGGCCACCGGTAACACTCTTCAGCGCCATGCTGCCCCTGCCGGGCGACCTGGACGAGATGACCTTTGCCGGTTTTCTGCGCAACGACGCAATCCAGATGTCGGAGTGCCGCAGTGTGCCGCTGCGGGTGCCCGCCGCGGCCGAGGTGGTCATCGAAGGTCTGGTTGATCCGGGGGAGACGGTCATGGAGGGCCCCTTCGGCAACCACACCGGCTATTATTCACCGGCCGGGCCGGCCGCGCTGCTGCGGGTAACCTGCATCAGCCACCGACCGGGGGCCATCATCCCCGCCACGCTTGTCGGGCCGCCCCCCATGGAGGACTGCTGGATGGCCAAGGTCTGGGAGCGCCTGCTGGTGGCCCTGCTCAGAAAACTTGTTCCGGCCGTTGTTGAGATTCACTTTCCGCTGGAATGGGTCTTCCACCAGAGCGCCATGATTTCCCTTGAAAAACCGCAACCCGGCATGGTAAGGGAGATTGCCGCCCGGCTTTGGGAGACACCCTGGTTCAGCACTGCCCGCTTGCTGGTTTTTGTCGATGCGGACAGCGCGCCCGCCAATGAACATGAAATCGCCTGGCGTTGCATCAACCTGACCGATTACACCAACGACATTTTTCACGACAGCACGGGACAACGCATGGCGCTGGATGCCAGCGGCCGCCGACTGCCACGCCAGCCACTGCGGCCCGATCCGGCTATGGAGCTGAACGTGCTGCAACGCTGGCAGGAATATGGGATACCCTTGAAATGACAACCACGACCACAACCGACACAACGTTACTGAGAAAGATCACCGTTTTTCTGGAGATGATCAAATTCTCCCATACGATCTTTGCCCTCCCCTTTGCCCTGACCGGCGCACTGCTGGCGGCCAGAGGACTGCCCAGCGGCGCTCAGCTGATCTGGATCTGCCTGGCCATGGTCGGCGCCCGGACTGCCGCCATGGGGCTCAACCGGCTGATCGATGCCGATATCGATGCCCGCAATCCCCGCACCGCCGGGCGGGCCATCCCGGCCGGGCTGATCGGCAAAGGGGTCACGCTGACCTTTATCTGCGCCTCATTGGCGCTGTTGCTGGTAGCCGCCGCACGACTCAACCCGCTCTGCCTGAAGCTTTCGCCGCTGGCGCTCTTCTTCCTGGTGTTGTACTCCTACTGCAAGCGCTTCACGGCCCTGGCCCATGTGGTGCTGGGGATCTGCCTGGCCGCGGCCCCTATCGGCGCCTGGATCGCCATCCGCGGGAGCATCGACCTGCCGGCCCTGATCCTGGGCGGCATCGTGCTGTTCTGGGTGGCCGGTTTCGATATCCTCTATGCCCTGCAGGACCTGGAGTACGACAGAAGCGCCGGTCTGCACTCGATCCCGGTGGCACTGGGGGTAAACGGCTCACTCTGGGCGGCACGTCTGTTCCATCTCGTGATGCTCGTATTGTTGGTGGGATTGTATATGGTCATGCAGCTGGGGAGCTTTTTCATGGCCGGCATCGCGATAGTAGTCGCCATGCTGGCTTACGAACACTGGCTTTTGCGTAAGGGTGACCTAGCCAAGCTGGATGCGGCCTTTTTCAATATGAACGGCTATATCAGCGTCGCCATACTGATCTTCACGGCGCTGGAACTGCTCCTGGTGAGGTGGCTATGACGTTGCAACGGGTTTTCGTGGCCCTGACTGGGGCATCGGGTTCGGTCTACGGCCTGCGGCTGGTGGAGCAGCTCTGTTTGAACGGGGTCGAAGTAACCTTCTGTGCCAGTTGCAGCGGGACCCAGGTCTGCCGTGAGGAAACCGGCCTGGATCTGTCCGGTGACCTGGCCAAGGCCACCCAACGGCTGTATGCCCACCTGGAAGTGGAAACGGGCCTTGAGATGGTGCACCCCGACGACCTGTTCTGCCCTGCGGCCAGCGGTTCGGCCGCAGCGGATGCCATGATCGTCGTCCCCTGCAGCATGGGTAGCCTGGCGCGCATCGCCTGCGGCATCTCCGGCAACCTGATCGAGCGGGCCGCCGACGTGATGATCAAGGAACGCCGGCCGCTGCTGCTGGTTCCGCGCGAGACCCCCCTCTCCACGATCCACCTGGAGAACATGCTGCGCCTCTCCCGCTCCGGGGTGCAGATCATCCCGGCCATGCCGGCCTTTTACCAGCGTCCCGATTCCGTCATCGCCATGGTCGATTTTGTCGTGGGCAAGGTCCTGGATCAGCTGGGCATCGCCCATGCTCTCTACAAGCGCTGGGGACAATAGAAAAGGGCGGCTGATCGCCGCCCCTTCCCTGGTACGTCCCGTGCAAAATGAGCTGCATCACCCTTTCTGCAAGACCTCTTCGGCAACAGCCCGGCCTAACTCCTCACACTGAGTCAGCACCTCGCTTGTCGGTGTGAACGTAGTGCGCACCGTATCGGTCACCAGCTTGAAGCCAAGACTCTTCAAACGTTCCTCTGCCATTTTGCACGCCTCACCGCTACAGCCATAACTGCTGAATATTACAACAAGATTTGTCTCCGATTTTGATGAGATAAGCTATATATTTTGTAATTACATCATTTGAAATAGTGATCATGCATTCTCCTTTGACAGGAATCCGTATGGGGGTTATATAGTGCAGACTTATTAAAAAATTTAGGCTTTCTACGAGTCATCGACCTCTAGCCGATAGGATATGGGAAACGCCATGGAGCATTGACCGTATTCCGGTCAAATACGAGTTGATCGCTGATCCCAAAAAACCAATGTAAAGGTATCATTTATTATGAAATCAACTGCATTATGGATCGTAGGAAGTATTTTTGGACTCCTTGCAACTATTCTCTACGCAACAAATCAAAGTGCTATTGCGCATTGGTTTGTTTTTATGGCTGTACTTATGTCATTTTTTGCCCTAATACCCCTCTCCAATGAAAATAAAAGAAAAGCTGACGGCCTGCCTGACCATCTGACCTTGAGTGGACCTTCCGACAACTTGTACGCCGCACAACCTACCGATCCAGTTACCGAAAACAAGATTAACTTTAAGTTTCGAAGCGTATCGTGCCCTCTCTTAGGGTCTCCCGACATCGTGCTATACCTTGAACAGCGCTACGCATGCGTAGCTTTCCGGCTAGCAAAAAGGCCGCTCCCCGTTACCGTGCTCTGGTGGAATATCAGCACCTTAATACACCCAGATTGCGTCCTTAGCAGTTTTGATTCAACAACTCCTACCCCCCTTACTTCCTCAGAAACCCTCAACACTATGGACTACACGCTGGCACGCGATTTCATACGACGTCAATTTGAAGCGCCACCAAGCCCGATCCAACACGAGGGAGTTAACTATCGTTTATTGCGAATGGATCTATCGAAAACCGTTCCTCAGATAAGCGGAGCGTTCGGTTTTTATTACGATAACGTTTTGACTCAATACGCTTTAGAATGGGAACTCAAAAAGGCATTGTTGGACATTCCTTCCAACTCAATAGAACGTCTGGATATTCCTGGGACTTTACCATTAAGGGAAGCTATAGAGGCTCTTTCGAACCCACTAGTCGATGGCAGTGGCCGTTGTACATCGATCACTGTATCGACGCTACTGGTTTTTGCGCGCTCCAACGGAGAATATTATACAATTGTTCGCAGACGTTCAAATATAGTTGGACTATCCCCTGGTCTTAATCACGTAGTTCCCGCTGGAATGTTCGAAGCTCCTAATATTGAGGACAAATGGTCTGTAGAGGCAAATATATGGCGAGAACTTCTTGAAGAAGTTTACAACGAGAAGGAGCAGGCAGGCTCTTCCTTGAGCGAGATTAATGATTATCTCCGTAATAAAAGTCCGATTGATGTTCTCGTTTCTCTTCAGCAAAGGGGCAAAGCAGAGTTAAGCATTACTGGAGTGTGTTGTGACCTTCTAAATCTTAGACCGGAACTGTGTACAATACTTTTCGTTTCCGACCCGGCGTTTGCTGAAGCTAGACGGATGGAACTTAACTGGGAGTACGAGTCGGAGGGGCGAGCCGGAACCTTCGGTGTACCGTGGTCCCGCATCGACGAGCTAATTGAGAGTCTTGCGGAAACAGGTGAAATAGTCGTCTCCGGCGCAGTTTCTTTGGGGCTAGGAAGAGAGTGGGTTCGATCCAGACACGGCATTTAAGTCTCAAAACCCAATATTTGAGAAGTCAAAAAAGTGAGACCGAGTAAATGCTTCTTGCAATATTGCTATTGATAATTTTGCGAGCCGTAACCACCTGAAAGAATACGATTCAACAAGGCTTACGACCTGCCCGAAAACCCCGGCAATGCCCGTGTTATTTCAATATCCACCCTAAACGACAACGGGCAGCCTTGCGGGCCGCCCGTTCTCTAATCTACGTTATTGCACGAGCAGTTACCCTTTCTGCAAGACCTCTTGCGCAACAGCCCGGCCTAATTCCTCACACTGAGTCAGCACCTCACTTGTCGGTGTGAACGTAGCGCGCACCGAATCGGCCACCAACTTGAATCCGAGACTCTTCAAACGTTCTTCCGCCATCTTGCACGCCTCACCGCTCCAACCGTAGCTGCCGAATATTCCAGCAATATTGGTCTTGAGCTTTACCGTGCTGAGGTAGGCCAAGACTTCCCACATCGGCTTGGCAATATCGCGGTTGAAGGTCGGAATGCCGAAAATCAGGGCACTGGCCTCTTCCATCAGATTGCGCAGCTCACTGGCGGTCAGGCTGTTGATATGATAACTGCAGACCTCAAGACCGTTACAGCTGGCGCCACTGGCCACAGCGTGGGCCATCATCTCTGTGCTGCCATGGGGCGAAAGAAACAGTATGACGATCTTCTTGCTCGGTGAGGGTGGCTTACTCCAGTTTTCAAACTGCTGAATAACTTTCCAGGGATCCTGCCGGATGATCGGACCGTGACTAGGGCAGATCATGTCGATCACGTCATGACGGATCTTTTCCACAGCCGACAACACCTTATCCTTGAACGGACGGAAGATGCAGTCGAAATAGAAATGGCGGGCAGAGGTAAAATCCTCACATTCATCGTTGAAAATGTGCCCCACATTCCAGTAGTGGGCAGCAAAGGCATCGCAGCTGAAAAGTATATTTTCTTCCTCCAGTCGGGTAAACATCGTATCCGGCCAGTGAAGGAAGGGAGCTGTAATGAAGCGCAGCGTACGCCCTCCCAGATCAAGTGTGTCGCCATCCTTAATCGCCTGGCAGTTGATCGGAGTGTGAACGATCTTAGCCAGGAAATTTTTGGCGGCAGTGGTGCAGTATACGACGGCCTGAGGTGCCTGTTCGATTAGATAGGCCAAAGAACCGGAATGATCGTGCTCGGTATGATTGACTATGATGTAGTCGATCGTAGCAGGGTCAACCAGTGCCCTGACCTTATCCATATATTCATCGACATTTTTGTGATCAACCGTGTCGATTATGGCTGTCTTTTGGCTCCCTTTGAGCAGATAGGCATTATACGAAGTGCCGTGCTCCGTGGGAAAGAGATCATCAAACACCCTCAAATCCGGGTCTTCGGACCCGATCCAGTATAATCCCTGCTTGATTTCAATTGCTCCCAGCATAGTGCGTAATCTCCTTTTCGTCGTTTTCTGGATAAACACGACGACGTTGTCGCGCAAACAATTCTTGACAAGAATTGTCTTTATTTATAACAGAGCAAAAAACGGTAAACAAGCCACAAATAAGAGGGTTGTCTGCCAATCGGCAATCTGCTACAACTGTGCATACTATGAACGAAATTATCCGCCAGAGAATCGACGCACTGATCCCCCTGCTGAAAGATACTGATCCCGATGTGCGCACAATCGTAGCCCATGCGATTGAACATCTGGAGGCGAGCAACGAGATCGGCGAGATCCTGCAGACACTCAAGAACGGTGACATGGGAGCACGCATCTCGGCCATCTATGCCTTGGGTGAGATCGGGGGCGAACAGGTGATTACGCCCTTGGTTTACTGTGCCGGGCGACCCGAGGATGACATTCGCGCGGCTGCGGTAGAGGCCTTGGGACGACTGGCCGAGCCATCCACGCTGACCGTGCTACTGAAAAGCCTGAACGACCGTAACACGGCTATTCAGGCCCGGGCCATCACCGCCTTGAGCAACTTCCCGCCCTCCATCGCGCTGTGTGAGTTGCTGCGACCGTTTCTGGGAGCAAACGACGGCGAACTGGAAGCGGATGCCGCTCTGGCCTTGGCTAAACTGGGCGACCGACACGCCGCGCCAGTGATCCTCCCCCTGCTGAGCTCACCCCATGCATCAACCCGCAAGGCGGCCGCCAGCGCCCTGAGCCGCCTGCCGATCTAGTAGTTGCCGCTGACGACAAACTTACCCACATCGATATTTTTCAAGAGCGGGTCGACCACCGCCACAATTTGGGCGTAGCGGGTCCCGTCCTGTTCAACCAACGACTGCTCCCGCGGAACATTGAGACGCGTACCGTCACGTTCGATCAGGATTCTGACCAGGGGAGCCTCCTCGTTCAACGGGTTGGGGCGATAGATCACCGCCACCTCATTGGTATCCAGCCTGACCAACGTGCCCACCGGATATTTTCCCATCATCTCGATAAAACTCGACACCAGTGAACCATCCAGGAATGTGCCGGAAAGCTTCTGCATCTCGTGCATCGCGGCCCGGGGATTGATGGGGTGTTGATAGACCCGCAAGGTGGTAATGGCATCATAGGTATCGGCAATGGCAACGATATCGATCATCTGGTTGAAGGGGAGCTTCTGCGCCCATTCGGGATACCCGCAACGGTTGAAATGCAGATGGTGACCCAGCACGATCTGTGCAATATGCGGGTCAAGTCCCTCCATTTCGCGAATGATCTTGGCGCCCAGCTCCGAATGACGCTTCATCTCGTCAAATTCATCGCTGGAAAGCTTGCCCGGTTTGTTGAGAATCTTTTTGGGAATCATGGTCTTACCGATATCATGCAGCTCACCGGCGATGCCCAATGACTTGACAGCCGCGATATCCATGCCGAGCGAGGCCCCCAGGGCCATGGAAAGAATCCCCACGTTGACGCAGTGATTGAAGGTGTAGTTATCGTAATCCTTGATCATGGTCAGACCGACCAGGATAGATGGCTCCTGAATGGTGATGCCGACCATCCGGTCAACAACCTTGATGACAGGTGCACTGCTGGGAATGCGGCCACGCTCGATATCACGGCAGATAGAGCGGATGGCATCCAGGGCCTGGCCATAGGTAACCAGATAGTTGCCTTCGCCTTCCTGTTCTATCTGCTCGTCCTGATCCTCATCCGGGGTGTTGAAATCTTCCTCGCCCTGACGCACCAAGCGTATGTGGCTGATCCCCTCCTGCCTCATCTGGCTGGCAAGTGCTTCAAAACTGGTGGCCTTGGCTGAAAACAGCCGAATAAATGTCTGTAGTTCATCGAGCGCGAATCCGGCAGTCACAATGATCCGTCCGATATCTTTTTCCAGCATGCGATTGGTCAAATCCGCGATGGCCGCGGGAGGATTGATGAAGAGATGTTCCTCCAAAAACATGGCGCCATCGATGATGCCCCAGGAAACCTCGGACGACTGGCCAAGCACCTGAGCCAGTATCTTGTCCAGCTCCACGAGCGGTTGACGAATAGCTGGATGCGATGCGGGATAAAATGCCATCCCTTTGAGAGCACCGGAGAAAATGGTAACCATCTTCAAAGCACCCTGATAGTCAAGCGCTCCCATAGTGGTCACCCTTTATGCGTTCCATGGTTTCAACAGCCTCCGTGCAGGCCCGGCCCAATTCACCGGACCAGGTCGCTTTTTTCTTCAACATAGGCAAGGCGCGCAGATCCCCCAGCCGTACCAGGCAGCTGACAATGGCAATTTTGAACTGCCTCCAACGACTACGGGCGAAAATATGCCTGCTGGCGAGAAGTTTGGTCAGCACCGGAACCGCCTGGCGGTCGCCGATCACGGCGATGGCGTTCAAGGCGTCGATCTTGAGAGGAAGATTGTTAAGAAACAGGTCATTACCGCAGACGATACGTATCAGTTCCGCCAGGGCTTTTCTGCTCTTCATACCTCCCAGTGAGGCGATCGCCTGGGGAAAGAGTAGGGAATTTTTGCCATGAAGAACAGCAACGATAGCCGCTTCAGCCTCTCTACCACCGATCTTGGCCAAACTGCGGATGGCCTCCTTGCTGACACGTATATCGCGATGCTGTACACACATCAGCAACTCGGGTACCGCTTCCGGCGTACCGATGTCCCCCAGAATTGCGGACAGGTTGCGAACAATGTACCAGCGCTTATCCTGCATCATCTTCAGTATAACCGGTACGGCCGCTTCACCCAGTTCTATCAGCAACGAGGTAAGCTCCTTGCGCACCGCTAAATTCTCGCTCGAACCCATTTTTTCTATGCCCAGAGTGATCCCCGCCGCGCCGGACACCGATAACACCGCCAGCAACGCCTCGTGGGAAAATGCGGCGGTTGCCTCCGTGTGTCCAAGCATATACAGGAGCAACTCGTCTCCCTGTGCAAGCTGCTCCAAACCAAAGCGGGCACACTCGCGCAGGTTTTCGCTACGCTTCCCATCGCCGGCATGTTCTGCCAGCAACTCCACAAGAGGCGCTAAGGCTGTCAGATCGTTTCGGGATTTAAAGGTCTCGGAACAGGCTATTGCCTGGCGAACCGCCATCAGATACAGGTCTTCATCCAGCGTTGTGGCAAGCCGAGCCAGTACCGCCAGCAGCTCATCGTTAGGGTTGAGTTCGTCAGTTGTATCCGCCGGCTGTTCGTGCTCGTCACCCCACTCCTGCCCGAGAATGTTCTCGACCTCATCGACCATTTGGGGGGATCTACCGTTGGCTTCCATATCCTGGCGCATGGCATTGATGATGGATAGATCATACTCATTGACCCAGATCGTCCTGACACCATGCTCTGCCATCAGTTTATCCATGCCACCCGATTTCTGGACCACATCCGGCGGAATGGTGAGGGTTCTCAGAAAATCGAGCAGGTCTTCCTCGTAAAGGTCATGAAGAAAGGTAATCTTCTGGATACGACGGATAAAGAATTCGTACGACAGGGAGGCGGAAAGGGGGGTGGTATCTTTGAGAACTTCACCGTCGGGAAAACTGAAGTTTTGCCGTCCGATGTTCAAGGTGAGGTCATTGCCATCCAACATGAGCAGCATGGCCGCGTGGGCCTGCCTGATTCTTGTTTTTCGGGAAGGATGCCCCGGAGGATAAAACTTCCACGCCCGAAGTGCCCTGTGGACACTGCCAAGGGCATCCAGGACCCCTTGGAGTGTGGGTGGACGATAGAACTCCATTGTCGTTCCTTGTGCAAATAGATTACGGAGTGTAATAATATACAGAAAACCGACTTTGTCAAACCATTAGCCGGTTCCCGTCCGATTGGTAATGGCCGCCAACCTGCGATTATCAATCATAACAACCGGCTTGATCGAGGAGCATCAGTGAAGCAAAAAACCATCTTCGCCTGCCAGAAATGTGGCAACCAATCACCCAAGTGGCTGGGTAAATGTCCCGATTGCGGTTCATGGAACAGCATGGTCGAGGAGACGGCTCTTAAGCCGGTTCACGGTTTTCCCGCCGGAGAACGCGCTCGAGCAATACCGATCTGCGATGTGCCAACCCAGTCCGAGACCAGGGTAATTACCGGCATCGGAGAGCTTGACCGGGTACTGGGCGGCGGGATCGTACCCGGCTCATTGGTGTTGATCGGTGGTGACCCCGGCATCGGCAAATCGACCCTGCTCCTGCAGGCCATGTTCAATCTGGCGGCCAGCGTTGGTCCGGTGCTGTATGTTTCCGGTGAAGAATCGGCCTCGCAAACCCGCCTGCGCGGCGAACGCCTGGGGGTGTCGCACAAGGGATTATTGGTGCTGGCGGAAAACTCGCTGGAAGCGATTCTGGCCCACGCAGCCTCACTGAAGCCCGGAGTGATGGTTGTTGACTCGATCCAGACCGTTTGGACATCGGCACTGGAGTCGGCTCCCGGCAGCGTCAGTCAGGTGCGCGAATCGGCCGGCAAATTGATGCTATTGGCCAAGGGGAGCAATATTCCCGTGTTTATTGTCGGCCACGTTACCAAGGACGGCTCGATTGCCGGGCCACGCGTCTTGGAACATATGGTCGATACCGTACTGTATTTCGAGGGAGACGGCAGCCATCCCTTTCGCATCCTGCGGGCAGTCAAGAATCGCTTCGGCTCCACCAACGAGATCGGCGTATTCGAAATGAAACAGGAGGGATTATGCGGTGTTGCAAACCCGTCCGAGCTGTTTCTGTCCGAGCGGCCCCTGGGGGTATCAGGCTCGGTTGTAACGACCTCTCTTGAGGGAAGCAGACCTCTGCTGGTGGAATTGCAGGCGCTGGTCACCGCCTCATCCTACGGAGTTCCACGACGCACCACCATCGGGGTCGATCATAACCGTTTGGCATTACTGGTGGCGGTCTTGGAAAAAAAGGTCGGGGTACACCTGGCGGGCCAAGACATTTTTCTTAATGCCGCAGGCGGGGTACGCCTCAACGAACCGGCGGCCGACCTGGCCATGATCATGGCTGTGGCCTCCAGCCATCTGGATAAGCCAATCGATCCTCAGACCGTGGTACTGGGCGAGGTTGGCCTGGCCGGCGAAGTACGAGCTGTCACCCAGCCGGAATTGCGCATCGCCGAAGCAGAAAAACTGGGCTTCAAGACCTGCATCATTCCCGCCGGCAGTAAAAAACGCATCAAAAAAGGGGCCATTAAAGTTATAGGAATCGGCTCTGTTCAGGATGCAATGCAACTTCTCTTCGACAGTTGATGGAATCGGCTGTTTTTTTGCTGGACTTGCACCGCCGCAACCTTTAAAATCTGAACATTTAAATACATTCAGGAGCTGGCAATGGAAGTTGAAAAACTGGAATATTTCAGAAACGTCCTGGCAGAAGAGATGAAAAGCCTTTTAGGCGAGGCAGAAAAGACCGTCACGGAGATGACTTCTGATTCATCAAATTTCCCTGATCCGACTGACCGCGCTACACAGGAATCCGACCGCAACTTCGAACTGCGCATCCGTGACCGCGAGCGCAAATTGATCAACAAGATCAAGGATGCTCTTGACCGTATCGATAATGGAGAGTTCGGGATATGTGAGGAGTGCGGCGACGAAATCAGCGAGGCGCGACTCAAGGTCCGGCCGGTTACTACTCTCTGCATCAATTGCAAAATGGAAGCCGAGCAGAAAGAACGCCACTCCTGATTTTTTCAGACTAATGCCCTTCAGGCAACAGGTGTAGTCTATGGCAGACCAAGCATCCCCACAGATTGCAGCGACCACCAAACAGGTGACTGAACTGACTCTGCTGTATCAGTTCAGCAATACCATGTTGTCTACCATCCGCCTCAATAAACTGACACACCTCATACTCACCGCGCTTACCTCCGACACGTTAATGCTCTTTGATCGGGCTCTTCTTTTTCTCACCAACGAAAAATCCGGTGTGCTCCAAGGCATGCTCGGGGTAACCCGGGATACCTCGGGTGGCCTCATGATTATTGGTGGTGAAGATGCTCTCAGCAGTCGCTGGGATATCAGCGAAGAAGTTATCGCCCGTCAGCGGGCTTCCGATTTCTGTTCCCTTGTGCGGGCAACACGCATCGACATGAACAAAGATTGTCCGGTTGTCAAACGTGTCATATTCGAGCAGAGCATCTGCCTCATCGAGGACGCGGGCTGTCATCAATGCTCCACCTGCAGCTTCATCAAACGCCTGGGAGCGATATCGTTTGCCGCCGCTCCTCTCGTAGCCGAGGGAAAATCGCTCGGCATAATTGTCGTCGACAATCCACAATCCGTCACCCTGATTACCCGTGACGATCTGCATTTCCTTAAACTGTTTGCGAATCAGGCCGGTATGGCAATCGAGAACTCCATGCTCTACAACCGCATTGAAGAGGCTCACTCCAGCCTCAGCGAGGCCCGTGAGCGCTTGGTCCATGGCGAACGCCTGGCCGCCATCGGCGAGATGGCGGCAAACTTGGTTCATGAGTTGAAAAATCCACTCATCACTATCGGAGGTTTTGCGGGACGGATTCTGAAAGGACTTCCCGACGAGTCTCGCGAGCATAACTACGCCGATACGATTGTCAAAGAAGTCTGCCGCCTCGAAAAGATGCTGGCGGATATATTGGCGTTTTCCCGCAAACCAACCATTTGCTATAACGACTGTGACCTGGGGCTGATTCTTCAAGACTGCTTCAGCAGCTGCGCCACCACCCTGGAGGATCAAGGCATCCGTCTCTCATCAAATATTGATGATAACCACTGGCCACTGCTGGGTGATGCCCACCAACTTAAGCAGGTCTTTCTCAACCTGATTTTGAACGCCTGTGAAGTCATGCCCGCCGGCGGCCAACTCCACGTGCACGTTGAAACCCTTCCTCAGGATAAGCCGGCTGTCATGATTCGTGTGACGGACACCGGCGGTGGTATCTCACCGGATATTCTCTCACAAATCTTCAACCCGTTCTTTACCACCAAACGACACGGCACCGGACTCGGACTTGCAATCGTCAACCGTATTCTGCTCAATCACAATGGACGTATTGAAGCCACCAATGAAGGATCCGGAGCCGCCTTCACCATCACCTTACCCCTGGTTGAAACTTCGGAATAACCCTTCCGCAACGGCACCTCAAAAACCTACACCTCGAGTTTTCTCATTTCACTGGGTATTTTATAGGTGTATTCACGTTTAGTCCTCCTTATGGGATCAACACCCAGAGTCACCCAACCGCTGGAACGCCTAAACCGTATAATTTTATTCGTTTCAATTAATGTATCCAACACATCTTCCTTCACATAATCGAAACTATTGTCAGGGTAATTAACCTGTATCAACATTGTTAGCCCCCCTTCCTTTTCGCCATGCATATTAATAAAATATCTTTTTAGTCTTGTTGCGTCAATAGCTCAATTAACTTCTCATATCAATAATTTACAGTTGCATGTCTGGCAAGTGTTTTGCGATACTTATGCTGAGAAAGGAAGGTTTTATCATGCGACGAAATTCAATAGTAATTGTACTGTGTGTACTGTTGATAGGCGGCTGTGCAACTTATCGTAATGATCTCCAGAAGATGTTTCAGAGGCTTCCGCAACAGTACTCCGAATTTGATCTAAAAATGGCTTGGGAAGCCAAATCGGTTGATAACTCGACACTGATCAACGGCGTAGTAAAAAATATCCGCTACTATGAAATGGATGATTTGGAAATCTGGGTTGAGGCACTGGACAGTGAAGGACATGAGATTCATCGGGCCGTGGATTATATCTACACTCTGAAGGAGAATGAAGTCGCACGCTTCACGTTGAAAATCCCCCAGGTTGCCCCAGGAAGCAAGCTCCGCTTCAGGTACAACTATATCGGAAGCGAGGGTGGTGGGGACTCCGGCAATGCCGTGTCGTGGAGACAATCCTTTGAATCTGTCGTACCTTAGGGGGAATATGCGCTGGGAGGTATAATAACCGGGAAGGTATAAATGAAAAGCCCACCAAAGTTGTTCGGTGGGCTTCTCTTATCTGTACATCTTTTTTTACCTTTTCAAGGTTTATTCGGATCTGACTTCGTCCGATAAAGGTGGTACTTCAATCTGTAAGTTCCTGGCCAGGCGGCGTATCTTCCATAGTGCATCCTCCTTTGACCGACTGTCACTTCCTACTTCCTGATTAAACTATAGCACCTGAAAAAATAAATTACACTCTTTTGAAAAAGAAATTATCCGTGTATAGTTAGCAATTGAAGTTTCAAAACAAACCGAGGGAGATGGTAATGATTAAGAGAACAGCAACAGGCATTATCTTTGTCCTTGCAACAGCAAGTTTTGCCTCAGCGGCAGTAGGTGTCGACGTCAGCACTCCCAACGTCAGGGTCCAGGTCGGCACCCCTCAACCAGCCCCCCAGCCGGTGAGGGTAATCGAGAGGGAGCGGGTTATCGTGACGGATCATGAACATGAGGGACGTAAAGATAACGGCAAACACAAAGGTCACTATAAAAAGCACAAAAAAGAAAAACGGCATGACCATTAATATCTGAAATGGGGCTGTAGCTCAGCTGGGAGAGCGATGCGTTCGCAACGCATAGGTCGAGAGTTCGATCCTCTTCAGCTCCACCAAAACATGTAGTTGTTCTGCAATATGAAAGCCCCCGCCGGTATTCCAGCGGGGGCTTTCATGTACAAGTTACAGCACGCGATCAGTAGCGGTAGTGCTCAGCCTTATAGGGCCCTTCCTTGGGCACCCCGATATAGGCGGCCTGCTCGGCAGTCAGCTCGGACAACTGGGCGTTTAATTTCTTCAGCTGCAGTCGGGCAACCTTCTCATCCAGGTGTTTGGGCAGCACATAGACGCCGACCGGGTATTTGTCCGGATTGCAGAACAGTTCGATCTGGGCGATGGTCTGGTTGGCGAAGGATGAGGACATGACATAGCTGGGATGCCCGGTGGCGCAACCCAGGTTGACCAGACGCCCCTTGGCCAGCAGGATGATACGCTTGCCATCCGGGAAGATGATGTGATCCACCTGGGGCTTGATCTCCTCCCACTGGTATTTCTCCAAGGCCGCCACCTCGATCTCGTTGTCGAAGTGACCGATGTTGCAGACGATGGCCTGATCCTTCATCTTGATCATGTGCTCGTGGGTGATGACGTGATAGTTGCCGGTGCAGGTGACGAAGATGTCGGCTTTGTCGGCGGCATACTCCATGGTCACCACGCGGTAGCCTTCCATGGCGGCCTGCAGGGCGCAGATCGGATCGACCTCCGTCACCCAGACCTGGGCCGAAAGGGCACGCATGGCCTGGGCCGAGCCCTTGCCCACATCGCCGTAGCCGCAGATCAGGGCCACCTTGCCGGCGATCATCACGTCGGTGGCACGCTTGATGCCATCCACCAGAGATTCGCGGCAACCGTAGAGATTGTCGAACTTGGACTTGGTGACAGAATCGTTGACATTGATAGCCGGGAATTTCAGTTCGCCGCGCTCGTGCATCTGATAGAGGCGATGCACGCCGGTGGTGGTCTCCTCGGTCACCCCTTTGACCTGGGCCAGGCGGGTCGAGTACCAGGTCGGATCGACGGCCAGCTTGGCCTTGATAGCGGCAAAGAGGATCGTTTCCTCCTCGGAAGCGGGTGTGGCCAGCACGGAGAGGTCCTTTTCAGCCCTGGCCCCCAGGTGCAGCAGCAGCGTGGCGTCGCCGCCGTCATCCAGAATCATGTTGGAGAAACCGCCGTCGCTCCATTCGAAGATGCGGTGGGTGTAATCCCAGTACTGATCCAGGCTCTCGCCCTTGACGGCAAAGACCGGCACCCCTTGGGCGGCGATGGCTGCGGCGGCATGGTCCTGAGTCGAAAAAATGTTGCAGGAGGCCCAGCGCACCTGAGCACCCAAGGCGGTCAGGGTCTCGATCAATACGGCGGTCTGAATGGTCATGTGCAGCGAGCCGGTGATGCGGGCACCCTTCAGCGGCTGGCTAGAGGCAAACTCCTCGCGGATGGCCATCAGGCCCGGCATCTCGGTCTCGGCGATTTTAATTTCCTTACGACCCCAATCGGCCAAGCCAAGGTCTGCTACGATGAAATCTTGTGACATGCTGTAAGCTCCTTTTCCTTATGATGCACTATGTAGTTTATTCGGTGCGACGTCCCTGAACCAGCAGGACACTTTCCTGCCCCGTGACTGCTGCGATGCGTTCAATAGCAATGTTTGTAAAGCCTGCCGTCGTCAGCCACGACCGCAACTCCTCTTCCTCGAATCCCAGCCACTGATCAGCCAACTGCTCCCGGGCCTCTTCGCGCTCATGGCGGGCCAGATCGGCCAGAAGCAGCAATCCTCCGAGAGCCACTACCCGCCGGATCTCGGTCAACACGGCCTGCGGGTCGGCGGCGTGATGCAGCACCATGTTGGCCACCACGCATCCCACCGAGGCATCCGGCAACGGCAGGTGACTCATCTCCCCCAAACGAAGTTCGACTCCGCTCACTCCCCGGTCCAAAAGCCTGCGGCGGGCCTCCTCTAACATGGCCGGGGAATGGTCGACACCGATCACCTGTGTTGCCCGGGCGGCCAGTTCCGTCAAGAGACCACCGGTGCCGACGCCGATCTCCAGCACCGTGACCCCTTCCGGTAGCTGTTCCAGTAACTGCCGGCGATATTCCGGCAGCGGCAGCAGTGTGCGGGCCAAGTCGTCCCACTGGCGGGCATGCCGATCGAAGAACTCCTGGCTGCGACGGCGGCGCTCTTCCAGCACAATCGCCACTGCGGCCAGATCCTCCGCACGTTGCGGCAGCGCCTTGATCCCATGCTTGAAGGCCGGGCGAATGGCGCTGAAGAAACCGTTCTCCTCAGCGGCGCGGTAATAGCTCCAAGTCCCTTGGCGCTTGACCGTCAAGACGCCCGCTTCCGTCAATATTTTGAGATGACGTGAGATGCGCGACTGTCCCATACCCATGATGCGGGTCAGCTCCTGTACGGTAAATTCACCGGAGAGCAGCACCGCTGTCAGGCGCAGGCGGCAGGGGTCAGCCAGGGCTTTGAGGGTTTCTAGCATGTTATATCTGATATCCTGATTTATATAAATCAACTTTTCTTGATATATCATAGTCCCAGGATGGAAGGCAAGTTTTTAGGAAATCTGATTAGCGCTATTCTTCCGCCGGGAATCCATTCACTCTTCGACAAGCTCAGGGCGGACGGATTTGACTTCGTATGTTGAGCGATCTTGCGTTCATGGTGAGCCTGTCGAACCATGAGCGGAAGATCGACGTTAATCAGCTTAGGAAAACACCTGGTTGTTGCTATGCCGCGTACTTCTCCCGCAGGGTCACCTTGCTGACCTTGCCCACGCTGGTCTTGTCGATGGCCTCGACGAAGCGCACCTTCAACAAGACCACCTGCTTGTTGATCAGGCCCTTATCGGCGTACTCCTTGACCAAATGGGTGATATCCTTCTCCGCCAGCCCACTCTCCGGGCGAGGGACCACCAGCGCCAGCGGGCGTTCGCCCCAGCGTTCATCCGGGGCACCGATCACCGCCACCTCGGCCACGCCCGGATGGTGGGCGATAATGTCTTCCAGCTCCAGGGACGAGACCCACTCGCCGGCCACCTTGATGACGTCCTTGCTGCGGTCGGTGATGCGCAGATAGCCCAACTCATCCCGTACCGCCACGTCGCCGGTATGCAGCCAGCCCCCTTCCCAGAGCCGCTCCGAGGCCTTGAAATCCTTGAGATAGCCCTGGGTCAACCAGGGGGCGCGCACCACGATTTCGCCGGCGGTGATATTGTCGCGGGGCTGCTCATGCAACCGCCCATCCACAACCCGCAGATCCACCAAGGGCAGGGAGCGACCGGTCTTGCAGCGAATAACGGACTGTTCTTCAGGGGACAGTTCCAGCATCTCCGGTGTCAGATGGGCCAGGGTCAATATCGGGCAGGTCTCGGACATGCCGTAGCCAGTGAAGACATCGATGCCGCGTCCCATGGCCTCGACACAGAGCGCCCGCGACATGGCGGCGCCGCCGATAATCAGCTTCCACCCCGACAGGTCCATGCGCTGGGCATGGGGATGCTTGAGCAGCATGTGCAGAATGGTCGGCACGCAGTGGGAAAAGGTCACCCCCTCCTTTTCGATCAGCTCCAGCAGTAGATCGGGCACATAGCGGCCGGGATAGACCTGCTTGACCCCCAACATGGTGGCGATATAGGGCACACCCCAGGCGTGGACGTGGAACATGGGGGTAATCGGCATGTAGACATCCTGGCGGTGAAAGCGGCCGTGCCCCAGGGCCGACCCGAGCACACCCAGCGTACCCAGGGTGTGCAGGACCAGCTGGCGATGACTGAAATAGACCCCCTTGGGCATACCGGTGGTGCCGGTGGTGTAAAAGGTGGTGGCGCGGCTGTTCTCGTCGAAATCGGCAAAATCGAACACCGGAGAGGCTGCCGCCAGCAGAGCCTCGTATTCGCCGCAGAAGGGTATGTTGGTGGTCGGCGGCAGCGGCTCGTCGTTCAAAAGTACAATCCCCTTGACCGTGTCCATCCGGCCGCGGATCTGATCCAGAATCGGCAGAAACTCGCTGTTGACCAGCAGGATATCGTCTTCGGCATGATCGATGGTATAGAGGATCTGCTCCGGCGAGAGGCGTACATTGATGGTGTGCAGCACGGCCCCGATCATCGGCACGGCAAAGAAGCACTCCAGGTAGCGGTGCGAGTCCCAGTCCATGACCGCCACCGTGTCGCCGGGCTTGATACCCAGGGCGGTCAGGGCATTGGCCAGACGCTGGACCCGTTGACGCAGCTCGCGATAGGTACAGCGGAAGATCCCGCGGTAGACAATCTCCTGCTCGGGGGCATCTACCACCGGACAGAAGAGCAGATTTTTGATCAGGAGTTGATAGTCATTGGCGGAAGGGGTACGTGGAATTGAGGGATTGGGCACAGCGGCGGGCCTCCTGATTGGGTAAATATCTTCAGCACGGCCTCCTATGTAGCATGAACGCCACTGACTTCCAACACGTAAAAAGCCGCCCGGGTTACTCCCGGACGGCTTATGGATCTTCAAACCGTGACCACCTATCAGGCGGCCAGCTTCAGCTCCTGGGCATCGCCGAACAGTTCGTCGAAGATAGCTTGGACCGTCGTAATGCGCTCCGACTTCCAGGCGTTGCTGCCGCAAAAGACCAGGCCGGTTTCCACATCGCCGCGTTGGGCGCGGTCCAGTGACGTCACGATACAGAAACGCTCGCCCGATTCCTTGTAGGAACATTTTTTCAGACATCCCAGACGACAGGGGGTGGCATGATCCAGGTCATACTGGCGAATCTTGTCCTGGTTGCTGATGATGGCGCGCCCCGGCAAGCCGGCCGGACTCATGATCAGGCCGATGTCCTCGGGCTTGCAATCGATGTATTTCTGTTTGAAGGCATCATCGGCATCACACTCCTCCGTACAGACAAAACGGGTCCCCATCTGCACACCATCGGCGCCTTCGGCCAGGGCATGCTCCAGCTCTTCCCTGCCCCAGATACCGCCGGCCGCGATAGTTGGTACGTGGACGCCATATTCGCTGATGAAAAATTCCTTGACCTGACGGACGGTTGCATACTGGTCGTATTCCCCGGTACCGATATTCTCCAATTTTTCACCCAAATGACCACCAGCCGTGTCCGGGTCCTCCACCACCACCGCGTCAGGCAGACGATTGAATGACTTGTGCCATTTCTTGGCAATCAGCTGGGCGGCCCGCAGGGACGACACAATCGGAACCAGTGCCACATCAGGGGCGTGAGCGGTAATTTCCGGCAGACTCATCGGCAGACCGGCGCCGCAGACGATGACCTTGGCGCCGCCATCGATGGCCGCCTTGACCAACTGCTCGTAATCGGAGAGGGCCACCATCACATTAACGCCGATGATGCCGTCCGGGGCAATCTCATAGGCCTTACGCAACTCGGCCTTGAAGGCCTCGACATCGGCCTGGAAATAGTTTTTCCCATTATAATACGGGCTATTGAGACAAACGCCCGGAGCCGCCACCAGCCCGACCCCACCGCACTTGGCCACGTTACCGGCCAAGCGGCCGGCTGAAATACGCACCCCCATGCCACCTTGGATGACCGGGTAGCGCACCACATGCTTGCCTATTTGTAATGATTGAGCCATACACCTTTCCTTGCCTGCGTAAGGTAATTTCGGAACACGTATACTAGCAGTTGATGAGGACAGGACGTGTAATAGTTTTGTAAAAGCTCGGTCGGCGATGACGGTTTGAGGGGAAAATGGGAATTCTTTCCGGGAAAATAGGGGGTTGGTTATTGCAGGTAATATTCCTGATCGTTGCGGAAATCGACCTGGAACTCCTCAAACAGTTCGGCAACCTGTTGCGGGGTAATTCGCAACAAATATGCGGCCAGGATGTGGTCGAGCGCAATCGTTTCACGCGCTGCACAGTGCCCGATGCCGAGCTTTTCGGTAAAGGCGTTGGCGACATTGACAATGCGGCTGATGATAAAGGCATGCTGGTCATACGATTCGTTTTTCAGGCTGTAGCAATGGTGGATGCCCGAGACAAGGGAAGGATCCATGTTCCACTTTTCCAACAGCGCCGCCCCGACGATCTCGTGAGACACACCGAATTTCTCAAGTTCCAGACTGGGGAGATCCTTGGCGCTGGTAGGCGCGGCTGTCAGAATCGCCTGGTAATCCTTCCCGCGTTTCAAGGCCAGCACCACCTTGCCCAAGGGACAGAAGAGTCCCGCGAGAAAGGCTTCATCCATGCTGATGGTCTGCAGATGACGGGCAATCACCCGGCAGGCAATGGCGCACCCCACCGAATTTTCCCAGAGCATGGTGCCAATGCTGCCCAGAGCATTATTCATGGTCTTGACGCTGCTCTCAAGGACAAAAACCCGCACGGCGCTACGCCCCACTACGCCTATGGCATGGTCCAGCTGTTTCACCTTCGTCCTGACACCGCTGGCCGCCGAGTTGGCCAACCTGAAGATGCGGGCGCAGAGTACCGGATCGTGGGCAATGGCATCGGCCAAAATCAGGTTGGGAGAGGCCTCGTTATCCAGCAGGTTGAGGACCTTGGCGACAACAGTCGGCATTGAAGGGAGATCCCCGATGATCTGTTCCACGGAATCATGAAGTGACGACATAGAGTTCCTCTAGTGGCAACGACATCGCCTCGGATTGGTCTTGGAATAATCGCGAACCGGGATTAGAGCGCCGCGCGAAACTATAGCACAACTTTTGAATATGCCGCCATTGTCAATCAGAGCGGCTTGAAAGATTGACAACCAGGCAACCATCATTTCAGACCAGGGTCTTGTGGAAGCGCGTGACGGCCAGGGAGAGCAGCACGACACCCAGCCCTCCCAAGGCCGCCAGTTGGGGCCAGAGGATTTCGATCCCGATCCCTTTGAGGAAGATGCCCCGGATAATGACCATATAGTAGCGTAACGGATTGAGCAGGGTCAACCATTGCGCCGGTTCGGGCATATTCTCGATCGGGAAGGCAAAACCGGACAGGAGCATGGCCGGGAAGATGATGAAGAAGGCGGTCATCATGGCCTGCTGCTGGGTCTGACTGACCGTGGAAATCAACAGCCCGGCTCCCAGGGAGCTCATCAGGAAGAGTGTCGTGGCCAGAAACAGCAGCCAGAGGCTGCCGCGCACCGGTGCATCGAAGACCAGCGCACCCACACCGCTGATCAGGGCCACGTCGATATAGCCGATCAGCACGAAGGGGAGCGTCTTGCCCAGGATGAATTCCCCCTTGCGGATCGGGGTAACGATGACCTGTTCGATGGTACCGATCTCCTTTTCCCGTACAATGGCCAGCGAGGAGAGCAGCATGGTGATCACAAAGAGGATGTTGGTGATCACGGCCGGGACATAGAAGGGAGGACTTTCCAGGTTGTCGTTGAACCAGGCCCGGCTGACCAGCTCCACCCGACCGAAGCGGGCCGGCATCCCGGCATGCCGCGCGGCGTAGTCGGCCTGCAGGCGGCTATTGTAGGCAATCGCCAGGCGCCCGAGATACCCGCTGATCACCCCGGCGGTGTTGGAATCGCTGCCGTCCAGCAGCACCTGAACCGCGCTGGCCCTACCGGCGTGCAGATCCTCGGCAAAACCATGATTGATCACCAGCGCCACCCGGACCGTCCCGCGATCCAACAGAGCCCCGGCCTGATCATAGTGCTCGATACGAGCCACGGTTTTGAAATAGCCGGAGGAGCCCATGATCGCCACCAGGTCGCGGCTCTCGGCGCTGTTGTCCCGGTCCAGGATGGCGGTGGGGATGTTTTTCACGTCCATGTTGACGGCATAGCCGAAGATCACCGTCTGCAGGGCCGGGATGACAAACAGCACGAACCTCATGCGCGGGTCGCGGAAGACCTGAATGAACTCCTTAATCAACATGGCGCGGAGACGATCGAACATTTAAATCCTTTTGGTGTAAGACCGGAAAAACAAATTTACAGGGATGAACAGGATACACGGGATGAAAGCAAAAAAATCAAAACATGAATCAGTTGGGTCAAAGACGTTATCCTGTCCATCCCGTTCATCCCTGTTAAAAGACTTTTGACGTTCTCCATGCCCTCTGTGGCTAATAGATTTTTTTCCTGAACTTCCTCACCGCCACCGTCAGCACGATTGTCCCGAAGAGCCCCAAGAAGAGCGCCTCCGGCCAGAGCACGGTTATCCCCACATCCTTGAGGTAGATCCCGCGCAGGATGAAGACGAAATAGCGGGCGCTGATCACCCGGGTCACAACCTGGATCGGCAACGGCATGTTCTCGATGGGGAAGATGAAGCCGGAGAGCAGGAAGGCCGGCAGCACCGTGGTGACAATGGCCAGCTGACTGGCCAGGAACTGGTTCCTGGTGATGATGCTGAGCAGGATGCCGAAGGAGAGCGCCCCCAGCAGGAAGAGCAGCGCCAGCGCGGCCAACAACACGAGACTGCCGCGTAGCGGCACATCAAAAACGAACTCGCCAACACAGACGCAGAGGATCAGGTCCAGCACACCGATGCAGAAATAGGGCGCCAGCTTGCCGAAGATCAGTTCCAGACCGGAAACAGGCGTGGCGATGAGCTGTTCCATGGTGCCGGTTTCCCACTCGCGGGCCATGCAGAGCGAGGTCAGGATGGCGGCCATGATCATCATCACCACCGCGATCAGCCCCGGAAAGATGAAGTTACGCGAGACCATGTCGGTGTTGAACCAGACCCTGGGCTTCAGCTCCAGCGAGGGGAGTCGTGGTGCAATCCCCGCACGCAGCATCTGTTTCAGGGCCACATCCCGGGAGAACTGGGCCGCCGTTGCCTCGGCATAGCCCAGGGCGATGGTGGCGGTGGTGGGGTCGCTGCCGTCCAGCATAGTCTGGACCGGCGCCAGCTCGCCCCGCGACAGCAGACGGTCGAAATCAGGGGGAATCACCAAGGCGATCAGGGCCTCGCGCCGGTCGATGGCCTCCTCAATGGCCCGGTAGCTGGTGGCCTGCTGCCGCTTGAGGTCGAAATAGCGCGAGCCGGAGAATCGGCTGATGAACTCGCGGCTCTGGGCCGTCTCGGCCTGGTCCCAGACCACCAACGGCACCCGGTCCACATCCAGGGTCAGGGCATAGCCGAAGAGGAACAGCAGCAGCATGGGCATGCCGATGCCCATCATCAGGCTGCGCGGGTCGCGCAGGACGTGCAGGAACTCCTTTTTGGCAACGGCTTTCAGACGGCGGATATTCATAAAACCCTTTTTGCCACAGAGGGCTCAGAGGACACGGAGAAATTCAAAACCATGCTTACAGGGATGAACGGGATACACGGGATAAACCCTGGGCCGACAGACCAAAACCTAACAACATCTTGATTCACGTAATGACGCATTACGTAATACCAAGCAAATGTTCTGTTCAAGAGCAATTCGTTGCGGCGGCGCGTGAGAAATGTCTTTCAAAATCCTGAATAGAACCAATTCCCCGTTGAAATCTCCCCTTCGACAGGCTCAGGGCGAACGGATTTTAGCTACATAACTGTTTGATCTACCGTTCGTGGTGAGCCTGTCGAACCATGAGCGGGAGATCAGTACTATTCAGGTTCCAAATTAATGGAAGTTATCCCGTTCATCCTGTTCATCCCTGTAAAAACGCCTTTCCAAATCTGGCTAATCGCTTTTCCGGTCCCGTTCCTCGATCAGCCCGATAAAGACATCCTCCAGGCTGGGCAGCAGACCACCTTGCGCCCGCTCCTGCTTCAACTCCAGCGGCGTCCCCACCGCCACCAGCCGGCCGTGGTAGATCAGGGCCAGCCGGTCGCAGTACTCGGCCTCGTCCATGTAGTGGGTGGTGACAAAGACCGTGACGCCACCCGCGGCCAGGGTGCGGATCAGCTCCCAGAAGGTGCGGCGCGAGAGGGGATCGACCCCCGAGGTCGGCTCGTCCAGGAAGACGATGGCCGGTTCGTGCAGGATGGCACACCCCAGGGCCAAGCGCTGCCGCCAGCCGCCGGAAAGCTCTCCGGCCCGGGAATGGCGGCGTTCGGTCAGGCCTGCCATGCGGATCACCCAGGCGGCCCGCTCCTTCAGGCGTGTAGCGGGGATACGGTAGATACCGCCGTAGAAGGCGATATTCTCCTCCACAGTCAGATCCTCGTAGAGCGAAAAGCGCTGGCTCATGTAGCCGATGGTTTCCTTGATGCGTTCGGGTTGGCTGGCGATGTCGAGGCTGGCCACGCTGCCGCTGCCCGAGCTGGGGGGCAGGATACCGCACAACATGCGGATAGTGGTGGACTTGCCGGCACCGTTAGGCCCCAGGAAGCCGAAGATCTCCCCTTTGGGAACGGAAAGATTGATGCTGTCCACGGCAATGAAGGAGTCGAAACGTTTGCTGAGATTATTCAGGGAGACGGCGGGTGGTTCGACTCCGCTCACCAACCGTGAGACGGTCTCTCTCTCCACATGTTCCAGCACGTTTGCGGGCACCCTGAGCGGAGTCGAAGGGCCGATTTTGCTGATCACCAGATCTTCCAGCGATACCGCACCGTTGTCGGTCAAGCCGGCCGGGGTGTCGCAAGCGATCAGGCGGCCGTCGTGGATCAACCCGACCCGGTCGCAGCGTCCGGCCTCATCCAGATAGGCGGTGGCCACCACGATCGTAACCCCCTCGGTGTGCAGTTCGCGCAGGATACGCCAGAAATCGCGGCGCGAAACCGGATCGACACCATTGGTCGGCTCGTCCAGCAGCAACAGCCGGGGTTTGTGGATCAGGGCGCAGCACAGACCCAGTTTCTGCTTCATGCCGCCCGAGAGGCGGCCGGCCAGACGGTCGACAAAGGGGGCCAGGCCGCTGAAAGCCAGCAGACGGGCGCTGCGCTCCCGGCGCTCGGCGCCGGTTACCCCGAAGATATCGGCGTAGAAGGCGATGTTCTCGCCTACCGACAGGTCCGGGTAGAGGCCGAAGCGCTGGCTCATGTAGCCGATCTCCCCCTTGACCCGTTCCGCCCCGGCCGGAAAACCGTGGCCAAGCACCCGTAACTCACCTCCATGCGGGTCGAGGATCCCGGCCAGCATGCGCAGGGTAGTGGTCTTACCGGCCCCGTCCGAGCCGACCAGTCCGAACAGCTCCCCCTCGGGAATCTCCAGCTTGAGCCCGTCCACAGCAGTCAGTGCGCCGAAACGGCGGGTGAGGTTGTTAATGGAAATCATGGAGAACTGCCGTCATTATTTCGCAGGGAACGTTGCAGTTGGTTTTCGAGAATTGTGCTACTTGTCTGACCTTGCATACCCCATCCCCACCCTAACCCTCCCCTTGAAGGGGAGGGGACTAATGACATACTCCCCAAAATTCGATGCCAGCAAAGTGGAATTATGGCGTCGTCACGATCACCGCATCGAGCGGCATGCCCGGTTTCAGCTCACCCTTGGGATTGGGGAGCGTGATCTTGATGCGATAGACCAGCTTGACCCGCTCCTTTTCGGTCTGAACGTTCTTGGGGGTGAACTCGGCCTCGGAAGAGATGAAACTCACCCGCCCTTCCAGGATCCGCCCCGGCCAAGCGTCGGCGCTCACCCGGGCACGCTGCCCGATGGCGACCCGCCCCACCTCGGCCTCGGGAATATAGCCGCGCAGCCAGACCTCGTCCATGCGGGCAATCGTCACTACCGGCGCACCGGGAGCCAGCATCTCGCCCGGCTCGGCATGCTTGGCCAGTACCAACCCGGCCATGGGCGCCGTCAGGAGCGCCTGGGTAAGACGGGTCTCGGCCAGGGAGCGCCCGGCAACCGAGGCCTCCACCCGGGCCCGGGCCTGGCGGACCGCGTCCGGGCGCGGACCGGCCTTGAGCAGCTTCAGACGCTGCTCTGCCTCGCGCACAGCAGCGGCCGAGGCATCACGTCCGGCGCGGGCAGCATCCAGCTCCTTGCGGGGGATGACCTCGCGGGTAAACAGATTTTCCGCGCGCTCCGCATCACGGGCCAGTTTGTCGGCATCGGCCTTCATGCGGCTCAGGGCGGCCTCCCCCTGGGCAATCTCTTCCCGACGACTGCCGGCCTGCAGATCGGCCAAGGCTGCCCGGGACGCCCGCTCGTCGGAACTGCGGGCGCTGCGCTCCTCTTTCAGCTCGTCATCCTCCAGGAGCGCCACGGTCTGGCCGGCCGTGACCGACATGCCTTCGTCCACCAAGCGCTTCAACAGCCGTCCGCCGACCTTGAAGGAGAGCTCCACCGTGGTGGCCTCAAGGGTACCGGAGACTTTGATCTCCCCTTTTACCGCCTGGCTGCGTCGGCTGATAATCAGGGCTCCTACGGCAACCATGGCGATGAGAACAACTATAATGAATAGTTTTTTCGGCACGGGACTCCTCCGTGATGAGTGTTAGGGCATTTTCCGGCTAGAGTCTACCACAGGGTTTGGGAGGTTTTGTGAGAAAATCGCGGGGCGGGATGAATGTGTGACACGAGGGCGACAGGGGGCCGCCCTCGTGATGTGGACAGGTAAACCAATCATGCTTCGACAAGCTCAGCACGAGCGGTTTTCGTAAATTAATCGCGGGGTACGGCCAGCATCCGGTCCAGGGCGCCCCTGGCCCGCAGACGGATATCCTCGGGCACACTGACCACCGGCGACAGGGTCTGCAGAGCGCATAGCACATCCTCCAGCGAGGTCAGTTTCATGTTGGGACAGAACAGGGCCGGCGAGGCCAGGATGAACTCCTTGCCGGGGTTCTCCAGGCGCAGCTTGTAGAGGATGCCGGCCTCGGTGCCGATGATGAACTTGGTCGCCGGACTGGTGCGGCAGTAATCGTACATGCCGCTGGTGGAACAGGCATGGTCGGCCAGGGCCGTGACCTCCGGCGCGCTTTCGGGGTGGCAGATAAAGAGGGCATCGGGGTGTTCAGCCTTCTTCTGCAGGACGGCCGCCACGGTCATGCGCTCGTGGGTCGGGCAGAACCCTTCCCAGAAGATGAATTCCTTCTCCGGTACAAAACGGGCCACCCAGCGCCCCAGGTTGCGATCCGGGACAAAGATTAGCTTGTCCTCCTTGAGCGACTTGACGACCTTGATGGCGTTGGCCGAGGTACAGCAGATATCGGAATGGGCCTTAACCTCGGCCGACGAGTTGACATAGGTCACCACCGGTACGCCGGGATGTTGGCGCTTGAGCGCCTCCAGCTCCGTTGCCGTAACCATGTCGGCCATGGGACAGCCCGCATCCGGCCGGGGGAGCAGCACCTTTTTCCCGGGGGAAAGGATGGCCGCCGATTCGGCCATGAAATGGACACCGCAGAAAACGATCACATCGGCCGAGGTCTCGGCCGCTTCCATGGAGAGCCCCAGGGAATCCCCGGTAATATCGGCGATCTCTTGTACCTCGTCGCGCATGTAGTTGTGGGCCAGTAGCACCGCATTGTGCTGTTTGAGAAGATCCCTGATCTGTTGTTTGATAACGTCGCTCATGCCTGCCGCCTCCGGCTGAAATACTGGTAAAAAGATTGCTAGCATACGGTAAACGGCGGCAAAAGACAAGCCATGGCGATGTCCGGATCAGTCGCACACCTGTCGCCCCGTGCAACGGTGCTGCGACGATCCGGCCGCAATGGCTCGATGGATTTCCGGAATTTCGCTGTATCCGATGAAGCAGCGTACTGGTGATGCTACTTCACGTTGACCTTCTCAAAGGTGACCCTGCTCTGCCCTATGGACACCTTGCCGGGAAGGGTTGAAGTCGCGGCATTGGTACTGAATCCGGCGTCGTAGCCCCCCTTGATCTTGACACTCTTGACGCTGGCACTGGCCGCAGTGAACGTCCCCGTATGCTGCCCCTGGTAGAGCTGAATGACATCACCGCTAACGGCGGCATTGTAGGCTTCCTGCAGTGAGGGATAGACGCTGCCGCCAACTATCTTGGCCGGGGCCTGGCCGAACGTGGCCGTGACGTTGCGGGCGGCGGTCATGGGGACGCTGCAAGCACCGCTGCCGGTACAGGCCCCGGACCACCCGGTAAAGACGGATGAGATTGACGGACTGGGATGCAGCTCGACGACGGTGGAGTAGTTGTAGCTTGCGTTACAGGTACCGCCCGTACAGGCGATACCACCCGGAACACTGTTGACGTTGCCGCTGCCACTTCCGTTGATGGTGACGGAGAGCGGATAGGTAATGATAACCACGCTCCCACCCAGCGTGAGGGTGTAGCTGCCGGAGGGTGTGGTGTTGGAGTAGGAGCTGATCACCAGGTAATAGCTGGTGTTGGCGCTTAAAAGGATGTTATTCGCGGCGGAGAAATTGGGCAGCGGATAGCCGCCGCTGTCGTCGTCGGCGAAGAGCAGCCCGGACTGGGGAGAGGCGGGATTGTAGGGGGTGCAGTAGAGAGCGGCAAAGGGGTCGAAGGTGGCCGATGAAAAGCTCAGCTGCAAGGCTTCGCTGACCGGGGTACGGATCTCGTAGACCTGGTAGTTGAGTCCGCTATTGTAGGAAACCGGCGCCGTCAATCCGCAGCTGGCCGGGTTCAGGACGCCGGTATCGGTTATGCGGTTCCCGGCGGGGAGACTGGCGTCAATCGTCCCGCTGACCGTGACCAGCGCCTGGGCGGAAAGTGCCGCGGAAAGCTGCAAGAGTGCAGTCAGCGCCGGTATCATCAGATATGCTCTATTCATGATAGTAACCTCGCTCCATCAAAATCTCCGGGAAAGAGACACTGCATACGTTATCCCCAATCATGGTCGTGATGGGAAAACTCCCTGTGTCGCGATACAACACCTCATGGCCAGATACGGTTGGCTGATATCGACGGCCTGCGGCGTCACCAAGCCGTTCGGGGACAGGGCGTCCGAACGCAGCGGGACTGTCGGCGGTGCCGCGCTGGTGTAGGTGAGGGAGCCGTCGCCGGATTTGCCCCAGACATTGCCGCCGGCAACAGTCTGGTCCGCCTCCCTGGGATAGGCGCTGATGCTGTGCGTGTGGTTGGCCATCTCGGCCGCTGTCAGGGTGTGACTCTCGCTGCCGCCGGTACTCCCCTGAGCGCGTACCGTCAATCCCGGACCGCCGCCCGCTTGGAGCAGGTGCCTTCCCTGCAGGTTGGGCAGGCCAAAGTTAGTACTACCATTGCCGCCATAGGTGGTGCCCAACAACGAGAATAACGCTGTATTTGACGCTATGGGGATCAGTTGTCCATTGCACTCGAGCCAGCCATTGGGACAGAAGGTGAAAGCAAAGCACTGGATGTCGCCGACAAAAGGATCAGCAGCGCTATGGGCAGGAACGGCACTGCCCAGACTCCAGAGCAGCAAAATAATAATTACGTGTACTCGCATGATGATTCCTTTCCGAATATGCGCTAATCCCAATCACTGCTGGGCTGGGAAGATCCCTTCGACGGCGATACAGCACTTGTTGACCAGAAAAGGCTTCATGATGCTATAGGAGGCGCTACCGCCGCTGGCCGCCAGCGCAGCCGATGACATCGGGCTGTTTGGGCTCTTTGAGCTGTAGACCGATGTCTTGGTTGCGGAGTCGGCCCAGAGGGTATTAGCCGACGGGCTGACGCTGTCGCCTGATCCCGAGAGGGCATTGACCTTGTGGGAATGTGCCGGCAACTCGGCCTGGCTGGTCTGGTGCGATTCAGTTCCACCGATCTCCCCTAATGTACGGCCTGTCAGGCCGGGCCCTGGCCCCTGGTGCAGCATGACCCGTCCCCGCAGGTCGGGCAGGTTGAAGTTTGTCGTGCCATTGCCGCCATAGGTGGTGCCCAACAGCACAAACAGGACTTCGTAGGAAGCAATCTGGAGTTGCTGCCCATCGCAGGAGAGCCAGCCTGCCGGGCAGAAGTTATAGCCACCGCACTGCACCTCGCCGACAAACGGATCCACGGCATCAGCCCGCACTTGGCCGACCGAGGCAGTAATAGTGAGGGTAGCTGCCAGAATCAGGCTGCTGATCGCTTTTGTTACACTCTGGGATTGTTTCATGGCGCAGGTTCTCCCGTGGATAGTGATTGTAATCAGGGCCGGGACGGAAAAATACCGGTGGTCGCGATAATGCAGTTCAGAACGGCGTAGGGCTGCATGACCGAAAAAGCCTGCCCGCTGCCGGTGCTGCCCACAATACCACTGGCCAGCGGGGTTGTGCTCCCGCTGCTCTTGTAGAGTTGGTTGCCAGACGGAGAGTTGGCCCAGATCCGGTTGGTCGGCGACGCCGAATCTCCGGCGCTGGAGCGGGCCTGGACCGCGTGGGTATGCAGGGGAAGGTTAGCAATGGTCAGCGCAACCTGTTCATGACCGGCCACCTGACCCTGGGGATAGGAGGCGTAATCGGCGCCGAGCGGTGACCGGCCGCGCATGTCCGGCAGGGCGAAAGTTGTCCTGCCGTCTCCGCCATAGGTGGTACCCAACAACGCAAACAGTGCCTGGTTTTGGCTGATGGGAAGCAGTGCACCATCACACTTGGCCCAGCCTTGCGGGGCAAAGCCGAAGGCCACCCAGCGGATCTCGCCGAGTAGTTGGTCTGCTTTTGATTGACGGGGGAGATGGATGATAATGAGGGTGAGGAAGAAGATGACAACTACCTGACGAATGAAGCCTCTTAAGGCCGGCATGGGACCACCTCCAGGAAAGGATGGCACTGCGTTGCATACACATTATGCGGAAATATTGTGAGCGTTGGAAAGCAAGTAGGGATTAACGTGAGTGATACTTTGTTATACGCCTATCATTGCCTCGCGCAACCATTTTTCAGTGAAAACCGGGCGGGCGGTTGTCACGGTTTTCAATAAAGGAGCTGCTATGCAGGGTGAAATAAAGATTTTTCAAGAAGGAGCGCTCCCCAACTATCGCCACCGACCTCACGGATGCGCTTTCCATCGTCTTTCCCCTTGACAAAACGCCTCGTTCGGGCTAGAAAAAAGGTTCTTCGGGATGTAGCGCAGCCTGGTAGCGCACCTGCTTCGGGAGCAGGGGGTCGCTAGTTCGAATCTAGTCATCCCGACCAGACATTACAGGGAGTTACGGCGATTGTCGTAGCTCCCTTTTTGTTCATGTATCCTCTGACGTATCCCCTGGCACTCTGGCAAGGCTTAATATAGTCAAGTCGTTTGAGTGCAGAAATATCAAAGGCGTGAAGCTCGTAAACGTTTATTATATCATCTTCTGTCTTCAGACAGGGCAGCGAGCTAGCCCGGATCATGAGCGATCATTCAATAGCAAGAGCGGTCGGAGCTACCCAGCAAAACAAACAGATGCGCTCATGTAGCTAGCCCTCCTGGCCATAGCCAGCCCGCCCCATGCTAACACGCCCGCCTTGCTCTCTTCATGCCCCCTACCTGATAGCCTACCCGCTACAGCACTAACTTTGCCCGTCATTCATCTTGTTAGTATCAGCGCCCTTGAATACTCCCGTGTGTCCTGCTTCGTGCCAAGGCTCATAGCATCATGCCGGGTATGGGGGAAACCGGCGCGAGCCGGAACGGGCGGAAGCTCTGCATAGATTGGTCATTATTTCATAGCTTGAGTGCAAGGGGTAAGAATCAAATCACCTGATATTTATTTCTCCTGTGTCCTTGCTATGTAGTCATTGTGCGCCATACTCACTCTGTACTCTGTGAAGCCCGAGCCATCTAATGCGGCAACCTCACAGCAACGAGGGGAGGGCTTAAAAGCATGCACTCAAAGCTATGTTGTACTGTATTCTTGCTTGTCACGCTCCTCGCTGGCACTGGGGAAGCAAAAGATAAACTTAAGATGATTGATACAATAAACGCATCACCTCGCTGCTACGTCCTGTCTGAGTTCAGGAGCTATTATGTTAAGGGCTGGAAAGATGATCTAGGTGCTATTTACACCAATTACAGCAACGCCTCCCATTTCCTTCAATTCATGAATATGAAAGCAAAGAAGATGCCGGAGGCAAATACCGAAACCATGTTTAACACAGCTGGTGTAATGTTTAATGAGGTCACAACCAAGAAAAGAAAGGTGCTACTTGATTTAGTAACTGAGAAGAATGGTGACAGAATTCGTATTGGAAAGATAATTAGTGAAATATACGATGAAAGTGGTTGCTCCAGGTTCAGCAAGCCTATTGATATGAACGAGTATCAAATTGACGAGGAAATATCTATGATAAAACATTCCAAGTAGTCCCATGTTCTTCAACGAATTATGCCTACTATGGCTACGTATATTATGCCACTGAAGGCACCCACCGGCCCGCTGTAGCCCCTTCTAAGCCTTGCCCCTCACTCCCCCCCCTGATCGGGCATGCCCGTGACTCGTTCAATTAAAAGCCCCACCCCGTTTAAGGGCAGGGCTTATGTGAATCCGTCCTCAGACGGAATGATAGTGATTCTATGAAACGTACTCACGTACTAGCGCCCGGCATATTATATATCTTATCTATAGATATTAGAAAACAAAGCCCCTAAAGGCAACCAGCCCGCTCTGAGCGCTACAACACACCTAGATCATTCTTCAGTCTTCTTCCACGCCTTTAAACCTAGCTCTACCAGCCCGCTCTGTGAACCTAGTACGCTGAATCGTTTTCATATCTATAGAGCGTATTAAAGATGAAAAGGTTAAGTCAAAGGCTGCTACGTAGCGCCCCAGCACCTACCCTTGATAGCAGGCGTAAAGATAGTAAATACCTTTCCACCTCCTTCTTTGAAGATAGCAGCGCTCTGAGAGCTACAGGCGTAATCAGTACGCTGCATCTATCTATGTTAAAACCTTACTTCTTAAAGACTGATGTAAAGGCAGCTATCACACCCTATACACCTGAAGCACTCTATAGCGCTCTTACCTACTAGCCCTTTCTAGTATACCCTATACCCCCTTGACCCCCTATAGAGCGTACTAAATACTCAATGCCTGTAATTAAAGCTAGTTACATCAAGATACCCATACGGGGAAACTCCCATGCACGGAACAGGTCAAACACCTGAAGCATACCTGTCCTGATATTGAGTGAATCGAGTGTACTTGCAGGCTGTGGCGTGCTCATGGAATTGCGTCTCAGAGTGCCTGTGATGCCCTGTGCAGCCATAGGCCGGGGCGGTCAAAGCTGACCCCTACACTGCGTTTCTGGCTAACTGAACACCGGTATAATTTACCGCGTAGTAAATGCTTAATTTGCTGTATAAGGATACCGTGCCCTTCAAATATGAAGTAGATATGTGGGGGGCTCATGCAATATCTAAAGTACATCATCCTTCTCATCACCACTGCTGTACAGCTTGTGCGCTTACTCATTGAACTACTTACCCTGCTGAAGTAAGGCCAAAAGCCCCTGCCTTGCAGCATCCAGCGTACAGGGCCGGGGAAATCCCCGTAACTCTCTGCACCCGTGCTGTTGTAGGCTAGGGGCTATTCCTGCAAGGCTTGCGCTAGTCTCCTTCTTCCGTTGTTTCTGCTTCAAGCTCTGGCTGTCTCCAGACCTGCACGTTGTTCACATTACCTTCAAAGGCCATATTGATTAGCTGTGCCATACTTGATCCAGGCGAGCCAACCCTTGACATCAAGAAGCTCCTGTCTTCATCTTCCATCTTCTGTACCTGTAGCCCCTCTTACTAAGGATATGTTACAGAGTGCAGGCTATGCGATAACAACACGGCTATCAAGCCAGCCTTGAATATCTTCCGATCTCCAGGCAACACGGCCAGCAGATAACTGCCTGCGCGATGGAAAGTTACCATCCTTCTCTAGCCTGTGTACCGTGCTGTAACTTAGCCCCACTAGCTTCACCATCTCTGACCTCTTTAACATCATAGTTCTGTGCCTTCTTTCTGAAACTGGAAGTTGTCTATCTATACAGCGTATTAAATGCTGTTCCATGGAGGGCAAGTGCGGCGCTATGTGTTCCTGTATCTATAAAGCGTATTAAATGTTTCAGGTTTGTTCAGGAGCGCTGAATCCGGCCCGTGCTGTGTCTAACGCGTGAGACTTAACAGAGGAACAGAAACAAACAGAACTGACAGGGTACCTTACTGGAGTTTGACCGGGCAATAGCAGAGTATAGGCGGGGAGGAGTTCGGGCTTCACAGGGCAAACCAGAGTGCCTGAATACAGCAAGACGAACAATAATAAAGCCCCACTCGAAACACTCCGGGCGGGGCTTGAACTGACAGGCTACAGCGACTTGATTTGCTTTATGAACTCTTCCATTGTGGCGCTGCTGAGTGCTGCCAGTCGTAGCTGCTCAATCCCTGCTGTGTCGAAACCACCAGCCCGCTGTTGTTCCTTGAAGCTCATTGTTGTGCTCATGCCCTCTTCCTCCCTTTGAGTTGTATTACATCTGCCATCTGCTTCCCTGTGGTAATGCTGGTTAGCTTGCTCTCCCACTGTAAAAGTGCTGCCTGCTTCTCCTTGTCGTACTTGTTCTTGTTGTAGGTGCGTATCTCTCCTTTTTTCAAGTGAGCAAGCACGGCATCAACTGTAGCGTCAGGAACTTGAATCTCTGACATAATGGTTGCACATGTTCTGCGCAAGTCATGTGGCGTAAAGTGCGCTATGTTAATCTTCTTGTCATCAGCAACAACAAAGGGGTTCTTCTTCTTTGACTTAGAGGCGGAAGGCTTCACCGCTGCTTTCTTCTTTGGTTCGTAACCAAGCAGGTTGCGGCGTACTGCATGACTAATAGCACGTTCCGTTATGTGGCGGGGCGGTGGTAGCGTTCCGTCTTCATTTGGTATGATCTTGGCTAGGCACTTGAACACGTAGCCCTCACCTTCACCTATTAAACTTAGTGCAGTGTCAGTAAGGTATACACGCTGCTTGCGGGGTATCTCGCTAGTGATCTTAGTTTCTTTGGGAGTAAATTCCCACCACCTGCCCTGTATCTCATCGCGGTGCATGGCGGCTACTTCTCCAGACCTTTGACCAGTAAGCAAGATCAGCTTTAAGATACGCTGAATGTCTTCAGATATAGCGGCATTGTCTAGCCCGTGCCATAGCGTCTTGATTTCGTTCTCATCTAAGGTGCGCTCTCTGGATACCATCCGGGGCAGTTCCTCCCCCTTGTCAAATGAATAGCAGGGAGTAATGGGTATAAGCTCTTTCTTTACGGCATAAGCGAACATACGGCGTATTACCTTGAATGTATTTGTGATGATAGCATTACCACGGCCCTGCATCCCGTCTAGTAGCTGCATCACGTCCCGGCGGGTTATATCCTTAGCCTTGCGGCTGTTCCATACCGGTCTTACATCCTTATCAAGTATCCGCTTGTCTTCCGGCCATGACTTCTTTCTCTTCTCCTTGGCGCACTTCTCTATGTAATCATCAATCAGGCTTGATACGGTGTGGGCATCCCGGCGCTCTGTGCTTGCTTGCTGCTTCTCTTCCAGTGCGTCAACTCCCTCACCTACCTTCTTCTTTGCAGCTTCAAACAGCTTCCGGGCACTGGCAATGCTGACAGTAGGATAGTTATCATCCCCCAGCTTCATGAAGCGCTTACGCCCATCAAAGGTATAAATGAAGTACCACAGCTTTTCACCTGAAGGGAGCACGCGCACGCTAAAGCCCTGCCCCTCCCTCCTCCAGTACTCCTTAGATTCAGACTTGAGATTCTTCAGCTCCTTATCTGTGAACAATCCCGGCTTACGCTTTTCCACGTATCCCTCCACGTATCCTTTTAGTTGCGGGCTAGGGCTGAAATAAATGACACAACATGGATACCATGTATGAAGGAATTTACTTTATATGTCAATGATTTATTGCTTGTAGATGGGAGAGATTGACACGGTGAGAATAAGCATGAAACATAGGTATTACCATCTTCGGGAGCAGGGGGTCGCTAGTTCGAATCTAGTCATCCCGACCAGACATTCAAAGGGGTTACGCCAACCGGCGCAACCCCTTTTTTGTTTCCTGGAATGTCACATCAGAAATCCCATTCCAACCGAGCTGGCTTCAGTTTTACCGAATGATGCCGCCTTCTTGCCGAGCCCGCTGAGCCCTCTTATTTCAAAATTTCACGTTTGATGTCGTCATCAACGAAACTATCTTCAATCGCTTCCCGTGCCCATGCCTCCTTACATTTCGACAAGACCCTGGCCGCACCTTCCGCCACCGCCGGGCCATTGCTCCACAGGGCGTTGCGGATCGAGCGAAGTTCCTCCGGGGAGGCCTTTCTGCCATCGGCCCACCCCCGGCATTGTTGACAGAGCAGCGCCAGCGTCTCCATCTCGGGTGGTGCATCCGGCTTATAATCCCACACGCGGAGATCATCCTTACCTTCGCACCATTCACATTTAAAACCGGCCCGCTTACCAACGGCCTTACCGAAGCTGCCGATCTCTTCCAAACGTTCCTTGTTGCCCTGATATCCCTTGGCCATGGCTGGTTATCCCCTATGCGATGCGGGTCATTTTGTGCACGACTTTATCTTCGATCAAGCTGCCGACGGCCTTGACGTACTCTTTAAAATGTTCGCTTTTCATGTGGCTTTCTAGGCAGGCCGGACTCTCCCAGGTTTCGTAGAAGACAAACAGTGCGGGATCTTCGTTGTCCTGATGCAGCGTATACCCGATACAGCCGCTTTCTTTTCTCGTCGGTTCGATGAGTTTGAGAAGTTCGCCTTTGAGCGTATCTACGGCATCTTTTCTGGCCGTTACCTTTGCTACGACGGTTACTGTTGACATGGGACACCTCTTTCCGAGCATAATTTGCACATGCGAGCCTAGAACACAATCCCGCTCCGGCTCACGATGGCACTCCTTTTCCAACGCTGAACGCCCGTCCCAGGAGCGGGCCGACACCGTGGTAGCCCCTGTGGGAGGTATCATAGATGAGCGGCTTGATCTTCATGATATCCAGGTTGCCATCCTCACCGAACACGTCCGAATCGCCCTTCACATCCATAATCTCACCGATGAACTGGGTGTGCAGACCGATCTCGACCACATGCAACAGGCGGCACTCCAGAACCACCGGAAACTCGGCCGCGTAGGGGGCATCGACCAGCTCGCTTCTGACGGGTGTCAGCCCGCTGACGGCAAACTTGTCCACGTCACGTCCCGAGACAATGCCGACATAATCCGCTTCAACCATCTTTGCCTCACAGGCAATGCCGACGGTAAACGCCTTACGCTCCATAATACAGGCATGGGAATAGGTCGCCTTGCGCAGCGACACGGCCACACAGGGGGGCTGTGAACAGCAGATACCGCCCCAGGCGGCATTCATCAGGTTTGGTTTACCTGCCTGGTCGTAGGTACCAACCATCAGGACCGGTGTCGGAAAGAGTAAGGTCTTTGCTCCAACTGATTTTTTCATAGTGCCTCCATCTGGCGGGTTCTTTTAGCGGTTTACGACATGAGACATTCATGGGATATGGGCATGTAGTGAATCCATATTTTCCGTGTGTTGACGGTTGAGCCGTATTTTCCACTCCATGATGATGCAGGGCATCAAAGTCCTGTGACTACAAAGTGCCTTGCTTTACCGCAAAAAGCCGTTATGGTTATAATCAGTTAATGCGGCTCAAAGGAGCACCACAATGTTAATCTTGAAAGAACTTATAATCATTGCGGCATTTTGCGTAATTATTATTGTTCTGAGCATAATACTGACAAGTCCATTACAAGCCATACAAGAGATAACTGCTGTTTTGAGCGGCAGTAAATAAGGATGCGTGAAATTACCTGACCGGATTTTTGCCTCATGCCGACTAGGTTGGCTGCGCTTGCATCGTAGTGTGCCTTGTCACTCAAGGTACTGCGGGGATTGAGCACCTCGTTCGGCACACCAGCGCAGACTCTTGGGATATCCAGTCCATGAGCCGCCAGCAGAGCAAAGATTGTTCGCGGTTACACCGATTTTTGTCATTCATCCGCAGCAGTGGGCTAGGCCGTTTCAAGCGCAATAGCGGCCTCATAATCATCCAGCCGGTAGATGGCGCTCCAGGACAACCCGCAGCGCTGGCAGGAGTGTTGCTGGGTGATGCTGCCCTTGCCGACGGACAGGTGTCCGGCGCTGATATCCTTGGTCGAGCACTTCGGACAGCGCTCGCCGGCTTGCCTGATAAAGGTCTCCCTGGTGACATATTCGGGCTTGTCCCCACCGGCCACCTTGACCGCCGCCGCGCCAAAGGCCGCCCCCTCCACCGTGGCCGCGGCCTCGGCGGCAGTGCAATCCGCGATGAGTATCTGCGGCGGAGTTGCATCCCGATACTGCAGGTCCACCGTGTATCCGCGTGACGTGCGGGTGGCGCGGATCCCGAAGGTGGTACTCTTCAGGGGACCCAGGTTCAACTCGGTACATCTGGCCTTCAACGACTTTTCGGTTACTTTCGCCATTATCTATCTCCTTGTGACTGGCTGATATAAAAATATTTCGGAATTCTGCAATGTTCTCCATGAATGAAGGGACAAAAGGCGCCTGGTGGTGCCTGTTCCCTCAGATCCGCACCGTCTTGTAGAGGAAATTCTTGAACTTGAACAGCCGGCGCTGTTCCTCCTCCTGCCCCGCTTCCGTCCCGATCACCTTCAGATAGCGCGCTACAGCCGGCATGGTCTTGCCGGCCAGGAGGCGGGCCTGCTCGATCACCAGGCGGACCGTCTCGCGCGAGATATCGCTGCGCGAGAACGGCTCATAGACTTCACTCCAGAAATCGCCCCCCGCCTGAATGCGTTGCAGGATCTCCGTCGCCAGCCGTTCATCCAGGCCGCGCACGGCGGGCGACTGCGGCGTCGGCTCGCTGGAACCGGTGCCGGCGATGGCCTTGAGAATGCTCTCAGCGCTGATCACGTTCTTGGTGCGGAAGAAGAGCGCCCGCAAGAGGATGCTGCGCAGCTCACGGATGTTGCCCTTGTAACTGTGCCGCGTGAGCACATCCTTGGCCTCGGCGGTCAGGGCCGGGGGCTTTTCGGCCGCTTCATCCTCGCCGCGGTAGGTGCGATAGAGCTTGCCCAGAAAGTGCACCGACAGATCGGGAATATCCTCACGGCGCTCATTGAGCGACGGCAGACGGATGGATAGTTCGGACAGGCGGTGATAGAGGTCTTCGCGAAAGCGCCCGGCGGCGATCTCCTCCTGCAGGTTCTTGTTGGTGGCCGCCACCAGCAGCACGCGGCTGTAACGTTCCGTGTTCTCCCCCAGGCGCATGAAGCCGCCGTTGTCGAGGAAACGGAGCAACTGGACCTGGGTCTTGGGGTCGGCGTCGCCGATCTCGTCCAGAAAGACGATGCCCCCCATGGTCTCTTCCAGGATCCCGCGCCGGTCGCTGTAGGCCCCGGTAAAGGCGCCCTTCTTGTGGCCGAACAGCTCCGAATAGGTCAGATCACCGGCATAGGCGGCGATATTGCTCTTTTTGACCGGCAGCTCGCCGCCGGAGTTGATGTCCCGGCGGTAGAGCTCGTTGAGCTTGTTGTAGAGGTTGTTGAAGAAAAACTCCTTGCCCGACCCGGTCTGGCCGGTGATCAGGATCGAGGGGAGGCCGATGGTGGCCTCCTGGAGGATGTTGCGGGACCAGTAGATGATGCGGTTGAAGAGCGGCGGCGAGACGGTGTTGATGAAATCGACCACCTCCTGGGTTTTCGGGCTGTTGCCGATGATGTTGCCCAGCCGGTAGGAGGAGATGTGGGGGTCCTTGTAGGCCACGTCGGTGGTCAGGCGGTTGACCTCGCCCTGCAGGCGCTCGATGCGCTGCAGATCGGAGATGTGCCGGGCCGTCAAAGAGCCGATGATCTGCAGGATGCGGCGGTGTTCCTCGCGGAAGTAGTCGTGACGCAGGGAGTTGAGGCAGATCACGGCGATGACCTCATCGTCGCAGATCACCGGCACGGCGATCTCGCTCTTCAACAAATCGCTCATCGAACGGTGGAAGCCGCCCGCTTGCTGTTCCTCCTCGACCCGGGCAATGATCTTGGGTTGCTTGGTGGCGGCGACGTAGCCGGTCAGGCTGCGCTCCTCCGGGGCCAGATCTTCGGCACCGACCGGAAAGGGGGGGATGTATTTCTTCAGCCACTCCTTGTTCTTGGCGCCGATGATGACGCCCTGTTCGTCCTCCACCACCAGCCACCTGACCCCCTCGCGCTCGGCCACCACGGCGATGCTGCCGGTATCGGCACCGATCAATTCGGTGGCCTTGGAGAGGACCTTGGTCAGAAACGGCTGCAGACTCTCGGTGCTCTCGTTCAGCAGTTCCGTAATCTCGGACAGCACCCGGATCTCCAGGTGCTCGCCCCCCACCTCGCTGATCACCCGCTCAACCATCTCGGCATGGGTCTGGAGCAGCCCCATCTCAAAATCGCTGAAACGATACAAGTCACGGGAAAAATAATTGACTAGGCAGATCACCCGGCGGGTGGCCGGATTGTAACGGGGTACGACATACATGGAGCGCAGGGCCATGGATTCGGTCAAGGCCGGCTTTTGCAGGCTGTGCTGGGTCAGATCGGCGATATACACAGGCGCCAGCATGCGCTCGTCGATAATGACCCCCTGGTCGTTGACATAGCGGGAGAGCAGCGAGCTCCCCTTCTGCAGGCCGATGGTCCCCTGCTGGTCGTAGAGGGCCTTAAGCCCCTCATCCTCGGAGTAGCTGGCCAGGATCTCCAACTCGCCGGCGGCGTCTCCGGGATGGACCGGGACGAGCACCGATGCCAAGGAGAGTTTTTCAATCAGCCTGACCGCCGACGCCACCATCATCCCGGCCACCTCGCGCGCCTTGAGTTCCTCCAGGCGTCGGGCCAGTTGAACCTGCTGGTGATAGATGCGCGCCTGATCGAGCCGCTCGGCGACAAAACCGGAAAAATCGGCCAGCAGGGATTTACCCTTGGCGCTGATGCCCCGGTTCCCCGGATTGTTGTCGATGCAGAGCACACCGATGGATTTGCCCAGGCTGACCAGCGGCATGATATAGCTGTCACGCAGCTCGAACTGCTCCGCAAAACGGCTGTCGGGTGAGTCGGCCTGCGCGGTGGCGCCCCTGAAGTCGACCGGATACTGGCTGACGAAGACTCTTGAAACAACGCATTCGGTGGAAATGATCGGAAAACTCTGCTGACGGATTTCCTCCGCCAGCTCGCCGCTGGCATGGACGCAGGAGAGCACCCCGCGGGTCAGGTCTTCCAGATAGATGCGCACCCGGGCGCTGCCGGAGAGCAGTTGGGCGCCCTCGCTCAGCGCATAGAGCAGCTCGCCCTGATTCTCTTTGCCATAGGTGGCAACCTTGGTGCGCAGGATGGTGATACGGGGATCGTGTGGCATGACAGGCACCCATGTGTAGTTTTTTTACACAGAAGTGTAGCCTGTGGGAAGGGCGGGTGTCAATGGGAAGGCTGTACTCTAACTCAGTCCCTTGCGGATCTGGTACAGATCGCCCATGTCCAGGTCGTTTTTCTCGTAGTACTCCCGCTCCAGTTCCTCCACATAGAAACGGTCAAGTCCCGAATTTTGCAGGAAGTCCTCACGCAGCCCCACATTGCGCTCGGCAACGATCGTCGGCAGCAGGGAGTGCAGGTACATGGCCTCTTTCTTGATGGTAAAGATGGTTTCGTTGAAGAGATGGGCGGGGATCTCGTCCTTGATGCGCTTTTTGGTTCTGAGCTCTTCGCTGACCTCGCGGCGCAGCGCCTCCTGGTCGGCCTTGGTACTGAACTTGGAGTAGAAATTACGGATCCGGTCGCGGACGTGCTCCAGCAGGATGATCGAGATACGCTCCTCCTGATCGATGGCCACCAGCTGTTCGGTCAAGAGTTCGATGGAGCCGGTTTGATTCTCGATGGCCGCCAGGCCATCCAAGAGCGTCTTGACCTTGCGGCGGCCGAAGCGCCCCAGATAGGCGTTGGCGAAGAGCTCCCGAATAAACAGCTCCACAAAACAGCCCTCCCTGAGGTTGTTGAAGGCGGCGCGGTGTTCGAGCAGGCCGCTGAGCATCTCGTCGGTGACCCGCACATTCTCCATGAAGGCCAGCTGGCTGACCAGGTTGGAAACACTGTCAAAGCGGTCCAGATAGGTAATCACATAGGAGAAACCATCCAACAGGGATGGGTCGGCGCCGTCGCGGATCTTTTCGTCGCACTCCTTGCTGGCATCCAGCATCAACTGATCGAAGGAATGGTCACGGTTTTCCATGGCCTTTTTCTTGGACTTGACCAGGACCAGCATATCCTCGCGGTCGATCAGGCTCTCGATGTTCTTCTCGCGCAGAAAGATTCCCTCCAGCACCTGGCGGGTAGCGGCGATATAGTCCTGCTCCACCCGGCTGACCAGATTGCGCCCCTTTTTGAGCATCTCGTCCAGGGTGTAGAACAGGGCCCCCGGGATCTTGTTGCGTACGGAAAGGGTCTTCAGCCTCGTCAGGCGGGCATTGTCGATGTGGCTGATCTCCCCCTTGCTGTTGCAGGCCAGCAGGATGTGGCGATACTCGTCCACGATGCGCTTGTTGGAGGGATGACGGTACATGACGTCGATCCGCATGCGCTCCTGCTGGTAACGATCGATCTGATAGCGCGCGGCCAGATGCGTCAAGCGGCTGTAATCCTCGTCGCCGATCTTCTTGTTGCGGAAATAGAGCTGCCGGAACAGGTCGCGATACTCCCGGTGATAACGGTTGATCAGCTTGATCACGAAGAGCTGGGCCTCCTCGTCCCCGAAGAGCGGAAAGATCTCGGAAATCAGTACGTCATCGCGCTCCTCGCCGACCGCGGCAGAGCGCTTGATGACCTTGCCGATACACTTGACCAGCTCCTCCTGCTGGTTCTTGAGGTTACGGGAGAGCTGGTTGGAATGGACGAAGAAGAAGTAGTTGCAGACCGCATTGCCCTCGAAAAAGATGTTCTCGAAGCTCTCGCTGCCCGAGGTGCGCTCGCTGAAGGAGACCGTTCCGTTTGTTTCATCGGCCCGGGCGCCGTACATGACCAGTCGGTTGACGATTTCCGGTTTGACCAGGTCCGAGGAGGGCTGATCCACGCCGAACATGTACTCGCAGAAATAGCCGCCATTACCCTGGTAGCTGATCCCTTCCGGGGTGATGATGAAATCGTTGCCCGGGGAGAAGATCCGCAGCTGCCCCTCCTCCTGGACGATGTTGAAAAAATAGCGCTGGTAGGCCTCGGTGCCCACCACCATGGCGAAGTACTCGATCTGCTCGCTGCTCTGTCCATGGAGCCGGATATCTCTATGCATCGTTTCCCCCTGCCGTACTGCGGGCGGTGTGGATATCACATGTCATCCCGTCCCAGGCGAACTCGTATCCCGCCGGCAACCCGCCGCCATCGGCAAAGAGCACGTCGTGGGAGAGATGGGTAAGGATGGTTCGCGCCGCTTTCAAGGGTAGCGTCGCGGCAATGGCCTCTGCGATGTTGAAATGGAAGGGATGCGGATTCCAGCGCAGACCGTCGATGATCAGAAGATCCAGCCCGTGCAAAAGTTCAAGCGAGGCGGCGGGGATCCGGTTGCAATCGCTCAGGTAGGCGACGTTGCCGATACGGAATCCCAGGGCCTGGGTCAGACCGTGCTGGAGCGGCACCGGAATGACCGTCAGCCCGAACAGCTCGAAGGGCCCGTCAACCGCCGTCGCTTGCAGCAAAGGGCTGTAGCCGGAGCCGTCGAACTCATGGAAGATGTATTTGAATCCGGTAAGAAGGGCGTCGAGGGTCGTGGAGGAGGCGAAACAGGGGACCACCTCCCGATGCAGAAAATGGAAACCGCGCAGGTCATCGATACCGTTGACATGATCGGCATGGGCATGGGTGAAAAGCACCGCATCGATGCGCTCGACACCTTCGCGCAAGACCTGAAAACGCAGGTCCGGCGAGGCATCGATCAGGATGTTGCGTCCGTTGTAACGCAGGAGCAGGGAGGCCCGCGTCCGTTTGTCCTTCGGATCATCCGAAGAGCAGACCCGGCAACTGCACCCCACCATCGGAACCCCGGTGGATGTCCCACTCCCCAAAATGGTAACCTTCATCGCGCGCCTTTCCTGTTTTGAAGGTTTAATTAATATCAGAATCCCGCAAGGCAGGCAAGGCGGTTTTCCGGCTGAAAAATGGAACGGCCCGGAAGAATCGATACTCTTCCGGGCCGTAGACATCAGCTCAGGGAGGGATCTAAGGCCTGATTAGCAGACGCTCGACGATCAACTTGCCGTTGCGAGCATTCAAGCGCCCCTGCATGGCGGTGTAGCCGGCATTTGTGCTGAACCCGGCGTCATAGCCGCCCTTTATAGTGAGTTTACTGATATCCGACCGTGTCATGTCCAGTCCGCCGGTCAGCAGGTCCGGATTGATCCTGAGCATGAGGGTGTCGCCGGTTTGCACCGTGACATCGTTGTAGGCAGCCTGCAGCAAGTTGCTGGTCTGGGCGGTGCGCAGGTTTTTGATCAGCGGGGCAAGAGTGAACGTAGCTGTTAAGTTTTTGTCTGCATTCATCGCAACAAGGCACGCTCCGGTGCCGAGACAAGCGCTCCAGCCCCCTAAAACAGAATAGATACCAGGCGATGCCGCAAAGGTGACATTTGTTCCGGCAGGGAACAATGCTGTCGGACACGTCCCTGAAGATGAACAGTGGATTCCTGTATTGCTATCGATGCTGCCGGTGCCGTCTCCGGCAAAACTGATCCGAAGTGTCGGCTGGGCGTTTGTGGAGCAATTGGCCGGCGTGCCGTTGAACATACCGCTGCAGGTCCAGTCCCAGGGGGAAGTGCTGCCATTGACCAGTGATGGGTTGCCGATGGAACAGAGCCCTGTCGCCGGTTTGCTGGTCGAAAAGACCCCGCTGGTCGGCCCGCAGGCCCCGTTGATTGGTGCGATTACGAAATTGGCTGTGATGTTCAGGTCGCCGGTGACCGTACTGATGGTCAGCGGGTTGTTCGTCGTTGTCACAAAGCCGTTATCGCCGGTCCAATTGACAAACTGATAGCCGGGATCGGGAACCGCCTGCACCGGCGATGTTGCGCCACCATCCAGGATATACTGGCTGCTGCTGTCGGACAGGGTGCCCCCAAGACCGGCGCTGAAGCTGACACTGTGAGTGTTGATGGAGATAAGTTTGGCCACGCTCGGTATGCCGTTGACAACAACTGTGACCCGGTAATGTCCGGATGGGAGCCCGGAAAGCGGCGCGGAGAAGAATACTGCATCCGACCACTGCCAGTTCGAGGCAGGCAGTACATAAAAAATCTGTTGGTTGTCAACACGTTGCAACATCACCAGCGGATAGCCGCTGGAGGAGCTTGCCGAGGTGCCCGAAGAGGCCTCCGAGTCACCCCGGAAACCACTACCGGTCAGCACCAGCTGGATCGGAGCCGTGGCCGACACCGTCGCGCTGCTGATGATCGGACGGCGGGCATCGCTGAAGCCCAGCCCGGGGTCGAAGGCTTCACAGACCGTATACGGGGGAGGGCCTCCGCCAGCCCCTTCGGAGAGGACCTTGCCGCTCAGTAGCAGAGTCATGGTATGGTTGTTACCCGGGAAGGTCATATTGGCCGCCTGTGACCAACTGTTGCTGGCGGGGTCATACTGTTCAGCGGAGGACAGTGCCGTGGATGCGCCACCCGTCGCCAGCACCTTGCCGTTGGGAAGCAAAGCCGCTGCGTGGTAGTACTTGGGTGTCGTCATACTGCCGGCCGCTGACCAGGTATTGGTGGCCGGATCGAAAAGCTCCGCATTGGCCACCGTCCCGGTATTGAAGCCCCCCGCCACCAATACTTTGCCGTTTGGCAGCAGGGTAGCGCTGTGGTTGGCACGGGTAGTCGCCATATCCCCCACGTTCGTCCAGCTGTTGCTGACCGGATCATACAGTTCGGCTGACTTGATCGGTTGTCCGGAGGAATCGCTTCCACCCGCTATCAACACCTTGCCGTTGCCCAGCAGTGTGGCACTGTGGTCATATCGGGCAGTCGCCATGCTTGCCACATTTCCCCATTTATTTGCGGCCGGATCATACAGCTCTGCGGATGCAGTGAACACCCCGCCGCCATTGTAGCTTTTTCCTCCCGTCACCAGCACCTTGCCGTTGGGCAACAGGGTCGCACGATGGTTTGAACGGCTGATTAACAAACCACCAGCTGCCGACCACCCGGTGCCGGAGTTATACAGATCCACATTGTGCTGCTGATAGACGCCATCGCTTCCGCCGACAACCAGGACGTTCCCATTGGGAAGCAGTGTCGCGCTGTGATACACACGCACTGTCGACATATTCCCGGCCGAAGACCAGCTGTTGGTCGCTGCATTATACAGCTCCGCTGATTTATAATACTGCGACGGCCCCTGCCCCCCGGTCACCAGCACGTTGCCATTGGGAAGCAGTGTTGCGGTCGATTTGCTGTGATCTACTGACAGGTTGCCTGCCGCCGACCAGCTGCCGGCAGCCGGATCATACGACTCTGCCAATTTGGCCGCAGAGCCGCCGACTACAACTACCCTGCCATCGGACAGCAGCGTTGCCGTGTGACTGACCCGACCGACTGACATATTTCCGAGTAACGCCCAACTGTTGGCAGTTGGATCGTACAGTTCGGCAGTTGCATTGTTTATCTGATTGAGCCCAGCTGTGGTTGATCCACCCACTACCAACAGCTTGCCGTTGGGTAACAGCGACGCGCTGTGCCCCATGCGGTCGCTACCCATAACACCAGCGCTTGACCAACTATTGCCGACCGGATCGTACAGCTCGGTTGCCGCTGTCTGGTTGTTACCGCCGACAACCAGTACCTTTCCGTTAGCCAGCAGCGTAGCGCTATGCTGCATCCGCATAACAACCATACTTCCCGCCGCTGACCACAGGTTTGTGGCCGGATCGTACAGCTCAGCAGAGGTTAGCTGCGAGCTTCCGAAGCCTCCCGCCACAAGCACCTTGCCATTTTGAAGGAGGACCGCCGTGTGCCTGGTTCGTCCAGACGCCATCGCGGCAGCTGTTGACCAGCTGTTCAAGACTGGGTCATAGATCTCGACCGCATTGGAACTCTGGACGCCGTTACTGCCACCCGCAATCAGAACTTTGCCGCCATTCAGCAACGTCGCCGTATGGCCTGAATGGGCGGTTGGCATGTTTGCGACTGCTGACCAGTTGTTGCTGACCGGATCATACAGCTCGGCGGAGGCCAGTGGACCGCTGCCGTTGGATCCGCCTGCCACCAGCAGGTTACCGTTTGGCAGCACAACAGCCGTGTGCTGTGCCCGTGCAGAAGCCATTGTTCCGGCACTCGTCCAGAGATTGGTTGCCGGGTCGTAAAGTTCTGCCGTGGCCAGGTAATTGCCGAGTGCATCCGATCCACCAACCACCAGCAGCTTGCCGTTCTGCAGCAGGGTGGTGGTGTGCCCACTCCTTTCGGTTGTCATGGCCGCCAACGGCGCAAAAACCAGCTTGTTGGCCGAGCAGCCGGGGCTTACACCACCGTAGCTGCCATCGCAGGTCCAGTTCCAGGGGCCTGTACCGGTCACGGCAGAAGCTGTACCGGATAAGCAGAGATTAACCGGTGTGGCCGGAATGGTGGCGGCATTGTCCGCCCCGCAGACTCCGTCAACGGTAGCGTGAAAGCTGATTTGGGCGCTGGCCGTCAGGGTTCCTGTTGCTGGCAAAGTATACAGAATGGGATTGTCTGGAAAACTTACCACCCCGTTCATGGTCCACGAGTCCAGCACCCAGTTGGCGCTGCTGGGTATGAAAGCGATTGAATTTTGGTAGCTGGGCGGGTATGCGGCCAGGCAGGTATTGCCTACATCCCCACAGATGATCCCTGAATCACGAGTGGAGATAATCGTACCGCTGCCTTCAGGCGGTGGCGTAACAATCAGATTGGCCGGGACGAAATTGGCCACGTAATCGTGGGAGGCGGTTACATTCGCTACGGACAGGGTTTGCGAGGTACTGACAACGGTCGCCCCTTCGGTCCAGTTTGTGAATATCCAGTTCATCCCTACCCCAACAACAACGTCGGTAGCGTTCCCGTTGTAGGGCAATTGCTGGCTGGTGTTGCCGCCCAACACACCATAGCCGTTGACTGTATAGGTCAGCAGATAGTTTCTGGCGGCGCTGCAGGTCGGGCTTACCACACCGCCGTAACTGCCGTTGCAGACCCAGGACCAGTTCGTGGTGCTATTGTTCATGACGCCGGACCATGCTCCCGATGAGCAGAGATTGGTGACCGGGGTAGTTACAAAGGTATCGCTGATCGCGGTGCCGCAGACGCCGTTTTCCGTTGGATGGTAGTCAAATGTTGCAGTACCTGTGAGTGTGCCGGGTGGCATGCTACTGGTGAGAGGATTGACGCTAGTCGTTCCGATGCCGGTGAGGTTCCAGGAGTTAAAGGTGTAGTTGACGCTGGTGCGGGTGGCAGTCAGCGTGACAGAAGTTCCGGCGCTGATAGTGGCAATACAAGAGGATCCGCCATCGCCGCAGTTTATCCCGCCCACGTTAGAGGTAACCGTGCCGCCCGTCGGCTTGGGTGAGATGATCAGGTTGGCGGCGACAAAATTGGCAACATAACTATGAGAAGCCGATACCAGGAAACCTGGCAGCGTTGGGGAGGTTGAAACAATAGCGCCATTTTCTGTCCAGTTGGAGAAAAGATAGTTGGTATCGGGGACAGCAGTCACGGACGTGGCTGTGCCACCGTATGCCAACTGCTGGCTGGCGCTGCCGCTCACTGTTCCGCCACTTCCTGCGCTGTACGTCAGCAGGTAGTTTCTGGTGGCACTACAGGCTGGAGCCGACCCATTATAATCTCCGTTGCAGTTCCAGTTCCAGGTTGTGGGTCCTCCGGTTACCGCAGTTGACGTACCTGCCGAGCAGAGGTTGGTAGACGGGGCGCTTACAAACGTCCCGTTACTATCAGTCCCGCAACTGCCGGGAACCGGGGCATGATAGGTGAAGTTGGCGGTTACATCGATCGCAGTTACACCCGTAGTTGGTTTAAAAGAATGTGGGTTGTCAAACAGGGTTGGTGTCGATACACCATTTACCGTCGCAGCCCAAGAATTAAACGTGTAATTTATGGTCGAAGTTGCCTGAAGCGTTACGGTTGTTCCGGTGGTAATGGTTGATGCACAGGCTGCACCACCATTGCCGCAGTTGATTCCACCGAGATCAAGAGAATTGATTGATGTAGTACCGGGAGGAGCGGTAACGGTCAATCTCACATTTGCCGCCAAACAATTTGTGCCCGAGAAAAAGACCGCCACAAGCAGTGTCGATAGAATTATTTTCCAGTCAGCATCAACATGAGGAATCTGCTTTTTCATAGCAAGCACCTTTGTCAAGAATTGTTTTAAAAGCTGCATAATTTAATGCATATTATAAAACACTGGTTCCGTCAACAGGAATAAATGAAGGGGTATCTATTGGACTAGCGCGCCATATCCACCATCAGGGCGATGTTCAGGGCGATGACCACCAGACCGACGATCCAGAGCACGGTCGCTCCGTAGGGGCGGTTGGCGTAGGCGCCCATGACATTTTTCGACGAGGTCAACAGGATCAGCGGGATGATCGTGAAGGGGAGTTGCAGGGAGAGGGCGATCTGGCTCCAGAGAATGCCCTTGAATGGATCGGAGAGCAGCATGATGGCCGCCAGGGCGCCGATCAGGGTGATCAGCAGGCCGGTGCGGGAGTGGGGATCGTTGATGTCGAAGGGTTCGATGAAGATGCCGGCAAAGACGCTACCGCCGGCCATGGCGGCGGTCACCGACGATGACAGACCGGCGAAGAGCAGGCCCAGGGCAAAGACAATCGCCGAGAGGTGGCCGAAAATCGGTTCCAGGGTCAAGGTCACCTGCGGCAGCTCCGTCACCACGATACCGCTTTTGTAGAAGACGGCCGCCGCCATGATGATCATGGCGCTGTTGATGGCCCAGCCGGCCCCCATGCCGGTCAGGGTATCGAGGAATTCGTACTTGAGCTGCTTGCGGATGGTGTCCTCGCCCTGCTGATTCCACTGGCGGCTTTGGATGACCTCGGAATGCAAAAAGATGTTGTGCGGCATGACTACCGCCCCCAGGACCCCCATGATCACCGCCAGCGAACCGACGGGAATATCGGGTTTCACCCAGCCGCTGAAGGTCTGCAGCCAGGAAACATCCGCCAGCCAGATCTCGAAGACAAAGGCCAGCCCGATCAGGGAGACGAAGCCCATGATCCAGCGTTCCAGGCGCTGATAGTTCTTGGAAAAGAGCATCCAGGCCGAGAACACGGCAGCCATCACGGCACCGACCGGAAGCGGCAGACCGCTCAGCATGTTCAGGCCGATGGCCGCCCCCAGCAGTTCGGCCAGAGCGGTGGAGACACAGGCCAGCATGGCGCTCCCCAGCATGATGAAGCGCAGCCAGGGTTTGAAATATTTCGAGGCCGCCTCGGAGAGGCACAGGCCGGTGACGATCCCCAGGTGGGCGGCATTGTGCTGGACAACGATCAGGATGATCGTCGAGAGGGTCACGACCCAGAGCAGCTTGTAGCCGAACTGGGAACCGGCGGCCACATTGGTGACCCAGTTGCCGGGGTCGATGAAGCCGACCGTCACGAAGAAGCCCGGCCCGATATAGCGGAAGAGTTCCAGCGATGACAGGCGCGAGGCCTGTTTACCTATGTGGGAGAGCCAGTTCATGGTGTGAATCATCCTCTAAAAAGCAGTTGTCCACGAAATACACTAAAATCACGAACAAAACCACCACAATAAGAAGCATCATGGGCTAATCTGTCCGCTGCAGCGAGTCCTGCTCCAAGACTCTAATTTTCGTGTTATTTCGTGTAGTTCGTGGACCTGAAATCCGTTTTTCGGATCATACCCGGAAGAGCGGGCATTGTCGAGGGTAGCCGGATGATACACTTTATGCGGAAAAAGACGGAGAGTGGCTCTATGATGCAGTTACCGCCTTATCCGGCTGAATGGTCATTTTCAATCCCATGCCATGAAGAATGGAAAACAGGTTTGACAGGGCCGGATTGCCACGGGGGGAAAGCATACGGTACAGGCTCTCTCTCTTGAGATGTGCCTTTTCAGCAACAACGGCCATGCCTCCCTCTGCCTCCGCGATATTGCGGAGCGCCAAAAGCAAGGCGTCTTTATCTTCCTCTTCGATGACGGCATTAAGGTATCCGGCGGCGTTTTCCGGGTCTTTAAGCCACTCAATATGTTCCTGATGATAATCGCCAGTTTTTCTTGCCATTACTATTCCTCCTTCTGTCGCTTCCAGTATGCTTTTGCAGTTTCAATATCCTTCTGCTGCGTTGACTTGTCGCCACCAATGAGCAGCAGCACAACACTCTTTCCGTTCATGGCGTAGTAGATGCGATATCCCGGTCCGTGGTCAACCTTCAATTCACTTACGCCTTCCCCTACCGGTTTTGCCGTCCCAAAATTGCCAAGTTCCACGCGGTCAAGGCGGGCGCGTATCCGGTATACTGCCACCTTGTCACGAAGCGAGTATAGCCACCCAAGAAAAGGGGCTTTGCCGTTATCGTCAAGGTAGTATTCAAGTCGGAAAGGGGTTTCAGTCATGGCAAATTGTAGATTATATGTTACAAAGTGTCAAGCGGGCTGGATGTAATCATTTACTGCGAAGGAAACAGTTAACATGAGTCAAATATCCGAAGTTCGCACTCCCAGACGGTTATCACCCGCCAGCCCGGCCGCTCCAGATCGGTCTTTGCCTGCCTATTCATTTTTATCGTCGGGTAGTTCTTTTGGCAGATAATTCTGTTTGCTGACGATGCTTCTGCCCAGCTCCTTTTCGGTTTCTCGGCGGGCCGTACCGGCTACGTTTCCGCCCCGTTTGGCCACCTTTTTGTTTTTCACGAAGGTATCCGGTTTTTCAGTCTGTGATATCTCGGTCGTAACCTTTTCGCCCAGCATGGTGAAGATCAGTTCCAGGTCGGTCATGTGATCGCGCAGGTTCTCGTTTTTCCGGGCAAGCCCTTTCAGTTCCTTGTGTTCTGAAGGGGTAATGCCGAACGTGGCCTTGGCGATTTCGGCGGTCAGGATACTGAAATCCCGCTCAGCAGTGATTCCCCGCTCCTTCCACTCATCGGTCAGGTTCTGACGGATGGCGATGCCCCGCAAGCGCTTGTCGATCCAGTCCTTGGGATAGCCTTTCTGCTCGTAGAGTTGCTTCATCCGATCCTGGGCAAGCTCGGGGTTTTCGATCTCCTGAATTCGCTCATAGCCCACCTGGGCCAGCCATTGCTTGAACGGCTCGGCCTTGGGAGAAGGGATGGATTGAATAATGCGGAACATTATTTTTGTATTTGCACAGTCTGTCCTGTATTTTTTCCCGTCAGATGCTTCGAGTTTCAGTCCGTGACAATTTGTCACGACCTCACTTCCTTCCAGATTAAGTCGTTGCTTCAACTTTCTCCAGTAGGCTCCGGCATCCGGGCTGCCAGTCAGCACTCCACAAACATCCACAACCGAGAAATACCATTCGTCGTTATGCCAAATTCTACGGATATATTTACTTTCAAAAACTGCCAGCTTGTTATGATCCATGGATAATTCCTGTTTTTGTTGGTTCATTTTCCTCAAATCGCCGCAACACTCTTCTCCACAAACGACGCATACCGGGCCGCCAGTTGATCCGGTGTCCGAAGTTCGCATTCCCAGACGATTATCACCCGCCAGCCCAGCCGCTCCAGATCGGTCTTTGCCTGCTCGATATATACCGCGGAACTGTTCCCGGCCGAGATGGTCAAAGGGAAAAGCCATGTTGCTGGTCTGGCCGTGGGGGATGATCCGCCGCCAGTAGAGGTTGAACAGTTCGTTCAGCCACAAGAAAGCTGGGAAGTATCCCATGTTTTTCTAGAAGTTCAGAAACTAGGCCCAGCAACCTTCCTACAAATTACCAGTCCTCGATACTTAGATTGAGCCCTTCTCGAACAATACGTTTTCCTAGTCGTGCTGCTAGACGTTCAGCAGACACAAAAATATTTTGCCTGATCTCTTTTTCAGATTCGCTATATTTCACTGTCATCCATTCAAGCTCTAGAATATCTCCGATTTGTGCCAGAGCTTCTAATGCTGTCCGGTTAGCGTTAGGGGCGGCAGAACATGCAACCTCTCGCAATAAAGAATGACACGGGGTATACATTGCTGTATCCATAGCTCTTATGCAGTTTTCGATTTGTAGAGACAAATCAAATCCTTTATCTTCATCATCAAGCGCACAGTACTCGTCCCATAATGCCCGAAGCAAGGCTTCAATTTCTTCGAAAGTCAGTACATATCCTAGTTCCTTTTGAATTTTTAAGGCCCTGCTCTTTTCTTGAAGCGAAATGTCCTGTTTTCGTTCAAGTACTTCGTCAATCCATTCAATGAATAGCTGGTAACTAGGGTGCTTTTGAGGATGGTCAAGAACACCTCCGCAGTCCAACGATGGAGCCATTTTATACGTAATGCCAGTCAGGAGGCACGAAAGAGCAGATATTGGAATGGTGTCGCGCTGTTGTAATTTTGCGATAGCCTTAATGCAACAAACCTCGCTAAAGTGGCTGGCATTGAAACACCAAATGTTAACTACCGCCTCGGAAACCTCATCCAGTTTATCAACTATCTCTGCCGCTGCGACCTCATCCCCTGTCATAGCAAGCAATAATTGGAGCTTAATTCGTCTTTCTCCTCCAGCGGCCTCCATTGCAGATCGTAATATCTCGTGCTGTTCTGCCAGAAGGCGGTCAAATTCAAACAGGTTCTTTGCAAGAGAGAAAAGAACTCGATCCTGTACCTCTGGTATTCCGGCGAGACCTATAAACTCATTGCGTGCACCGTCGATATTCCAAAAGAAATTATCAGCCATAAGTTGCTCCCAATACGTAATCGTACTGTCGGTAGCGCGTAATATTGGTGCCAACAACTGCATGGCTCTTGCCTCTATTGGTCGTTCGCCAAGCTGGAAACCCGCAAGCCTAATCAAGCTGGGTAGGTTTTCGTCTGTCGCTATTTCGCGCCATGCACCAGGCCGCAGTTCCGTTGGCGGCAAGTGGCTCATGAGCCTGGCAATGGATGCAATTTCATCAGCAGTTGTTTCGTTTGACCGAGCTCGTTCAACATACATACTAAGGGCATCATTTGCGATGCGATTAACAGCCTCCTGCCACCTATGTAACCAGCATTCATGCTGAAGATCTTTGCCCAAGAAACCTTTGAGCACTCTCTTGGTAAAAGCTGGATCATTTTTAGCAGACACAATTTCGGCACCACCAGAATGAAGCATCCGTCCACTTGCCAAAATTGCTTCTGCTTTGGAAGGGAGTTTATCTACAAAGCCATCAGCAAGAAGTAACCCAATGGTATCCATTATATTCCAGCTTTCGCTTGCCCAAGCATCAGCAAGACAATCACCAACTTCTGCCTTCAAGGTAGGGCTCAGTCGGGCACCATTGACAATACAGCGACCGATAAGCCGGAGTACGGTATGGAAAGCGTCATCCGGCAACTCCAACTGAGCTCGAACAATTTGTTCGGCATTCGGATGCATTTCTAAGCTGAATTGAATAGCCTGCGCCCAAGGGCGGCGTACGACATTTCTGAATCGCTCACCTACGTGGTCCGCTGGCTTACGCGCCAACCAGCATGCGGCCAAGTACTCTTGTACAATGGGGTAGGTGAATTGCAGTCGTATCCCTTTTCGCCGTAACAGGCCAAAACGAACTAAGTGCTCCAGGTAAACACCGGCCTGTCCACCAAAGCTGGAATTACGGAGTAACTGCTTTGCCTGCTGCTCGCCTAGACCGAGACTGACAGATTCAAGACCTTTGTATGCCAGATATTCTGCGGTTTCTCGCAGATCATCGATGCGTACGGACTGTGAATGGGTTGGTTTGTAACGCTCGGGTGCAAAAATAACGTTTAGATAGGTTTCCAAGAGGTCAGATCGGCTGCGCGGTAAATCGTCTTCCGGTTTGACGGTCGCCAAGACGAGCGCCAAGAATAACGGGATACGTAAAAGATGTGCTAAGTCAGGATGCCGCCACATGTGCTCACTCAAGCGTTCATGTGAAATTCGAGAACCACATGCTTGATATGCTTTTGCGAGCGCGACTACAAGAGTGTTGTCGAGGCGCTCAATATCAAGTCTCTGAGCATCAAGAGGTTGAGGCAATGCGCTGCCATCACGAACAGTCAATACCCATGCCGTTCTGGGAAAGCGAGCGCCAAAAAGGGCAACAGCTCTCGTCACACATGCACGATCTATATCTGTTAACTCATCCAGCCCATCGAAAAACAATACGGCACGGCCGCCTTCGCAGAGACGAGTCCAATCGAGAGCAACGTTATATTCGTTGTTTAGGCAACTATTTAAATAATCATGGATTGTCTGTTTTGACTCTGCTAAAGCGTCAAGCGAAACTATCGCAGGAACAAACACGGAATCAGAAGAAAGTCGATGAGTAAGGGCATGAAGAAGTGTTGTTTTCCCAAAGCCTGCAGAAGCATCGATTATAGTGCGTCGTGGCTCAGTGCGAGGGAAGGACTGTAATTCGACAATATTTCTAATTGTCTGTTGTCGCCAATAAAGGTCTTCTTCTTCAAAATCACGATGAAGGTTCTCACCAGATCGATCTTTGAGAGGAAGCCAAAGAAACATTTCCTCAATTGGGCCGGAAACCCCCGTCCCAGGCACGGAAAGCGTACCATACACCGTCTGTAAAGTAGTTCGATATTGATCTAACCCCCATTCAGGTGTGTCACGAACAGAAACTTTATGTTCTATCTGCAGACGATCTAATAAATCGGCTTGGTGAAAGGTCCCGCGTACCCTAGCATTACCACCCACCATATCGCGCAACAGGCTAAACAGGGTTTGAACGTCAACACTTGAAGGGGGGATAAAGTTGGGTACTAGCTCGTTTTCGAGCTGTTCTAAAGTTTGCACCCATACCTCTGTAGATGCAGCAATACGGTAGGCGTCCTCTTTGTTCTTGGTCGGTAATACGCCGATAATCTTCTGAATTATGGCATCTTGAGTACCAGATAAAGACGCCAACCATTCGTCAGAACTATTTTTACCGCGTGCACGCTGACATGCCTCACGAAGCGCGCCAACATCGTTAGACCAATTTCCAACTGCTAGTATCAAACGATCACAGTCAACTTTTAACGTTTGTAGTTGATTGTAAAAATCCTGCCATAATCCGCACCAAGCAGAGCCTGATGTTGAAATACTTTCCTTGGCCTGAATGAATGTTTTTGCTCCATCAGTATGCGTAACAACGCTATCGTCAACTACATCAGGGGCTTCGACCCTAACTGCAATAACAGACTCCGAAGAACTCCGGGGACGAGGATTTATCAGCCGTCCAAGGAACAAGGAGCTCCACGAATTTTGGTATAAAATTCCTGATTGTGTTGTAGGTCCGCCCGACTCAGGCATAATTGAATTCTCCTGCAAATGAGTGCTGCTGTAGTCATATAATTTTTATTATAAATTAAATAGTTATCCACCCAGCCGATCATCCTCAAACATCTCCACCAGCATCGAACAAGGCAATTATGAAGAACGAATTATGAATGCTGAAACACCTCTTCTCGGTGCATCTGCATAAATCCTACATCCGACGAAACAGCATCAACTCATCATGTGTCCAAGGTTTGCCTCGCGACATTCTATCCCCCAAAAAATCAAAAAGCCGCTCCACCGGCTCATACCGGTAAAGCGGCTTCTGTCATCGATCTAACACGATCCCACTCCATAACCAACCCCATAACATAGCCCTGAAAAACAGGATAGTGCGTTTACGAAATCATGAAAAAGATTTCTAACTTACTAAAGATCGCTCACCTTACGTTGGCAGCGACTCCCTGTCAACGGATCAGACCAACACACCCTTCACTCCCCATCAACCAGCTTTTCCTTCTCCAGAGTTCCCAGCTTGAGAACCCTCGGATCATCCGTCAACAGCTTCATCTGCTGGATTGCAATACCGTTCAGTTTCTGCAACCGCTGTGGTTGCGGCATCCCTTCATTGATGAACAGGGCATTCAGATTTTCGAGATTGGCAAGACAAACCAACTGGGTAACATTTGCATAATCCCGGACATTGCCCTTCTTGTCGGGATTGGCTTCCCGCCACTGTCTGGCGGTCTGACCGAAAAGAGCCATGTTCAGCACATCAGCCTCGGATGCGTAGACCAACATTGTCTGCTGATTTGTCAACTCCGGCGGGATCAGGTTCTCTTTGATGGCATCGGTGTGAATGCGATAGTTTATCTTGGCCAAATCCCTCTTTATATCCCATCCGAGCTGTTTCTGCTCTATATCCTTGAGCCGCTGAAACTCCATGATGAGATATATTTTGAATTCGGCGCTGATCCACATACCGAACTCAAAGGCAATATCCCTGTGAGCATACGTGCCGCCATATCTGCCCGCTGTTGCCTTGATGCCAATGGCATTTGTCTTTTCAACCCACTCTTTGACGCTGATCTTGTAACTGTTCAGGCCGGCCTGGCTTTTAATTGCGGCAAATTCGCCATAATTAAAAACCGGATTGTGGACTCTCTCCCAGATGCCAAGAAATTCAACAGTATTCCTGTTGCGCAGCCAGTCCGAAATAAAGAAGTCTCCATCCTTGGCTTTCAGCATGTCTGTCAGCGAGATGTAATCTTCCTGTTCAATCGTGAGAATGCGAATCTCTGTCCCGATAACACCAATTGTTTTAGGCATATTTTGTACCTCTTCACCCGCTCATACACGCATAGACGTTGATTTGTTTGCAGGAAAAAAACAAGGATATCGCCGGTGTGATGTTCATGTCTGCCCTCATTTGTGCAGTTCATCCATTCTCACTCCCCATCCGTCCCAAGCAACCCTTTTACATCGTTACCATCAAGCTCCAGAAACAGCGGTGTGCTCTTGGATTGCTTGCATCGCAATCTGTAGGGGCTTATCCCTTGTTTTTCCGGCTTCGTATCCTTACCGCGAATCCGGCTCATGTTCCAAGAACGCCTTTCCGGGGCGAGACTATCTGTCATTTCTCATTACTCATCTGTCAGCTTTCGCTTCCCCGGTGGCAGAAAATTCTCCCCCGTAACAACGCTTCTGCCGGTTTTATCCTCAAGATCCCGGCGAGCCTTGCGGGCGATACCGCCCCCCTTCTTCCCCGCAACCTTGTTCTCATCCATGCCGGTCGCATTCATGGTCTCGGCGATCTGGCGGGTCGAAAGTTCCGCCAGTGCGGTAAAAATCAGCTCCGCCTCGCTCATGTGATCGCGCAGGTTCTGACTTTTCAGCCCCTTGAGCGCCTTGTGCTCCTGTACCTTCACACCTGCCCATTCCCGGTGAATGATGTCGGTCAGGATGGCAAACTCTGATTCTTTCCTGATCTCGTGCTCTTTCCAGTAGTCGGTCAGCTTGTTGCGGGTTTCCTGCCCGGTCATCCGCTGCTGAATCCATTTTTCGCTTCTGCCGTGCTGCTGCCAGTACTCCCGGGCGCGGTCCAGCGATCGTGCAGGGTCGGCCATGTCCTGCATCCGCTCATAACCGACTTTGGCCAGCCAGAGCTTGATCGGTTCGGCCTTGGGGCTGGGAACGGACTGGATCAGGCGCAGCAGCACTTCGGAGCTGGCAACGTCGGTCAGGTATTTCTTCCCGTCAGCAGCTTCCAGTTTCAGTCGGTTACATTTTGTAACCGACTCGCTGCCTTCCTTGCTCAGCCTGTTTTTCAGCACTTTCCAGTAGTTTCTGGCCGCCTGAAAATCCGCCTGCTGCAATAAGGCCCGGATGATATCCACAACAGAGAAATACCAAGTCTCCGTTTTATCGTCATAGACCCTGCGGATGTCATAATCTTCAAATATCGCCGGTGTGATGTTCATGTCTGCCCTCACTTATGCAGTTCATCCATTCTCACTCCCCATCCGTCCCAAGCAACCCTTTTGCATCAACTCCAGAAACGGCAGCAAGCGGCGATGTGGGAGAGCCAGTTCATGGTGATGCATCATCCTATAAAAGCAGTTGTCCACGAAATACACTAAAATCACGAACGAAACCAACACAATAAGAAGCATCATGGGGTAATCTGTCCGCTGCAGTGATGTTCTGCTCTAACACTTTAATTTTCGTGTTATTTCGTGTAGTTCGTGGACCTGAAATCCGTTTTTCGGATCATACCTGGAAGAACGGGGATTGTCGAGGGTGGCGGGAGGTGAATCATGACAGGCGGATACGCCTTATGTGGAAAAGATGCCGAGTGGCCGATTTTATCAGTTCAGCCGTTTTCTGGCCCAGGCCGGGTTGCGACGACAATCAAGCACGGCATGGATCGATACCATGTTTTCCGCAATCTTGTAGTAAATTGCAAAAGGGAATCGCTTTGCCAGCATTCGGTGATAGGCACCGAAGAAAACAGGGTGAATGCCGGCATATATCAGCAGTGAATCAATCTCGGAGAACAGGGAGTCAATGAAGTATTCCCCCAGTCCGGCTTCCTGTTTCTCGTAGAAACGGGCACCGGCGATCAGGTCTTGTGAAGCGGCATCAAGGATGCGGATTTTCACGTGAGTGATTCCCTGATATTTTTCTTTGCCGTACTCCAATCCTCGTATGCTGCCTCACCGACAAGGATGTTCCGCTCACGTTCCGCGAGGACTTCGCTGTGCCAGTCCGGTGATTGGAGTTGATCCGCGTGCTGACAAAGATCATCCCACAGCACTTCCATGGTGCGTATCTTGTCTCCGATGGTCATCTGTTCCAGAGGAAGCGCTATATTCATACGTCACCCCGATCTCATGATTTCGTTCGCACCTACAACAGCTCTTACTCTGCCTGATTCAGACAATACCATACAATTGCTCAATATTCAGCGGGATTCACCACACCGACTATGTGGATTTTTTTACTTTGAATCCGTGACGGTGTAGCGCCAGAATGCCGGAGCGACACGCCTGACACCGCATGATTCAAATCCGACTGGCCTCGTTCTTATGGTAGACGTCGAAGAAGATCACGCTGTTATCCTTGACCTCATGGCAGAAGCCGCATTGTTCCTCCAGCTTGACCCCCTGCTTGCGGCAGAGTTCGCACCAGTGATAGATCAGGCGGTAATCGCGCCGGCCGACGTACTTCTTCAGCCGGCCATGGTACTCACCGTGCATCCAGCCGTCGGCGTCGGAGGGGTTATGCAGGAGACGTTCTATTACTCCGAGAATACGGGTATGGCCGGGTGGGTCGTGCTTTTCGATCTTGGCCATCTTGGCGCTAAAGGCGGGAGTGGGGAAATAGATGAACGGCGGCATGCTTCCCTCCTGACAAGTTTCCTCTATATTATCCTGAAAACGGCAGTTACTCACGCGGAGGCGCAGAGGTCGCGGAGAAATTCACTACGTTACGTCAACAACAACCTTCACCAATCAGGTAATAGTGGCTCCGATGTAATTATCTGGTTTTGCTCCGCGTTCTCCGCGTCTCCGTGTGCAACTGTTTTTTCTAGGATTATCCGATAGGGAAAACCGGTTCATGATGGTGGGGGGATTATTTGTCCTCGATATACTGCTGGGCATACCTGACGTAGTTGCCGGCCGATTTGCGCAGCCAGGCGATCTCATCAGGGGTCAGGTCGCGCTTGTACCTGGCCGGTGCGCCGACCCAGAGGGTGTGGGGGGGGATGATCGTGCCTTCGGTGACCAGCGCCCGGGCACCCACCAGGGCCCCTTCTCCGACCACGGCCTTGTCCATGACCATGGCCTGCATGCCGATGAAGCAGCCGTTTTCCAGGGTGCAGCCGTGCAGGGTGACGCTGTGGCCGATGGTGACGTCGTCGCCGATGATCAGCGGCGCGCCGGGATCGTCGGCGTGTTTCTTGTGGGTGACGTGCAGCATGGAGAGATCCTGCACATTGCTGCGGGCGCCGATGCGGATGTGGTTGACGTCTCCACGGGCCACGCAGTTGTACCAGATGCTGGACTGGGGTCCCATCTCCACATCGCCGATGATCACGGCCGTCTCGGCCACAAAGGCGCTTTCATCTATCTTGGGCTGCATCCCCTGAAATGATCGAATCATGCCATCTCTCCCCATATTCTGAAAAAACTTTATCCACGAAAAACACGAACGAAATAAGCGTGGTCCGGTTTGGTTTATGCTTACGTCCCGTAGGGACATAAATGATGATAGACGGGGAATTTATTCCCCGGTCATTCTGGCCATATATCATCGCGTCACGTACGTGACGTGGTGATATATGGCATTTCTTCCGGGGGATAAATCCCCCGGCTACATTCGTACGCCCCTAACGGGGCTTAACATCCTAGATGCAAAGCTCAAACCGGAAAACGCTGGAAGGAAATAAGAAAAAAAACGACCTCATGGTAAACCGAATATTTTTTCGTGTATTTCGTGTCGTTCGTGGACCCGAATGAGTTTAGCAGGTTTACTGTTCCGCTTTCAGTCCCCGGGCCATCAGCTCCGTTACCGCTGCCCGGGCCGGTTTGTTGTCATGCAGGATCTGGTAGGTCTTCTCCACGATCGGCATCTCGACTCCCAGCTTGCGGGCAAGATTGTAGACCGATTCGGCGCTCTTGACCCCCTCGGCCACCATGCGCATCTCGGCCAGGATATCGGCCAGGCGCATCCCCTGCCCCAGCTTGAAACCCACGGTGCGATTGCGGGACAGGTCGCCAGTGCAGGTCAGCACCAGGTCGCCCATACCGGCCAGACCGGCGAAGGTGGCGGCCTCGGCCCCCATGGCTTGCCCGAGACGGTTCATCTCGGCCAGACCGCGGGTAATCAGGGCGGCACGGGCGTTGTGCCCGAAGCCGAGACCATCGCAGATACCGGCGGCGATGGCGATGACGTTCTTGACGGCCCCGCCCAGCTCGACCCCGATCACATCCGTGTTGGTGTAGACCCGCAGACAGGGGCAACTGAAGGCCGCCTGCACGCGCCGGGCGGCGTCTGCATCCCGCGACGCGGCCACGATCAGCGACGGCAGCTCCAGAGCCACCTCCCGCGCAAAGGTCGGCCCGGAGAGGGCCACAAAGCACCCGGTCAGTTCAGCCGGCAGCAATTCCGAGCAGATCTGGGAGACGGTCAACAGGGTTTCCAGCTCGATCCCCTTGGAGGCGTTGGCAATGATCGCCCCCGCCTGGATATGGGGCAGCAGCTGTTTCAGTACGCCGCGCATGACCTGGACCGGGGTCACCAGCAGAACCATACCGCGACCGGCGGCAGCCTCTGCCAGGCTTACGCTGCTTTTCAGTCCGGGGTGCAGCTGTATACCGGGCAGGAACAGCGAATTGGTATGTGAGCCGTTGATTTCGGCCACCAGCTCCGCTTCATAGGCCCATAAACAGACGTCGTGTCCATTGGCGGCCAGACGGTTGGCCAGCGCCGTTCCCCAACTGCCGCCGCCGATTACGGCAATCCGCTCCCTGCTATTCTTCATCGTCATCATCGTAGCCTTCGTCAAGTCGCACATCATACCCTTCGGAAAGGGCTTGGCGAGCCGTATCAATACTGTCCAGCACCAACCGCCGGATAAAGGGGTGGCGCGCTTCGGGGAGAAAACCTCCCACCAGACTCAGGGCCGTGGCCAGGGCCAGTTGCACCGCCTCGACACCGCGGCCGGTCTGCTGCATATAGTCAGCGGTCAAAAGCAATCGTTTGATGATCTCCGCCCGCCGCGGAATGATCAATTCGTCACAGAAACGCGAGATTTCCTCTTCCAGGGCCTCGGCCGTCAGGCGCTCGGCGCTCCGGTCGCCTTCCAGGGCGATGAAACGATCGGCGGCATCATAGACCTCCGGTTCGGACAGGATCCACCCCTCCAGACAGGGGTCGCTGAGCAGCTCGTCGCTGCCGGTCACAAAACCGGGAATCTTTTCGACGATGCCATCCAGATGGGCCAGGCTGAAGCGGGGGATGTAGGCCTCCGGCTTGAGGGAGTCGGCGCGGAACAGGCGCATATCCACATAAAAATCGGGTGGCAGGTAAAAACCCTGTTCCCGGCTATGGTGCAGCGCGTCACACAGGATCGCCATGGCATAGGCCGGATCGGCCGGCTGCAGCAGCTCGCCGGCGCTGACATCCTTGAGCACATGCCCGTATTCCTTTTCGTCCCGCATACGATAGCTGATGGCATTCAGCAGGCCATCCGATTCTCCGGTCATAACCAGCATGCCAGCAAAGGCGCCTTCTTCGAGCTTCCAGGCAAACCAGAGCGAACGGGCGCCATAAAAATCGATCGGTCCGGCCAGCACATCGTGAAACGGCAGGGGCGTGGCAAAGATCTGGGGCAGCTCGGACGGCTCGCGAATCCCCATGAAGGAGAGGCGGCGGATGCTGCGGCGGATCAGTCCGGCGATATCTCCCTCGTGGCGGGGTTCCGCCCGTTCCAGCACGTTGAGGGCACAGCCGTTTTTGATCCTGCCCAGCGCCAAAATCGCCTCTTTGACGACCTCCGGCCTTTCAAAGGTGATCAGAATCTCCAAGAGGGCCACGGCGTCCGGTGTGCCGACTTCGGCCAGCCGATGGATCATGCGCTCACGATATTCGTCGGCCACATCCAGAAAGCTGTCGATGAACCTGACCAGGCCGCGCTCGCCGTCCAGCAGACACTCATCGATGAAGCCGTCCAGGGAGGCGGCGCCGTAGCCGGTCATGCCGGCAAAGGGGGGCGCGGTGACGTCGATGCCGCAGTCGTGGAGCAGGTCCAAAAGCGCCAGCTTGCCGTCTTCCTCCAGATCCTTGCGCTGCAGGGTGATCTTGACCAGCTGGTCCAGCCAGCCGGAGTCGTCGAAGAAATCCAGCATGCAGGTGTAGCGGTAGATGGCGGTGCCGTTCTGCTCGCGCCACAGCTTGCGCACCAGGGGCGTCAGCGCCCGCTTGCCCGCTTTTTGCAGGCGTTTGCCGATGCGCTCCATCTGCTCACCGGTCAGGTCGTCCCGCTTGAGGTAGTCCAACAGGCGCACGATGCGCCGCCGCTCGCGCAGGGTTTTATCTATCTTGAATGCTCTGGTCATATTTTTTACCACGGAGGTCACGGAGGAAAATCAGAGGAAAGGCCATACCTACATGGGTTACAATCCCTCGTATTTAGCTCCGTGAACCTCTGTGTCCTCGCTTGGAAGCGCCTACTGTTGGCCGTGGTGAAGGCCTTTCAGCAGTTAAACAACTTATTCATTCGTCTCTTCGGTGCCTTCCACATCGTCCAGCTCATCCTCTTCCTTCTCGGCCAGCTTGGCTACCGCCACCACCTTTTCCTTCTCTTCGGTGGTGATCAGCTTGACCCCCTGGGTGTTGCGGCCGATGACCGAGAACCCGGAGACCGGTACGCGCAGGATCTTGCCGTTGTCGGTGATGACCATCAGGTCGTTGTCATCGGCCACCTGCATGACGTTGACCACGTTGCCGTTGCGTTCGGTGGTCTTGATGGTGATGATCCCTTTGCCGCCGCGGCTCTGGTCACGGTACTCGTCCAGGTCGGTGCGCTTGCCGTACCCGTTCTCGCAGACGGTGAAGATGGTCGAACCGACCGCCGCGTTATCGACGATCTCCATGCCGATGACCTCATCCTTGGCCGAGAGCATCATGCCGCGCACACCACGGGTCACGCGACCCATGGGCCGGGCGTCATCCTCGTTGAAGCGGATGGCCTTGCCCTCGCGCGTGGCCAGGAAGACGTCCTTGGAGCCGTCGGTCAGGGCCACGGAAATCAGCTTGTCGCCATCGTCCAGCTTGACGGCGATGATACCGCCGGAGCGGACATTGGAGTATTCCACCAGCGGAGTTTTCTTGACCACACCCTTTTTGGTGGCCATGAAGAGGTAGGTGTTCTCGGTAAATTCCTTGACCGGCAGGATCGTGGTGATCTTCTCGTCCATGGCGACGTTGACCAGGTTGACCACCGCCTTGCCCTTGGTGGTGCGGCTTCCCTCGGGGATTTCGTAAACCTTGAGCCAGTACATGCGGCCGGCGTCGGTAAAGCAGAGCAGGTAGTCCTTGGTCGAGGCGATGAAGAGCTGCTCGACAAAATCCTCTTCCTTGGTCTTCATGCCGGTCTTGCCCTTGCCGCCGCGGCGCTGGGAACGGTAGAGGTCCACGGCACTGCGCTTGATATAGCCGGTGTGGGAGATGGTCACGACCATCTCTTCGTCCTCGATGGTATCCTCCAGGGAGATGTCGGCGGTTTTGTCGGCGATTTCGGAGCGGCGCTTGTCGCCGAACTTGTCGCGGATCTCGGTCAGCTCAGCCACGACGATCTTGAGGATTTCGGCGTCCGAGGCCAGGATCTCCCGCAAGCGGGCGATGAACTTGAGGATCTCTTCGTATTCGGCGATGATCTTGTCGCGCTCCAGACCGGTCAGGCGTTGCAGGCGCATCTCCAGGATGGCCTGGGCCTGGATCTCGGAGAGCTGGACCTGCCCCTCATACCCCTCCGGTCGCGGAAGATTCAGCAGCCGCAGGTGTTCGGGATCGGCAAAACGACCTTCCATCAGCCCCTGCTTGGCCTCGGGCGGTGTCTTGGATGCCCGGATCAGCTCGATGACCGCATCCAGCCAGTCCAAGGCGATCTTGAGACCTTCCAGGATATGGGCCCGGGCCAGGGCCTTCTTCAGCTCGAAGTTGGTGCGGCGGGTGACCACCTCGCAGCGGTGCTCCACGAAACAGTCCATCATCTCGCGCAGTGACAATACCCGCGGACGGTTGTGGACGATGGCCAGCATGATGATGCCGAAGGAGTTCTGCAGCTGGGTCTGCTTGTAGAGTTGGTTGAGCAGCACCTCGGCGTTTTCGTCGCGCTTGACCTCGATCACGACCCGCATCCCCTCGCGGTCGGACTCGTCGCGGATCTCGGTGATGCCCTCGATCTTCTTCTCCTTGACCAGTTCGGCGATCTTCTCGATCAGGCGGGCCTTGTTGACCTGGTAGGGGAGCTCGGTGATCACGATCGATTGGCGCTCGGACTTCTTGGCGGCCTCGATATGGGCCTTGGCACGAATCTGGATGATGCCGCGTCCGGTGGCGTAGGCGTCACGGATCCCCTGGCGGCCGTAGATGGTGGCGCCGGTGGGGAAATCCGGACCGGGCACCAAGGCCAGCAGCTCCTCGAAGGAAAGATTCGGGTTGTGAATGGTGGCGATGATCCCGTCGATCACCTCGGCCAGGTTGTGGGGCGGGATGTTGGTGGCCATGCCGACGGCGATACCGGTGGAACCGTTGACCAACAGGTTGGGGAACTTGGAGGGGAGTACCGTCGGCTCCAGCATCTCGTCGTTGTAGTTGGGGGCCATGTTGACGGTTTCTTTGTCCAGATCGGCCAACAGCTCGTGGGAAAGCTGGCGCAGACGGATCTCGGTATAACGCATGGCGGCCGGCGAGTCGCCGTCCACCGAACCGAAGTTACCCTGTCCGTCCACCAGCATATAGCGCAGCGAGAAGTCCTGGGCCATACGCACGATGGTATCGTAGGCGGCCGTATCGCCGTGGGGATGGTACTTACCGATGACATCACCGACAACACGGGCCGATTTCTTGTAGGGTTTATTGTAGTCGTTGCCCATGTCGTACATGGCGTACAGGCAGCGGCGATGGACCGGCTTGAGACCGTCGCGCACATCCGGCAGGGCGCGGCCGATGATAACCGACATGGCATAGTCCATGTAGGAGCGTTTCATCTCGTCTTCGATGTTGACGGAGACCTTGTTGGGCGAATTTTCGAGCATTGCTACCTCTTTTTACATTCGATGCTGGAGAGTTACGGCGAATGTTCCGAATGGGCTGGATATTTTAATAAAATAGTTCGAGAACATAGCACAAATCATGCGACAAGAAAACCTCTTTCGACGCCGGAGACGCTGCCGAACCGGGAAACGCCCCTGCCGGGGCAGTGCTGGTATCCCATAAAAAGCAGTGGTCCACGAAATACACGAAAATCACGGTACCTATTAACACAAAACCAAAACCATTTTTACAGGGATGAACAAAGATGGGCAGGATAAAACCGTTAAAAACAAGCGGCTGGGAGTTGGGGGTAAACGGGGTCTTGGCAGGCTCAGGGGAAGAGGGTCATGTTCATGTACTGCTCGGTGAGCATGTGCAGAATACTGCCGCTTGATTTCAAGGATGAGGTCATCAGGGCCAGATCCTGCTCATTGAAGAACTTCACCACATGACAAAAATGCACGACGTTCAATTTTTCTTCCATCTTCACGACAAAACGGAGTGCCTCCAATTCGGAGGGGGGAAGGTGCGCAGCACTCAGTGGAATCGCTTTCATTTTGTTGAGAATAGTGGCCGCTGCTTGCGCTGAAAGGTACACCTCACTGATCGCCTGCCCTTTAAGGCGCTTGGCCATCTTAAAGGTGTCCGCATGGTTGCATTTATCAATCGCCAGCACTCCCCACATCTGAGCCAACTCGCGATGTGCCTGATGGACCCCGGACAGATACTGGTAAAGCTCCTCGGCCCGTTTGTGAATGTGCTGGCAGGTATCCAGAACCTGCAGCATCTCCGCGGTCCATTGCATCTCTACGGGTGTCTGTGGAGGCTGTACCATCTCTTGCTCCGACTATCCATCTTCTCGGCCATGCCTGCCGGTGACCAACACCGGATCGCTACAAAATCAACACGTCTGAAAATGAAAAACGCCTCTGAAAATCAGAGGCGTTTTAGATCGGTTTCAAATCCTGCGGACGTTTGCGGCCTGGAGCCCTTTGGGTCCTTTGACTACCTCGAATTCCACATCATCCCCTTCTTGCAGGGATTTGAAGCCCTCACCGGTGATCGCTGAAAAATGGCAAAATACATCGTCACCACTTTCTTGTTCGAGAAACCCAAAACCCTTGGCATCGTTAAACCATTTTACTTTTCCCTTAACCATGTTGTACTCGCTCCTGACAGTTTGATTTTTGCCGGACAACAGCCCGCAGATTGCATAACCGTATCAACTTTGCTCCCATTGTCAAGCGCTGACACGAGATTACCGCCAGAGATCATTTACAAGCCCCATCGGGGTAGCTCAGCCAGCGATGTGATCCTCTGAATCCGCAGGCTGATCACTTTTGGCTTCGGCATAGCGAGCACGCACAAACGCGATGTGATCCCGCAACACGTAATACTGCTCGGAATAGGACAGGGGCACCTTCATCCTGTTCACCCCCGCCTCGACCTCATCCAGCTCCCGCAACAGACGCTGGCGCGCCTCCGGCCCTGTTTCCGCCAGCATGCTGCGTTCGAGGGCGATCAAAATCCCGTACCAGCGGTAAATGCGAGACCTGATCCGCCAGCTGTACAACGCCGGTGCCAGCTTCAGGCCGGGAATCAGCAAGACGATCACCGGCACGACCACCACCAGCAAACGGTCCATCAGGCTTGCCAACCAGAACGGCAGGCTGCGATAAAAGAAACCTTTGCCTGAACTGTAGTAACGCCGCGCATCGTCGCTGATGCGATATTCATGTTCCAGGGGCGCCGGGAACTCGCCGGCGCGGCGCATGAGGGCCGCCCCGCCATGCACCTCACGCGCCGCTTCGATCAGGAGATCGGACAAGGCCGGGTGAAGGTTCTCGCGGGCCAACAGTTCGACCGTCGGAGCGATGAGCTGGATATCCTGCCCTGGGACGTTTTTGCCAAAATCGATGGCCCCCATGGGGATAGTGAGCTTGTTGAGATAGGTAAAACGGCGCGTGTAGGCATCCGCCTGGGACAAACTCACCATCTGGACGCCGGGGGTCCAGAGCAGCGTGCGCATCATCTTGGGCGTGGCCGAATCCCCCATCAGGAATGCGGCGTCGATCTGCTTTCCGATCAACGCGTCCGCCGCCTCTTCCCCGCCCAGGTCAAGCAGTGTCGTGGCTCCTCCCGGTTCGATACCGTTGGCTTTCAGCAGAGTCAGGGCCAAAACCCGTGTGCCGCTCCCCTGCGGGCCGATTGCCAGCCTTTTGCCGGCCAGATCGGAAATCCGCTCCACGCTTCCTTTGGCGCGGCAGAACAGGGCCAGCGGCTCATGAAACATGCTGCCCAGCGAAACCAGCTCTGCCGACTTTTCACCTTTCGCCAGGCCACTCTGCACGAAGCCCACGTCAACCTGCACAGCCGGATTATTCAGCATGCGCAGGTTATCCAGCGAACCTTCCGAATCAAGAATCCGTAGCTTGACCCCGTTTCGGGCCAGGATCTTGCGGTACTTTTCGGCGGTAGTCCGGAAACTGCTGCCGTTCGGGCCACCGGCGATGGTGATCGTATCGGGAGGGGCGGGGCGAACAATCCAGTAGGCCGCGCCGATCACGATCGCGGTGAGCAGGATCAGCGGACCGACCGATACAGCCAGGTCGCGCGGAGAAATCCCGGTGAATCGCGCAAAAGGACGTAATTTTAAATAATTGGTTAGTTTACTCGGTTGAGTCGTCGATTCCCCCGGCCTTTTCATGATCTGCCCCCCAGACAATGCCAGCCGTCTTACGACGCCGCACCATAACATAGTGATTTCACCAATCAACCACTTCGGCTGTGCTACATTACCCGCAGTGGAAAGTCAAACCCTCACTTACCTGCGACAAACATTTCAGCTTTTACTCTTCAGGTGGAGATGGAACCACCTTCATCCACCCGTCAGGACATTGTCTCACATAGGGATAATATCCTTCCGGATTCCGGCAGTAGTACCAGTAACCGCTTGTCGCCGGTTGCTGGGGAGCCGGTTGCACATAGATCTCTTCCAGCGGCTCTTGGACTACCGGCGCCGGATAGGAGTAATAACGCGGTTGGGATAGTTCCCACAAACCAAGTCCAAATAATCCCAAACCCAGCGCAGGCCCCCACCCCCAGCCACCGTGACCACCTCCATGTGCCTGTGCCGGCATGGAACAGGCCATGAGCAGTGCGACAATCAGAACTGAAATTCGGATAAGCTTTTTCATAGCGGGCCTCTCTCTCAATCATACCGAGGATCACTGGATAATCAGGTGATCCACCACGAATTTTCCCTGGCTGATGGTAAGAACTCCCTGCAGTACACTGTACCCACTCTGATTGGAAAACGTTGTATCCCAACCTCCGCTGAGCGTCACGATCATGGCCTTGTCAACGCTAAGATTCTCGGTAAAAGGTATCCCTTGGGCCTTAATCACTGCGCCGGTCGCAGCAGCATCATAGGCCGACTGCAGCAAACCGTAGTAGACGTGCGGGGTCATTGAGTTCTGGACATAGGGATCCACGTCGAAGGTTGCCACCACGCTGATATTGGCGGTCACATTCGTATCGGTTCGGGCAGCGCTGAGCAGGCCATCGCTCCATGAGACAAAATGATACCCGTTACTGGCAACCGCCGTCACCTGGGATCCGCTCCCGCCCGAGTTCACGGTCTGCGATGTGATGCCGCTGATGGTGCCATTGCCAGCGGCGGAATACGTCAGTGTATAGGTTTTGACGGGTGCCAGCTCAGCCAGGAGGTTGGCTCCGTTGAATGAGCCCCATCCGGTGGCGTTGTCATAACCTGCGCCAGCTGAATAGTAGAGGTTTGTGCCCTGCGTGACGTCATGAAACTCAACTCCATATCCCTTACCCTTGGCGATAGAGTAGATCACGGGATTGGCAAACCCGAGTGGCGGGTTCCCGTTGGCTGAGCGCTGTTGGTTTACGCGCGCATTGAAAGCCGCCCAGAGGGGAGCGGCACAGCTCGTACCTCCAAAAACAGTCCAGCCCCCTCTGTAGTAAATCGAATAACCCGTATTCGGGTCACCGTTGAGCGAAACATCCGGCACGTTGCGCATGGTCGCCGACGACAGTGATTGAATCCCCTGTTGCCAGGCCGGAATACTCCACAGGGAGCTGACACCGCCGCCACCCGCCCCCCCGCTGATCGTGTTGTTGGAGTTCCAGGTCGTTTCGTAATTATAGCTTTTATCCGCGTTGAGCAAGAGCCGTGTTCCCCCCACGCCAACCATATACGGCTGGGAGGCCGGATCATCGACCGTCAGCGTAGAACCATTGTCATAGGCCCCGCTATCGCCCGAGGCAGCGTAGATCGACTGTCCCTGCGCCGCCATCTGTTGGAAGGCGGCATTCTCGCTGCTGATGACTGCTGCGCCGGATTGTCCTTCACTCAAGCCCCATGACGTACTAACCTGCTTGGCAAGGTTATCCGTAGCAATCCTGTTATAGGTGTCGACGACCCCGGTATCCGAGTTCGGCCCCTCGTAGACGATGATCCTGCTCGCACCCGGTGCAAGCGCTATTTGCAGCTCGATATCGAGTGTCACCTCGGAGGCCCCACTCCCCGCCTTGCCCGAAAAACCGTCGATCAGCACGTTCTGCAGCGGGATCGACGGCAGGCCGAAATAGCTCACATACCCGGTTACATCGCTGGCTCTGTAGCCGTCGAGCTCGAACAAGCCGAGCACTTGGCCGGCCCCATTGGCTGACACCCCATTCAGGTTGTAGGCTGAGAGGATGTCGCTCGGGCTCATGCCGCCACCGGGACCCGAGCCGGTCAGAGACGGCACACGCTGTGCCGGATCCGCCGCAGCTACAAAACGGCTGTGTGCATGACGGACGGCGGCGTTATCCAGACCAACCAAACCGACGATCCGGGATGCCGTGGCGGTCGGGACTTCAGGATCGGCGTCGGGGGCATAGATCTCCCGCCCCTGTGCTGTCTGGTAGCGCTGAAAATGGACGTTGAAGGCAGTTTCAAGCCCCCCCGCGGGTCCTGTTGCACCCAAAAGCAAACGGTTGGGATGGGTTTCCGAGATCGTCAGTCCCAGACTTCGCGCATAGTCGATCACCGCATCATAATCGGCCTGGGTGGGGCCAAACCTGTCCGTAAACTCCTCCGGCATCAGGTAGTGACCATACAGCGGATCAGCCGGATCGTAGATGCGTCTCAGCAGATCTTGCAAATCCGTCTGATTGCGGAGCGGCAATACAAAGCTTACCGGAATCTGAGTATCGCCGGGTAACCTGCCCAGCATTTTTGCGGAAGAAAGAGCCTTTGTGGGAACATGGCCAGGCAGTCTCACCGAGGGAGGCAGGGGTGCGGATAAAGCAGGACGTGCTGCCCCGCCCAGCACGAAACCCGCTACCAGCAAAATCACGGCCAACGCCTTGGAAATACGCATGTATTCTGACATAACACGTCACCTGGCACCCGATCATTTCTGATCAGATGGGGCCTTTTGAGTTTGACTTTTTCACTTATTCTTTGAGCACATCTAATTCTTAATTAAAATAGTACACTTGATAACTTTGCAATGCCAACAAGAATTTTGATGGGTAACCACCCGGAATATTCTTTAAATTTAACGTGTTGCGGGAGCAGTTCACAATGATCTGTCTTGAGGTATCTCTGCTGGTTCTTTGAGGAGAATGAACACGTGGTTCAGGTAGGCAAGGGCGTCGGCATGGATTCCTGCGGGGAGTTTTGATTCTCTGGGACCGTCAATATCTGCATAAAATGAAAGAGGGGCTAACCCGCAGGTTAACCCCTCTTCCGTTTTCCATATTCACTTCGAGTAACCGCAGCTGTTAGGGTCCCCTATAGCAACATTCCTAGGAGTTTGTCGGCCTGAGCCTAAAAGCACCTGTTTTTACCAAATAATAAAGCGGGTGAGCATTCGACGAGTTTTTTGCGGCCGCAGAATCGAAATTTGGAAGCCACTTTTCAAAAATCCCCGAAAGTCCGACAGGCGCTTAGATATCCAGATTGACCACGTTCAGGGCGTTGACTTCGATAAATTCACGACGCGGTTCGACCTGGTCACCCATCAGGATGGTGAAGATCTCGTCCGATTCGACCACATCCTCGATCTTGACCTGCAAAAGGACCCGGTTTTCCGGGTTCATGGTCGTCTCCCAGAGCTGTTCCGGGTTCATCTCACCGAGACCTTTGTAGCGCTGTATGCCCAGCCCTTTTTTGGCATTTTCGAGGAAGAAGTTGAGCAGATCCTGGTGGTTGGTGGTCTCGAAGAGTACCTTGCCCCCCTCCTGCTCGACAAAGGCGCGACCGTCGGCCATGGTCTCTACCACGCGGCGGTGGTTCTCCACCAGCAGTTCATACTCGTGGGTGGAGAGCACCGCGAGGACCTGGTGATCTATGATGGCGCGGATATTGCCGATGCGGAAGGTGATGCGATCCTCCTCGACCTGGTAATCGGAACCGGGGGAGAGGGCCTTCATGGCCTCCAGATACTGTGCCAAACCGGTCAACTCCTCAATGCCGGCCGGTACGTTGGAGCGAATGACGATCGAGAGCAGATCGCTGGTGATCCCTTTCTTGACGACCTTGTCGAAGATGGAGCGGTTCTCGATGAACTGCTTGATGACCGGGATAATCTGCGGGCCTCTGTAGACGCGATCACCCTTCTCCAGCTTGAGGGTCAGATCCTCGGCCCCCTCTTCCAAAAGGAAGGTCTGCATGGCGTGTTCATTGCGCAGGTACTGTTCCTTTTTGCCGCGCTTGACCTTGTAGAGCGGCGGCTGGGCGATGTAGAGGTGCCCGCGCTCGATCAGTTCGCGCATGTTGCGGTAGAAGAAGGTCAAAAGCAGGGTCAGGATGTGGGAACCATCCACGTCGGCGTCGGTCATGACGATGATGCGGTGGTAACGCAGCTTGGCGATGTCGAAGTCGTCCTTGCCGATGCCGGTCCCCAGGGCGGTTATCAGGGTCCGGATCTCCTGGGAGGCGATCATCTTGTCGAAGCGGGCCTTTTCCACGTTGAGGATCTTACCCTTGAGCGGCAGGATGGCCTGATTCTTACGGTCGCGTCCCTGTTTGGCCGAGCCACCGGCCGAGTCGCCCTCGACCAGGTACAGTTCGCAGAGGGCGGGATCCTTCTCCTGGCAGTCGGCCAGCTTGCCCGGCAGGCCACCCAGATCGAGGGCCCCCTTGCGGCGCACGGTTTCGCGGGCCTTGCGGGCCGCTTCACGGGCGCGGGCGGCGTCGATGGATTTTTCCAGGATGCGCTTGGCGACCTGGGGATTTTCCTCCAGGAATTGGGCCAGACGCTCGTTCATCAGGGATTCCACATAGCCCTTGACCTCGGAGTTGCCCAGTTTGGTCTTGGTCTGCCCCTCGAACTGCGGCTGGGGGATCTTGACCGAGATGACGCAGGTCAGTCCCTCACGCAGGTCGTCACCGGAAATGGAGACCTTTTCCTTCTTGAGCATCTCGTTGCTGGCCACATAGGTGTTCATGGTACGGGTCAGAGCCGCCTTGAAGCCGGCCAGATGGGTACCACCCTCGTGGGTGTTGATGTTGTTGGCGAAGGAGAAGATCTTCTCATCGTAAGAGTCGTTGTACTGCATGGAAACTTCAGTTTCAACCCCCCCCTTTTCCCCTTTGAAGTAGATCGGTTTGGGGTGCAGGGCGGTTTTGTTGCGGTTGAGGTACTCGACGAAGGAGTTGATGCCCCCCTCGTAATGAAATTCGTGGGACTTGCCCTCGACCCGCTCATCGCGGATCTCGATGCGCACACCGGCGTTGAGAAAGGCCATTTCACGCAGGCGCTGGGAAAGCACGTCAAAGGAAATCTCAGTGGTCTCGAAGATTTCCTCGTCCGGCATAAAGGTAACCTTGGTGCCGCGTTTCTTGGTCTCACCGACTATTGCCAGCGGGGCCTGGGGATCGCCACGACGATAGGACTGGCGAAAGACCTTGCCGTCACGGCGGATTTCCAGTTCCAGCCATTTGGAAAGGGCGTTGACGACCGACACGCCGACCCCGTGCAGACCACCGGAAACCTTGTAGGAGTCGTTGTCGAACTTGCCGCCGGCGTGCAGCACGGTCAGGACGACCTCGGCCGCCGAACGTCCTTCGCTGGGATGCATGTCGGTCGGGATGCCGCGGCCGTTGTCAACGACCGTGATCGATCCGTCCGTATTGATGGACACGGTGACATGGTCGCAATAACCGGCCAGGGCCTCGTCGATGGAGTTATCAACGATCTCGTAGACCAGATGGTGCAAACCCGCGCTGGAGGTGGAACCGATGTACATGGCCGGCCGTTTGCGAACAGCAGCCAACCCCTCAAGAACCTTGATGTTATCCGCTCCGTATTCCTCGGAGCCATGCGTCATATTTTCCTGTTCACTCATGTGTTTCGTTTCCCTCAGACGTCAGATTGCCGTTTTCCACGCGGAATACGGAACAGTGTGTTGCTGTGGCCATTATGGCCGGTGATGGTTCCGTTGTTGTTATAAAAACCTGGATCTCCCGTGAGGTGAGAAAATCCATCAGATTGCTGTTTCTCTGCGCATCCAGTTCCGAACTCATGTCATCAAGGAGCAGAATGGGTGCTTCACCAAAAATGGACTGGAGGTTCTCCATCTCGGCCATCTTGAGGGCCAGTACAAAGCTTTTCTGCTGCCCTTGGGAACCGAAGGCCTTGAGCGGCCGGTCATCCAGGCAGAAAGTCAGATCGTCCCGGTGTGGCCCGGCCGTGGTGGTACCGTAACGTTCATCGCTTTTGGCATGGCGTTCGAACAATTGCAACAACTCTTCACGGATAGCATCCCTGCCGGTTGCCTGCACCCCGTCGGGATGGTAGCTGATTCCGGCAGCTTCTTTGCCACCGGAAATCGTGGCGTAATGCTGCTGCAAACGGATAGCCAGCAGCTCAACATACTGCTGACGACGTTCAATAACTCCCGCTCCCGCTTCGGCCAATTTTTCAGTCCAGACATCCAGGCCTGTCCTATCGGGGCTCTTCAAGAGGTGATTACGCTGCTTGAGAATCCGGTGGTACTCATGCCAGCAGTGCAGATAGGCGATATCTCCGGTATAGACCGCCCGGTCCAGGTAGCGCCGTCTGGCCTCCGGTCCCGATTTGACCATCCCGGTATCATCGGGAGAAAAAACAACTGAGTTTAAACGACCGTGCAGATCCGATGCGCGCCGGATGGCTTTGCTGTCTATCTCTACCCGGCGGCCGGCTGTTTCCAGTGATAATCGGATCTGGCTGACCGTACCGCTCGATTCCACTTCCCCGCAGACTGCTGCTTGTGTCTGTCCGTGCCTGATGAACTCCGGCAGGCGTGAATTCCTGAAGGAACGGGGATTTCCCAACAGGAAAATCGCCTCCAGAAGATTTGTTTTTCCCTGGCCATTAAAGCCGTAAAACAGGTTAAAACGCCTGCCAGGCTCGATCCGGATCATCTCGATGTTGCGAAAACTGGACACCAGCAGCTGTTTGAGTCGCATCCGGTGACTGTTACAGCCTCATCGGCATAATCACGGCCAAAAAACTGTCCGATTGGCTTGGAACAATGATCGATGGTGAAAGTTCGTCCCTGAACTTCATATCAACCAGTTCCGTTTCGGCCACCGCCAGTACATCCAACAGATACCGGGCGTTGAAGCGTACTGAAATCGGCTCGCCATTATAGGTCACATCAATTTCTTCCCTGGCATCGCCCAGTTCCGGGTTGCTGGAGGAAATTTTTATGCTTGAGTCGGATATCTCCAGCATGATGCCTTTGAATTTCTCACTGGAAAGGATGGCCATCCTGCGAACCGAGTGGGTGAAATCTTCTTTGTTGACGGTGATGACCCTGTCGTTGGAAGTGGGAATAACCCGGTTGTAGTCGGGAAAATCTCCATCCACCAGGCGCATGACCATGTAGGAATCGCCACGCTTGATAACGGCACTGTTGTCCATGAATCCGAATAAGAGGTTTCCGCCTTCCTCTTCGGTGATCTTTTTCATCTCAAAGATACCCTTTTTGGGGAGGATGACACCTTTGAGCAGTTCCGGACCGGCCGAGCCTTTGAAAGCGCCATTGGAAATGGAGAGGCGGTGGCCGTCCGTGGCAACCATTTTCAGAATCTGTTCTCCGTTAGGAGCTACCTCAACCTTGGTAAATAGGCCGTTAAGATTGTATTTGGTTTCGTCATTACAGATGGCATAGAAGGTTTTCTCAATCATTCCTTTGAGGAGTGAGCTTTCGATTTCAAAGAGACTCTCTTCCTTCACCGCCGGAAAATACGGAAATTCTTCGGGAGAGAGCCCGACGATGTTGAATTGTACCTTGCCGCACTTGATCTCTACCCAGTCATTGTCTTTCGTTGAAAATGTGATTTTCTGGTTGGGGAGCTCCTTTACGATTTCGTAAAGTTTTTTAGCGCCAACGGTGATTTTGCCGGTAGATGCGACCTCTGCCGGATAGATACTTTTCATGCCGACTTCGAGATCGGTTGCCGTAACGTGTATTGAGGATTCCGTTGCTTCTATAAGAACGTTTGAAAGGATCGGCATGGAGGTCCGTTTTTCTACGATGCCTTGGATCTTTTGCAGCGACTTGAGGAATAGTTCCTTATCGATTATGAATTCCATGTGTCACTCCTTATAGAATTGGTTTTAAGGTTTTTAAAAGATTCTTGTTATTATAGGGCCTGTGAAAATGGTGATAACCTGTTAACGCATGTATTTTGAAAGTTTTTTCGGCTTTTGTTGGTGTTGATGATTCGGTTACGGAATGTCCGGTTATCAACAGGCATTGGGTTATCAACGTTTATCCACAGGGATACCAACAGAAATATCCTATTTAAGGAGGACATTCTTAATTTCTTCAATCATTCTAGCTAGTTTAGTATCATTTTTCAGGGCGGTATCAATTTTTTTGGCAGCGTAAATTACTGTTGAATGGTCTTTGCCGCCAAAACGCATACCAATATCCGGATAGGAAGCCTTGGTCATGTCACGGCAGATCCAAATGGCAATTTGCCGTGCTTGAACCAGGTTCTTGAGTCGTTTATCGGATTTGAGATCAGCAACCTTCAGACCGAAATGGTCCGCTGTTGCCTTCTGGATCAACTCGACCGTGATGTCCTTGCGGCGGTCTCCGAGAATGTCTTTTAAGTTTTCCCGGGCCATATCAAGGGTAATCGGCACATTTTGCAAGCTGCTGTATGCACCCAGCCTGATCAGCATCCCTTCCAGTTCCCGAATATTCTTGGTATCACTCGAAGCAAGAAAATAGGTGACATCATCGGGAAGGCGGATCTTGGTGATCTCCGATTTTTTCTTGAGAATTGCAATCTTGGTTTCCACATCCGGTGGTTGAATGTCCGCGATCAGGCCCCATTCGAAGCGTGATCGCAATCGCTCTTCAAGATCGGATATTTCCCGGGGGAATTTATCTGAGGTGATCACAATCTGCTTATGTGTATCGTAGAGAGCGTTGAAGGTGTGGAAAAACTCTTCCTGAGTGCCGACTTTTCCGGAAATAAATTGGATATCATCAACCAGCAGTACGTCGATCGTCCTGAAACGGGCCCGGAAATGCTCCATCTTCTTTTGACGGAGGGCGTTGACCATTTCATACATGAATTTTTCGGCCGAACAGTAGCATACATTCAGCTCGGGAGACGTGGTGCGGATGGTATGACCGATTGCATTGAGCAGGTGGCTTTTTCCAAGCCCTACTCCACCGTATATGAAGAGGGGATTGTAGGTATCGGCGGGGTTGTTTGCCACGGCCATTGCAGCCGCATGAGCAAACTGGTTGCCTGTCCCGCTCACGAAAAGGTCAAAGGTATATTTATGATTCAGGGGGGTGAATGAGATGTCCTGCTGATTGTTCTTTGCTTCGACCGGGTCGGGAAGCCCCTTGGTAATGATCTCTTCCGGTAAAAGAGACATGCTCTCGGATTCATTCTCATTGATAATGAATTCTATGGACATGTTTTTGCCGGAAGCAACCGAGAGTGCACTTGAGAGAACCGGCAGATAGTTATCTTCCAACCATTCCTTGAAAAATGACGTTGGAACGGATAGATAGACTGTATTACTCTCGACGCGGTTATAGCCGACCGGCTTGATCCAGGTTGCAAAATCCCGCTCAGAAAGAACTTTCGACAGGTTTTCAGTAGTTTTTTGCCAGATCTCTTGCATTTTTCAAATCACAGTTATTACGAGAAGACTACGGAGATGAAGGGAGGTTATCAACAGATGCATAACCGGGAAAAAAAACTTAACGAATCAGGTATGTTTGATGTCAATTATTGGTAATAAGCCTGAAAAGTTATCAACATTGTTTTCAACAACTGTTGATAACTTTATTGCCTGTTATTACAATGTGTTATGGCTAACTTTGCGGTGTTATTCATATAATTCAGGCGCTGAAGGTTATCAGACGTGGCATCTTTTTTCAAGGCAAATCAATTTGGCACCTTGGGTCGATTCATAATAAATACCTTGACAAAGTGTAGCCACTATGAGTAAAAACTCTTTTCCTGAATAAAAATTCCAGAGGTATAAGCTAATGAAAAGAACATTTCAGCCAAGCAACATTTCACGTAAAAGAACCCACGGCTTCCTGGTGAGAATGGCCAGCAAGAACGGCCGCCTCGTAATCAAGCGCAGAAGAGCAAAAGGTAGAAAAAACCTTTCCGTGCGCATTGCAACAAAGTAATCCGTTGGCATGGGGGACGCTTCCCGCTAACAATTCATATCCATCGACTGCCAGGTTACGGAAACGGTCTGAGTTTCTCAGGTTAAAAGATTCTGTCCAAAAGTATTCCTCCAGAGCTATTCTGGTCGTTTGGCAGGCGAATAACATCCCGCATGCGCGCCTTGGAGTTACAGTAAGCAAGAAAGTCGGCTGTGCTGTAACCCGCAACAGGATCAAGCGTTTCGTAAGGGAAATATTCAGAACTAACTGTTTGACGTTACCGGCAGTCGATTTGAATGTTATTGCTCGGAGTGGGTCTGCAAGCATTGATTTTCATGGCTTGAAGCAGGAACTCCTCAAAGCCTTCAGATGTATCGGCGTATCCCCATGCTCAAAAGAACTGCACTCCTAGTTATCAGGCTCTATCAGAAGATGCTGTCGCCGCTTCTGCCATCCGCTTGCCGTTTTTATCCCTCCTGTTCCGAGTATTCCCGAGATTCAATAACCAGGCATGGGTTTGTCAAGGGGGCATGGCTTACCCTGGTCAGGCTTTGCAAGTGCCATCCGTTTCATCCGGGTGGTTTTGATCCAGCACCTTAAATGAGAATAGAACTGGAGTCATAATGGAAAAACGTGCCTTTCTTGCGGTAGTTCTTTCGATTGTCGTTTTCTACGTATTTTCGATGGTTTTGGGACCTGATAAGAAACAGGTGACTCCTGTTTCAACGCAGAACGTGTCTCCTGTATCCACTCCTGCTGCTCAATCAACCCCTACCGTATCTCCGCTGGTACCTTCTTTGCCGCAAACGACTCCAGTTGCGGCGCAGGAGAAAGACGTCAGGGTCGAAACCGATCTCTATACGGCGGTCTTTTCCTCCCGTGGGGCGGCGTTGAAGAGCATGACCCTTAAAAAGTATCGTGAACAGAACAGCCCCAGCGCCAGCCAGGTTATTCTTGGAAGCAACGCAGACCCCGCCTTGTTGAACTTTTCAACCAGGGCAATCGGTTTCAATCTTTCCGCCAGTGCCAATTATGCGGCTGATGTCGACTCGCTGACTGTGTCCGGAAAAGAAAGTCGCCAGCTTGTCTTCAGTTATGTTTCAGGCCAGGGGTTTACTGTTCGTAAGATCTACAGTTTTGAGGCAGGTTCTTATGGCGTCAAGCTTGAAACACAGGTCTTGAACAACTCCGCGGCGCCGCTGGTCGGCACCATTCAGCAGGTGATGACCTACCCTTCTGAAGCAAAGGTGAAAGACAATCGTTTTGACACGGCTGGTTCCTATCTCTATTCAGATAATTCTCTGCATTCCGATAAGGCAAAAGACGTTGCTACTGCATCCAAAAGGTACGACAAGAATGTTCAGTGGGCCGGTTTTGCCGACAAGTATTTCCTGAGCTCCCTACTCGCTGATAAGAACAGCATCGCCTCGGTGGAGTTGAAAAAGAATGCCGCCGGCTTCCTGGAGTCGGTTGCCAGTTCTTCACAGCTTACCATCAACGCCGGACAGTCGGTCAGCGTGACCAATCGTCTGTTTGTTGGCCCGAAGGATATCGATATCCTCAAGGCTCAGGGTAATGAACTGGTCCAGTCCCTTGACTTGGGATGGTTTGCGGCCCTGTCCAAGCCCCTGTTGTATTCCCTCAAGTTCTTTTATGGCTATGTAGGCAACTACGGACTCGCCATTATTATCATCACCATCATCCTCAAGGCCTTGTTTTTCCCGCTGACCCACAAGAGCTACAAGTCCATGAAGGATATGCAGAAGATCCAGCCAAAGATGGCGGCTCTTAAAGAGAAATACAAGAATGATCGTGACGCCATGAACAAGGCGGTTATGGAGCTTTACCGCGAACATAAGGTCAACCCGATGGGTGGCTGCCTGCCGATGGTTGTACAAATTCCGGTTTTCTTCGCTCTTTACAAGGCGCTGATGTTTTCCATCGAGCTGCGTCACGCACCGTTTTTCTTCTGGGTTACCGACCTGGCTGACAAGGATCCCTACTACATTACGCCGGTGATCATGGGCATCAGTATGTTCGTACAGCAGAAGATGACACCTTCGCAGATGGACCCGATGCAGCAGAAGATGATGCTGGCGCTGCCGGTAGTGTTTACCTTCATGTTCATCAGCTTCCCTTCCGGGCTCGTTCTGTACTGGCTGGTAAATAATATACTGACTATTGGACAGCAGATGTATATCAACAAGTTGGTCAAGGACTAGGGTATGTATCTTGAGGACACCATAGCCGCCATAGCCACTCCGGTGGGGTGTGGCGGTATTGGTATCATCAGGGTCAGTGGGCCTGATGCTTCCAGTATTGCGGAGAAGGTCTTTATAAAGCAGGGAAACGGTGGCCTCGAAAGCCACCGTTTTTATTATGGCCGGATTATTGATCCCGTGGACGGCTCCCTGATTGACGAAGCAATGGGTGTGCTGATGCGTGCTCCGCGCTCCTATACCCGGGAAGATGTGCTGGAGCTGCATTGCCACGGTGGCTATTTGATCGTTCAGCGGGTGCTGGATGCCTGTCTTCGGGCAGGAGCCCGTCTTTCCGAGGCCGGCGAGTTTACCCGCAGGGCCTTTCTCAATGGCCGTATTGACCTTTGTCAGGCGGAATCGATCATCGACCTGATCAATAGCCGTACCGAGATGTCGCTGGCCTTTGCCCAACAGCAACGTGAAGGTGCGCTTTCCGTGCGACTCGGCGAAATTACGGGCTCCCTCCGGCACGCCCTGGCCCTGATCGAGGCATTTATAGATTTTCCGGAGGAAGACCTGGATGCAGCCACCCTGGGTCAGATAGAATCCTTGGTTCAGCGCAGTCGCGAGGGGCTTGCCGCCTTGCTGGATTCTTATGCCCATGGAAAGGTTATCCGCGATGGTATCTCCGTGCTTCTGGCCGGTAAACCCAATGTGGGCAAATCGAGCCTGCTGAATGCGCTGACCCTTGAGCAGCGTGCGATTGTTTCTCACATTCCCGGCACTACCCGCGACATCATCGAGGAAATCATCAACATCGACGGTTTGCCGGTCCGGATTATCGATTCGGCCGGTATCCGTGAATCACGCGATGAGATCGAACAGGAAGGCATCCGTCGTTCTCTCGAAAAACTGGCCCTGGCCGATCTGGTGCTGTTTTTGGTGGATGGTTCCGCCCCAATGGACGATCAGGACCGGGACCTGTTGCAGGCAATTGCCGGCAAACGCTTTATATCGGTTGTAAACAAGGGTGATCTGGCACATGTTCTGGATGCGGAGGAACTCCCCGGCGAAGCCCCCATCGTCCGCATATCCAGCAAGCAAGGCAGCGGTATTGAAGAGCTGCGTTCGGCCATATTCAACTGTTTTGTATCCGAGCAGGTTCTGACATCACGTGATCATGTGGCCGTAACATCTTCTCGCCACCGTGATATTCTCAACCGTGCGTTAGACGGGCTGGATGGTTTTTACGCGCAATTTAATGCGGGCGCTTCAGGAGAGCTACTCTCCATCGATCTGCGCCAGACCCTGACGGCAATCGGTGAAATTACCGGTGAAACAACGCCAGATGCGATTCTCGATATCATCTTCTCTTCGTTTTGTATTGGAAAGTAACCAGCATGTTTCACGTGAAACATAGGGACAGATATGCACAGTTACGACACGCTCTATGATGTAATCGTGGTCGGCGCCGGCCATGCCGGATGTGAGGCCGCCCTGGCGGCTGCCCGCATGGGTTGCCGCACCCTGATGCTGACCATCAACCTGGATGCCATTGCGCTCATGTCCTGTAATCCGGCCATCGGCGGTCTGGCCAAGGGGCACCTGGTCAGGGAGATTGACGCCCTGGGCGGGGAAATGGCCAAGAATATCGACGCAACCGGGATCCAGTTTCGCGTCCTGAACACCCGCAAGGGTCCGGCCGTGCGCGCCTCAAGGGCTCAGGCGGACAAGCAGCTGTATCGTCTGCGCATGAAGCGGGTGCTGGAACAGCAGGAGAATCTGTCGCTCAAGCAGGGAGAAGTAACGGCCCTGTACATGGAGGGAAGCGACCTGCGCGGTGTCGATACCCGCTCCGGTATCCGCTTTCTCGGCAAAACGGTGGTGATTACGACCGGTACATTCATGCGTGGTCTGATTCACATCGGCTTGACCCATTATCCGGGGGGGCGGGCCGGAGACCTCCCCTCTCTGGGCTTATCCGACCAACTCCGCGACTTCGGTTTCGAGGTCGGCCGTCTGAAGACCGGCACACCGGCACGGCTGGACTCCCGGACCATCGATTTCTCCCGTTTGGAGGCCCAATTCGGCGATGATCCGCCGCTCCCCTTTTCCTACAGCACCAGCTCGATCACCATGCCGCAGGTGCCGTGTCATATTGCCTATACCAATCCGCGTTCCCATGACATCATTCGCTCCGGTCTGGACCGGTCACCGCTCTATGCCGGCATCATTGAGGGCATAGGACCGCGCTACTGTCCCTCCATAGAAGACAAGGTGGTTCGGTTTCCCGAGAAGGATCGCCATCAGACCTTTATTGAACCGGAGGGTCTGGAAACGGTCGAGGTCTACCCCAGCGGCATGTCCACATCGCTGCCGATCGATATCCAGATCCCGTTCTACCGATCAATGGAGGGCTTGGAGCGAGTGGAGATCATGCGCCCTGCCTACGCGATTGAATATGATTACGTGGATCCGATCCAGTTGCATGCCTCGCTGGAGACAAAGCTGATCCGCAATCTGTATCATGCCGGCCAGATCAATGGCACATCCGGTTATGAAGAAGCGGCCGCTCAGGGGCTGATGGCTGGTATCAACGCCGCTCTGCGGGTTCAAGATCGTGAACCGCTGCTGCTCGGACGCAGTGAAGCCTATATTGGGGTGATGATCGACGACCTTGTCACACTCGGTACGAAAGAACCCTATCGTATGTTTACCTCGCGGGCCGAGTATCGACTGTTATTGCGCGAAGATAATGCGGATCTGCGTTTGCGGGAGAAAGGGCATGCCGTCGGTCTGTTGCCTGATTTCTTGTATTCCGCCTACCTTCGTAAGCTGGAGCTGATTGCAGCTGAACAACAGCGCATTGCAACAACGCGCTTGAGTATGAATGAACGGGAACAGGCCTATCTGGATGAACATGATCTGGGAGAGATCCAGAAAGGTACTTCACTCGAGCAGCTGCTGAAGCGCCCCGAAATTACCTACAACGAACTGGCCAAGTTTGACGATGTTTCACGTGAAACACGAACAGATGTGCGGGAACAGGTTGAAATACAGGTTAAATATCACGGCTATATCGAGCGGCAACTGGAACAGATTGAACGCGCCCGTGGAGTGGAAAATACCCGTTTGCCCGCTGAGCTGGATTATTCCGGCATCGCGGGGTTAACAACCGAGGTGCGCGAGAAGTTGAATAAATTCCGGCCCGATACCCTTGGTCAGGCGTCACGGATCCCGGGCGTTACACCGGCGGCAATCTCGGTTGTTTCGATTGCCCTGAAGGCGAGCGGTTGGAAGGCCTCCAATGGTGGCAAGTCATGATTCGTCCTGCGTTGGAACAAGGTTTGTTGGAAATGGGGCTGCAGCTCTCCGAAGAGCAGATTCGGTTGTTTGAACTGTTTAGTGATGAGCTGAAAAAATGGAATCGAAAGATCAACCTGACATCCATATGTAAAGATGCTGACATTGCGGTAAAGCATATCATCGATTCTCTCCTGCTTGCCAGACAGGTGAATGATGCGGATTACGTATTGGATATCGGTTCCGGGGCCGGCATCCCGGCAATTCCGTTGAAAATAACACACCCTGCCCAGCGCATCGTATCTGTCGACGCCGTGGGAAAGAAAATACTATTTCAACGGCATGCTGCCAGAGTGTTGGGTCTGAAAAATTTCGAAGCGCTGCACTGCAGGGTGGAAAATCTTCATGCTACCCATGCTGGTAGTTTTGACCTGATAACGTCGCGTGCCTTTTCGAGTCTGGAAATGTTTGTTGGGTTGGCGTCTCCCCTGCTCAAAAAGGGTGGTCGGATAATTGCCATGAAAGGTCCCCGGGTGGATAGTGAGTTTGTTCAGGCTGAAGAAGGATTGCGTCGACTGGGGTTTGAAATCAGTTCTGTTGACGCCTATTCCCTGCCAATGAACAAGGGAGAACGAACTTTGGCGACCATTATTGCCGCAAATGCCCGTGGATAGGGTGTTTGTGAGGTGAACTCCAAAAATCGATTCTAAGGCGATTAAATGATATTGATAATGTCAGACCCTGTCTAAATTGAGTTTATGGATTATGGGCCAAAATTGGCCGTTTTTGGCGAAAAGAGCTGTTTTGCCCGCTTTTTGAGACAGAATGAAGTTGCAGGGCAGGAGATTCTGAATTAAAGTGACAACACGTTACGTGAGTTACTCTCAGGAGGAGATCAGCCAATGAAAAAAGTTATCTGTATGTTGATAATCGCCGCGCAGCTTTCAGCATGTGCGACGTATAAGAACCAGGCTGTCTCATTCAGACCACCCGACGCCTACGACAATTATCAGAATACCTATGGGATACTGGTCGGTGCAGAATCGTTTGCCGATTCCAAGGATGCCGAGAAGGCCTTTGGTTTTAGCCCACTGGCTGCCGGACTTTTGCCGATCCAGGTTGTGATTGATAATAAAAGTGGTCAGGGTATCGAAGTCGTTTCCGGGCAAACCTTTCTGATTGACAATTCGAACCGTTACTGGAAGGCGCTTACGAATCGCGAAGCTGTCGTCAGGCTGCAAAAGGCAAGCGAGGGCGGAGCGATTGGCGCCGGCGCCGGCAAAGGTGCCGCATACGGGGCAGCTGCCGGAGCACTGTTGGGGCTGGCAATTGGTATCGTATCCGGACGGGATGTGGGGTCTGCGGTAGTTAAGGGCGGTGTGCTTGGCGGGGCTGGTGGAGCTGTCGTCGGAGGTGCCAACAAGGCTGGCGATGAGCAGCAACGTGAAGCGAAAATTGCCGAAGATATCCGTGAAAAGGGCGTTGAAGGCAAAATAATGTCAACAGACTCCTTGGCAAGCGGCTTTATATTTTTTCCGGGAGAGGCCACATCCGCCAGGGAATTACGGTTGCAAGTCAGGTTTCGCAGTGATGGAAGGCTTCAGACGCTCAATCTGAAACTGAAATAGGATGGAAGTCCGTATCTGATGCAGCAGGATACTGGAGAGGAAAACGAAGACGGAATGAATTCTTCAACGATGACACCGAGAGCTTTAACACGTGGACTGAGAATTGAGCGGGATGAGGCACTACAGCTACTGACAGGCGATGATCTGCTGGCACTTGGTTCGCGAGCTGACAAAATACGTCGCTCCCTGCACCCGGAAAACAGGGTCACCTTTGTCATTGATCGCAATATAAACTATACCAATATTTGCGAAACCAAATGCTCGTTCTGTGCCTTCTATCGCGATAAATCCGCCGCGGACGCCTACCTGCTGGATGAGGAAGCAATTTTTGACAAGATCGATGAGCTGGTCCGACAGGGGGGGACGCAGCTACTCATGCAGGGGGGGCTGAATCCCGAGCTGACCATTGATTATTTTGAAGCGTTGTTTCGCAAGATAAAAGCCCGCTTTCCGACAGTTCAAAACCACTCCCTTTCACCGGCCGAGGTGGTCTGTATTGCGACCAATTCCGGGCTGAGCATCGCTGAAACCATCTCCCGCTTAAAGAATGCCGGACTTGATTCGATCCCTGGTGGTGGTGCGGAAATACTGGTCGATGAGGTGCGCGGCAGTATCTCCCCTAAAAAAATCGGCTGGCGTCAGTGGGCGGATGTCATGCTCAAGGCTGCTGGTCTGGGTATGTCGACAACCGCGACGATGATGTTCGGCAGTTGCGAAAAGCCGGCAGATATTGTCGAACACCTCTTCCGGATACGTGAACTGCAGGATGCGGGCGGTTCATTTACGGCTTTCATCCCCTGGACCTACCAACCGGGAAATACCGAACTGGGCGGTACAACCGCCAGCGGTGTGGAATACCTCAAGGTGCTGGCCCTGTCGCGCATCGTGCTGGATAACGTTCCCAATCTACAGGCCAGCTGGGTTACCCAGGGGGCAAAGATGGCGCAGGTGGCGCTCTTCTTTGGTGCCAATGACCTGGGAGGGACCATGCTGGAGGAAAATGTTGTCGCCGCTGCCGGTTGCAGCTTCCGCATGTCCTGCGAAGAGATGATCGACCTGATCCGGGCGTCCGGGTTTCAACCGGCCCAGCGCAGTACAACCTATACTATTCTAAAGGAGTTTACGGTTTGACGCCTTTTACGAAGTCCGAGTGTGAAATTGTAACCAAGGCCGAACGACTGTCCGAGGTGGCCGCTATCCTCTGTCGTCAGACCGAGGTGGCGGTCGACCTGGAGATGGATTCGCTTCATCACTACCAGGAGAAGGTCTGCCTGATGCAGGTATCAACCCGCAGCGAGAGTTGGCTGATCGATCCCCTGGCATTGAAGGATCTGTCGCCCCTGGCCGCGCCCCTGGGAGATCCGCGCATCCTGATCGTCATGCATGGCGCCGACTACGATATCCGCTCCCTGCACCGCGATTTTGGCATAGAGGTGCAAAATCTCTTTGATACCATGCTGGCCTCACGTTTCTTGGGAATCACCGAATTTGGTCTGGCCGCCCTGCTCAAGGCCCGTTTCGGCATCGAGCTGAACAAGAAGTATCAAAAAGCCGACTGGAGCAAGCGGCCCTTGAGTCGCGAGATGAGTGCCTATGCCGCCGCGGATACCTCGGACCTGCTTGCGCTCTATGACCAGCTCAGCGCGGAACTGATTGAAAAGGGTCGCTTACCATGGCTGGAGGAAGAGTGCCGCCTGCTCTGTCAGGCGCGGGTAACCGAAAAAGAGGGACCTTTATTCATCTCATGCAAAGGCGCCGGAAAACTCAAGGGGCGCAGTCTGGCGGCCCTTGAGGAGCTCTTGCAGTTGCGTGACCAGCAGGCGCGTGAGCTCGATCGACCGCCCTTCAAGGTCATCTCGGCGGAGACACTTTTGGAGGTGGCCGAGAAAAGGGCGCGTACGTTTGGTGACCTTTCCGGGATCAAGGGTATGACTCCGGGGCAGATTCAACGCTATGGGGAGAGGATGCTTGCGGCGGTTGCGCTGGCCCAGGCCTTGCCCGAGCAAGATCTGCCGCGTTTCCCACGCATGCGCCGGGAGGAGCCCAGCGACGGAAGCAAGGAGCGTCTCAAGCGCCTCAAACCCTGGCGGCAGCAGTTCAGCTCTCTACAGGGACTGGATCCGGGGGTGCTGGCTCCCAACTGGCTCCTGGAGGCGGTGGCAGAGGCGTATCCTGCCTCGGCTGTTGAGCTGGACGGTATTGCCGGGATGCGTGAGTGGCAGAAACGGCTCTACGGAGAGGAGCTGCTCCACGAGTTGACGGTTGGAGAGTAACGGGAGTCTTTGCATGAATCAGCCTTATCTGAGTATTGTCATACCGGTCTATAACGAAGAGTCTAACCTCGTACCGTTGATGGAGCGCCTCTATCCTGTCATGAGCGCTATTGGGCGCCCGTTTGAGATCATCTTCACCAACGACGGTTCCCGCGATCGTTCACTGGAAATCCTGCGCCGGATGGTGCAGCAGTATCCCGGTGTGCGGGTGCTGGAGTTCAATGGCAACTTTGGTCAGCATATGGCTATTCTGGCCGCCTTTGAGGTGTCGCGGGGCGAGATCGTCATAACCCTTGACGCCGACCTGCAAAACCCGCCCGAGGAGATCCCCCGCCTGGCGGCCGAGATCGAAAAGGGTTTTGATGTTGTCGGTACGATCCGTCAGAAGCGGCAGGACAGCCTGTTTCGCAAACTGGCCTCACGGGTGGTCAATATCACCACCAACAAAATGACCGGCATGGAGATGAACGATTACGGCTGCATGTTGCGGGCCTATCATCGTAATATCATCGAAAATATCAACCGTTGCGGCGAGTCGACCACATTCATACCGGCGCTGGCCCAGACATTCGCATCCAACCCGACTGAAATCGAGGTTGCCCACGCCGAACGGGCCGCCGGCGAAAGCAAATATTCCCTCTACAAGCTGATCCGGCTCAATTTCGACCTGATGACCGGTTTTTCCGTGGTGCCGCTGCAACTCTTCGGGTTGTTTGGCATCCTTACCTCTGCCCTCTCGCTGGCCTTTGGCCTGTTCCTGCTGATCCGCCGCTTTATCGTCGGCGCCGAGGTGGAGGGGGTCTTCACCCTCTTTGCAATCCTCTTCTTCTTCATCGGCATCATCATCATGGGCATCGGCATCGTCGGTGAATATGTGGGCAGGATCTATCAAGAGGTCAGGAAGCGACCCCGTTTCGTTGTCAGGAGGAGCTACGGATTTGATGAATAACGACATCGTCGTCTGTGCCTATCACAACGTCGGCTATCGCTGCCTGGAGGAACTGCTGGCTCAGGGCGCGCGCATCGCCTTGATCTTCACCCACGAGGATTCTCCGACGGAGGAGATCTGGTTTCGGTCCGTGCGTGAGCTGGCGGAGCAGCACGGCATTCCTTATGTGACCAGCGACATCAATTTGCCGGAAAACGTGGAGCGGGTCCGCTCCCTGGCTCCGGCGTTCATCTTCTCTTTCTACTACCGCAACATGATCAGCGCGGAGCTGTTGGCCATCCCCCGCCTGGGCGCCCTGAACCTGCACGGTTCGTATTTGCCCAGATATCGCGGCCGGGTACCGGTCAACTGGGCCATAATCAACGGCGAAACCGAGACCGGTGCCACCCTGCACTACATGGTGGCGAAACCGGACGCCGGCGATATCGTCGATCAGGAGCGGGTCGAGATCGCCTTCAGCGACACGGCCCTGGATCTTTTCGGCAAGGTGACCGATGCTGCGGTGCGTGTCATTGCTCGTGCCTGGCCGTTGCTGCGCACCGGCCAAGCCGCGCGTCTGCCGATGGATCTGTCCAAAGGGAACTACTGCGGCGGTCGCAAGCCGGCTGACGGCTTGATTGACTGGACCCAGAGCGCTGTGCGGATCTACAACCTGATCCGCGGAGTTACGCACCCCTATCCGGGGGCCTTTACCTGGCTTGGTGGGAAAAAGCTCACTATCTGGCAGGCCTGGCCGGTTGAAGGCCAGGGTCAGCCGGGACAGATTATGTCGCAAAGTCCCTTGCTGGTTGCGACCGGTCAGGGTGCCCTGGAAATCAGGGCATTGCAGTTTGAAGGCGGGCAGGAATGCACCGCCGCAGAGTTTGTCACCAATTATTCAATGCCAATCACATCATTTCAGGAGAATCCATGAAAGTCCTTATTCTCGGCGTCAACGGTTTTATCGGCAATGCACTCACCCACCGCATCCTCACCACCACCGACTGGGAAGTCTTCGGTCTCGATATGGCCTGCGACAAACTGGAACGGTCGCTGGGGGATCCGCGTTTCCATTTCTTGGAAGGCGACATCACCATCAACAAGGAATGGATCGAGTACAATATCAAAAAGTGCGATGTTGTCCTGCCGCTGGTGGCCATCGCCACACCGGTCACCTATGTCAAGGATCCGCTGCGGGTCTTTGAGCTGGACTTTGAGGAAAACCTCAAGATTATCCGCCTCTGCCACAAGTACAACAAACGGGTCATCTTCCCCTCCACCTCCGAGGTCTACGGCATGTCGCCGGACACCGAATTTGACGAAGAGAATTCACCGCTCATGCTGGGACCGATCGCCAAGGAGCGCTGGATTTACTCCTGTGCCAAACAGATGCTCGACCGCGTCATCTATGCCTATGGCAATCACAAGGGACTCAAGTTTACCCTCTTCCGCCCCTTCAACTGGATCGGCCCCAAACTGGACAGCATTCATACCGCCAAAGAGGGCAGCTCCCGCGTCCTAACCCAGTTCCTCTACGACATCCTGGCCGGAGAACCGATCCAGCTGGTGGACGGCGGCAACCAGCGCCGTTCCTTCACCTATATCGAGGATGGCATCGATTGCCTGATGAAGATTATTGCCAACGAGAACGGCTGTGCCGACGGCAAGATCTTCAATATCGGCAATCCGGCCAACGACCTTTCGGTCAAGGAACTGGCCCATAAGCTGCGCGACATGGTGGCCGAGTTCCCGCTCTACCGCGAGAAGGCCGAAAAATGCGTCATCGAAGAGATCAGCTCGGATACCTTCTACGGCAAGGGCTACCAGGACATGCTGACCCGCGTCCCGTCTGTCCGGCGCGCCAAGGAATGTCTGGGATGGGAGCCGGTGACAACCGCCGACGAGGCCCTGCGCAAGACGCTGGAATTTTATCTGGTGGATGAACGGGAGAAACTAAGCGAGTTTCTCTAAGGTCTGACCAACGCGGAGTGACGGAGCACACGGAGAGGACCTGCCATTCCATGCCTGATCTGGAAGCCACACGACATACTCATTTCGGCAGGATCGGCACGGTTTCTCCCCTATCCCGTGCTTCAACACGCTCCGCGGGTTTCACCCTGATCGAGATGGTGGTCGTGCTGGTGGTGATCAGCATGGTGATGATGCTGGTCATTCCGCGTTTGCCATCGTCGGACAGTGAAAACCTGAAGACATCGGCCCGTACCCTGGCTTCGACACTGCGTTACCTGCAGGACCGGGCCGCCACGGGCCGGACCACCTACTACCTGCATCTGGAACCGGGTACGGACACCTTCAGCATCCAGGAGGCCGGTGGTGATGGTAACGAGAAGGATCCCGGCGATCCGCTGCTGCAAAAGCGTCCTGTCAGTGAAGGCATCGTTCTTGCGGACATATATGTTCCGCGTCTGGGTAAACTCAAAGACGGCAAGGTCAGGCTGACTATCGGCATGGGCGGACTGCGGGATTTTGTAATCATCCATCTGCGATCTGCCGACGACAAGTTTTGGACCGTGATGGCCTTTCCGGCCAGCGGTAAAGTCAAGCTCTACGAAGGATACCGGGAGGATGCGCTGTGAGGCGGTCATCTTCAGATGGATATCGGCACCCGGCTGGTTTTACACTGCTGGAGGTGATGGTCGCGCTGGCGATCATGGCCGGTGTCATCACGACGGTCCTCGGGTCGGTCAATTACCATCTGGGAATCATCGCCAATGAACGGGACAGTACCAACCTGACCCTGCTGGCTCGGACACGGATTACGGAACTTGAGCAAGGGGTGATACCGACCAAGAGCGAAGGGACCTTTGCCCCCAACCACCCGGAGCTGGAATGGCATGCCGAACTGATCCCGACCGAGCTGCCCGGATTGAAAAAGCTGCAGGTCAGGGTCAAGCGTAGCGGTGATAAAGGGGAGTTGACGCTTGTGCGCTACATCGTCCCGAAATAAGGGCTTTACCCTGCTTGAAATCCTGATTGCCGTGGTGCTGTTGAGCATCCTGACAACGGCGCTGTATGCCAGCTACTTTACCGTGGTGCGCGCCCGGGATCGCTCGGCCGAAGGGATGGAATCACGACGGGAGCTGGGGGGCACCCTCGATCTGTTGCGTCGGGAGATCGATTCGGCAGCCTATGCCAGAAGCGACAAACGTCTGTTTTTGGTGGTGGAAGACCGGGACAACTTCGGTAAGCCGGCTTCCGCTCTGCTCTTGACCACACAGCCGCCCGTATCGGGTTCGGATCGCAAGGAATCCGGTATCATCGCGGTTGAGTACCGCTTGGTCGAGAAGGATAAAAGCCTTCTGTTGACGCGCAGCGAGCGGGATGTGGTCTACGATGCCTCTGAAGCAAAACCCTATCCGCAGATGGAGCGGATCAGCGCGTTTCTGGTGGAATGCTATGACGGCTCCAAGTGGGTTAAAAGTTGGGATACGGCCATAATCGGCTCCCTGCCGAAGATGCTGCGGATCACCGTGCAGGTTGAGGAACAGGGTAAGCCGCTGGAATTTTCCGTTCTGGCCACGCCCAGGGTGACACTGCCATGAGGGGCGAGAAAGGTTTCGCCCTGGTGCTGACCCTGGTGGTGACCGCCCTGATGGTGGCGGTGACCACGGAGCTGATTCATCAGGTCTATGTGGACACCTCGCTCAGCCGGAGCTTCCGTGACGGTCAGCAGGCCTCCTTACTGGCGGAATCGGGAGTCACCGGTGGCATCAAGCTGCTGCAACTCTCCCTGCCGGCGGGCTACAGTTCTCTTAACGATAAATGGGCCACACCGTTCAAGATGGACGACGAGACCGGTTCCATCGAGATCACGATCAGTGAGGAAAGCGGCAAGATCAACCTCAATGATCTGGTGCTGCCCAATGGCGACTACGAGCCTTTCACACGGGACGCACTCAAACGGATTGGAAAACGTCTGCAGATACCGGAGGATGCCTGGAACAATCTGGCGGCCTGGTTGAATACGAGCAAGCAGCCCAGCCGTTACGGTGGCGCGGTCAATTCGTACTATATGTCATTGAAGCCGCCCTACAGCATCCGCAACGATAAACTGGCGACCCTCTCGGAACTGTCGCTGGTGAAAGGATTTACGCCGGAGATTGTCGCCAAGCTGCGCCCCTTTGTGACCATCTTTGCCTCCGCCCAGGGCGGCGCCCAGCTGGGGATCGTCTCCAAGATCAATGTCAACACCGCGCCAAAAGAGGTCATTGCGGCCCTGGATGAGCGCATCGACGACCGCTTGGCCGCTCAAGTCCTGGAAACACGGCGCGTGACACCCTTTGCGATGGTGTCCAATCTGTCGAGTGTCTCTGGTTTTGACGCCGTCATTGCAACCGGGCTGGAAGGCCATGCAACCACCAAGGGCGCCGTCTACCGGATCACCTCCGTATCGCGGGTAAAAGAGACCGCCCGGACAGTGGAATCTGTGATACGATTGGCGGACGGAACGCCGGAAACTCTCTTGTGGCAGGAATACTGAAAACATCAAAACGGGATTACCATGGAATATGTGATCATCAAGGTTGAAGAGAGCCGTGTACTGGCTGCCTGGTTCGATATTTCCGGGCGATCCGCCGGTTTTAACGGATTCGCATCATTTGATTGCGACAATGGGAACAGCATGCCGCAGATTGCCGCACAGATCGCCGAGCGGCTGAAGAGTTCTCCGCGGATCGTGCTCTGTCTCCCTCCGGCGCTCTTTGCCCAGCGAACCGTGGAGTTGCCGCTGAGCGATCTGCGCAAGGTGCGCGAGGTCCTGCCCGGCCACCTGCAGGGTGAGATCGCCCTGGCAGTTGAAGAGGCGGTCTTCGATGTCCTGCCGGCAGCGGATGGCCGATTTTTGGCGCTCTGGGCCAAACGGGCCGAGATCTCCCAGGCCATCGATATCTTCAGGGCGGCCGGCTGTGAACCGCAGATCGTCACATCCGCCCCCCTGGCCTGGAGCAGGCTGCCCGAGATCCCCGATTACTGCGTCGTCTCCGACGGCTCGGCCCTGGCGGTGATTGCCCAAGGGCGACTATCATACGTGCGTGCCCTCACGGGAGAAGCCCCGCACAGGCAGGTGACCGAAACCATCGCGGCCCTGGAGCTGTCCGGCGTGATCCTCCCGTCGCGGATGGTGCTCTTTGGCGAGCTGGCCACGCACCGTGCCGAGTTGGAGGGACTGACCCCGGCCGTGGAATGTCTTGAGCTTCCCGACAGCCTGGTGCCGCTCTTCAAAACCGAGGCCGCGTTTCAGGAGCTGGCCGGCATGTATGCCGTCGCCCGCGCCGCCCATGAGGGGATGGTAGCGGACTTCCGCCGCGGTGATCTGGCCTGGACGGCCGGAGATGCCAAGCTGCGTAAGAAACTGATCCGTACCGCTATCCTGGCGGCCGTGGCCGTGGCACTGCTGTTTATCTCCAAGGGGCTGCAATATCGGGCCGCCAAGGCCGATCTCGCCTCGCTGAACCGTTCCATCGCGGTCATGTACAAGGAGATCTTTCCCAACCGGGCCAAGGCGGTCGATGAGTTGGCCGAGGTCAGGGGTGAAATCAAAAAACTGACCGGAGTCGAGAGCTCCGGCTCGGTGCTGGATTGCCTCAGAAAGCTGGCCGAGGCAAAAGGGGCGACCATCAACGGACTCTACGAAGCGGAACTGGAGGGGCGCACCCTGCGGGTCAAGGGCGATGCCCGTTCTGCCCAGGCGGTCAACGATTTCAAGACCGCCCTGGCAAGTCTGACGTCGACATCGGAGCTGGGAGAAATCAAAAGCCGTCCCGATGGTAGTGTTGGTTTCTCGCTGACCGCCACTCTCAAGGAGAGTCCCAAATGAGCTATATCACCACTGTCCGGGAAATGTGGAACGGGCTCGACAGCCGCAGCCGCCTGACCTGCGGATATCTGCTGATCGCCCTGTTGGCGGTGGTCATGGGATGGTCGGCGCTCTCCGCGCAAACGTCGGCTCTGGAACGTAAGCGTATTGCCCGCGAAGCCGTTCTCAAGGAACTGTTACCGCTCAAGGTCGCCTATCAAGCCGCCAAAAGCTCGTCGGACATGCTGGCGGGACGCATGGCGGCCCTGCGACCGGACGACTCTCCGGCCAAGATTATCGAAGAAATCGGCATCCGCGGTAAGGGGGTCAAGATCCTGCCCGCCAAGGGGGAGGAACGCCCCGGCATGGTTGAGGATGCGGCGGATGTGCGCATCGACGGGCTGACGGCTAACGAAGCGATCAACCTGATCTATCGGCTTGAGAAAGGCAACCGTCCCCTGGCCGTCAAGAAGGCCAATCTGCGGGTGCGTTTTGACGACCCTTCCCGCTTCGATCTGGCCCTAACGGTGGCGCTGCTCAAGCCGGCACCGGGACAGGCACGCTAATGCCGCGCTCGCGTCCGGTTCGGGTGGCGGGACTGGTCTGCGGCGCCCTGCTTCTGTTTGTTACCTGCATCTATCTGTTTTTCCCGATCGACCGTATCAATGCTGCTATCAATCAGACCCTGGCTTCGCAGGGGTTGACCCTCTCCTCCCCGGCCCATAAAACCATACTGCCCGGTCTGGGCTGGGACCGTCCGCAGCTCTCGTCCGAGCAGGGTGCCCTGCTCCGCTTTGACCGGCTGAAGATTCAACTGCGCCTGCTGTCGCTTTTGACCGGGGGCATCACCCTGGATACGCGTGCAACCCTTGGCAATGGGAGCATTGCGTTGGAGTATGGTCTCAACGGTAAGCAGGCCCTGGCCCTGCACGCCGACAAGATCGATTTCGCCGATATTCCTTTTTTTAAGAGTGTGCTGGCGGCCAAGGCCGGCGGCACGCTGTGGAGCGAGGGGGAGATCACACGTGCTGCGCAAGGCTTGAACGGCCAGTTGAAACTGACCATCAAGCAGTTGGAGTTCTCCGGTCTGAAACTGGGCGCCTTTCAGCTGCCCGATGTTTCGCAACTGGCCGCCCAGGGCATGATCCGGGTTAGCAATGGCAGCGCACGTCTGGAGAGTTTTTCGTTGCAGGGTGACGGTATCTATATGCGCCTGTCGGGTGCTATCCCCAGCGGAGCGAATGCCGCCACCGCACCGCTGGATCTGATTCTGGAGATCATGCCCAGGGCGGAGTTTCTCGAAAAACAGAAGCTGGTTTTCCTGCTGCTGGCCAAGTTCATGACCTCGCCGGGCGTCTACCGGGTACCGATCCGGGGCACACTGCTCAAGCCGGTAATACTCTAGTCCCCGACCGTTTGTTGGAGAAATGATGGCGCTGAAACTTGGACAACTGTTGTTGAAAGAAAAGATGATTACGCCCGAGCAGCTGGAAGAGGCGCTCAAAAATCAGATGGTCTACGGTATCCGCCTGGGAAGCAGTCTGGTGGAGATGGGCTACGTTGACGAGCAGGCCCTGGCCCGGCTCCTCAGCGTCAAGCTGGGTGTGCCCTGCGTTGGCCGCAAAGAATTGGCTGCAATTCCCACGCAACTGATCGAGAGTTTTCCGCGCAATCTGGTCAAGGCGCACCATGTCGTGCCCTTACGGCTTGAAGGCAAACGCCTCAGTCTGGCCATGACCGATCCTACCGATTTCAAGGCCATCGAAGAGATCGGTTTTGTCACCGGCTATGTGGTCGTGCCCTACATCGCCCCGGATGTGCAGATATCCTGGGCCCTGGCCAAATATTACCGGCTCAGCAGCGGACTGACGCGCTACCAGATGGTGGCCGGTCAACGCCCTCAAAAGGGGGCTGCCGCAGCGGCTCAACCGGCCACCATTACCATGCCGAGCTTCAGTGAGAGCGGTGAACTGCTCAATGTCACCATACCGGTCGAATTCGAAGGCTTCGCCCAGCTGCACGACGATGACCCGGATGAGTTCTACTGCTTGCCGGAGGATGTGAGCAGATACACGATCGACCGCCTTTCGCTGGATTTCGCCGCTGCCCGGAGCCGCGACGATGTGGCCAATGTCTTCATCAACTACCTGGGGCAGGAGTTCACCGCCGGCGCCCTGTTCATCGTGCGCGGAAACAGTGCCGTCGGCTGGCGCGCTATCACGGGCGGCACAATGGTCAGCGGTTTTGCCGAGCTGAGCCTCCTGTTGAGCAAGCCCTCGCTGCTGCGTGACGTGGTTGAAAGCAGGAGCTTTTCCATGGGGAGCCTGATCAGCACGCCCGAGAACCGGCAGATCCTCAAGGCCCTGAACATACGGCCGGAAACCTCGCTGCTGGCCCTGCCGGTGATCATGCTCAATAAGGTGGTGGCGGTCGTACTGGTCACGGCCGATATGGATGCCCTGGGCCGTCGCCTGGCCGAACTGCAGAAGCTGGTGCGCAAGGCCTCCCTGGCATTTGAGATGCTGATTATCAAGAACAAGATCCTGATGACATGAAGATTGGTCTGATGGGTGGCACATTCAATCCGGTTCATTGTGCCCACCTGCGCATCGCCGAAGAGGCCCGTGAGCTCTGTTCGCTCGATCGCGTGCTGTTCGTCCCGGCTGCCGACCCGCCCCACAAGCCGTTGGCCGGTGAGGTGCCGTTTACTACGCGCTGCGAGATGGTCAGCCTGGCGATTGCCGGCAACCCGGTCTTTGAGCTCTCCACAATCGAAGGAGAACGGCAGGGCAAGTCCTATTCCATCGACACGATCCGCGGTTATCGTGTGGAGCGCCCCGGCGACCGGTTCTTCTTCATCATCGGCAGCGACTCGTTTTTCGAGATCGGTCTTTGGCATCGCTACGCCGAGATCTTCCGCCTGTGCAGCCTGATCGTGGTCGAACGTCCGGGACGTCCCGTTATAGACCCGCTGCAGGCGCTGCCGGTTGCTATCAGGGGGGAGTTCAGGTATACTGACGCACCCCACAGACTGCAGCATAGCTCGGGTCAATCCGTGCATATCCTCAAGGGTCACCCGCTGGATATTTCATCAACCGGAATCCGCGGCCGCCTGGCTGCCGGAGACCCCATCACCGGTCTTGTTCCACCCGCTGTGGAAGCATATATCAAGAGTCAAAGGATCTATACCGAATGCCAGTGAAAAAAACGACGACAGCAGCAGAGAAAATGACCCTCACTTCAGAGGAACGCGCCCTGAAATGCGCAGAACTGGCCTTTGACAAAAAAGCCTACGATATTCGTGCATTGGATATCTCGCGGGTTTCTTCCATCGCCGACATCCTAGTGATCATTTCCGGCAGTTCGGATCGCCAGAATCAGGCCATCGCCGACAACATCCGCATCGGACTCAAGAAATTCGGCAAGGTCAACGACATCGAAGGGGCCAGCGAAGGCAAGTGGATCGTCATGGATTACGGCGATGTGCTGGTGCATATCTTCCAGCATGATCTGCGGCGCTACTATGATCTGGACGGACTCTGGAACATGGCCCCGGCACTGGAATTGCCGCAGGCGATTCGCGAGGCCCACAAGGAATCGGATTTTTGAAACTCCGTGTCGTATGGGTCGGCAAGAACCGTGACCCCTGGGTCAAGGAGGTCGTCGGCGAGTACGCCGGCCGCATCCGGCGTTATCTGCCCTTGGAGCTGAGCGAGGCCCGTGACGAGAAGGGCGCCGAGGCGGAAGAGATGCGTCGCCGGGAGTGCGAGCGGCTGGAAAAGCTGATTCCGCCCGGTGCCACGCTGGTGCTGCTGGATGAACGGGGCGAGCAGATGGATTCTCCCGGACTGGCCGCTTATATCGGCAAACAGCGCGACAGCGGCATCGGAGAAATGGTCTTTGCCATCGGCGGGGCCTACGGATTTTCGGAAGAATTCCGTCGCAGGGGCCGCCTGTTGGCCCTTTCCAAGATGACCTTCACCCACCAGATGGTGCGGGTCTTTTTGTTGGAGCAGATCTACCGGGCGTTCACCATACTGAATAACGAACCGTATCATCACTGATTACAAGCCGATCACGGAGCTCACGAAGGTTTAAGGAGGAGAATTCCTCAACGTTTTGCCTCCGATTTTCCTCAGTGTCCTCCGTGGTAGGGCTTTTAAGAATTCATGACTTGCTTTGTTGGAGGCTTTTTTTATGAAGAAACCACTCCTGCTGATGATTCTCGACGGCTGGGGGATCAACCCCAACCCGGCCCACAACGCCGTTGCCCTGGCGAAGACACCCAATCTGACCCGCCTGCTGGCCGAGTACCCCCACGTGCCGATCCACTGCTCCGGTATGGCCGTTGGATTGCCCGAGGGGCAAATGGGCAACTCGGAGGTCGGTCACCTCAACATCGGCGCCGGGCGGGTGGTCTACCAGGATCTGACCCGCATCAGCAAGTCGATTGTCGACGGTGACTTCTTCAGCAATCCGGTGCTGCTGGAGTGCATCCGAAAGACGAAGGCGGCCGGTGGGCGGCTGCATCTCTCCGGGCTGCTCTCGGACGGTGGTGTGCACTCCCACAATACTCACCTCTACGCCCTGCTGGAACTGGCCAAACGCGAAGGTCTGCAGGATGTCTTCGTGCATTGCCTGCTGGACGGCCGCGATACCCCCCCCCAGAGCGGCGCCGACTACCTGGCCCAGCTGGAGGCAGAAATCGCCCGTATCGGCTGCGGCGCGATCGCCACGGTCATGGGACGTTACTACGCCATGGACCGCGACAACCGCTGGGAACGGGTGGAGAAGGCCTACAAGGCCATGGTATGCGGCCAGGGGGAACAGCGCGCTTCGGCCCGGGAGGCCATCCAGCAGAGCTACGCCGTTGGCCTGCATGACGAGTTCGTCGTTCCGGCCGTGATCTGCCACGACGGCGCTCCCGTTGGCCAGGTCAGGGACGGTGACGGTTTCATCTTTTTCAATTTCCGCTCTGACCGGGCCCGCGAGATCACCCGCGCCCTGGGCCTGGATGGTTTCGACGGTTTCCAGCGCACCGAGCGCCCTGCCCTGTCAGGTTACGTCTGCATGACCGAGTACGACGCCACCTTCGGTCTGCCCATCGCCTACGGTCAGGAGGTGCTGACCAACATCCTGGGCGGTGTACTGGCCCAGGCCGGGTTGAAGCAGCTGCGCATCGCCGAGACCGAGAAATACGCCCACGTGACCTTCTTCTTCAACGGCGGAGTGGAGACCCCCTTCCCAGGTGAGGAGCGGGCCTTGATCGCCTCTCCCAAGGAGGTGGCCACCTATGACCAGAAGCCGGAGATGAGCGCCTTCCTGGTAACGGACAAGCTTCTCACGCTGCTGGACCAGGATCTGTACGACGTGATCATCCTCAACTTCGCCAACTGCGACATGGTCGGCCATACCGGCATCGAGGCGGCCGCCATCCAGGCGGTTGAAGCGGTCGATAACTGTGTCGGCCGGGTGGTGGACAAGGTTCGCGAGCTGGGTGGAGCGGTGCTGGTCACCGCCGATCACGGCAATGCCGAGCAGATGCGGGGAGAAAACGACGAGCCCTTTACCGCCCATACGACCAATTCGGTTTGGCTGGTCATGGTGGATGACAGCCGCAAAGGGGCTACACTGCGTGAAGGCGGGCGTCTGGCGGACATCGCCCCGACCATGCTGAAGATGCTGGGGATCGCCCAGCCCAAGGAGATGACCGGGGAGAGCCTGTTGTAATGGCGGGTACATTTGAATAGGTTTTGAAACTACAAAGCCGTCCGATTCAGCATTTGTCTGATCGGGCGGCTTTTTTTATTTTGGGGATAACCGCACCAATTCCGGGGGTGGCGGTGCCGTAAAATCCGGGGGTTAGCCCGCCGTGCTCATCCCCGGCTAATTTGCATCCGGCCCTCCTGGCCGGTAATTGAAAGCGGATTTTGCCCTGAAAGGGCAATGGATATTAGCCGTGGGTAGCCGTGGAACGGCAACCCACGGGAATGATAGTGCAACCAATAATGCAGCGCCCCGGTGGGGCGCGGGAAAGGCGACAATGCCATCAACCCATTTGAGTCTGCATTACCACGTGGTGTTCAGCACCAAGGAACGTCATCCCCTAATCGATCAGGAATGGCGAGAGCGTCTCCATGCCTATATCGGTGGGATTATTCGCAATCTTGGGGGTGTTCCAGAGTGCGTGGGAGGGACTGCCGACCATGTCCATCTGCTGATCGGCCTGAAAGCTACACATCGGCTGTGTGATGTGCTTCGGGATATCAAGGTTTCGTCCTCGAAGTGGATTCATGAGACGCAGATGTTACCGATATTCGGCTGGCAGGATGGGTACGGAGCGTTCACCGTCAGCGATGGTCGGCGCGAAGCGGTCAAGCGTTATATCCGGAACCAGGAAGCTCATCACCAGACGCGGGCATTTGAGGAGGAATACCTGACGTTTTTGCGGCAGGCCGGGGTGGAATTTGATGAACGTTATTTGTGGTGATATGTGTTCCGGGGGTTAGCCCGCCGGGCTCACCCCCGGCTAATACCCATCCGGCCTGCCAGGCCGGTAATTGAAAGCGGTTTTGCCCTGAAAGGGCAATGGATATTAGCCGTGGGTGGCCGCGGAGCGGCAACCCACGGAAACCGCGGTGAAAAAAATAATGCAGCGCCCCGGTGGGGCGCGGGATATTAATGGCGCGGTTGGCGGTGTGTGTTGTATATAAAGTAGCCGTTATTTGATGGGTTAGATTAGAAAGCCATCTGCGCCGCCAATATCGCAACGTCTTTGATGATGTCAAGACCATGCAGCGATTGGGGCTTGTGGAGAAGGATCCAAGCGGGCATTTTTATGTGCCGTGGGATGAGATCGATGCAACCTTCCGGCTGGCGGCGTAGGCAGTTGGATAAATGTTCCATTTGGCTGGATGAGTAGTTGAGCAATAAAATGAATGTGCATCTTTGACGACCTCTGGAATAAATTAGGCAGATGGAGCAAATAGCGAATGATATTCAAAGACATTGTCTCATTGGCAGACATTAAGTTCATACTGATCTTTACTTTCTTCCTATATCTATATTTCAGAAAGAAGCAGAAAGCCTTCTTAACTGTTGCGTTAGCGGGATATTTAGGTTTGTTCGTGGGTATTATTTTCGACTTGCAGAATAAAATGAAGGGACTTGTACTGATAATAGGGTTAGTCGCGGCAGTTGTATTGAGTTATAAGGAGCTAGATGCATTAGAAAAAAAAGGTATAGATGCAAAAAAGTTCTTAAACCCCGACTATATAGACCTTATTGTTTTGATCACGTTTTTTCTCATATGGACAATAATCCAACGAGTCTCGTAAATAAGAATACCAAGCAACGGACAGCCCAACACGCCACTAGAGCCGTCTCGCTGACGCTCGCGGCTCAGCGGCAAAGCCGTTAAGATGCAGTGCCACATAATGTCACAATCTCAGAAAGAGCTGCTTGCATTGCGGGGAAAAATCGTCATTGAGTACGATTGGGAGCAGGAAGAAGTATTGGAATTGAAGGCGGCAGAGGAGCGGGAACGGTGCCGTGATAGCGAGAAACCATCATAGACTTCACCGCAATTAGTTGGTAATCTGTTTTACCTCACTCCACACCAAGGACCATACCATGAAGATCGCACATATCCCCGCAACCAACCAGCAGTTCCCCATCGGCAAGATCGTCTGTCTGGCCCGCAACTACGCCGAGCACGCCCGGGAACTGGGCAACGAGACCCCGGCGGCGCCGGTGCTGTTCATGAAACCGGCTACCTCCGTCATCGGCGATGGCGGCACGGTCCGTATCCCCCCCTATTCCCAGGAGTGCCACTACGAGGTGGAGTTGGCCGTACTGATCGGCCGGGAGTGTCGAGCCGTCTCCGCCGAAACAGCCCTGGAATACGTGGCCGGTTATGCCACCGCCATCGACATGACACTGCGCGACGTGCAGAACCAGCTCAAGGCCAAGGGGCTCCCCTGGGAGATCGCCAAGGGCTTCGACAGCTCCTGCCCGTTGTCCGATTTTGTCCCGGCCGGGAGCGTGGCTGATCCGCATACGCTGCGCCTGCGACTTGCGGTGAACGGTAGCGTGCGCCAGGATGGCTGTTCCGCAGACATGATCCATCGCCTGCCGCAGATTATTGCCCATATTTCATCCATTTTTACCCTGGAGCCGGGGGATGTGATCCTGACCGGCACGCCGGCCGGGGTCGGCCCGGTTGTGGCCGGTGATGTCATGCAGGCTGAAATAGAGGGTGTGGCGCGACTCAACATACATGTTCAATAATTCAAGAAAGCATATATTGACAGATGGGATCGCCAGGCGGTATCGTGATTGGAAATCACCTGTGGAGGTTCCGAGATGGAAAACGAGAAAATCTGCCCTGGTTGCCAGGGTAAAATGATTCTGATGCCTGGTTGAGGCGGCCTCTTCTGGCGGTGCCAGAAGTGCGGACTCAGACTTTCCTACACGAACGGACAGTCGAAAAACTGCGGCTGTTCGTAGGCAGGGAGTGATAACGGGGCAGAGTTGACGCTGCCCCGTTTTTTTATGGTGCGCCAGGGTGGACCCTATGTTGCAAAGAAATCCTTTCGGGCACAAAAAACGAATTTCGCGCATGCTGCGGCTCCTGGCCCGCATCCGTCCCCACACCATGCCGGTCACCTACCGGCATAACCAGGTTGAACTCTTTTGCGATGGGGCTGCGTTTTTTCAGGGGCTGCTGGCGGCACTTCGCTCGGCGGAACGGATGATCCTGCTGGAGTACTATATCATCAGAAGCGATCAGAGCGGCTCGGCCCTGGCAAGGGCATTGATCGCGGCCGTACAGCGGGGTGTGCGGGTTCTGCTGGTCTACGATTACATCGGTTGTCTCGACACTCCTTCCGCGTATTTCAAAAATCTCTCCCAGCAGGGTATCGAACTGATACCGTTCAATGTCCCCTCGTTTAAGCGGGGAATTCACTGGTTCGACAGGCGTAATCACCGCAAGATGACCATTGTTGACGGAAAGCTGGCTTTCCTGGGCGGTTTTAATATCGCCGATGAATATGCCGGCGTTTCGGGGGGACCGGATCACTTTCGTGACCTGGGTTTCAGTGTCAGTGGCAGCGTTATGCGCGAGTTGATCGGTAGCTTTGGCGATATCTGGCTGATGGAGCGCGATGAACGCCCCGATCTGGCGGCTATCTGCGGGGGGCTTGAAGGCAGAAGGCATCCCGGGCAGGCCAATGTGGCGATCGTCAGCGGTGGCCCGCACCAGCGCAGCTCCCCGATCCGCAACACCTTTCGCTTCAACATCGCCTCCGCATCGGAGGATCTGCTGGTGGCCAACCCCTATTTTGTGCCCGGGCCGCGCATCATCCGCTCACTGTTGCGGGCTGCCAAGCGCGGCGTGCGGGTGCGCCTGCTGATGTCCTCGCGCAGCGATGTGCCTTTGATGCGGCTGGTGGGGCGCAGTTCCTACGGTATCCTCTTGCGGGGCGGGATAGAGATCTTCGAGATGGAGCGGGAACTGTTGCACGCCAAGGTCATGCTGGTCGATGGCGAGCGGGTGGTGATCGGCTCGGCCAACCTGGATCAACGCAGTTTTCATCGTAACTTCGAGATCAACTGCGTGATTGACAGCCGGACCTTTGGCGCCCAGGTCCGTAGAGAACTGGAGGCCGATTTCAGTGTGGCCCGGCGGGTGACGCTGGATGGTCATGAGGCGCGCGGAATTATGCTGCGCTTCCTGGAGTGGATCGCAAATCCGTTCAGTTGGTTTTTGTAGGACTAGCGTGTCTGATGAGCATGACCCGGAACCAGATCCGGACAGCAAGCGCCGTAATGGTTTCAGCCAAACGTCCATTGGCATGGCGTTCCAGGTGCCGCTGAAACCGGTGCAAATTGTGAGGGGTGACGTGGTCAGGGCCTGCACCCCTCTTGAAGCTGGCACGTGCATCCAGCCAGAAGAAAAGCTGCCAGATGTTGCCGGCCACGTGCCGGCCGGTGGCCCTCCAGAAAGCGCGGCGCCAGGCGGCCGGTTTGCCGTCCAGCAGGGTGCGGATGCCGTCCAGCAGGGGAAACAACTGCAATCTTCCGCTGACGCTGTTGCAGTGGTAGAGGCCGGGCAAGGCGCTGAAGAACTCCTGCCATTCGGCGGCAATGGCGTTGGTGATGATCGCGTTGACCACCTGCCGCTCGTAAAGCCCCTCCCGCTCAAAGCGGCGGGCGGATGTGGAGATCTCGGCCGGGAGTAAGCGCCAGGCTGCCTTTCCAACCACGGCGGTTGCCAGATATATATCCTCCAGAAAGGGGAGCGTACTGTCGAATCCACCCAGGCTGTCGAACAGGCTCCGGGGGAGCAGGAAACCCTGGTCGCCACGGATGCAGTCGGCGCGGTCCAGGTGGGCCTTTGCTTCATAGAAATAGTATGCCAGGGAGGGCCGGCTCTCCTGACGGCGAAAGCGCAGCCTGAATCGGGCGGCGACGGGATCCGTGGCCGCTGGCGACATCTTCCGGTATGCCGACAGGGCGCTCTGCAGCGCATCAACCCGGCTGAAGCGCGAATCGGCATGCAGGAACAGCAGCAGCCCGGCCTGCGCCCTGGCGGCAGCGGCGTTCATCTGCAGACCCCGCCCGCGCGGGGTCTCGATGGTCTCTACGGGAAAGGGTGCCGTGGCTCCCAATTCACGACAGAGTTGTTGTGAGCCGTCGCAGGAACCGCCGTCGCAGAATATGATCTCAAACCGGACACCTTCCTGCGCGGCAAGGTTGGCGAAGAGTGCCGGCAATTCGGCCGCCTCGTTGAGGATCGGCACGATCAATGAAATATCAAGGGGCGTTGAGGTCATGGGCGGTGACAGTGTATCCCAATGAGATGGTTTTGCAATCCGAAGATTGGCCCGGTCTGATCGACAGCCACTGTCACCTGGACCTGGAGCCGCTGTTTCCGCGTCTGGCTACGATTGTCAGCGATGCCCAACGGGCCGGTGTGACACAGTTCGTGGTGCCGGGGGTCCATCCCGCCGGCTGGGATCGCCTGGCCGCTCTGGCCAGCCAGCATGTCTGCGTCTTCCCGGCCTTCGGTATCCATCCCATGCATGCGGAATCTGCCGATGATGCGCACCTGGCGCGCCTGGCCGCTCTGGCACCATCCGGTGTGGCCATCGGCGAGATCGGGCTGGATCCGTCCTATTCGGCGACCCTGGAATGCCAGGAACGCGCCTTCCGCGCACAACTGCGCCTGGCGCTCTCCCTGGGGTTGCCGGTGTTGATCCACTGCCGCCAAGCATTTCAACGGACGTTGCAAATCCTGCACGAGGAAGGTGCCCGGCAGGTGGGCGGAATCATGCATGCCTTTTCCGGTTCATCCGAAATGGCCCGCGAGTTCATTCGAATCGGATTCGCGATCTCGATTTCCGGTATGCTGACCAGAGCAAATTCTGTCCGCTTGCCCAGGCTTGTGCGTGAGCTTCCGCTGGAGGCGCTGGTCCTGGAAACCGATGCGCCCGACATGACGCCGCAGCGCTATATCGGCCAGCCGAATCAACCGGCCTATCTCGTGGAGACGCTGCATGCCCTGGCGGGGATCAAGGGTGTGGACGCGCTTGTCGTGGCGAGGGCCTGTCGTGCCAACACCCTGAGGGTACTTTCCGGGATGACCCCATCTTGAAGGCTATATTTTTGCACGGCTCTGTGCTAGCATCCATCTCCGCAGAAACTACATCTCAGAAACGGAGTCGACCATGAAGGTTGCCATGCTGGTGCTTATGATTGTTTGTACGGGGCTTGAGGGGTGTGCCATGTTCACCGCCTGGAAGAGTATCCCGCCACCGGGTGGCTGCGATCAGTGTCACACCGTAGCGATCAGTACGAACTGGCAGATTTCCTATCAGGTGCCGACGGTTGCGGACGAACGCGGGCGCCAGTCATTTCAGACTCCGGAATATAATCTGACTCTGAAAGGGAAGCAGCAGTCTCCGATTGAAAGCAAAAAAGTCGAGGAACTTCAGTGCTTTGAATGTCATAAATCCCCGACGCCCGCACACCGTGAACGCAAGGGACGTTTCCACCACTGATCTTTTTGCTGTTTTTCTGGCAATTATCTGGCGGCAGCGCTTATTTCGGTGTATAGTTTCCGCTTCTTGGCTGTTAATTCTCGGGCGCTCCGCATAGCGTAGACAACTCCCTTGGAATCACTTGAAAAAAAACTTGACATTAATGTCCTCACGAGTATATTTGTACATCGATTTTAAAACCATGCGCATAGCGTTTAAATGGTAAATTCAAAAAATGAGGTGATGTAATGAAAAAGCTGATCTCGCTGACCCTGGTACTTGCTCTTGCTACTGTTTTCGCTGCTGGCTGCAAGAAAAAAGAAGAAGCTCCTGCTCCTGCTCCTGCTGTTGAGGCACCGAAGCCTGTTCAGGCTCCGATGACCGCTAAAGCTCCGGCTGCTGCTCCTGCTGACGCTGCTAAGCCTGCAGAAGCTCCTAAGGCTCCTGAGCACAAGTAATTCTGAAGTTACCTTCAGTATAAAAAGCCTGCGGATCTTCCGCAGGCTTTTTTTTATCCAGAATCTGGCTGAGGAGCGTTGAAATGCATGAGATGGCCATAACCCAGGGTATCATCGACATCTGTGAGCAGCATGCCGCCGGTCGCCGCGTTCTCGCCGTGGATGTGGAGATCGGTGAACTGAGCAGCGTGGTTCCGGATGCCGTAGAATTCTGCTTTGAGGCTTGCAGCCAGGGGACCCTGCTGCAGGGGGCCCGGATCAATATCATCCGCATACCGGGGAGCGGTCACTGTCTGGATTGCGGCGCCGATCTGCCGCTGACGACCCTGTTTGGTGCCTGTCAGCGCTGCGGCGGCTACCGGGTGACGGTGGTGTCGGGCGAGGAGATGCGGGTCAGGGAAATCGAGGTCGACGAATAAACCTGAAAAAGGATTTTTGGTCCACGAACTTCACGAAATAGCACGAAAAATTAAAGCATTAGAGCAGAACATCACCGCACCAAACAGGTGAGCCTATGATGTTTCTTATTGTAGTGGTTTCGTTCGTGATTTTCGTGTATTTCGTGGACAACTGCTTTTTATAGGATAAAAAAAGGGCGCTGCCATCATGGCAGCGCCCTTTTTACTGGTTAATCGTGTTGCTCTTAGTCGTTGAAGCCGAATCCTTCGGCAGACCTGTGGAACTGTTCCCAGTGTTCCGGAGAGCGATACAGGCTGGAAAGGATCAGCTGGCGCATGTGCAGGAACTCCTTGGGCAGACGGTCATACATCTTGACGAAAAGTTCCTCGTGGGAAACGATCTCTTCCTTCCAGACATCACGATTGACAGCCAGCAGTTCGTAGAACTGCTCACGGCTCACGTCCTCCAGCCCGGTCCAGTCAATGTCCTCGTAACGGGGCATCCAGCCCAGGGGGCTTTCTACGGCGGCCGCATGACCGTTGACACGCTCTACGATCCACTTCAGGATGCGCATGTTTTCGCCGTATCCCGGCCAGAGGAACTTGCCGTTGGCATCCTTGCGGAACCAGTTTACGCTGAAGATGCGTGGCGGTTTGGGGGTAGTCCGGCCAACCTGCAGCCAGTGGGCGAAATAATCGGCCACGTGGTAACCGGTAAAGGGGAGCATGGCAAACGGGTCGCGACGTACATTGCCGACTGCGCCGGTTGCTGCTGCGGTGGTCTCCGAGCCCATGGTGGCGGCCAGGTAGACGCCGAAATTCCAGTTGAAGGACTGGTAGACCAACGGAATTACGTTATTACGGCGGCCGCCGAAGACGAAGGCTCCGATCGGTACCCCTTTGGGATTTTCCCATTCCGGGTCGATGGAAGGGCACTGGCCCGCCGGTGAGGTGAAGCGGGAGTTGGGGTGAGCGGCGTTTCTGCCGCAATCAGGGGTCCAGGGGTTCCCCTGCCAATCCGTCAGCTGAGCGGGCTTCTCGTCGGTCATTCCTTCCCACCAGACGTCGCCGTCCGGAGTCAGGGCCACGTTGGTGAAGATCGTGTTGCCGGCGCAGGAAGCCATGGCGTTCGGGTTGGTCTTGACCGATGTGCCGGGGGCGACGCCGAAGAAACCGTACTCAGGGTTGATGGCGTAGAGCTGTCCATCCGGGCCGGGTTTGATCCAGGCGATATCGTCACCAACAGTGGTGATTTTCCAACCACTCTTGTTGAAGTTTTCAGGTGGTACCAACATGGCCAGGTTGGTTTTACCGCAGGCGCTGGGGAAGGCTGCGCCCAGATAGGTTTTCTCGCCTTCCGGAGATTCAACCCCCAGGATCAGCATGTGCTCTGCCAGCCAGCCTTCGTCCTTGGCGATTTTGGAGGCGATGCGCAGGGCCAGGCATTTTTTGCCCAGCAGGGCGTTGCCGCCGTAGCCGCTGCCGAAGGACCAGATAGAACGCTCTTCGGGGAAGTGGACGATGTATTTTTCCTTGTTGCAGGGCCAGGGCACATCTTTCTGGCCGGGCTCAAGCGGGGCGCCTACCGAATGCAGGCAGGGGACGAATTCGTCGTTACCGAGCACGTCAATGACGGCTTTGCCCATGCGGGTCATGATGCGCATGTTGACGGCCACATAGGGTGAGTCGCTGATCTCGACACCGATCTTGGCGATCGGCGAGCCGAGCGGCCCCATGCTGAAGGGGATCACGTACATGGTGCGACCCTTCATGCAGCCCTTGAAGAGCTTGGTCAGGGTTTCCTTCATCTCTTTCGGGTGCATCCAGTTGTTGGTAGGACCGGCATCATCCTTGGCGATGCTGCAGATGAAGGTGCGATCTTCGACGCGGGCCACATCGCCCGGATCAGAGCAGGCCAGATAGCTGTTGGGGCGTTTTGCCGGGTTAAGTTTCTTGAAAGTCCCACTCTGCACCAGTTGATTGCAGAGCGTGTCATACTCCTCCTGAGAACCGTCACACCAATGGATCTTCTCAGGTTCACACAGTGCTGCCGTTTCCGCAACCCACTTGACCAGTTGCGTGTTTGCAACTTCGTAACTCATACTCATTTGCTGTTTCCTCCCCACGATAGTGAACTTCTAAATAACGTAGAACGGGTCCATCCAAAACCGAAATGTTTATCCGCAATAAATAGCACGGAGGGGACCAAAATGCAAAAGCGTTTTATCATGCAGCACTAAAAAAAATCACGTTCTTGTGACATTCAGGGCCAGGAATATTCGCTTGTGGATGCTCGTGAGCATGCTAAAATAACCGTCGTTATTTTAGCCAGATTAAAGGGAGAATGCTTATGATCTGCCGTCCCGCACCATGGATATTGGCCCTGCTCTTCGGGCTTGTCGCGTTATTTCCCGTGTCGGGTCTGGCCGCGGAAGAAGGAAAATCCGGTGCCGATCCGATTGGCGAGAAGCCCGGGGGGTGGAATCTACAGCTGTCGCTCGGCTATCTTCCTTCCGCCGACCTCCGCGCTGCGCCCGGTGATGTTGGTATGAGTGACTACCGCTTGAAACTGGCCCGGGATATCAAGCTGGATCAGCACCTGACTCTGACGCTGGGAGGAGGTTACGGTTTCAAGCACCTGGATTCGCCATCCGCGGCCCCCCTTCCCCAGGATCTTCACTCCCTGTACCTGGAGGCGGGAGCCACGTACCGTACGACCGAGAAAACCTTTGCCAGTATAAAGCTGTATCCGGGACTGTACAGCGACTTCCAGGCAATCGGTAATGATGATCTGCGCCTGCCCGTTCTGGCACTGGGCGGACACAGCTTTGGAAACGGAATCTCGGTCCTCGGTGGCCTGGTCTACCGTTTCGGCTATCACGCCGGGCAGCTGATACCCATTTTGGGCCTGAGTTACCAGCCCAATGAGTATTGGCGGATCGATCTGCTCGCCCCGCGTCCGGGTATCAGCTATCAGGCATCGCGGCGCTGGCAGCTGTTTCTGGCCGGTGACTTTGCCAGCGATGAATACGAGCTCAAGGACCGTACATTTGGCGGCAAGGCCATCAGGTATAGCGACTACAAGGTCATGGGCGGGGTCCAGTACCTTCCGCTCCCCTCGGTCAAGATCAGCACCTCGCTCGGCTATGCCTTTGAGCGGAGATTTGTCTTCTATGATGGGAACCGCCCCGACCTGCGCATGGACGATACCCCTTTCCTGAAGCTGTCTCTGGATCTGGGGTGGTAGGATTTGTATGGCGGGTAAGCGGGCTGGTTGATGGGTGAGCCGCCAAGCGGGTGGCGGCTCATCGGTCCGATCGGGGATCAGCGTTGCAGCGGGAAGCCGTTGCGGTACCAGCCGACAAGGCCGTCCGTCATGTTATACACGTCTTTGTAGCCGTTTTTGGAGAGGAACTCCGCCGCGGGTTTCGAGCGTGCTCCGACGGCACAGTAGACAAGAATGGTTTTGTTGCGGGGCACTTCCTTGATACGCCGTTCGATCTCGTTGATCGGAATCAGGACGGTGCCGGGGAGCCGGGCCTGACTGTTTTCCTGTGGAGTACGGACATCCAGCAGAAAAATATTCTTGTTTTTTTCCAGCAGGTTCTTTGCTTCACGGGATGAGATATCCTGCGTAGCGGCAAAAGCCAGTGAACAGACCATGCAGAGCAACAGTACCGCAAAAAGCATCTTCTTCATCGTTACCTTCTCCTTGTGTTGTTTGTAGGCAGTATCCAGCGCATCAGACTTCCAAGGTATATCCGACCAGCGCCAGCTGAAACTCCTTGGGCATCTCCCGCGCCAGACGAGCCGACGCGGCAAAACCGGTACAGTGACCGGCGGCAATCTTTTTGACCCCCCACTTTTTCAGGGCCGAAATGGTCCGTTCCAGCTGTAACTGCCCGCAGAAGCCCAGGTGTGTGCCGCCGATCACGGCGTAGATATCGCGCCGACCGCTCAGGTAGGCGATATGCTCCAGTGTATTGACCAACCCGGCATGGCAGCAGCCCAGAACCACAACCACTCCCCGCTCCGTTTCCAGTATCAACGATTGATCGTCCGGCGAGTCGTCCAGATCCTGGCCGGTACAATCGCGGTACAGCCCCTGATCACCGGTCTCGAATGCCGTCACCCGTGGCACTTCCCCGGTCAGACAGATGCCGGGTGCAATCTGGCGGTACTCGTTCGAGAGTTGAAAAGTTCCCCCCGCCGCCTCAAGCTGTTCATGGTCGTGAGGTATGCCGATCGGATAGCACTCGCCGGTATCCTTGAGCCGAAAGCGGGGTGTAAATATGCCGGGATGGGCAAGAACCTGCTTGGGACCGTGCTCGTTTAAGAGCGGCAGCAGCCCGCCGCAGTGATCGTGGTGGCCATGGGAGAGCACGACCGTCGTAACCGCCGAGAGTTCCTTGTTCATACGCCGGGCATTGTGCAAGAGCGTCAATCCTTGTCCGGTGTCGAAGAGCAGTGGCTCTCCCTGCGCCGGTTCAATCAGGGCCGAGAAGCCATGTTCACCAAGGGTCCCGCTGATGGGGCCGACGGAGTTCTCACAAAGAACCGTGATACGGAACTTCATTTACAGCAACCGCTTCTCGGAAACCTCGGCACGCCCATCTTGGCCAGGATGTTGAACATGGGGCAGAACTGGGTGAAGCCGGACTGGAACAGGTTCAATCCCACGAAGCCGGTGAACCAGAGCCAGTTGGGCGAGTGGAAATGGGCCAGCAGCAGCGAGATCATGACAAACGACCCGGCCACGATGCGGACGATGCGCTCGATATAGAATTCTTCTTTCATGGTGTAACTCCTTGTTTAAAAGTCCCCCTTTGGAAAAGGGGGATCTAGGGGGATTTGCTTTTGATGCGAAGAATCAAATCCCCCCTGCCCCCCTTTTTCAAAGGGGGGGGGATGTTTCTACTTACTTCCCAGCATCTCGGCGATCTTTCCCGCCACTTCACCCGTAATCTGCGGACAGATGCCCTTGTCGTTCCTGGCGCGGATGGTCTTGCAACAGGTCACGCCGTACTTCTCCTTGAACCAGGTATGCAGCTCTCTGGTCAGGTGCGTGGTCGCCTTTTTATCCTGCAACACCAGCCCGATGGCCACCGTGCCGCCCGATACCGCGCCGCAGATGCAGCCTACGCCGGAGCCGCCGCCGAAGCCGGAAACGGTTCCCACCACGGCTTCGGGCAGGTTGGAGGCAAAGTGTTTACGGATGGACTCCATGACCGCCTCGGCGCAGTGGTGCGAGCCGGAACGATAGAGCGCCTCGGCCTCCAGCTGGCAGATTTCGGCCTGCTCCATACCTTCCAGTGTCGGTTTTGCTTGTTTTGACCAGAACATCAAACAGTCTCCTTTGATTCGTTGATATGATGCCGTTCTTTCCAGCTTTGTACCAGATAATAGAGGATCGGGATGGTGACCCGCGAGAGGGTCGTCGAGGCGATCTCGCCGAACATCATGGCCAGGGCCAGCCCCTGGAAGATCGGATCGAAGACAATCACGAAGCTCCCCACCACCACCGCCGCGGCGGTCAGCAGCATGGGACGGAAGCGTACCGCGCCGGCCTCGATGATGGCCTTGTCCAGGGGCATCCCCTCGCGGCGCTTCATCTCGGCGAAATCGATCAGGATGATCGAGTTGCGTACGATGATCCCGGCCAGGGCGATGAAACCGATCATGGAGGTGGCGGTGAAAAAGGCCCCGAAGAGGGCGTGTCCCGGCAGGATGCCGATCAGGGTCAGCGGGATGGGGGCCATGATCACCAGCGGCGTGGTGAAGTCCTTGAACCAGGCTACCACCAGGATGTAGATCAGCACCATCACCGCACCGAAGGCCAGACCCAGGTCGCGGAAGACCTCGTAGGTGATGTGCCATTCGCCATCCCACTTCATGCCCATGTGCTCTTCGCTCCAGGGTTGCCGGGATGCCAGAACTTCGATCTTTGATCCGTCCGGAGTCGGCAGGGCCGCGATCTCTTTCTGCATCTTCAGGATGGCATAGACCGGCGCCTCGATTTGACCGGCTACGTCGCCGATCACGTAGACCACGTTCTTCAGGTTCTTGCGGTAGAGGGTTTTCTCCTCATTGCCCGATGAACTCCGCACCAACTGGGAGAGCGGCACGCTCCCCTTCTGACCGCTGACGTAGATCGCGGAGAGATCGGCCACTGAGCTGCGTTCCCCGGCAGGCAGACGCAGGTTGATGTAGACCGGCTCCTTCTCTTTAGGCAGGTGCAGCATGCCGATATTCTGCCCTCCCAGGGCGATGGCCAGGGTGCGGGCCACATCCTCCACGGCAATGCCGGAGAGGGCCGCCTTCTCGCTGTCCACGGCAAAGGTCACCTTGCGCTGGTCGTCTTCGCGGTACATATCCACATCCACCACGCCGGCGGTCTTGGTGAGGATATCCCGTACCTTACCGGCAATACCGGCCCTGCTGGTATCATCGGGACCGTAGATCTCGGCCACCAGCGTGGCCAGTACCGGCGGGCCGGGCGGAATCTCGGCCACCTTGACCCGGGCGCCATATCTGTCGGCAATGGCCTTAACCAGTGGCCGGATACGTTTGGCGATGGCATGGGACTGGTCCGCGCGCTGATCCTTGGGCAACAGGTTGACCTGGATGTCGGCCAGGTTTGATCCCTTGCGCAGGTAGTAATGCCGCACCAGGCCGTTGAAGTTGAAGGGGGCGCTGGTGCCGATGTAGAGCTGGAAATCGGTCACCTCCGGCACACCCCGCAGGGCGTCGCCCATCTCGCGGGTGATGCGGGCGGTCTGCTCCAGCGGCGTGCCGTCCGGGGCGTCGATGATCACCTGCAGCTCGTTCTTGTTGTCGAAGGGGAGCATCTTGACTGTGACGGCCTTGAAGTAGATCAGGGAACAGGAGAGCAAGAGCAGGACGACGACAGTGGTTAGGAAGCCGTAGCGCAACCCCTTTTCGTGGATCAGCCTGCCCATCCAATGGCGGTAAAATGCCGTCAGTTTGGAGTCCTGTACTTCCTCGCCGGAGCCGTGGTTTGATTCACCCTTCATGAAGCGGAAGGCAAAATAGGGGGTGACGATGAAGGCGATCAGCATGGAAAAAAGCATGGCCATGCTGGCGCCGACCGGGATCGGCCGCATGTAGGGGCCCATCAGCCCGCCCACGAAGCCCATGGGGAGGATCGAGGCGATCACGGCAAAGGTAGCCAGCACGGTCGGGTTGCCGATCTCGTCCACGGCCCGGATGGCCGCATCCAGCGGTTTCATGACCGTGGTGGTGAAGTAGCGGTGGATGTTCTCTACCACCACGATGGCGTCGTCCACCAGGATGCCGATGGAGAAGATCAGGGCGAAGAGGGTGATGCGGTTCAAGGTGTAGCCGATCAGGTAGAAGATCAGCATGGTCAGGGCCAGGGTGACCGGGATGGCGATGGCGGCCACGGCACCGGCCCGCCATCCCATGAAGATCGCGATCAGGATCGTGACCGAGATGGCGGCCAGGAACATGTGGAAGAGCAGTTCGTTGTTCTTCTCCCGGGCGGTTTCGCCGTAGTTGCGGGTGATCGTGACCTGCACGTCGGCGGGGATGACCTTGCCCTTGAGGGATTCAACCTTTTTGACCAGGTCCTCGGCCACCCAGGTGGCGTTGGCGCCCTTTCTCTTGGCCACGGAGATGGTTACGGCAGGGTAATCGGCATTTTTGTTGATTTGTAGGGGCGACCGGCCGGTGGCCCCTACGGATTTCACCGCCGGGCCCAGCCCCATGAAGACGTAATCCTCGGGTTCCTGCAGGCCATCTTGGATCTGGGCCACGTCGCTGAGATAGACCGGCTTACCGCTGTAGACACCAACCACCAGGCGTTTGAGCGCGTCGGCGCTCTCCAGAAAACCACCCGTCTCAACGATGGTTTCTTTGTTCGACCCGGAAAAGGAACCGGACGGCAGGGAGGTGTTTCCCTTCTGTAGAGCACTTGCCACCTGCAGGGGTGACAGGCCGTAACCGGCCAGGCGCGGAGCATCCAGCGTTACCCGCAGTTGGCGGGGCAGGCCGCCCTTGATCGCGACCTCGGCGCTGTTATCGCTCTTCTTCAGTTCATCGGCCACTTCCCGGGCCAGGGTGCGCAGGGTGCCGTGGTCGTAGCGCGCCGACCAGAGGGTCAGGGCCAGGATCGGCACGTCGTCGATGGATTTCGGCATGACCAATGGCTCGCCCGCTCCCGGCGGCAGTACGCCGCGATTGCTCATGACCTTGTTGTAGAGCTTGACCAGCGACTCCTCCATCGGCTGGCCGACCAGGAAGCGTACGGTGATGATCCCCATTCCGGGACGACTCATGGAGTAGAGGTATTCGACCCCCTTGATCTCCCATAACTTGGACTCAAAGGGTTTGACCACCCGCTCCTGCACCTCTTGCGGCGAGGATCCGGGCAGCGGCAGGTAGATGTCGACCATGGGCACCACGATCTGCGGCTCCTCCTCGCGGGGAGTCATCTTGACGGCAAAAAGGCCCAGCAGCAGCGAGGCGCCGACGATCAAGGGGGTCAGTTTGGAATTGATAAAGGCACGGGCGATCTTGCCCGCAAAGCCGAGCTGCTGCATGGGTGTGAACTCCAGTGGGGTGAGACGGTCAGCGCCCGAAGGTGCCGGTTCTTACTTCGGTCAGGACGCCGTTTCTAAATGTCAGATAGTGGATCAGGGTATGGGGGCCTTCGTTATAGGTCCATTCCTCGACCTCGATATAGCGAACGCGGCCTCGGGAGGTTTCGTCGCTGTCTGTGCGCTTGATCTTGTTGGTGGGCGGGTCACATTTGACCATGACCTCCGAGATGGAATCTCCGCTGGATACGATACTGCCATTGGGGCAGCGGAAGTTATCGGCAAAGGCTGCCGGGGCGGAGAGAACCAGCAGGGTCGTCAGCAGGAATAGTCGTTTCATGTCAGTGTACCTTTGTCCCTTCGTTGAGTTTCTCCGCACCGGAAACCACCAGCCGTTCGCCGTCGGACAGGCCGGAGAGAATCTCGATCTTATCGCCGATGGTCTTGCCTGATTTTACCAGCCGCAGGTGGGCGATGCTGTCCTTGTCCAGTACCCAGACCGAGGTCAGGGCGCCCCGTTCAACGATGGCCTTGCGCGATACCAGCATGCCGTTGACACTGCTCCCCAGGGCAAGCGCGCCCCGCCCGAACATGCCGGATTTGAGTCCCTTCTGGTCGAGGTTGATCTTGGCGCTGAAGGTGCGGCTGGCCGGATCGGCGCTGGGGACGATCTCGGCAATTTTCGCGGAAAAGGAACTAGCCAGGGCATCCAGCGTTACCTGCAGCGTAGTGCCCGCTTTAACCGTGGCGGCCATATTCTCGGGGATGGCCAGTTCCAACTGGTAGCTTCCCTCGTCTTCGATGGTCAGCAAGGGTTGGCTCGGGAAAACACTCGCCCCCAGGTCAGCCGGCTTGCTGGTGATGATGCCCGAGATCGGGGCGATGATCCTGGTGTAGTCGGAGATGGTTCCGGCCGCACGCGCCCCGGCCTGGGCCTGCCTGAGGCGGGCCTCGGCCCGGACGACGGCTTGTCCGGCCAACTCCCGTTCGGTCTGTTTGACATCGAACTCCTGACGGCTGATGGCCTGCTCGCTGAAGAGCTTCTGATAGCGCTCGAAGGTCGTTTCCGCCAAACGTTTTCTGGCCCGGGCCTCGTCCAGTGCCTGGCGCGTCTCATCAGCGCCTGCCGCGGCCGCGGCTGCGGTGGCCTGATTCTCCTGGGCATCCAGCTGGAGCAGGAGCTGTCCCTTCCTGACCCGATCCCCCTCCCGCACCCGCAACAGGCTGACGGTGCCGGGAATACGGCTTGAGACGACCGCACTGGTCCGGGCACGGACCGTGCCGACGATCTCCCGTACTTCCGGCAGGTTGGTTGTGCGGACCGTCTCGGTGACAATACCGGTTACCGTGGCTGTTGCTTCGGGAGCCCTGTTGCCGGTCTCATGCCCTTTTCCCGAGCAGGCGCTCACAGCCAGTGTCACTGCGCCAGCTGCGAGCGTGCGATATACGAAACCCCTCATTTAGTCATCTCCTTCAAAAATTGCCCCGAGCTGTAGAAGACCTGCCCGCCGGACAGGGCATAATTGGCCTCGGCCTCCACCAGGTTGGCGCGGGTCTGATTCAGGGCGCTTTGGGCATCCAGCAGATCGGTCATGGTTGCCAGGGAATTCTCAAAACGCCGGGATAAAAGCCGCACGGTTTCCTCCGCATCCTGCAGGGCGTGGCGGGCCACTTCGCGCCGTTTTTCCATTTCGTCGCGCCGCAGGAGACTTTCCCGGACCTGATAGTCGGCCTCGCGTTGCGATTGCTCCAATGCCTCGGCTGCCGCTGAACGCTGCGCGCTGGCACGATCCTGCTCGTGACCACGACGGAATCCGTCAAACAGCTGCCAGTTGAGGCGTATCCCGGCGGCCCAGGCATCATTGTCATTGCCGAAGGGGACATGTTCGGCGTTCATCTGGTAGGAAGCGAAGGTTGCCAGCGACGGTAGATAGGCGCTGCGGGCCAGTTTGACGGCTGACTCGGATTTTTCCAGCTCCGCCCGGGCATGGCGCAGGTCGCTCCTGTTTTCCATGGCTGTCGAGAGCAACTCGCGTGTCTGAAAGGTGCCTGAAAATCCGGCGAATGTCTCGGCAGGCTTGATGCGGCTGCCGCTGGTGAGGCCTGCAACCATTGCCAGTCGCATCTCGGCCAGCGCCAGGTTGTTGTTGGCGGTGATCAGTTGTGACTCCATCGTGGCCAGGTGTGTCCGCGCCCGCAGTTCGTCCGATTTAAGGCCGACACCTGCCCCGTTGCGGACCTTTGCCAGGCGCAGATGTTCGCGGGCTTCGCTGATGGCCTCTTCCGCTGCGCTACGCTGGGCGGCACTCTTTTGGGCCTCCAGATAGATTTGAAAGGTCTGGAAAGCGATATTCTGCCGGGCACCTTCCTGTTCCAGGGCCCCCTTTTCGGCATCCTTCAGCGCCATCTGACGCAGGGGAGCGGTGGAGGGGGTGTAGAGCGGCTGCTGTATGGTCAGGGACGATTTGAAATCCTGGTGTGCCGACGGGTGATTGAGGTTGTTGATCAGGAAATCGCCCTGGCTGAAGCGTCCCTGGTCGAGCTTCATCATGAAGGTCTGGGTCGGCGCGTTGGAGGCGGCAAAGCTTTCTTCAAAGAAAATGGCCGGGTAATAATGCGACGTAGCAATGGCAACACCCTGGTTGGCCGCCATAGCGGAAAAGCCGGCGGCCTTGATGCGATGGTTCTGCTCCAAGGCGGTCTTGATGGCCTCTTTCAGGGTCATGCGCTGAACATCCGGCCCCGGGGATGTTGCGCCAAAGGATTGAGCAGCAGTCACCAGGCAGAGTGCCAGTAGTGCCAAGGTTCGTTTCACATCTAACTCCCGTCGTTTTAACAATATATGGAAAACTATATATATTGCCTCTCAAAATGTCAAGGTTAAGCACAACAAAAAAAGCCGGGAGGTGGCGGGCACCTTCCGGCTTTCGGGTCTGACTGGTTGCAAGGCAGGCTTACTTGTCGATTACGAATTCAGCCCGTCTGTTCTTGGCCCAGGCTTCTTCGTCGTTGCCCTGTACGGCAGGTTTTTCCTTGCCGTAGCTGATGACGGAAAGGCGCTCCGGCTGAACACCCAGAGTGATCAAATACTGCATGGCCGACTTTGCACGGCGCTCACCCAGCGCCAGGTTGTATTCCGCGGAACCGCGCTCGTCACAGTGCCCCTCGATCTTGATCTTGGCGGTCGGCTGGGATTTCAGCATGATCTCGGCATTCTTGTTGAGTACATTGCGTGAATCCTGGCGCAGGTCGGACTTGTCGAAGTCAAAGTAGACCGTCTCGAAAGCAGATACTGCTGCCGGAGTCTTGGCAACCTGACTTTCGGTAGCCGCAGTCGGTGCCGCCTCGGCAATCTGCTTGGGGGCCGCCGCTGCCGACTCTTCCGTCTTCACCTTTGCCTGCTGTTCCGGTTTGGTCTCGGCCTTAACCGTTGCCGCAGCGGGTTCTTCGGTCTTGACCGCTTCATTACTGGCACAACCGCCGATCATCAAGGCCGTCATGCTCAATGCCGCCAACAGTGCCATCACTCTTCGTTTCATCTCTCTTCTCCTTATGCTTGATTTCTGAGGCTCAGTGCCTGGACCATTAAAAATATGGTCAAATTATACATAATGCTTGATGCATTGCAATCGCAAATAAAAAAAATTTCAAAAAGTTCAACGGGATAGAATCGCGTGCTCCTGTCAGCGCGGAGCCCAGGTCGGCTGGGTGGCCTTGCCCTTGCTCTGGCTGACGCGCGTCTGACCGCTGCCGTCGCTGCGCATGACGTAGATGGCCTCGCTTCCGCCGCGCTTGGAACTGAAGGTGATAAAGCGGCCGTCGGGGGACCAGGCCGGGTTCTCGTTACTGCCGGTGCTGGTCAGCTGTGTGTCCCCGCTGCCGTCGCTATTGATGCTGAAGATTTGAAAGCCGCCACCCTGCATGCGGGCATAGGCGATCTTGTCCCCTTTGGGAGACCAGTGGGGATTGACGTTATACCCGCCGGCGGTGGTCAGGCGGCGTACGTTGCCGCCATCGGCGTTCATGACGAATATCTGCGGCTTGCCTAGGCGATCGGAGACAAAGGCGATCCGGGAGCCGTCCGGCGACCAGACCGGTGAAACCTCGATGGCGGGATTGACCGTCAGCCGGACCGGATGGCTGCCGTCTTTGGCCAGGGTATAGATCTCCGAGTTGCCATCCTTGCTGAGCGCCAGGGCAATCCTGGAGCCGTCGGGTGACCAGGAGCCGGTGATGTTGAGCCCCTTGCGACTGGAGAGCGGTACCTCGACCGGGCTGGACAAGGCCCGCCGGTAGAGATCCGGGTTACCCCGTTTGTAGGAGGTAAAGATCAGTTCGCGGCCGTCGGGTGAAAAGTCGGGGTTGAGGTTGATCGAGCCGTTTCTGGTCAATTGCAGCTGGTTGTGACCGTCCCAGTTCATGATGACGATTTCCTTGTTCCCCGACTGGCTGGAAACATAGGCGATCTGGGTGGTAAAACAGCCCTTTTCGCCGGTTACGACCAGCATGATCTCGTCGGCGAAGGAGTGGGCGAAATAGCGCAGATCCTTGGTCCTGCCCAGGTAACGCTTGGCAGTCATCATCTTGTTGTTGAGCACGTCGTACAGCCGGAACTCAATCGTCAGATTATCGCCCTTGATGCTGTATTCACCCCGTACGAGCAGTTCGAAGCCGGCGCTCATCCAGGCCAGATAATTGGTTGCCGAGAGCGAGGTAGAGCCGTTGGAAGCCATCTGCTCGCGGCTCTCGGCCGCCATGGCGCCGGACATGTTCATGTCGAAGGTGATCACATCGCCGGCTTCCCGGGCGACAGGGGCGTTGGGGGCTGCATCCAGGCTGCGGGGAGTTTCGACGGCCAGTCTCAGTTGGCGGTTTCCCGGTGCGGTAACCTCGACCGCCTCTTGGGCGAAGAGCGTCACGGGAAGCATCAATAGAAACAGAAGGATAAAACCGGTTGCTCGCATGTAGTGGGTGCTCGATTCTCTCATGGTCTGTTCGGCGTAATCCCTTCTCGTTTGAAGACAAATACCCCTTCAAACACCTTATGGCCGGGTGGTGGCGGGAATTTGGCACTGGCCGCGTCAATGGCGCGGAATACGGAGATTTCGAAGGCCCGGTCGCCGCTGCTGCGTTCGGCCTTCTTGCGGGCCAGTTTCCCGTCGGTATCGATAAACAGGCGTATGATCATCTCGGGGTTTTGGCTGTTATGGGTGATGGTCTTTTGAAAGGCGTCTTTCAGGCGCGATTGAATATAGGCCAGGTAGTCGCTGCCGGCTTCCTTGCCGGTCGCGCCCGGCATGCCGGCCCGACCGCTTCCCTGTGTACGGACCTTATCCCGCAGGCGGGCCAGGGCCGCCTCTTCCTGTCTGGCCTCAGCCACGCGCTCAAGTTTGGCCATGCGCTCGGCAAATTCAGAGGCCGATTCGGCTCCGGTTTCACTCCCCTTGACAGGTGGTTTGATCGCTTTGGCCGGACCCGGCTTGGCCGGGGTCGGCAGGGCCATGGGGGCGCTGGGGGCCTTCAGCGCTGCCGGCGCCGGGAGAGCGTCATTCCCCTTTTGAGCGGGATTGCCGGAGCGCGGTGAGGCCACCGGAAGATTGACCACGTCCACGTAATAGGTCTCCTCAAGCTTGAGAGGGGCCCTGTGGCTGCCATACCAGGCAAACAATAAAAAAACCGCCATGTGGATGACGGTGGAAATGATAAAACTGACACCCATGCCGGTGTCTCTTGTTGGCGTTCGGGCAGGCATTACTTGGCTGAGGGTTCCGTTACCATGCCGAGACGTTCGATGCCGGCCCCCTTGATGTCGGCCATTGCCTTGACCACTTCACCGTAAGGTACCCCGGCGTCAGCCTTGAGAAAGACCTCTTTCTTTTCCCGAGAGGCAAACATGCTGGCAAGCTTGGTCCGCAGGTCCGCAGCCGGAACCTCATCCTTGTTGATAAAGACCTTGCCGCTCTTGTCCACGGTGACCACCACGGCCTCATCCTGCGGTGTCATGGCCTTGGTGTTGGCCTTGGGCAGGTTTACCTGTACCCCCTGCTGCATCATTGGCGCGGTGACCATGAAGATCACCAGCAGCACCAGCATGACGTCAACCAGCGGGGTGACGTTGATATCGGCCATTGCGCGCCGGTCGTCTTGTTGTCCGCCCATGGCCATGGTCTATTTCCCCGCGATGTTGCGCTGCACGATGTTGAGAAACTCGGTGGAAAAGCTGTCCATCTCCTTGACCAGGACGCGGATCTTGTTCTGGAAATGGTTGTAGGCCATAACCGCCGGGATGGCGGCCACCAGGCCGATGGCGGTGGCGATCAGCGCCTCGGCGATACCGGGAGCTACGACGGCCAGGGAGGCCGAACCGGTCTTGCCGATCCCCTCGAAGGCGGTCATGATGCCCCAGACCGTGCCGAAGAGGCCGATGAAGGGAGAGGTAGAGCCGGTAGTGGCCAGAAAAGTCAGGTATTTTTCCAGGCGGGTGATTTCGGAGTTGGTGGCGCGACGTAGGGAGCGGGAGACGTTCTCGATGCCCCCCAGATCGGTGCTGAGGGCGCTCCCTTCACTGCCCCCGTCTGCTTCGACGACCTTCTTCAATTCCCCATAGCCTTCGTTGAACAGCACGGTCAGGGGGGAGTTGGCGAAGCGGTCGACCTGGGAGGCGATGGTATCAAAGCGCTTGGATTTCCAGAAGAAATCCATGAAACGGTCGGACTCGCTGTTGGCGCGGTGTACCTGGAAGAATTTGAAAATGATGATAGCCCAGGAGACCACCGAGAAAAAGAGCAAGAGGATCAGAACAAGTTTTACGATTGTACCGGCGCCGAGTAATAAGGCCACGAAAAGACCTCCAGGTAAATAAATTAAGCTGAAAAATTAGTCCTAACCAAGAGCCAAGTCAAGCCGAAAATCAGTACAACTCCGGTCTGCGGTCGTTGAAACAGGGAATCTGCGCCCGCCAGTCGGCCATCAGCTGCATATCCAGCGTTGCGGCAATCTCTACTTCCGCCTCGTCCCCCTCAGCCAGCAGCTCCCCCTTGGGGTCGATAATCATGCTTATGCCGAAGAAATCCAGCTTGCCGATCGGTCCGCAGGCGTTGCAGGCCACCACGAAGAGCTGGTTCTCGATGGCTCGCGCCCGCAGCAGCGTGCGCCAGTGTTCCTGGCGCGGCTTGGGCCATTGGGCCGGAACGCAGATCACGCCGGCCCCTTCCAGCGCCAGGCGGCGGGACAGTTCGGGAAAACGCAGGTCGTAACAGATAATCACGCCGACCTTGCCGAGGGTGGTCTCCGCCAGTAACCAGCTGTCGCCGCTGTCGAAGGCCCGGTCCTCGCCCAGCAGGGAAAAGAGGTGCAGTTTGCGGTAGCTTCCGGCCAGACGGCCGTTGTCGACGACATAGGCCGTGTTGAAGACCTTCTCCCCATGGGGCTCGGGCATGCTCCCCACGATCACCAGACCCAGCTTTTGCGACAGCTCCAGCAACTCCTCCACGATCCCGGCCGTGCGTCCGGCCAGTTCGTTCAGGTTTTTGTAGGCAAAGCCGGACGACCACATCTCCGGCAGTACCACCAGGTTGGCCCCTTGGGCGGCGACCCGCGTAAGGGCGGCCCGGACATACGCCAGGTTGGCGTCCACATCCCCCTGTTTGACGTTGAATTGAATGGCGGCGGCATTAATGGTCATGGTGACTCTCCATTGTCTAGCAAGAACGTTTTTTCCAGTAGAAGGGCTTCCTGTGCTGGTGTGCTACAGCAAGAACAAGAATATCAGTCTGCTCTACCGTGTATATGAGCATATAGGGGAAACGGCGCATCAAACACTTCCTGACCCCTGGGGCGACTTCCTCGCAACTTTCCGGAAATATCATTATACGGCGGGCGGCAACCCACAACTCTTCAATGAATTTCCCACCAAGCCCTGCAACCTGGGCTTCATACCACTCGTGTGCTTCATCAAGCTCATGGTGAGCTGTCGAAAGAAATCGGACATTCATTTTCTGTACTTTGCCAAGACTTCTTCGATTGGTACGGATGGTATCTCACCACGCAGATAGGCTGCATAGCGATCCTGTGACTCTGCAACCCAAAGGCGCTCAACCTCCTGACTTGGTATGTCAAGGGACTCAAGCAGATAATCTACAATCTGCAGACGATCCATTTCCGGTAACGTCTTTAATTGCTCAACCATCGGGTCATTTCGCTGAATCATTTTCGCCTCCTTTACTGCTTGTGCCTCGAAACGTAACACCAGCTGCGTATCGCAACGCTTTTACTGCTCAGGCGTGTTCTGGAACAAACTTTATTTCAAGACGGCAGCCAACCGCATGTGCGTATTTTTTAAGTGTCGTCACGGATGGGGCGTGTTTTCCAGCTGCTTCAAGTCTTGAAATTGCACTTTTTGTTGTCCCCATCAGTTCGGCGACAGCTTCCTGAGAAAGACCGACCCGCGCACGAGCAGCAAGCATCTCCCTGACGAGAGCATATTCCTCATCCAAATCATCATATGCCTTTTTAAAACCTTCCCGCTTCTTGGCTTTTTCTATGAAAGCGTTATGGTCATGGGCAATTGGTTGAAATTTCAGATCAGCCATTTTGAACCTCCCTAATACGTTTTCGAGCAATTTTCAATTCTGCGGCACTTTATTGCTCGGAACAATTTTGTGGGAATTGGCTAGGTAGCTACCTATCAATATGCACTACTTCCTTCTTTTTTCGCCGTGGATATCGCAGCACATTTTATATGTTACTTGTGAAAGTAGTTTTCTTAATTTGACTTCATCGGGGATTCCGCTAATTTTAAGTAATTCAAAGACATACTCTGAAAAATTGTGAAACGCTTCCATAACATCATCTGTTCCGATAATTGATAGGGTTGCCATGATTTCAATGTACTTTCGGTAAAGTTGGTTTTTGCCTAACTCATCGGATGGTTTTTCTAATGCTAACATATAAAAGTCTGACAACGGTTTAACTGTAGTAATGTAAATATTCAGTTGTTCATCTTTGATTTTCTTTTTTCCTTCACGCCAAGCAATAACTCGCTGAGTTAGCAAAGCAATTATTACCACTGAAAGAAAATTCCAGAAACTTTCCATATTAAATTCCTTTTTGAATCTAACTTGTTGATCACCTCGTCAGCTGTGAATTCAGATAGGCGTGGATGATGTCCATGTAGATCTCGCGCGGCTTGCTGGTGCCGTCGCTGGGGGCGATCATCCCTTCACTCTCCATCATCTCGACGATGCGGGCGGCGCGGTTGTAGCCGATACGCAGGCGGCGCTGGACCATGGAGATGCTGGCCTGCTTGGTCTCGGCCACCAGTCGCAGGGCGTCCTCCCAGCGTTCGTCCAGCTCCTGATCCTCCCCGGAAGCGCCCTTCTCATCCGTGTCCTTCATCTCCATGATCGACTTCTCGTAGACCGGTTTGCCCTGTTTCTTGAGGAAATCCACCACGCGCTGCACCTCGGCGTCCGAGACGAAGGCGCCGTGGATACGTTGCAGACGCGAGGTACCGGGGGGCATGTAGAGCATATCGCCATTTCCCAGCAGGGCCTCGGCGCCGTTGGTGTCCAGGATCGTGCGCGAATCGACCTTGGAGGTGACCTGGAAGGAGATGCGCGACGGCAGGTTGGCCTTGATCAGGCCGGTGATCACATCCACCGAGGGGCGCTGGGTGGCCAGCAGCAGATGGATACCCGAGGCGCGGGCCTTCTGGGCCAGGCGGGCGATGTGCTCTTCCACCTCGCGGCCGGCCACCATCATCAGGTCGGCCAACTCGTCCACGATGACCACGATGTAGGGGAGATGAACGTGTTCCAGCTCCTCGCTGTCGTCGGTCACAAAGGGGATCGGGTCGTCCTGCAGCTCGCCCCCCTCTTCCTCGATGATCTCTTCCAGCTCTTCGATGATCTCGTCCTCGGGGATCGAGCTGTTCAGCTCTTCCAGCTCCAGCGCCTCTCCGGCCAGCTTCTTGTTGTAGGAGTCGATGTTGCGAACCCCCTTGTCGGAGAGCAGCTTGTAACGGCGCTCCATCTCGTTGACCGCCCACTTCAGGGCCAGCGAGGCCTTCTTCGGTTCGGTGACCACCGGCAGCAGCAGGTGCGGAATCCCCTCGTACATGGAGAACTCCAGCATCTTGGGATCGACCATGATCATGCGCACGTCGCGCGGTTCGAACATGTAGAGCAGCGACAGGATCATGGTGTTGATCGAGACCGACTTGCCCGAACCGGTGGAACCGGCCACCAGCAGATGGGGCGCCTTGGCCAGGTCGGTCACCACCGGCACCCCGGCGATGTCCTTGCCCAGGGCCAGGGGCAGCTTCATCTTGTTGTGATGGAATTCCTCGCAGTTAAAGATCTCGCTCAGGAAGACCATGTCGCGGTCGCGGTTGGGGACCTCGATACCTACGACCCCCTTGCCGGGTATGGGTGCCACGATGCGGATCGACATGGCCTGCAGTGCCATGGTCAGGTCGTCGGCCAGTCCGGCGATGCGGCTGATCTTGATGCCGGGAGCCGGCGAGAATTCGTACATGGTGATCACCGGACCGGGGCAGATCTCGACCACCTCGCCGTCGATGCCATAGTCCTTGAGCTTCTTCTCCAGCAGACGGGCGTTCATGGTCAGGGTCTCGCGGTCTAGCTTTTTCTCCATGATCGGCGGGGTGTCCAGCAGCGAGAAGGGGGGTGTGCGGAAATCACCCTCGACCTTGATGAAGGCAAAGGTTTCCTGTACCGGAGCAGTTTTTATGGCGTCCTTCTTCTTTTCCTTCTCCTTTTTGAAGACATTCAGGATCGGCGCTGGCGTCGTGGCCGGTTTGATAATCGGGCCCGCTGATGAGGTCGCAGCCGGCAGCCCCTCATGCTTGGCCTTCTCGCGCAGCTCTTCCTTGTGTTGCTGGGCACGGCGTTCCTGGCGGGCGGCCCATTTGTTCTTCAGGGTTTCCAGCCACCAGCCGGCAAACAGGACAAAGGAAAATTTGGACAGGATCATGATCGAAGCCGCCAGGAGCGGCAATATCAGCAGCATGGCACCGGTTGCGCCGACGCTGGACTTGAGGAGATTGCAGGTTATCTTTCCCAGCACCCCGCCGGTGGCAACCTGCTGACCGAAGAGGGTGGTCGTGTCGCGGAAGAAGGAAAACAGCGTGGAGAGCGAGAAGATCAGCCCGAAGGAGGCCAGCAGCTTGTAGGAGCGCAGGCGGATTTCCTTGAAACGGAAGAGGGTGTAGGCCATGTAGAACAGTGCCAACGGGATCAAGTAGGAGGCCAGGCCGAAACCGCTGAAGAAGAGGTCGGCCACCTGGGCTCCCAGGCGGCCGCCCAGGTTGTGGATGCCCCCTTCGTTGGAGTAGCTGTTCCAGGAAACATCCGAGGTGTTAAAGGTCAAAAACGCCAGCAGGATAAAGGTGCCGACCGTTCCCAGCGCCATGCCCTGCAGCTCTTTGATGAGTTTTGCTTTTTTCTGATCGTCCGTGCTCATGGTTTGGGGATCCTTGGTCAGTGAGACGTTGTATCTACCAATCCCATTCAGCGGGGCCGGTAGTGGAAAAAACGTGGACATAGTACCTGTAATTCAAAGGGGGTGGCAAAGGAAAAATGGGGGGCAGCGCTCAACCTGTGCAAGGGTCACAGTCGCTCCATCTGGCGGTCGTGGTAGCGGGCCAGGGAGATTTGGGCGGCCACGGCACCCAGCAGGGCGGTGAACATATCCCACTGGGTATCCCAGGGATCACCCTGGCTGCCGAGAAAGGCATCCGCTCCCTGTCCCAGGATCAGCGCGCTCCACCACTCGATGAATTCGTAGCAGGCGCTGACCGCCAGACAGACCGAGGCGACCAGGAAAAAGAGCCATCCGCCGCGTACGAGCGCTGTCCGGCGCAGCAGGATCTCCCTGGCCAGGATGGCCGGAACAAAGCCCTGGGCAAAGTGCCCGATACGGTCATAGGGGTTGCGGGTCAGGCCGAGCAGTTCCTTGAGCCAATGGCCGAAGGGAACCTCGGCATAGGTGTAATGACCGCCGATAAAGAGGATCACGGCGTGGACAAGGATCAGCCGGTAGAGGAGCGGGGTCAGTGGAAAGCGGCGCCAGGTGGCGAACATGACCGCTACGGCGATGAAAAAGGGGAACACCTCCAGAATCCATGTCAGGCGGTCATGGGGATGGATTGCGGAAACGATCAGTGCGCTCAGCGCCACGGCAAACAGGCAGAGCGGCTCACGGGGAGAACGGGGCATGGCTGGCTCCTGAACAGGTACGGTCTCTGGGAAAGTGGCCTTCAGGCGATCTCGATCCCATCCCCCGGCCGGATCATCCCGCCTCTGATGACTTTTACAAAGATACCCTCCTTGGGCATGACGCAATCGCCGGCCTGGTAGAAGATGGCGCAACGGGTGTGGCACTCCTTGCCGATCTGGGTTACCTCCAGCAGGGTTTCGCCAACCCGCAGGCGTGAGCCGATCGGCAGGCTGACCAGGTCGATGCCGCTGGTGGTGATGTTTTCGGCAAAGTCGCCCGCGTTCACATCCAGTCCCAAGGCGCGCATCTTGTCGATGCTCTCCTGGGCCAGCAGACTCACCTGGCGGTGCCAATCACCGGCGTGGGCGTCGCCGACAATGCCGTGCTTCTCGCGCAACTCCACCGCTGCGACCGGTTTCTTGCGCTCCCCTTTATTCTCGCTGATACAGACCGCCAGTACGCTCGCCATCTTTGTTATCCTCCTACCTGCGACATGGTGAAATTCTTATGGCTGTAGCCGTCTTGGGAGATGTCGTGCCGCTCGGGCTTGCTGGCCACGATGCGCCTGAGCACCTCGGCCAGTCCCGCGCGGTCCGGCGGCCGCAGGAAGGGGAGCAGGTCGGTCTTTTCATCGGAGAAGAGGCACCCCTTGGCCTGGCCGGTGGAGGTGACCCGGATGCGGTTACATTCCGAGCAAAAATGGCCGGAGACGGCGGTGATGATGCCGATACTGCCCCGTGCGCCGGGGATGCGAAAATCCCGTGACGGCCCGGCAAAAGGCCCCTTGTCGACCTGCTCCAGTTCGTAGCGGGAGGCGATGCGCTGCAGGATCTCCTCGCCGGAGATGGAGTAACGTTGCCAGTCATCTTCCCTGACGGCCGGCATATATTCGATGAAGCGGATTGAATTGCCGTGTGTCAGGGTCATATCGGCGAAGTCGAGGATCTCGGCGTCGTTGACTCCGCGCATGATGACGCAATTGATCTTGGGGGGCGGGAATCCGGCCTGCTCGGCGGCATTCAGCCCGGCCAGCACCCGGCCCAGGTCGCCGCCGCGGGTGATCTCGCTGAAGGTTCGCGGATTGAGGGAGTCCAGGCTGACGTTCAGGCGCTGCACCCCGGCCCGGTAGAGGTTAGCGGCCATCTCTTTCAGCAGCAGGCCGTTGGTGGTCAGGGCCAGGTGGCGCAGGCCGGGAATCGCGGACAGTTTTTCAAGGAATGTGACGATATCAGCCCGGACCAGCGGCTCGCCGCCGGTGATGCGGATTTTCTCGATTCCCAGCTCTACGGCGGTTTCAGCGATCAGCAACAGCTCTTCGTAGCTGAGTACCGCCCCATGCCGCTTTTTGGCAACGCCCTCCTTGGGCATGCAGTAGAAGCAGCGCATGTTGCAGCGGTCGGTGACCGACAGACGCAGATAGTTTATGTTTCTCCCCAGGGAGTCAGTCAGTTGCATGGATACCCGCTTTACCACGAATGACACGGATGAAATCTAAAACAAATCGTTACTGCAATAGAACGCGGATGACGCGGATTGAGCGGATTACCACAGATAAAAACATATTTTTTCTGTAGTGCATTATCTGCGGAAATCCGCTTGGATCAGATTTGATCCGCGTTCCATTGCCTTTGATTTTTCTGTCCATCCTTGTAAGGTTATTCCTTTTGTATGATATGTTTCTCCACAAAATCGGCCACCTGGGCCGGGTTGTTGAGGTCTAGGACCGGTACATCCAGCTCCAGCGGTTCGTCGCTGGCCACCGCCAGCAGGCTCGGGTCATGCTCCGCGCCACGACAGAGCAGGGTCTGGCTCCGCTCGCGACGGTGCACCTCGATCTTGGGAAGGCCGCTCTTCTTGAAGCCTTCGGTCAGGATCAGATCCACATCGTTGAAATAGGTGGCGATCAACTCCTCGATGGGTGGCGATTGCGCATGTTGCTTGACCAGGGCCAGTTTTTCCGGCGACGAGATCAGCATGCTGTCGGCCCCGGCAGCGGTCAGGCGATGACTGTCCTTGCCGGGGTGATCGATGTCGAAGCGGTGGGCGTCGTGCTTGATGACCCCCACGCGGTAGCCGCGCGCTTTCAGTTCAGCGATGACCTTTTCCAAGAGTGTGGTCTTGCCGGTCCCGGATTTGGCAACGAATGAAACGGCTCTGGCGATCATGGACACCTCATGGGGTATAAATATATGTTTATCTGAATGTATAGCATTCCGCTTTTCCACGCAAAGGAAAAACTGCAATAATTGACCTGCGTCATGTATCCAAATGGAGCGTTGGGTGATTATCACACACATGGAAGCGATTACCAGACACCAAAAAAAAGATATTCGCCTGATCGGGAAATTCGTCGAGGTCTACTGCAGCGGGAAGCACCCTGACGCGCAGCGCTCCCCGGTGACCCTCCCCACGGGGCTGGGCGAACGCAGCCTCTGCCCGGAATGCGCCTCTTTCCTGGAGTACGCCGTCAGCAAGCGGATGAAATGCCCGCTGGAAGCCGAGAAGCCGACCTGCAAGCATTGCCGGATTCACTGCTATGACCGCGTGCGCCGCGAAAAGGTGCGTGAGATCATGTCCTACGCCGGGCGGCGCCTGATGATGCGCGGTCGGCTCGATTATGTGTGGCATTATTTTTTTTAACTGAGCGGATTGAACCCGATACCTATCAATAACCTGGATGAACAGACAAAGGAGAAACAACATGCTGAGAAAGATCGTTAGAATCGACCCGGACAAATGCAACGGATGCGGAGAGTGCGTACCTTCCTGCGCCGAAGGGGCCATCACCATTATCAACGGCAAGGCGGTGCTGGCGGCCGAAAACCTGTGCGATGGCCTGGGCGCCTGCCTGGGCGAGTGCCCCATGGGCGCCATCACCGTCGAGGAACGCGAAGCGGATGGGTTCGACGAGGCGGCGGTGGAAAAACACCTGGCCGCCCAGGGTAAACCTGCTCCGAGCCATGCCCCGCAACCCGTTGCCGCTCCCCAGCATCATGCCGGCGGCGGTTGTCCCGGATCCCGTGCCATGAGCTTCGCCCGACCTGTTCTGAGCGAAGTCGAAGGGGCGCAGGAAACAACGCCCGCCCCGGCCAATGGCAGCCGGCAGAGTCAGCTCGGTCAATGGCCGGTTCAGCTCAGCCTGGTCTCCACCACGGCCCCCTACTTCCAGGGCGCCGACCTGCTGATCACCGCCGACTGTGTGCCGGTGGCCTACGCCGGCTACCACGAGGATTTCCTCAAGGGCAAGGCCGTTGTCATGGGCTGCCCCAAGCTGGACGACAACAATTTTTACACCCAGAAACTGACCGATTTGTTCAGCAAGTCGGATGTGAGGAGTATCACGGTGCTGAGGATGGAGGTGCCCTGTTGCGGCGGCATCGCCCTGGCCGCCCGTCAGGCCCTGGCTGACAGCGGCAAGCAGATCCCCTACCGGGAGATTACGATTGGGATTCATGGAGATATCAAGGAATAAGCCCTGCGGAGTCACAGAAGAATGTTATCAAGAGCGGCCTCCTGACGCAGCATATGCGGTAGGAGGCCGCTCTTTTCGTTGCAAAACTACGGAAAACTGTTATCAGAGAAACATGACCGATTTCAGTCGCGGCAGCTGAAACGCCGGCAGAACTTCGGGCAATTTTTGATTTTTGAGGAGGTTATATGCCGGCACGCATTGAAATCATCCGGGCCGATATCACGACGCTGGCGGTGGACGCCATTGTCAACGCCGCCAACAATACCCTGCTGGGGGGCGGCGGGGTGGACGGCGCCATCCACCGGGCCGCCGGGCCGCTGCTGCTCCAGGAATGCGCCGGGCTGGGGGGCTGCGAAACCGGCGACGCCAAGATCACCAAAGGGTATAAGCTACCCGCCCGCCATGTGATCCACACGGTCGGGCCGATCTGGAAGGACGGTCAGCACGGCGAGCCGGGCTTGTTGGCATCCGCCTATCGGCGTTGTTTCGAGGTGGCCCAGGCGCAGGGTTTGAAAAGCATCGCCTTTCCCGCCGTCAGCGCCGGCGTCTACGGCTATCCCATGCGGGAAGCGGCTGTTGTTGCCCTTGCGGCGGCCCGGGCGGCCCAAGCGTCCTGCCCCGGGCTGGAGCGGATCATCTTCGTCCAGTTCAACGACCCGGCCCAGCAGGTCTACCTGGAAACGGCCGCCAAGCTGGGTATTGCCGTAAGCTGACGGTTGTCCTCGGGCACAAAAAAAAGAGGGTGAAGCCGAAACCTCACCCTCTTCGTATTCGTTGTGGATGAAAAGCTATTCGCCGAGGACCTTGACGATGCCGTTATCCAGGTCGTACTTGGCACGGACGATTTTGATTTTGCCGGCTTCGACGAATTCCTTGATGATTGGTGACTTGGTTTCCAGCGATTCGCTGACCAACTTGATATTCTCCACAACGCACTCTTCAACCTGGGCAGCCTGTTCTGCGGTTCCGGTCGGTTTTGGATTGTGGCCAACAACGGCCTCAACAGCCGGAGTAATGTCTTTTACCAGGCTGCCGATATTTCCTTCAACCTCTGCCGGGTACGCGTCATAGGTCGATTTTACCGCACCGCACCGCTCGTGTCCCAGTACAACGACCAAGTTGGCACCGAGGTGTTCGATGCCATACTCGATGGAGCCAAGCTCATGTGGGGCGACAATGTTACCGGCCACGCGCACGACGAAGATCTCACCCAGCCCCTTGTCGAAAAGCAGCTCGGGGGGAACGCGACTGTCGGAGCAGGTCAGGATAATGGCAAAGGGCTTCTGGCCGAGAGCGACTTCCTTGCGTACGGTCGGTTTGCCGTAATGTTCGAGGAGTTCCAGATCGCCTTTGACAAACCTGGCGTTGCCTTTCAGCAAGAGCTCAAGACCCTGTTCGGGGGTCGGCTTGACGCAGGTTTTGCCGATTTTGTAGGTGCCGGTTGTGCACTTGTGATTGTTGGCAAATGCGGGTAATGCGAATGAGGCACAAACTGCAGCAACAGCCAGGGACCTTCCTACCACTTTGAACATGTGTCTTCCTCCGGGAGGTGCCTGGGGCACCGAATATGGGCAAGTGCCCGAGTCACGTAGTGACCATGCGATTGATAAAATTCGGGCGTTTTTAGCAGTCAGAGTTCGACATGTCAAGTGGCATGACGCAAAGTTTAATGAAAGGATCTGCCTTTGAATATTCTTTCCCGGCGCAACCCCTTGTTGCCATGGGCCTGATGTGCTACAACATTCCCCATGCTCCATCTCAAAGAACTCTCCAAAGACTTCGCCGGCAACCCGCTCTTCACCAGCATCTCCTGGCACCTGAAAAAGGGTGAACGGGTGGCCCTGGTCGGCGAGAACGGCGCCGGCAAATCAACCCTGATGAAGATCATCGCCGGACTGGCCGAACCCTCCTCGGGCGAGATCCAGTTCGCCCGGGGTGCCCGGGCCTCTTACCTGCCCCAGGACGGTCTGGTCACCACAGGCACCCTGCTGTTCCATGAGGCGCGTTCCGCCTTTGGCGAGCTGCTGGCCATGGAGGAGGAACTGCACGCCCTGGGGCAGCAGCTGGAACTCCTGCCCCACGACGCCCCCGATCATGAGCAATTGCTGGAACGTTACGGCGAGTTGCAGGAACAGTTCCGCCACCGCGGCGGCTATACCATGGAGGCCGAGATCGGTACGGTGCTCAAGGGTCTGGGATTCCAGCAGGACGACTGGTATCGGGACTGCGGCGAGTTCTCCGGCGGCTGGCAGATGCGCATCGCCCTGGCGCGCCTGCTGTTGCAGCGGCCGGACGTGCTGCTCCTGGACGAGCCGACCAACCACCTGGATATCGAGGCCCGCAACTGGCTGGAGGTCTACCTCTGTTCCTACCCCGGTTCGGTGATCCTGGTCTCCCACGACCGTTTCTTCATGGATCAGGTCTGCAGCCGCATCGCCGAGGTCTGGAACCACACCATCGCCGATTATCACTGCAGCTATTCGCGCTACCTGGTCCAGCGCGAGGAGCGGGTTTCGGCCCTGCGCGAGGCCAAGCGCATCCAGGACGAAGAGGTGCAGAAGACCGAGGATTTCATCCGCCGCTTCCGCTACCAGGCCAACAAGGCCTCCCTGGTCCAGTCGCGCATCAAACAGCTGGAGAAAGTCGAGCGCATCGTCATCCCCCCCGAACGCAAACGGATCCGCTTCCATTTCCCCGAGGCCCCCAAGAGCGGCAAGATCGTCCTGGAACTGCGCGGTCTGACCAAGTCCTACGGTAGCCACACGGTGCTGAACAATATCGATCTGAGCGTGGAAAAAGGGGAGCGCGTGGCCCTGGTCGGCCACAACGGGGCCGGCAAGTCCACGCTCATGTCGGTGCTGGCCGGGGCTGAATTTCAGGGAGGCGAACGGATCATCGGTCACAACGTGATCCTGGACTATTTTGCCCAGGACCAGGCCAATGTGCTCGATTTCAGCCGTAGCGCCTGGGATGAGCTCTACGCTGATGCACCCTACGAGATGGTCCCCAAATTGCGCGATATCCTGGGTGCCTTTCTGTTTACCGGCGACGACATCAACAAACGGATCAGCGTCCTCTCCGGCGGTGAGCGCAACCGCCTGGCCCTGGCCAAGATGCTGCTGCGCCCCTCCAACGTGCTCCTGATGGACGAACCGACCAACCACCTGGACCTGTTCAGCAAGGAGGTCTTGCTGGATGCCCTGAAGAGCTTCGAGGGCACGGTGGTCTTCGTCTCCCACGACCGCTACTTCGTCAACGGCTTGGCCAACCGGGTCATCGAGGTCGAGGGGGGCGGCCTGGAGAACTACTACGGCGACTACGAGTATTATCTGGAGAAAAAGGAAGGCTTGGGAATATCGGGGAGCGGGATTGACCGAAGCATAGCCGTGGCTGCCGGCCAGTCCGTCACTACGGCCGGATCGGCTGCTCCGGCGCCCCTGCCTGTCGTGGAGAAGGAAGATCGCAAGCGCGGCCGGGAGGAAGAAAAGCAGCGCAAGCGCGAGGAAGACAAGCGCCAGAAACGGCTGGGTGAGATCGAGAAGGAGATCGCCCGCACCGAGTCCGAGATCACTAGCCTGGAGGCCGAGATGGGGCAATCCGGTTTCTTCGATGATCTGGAGCGGGGCAAGGCCGGCGGCGAGCGCCACGCGGCCCTGAACGAGCAGCTGGAAAAACTGTACGGCGAGTGGGAGGGGTTGTCGGCCTAGCCGCTGCCCTTCCTGATCCGTACGAGCCGTCCCGCCGAACCCGCCCCATGCTTACGGCAAGCTAACCACTACCGGCCCGCTTAGCGGCATCTCACTCCCCGTCCAACTGCACGACGTCCCGCTCGGATATCCCGGATAGGCGTAATTCACCGCAATCCACCTGTCCACCCCCCGCCTGGTCGAGATGAGCGGATAAAATTCCTGATTATGTATCAGAGGGTTGAAGCTGCCCGTAAAGACACTGAAATTCCACGTCCAGGTATCCCGAAGGTCCAATTTTTGTACGGTGGTTTTCAGGCTTGTTGCAAGCGAGTCTGGCATGGTATCCGCCAGCAGGTAGACCCTGCCGTAGCTGCCGGGCGGGATGCTGGCAAATTTCGCGCTGTAGTTGCTTACGGATGCCGGCGATCCGTTGAAGGCGGCATAGACATCGCCGAGTCCATGGGGAAACACATCCCAGTCGGCGCTGCCGTTGTGGTCGTTGTCCACGGCCGCAATCGCCTCCGGACTGCCGGCCGTCAGATAGGTTCCGTTGACGCAGGCATAATCCATGTTGTTGACCACATCCAAAGGCGTCGGTTCGGAGATGTCCCTGGATCCGAGCGCCACCGCGCCGATCTCGTTGCCCAGTTGCCCCTTGAAGACCAGCTGAATCACAATATCGGTGGCCCAGAGGGGGATGGGGGCTGATGAAAGGTCAAAGACCAGCTCGCCGGGGGTGGTTTTTGAGATGCCGCTGACGCCGTTCTTTTCCGGGAAAATGTGATACTGCCGTGGGCCGACAGTTACCGGAGATGACTGGAAAGGGTCTTCAAGGGCAAGAGTATACCTCACCACAAGTTGAAACGTGCCGTTGGCCATCTCTTCGCCGGTTGATGTCGTATTCCGGGCCTTGACGCGGATTTCATTGAAGCCGCCGTCGGGTGCGGTGATGGCGTAGATGCCTTTGGCCGGGAGGCTCAGCTCGATGCTGCCACGATAGAAATAATCAATCAGAGCCCCGGCATAGCCGACGGCGCGGGGAATCATCTTCTCCATGTAGTTCGCGTAGATTTTATCGTTTTCCAGCGTATATCCATTGGCTTTGCCCGCGGCCAGATATCTGTGGAATGCATTGGTTTGGGCAAGATAGGGTACCTCGGGGCTGCTGATATAGCTGCGTATCTTACCCGTTACAGGGTCTGTTTCCGAAAATTCGCTGACATCGGATAGCGCCGGGTAGTTATAGTTCCTGAAGATCGTGTTGATACTGAAGAGGTTTGCGTTGGAATACTCCGCGAGCCCGATGGGAGCGCTGGTCGTAACAGCCGGGTTTGAGCCATTGAATTTTTCAAAATCAAAGAGATTGGCGATGGGAATCGGCGCAGCGGGAAACAGCCCGGCTTGTTGTAACAGCGAGGGGTCGGGGGCGATCGGGCTGTTCAGTGCAGTGGTCAGTCGGGCGGAGTACTGCGCATTGAGTGGATCATCACTGGTGACGACTTTTTCCAGCCAAGGCTCGATGGTTTTGGAATCTATCCGGCCGGTATCCCTGGTGTTGTCGGGCAGACTCATCTCCGCCAGCAGATGCATGACTTGACCCACGGCCCTGAAGGAGTCGGCCAGATTCTGTTCGCGGAGCGTGGATGAGTCGGATATCAGTGATGTGTAGAAGTAGTGCCGCGCATCCTGCCAGGAATAGGCCCCGCCGGGTGATTGTCCGGCGAGCGCTTTTTGTGCCCAGACGACCGCCGGATCTCCGGTTGTCGTCATGCCAAACAGAGAACCGCTAAAGCCGCTATTGGCAACCGGATCAAGAACGTGGTTTTTCATGCGTGAACCCGGTTGGTCTTCCTGAGCCCCGCCATTTCTGAACCAATCGGCTATGGAATAACCGTTGACCAGGGCATCGGCATTCGCATAGCCAAAGTTGTCATTAAAGTAAGCCGCCAACCGGGGTGTCAGCAATTTTTGCGTGATGGCGCTACCGTTGATTGCCCGGTGAAGCTTCGCCCGATACGCGAAGCAGGGCGTCGCGCACAAGACAATCAATAGCATTCCACAGCCCAGCAAGCCTTTATGGGAATTCATGCGCGATCTCTCCAATGCGATTCAGTAGTAAAAAATCTCCTGATTTGTTCTAATCGGTCGCTAACGCCCATTCATCCTTCGACAAGCTCAGGACGAACGGTCGTTAGCTATGTAACAAGCAGATATTCCGTTCGTGGTGAGCCTGTCGAACCATGAACGGAATATCAGGAGACTTCTGGAAAAAAACAATTCCCGGTGTCCGTGCTGCCATTCCGCTCAGTAGCTGCGAATCCGCCAGATACCGTCATCGTCCTTGATAAAGACAATATCGTAGGCATGCAGCGCACCCTCTTCGAGAGTCGTCAATTCATACTTCGTTATCTCGCCGTCCATGCTGACGTTGGCCAGCCCTTGATGGGTGGCCAGGATGCTTGGCAAGAGCGGCGCCACCTCGGCAAAGACTGCCTGATATTTCGGTCGCATCATCGGGGTGAAATGTGCGAGGGGCGCTGTCGTCTCTCCGGCGGCAAGATCCGTAGTGACGGCCTGCCACTTGCTGCGGAGCAGATTGTCGAGTTGCCGGCGGGGAAGCACGCTGATCACCACCGAATCTGCATAGTTCTGTCCGTCCGGCCCGTTGACCTGGACCATGAACGTATAGCTGCCTTCGACGGGCAGGCGCATCAGGTAGGATGTGGGGGAGGAACCGGGAAGCTGGGATACTCCAATCGGGCCGCTGCTGTAGAGAGACGAGCTGCTGATGCTGAAGGGACTATCGACGGTCAGGGTGAGATTCAGGGGGGCGCCCCCCGATTCCACGCTGGGCGTGACGCGTATGTAGTTGCCGGTGTGCGCCGTGACCGTCCTGCTGGCCGTGCTGCTACGGCCATTGACGTCGCTGGCGATGACGGCGATGCTGTTCGTGCCCGGTAGCAGATCGATGTTATTGGCTGTGAAGCGGACCCCGCTGACAATGGCCGTGACACCGTTGACCACCACGCCGGTTTCAGCGCCGCTGCTGTTGAGCACCGTACCGGTCACATGGAGCGTGGGGCCGGTGATGTTGGCATTGTCCAGCGGTGTATCGATGGCGACTTCCAGGGAAGCCGGGACATTGGCGATACTGCCGATGCCGTGGGTCATTTCGGCGAATCTTCCGGCGAAGCCTTTCCGAATCATATCCAGGGTCTGGGCGGCCTGTCCCATAGTATCCCCATGTCTGACCAGCAGGATATAGCCGACATTGAACTGTTTTTGCGAAGTGCTGACATTCGGTACCCGCTCACCCTCGGCGGCGACGATATCAGCGATGCTGACGGTAGTGGCCGTTCCGCTGATGCCTGATCCGATAGAGGGGAGCGCGGTTTTGTTGACGGCCGGATTATCGATCAGCAGCATCGGGGAAACCTGCTCCTTGGGGAGCATCCCCATCAAATAGAGATCGAGGGGGCTGTAGGAGTTCATGACGCTGGCCGAGGTAAAGCTGCCGTTATTGTTATCGTTCCAGCCGTTGCCGTACATGACCGAACCCTGGCTGTCCAGAAGGTAGCTCCAGTGGGAGTTATCCAGGCCGAGCAGGGTCGTGCTGAGCGAGTTGTCGGGCAGTTTATATCTGACGTAGGCCCCAAAGCGATGGGCCAGTTCGTGGGAGAGGATTGTCAGGGTCTGGTTGAGCTGTCCGCCGGTGAGGTTGGCGGCCAGGGCCGTCACATTGCCCATGTCGATGGTGCCCTGGAGCCTGCTGTTACTGCCATACAGCGCGCTGTTGTCGAACAGGGGTTGGTTGATCCCCTGGGTATCGTTTTTGACCGCCATGTAGACCCCCTGGGCGTCATGGGCGGGCAGGGCGTAGTCGAAGGTGGAAAACATGACCAGGAAATCCATATTGTCACTGTGGTTCCTGATATATTCCTGGGCGATCTTCTGCCGGGGTACGCTGTTGATGGAGTTGTCGTGGCTGATGGTGTCGAAGTTGCCGGCAACCTCGATGATGGCGCTGCTGCCGACATCGGCAATGCTTGCGGCGATGAAGTCGGGGGTGGTAAAGGTGTTGTCGGCTGTCGCGGCCGATGCGCTGCTTGTGGATGAGGAGACGATGTAGTGATAGGTGGTGTTGGGCTTGAGTCCGGTCAGGACCAGGTTGTGGCTGGTCGTGGGAGATGTGCCGGAAACCGTGCTGCCGTAGCTGGCGGTTTCGCCATAATCAACACGGCTGTCGGCTGCTTGTGCGGTGCTCCAGCTGATGCGCGGCATGGCGACCGTAACGCTGCTGATCGACAGGCCGCTTGTTCCTCCGCCGATGACGAGATTGCGTACCTTCAGGGTTCCGTTCTTGATTGTCAGCGGGCCGTGCAATCGGGTGAATCCGCTTGTCGCGCTGTAGCTGGCGTCACTGTAGCCGCCGTTCAGGGAGATGCTGATCGGTCGATCGAGGAGCAGCGACTCGTTGAAAATTTTGTTTCGTGCCCGGATGGTGTCGCTGTCGTTGGCCTGGTTGCAGGCTTCCTGCAAGGATGAGATCTCGCTGCCGACGGGGGGATAGTCGGCAGCGTGGCTTAGGGTGGCCGCCAGAGAAGCTGACAACACAATCAGCCAACAGGTAATGCTGTAGCGGAGTCTACATAGTATCGACATGGTATTCCTCATCAGGCGCTATGATGACACAAGGCACAAAGCGTACCTCGATTTTCCGGGTTGCTTTGTGCCTTGTGTGTTTGTGGATGAATCTGCGTCCCGGCTTTATCCCCAGGTCAGGTAGCCGGACTCGTAGATATTACCCAAAACCTTGTGGCGCGGCATGACCCGCAGCATGAAACCGTGTCGGCCGCAGAAGCGGCATTCCATCTCGCCGCCGAACTGGTGGACGCCACCTCCCAGATCTTCCCGGTGTTCCAGCGGGACGATCTCGCCCCCCTGAATATTTCCCTTGGAATCCAACACGCCGAAGTATCCCTCCACCGAGACCTCATCGGCCGGGATATCGCCCAGAGCCACCCGCGCCGAGACCGGGACGCTGCTCCCTACAGCCACGGCATCGGAAACCTGCGCCTCGGCCTGCTCAATGCGGATTTGGGGCCAGGACTTGAAGATTTGTGTCTTCCAGCGGGCCAGATCCTTTGCCAGCTCAAGATCTTCGGCCACAAAGCGTTTCCACTGGCGGTAGGACGGGATATAGGACATCTCGGCGTATTCCTGGACCATGCGGTCGGTGGAAAATACCGGACAGAGGCTCTGCATGGAGGCCTTCATGGTGGCCACCCAGGCGCGGGGGACATTATCGCCGCCCCGGTCGTAGAAATGCGGCACAACCTCCTTTTCCAGCAGGTCATAAGTGGCGCGGCTCTCGATTTGGTTCTGGTACTCCACATCCGCGTAGACCTCGCCCTTGCCGATGGCCCAGCCGTTGTTGCCCTGGTACCCTTCACACCACCAGCCATCCAGGACACTCATGTTCAAGCCGCCGTTGAAGGCGACCTTCATACCGCTGGTGCCGCTGGCCTCCATCGGCCTGAGCGGCGTGTTGAGCCAGACGTCCACCCCCTGAACCAGGTGACGGGCCACCTCCATGTCGTAGTCCTCGATGAAGACGATCCGGTGGCGGAAACGGTCCTCGTGGGAGGCCTGCACCAGCTGGCGGATCAGCTCCTTGCCCTCATGGTCCTGGGGGTGGGCCTTGCCGGCAAAGATGATCTGCACCGGCATCTCGGGGTTGTTGAGGATGCGCGAGAGGCGGTCCAGGTCGCGTAGTAGCAGGGTACCGCGCTTGTAGGTGGCAAAGCGTCGGGCGAAACCGATGGTCAGGGTCTCGGGATCGAGGACCTCCTCGGCCGTGGCGATCTCCTTGGTGGTGGCGCCAACCTTGATCAGCTGGGCTTTCAGGCGCTTGCGGGCAAAATCGACCAGTTTTTCACGGCAGCTCTGCTGGGTGCGCCACAGTTCCGCATCGGGAATCTTGGAGATGCGGCGCCAAACCGAGTGATCGGTGGGATCCTCCATCCAGCGTGTGCCCAGATAGCGGATCAGCAGGCTGGTCATGTGGTTGGACATCCAGGTGCGTGTATGCACGCCGTTGGTGATGGAGTTGAGCGGCAGCTGCTCTTCGGGCAGCTCCGGCCAGACGTTCTTCCACATGGTGCGGGAGACCTCGCCATGCAGCTGGCTGACGCCGTTGGCATGCCCGGCCAGCTTGATGGCCAGCACCGCCATACAGAAGGTCTCCTGCTGGTTACGCACATCCTGGCGACCCAGGCCGAGGAACTCGTCCCGTGAAAGTCCCAGCGACCTGTAATAACGGTTGAAATATTTCTCCAGCAGTTCGGGCGCAAAGTGGTCGATACCGGCCTCCACCGGCGTATGGGTGGTAAAGACGTTGCCGGCGCTGACGATCTCGCGCCCCTCGGAGAAGGTGATGCCCCGCTTTTCCATCACCAGGCGGATGCGCTCCAGGGCCAGGAAGGCGGCATGCCCCTCGTTCATGTGGCAGACGTTGGGGATGATGCCCAGGGCGCGCAGGGCACGGATACCGCCGATACCCAGCAGGATCTCCTGGATCATGCGCATCTCTTTGTCGCCGAAGTAGAGTTGAGCCGTGATCAGGCGGTCCTCGGGCGAGTTGGACTCCAGGTTGGTGTCCAGCAAATAAAGCGGCACCCGGCCGACCTGCACGCGCCAGATATGGACGCGGAAATGGCGGCTGCCGAATTCCAGTTCGATCTCCAGCGGTTTACCGGCCTCATCCCGCTCAAGGATCAGAGGCAGGTTGTAGAAGTCGTTCTCGGGGTAATATTCCTGCTGCCATCCCTCGTTGTTGAGGTACTGGCGGAAATAGCCCTGGCGGTAGAGCAGACCCACGCCCACCAGGGGCAGCCCCAGGTCGCTGGCCGATTTGAGATGGTCGCCGGCCAGGATACCCAGGCCGCCGGAGTAGATCGGCAGCGACTCGTGCAGGCCGAACTCCATGGAGAAATAGGCCACCTTCATCTTTGAATCGCCGTTGGCGTTCTTCAGGAACCAGGTTTTCTCCTCCAGGTAGTCGGTGAGTTTTTCATCGACCATCTTGAGGTGGGCCATGAAGCCTTCGTCGGATTTGAGTGATTCCAGGGTGGTCTGTTGGAGAATGCCCAGCATCTCTACCGGGTTGTGGCGGGTGGATTGCCACAGGTCGGCATCCAGGCGGCGGAAAAGGTTGATGGCGTCCGGCTCCCAGCACCACCACAGGTTGTAGGCGATGCGTTGCAATGCGGACAGTTCTGCGCTTAACGACGGTACGACGGTGAACTTGTGCAGCATCTTCGTAAAATCCATGGAAACCCCTCTTCCTTTATAACGGCATGTGTGGTGTGACGCTTACCAAGCAACGGCTGTGCATTCACGTTGGTGATTGTACAGCTGCGGGAGGTCTTGTCAAGGTCAACAAAATTGGGCGGATTTTGAATGATATATTAAGAGGTTGGCGGTGGTGAGCGCAGCGGCGGAATTTAGAACAGGCCGTTCAAATTGACAGGAAATATATCATGAGTCACTACGCCCTTCGAATCCCAGATCTCACACTACAATTTCCCCGTTTTCGTCCAGATAACCGAAGCGTTGCATCACTTCCCGGTGATAATTGACAATTCGTTGCACCTGCGCTTCATTCAACTCTTCACGCCACGAACCGCTATCTCCCTTGCGGAAAAAACGGCCGGCTACCGGGCTTTTTTCCTTGAAGCCTTCCGCCTCTTCTTGCTGCTTCACGACATCGAACGAACTGAATTCCAATGCTTTTCGAATCTGTTCATCGCTGTGGGAAAGCCCGGCAAAGTGGGCCGCCCTGGCGAAGGTCTCTAGTGGCCGCGCCTTCATATCCTCATAACGGAGCAGGCAGACCGGAAACGGCGCTGCATCGATCCAGCTCAACACATGATCGCTCCAGGAAAAGAGCTTTTGGCACAACTGATCGTGCAACCGGTCGGTCTTACGACAAACGGCAAAGGCCTCATCCGCCATACAGGATATGGCGGTATCATAATTCAACCCATTGTGATGGGCAAAGGAAACGGCAACATCCAGGGGATTGCGAATGATGTAGAGCGAGCCGGCCGTGGCCGCTTGTGGAATCAACGGCATGCCATCCACCACAGCGGTATAGGCGTCGTGGATTTTCATGAAGAGCGTCTCCGTAGCATTTTCGGCAAGGTGGATATAAAGTTCGGGGCGCAGCCGCTCGATCTCGTCGGTAGTCAGATCCGACGCCTCATAGCCGATGTTCTGGTCGAAAACCTCCCTTGCGCAGGCGATGGGAAAGCTTTTCAGCTCATTGATGTTGGCCGGTGTATCGGTATTGCGCAGCAGGTTGGTCAGAAAGATGCGAAACCAGGTGTTGCCCGACTTTGGGTATGAGGCGAGCCAGATAATGCCACTCATGGCGCAAAACCCGTTTCGACCAGATCCATCAGCTCCTCCAGCAGAAAGCCTTTGTCCGGCCGGATGATACGGCTGACCGTCGCATTCGCCGCTACTGCCGCGCACTGCTTGAAATGCTCCTTCTTTCCGCCCAAACCTTCCAGCAAGCGGAGACGGTAGGTGTTGTCGATGACGGGATCGATCTTCTCTCCGCCCTTCAATGGGGTTATGTCCATCTTTTCCGTATTCGTCGTTTCAAGGACGAACACGGATTGTATGGGAACGGGGGTGTCCTGGAAGCCGCCGTCAACGGGAAGAAAATACTTTTCCAGATCCTTGCCCCAACGGACGCTTTTGAGCTGTTCCCTGCTGGTGTCCAGCTTTTTCAGGGCATCGGCCCACAATTTCAACCGGGGAAACCCGGGCATCACCGCCGGACAACCATTGTCCGTCGTGATAGCACATATGTCGTCGGCCAGGAAGGGGTAGCCGCGCTGATGAAAACCAGCGGCCAGAGTGGACTTGCCGATACCGGAAGGACCGGAAAAAATAACGCTTTGCCCGTTGACCACAATGGCGGCGGCATGGAGCACCAGGATGTTTCGCTGGTGGAGGAGGGCACCCATGGCTGACCCCATTAGAAAGACGAGGATGTCGTCTTCATGGGCACCAGCTTCCGGCAGAATGGTGATGCGGCAACCACTCTGCACAAAATAGCGGGCGACACCATCAACCCGCAGGAGGAACTCTCCAATCCCGGCCTGAAATCGCACTCCTTTGAACGGGGGATTCGTCAGGGTCTCGGGCACGCTTCCGTAGGCTATGACCACGTCCGGGATAGCATCGGGTTGGAGGTGAAGCGCGGGTGTGGCAGGCAGGGGAATGACCGAAGCAATGTTCAAGCCGAAGATATGATAAGTGTTATGCATGCAACGCTCTACTGATCCTCTGAAAAATGCCGTGCACTAACAAAGCAAGGTCTGATCACAAAATACAGACCAGATCGCCCAGTCCTCCGTCCCCGAGCTGACATCATGACGGTCCGGTGTATGCAGACAGTTCTACAGGGTAGATGTCTCCTGGTCCTGTCGTCCCTGAGTTTGTTCCCAGCTTCCTCAGTCGGGGCACCCCCCAGCTTTCTTTTGGGTTGGTAGTGTGATTTCCCATAGCTGCTGACTGATTATCCCTTGCCTCTGGGCCGCCGCTAAATAATGAACTCATCCTCTCCTCCTTGCGTTAAGTTTTCTTTCATTGGCGCAGGACCAGTTCTGTGCCTACCCGTTATTAGTGATAAGCGTAGAATACTTTTCTGACAAGTCAACCAGCTTCAACCATTCACTTAGATTCGTCACCGCCCGGTAGTTCATGTTAAACTGAAACCTTCTGGCGTCATCCATGCCACCATCCAGGTTTGATCTCAATTGCCCGCTTTGTTGCTTCCATCTATCCGTATCAATGTATTCACCTAGCGCAGGATGCAGGTCAGCGGCAGACAGTGAAGACAAATGCGTGGCTGCGACTTGGTTCGGCACGATTACCGACCCCATACCCTTCCCCTGTTTCCATGCCACCTGTTTCGGTACCACCCCGTCGATGGCCCGGCGATGCAGATAGCGCCCCATGCCGCGATAATAATTCTCTTTGGACGGGATGGAGAGAAAAAGCCGCACCAAGCGAATGTCCAAGAGGGGCCAGCGGTATTCGATCTTTCGCCCTGCCGCCATCAGGGTACAGTTTTCCATCCGCGTCGGGACAAACGGTTGCCAGCGTTTTTCCAGCGTGAACCGTTTGAGGTCAATATAACCTGCGTCAAAACGGGCAGTATCAAAATAGCGTTCTTCAAGATTGTAGCGTCTAACCAGATCATCACGGACAATCTGATGCGGCCAGCGTTGCTTGTATGCCTCATAAAAACGGGGGTTATAGACAGGAGTTGTGAAATTATGCGTTTGTCGCCGCCGCCATTCCATCTTGATCAGACGCAGGAAGCGATAAAGGGCATTGCCCTGCAAGACATGGAAAAGCTCCCGGTACCGCCGCTGCACAATCATTTCCATGGGAATCATGTAGCCGTGAATCGTCGTGCCGAATTCATCACCGCCAAAGCCGGATAAGAGTGTGCGGACACCCAGTTTTTCCGCCAGTGGGTAAAAAAATTCATGAAAGGTCGCGCTTCCGTGTTCCACGGGGTAGCCCAGAATGTCCAGCGAACACTTTAATGTATCCTGTTGGTTTTGTATGCGTTCATTAATGATGTGGTTGTCGGGAAGGTGGCAATAATCTATGACGGCCTGAATATACTGCGGTTCCAGTTCCGAAAAGGCAAAGGCAAACGTGTGCAGTCGAGGAAGTGATTCGCCGAGGAATTTTGCGGCAAAGGCGGTGATGGTGGAAGAGTCAATGCCACCGCTAAGCTCCGAGCCGATGGCAAAATCCGAATCGAGGCGGCAGCGGATTGCCTTTTCAAGTACGTCCCGGTAGGCGTCCACATAGTCGCTGGATTTGCCCAGCTTTAGCTCCGGCTCTGCGGAAAGGGTAAAGTACTGTTGCAACCGCAGCTGCTGCGGGGTGACGATCAGGGAGTGCGCCGGGGGGAGCTTCTTTATCCCGTGGTACGACGTACGGTCAAAGCTCCTGGAGAGATGGAGCAGATACTCTGCCACCCAGCGCTCGTCGATCTCAAACGGTACGCCGTCAACCTGCCGCAGGGCACTGACATTGGTGGCACAGACAAAAAGATCATCGCTCGCATAGTAGTAGAGCGGTTTTACCCCCATGTGGTCCCGGCCGCAGAAGACCTTGTTCTCTTTCCTGTCATGAATGACAAAGACAAAATCGCCGATCAGATGATCGACGCACGCTTCCCCCCACTTGAGGTAGCTGAAGAGGATCAGCTCTGTGTCACAGTAGCCTGCCAGCTCATTTAACGAGATCTCCAGCTTATTCGCCAGCTCCTCCCGATTGTCCAGCCGCGCCCAGGAGGCCGCCGCGCACCGGCTCTCGGCATGATACAGCGGCGTCGGCTCCAGCCGGGAGCGGCTCGTGTTCCAGTGCAGACACTGTACCAGCAAGGAGTTGTCGTCATCCGCCAGAAAGCCGCTCTTGTCGGGTGGCGCGCACGGCATGAGCCGGTTTATAACGGTCTGTGGGTTGATGCGCAGAGGCGGGGGAGCGGATTTGCGATTGAAGTAAAAGAAAAACATGGTGGCTGTCAGGTCTCCTGATGTTCATTTTGCAGCAGGCCGCTGAGCAGCAGCTGTGGTTTCATTGGCAGGGCGCAGACAGCGCCAGTTGAAGATCCAGTGGGACAGGGCTCGCAGGAAATACCGGTCGGCTGCAAGCAGGCAGTTTACGGACATTCGGAATTCATCTAGTCGGCAACCTGAACTATGCCTGCGGCATGAAGTTCTTGAAGAAAGATGAGCACGTCCTGTTCGCAGGTCTGTCGGTCCACGTCATAGTGGACCAGAAGCGCATCAATGAGAGCTGACACCTTGACGGGCGTTTCGATCATTTCCCAGATGCGGCTGCCGACCGGCTCAAGGCCGAAATACTGACCTTTTTCGATGCTCATCATCACCTTTTCGTTGTCAATATCGCTGGCTACAATGTCTTCGATATGGTTGACCGTACTATCCAATGTAATGCTATCCATTTTTATGCATGCTCCCTGATGTAGGTTTAGTTTTCTTTTAATACATTACTCAACGTTCGCACCGACATAGTCGGCGGTAACGCTTTTGTTTATACGGCCTGAGTCAGTATTTCCAAGCCGGTATTAGCAGCATCCGTTGCAGCATGGCCGGTATTCCGGCGACAAATGAATCCCGCAAAGCCTGTATCCATCCCGCAATAGAAACCGGGATTCCCTTGAGCACCTGCTGGAAGAGTCCCAGCAGCATAGTCTGCCGTCCGCGTAACAAAAACCCCACGCTCCGGGAGAGCATGGGGTTTCATTTGATCAGCTGGTTCATCTCGAAGATCGGTAAGAGCACCGCCATGACGACGATGCCGACCGCCACCCCCATGCCCAACACCAGGAGCGGCTCCAAAAGCCCCATCAACCGGGTCAGCCGGGAATTGAACTCCCGTTCATAGGCGATGCCGGCCTTGAGCAGCATGCTTTCCAAGTCCCCGCTCTTTTCACCCACGCCGGCCAGATGGACCAGCAACGGCGGGAAGAGCCGGCTTTTGCGCAGACTGCCCGAGAGGCTGCCACCCTGGGCGACCTCCTCCATGACCCCCTGTAGAAACGTGCGGTAAACCCGGTTGACCAGGACTTCGGAGGTGATTTCCAGGGCGCGGATGATCGGGACGCCGCTGGAGAGGAGCAGCCCGAGGACGCGGGCGAAACGGGAGAGGATCAGGCGTTGCAGCATACCGCCGGCCAGGGGCAATTTCAGCAGCAGGGCATCGCGCTTCAGGCGCAGATCGTCACGCAGCATGGCCTTGCGATAGAGCGGGATTGAGGCGACCCCCAAGCCAGCCGGAATCCACCACCAGCCGCGCAGGAAATGGGAGAGCTTGATCAGTGCCACGGTGATCAGCGGCAGGGCGGCCTTGCTGTCTTCGAAGATGACCACGATCTTGGGGATGACCACGGTCAGCAGGAAGATCATCACGCCGCCACCCACCAGCACCATCAGGATCGGGTAGGCCAGGGCCGAACTGACCCGGCTGCGCACCTGTTCCTGTTCTTCGAGAAAGTCGGCCAAACGCTCCAGGACCGCATCCAGGGCGCCGCTGGCCTCGCCGGCGGCCACCATGCTGATGTAGCTTTCGCCGAATACCCGCGGCTCGGCGGCAAAGGCCCGCGACAGGGAGGCCCCCTCGGCGATGTGGGCGCTGACCCGCGTCAAGACCCGTTTGAGCGCGCCATTCTCTTCCTGCTCGTGCAGCGAGCCCATGGCCTCGTACAGCGGCACCGACGAAGCGACCAGGGTGGCCAGGCGGCGGGTGAAGAGCGCCAGATCGGAGGCCGAAATGCCCCGTTTAAACGAAAACGAGCTTGCGGCGCCTTCGTCGCCACCCTCTTCGCGGATCTCGCGCAACATGAGCCCCTGGCTCTTGAGCTGCTGGAGCGCGTGGCGCTCGGAGTCCGCATCCAGGGTGCCGGCTACCGCTGCGCCGGTGGCGTTGTAGGCCTTATAGCGGAACGTCGGCATAGTCGTCCTGGGTTACGCGTAAGACCTCTTCGATGGTGGTGATGCCGGCGGCAGCCCGCCGCAGCCCGTCTTCACGCATGGTCTTCATACCGCGCGAGACCGCGTATTCCTTGATCTCGCCGGCATGGGCCCGGCGGATGATCATGGAGCAGAGTTCCTGATCCACCGGCATGATTTCGTAGATGGCTGTTCTGCCCAGGGTGCCCAGGCCGAAGCATTTGTCGCAACCGCGCCCCCGGTAGAGTGTTTCCGGCAGGGTGATGCCGGCATACTGGTCCACGGGACGGTATTCCTCGCGGCAGTGGGGGCAGATCACCCGCACCAGACGCTGGCCGACCACGGCCGCCAGGGAGGAGGCGATCATGAAGGGCTCGATGCCCATGTCCACCAGGCGGGTGACGGCCGTGGCGGCATCGTTGGTGTGCAGGGTCGAGAGCACCAGATGCCCGGTCAGGCTGGCCTGGATGGCGATCTCGGCCGTCTCGGCGTCGCGGATCTCGCCGACCATGATGATATCCGGGTCCTGGCGCAGGATCGAACGCAGGCCGGAGGCGAAGGTCAGCTCGATCTTCGGGTTGACCTGGATCTGGCCGATGCCCTTGATCTGGTATTCGATGGGGTCCTCGATGGTGATGATGTTCTTCTCGCTGGAGTTGACCCGGTTCAGGGAGGCGTAGAGCGTGGTCGATTTGCCGCTGCCGGTCGGGCCGGTAACCAGGATGATGCCGCTGGTGCGGACCAGCATGCGCTCCATGGTCTGTACGCCCGCCTCACCCAGGCCGATATCGGCCAGCGAGAGGATGCCCTTCTTCTTGTCCAAGAGACGCAGCACGGCCCGCTCGCCGTAGAAGGTCGGGATGATCGAGACACGGATGTCCACGTCGCGCCCGGCCACGATCACGCGGATGCGGCCGTCCTGGGGCAGGCGCTTCTCGGCGATGTTGAGTCCGGCCATGATCTTGATGCGGGAAATCAGGGCGTCCTGGATGATCTTGGGGGGGGTCAGTTTCTCGTAGAGCAGGCCGTCGATACGGAAGCGTACCAGCAGGTCCCGTTCGTAGGGCTCGACGTGGATATCGCTGACCCGCTCCTTGATCGCCTCGGAGAGGATCGAGTTGAGCAGCCGGATGACCGGGGCCTCGTCGGTCAGATCCAAGAGATCCTTGGGGTCGTTGAATTCGGTAGCCACGGTGGAGAGGTCTTCCCCCTCCAGTTCCTGGAGCACCTCGCGGGCCGTGCCGGACATGCCGGCATAGGCGTGGTTGATGGCATCGGTCAGGCTGGCGGCCGGGACGAGCACCGCCTCGACCGGTTTGTCGAAGGTCAGGCGCAGCTCATCCAGGGCCAGGAGCGCGGCCGGACTGGCGATGGCGACCCGGATGATACCCTCATGCTCCTCCAGCGGCAGGACCAGATTGCTGCGGGCAAAGCTCAAGGGGACCCTGGCCAGCAGGGCGCTGTCCACATCGCCGGTGCTGATGGCGGGCCGACAGGCGATCCCCAGCCGTGCAGCGGTGGCTTCAAGTTCCTCCGGTGGACGCAGGTCGCTCATTTCCCCGAGATCTCCTTCTGCACGTCCAGCGGCTTCATCTCTTTGGCGGCCTCGCCGAAGGTGGTTCGCAGCTCGTCGGTGATACTGATCAACGTGTCGTTATCCTTGACGATGCGCGGGATGAGCAGGATCATCAGGTTGGTCTTGGTTTTGGTTTTGTTTTTGGTCTTGAAGAGCCAGCCCAGGCCGGGGATGTCTCCCAGGAGGGGCACCTTGCTGACCGACTCGTTCTCCTGGTCCTGGATCAGGCCGCCGATGACGACCGTCTCGTTGTCTTTCACAACCACGCTGGTCTTGGCCGACCGTTTGGTGGTGGTGCGATCGGTCGAACCGGCGCCGACGATGACCGTGTCCTTGACCGCCGATATCTCCTGGTTGATATCCAGGCGGATATAGTCGCCTTCGCTGATCTGGGGCTTGATCTTGAGGTTGATACCGATGTCCTTGCGTTCGACGGATGTGGTGGAGAGGCCGGAGGAGATGGTCGAGGCCCCGCCGAAGGGGACGTTCTCACCGACGAAGATCTCGGCCTCCTTGTTGTCGGAGGTCAGGATGTTGGGGGTTGAAAGCACGTTGACCAGGCCGCTGGAGTCCAGAGCCTGCAACAGGGCCACACCAGTCACCGGCCGGGTACTGTTCTTGAGCTTGTCGCCGATCAGCGTGGAAATAGCCGAGCCGGTTGATGATGTTGATCCGAAGATTTGACCGAAGGTTCCGAAGGGGTCGTAAAGGCCGCCCCCCTGCAGATATTTACCCAGCGCCCCGGCGGCAACCGCGCCGGCTTGAACGCCCAGTGCCCTGCTCTTGTCCAGGGAAACCTCCGCGATCAGCACCTGCACAAATACCTGTTTGCTGCGGCGGTCCAGCTTCTTGATTACCTGGACCAGGTTGTTGTAGTCGTTGGGGGAGGCCATGATCACCAGGGAGTTGGAACCTTTGTCGGCCGTGACGGTGACCTTGCCGCTGTCAAAGGGGGATGTCTGGGGTACGGCCGCGCCCGGTTGGCCGGCGGTTGCTGCCGCAGTGAAACCCTTGACCACGCCGTCCAGTACCTTGGCCATCTCGGTGGCGTCCGTATTCTCCAGGTAATAGACGTTGACCTTGCTGCTGGCCTCGGGAGGCTGTACATCCAGCTTCGCCACCATCTCGCGTACATCTTTCTTGGCCGAGTCGTTACCAAAGACCAGCAGGGCGTTCAGGCGCGTGTCAACCAGGATGCTGGCCGTGCCGGCCGGTGCGGCGGTGCCCTGACCAGCCGGTTTTAGCTCGCCGCCGGCCAGCCACTGTTTGATGGTGTTGGCGGTTGTTTCGGCCGAGGCGTTCTTCAGGTAGATGATCTCGAACCCTTCCCGTGAACGTTCGGTATCGATAACCTGGAGAATCCCCTGCAGTTTGCGGATATTGAGCGAAGAGTCCACGATCAGGAGCAGGTTGCCGGGACCGAAGGCGGAGATGTGGCCGTCCTTGGAGATCATCGGTTGCAGAAAGGCCAGCGCCTCCTGGGCCGAGATGTTTTCCAGTTTGTTGACCTGGGCCACATAGGTTTCATTGACCGGTGCCTGCTGACCTTCGGGGAGCAGCGCAAAATTGGATTGCTTGGCGGTCCCCGAGGGGATGATCTTGGCGACCTTGCCGCTTTGCACCACCGCGAAACCTTTCAGTTCCAGCACGGAGACAAAGACGTTGTAGGCCTCTTCATTGGAGAGTTTGGAAGGCGAAAAAACCGAGATCTTTCCCTTGACCCGATCGTCGAGAACGAAATTCCTGCCGGTCAGGTCGCTGATGAACTTGACCATGGTGGAGATATCCACCTCGTTGAAATTAAGCACGACCCCTTTGCCGGCAGCCAGGGCCGGTGAGCTGCACAGGGCTCCCAGCAGCAGCAGTGCCCAAATCATGTGTTGTAGGTAGCGAGTCAAGTGTGCCTCCAGATTAGCGTATATCGTAATTGAATGTTGCCGGACGCCCGTCGCGAATCATGTCCAGCTTGAGCCGGCTTTGCCCCTTGAGGGCGATGAACGATTGCAGGGCCTTGTCGGGAGAGTCAATCGGAAAATCGTTCAGGCGCAAGAGGACATCGCCATTTTTTATGCCGATCATGGCAAAGACCCCGTTGGGTTTGACCTCCGAAGCGCGGAAGCCTTCCACCTTGCCGTCCTTCTGGCTGGGCAGCAGGCGGGCATCGCTCATGGCCTGGCTGATGTTGTCCAGGGCCGCATTCAGGGCCCGCTGATCGATGACAAAATTTCCGCCGCCCGTGTTGGCGACCGCCTGCCCCTGTTGCCCCATGGAGTGTTGTGCCGGGGCCGGAGTCGCCGATGGCGGTGTCATGGGAGTCAAGAGTTCGACCTTTTTGCCGTTAATGACGATAAAGGCCTGTTCACGGGTGACCTGAACCAGGCGCCCGGCATCGAAGACCATGTCTCCCAGGCGGAAGACCCGCTCCTCCTGCTTGGTGGTATTGCGTACCAGGGCGAAGGTCTCACGGAATGACCCGACGGCCGTACCGAGCAGCATCAGTTCGGCCGGGGCCGTTATTGGCGCGTTTTGTGCTGCGGTCGTGGCCGGGCTGTTCACGATCAGTGTCAGCGGTCCCTGGGTGGCCTTGCCGAACAGACCGTTGGCCAGTATGGGGGCATAGGTCGTCAGATCGTCGTTTCTTGGGGTGGGGGCAGCGGGTGTTGGGGAGCTTTTTCCTGTCGTGAAGGGCAGGGAGTGGTCAAGGCGGCGGGAGAGGCCGTGGGCGGTGATGGATGCCAAGATGGCGATGATGGCACATCCCAGGAGGATGTTTGTGATGGTGACAATACGTGGCATGGGACCTTTTCTTGTCTTCAGCTGCCGAACATACTTGACGAATATGGAGTGATTTCGTGGGCACAATAGCAAATATGGCCCTGTGCATCAAGCACTTTCCCGTGTAACCCCGTGTACGAAAGGAGATTGCACGGGCGTTTGCGCGGGACCGGGGTATTCCTGATTAACAACTCGTGCCGCTCAGCGAAAATCTCCCTCCCCTTCAAGGGGAGGGTTGGGGTAAATCGGGCTCCGAATCAAACCCATCCCCCTCCTGACCTCCCCCTTGAAGGGGGAGGAACGTACCGGCGGAAAAGCGACGCTTCAGGAGTGTAACAGACAGCCGCTCCGCTTAATATCGCCGGTAATGGCGGTCGCCCTTCTTCAGCATCCGGCGGAACTCCCAGGGGGGCTGGGGGTTCGTCTCCTGCCACAGCCCGCTGCGCCCGGCGCGGGCACGCTCCTCCGCAGTCAGGTACTGCGAGGCGTAGGGCCCCTGCAGATAGTGGCGATAGGCCCAGGCCATCCCCTCGGCCACCATCTCGCGGTTGATGTCCCGGCCGGCGTAGCGGATGACCGCCACCGGTCGCTGGTACTGGTCGATGTCCACCATCTCGGCCATGACCCGTTTTCCCAGGATCTTGGAGATCAGCGCCCGCTTGGCGGCCTCGCCGAAGGGTTGCCCGGGCTTGTCGGGTTTGGCGGTCTCGGGGGCGTCGATACCGTACAGGCGGGTCTTGAGCCGGCTTGACCCGCTCATCAGCAGGATCGTGTCGCCATCGTAGACCGTGCGCACGACCCCTTCAATCGTGCGGCCGGCTCGACACTCCGTCGTGGCCAGCAGGAGCAGGACGATCAGGGTGCACAACAGCCGCATCAGATCAGTTCCGTGTTGTAGTTGAATTCCGTAGTGCCGGGGATCTCCCGCCCGGCCCGGAAGGCCCCGATGATCTCATTCCAGGACTCGCGCGGCGCCTGGCGCAGGTCGATCAGGAACGATCCGCACCCCTTGGCGCGCAACTCGTTGTGCCGGGCGGTCAGGGAAAAGGGGGTGGCGGCCGTGATGGTCTGCAGGCCGTCACGGGTGGTGACGGTATAGGCCTCGCCCCGGTCCGAGTGCAGCGGGATATTGCTGTGCACGTCCTTGATGCGGATCTTGGTGGTCATGACCGGCAGGGGCGCATAGGCGATCAGCCTGCGCTCAATGGCGATATCGGCGGCCAGCAGGGCCGTCAGGTTGACGGCGTCATCCTCGATGTAGAGTGTGGCGGTTTCGGCCCCCAACTCGCGCCAGGCGGCCAGGGCCTGGGAGTTGAGTGAAAAGCAGCGGTGCCAGGTGGAGATGTGCAGCCCCTTCAGCCCGCGCAGGAGGGCAAAGTGCGACAGGTTGGCGACCTCGAAATTGCGGAAGCCGGCCCCGTACAGCTGGCGCAGGGTATCCTGGTAGAGCGGCATGTCGCGGTCGAAGATCATGAAGGGGAGTTGCCAGACCACCTGCGCTTCCGCGTCGCGCATGCGCGGCACATTGGCCGGCAGCTGGTGGATGGCGGCCTTGGAAAGCGGCAGAATCGTCAGGTCGGCCCCCTGTTGCAGGGGAAAGCGCCAGTCGCGGGGCAGATCCATGATCACGGCCAGGCTCTCCTTGGAAGCTGGGCGTGTGGTGGCGGATTGCAGGGAGCGCAGATCCGTGAGTGCCCGGCTGCGGGCGGCGGCGACCCGTTCGCGGGACGCGCCGGTCACGGAATCGGCCAGTTGGCGGTAGAACTGGCGGCGCAGTTCCTTGAAAATCGCCGCCGGTATCAGCACGGCCGGAAAATCGGGGGCCTCCAGTGCCTCCAGGCGGAAGGGTGTCTCGCCGGTTTTGGAGAACTGGCTCTGCAGGACGCCGGTCATGTCGCTGCTGCGGGCGGCTTCCAGCGTCCCCAGGGGGTAGCTGAACTTATGCTCGGAACCGGCCACGTCGGCGGTGATGCTCAATGTCGCCCCCTGAGCGGAGTCGAAGGGGGCGGAAATTCGCAAGCGGCAGGGCAACTTGTCCCCCTGCCCCGACTCCAACCGGCGCAGGCAGGCGTTTTCGCTGAGGGTGAAGGCCTCCCGCGAGGAAACCTTGTAGATCGAGTCGCCGATCTCGAAGCGGAAGGGTGTCTCCACCTCCACGCTGCTGCCTCCCTTGGCCTCCATGACCTTCTTGCGGTTGACGAACAGCTCGCGCACGGTCCAGGCCTGGCCGGCCATGTCGGTTTTGGGTTGTGCCCGCAGACGGTCGCCCACGTAGAGTGCATCCCGGCTGTCGAAGGTCAGGCGGTTGCCCTTGATACCCTTGATCTGGCCGATGAAGCGCCCGGTGCCCCCCTTCTGCCAGGGGTTGGCGATGTCTTCGGGCTGTTGGGAGGCCAGGAAACCCTTGGTGGGGGTGCGGCCGAAAGAGAACTTGAGGATCTCCTTGGCTGCCGAGAGGGCCTCCTTGCGGCCGCGCTCCGGCGCATCCAGCACCAGCCGGTAGGCCTCCACCACGCTGGCCACGTATTCGGCCGACTTCATGCGTCCTTCGATCTTGAGCGATTTCACCCCGGCCTGGACCAGCTCGGGGAGCATGTCGATGGCCGAGAGGTCGCTGGTGGAAAAGAAATGTCCCTGCTTGCCGCGGTGATCGTAGAGACGGCGGCAGGGCTGGGCGCAGCGCCCGCGATTGCCGCTATGACCGCCCAGATAGGAGGAGAAGAAGCATTGGCCGGAGATGGAGAAGCAGAGTGCCCCGTGCACGAAGGTCTCGATCTCCACCGGTGTGGCGGCGGCAATCGCGGCGACCTCATCCAGGGCCAGTTCGCGCGCCAGGACCGCCCGCTGGAAACCGAGCTCCTCCAACATGCGCACGCCGGCCGTATTATGAATCGTCATCTGGGTCGAGGCGTGCAGCGCTATGCCGGGGAAGTGATTGCGGATCAAGCGCGCGATGGCCAGATCCTGGACGATCACGCCATCGACGCGCATGGCATCCAGCGCCGCCAGGGTCTCCACCAGCTGGGGCAACTCCTGCTCCTTGACCAGGGTGTTGAGCGTGATGTAGATCTTGCGCCCCTGGCCATGGGCGTAGCCCAGCATGCGCTCCATCTGGGCCAGGCTGAAGTTCTTGGCCCGGGCGCGGGCGGAGAACTCGCGCAGTCCGGCGTAGACGGCATCGGCACCCATTTCCATGGCTGCGAAGAATGATTCCAGCGATCCGGCCGGGGCCAGCAGTTCGGGTTTGTTATGTTGATGGGACATAGCGACTCACATTTCGTTACGAAGTAGACGGTTACTCTATCCGCGAGCATCGTCAAAAGCAAGGTTTTCACGCGCCGAGGTGGGGGCAAAAAAACGGCATCCGGAGGGGGCGGTTGTAAACCTTCCTCCGGATGCCGAGTGTTACGGGGGCTAGTACGCTGTAACATCTAAATCTAACCCCCCTCAGTCCCCCCTTACCTAAGGGGGGAAGCCCTTCGACGTTGCTCAGGACAGGCCTTGAAGTCTCCCCTTAGATAAGGGAAGATTTAGAGGGGTTAGCAGCGAAATAATAAGCGTTACAGCGTGCTCGCGAGTTATACGCCTTCGGTCGCACGTTTCTGTTTTACGTTGAGCCGGTTGAGGGCATGGACGTAGGCCTTGGCCGAGGCTTCGATGATGTCGGTGGAAGAGCCTTTGCCGACCACGACGTGATTCCCCTCGCTCAGGCGCACGGTCACCTCGCCCTGGGCATCGGTTCCGCCGGTGATCGAGCCCACGTTGTACTGCATCAGTTTGGCCTTGGTCTTGGTCAGTTTCTTGATCGCCTTGAGGGCGGCGTCAACCGGGCCATCGCCTAGCTCGGCGGTGCGGACCGGTGTGCCGTCAATTTCCAGCTGCACCGTGGCGGTCGCCACGGCAAACGAGCCGCAGGTGACGGTGATGTGACCCAGCTTGAATTTGATGTCCTCGCGGGATTCATCGGCCACGATGGCGTCCAGATCCTCGTCGAAGACCTCCTTTTTCAGGTCGGCCAGGGCCTTGAAGCGATCGAAGGCGCGGTTGAGCTTTTCGTCATCCAGGTCATAACCCAGCTCTTCCAAGCGTTTCTTGAAGGCATGGCGGCCGGAGTGCTTGCCCAGCACCAGGGCGCTGGCCGACAGTCCCACCGACTCGGGGGTCATGATCTCATAGGTGGATTTGTCCATCATCATGCCGTGCTGGTGGATCCCGGCCTCATGGGCAAAGGCATTGGCGCCGACAATGGATTTGTTGGGCTGTACGCCGATACCGGTGATGGTGGAGAGCAGACGGCTGGAGGGGGTCAGCTGCTCCGTGGCCACGTTTGAGTAAAATGGCAGAATATCGCCGCGTGTCTTGAGGATCATGACGAACTCTTCCAGGGAACAGTTGCCGGCCCGCTCGCCGATGCCGTTGATGGTGCATTCCACCTGGCGTGCGCCGGCCTGAATGGCGGCGATGGAGTTGGCCACGGACAGTCCCAGGTCGTTGTGGCAGTGGACCGAGATGATGGCCTTGTCGATATTGGGCACGTTCTGCTTCAGGTACGAGATGATGTTGAAGTACTCGAAGGGGATCGTGTAGCCGACCGTGTCCGGGATATTGACCGTGGTCGCACCGGCGGCAATCACCGCCTCGACCACCTCGGCCAGAAACGGCAGCCGGGTCCGCACGGCATCCTCGCAGGAGAACTCCACGTTGGGTGTATAGGAAGCCGCCCGTTTGACCGCCTTGACCGCCGAGGCCAGTACCTTGGCCGGCTCCATCTGCAGTTTGTACTTCATGTGGATATCGGAGGTGGCGATAAAGGTGTGGATGCGCCCCTTTTCCCCGGCATACTTCAGCGCTTCCCAGGCCCGGTCGATGTCCTTTTCGCTGGAACGGCACAGGCCGGCGATCTGCGGTCCCTTGATGGTCTGAGCCACCAGCTTGACCGCTTCAAAGTCACCCTCCGAGGCGATTGGAAAGCCGGCCTCGATCACGTCCACGTTCATCTTCTGGAGCTGTTTGGCGATGCGCAGCTTTTCCTCGATGTTCATGCTGTTGCCGGGGGCCTGCTCGCCATCCCGCAGGGTTGTGTCGAAGATCGTGATGAGCTGTTTGTCTGCCTGTCCCTGTTTCTTTGCCGGTGTCTTTGCCATGGTTGTCTGCACTCCTTTCGTGCTGTGGTTCAGAAAATAAAAATGCCTCCGCCCCAAACAGGGGCGAAGGCATGAATGCGCTCGCGGTACCACCCTTTTCATCCGCACCGTTCGATTGTGTATGATACCTCGCTTGGCTGCGTTGTCAACGGCTCAACGTACTGTCTGTACGGATGGTCGTTTACTTCTTGCCTGCCGGGGTCTCAACCAAAATCCAAACCGGAAAAACGGACCTCATTAGCACCCTTGACGCGGGAGAACGGCTCCGACTACTTTTGTTCACCGGAACGGCTCCAAGGCGAGTTCATCATCCGTGCTTACCGGTTCGCACCACCCACCGGCTCTCTGAAAAGCCCGCAACGACTACTACTCCTCTTCACAGCCTTTGTTAATTTTTGCTATTTTAGAAAAAGCGGTCAGCTAAAGTCAAGCTGTTTTATTTTCAGGTCGTCCAAAATTTGATTTCCAAACAGTTTTCGTTGTTCACATACTCGGCCCTGCTTATGGGAGCTAAGCAAGTTGATAAAGCGGAACCATCTAACATAGCATTACAATGCCCTTCAAATAGAATAAATGATTTTTGGCTGGCCAAAAGAACTCTTGTCTCGAAATTGTAAACCATCTATCTTTGTCCCGCATTCATACCAAGCGGAGATCGCTCCGTCCCACGAGGAAGGTACTCATGAAACAACCGATTAAATCCCTTCTGCTGACCCTGCTGGTCTGCTCTTTTTCAGCCTCCAGCTATGCAGCGGAGCCCGCTGCAACCCAGCCCGCCTCTGCACCAGTCCCCACTCCGGCAGCTGCCCAGGCTGCACCTGCTGCACCGCAAAAACCGGCCGAGGCCACACCCGCGCAGCAGCCCGTACGCCTGGGACATGTGGATGTTGCCCGAATCAGCGCCGAATCCGAGACCGCTAAAGCCGGTAAGGCGCAGCTTGAGGAACTGAAGAAAAAATTGCAGGGCCAGATCGAGGCAAAGAAAAAGCAGCTGGATAAACAGCGGGCCGCTATCGAGGCGTCACTGAAAACGCTGAGCGCCCAGCAGCGGGAGGCCAAGGCCAAGGAGTTCCAAAAAAAGATCGAAGAATTCCAGAAGTTCGGTGCGAATGCTGAAAAACAGCTCCAGGCCCGACAGGAAGCCTTCGGCGACAAACTCTTCAAGGTGATTGAAGAGGCCAGTACCGAACTGGGTAAGGCCAAAGGCTTGGCCCTGGTCGTTATCAAGCGGGAGCTGCTCTATCTGGGCAACGGTGTCGATGCCCAGGATGTTACCGACGATGTGATCAAGAAGATCGACAAGAAGTAATTTTCAGCGGGATAAGGACGTGTTTGACAAGAAGACCTCTGAGGTTTCAGAAACCTGGGAGGTCTTCTTGTGTATGCGCCATGCTATTTTTTGATGATCAGGCTGGCGCCGGCCATCAGCAGGGCCACCCCCATGGCGCGCTTGCTGTCCAGGGGAATCGTGCGGAAGCCGAATAAACCGAAATGATCCAGCAGGACTCCGGTGGTCAGCTGGGCACAGATCACCGCCGCCATGGCCGCCGTCGTCCCGATGCGCGGGATGGCCACGATGGTCATGGTCACAAAAAAGGCGCCCAAAGCGCCGCCGGAGAGTTCCCACCAGGAGGCGTTGGCGACCCCTTTGAGGGAGCCCTTGCCGGCAACCAGCACCACCACCGCCAGCAGCAAGGTACCGACAGCAAAGGAGATGCAGGAACTCTCGATCGTGCCGACCTTCTGGGCCAGGCGGCCGTTGATGGAGGGTTGCACGGCGATGGCCAGGCCGCCGCAGAACATCAGGACCAGCAGCAGAACTTGATTCATCCGGATGACACCTTTCTTTACAACTGCAAACGGTTTTTTGGTCCACGAACCACACGAAACTACACGAAAGTAAAGCAGTACACCAAAACAGCACTTCATCAACCAGGCGGCCGCATACGTAGTGTTTGCATGGCATGACGATTTCGTTCGTGAATTTCGTGTCTTTCGTGGACAACAGTTTTTTCAAGGTTTCACCACTCAGGCTATGAGTGGTAAGGATCTCCCGATTGTCCGACAGGCTGCGGAGTGATCGGCGCCCGGTTCTCCACGGCAAAGACCTCGATGCCCGCCTTGCACTCCAGGGGGCAGACATTCTCGCAGATCCCGCAGCCGTTGCAGATCTCTTCCACCAGATAGGGTTCCCTGACCTGCTTGGGGAGGCCATCCAGCCCGATGACCGTGACTTCCCGGGAGCGGATGGCCTTTTCAGGGATCGGGCAGTGCTCTTCGCAGACCATGCAGTCGATCTTGCGGGCAAATGGCAGGCAGTGATTCTTGTCGAAGACCGCCTTGCCGATCACCTCGCGACGTTTAGCCTCCACCGGCAGCGCGGGGATCGCGCCGGTCGGGCAGACCTGGCCGCAAAGGGTGCAGTTGTATTCGCAGTACCCCAGGCGCGGGATCAACAGCGGGGTATAGAAGCCCTCGATGCCCGCCTGCCAGGCCGCCGGGTAGAGTGCGCTCTTCAGGCAGACCTTCATGCACTCCCCGCAACGCACACACCGCTTCAGAAACTCATCTTCGCTACGCACACCGGGCGGCCTGAGCAGTCGCGAGACCCGCTCGGGAGATCGAAAACGCGCCGGAATCGCCAGCAGCAGTCCGGCCGCCATCCCGCCCAGCACGACCCTGCGTTCCGGCAGCAGCGGACCGCCGTTTTTCCATGTCAGGGAGGGGCGGAAGGTGATTCTGTTCTGCGGGCAGTTGCGCTGGCAATCCATGCAGAGCAGACACTCCTCTTTGTCCAGGCGCTCCTCATCGAAGCTGGTCGGGCAGATCTGACGACAAGCCCCGCAATCGGCACACAGCACGCTCGGCAGCCGCTTGAAGGGCGAAAAACGCCCCAGCCACCCCAGCAGTGTCCCCAGCGGGCAGAGGTTACGGCACCAGTTGCGGGTCTCGAAACGCTCCAGGGCGATAACGGCCAGGAGCATTAGCGCCGAGAGCAGCGCCAGGGGGTAGATCGTATCCCGGAAGGGGAGCAGGTTGTCGCGCAGCAGGTTATAGGCCGGTTCCAGGAAATCGCGGCGCTCGCCGATCAGATGGTAGAGTGTGACCCACCCGTCCCGCGCCGCCAGCCCCAGCAGTGGATGGAGCATGAAGGTCAGGCCGCGCAGCAGGATGGCGATCGGATCGAGCAGGCCGCTCAGATTGAGATTGAACAGGGCCGCAAAGAGGAGTGGCAGCAGCAGCCAGTACTTGGTGTTGCCCTTGAGCGCCCTGAGTGGGGCGGTTTTGCGGATCCTGGTGGTCAGCAGATCGAGAAGTGTCCCCAGCGGACAGATCCAGCCGCAGAAAAAACGGCCCAGGAGCAGCGTCGCCAGGGTCATCAGCAGCGCCGGCACGAGCAGCCAGCTCCACGACTTTGCCGCCAGGAGATAGCTGAACAGCACCAGGGGATTGACCCGGAAGAAGGCGTTCACCGCCGCGTTGATCTCGTCACGGCCGCGGTACTCGGTCTGCAGGAAGAGGATCAGGAACAGGGCCAGGAAGAACAGCTGGCTGATGCGGGCCGGGGTTCGTTTCATGCGTCAGGCCTTGAGAACCCGGATTTTGCCCAGGTCCATCTCACCCAGGCCGCGCTTGTAGGCCGTCACCGTTACGGGGATATCGGCCGGTTTCAGGCCGAAGAGGGTGGTGGCGAAGGCATCGGCGGCCACCACATCCCTTGAGGCGATGACCTTGTTGAGCACCTTCACGTCGGCGATGTTGCCCCCTTGGGGGCCGTGGGCGGTCAGGATGCGGGTGGCGTCGATGATCGTCAGATGGCTCTTGAAATGGGCGTTCACATCGGCCAGGGCCACGTCCAGGCTGCGGTGGATGTAGCCGCGATTACCCCCCATGATGCCCATGATGTTCTTCAGGCCGAGCGTCAGCTTGGATAGGCCGTGGTGTTTGGCGATGGGGACATTGATGTAGACATCGGCCGAGAGCGCCTCGTCGTACAGTTCCCACTCCTTGAGAAACTGCCCGTTGAGGGCCACCTTGCGGAAGCGTTCCTCTTCGATATGTTTGCACTCCACATTTTTCATGCCTCTGAGGGCGTTTTGGATGCCGCTGCTGACATAGCAGCGCCGGGCGTCGTTGCAGGTGGAGTCGAAGACCTTGACCTTTTTCGCACCGGCCGCCAGGCATTCTTCCACCACCGCCCGCACCACCTGGGGATGGGTATTGGCGGCCAGTTCCGTGGAGCGGTCCCAGCCCATGTTGGGCTTGACCACCACCACATCTCCCGGCTTGACGAAGCGTTTCATGCCTCCCAGGGCATTGATCGCCCGGCGGGTGATGGCCGGGTAATCGCGCCCTTCCGCTACGGCAACCAGCGATTGCGGTGGTGCTGCCAGTGCTTCTCTGATCAGGGCGGGCGCCAGCAGGGATGCGGCGCCGGTGACTTTCAGAAATGTTCGTCTATCCATACTGACCTCCAACGTGATCGGATCTTGACTGCGCCATGTAGTGTACGCCAGTGGCGTTCTTTTTCAAGAAAAGAGAAGCCCCGTCGGTCAAAGCCCGACGGGGCAACGGACAAACGCTTTGGGGCACGGGCAGCTTGCCTGTGCTTCAAGCGGGGTTTAACCCCCGTTTGAATAGTCAGGCTGGAAGCCTGCCCCCCGTATATATGCAAAATCCATTCTGCGGCTTACGAACCAGGCCGGACTGCCGTCTAGCGGATGGCCAGTTTCCCCTTCAGGCTCAGGCTACCGGCTTTGATGGTCAACCTGTGCAGTATGGTCGGCAGACCGCTTGTGCCGCTGTAGTCCGCCTTCCAGCCACCCCAGAGGATGACGTTCCAGGCTTGGTTCATGTTCATGATCTCGGCCAGATTGGCGTCCAGCACCGTGATGGTGGTCGGGGTGCTTGAGGTGATCGAGTCATAGGCCAGTGCCAGTGAGGTAAATCCGCTTGAAGCGATGCGGGCCCTGTCGGCCGGATTGAAGCTGGCGCCGGCGGCTCGGTCGGTGTTCATGGTCACATCGCAGTTCTTGTCAAAAGCTGAGCAGGAGCTGTTCCAGCCGCCGAAAACGGAGATGCTGTTGGCGGTGGGGAGCAGGCCGACGGCCGTGTTGTAGGGGAAGGGCTGCGGACAGCTGCCGCTCGTGCAGGAGGAGTTGCCCAGCGAACTGGAAATGGTGACGCTGCCGTTGCCGCTGCCGGAGACGGTCAGCCGCAGCACCGGCTGGCCGGTGGTCGAGCAGCTAACTGTGGAAAAACTCTTCCAAGAGCAGCTCCAGTTCCAAGGGCCGCTGCCGCCGACAGTCGAGGCGTTGCCGATGGCACAGAGAGCGCTGCTCGGCTTGACAGAGGAGAAGCTGTTGTGGGCCGCCCCGCAGGCCGCCACGACATCGCTGTCCGTGAAATTGGCGGTAACGGTCATATCCGCCGACAGGTTGCTGATCACCAGTGCGTTCTCAGAGGTGGTTGCAAAACCGTTTGTGCCGGTCCAATTGAGAAAGTCGTAGGGGTAGCCTGCGACGACAGATACCGCCGATGATGGCACGCCCGGAAAAACATACTGCGGCGTGGTCCCGTAGAGCGTACCGGCGTTGCTGTTGCCTCTGACAAAGCTGACTGTGTAGCCTCTCAACAACACGGTCCGGGCGAGGGAGGGGATGCCGTTAACATAGACGGTTGCCCGGTAATGACCGGCCGGCAGGCCGCTGATGGGAGTGGAAAAGAATTTCGTATCTGACCAGGCCCAGGCGGGATTGGCGAGCAGGTACAGGCTCTGGTCGTTATCGATCCGTTGCAACTGCAGGAGCGGATAGCCGCTGGAGGAATTGGCGCTCCCTCCCGATGAGGCCTCGGAGTCGCCCCGCAGGCCGCTGCCGACGGCCATGAGCATATTGGGCAGTTGCGGATCGAAGGCCAGCCCGGACAGCACGGGACGGCGACTTTCCGGGAAGCCGAGTCCCGGATCGAACAACATGGCCGGTGAATGGTCGCTTCCAACAAAATTATGCCCCACGGAAATGAGTACCTTGCCGTTAAGCAGTAGTGTCGCCCTGAGATATCCGGCCCCTGTAGATGTTAAACTACCCGCCGCAGACCAGCTGTTGGAAAGGGGGTCATACAGCTCGGCAGTGGAGATAAAAGGACCACCACTCATGTTTCCTCCGCTGACCAGCACCTTGCCATTGGGCAGCAGGGTTGCCGTATGAAATCTGCGGGCTGTTGCCAATGAACCTGCCGGGGACCAGCTGCCGGTGGCGGGATCATACAGTTCAGCGGAGGCAATGGCGTTGCCGCCACTGTATCCAGCGGCCACCAGCACCTTGCCGTTGGGCAGCAGTGTGGCCGTGTGATCTTTACGCGGGGTGGTCAGGTTTCCCGTTGCGCTCCAGCTGTTTGAATATGGATTGTATTCCTCGGCGGAATAGCCGCTGGCGTTAGTGAGCCCGGCCGCCAGCACCCTGCCATTGGGGAGCAGCGTTGTTGTCTGGGATTCCCGTCCGGTAGGTGTCAGGCTTCCCGCCGGTGACCAGCTGTTCGTGGCCGGATCGTACAGTTCGGATGTGTAGAGGACGACCCCATTGCCTCCCCCGCTAATCAGTACCTTGCCGTTGGTGAGCAACGTGGCGGTATGGTTTTGGCGCGCGGTACCCAAGTTGCCCGCCGGGGACCAGCTTTTTGCGACCGGGTCATACAGTTCGGCAGAGGAAAGATAGCTGCCGTTGTATCCTCCCGTAACCAGCACCTTGCCGTTGGTCAGCAAGGTTGCCGTATGATAGCGGCGCGCGGTCGCCAGACTTCCGGCCGCCGACCAGCTGCCCGTGGATGGGTCGTACAGCTCGGCAGTAGACAGGTAGACGCCATTATATCCACCCGCAACCAATACCTTGCCGTCGGGCAGCAGCGTCGCCGAGTGATCTTCATGTGGCCCGGCCATACTCCCGGTCGATGTCCAACTGCTCACAGCCGGGTTATACAGCTCGTTCCTTGTCGGCCAGCCGCCGTTTGAACCGCCGCCGATGATGGCGACCGTTCCATCGGCCATGACGGTTGCGGTATGTTGAACCCGGGCCGCTGCCATGCTGCCGGCCGTAGCCCAGCTGTTCGTGATCGGGTCGTACAGCTCCGCGGCGGCCAGTCGATTGCCGGAGTTGTCACTGTTGCCGCCCGTCACCAGCACCCGGCCATTGGGCAGCAGGCTGGCGGTGTGGCCGGTGAGGGGGGTGATCAGGCTTCCGCCGGCTGACCAGCTGTTGGTTTGAGGATTGTAGAGCTCGCTTGTTGCGATAGGCGCATTGAGATTCCCCTGTCCGCCCGCCACCAGTACTGTGCCGTTGGGCAGCAGGGTTGCGGAGTGGAGGGCATGGGCGTTGGACATGCTTCCCGCACTGCTCCAGGCGTTCGTGACGGGATTGTACAGCTCGGCTGCCGTAACGAATAAGCCTCCGGCAACCAGGACCGCGCCGTCGGGGAGCAGGGTGGCGCTATGGTTGCTGTGCGCCGTCAGCATGGTCGCGGCCGGCGCCCAGCTGTTCAATGTGTAATCGTAAATCTCGGCACTGGTATATCCGGTAGCACCATCGGGTGTGCCGCCTGCAACCAGGACCCTGCCGTCCGCGAGCAGTGTGGCGCTGTGGTTGCTGCGGGGCAGCGACATGCCGGCTGCCCAGCTCCAGCTGTTGGCGGCCGGGTCGTAGATCTCGGTGCTTGCCACGCGTGCGCTTGCTCCCCATCCTCCAACTACCAAGACCTTGCCGTTGGGGAGCATGGTTGCCGTATGCATGCTGCGGACAGCAGCCAGATTCCCGGCGCTGGACCAACTGTTGCTGGCCGGATCATACAGGTCGGCCGTGGCGGTGGGGCCGGTAGAGGTGTTTCCGCCGGTTACCAGCAGTTTGCCGTTGTGCAGCAGCGTCGTGGTGTGATTGCTCTTTGGCCAGGTCTGCTGAGCCATTGGCGAGAAGGTCAGCAGATCGGCCCGGCAGGAGGCGTCGCTGCCGCCATAGAGCCCCTGGCAACTCCATTCCCAGGGGCCGCTGCCGCTGACAGCCGAAGCTGAACCGGACGAGCAGAGATTGGTCGGTGTCGAGGGGACGGCGCTGTTGTTGTCGCTGCCGCAGATGCCATTCTCAAGATGATCGATGAAGGTGACGTAGCCGGTGATATTCAGGGGGGGCATTGTATTCGTATAGGGGTTGACGGTGGATGAGCCTCCCGCCATATGCCATGAATCGAAGGTATATCTGTCGCTGGCCGGTATCGCGTTGAGACTTACCGTAGTGCCGACGGTGAAAGCCCGTGGTCCGCACTGTGAGCCGCCGCTCCCGCAGTTGATGCCGGCAGGGGTCGAGACGACAGTTCCGCCGGTCGGCCTGGGGTTGATGGTGATGGTGTTGGTGGCGGCCAGGCAGCTGCTGCTTGAAAGGAAAAATACCAGGAGTGAAATACAGGTGATGAGCTGGATCGATACAGAGTTAAACCGCGCGGCTGCTTTCATGGATGCCTCCCTGTTGCCGAAATGCTTCCCCCTGAAACATGCCTGCCCGGAATCATGCCGCGACAGTTTTCAATAATGTATCCATACCTGGTTGAGTGAGTGGTTGATGAGCCGTATCAATCGTGATTTTTTTGAAATTTGTGCTGTTCGTGGGCTGGAAGCTCTTTTAGTTAAAACTCCTTAGTATTTAACTGTATACCCGGACAAGGATAAGTCAATACAACTCTGAATTGCTCATTGTGTAACAAAAAAATGGCGCAGTCCCAATTGGGTGCGCCCTTGATGCCCTTAAATCAACTATTCCCCATCATCTCTTCATGGCCTGATCTCAACGATCGTGCCATTTGGCGCTAACCTGCCAATTTCCTCAATTTCTTCGTCTGTAACGGCAATACACCCTTTCGTCCAGTCAACCTCCGTGTGCAGATCGCCAACCCACGAGAAGCCATTCTTAATGCCGTGGATCATGATGTTGCCGCCCGGAGAAACGCCAAGTTGTTTTGCCCGTTTTTTGTCTTTCGCGTTTGGATAGGAAATATGCAGCGAAAGGTGATATTGGCTGTCCTTGTTTCTTGAATCGATAACGTAGGTTCCCTCCGGGGTTTTGTTATCGCCTTGCCGCTCTTTTGGGCCATCCGGGTTTCCCCCCAAGGCTATTTGGTAGCTCCTGAGCAGTTTGCCCTTTGAGGTCAAGCTCAATCGGCGATCTTTCTTTTCTATCAGAATCTTGTCCGCTGGTCCCTTGAGGATTGCAGCGCCCGCTTTTTTCAGTGTAACAATCTCATTCTCTTTGCCCGTAAGCTCTTCTTCAAGCGCCTCAATCCGTTTTTGCAGGGTAACAATCTCATTCCCCTTGCCGTGAAGCTCTTGTCGAAGCGCCTCAATCCGTGCCTGGTGCGCAGCAATCGTCGTGTCTTTGACAATGACATTGTTGATAGTAAATACCATCAACTCGCTGTCTTTTTTGTAGCCGCTCGCCGGGTAATCCTTGATGAGTTTCTGAAAACATTCCAAAGATTTCTGATAATCTTTTTGAGCATTCCCCGGATAGGCATAAATAATACCCATCTCGAAAAGAACCCTGTCTCCTGCCGTGGGATATCGTTCAATAATCTGCTGATATTTGCCCAGAGATGCCTGGTAGTCCCCCTGGCTGAAAGAATCATTCGCTTCCTTAAAGGTTATCCTGGCTCGCGAACCTTCGTTGAAATGGCTGCATCCGCAGAGCAGCATCGGTGCCAGTAGGATGCAGACGAAGAATAAGTTTAGATACTTACCGATCCTACGTTGCTCCTTACCGGGATTCGAATTCGTGTCCGTTTGTCCTATGTTTGATGATCGCAGAACCATTCCTCATCCTTTGACAGAAGCATCAGGAAGCGGCAGGATATCAAAATCCTGCCACTTCCTTTGCGGAGCACTAACGACAAAATTGCAGTTCCCCGTACAATCGGCTTACTTCTTCATTGATTTGCGGAAAATGTCGTCGGCCTTCTTTGCCTTTTCATCTGCGATCGCCGCCTTTTCATCAGCGATCTTCGCCCGTTCCTCTGCCATCTTGAGGGCATTTTCTGCCCGGGTTGCGGCAGCTTCTGCCTTTAATGTGGCCGCATCGGCAGCCGCCTTGGCAGCCTGCGCATCCTGCGCCGCCTGATCGGCTTTCGCACCAGTCATCATCTGTTGTGACTGAACTTTTTCAAGGTCACCTGTTGTTGCACAACCATTCAAGGCAGCAGCAAGAACAAGCATCATTGAGATCACCAAAAAACTCTTCATCGTGTATCACCTCCTTTCTACTTGGGTTTGCGGAGAGGATTATTCATCTCAACCGCTGTGCTGATTAATATCGATAGATAACGGATTCGATGTTGTCTTTTTGGAGGATCAGCCTGGATTCCTCCGACGCCTGCTTACTCGTGTCGAAGCTGCCCATCAGGACACGGTATAGCGGCCCTTTTCCGTCTTTGCGAATCGATGTCTCATATCCCCGCAGTTTCAGTTTCTCCGCAAGGGAAAGGGCATTTTTTTCCTCGGCAAATACCCCGGCCTGGAGAGCATAGCCCCTTGGATTTACTGGGCCGCCTGTCTTTGGGATTTCTATTTTTTCCTTAGCCGACCCTTTCAGATCCCTGTCCGCTGGCGTGCTTTCGTGTCGAGGTCTTGCAACGGTGGGCGTTGCGGCCACTCTTTCCAATTTGCCATCCAGTTCCAAATCGATTTTCAGGCGTTTAATTGCATCGTTGGCCTCTCTGATATTGCTGAAAGGGCCGGCGATCACACGGTAGCTGCCGTCCTTTGCTACCACCCTGGCCGGGATTTGTGGACCCTGGTGGTTGATAATGGCTGAAAGCCTCGTCGCATCGATTTCGTCACGCAGGTCAGCAGCTACAACAGACCACGCATCGGCTTTCAGTTCCGGTATTTCCGGTCTGCCATATAATTTGATCGGATGCTTGACCTCGATGGGTTCCGCAACTGCTTTGCCGTTTCCCTGCCTGATCTCGAAGATGGGGACAGGAATCCCGCGGGCCTCGGCCAAAACTTTCTTAATATTGCCCCAGTCCAGCGTACGCCCCGCTTCCTTTTCAATACGTCTCAATTTTGCATACATCTTGTCCAACTCGGCCGAGTCCAGGTTTTCCAAGGGCGCATGAACTTCCAGGTACAGCACTCCATTTTTTTGACCGACGAGATAGGGCTGGTCGACGATGTATACGGATGTTTTAACGGGAGTAGTCTCATAGAGCTGTTTCACGTCTTCCGGATAGAGTCGTATGCAGCCATTGGTTGCCCTGAGACCAATGCTGGCCGGTTTATTGGTGCCATGGATCAAATAACTCGACCGGCTCAAATAAAGCGCGCATTCTCCCAGGGGATTTTGAGGCCCGGGCAGAACCTTAGCGGGCAGAATATCTCCTTTTTTTCGATGAGACTCCGCAATCGAGGCGGGCACATGCCAGGTTGGCCGGAATGCCTTGCGTTCCACATGCATCTGACCCGTGGGTGAGGGGCGCTCTTCGGTACCGACACCCACCGGATAGGTCAGCACCGTCAGTGAGTCGCTGCCTCCCTTGAATTGAAAAAGCCTCATGGCGGCCAAGTTGATCACGATGTCTTTTCTGGGAGTGTCCGGCAGGATAAAGTTCAGCGGCAGCATGATACGTTCTCCCCCCTTGGGCGCCCACATGTCTACCCCCGGATTAACCGCACCGACTTCATTGATGCCCAGGCTGAAGTGGCGTGCAATATCCGGCAGCGTATCCCCTTTTTCAAGAGTGACGAACGCCGACCGGCCAATAACATCATCTCCTTTTGCAACTGAAAACCTGTTTTGTTCGATATGTTCTGCCAATTGTCGCGGCACAAGCGGGGATTCCTCAGGTACCCTTGTCATTGTCGTACATCCCTGGAGAGAAGATATGACGACAGAAAGAGCCATAAGGCGCAGCGTAGTGGATAAGAATGATGGTTTAGTGGCTCGGCACATGGGACAAATAAGGTCCTTTCAAAATAGGTGTAGCGGCCCTGCATTTGATTCTTCCCGGAGCAGTGTTCCGCTGCTGTTTGCCCGGAATCCTTCCCGCTGCCCACAAAAAAACCGGGTTGACGAATCTCGCTAGAGAAATTTCGGCAACCCGGCTGTCTCGGTGAGACCCTATGGGCTTTCCGCCCCACCCTCGCGGGCGGTTTAGTAGTATCGTGTATCTCGGGGTATGTGCAGCCCACAAACAAAAACAGCCGGGGCCGAATATCTTCTGGATATTTCGGCGACCCGGCTGTCTCTATGAGACCCTGTAGGCTTTCCGTCCCATTCTCGCGAATGGTTTAGTATTATCGTTTAACCATATGTAGTGAGCAGTGCTTAGTGCGCGAGCATCTTTGCCCCATCGAAGAGGCTTGTCAAGAAAAACTTAAAAACCAGAGTCTCTAGAAAGGAATGTCGTCGTCCTGGAACGGCGGTTCTTCATAGCTGCCGCCACCGCCTCCCGGCTGGGAAGGAGAGTCGTTGCCACGGCGGCTTTCGCCCTTGGGAGAGAGCATCTGCATCTTGTCACCGACGATATCGGTCGTGTAACGATCGTTGCCGCTCTTGTCCTGCCATTTTCTGGTCTGCAGGCGCCCTTCGATAAAGACGGTCTTCCCTTTGGAGAGGTATTCACCGGCGATCTCGGCCAGTTTGCCCCACAGGGTGATGTTGTGCCATTCGGTGCGCTCTTCCCACTCGCCTGATTTTCCCTTGAACTTTTCGCTGGTGGCCAGTGAAAAACTTGCCACGGCCTGTCCGGATGCCGTGTAGCGTACCTCCGGGTCCTTGCCCAGATTGCCGATCAACATCACTTTATTAAGGCTTGCCATCTACATACCCCCTTGCTCGTATCTGCCTATTATTGAAAAATTCCGGCACTTCTGAAAGTGCGGCGCAGGATACAACATCTTGCACGGCAGGGCAAGCGTCGACTCATTATTTGAGGAATCATAAAAAAAATACTTGCACAATGCCCGGAGTTTTGGTATTTAATTTCTTCTTAAATTTTGTTTTATGCGCTTGTAGCTCAGCTGGATAGAGCAACGGACTACGAATCCGTAGGTCGGGAGTTCGAATCTCTCCAAGCGCGCCATAAAAACAAGGGGTTGGGTCATGAGACCTGACCCCTTTTCTTTTTGCTTGATTGAGCCCTCATTAGATATTCATTTGACTCGCACCGCGAAAAATCGTAAATTACAGCGATTTTTTCAGGAGTTTTTTCATGGTGCGCGCATACCTCTACCTGTCGGTGTTCATCCCTGTAACCGCCCTGTTTGCCCTGAGTGCAAGCATCTGTACCCTGTTCGATTCCTCCGGCCGCTCCTATGCCGCCCATGCTCGCCTTTGGGCGCGCTTTGGCCTGGCCCTCAACCTGACCCCGGTGGAACTGCGCGGGGCCGAAAATCTGCCGGATGGGCCGTTTATCCTGATGAGCAACCATCAGAGCAACTTCGATATCCTGTCGCTGATCGCCACGATTCCGCGCCGGGTCTACTGGATTGCCAAGAAGGAACTCTTCGATATCCCGGTCTTCGGACCCTCCATGCGGCGCGGCGGCTATATCCCCCTGGATCGCAGCGACGGGCGCAAGGCGTTGAAAAGCATGGAAGAGGCCGCTGCCATCATTCGCCAGGGGAGCAGCGTGGTCATGTTCCCGGAGGGGACCCGCACCCGTGACGGGCGCCTGCTCCCCTTCAAACGCGGCGGCTTCATGCTGGCCGTCCGGGCCGGTGTGCCGGTCATCCCGGTCACCATCAACGGCAGCGGTCGGGTCAATCCCGGCGGGCTGATCAGGCTGTACAGCGGCAAGATCACCCTTACGCTCCACCCGCAGATCAACATACCGGAGGGGCTGAAAAAAAGCGCGGCCGAGGAATGGCTCATGGAGAGGGTGCGGGGGGCAATCGACTCCGTCCTGGAGGTCTGACATGTATGCAGGAGTGAAGTTCATAGCGCTGATCGTTGTCGGTTTGGCGGCCATCGCCTGGGGGTTACCGGCAGCCCATCGGCTGGGCAAACCCTTTGATATCGTAGCGGCGCTGGTGGTCCTGGTCGGCGTGATCACCGCCGCCATGGGCGTGCTGCTGACGATCATCCCAAATTTTTTCAGGTGAGACATGACTGAACGCATTACCAGCATAGCCGTCAACGCCGTTGTGATCGTCCTGATCTGCCTGCTGCTCTTTTTTGCCGGGACCTGGTGGCGCTTGCAGGACCAGTTTGCCCTGGGCGAGGCGGCCTTTCGGCGCGGCGATTTCACCGGTGCGGTGGCCGGGTACGAATCGGCCATCCATATGTATATTCCCTTCCATCCCAGCGTAGAAAAAGCGGCCCAACAGTTGTGGAGCATCGGCGAGACCACCGAACGCCAGGGTGACATCAAACGCGCCCTGATCGCCTACCGTGCCCTGCGCAGCTCGTTCTACGCCGATCGCTGGCTGGTGACTCCGGGCCAGGAGTGGATCGCCCGTTGCGACGCAAAGATCGCGGCCCTGGCGCCGCTCCAGAAAGACAGGTAATCGTGGACGAAATCTCTACAACAGCAGCACTTCAGATCATCGCTCTCGGCGGATTGGGCGAGATCGGCATGAACATGATGGCCTACCACTGCGGCGCGGATATCATCGTCGTGGATTGCGGCCTGATGTTCCCCGAGCCGGACATGTTGGGCATCGATTACGTGATCCCCGATATCAGCTGGCTGCGCGAGCGCAGCGACCAGGTGCGGGCCATCTGCCTGACCCACGGTCATGAGGACCACATCGGCGCCCTGCCGTTCGTGCTGCAGGAGCTGAACGTGCCGATCTACGGTACGGCCCTGACCCTGGGCTTCGTCAACGAAAAGCTCAAGGAATACAAGCTGGACGATCAGGTCGATCTGCGGGTCATAAAGCCCCGTGATACGGTGGAGCTGGGTTGTTTCAGCGTAGAGTTTCTGCGGGTGGCGCACTCCATCGTGGACGGCTGCGCCCTGGCCATCAGCACACCCGAGGGGGTCGTGATCCACACCGGCGATTTCAAGATCGACCAGACCCCGGTGGACGGCCAACTGACCGATCTGGCCTCCTTTGCCCGTTACGGCGAACAGGGCGTGCTGGCGCTGCTTTCCGACTCCACCAACGTGGAGCGCGAGGGGTTCACCCTTTCGGAAAAATCGGTTGGCGAGGCCTTCGACGAGATCTTTCCCACCTGCGAGGGTCGCATCATCGTGGCGGCCTTCTCCAGCAGCATCCACCGCGTGCAGCAGGTGGCCGACGCCGCTGCCCGCTGTGGCCGCAAGATCCTGCTCAACGGCCGTTCCATGGTGGCCAATGTGCGCATCGCCCGCGAACTGGGCTATCTGCACATCTCCGATGATCAGCTGATGGACCTGAAAGAGCTGCCGCGCATGCCCCGCGAACAGGTTTGCATGATCACCACCGGCAGCCAGGGCGAACCGCGCTCAAGTCTGATCCGCATCGCCATGGACGACCACAAGCAGATCAAGCTGGAGCGGGGCGATACGGTGATCCTCTCCTCGCGCGTCATCCCCGGCAACGAACGGACCATCTCCGAGCTGATCAACCATCTTTACCGGCGCGGCGCCGAGGTCTATCACGAAAAGACCTCCGAGGTTCATGTCTCCGGTCACGCCTGCCAGGAGGAGCTCAAGTTGATGCTCAACCTGACCCGGCCGCGTTTCTTCATGCCGATCCACGGTGAATACCGCCACCTGATGGTCCACTCCAAGCTGGCCCAGAAGACCGGCGTCCCCGCGGAGCGCTGCCTGCTGGCGACCAACGGCGACGTGGTCTCGTTCTACTCCGAGACGGCGGCGATCGTCGAGAAGGTCGAGTCGGGGCGGGTCTTTGTGGATGGCAAGGGGGTCGGCGATGTGGGCAATGTGGTGCTCCGGGACCGCAAGCACCTCTCCGAGGACGGCATGGTGGTGATCATCATCGGCATGAACAAGACTTCGGGCGGGATCATCTACGGTCCGGATATCGTCTCACGCGGTTTCGTATTCGAGGATGAGAGCCAGGAATATCTGGAAACGGCACGTTGTATTGTGGTGGAGGCCTTGAACGAGTTGAGTGAAGAGATGCGCTGCGATTGCGAAGAGGTCAATACCACCGTTCGCCAAGCCCTGCGGAGATTCTTCAAGAAAACCATCGAGCGCCGTCCGGTGATCCTGCCGGTGATCATGGAGATGTAGGAACGTTTCGGATCAGCCCCCTCTAAGATAAGCCTAAATCTAACCCCCCTCAGTCCCCCCTTACCTAAGGGGGGAAGCCCTTCGACGTCGCTCAGGACAGGCCTTGAAGTCTCCCCTTAGATAAGGGGAGATTTAGAGGGGTTAGCAGCGAAATGATAAGCGTTACAACGTACTAGTCCCCATCCTCATGATCGGAAGAACCCCGGCCGCCCCTTTTGCGGCTCAGCAGCAGTTGCAGCGACAGGTCCACCAACAGCAGGGCACTGACCGCCAAGAGATAGCCTGTGCGCCCCTCGAAATACCCCACACAGTTGAAGAACATGTAGAGCGCCACCATCAGCGGCAATAGTTTCCGCGTGGTGCGGACCCCGGCCTCGACGGCCTCGGCTTCATCCATGCCGGCCAACAGGCGCGGCGCCAGGAAATAACCGAGTGCCGTATCCACCAGCACCATCACGCTATTGAAGATAAAAATCGGCAGGTGATACTGTTCCACCGTTGCTGCCCTCCATGCAATATCCTGAAAAACTGTTGTCCACGAACTACACGAAAAACACGAACAAAGCAGGCAACTACCTATCGGCTGAATACCTTGATCATCCTGAAAAAAGCGTGTTTCACGCAAAGCTTGCCAAGAACGCGGAGTTAAATCATCCGGTTATCAGAATCCGTTTGGTTCGAATCTCTTTCATGGTAACTATTTGAATTTATTTGCGACATTCGCTTAGAAGCGCCTACTTCTGGTGCGTCTAAGCGAGAGTAGATGCATATTTTAAGATCAGATTGATTGTTCGTGAATTTCGTGTCGTTCGTGGAAAAGATGCTGCTTTTGGGTTCCACGCTATTTGCGCCGTGGCAGGCGTTTGTCCCCTACCCGGATGGTCACTTTCTCGCTGTCGAAATATTCCAGCAGCGGTATCAGGAACTTGCGCGACAGGCCGGTCAGTTCGCGGTATTCGGGGGGCGTAATCTCCCCCTTCTCCCGAAGATGGGTCAGCAGCTTCTCCCGCAGGCCAGTCAGCGCCGCGGAAGAATAGAACAGATCGCTGGAGATGCGCGCCACCTCGCCATTCCTGGCCAGCAGGGCCAGGTTGTCGCGCACGCACTTTTCGTCGCAGTGAAACTGTTCCATGATCTCCCTGACCGTGGGAGGTTCGATGCCCTTCTCGCTCAGCAACCCGGCCATCCTGCCCGACAGATCATCCAGCGGCGCATTTTTTCGAACAATCTTCCCACCCAGTTTGACGATGTCCCGATCAGGGACAACACTCCCCTCCCGTTCCAGGGCCGAGAGCAGCGGCGTGAAGAAACGCGGGTCGCTCCGTTTCGGCAGGCGCGTCTTGAGTTCTTCCTTGCCCATACCCTCCTTGAGGGGGTTGGCATCCAGAAAGGCAACCAGTTCGTCCAGCAACCCCTTTTTGAGGGTCTCAAAGGCGCTTCTGGCCAGGAACAGGCGTGGTTCGCGGCTTACCTGCAGCACCTCGCCGGAGGAGAGCAGCCCTGCCAGCGCGGCCTCTGCTGCCTTGCGCGGGCAACCGGAACGGAGCAGGAGATCATCGAAGCCGATGCCGGACAGCAGGCTTTGGGCGATGATCAGGGCGATTGTGCGACCGATCTCCTCCTGGCCGAAGGCCTCCAGCAGTTCCAGCGCCTCGCTGCTGCGCCGGCGGCGGCGTGGCGGGAAGGGGTCCAGCACGACCCCGCCGCCGACCGTTGTGGCCGGGGCCGACATGCGCAGGATGTAGCTGTCGCCGGAGAGCAGCAGGGCCGCTTCCTTCAGTCGCAGCTGGACATAGGCGCTCTCGCCCGGCTGAAGCACATCACGATCCAGCAGGATCACCTGGGCCGAAACCTCGTAGGTGGCCGAATGCAGCCGCAGGGTGGCGCGGTGCTTCAGCGGACGGGGCGCCGAGGCCAGGTAGTCCAGGCGCACATCCACGGCCTGGGTGGGGCGGAAGACCCCGCGCGGCACCAGCACGTCGCCGCGCCGGGCCTGGTCCAGATCGATACCCTGGATGTTGACCGCCAGGCGCTGTCCGGCTCGCCCAATCTCGGCCTTTGCGCTATGGGCCTGAATGCCGCGCACGCGCCCCTCGCGCCCCGAGGGGAGCAGTTCCAGCTCGTCGTTGACGCGGATCTCGCCCGAAAGCAGCGTACCGGTTACCACCGTCCCGAAACCGGCCACGGTGAAGACCCGGTCCACCGGCAGACGGAAACTCCCTTCGCGGCGCTTCTCGTCAACGCCGTTCGCCAGACGGGCCAATTCCGCGCGGAGCTGGTCCAGCCCTGCGCCGCTGCGTGACGAGACCGGAACAATCGGCGCCCCTTCCAGGAAGCTGCCGGCCACGAAATCCCGCACCTCTTCGGTCACCAGATCCAGCCACTCGCGCTCGACCAGATCGCATTTGGTCAGGGCCACCAGACCGTCTTTAACCCCCAGCAGGCGCAGGATATCCAGGTGCTCGCGGGTCTGGGGCATGATGCCCTCATCGGCGGCGATCACCAGCATGACCAGGTCCATGCCCCCTACACCGGCTACCATGGCGCGCACGAAGCGTTCGTGTCCCGGCACATCCACGATCCCGAAGCAGGTCCCGTCGGGCAGTTCCAGGTGGGCAAAGCCCAGTTCGATGGTGATGCCGCGGGCCTTTTCTTCCTTGAGTCGGTCGGTATCGATGCCGGTCAGGGCCTTGACCAGTGAGGTCTTGCCGTGGTCAATATGTCCGGCGGTGCCGAGGATCAGGTGTTTCATGAGCGTTTATGATCTCCTCAATTTTGAATAAATCCCACTGTTGCAGTCCCAGCAGCGCCGATCTAATACACCAGTTCGGAAAACGCTGGTTTGAGAAAGGGAAAGACCTTGTTACGGAGGTGCGGGAGTATCTCCTCATCGGATAGGTGGCGAAAATAGCTCCAACGGTACTCCTCGTGCCCATCGAAAATGAAGACATATTTTGGGTCGAGCCATACGGCATCTTCCTGGCGTTTGTGGGCAACCTCGTTCAAACGACGCATGAAGGGCAGATAGCTGATACTGTCCCATGGCGATCAGCGGGTTGGCGATGCCGTCGGACCAGAATTTGTCTCACAGAGAGTCTATTTTCGAGCGAAGAGTTTTGGAGAGCACTACTAATCCTTTCCAGCGGGGGATTGTTGCACGATTGCGGCAGATTTCATCTGCGATCAAATAACGGTCAAATAGAAAAATAGCAGATAGCCAAATCTAACCAACTGCAATAAAACATGTTTTAGTAAATTTGCTGTCGTGATGGCCGGACATGTTCACTCTTCCAGTCAAATAACGGTCAAATAAGATTCAGGCCCAGAATGGCAGATACCTGGCGTGCCGTCTGGAATCGTTTTCCGGGTCGGCCGGCTTGATCAGGCCTTCCGCCAGGGTGTCACGAATGATACGGGAGACCATGGCACGATTGGCGGCATCGATGCCAAAACGTTCACGAAGCGATGAATTGGTCATGAAATCTCGGTTGACACGTTTCAGACATGCGTGGAGGTAACAGGCCCTGCTTCGTTCCGGCCTGTCCATCTCGGCATAGGGGCGATAGCTGAAAAGGGTCGCCCTGGTGTGATCTTCGATTACTTCGAAAAGCGGGGCTGGCAGCTGGTAAAACTCTGATTGGAAAACTACCTTATCAACGCCGCTGCCGCGCTCTTCGCAGATGCCGACGCGGCGCATGAACGATGCCAATGCCTCATTGCGGGATTTGGGGGGGCTATCCAGGAAGCGTTCGGTTTTTACTAGTGGTATGCCGGGATTGGTAATTTCCATGCGATCAGGAAAGATCTCGATCATGGGACCTGCACCACGAATAAACAGATCCTGATGAATGATGGCATTAGCCACAAGTTCACGAACCGCCAGTTCGGGATACATGGGCACTGCTTTACGCAAGGCCTGTCCGATGACTTCGTTGGTCGGTAGAAGGTTCTTGATAAATCCGATCAGTCCTTCAAACCCGTTCGCGTATCCCTTTGCTCCGATCTGCTCGTGCTGGGTTTCAACCCTGCTTTGGCCTTTATACACAATGACCCGCACCGCCTTGCGTTTCAGATGTTTGAAGTCGTCCAGCCGCTTTGCACACAGGATTGCCCCTAAATTGGTGATATTCCAGCCGCCTGCATCGCATGGCAAAATCAGTGACTCATCTGCAAGGCGTTGCAGAATACCGTCACGGCCTTCCGGCAAGTCAAGTCCGATAAGATCGAAGAAGGCCGGATAATCAAGCCGTTTCAGAACATCTTCACTGGATACATGTTCGGCCGCAAGAAGATCTTCAAACGGTACCTGGTCAAAGATGCGCCATAGTTCACGCTCTTTTTCCGGGTAGTCTTTGAGTTTTTTCTTGTAGGAGCCGACCCGGATGAATTCCTGCCCCTGGAATTGAACCGGTTTGCTGGATGCCCTGACTATTTCGAGGATCACAATCGGAACGGCATGTATCTCAATCGCATGAAAGTGAAAATGTATCCGCGGCGAAAGAAGGCGCAGCAGCCAGCTTTCCAATTCTTCGTTTCCAACTTTGACCGTAGCAGGTTTGAACTTTGTGCCAACAATCTCGTGTGTCTCGTTAGTAACGCCCCAGACCAGGTATGCGGTTACCTTGCCGCATAACGCGGCGGAATTGCTCAACGCCGAGATGTATTCGCCGATTTGCTGCGGATCGTCATTATTCTCCTTGAATTCAAGCCACTCCGTCTCTTTGGGCAGGGCGCACAATTCCCGCAGGAGCCCGTGGAGGTATTCTGTTGTTCGATCAGCCGTCATATTGCTCTCCGCATATTGGCGCTGCCAACCGCCAGCCCATCAACTGCCCATGCTCCAGCTGTCATGCTACCAGCCTCCCGGTAAATTGGGTTTTCGTGCCAGAACAGAGCATAGTCGGCGAAACAGTGGGGGATACTGATTCAGAAACTTTTTCACGTCCCGTGGCAGACAGATCGATGTCCAGCTCTTTCGTGACCTGAGACGGATTGCGGACGTTCCATCCGGCCAGTGCAAGCCGCTTATCGATGAGTTCTTGTCTGGTCTGCTTCTCGGTTTTCATAGGGCTCCGGGATAACTACTGAACCCCGCTTATATACTCCATCCATCTAGCCACCGCAACTGGCAAACGCCAGTTCACTGGCGCATCGTCCGGCTTCATACAGGAGAAAGGCCAGAGTCGAAATCCTGTCCTTTGTGCTTTAAAATTGGGATGCGGCTTCCGCTTAAATTCCTCTGAGTAATCCCCCGGCTCTGCCGGGGGACCCCAAAGGTTTGACAGTTCCTGAAATATGTAGAAGCCTCCCTAACGTGAACCGCTCAAAGTACACGAAAAGGAGGCTTCAATGGACGACGCACAAAGTTTATGTCACACGAAATGGGATTGCAAGTATCATATTGTATGGGTCCCCAAATGTCGCCGCAAGGTGTTGTTTGGGCGAATCCGGCAATATCTTGCTGAACTGCTTCACAGTCTTGCAAGACAGAAAGAGTGCAAGATATTGGAAGGGCACCTGCAGCCCGATCATATTCACATATTGATATCGATCCCACCGAAATATTCCGTTGCACAGGTGATCGGTTTCATCAAGGGCAAGAGCGCAATCCATATTGCCCGAATGTACCTTGGCCAGAAGAAAAACTATACCGGTATGCATTTTTGGGCACGCGGATACTTTGTATCAACCGTAGGTGCTGACGAGGAAACGATTGCCAATTACATCAGGAACCAGGACGACGAAGACAAGCGTTTGGACCAACTAACATTTTTTACCGAAGGATGACCACCACAGGTGGTCAGATGATCTTTTGAACACACCGCTTCGAGCGGTTCACGATTTTGAAAGCCCCCGGCTCGGCCGGGGGATGCTTACTCCCGCTGTCAATACAACGCGTCACTTGCGGGGCAGGAACAATGAATCTGGAACGTGACGCCTTGAGCCAGCGCAGGAAAAAATGTAGTGAATACGGTCGTAGTTTTGGCACGGTCAATCCTCTCAAAATTTCTCTGCCCACCTATCCCAAAATCCCGCTTCGTCATGGTGAACATTTTTCATAGCATGCTCCAATGGCAAATAATAAAACCTAACATTTTCGTCACGCATTGTCCCATCCGGGTTTTCGAGATAATCGCGGACAAGGCAGTATTGTGGGTTGTTTTCGTCAAACGGGACGTCAATGTACACTTCACCCAGATATGATCGAAATTCGTATTCGCTTGCCACAGGGCCGCATCTTTCCCATAGAATTTTATTCTCATCAAGCCAAGCCAAGACCCGATCACGACGTTGATCCTTCTGGTAATCATAATCGCGCCAAGAATCATCCTCAAAATCATCCTCAAAATCACCCCAATTCCGCGGATGAAAGTATAGAAACAAAACAGCGCGCCGCTTTTCTCTGGCAATGGCATCAATGTGCTCAATTAATGCGGGCATGATAATCCACCTGATCAATAATGTGATGATTTCTGCAATACCAAGCTCCTGACGACGTTGCCAAGACCACCGAGAACCCGTGCCATTCGTTCATAATCAAGCTTGTCCGGGGTATCGGTCGGCTGATGATAGTGGCTATACCGAAAAAACGCTGTGTCAGTAACCATTATGGCGGGGTAACCTGCCTGCCAGAAAGACCAATGATCCGACAAACTGACGTCTGTCACATTTTCAGGTGCGGCAAGTCCCTCAGATGGAAACGGGGTGGATGCCCTAAACTCCTTGATACACTCCATCAACAGCGGATAAGAGAGGATATTGCTGCAAAAGGCGATAAAGTTGGCTGTCTCAGGATAAGACTGGTCCAATTCATAAGGATACTGCTGGCTGCCCGGCTCATCTGAATATACGCCCAGACATTCCAGACAGATCATGGCTACAATCTTTTCATTACGACTTCGAGCTTTCGATGCATGTACAAGGCTGCCCATCAGTTCGGTAAATGTAAATGGAGGTTCTTCATTTACAAAGGCGACAAAACGGAGCGTCCGATCAGTCCGAATATCTTTAAGTTGCAGCGCCAACTCCAAGAGCGCGGCAACGCTGCTGGCATTGTCATTTGCTCCAGGCGTGCCGATGGCCGAATCATAGTGAGCACCGATGACGACGATTTCATCCGGTTTGTTGCTTCCTTCCCGTTGAGCTATGATGTTTGCCACCTGTATGCTGTCGGCAGCATATCTCTCCTTACGCGGTTTATAGCCGATCTTGCTTAGCCTATCTGTAATGAATGATTCTGTAAGTCGCAACGCATTAGGAAATTTGGTATTGCGCTCACCGATCTCGGAAGCGAGCATGAGCACGTCAGATCTTAATCGTTCGGCACAGGCCATTATTTCGGCATTAGGTGGAGGCAATGGGCCTTGGTAAGATTGTCCGGGCATCAGTATGCGCATTTTAATTCTCTCTCAATTGATTGACTACAGATTCAACAACGTGCCGAGGGATGTTTCAAATAGATTGCTCCCCTTCCAATCACCTTGTTGCCGATTCCAAATGACAAGTTCTCTAATGAATTTCGATAATTTTGTGACCATGAATACCAATAACCCTGGTGTTATGGACCCGTGTCTCCTGTTCTGTATGCTGGTGACCGTGAAATACAACTCTAGGCCGAGCCCTGACGATGTACAAATTCAGTCCATCAAAACCTGAGTGAATCCCATCTTCCCGCTCATGCACCCCACGAGGAGAATTGTGTGAAATAAAGATGTCTACAGGCGGAAACGAAGCCAGAAATTCTTCTACTTCAGGCTGATCGTACAAAAAGTTTCCGCGAGGCTTGTATTTCCAGGCACCGTTCAAGCCACCAAAGCTGAAGCCACCGAAATGACAGGCGTGAAGATGAAGATCTACGATAGGCGTCATAAAGGGAATATTAGTGTCATGATTTCCTTTGACGGCAAAAATGGTTTGGCATGCATGTGCCTTAGCTGCCTCTAGGATCACCTGATCCGCAATGTCGCCGCATGCGAGGACAACATCCGCTCGACCCGATCCATGAGTCCAATGGAGCACGTCGATATCCGCCAGAATTAATAGTCTCATTTAACAGGAATCATCTGTTACCTACCAGATGTTGCATTTTCTCCAGTATCCTAACCATGGCCTCTGTATCCCGCTTGCAGTATTCCAGCAATTGCGTCCTGATGGTTGCAAGTTCGCCGGCATCAACCGCGCGGTTCATTTTGTAGTAGGCATCCATGGCGTCGCCGCCGTTGGCCACCCCCTCCAGATCTTTATAGGAAAGTTCCGGCACCAAAAGCGGCAATATGGGTTTTATGGAATAGGAGCCTTTGGCCTCCCACAGGTATATGTCACGGTTCTTGAAGGGCTGCATCAAATCGCGGAAGTTATCGATCAGTTGCACAACCCACTCACGATGTTCTGGAAACAGTTCTGCCAAACCACGTATTACGCTAATCTCGAACGATTGGTTCCAGGCGATTATGCAGGCATCTTGGGGTATACGCTCCAGCATGGACTCAAGCAAATCTCGTCGAGGGTCAATGCCCGGCTCGGCCAGATACTCTAAGTGACGTAGTTTGGAAGCGGCGTTGTCCAGGATATGCAGCGAATACTGGAACGACATTTTTTCGTAGGGGCGGCAGCCGTCGAAAGGCGGTACAGCCGGATTCACCGTCTCGAAGTCGAGAAAACAGAGGGGATACCAAAGACCATCAAGGAACTGCTTTACCCGTTTTTCATCCAGACGGTCTTGCTGATTGATAGTCGATTCCACCTGAAAACGCTGGCGGCTGTTGAGCATTTTCAGCGGAATGTCCGTCTGTCGGATGATCCCCTGGCGGTACAGGGCAAACTTGTTTGCGCCACGGCCACGAAGATCAAATACCGAATCATCGGGAATATGCCGCCAACAGTGGCCTTTGAAATCACACGGGTAGGGATCGTCGCATTGTTTCCCGATATCTATCGCCGGTATATCTCCCGCAAGCATCCTGCGCTGGTCTGCTATTTCATCCATGACTATCGGTTGAAGTTCTTGTACCCGCCGGGTTACGTCATTGATGGTGAATAACTGGTTAACATCCAGATCACCATAACGGGTGTATTCATTGTTGATATGAACGATGGAAGCCTTGCAAATGGCAAGCCCTGCACCGGTAAGGGTATGGTATTGGAGGGCGGCGTCAAAAAGGTATACATCCTTTACCTCTGTGGAACCCTTGACTTCATATATCTCCCAGCTTCTCTCGCCATGATGAAGAATGTCCGCTTTGACGAATATGCCGTCATGCAGAAAAGTAGCTTCGTAGATGGTCTCGATGCCTTTGTCGATTTCGGACTTGGTTCGCTCGATCTGCTGCTGGTGAGTAAGCCCGTCGTAAGGCACTTCGATACCGCCGGGAAAAAGCTGCTGGGCAAGGATGCCAACATTCGTACCGTTCTGGAAGATGGCCTGTTGAGCGTCAGAGATCTCATCGCGCAATTCAGGGCGGTTCTTGTGCAGCCAGAGCGACTTGTGGCACTGCCGGCCACGAATAAAGAGGGATTTGCTGAGATAGCTGCTATGGCTCATGGTCAATGTCTCCCATTTCATCCGGCAAGTCAGTTAGTTCTATGGTGTTTACGATTATCATACTTTCGCAGTAATTATCCGTTGTGACTTCTACATGACAATTTTGAGGTATGCCGCAATATTCCAGATACTTGCCCCCAAGTATCGCGCTCTTATATGTTTCAAACAAATCAGGAAATAAAGCGAGGCAATAGTCATCTCTTTCGGCAAGTTGAATTATCGCTATATCGCCATCAACCGTCTTATCGATGAGCACTTCTTTAACAGAGCCACACACGCTTCCTATACATTCTGGTTGTAAGGTTCGGGTAACGTTTTTTTGATCATATTTTGAGATAAATCGAGCAATTAGGTCGTTTTCTCCGAAGTAAGGCGTAAATACCGGGCACATCAATCTCATTTCTTTGCCAGTACCTTCAAACTGCCCTTCAACATAATGTATCGTTAGCGGTCGAAGCGGCTGAAGTATTTTCCAAGCTTGCAGAATGTCATCTACATGATGATACGCCTCGATTTCAGTAATATTTCCGTAGCAGTCCAGTGCCTCTAAGTCGATTGAAATCTGGTATGTGCAGTCTGAATGCCTGAACATGCCTGAACCGATAATTCTGACAACGGTTTTTAGAAATCCGAGAGGCTGATCCACGTTGCAGTTCCTTAGCTGTTTGCATCAATGACATGTTGCTGATATGAATATCTACACTAGCGTTGTGACAAAATTAGACACATTTGAATTTTGCGAGGTACATCATGTATTGGGGACGACATCTGGTAAAAATGCTGAAGGCGATTGATTGTCTAGCCAGACCGGGTGGGGCAAGCATGGAAGAGCTTGGTGAGGCATTGGAGGTTGATCGCAGAACTGCGTACCGTATCCGAGAAACCCTGGAAGAACTCAATTTCCCGCTCTACGAGGATTCCTCCAGTTTTGATGGTAAAAAACGCTACCGTTTTGAAGAGTCATACCTGAAAAAGCTTCCCAACCTAAATATTCCCGAATTGAATCTCACGCTGTCAGAATTGATTGCGCTTTATTTTATTCGTGGCAACAGTTGCATGTTCCGCGGCACTGATATCGAGCGGGACGTTGCATCAGTCTTTACAAAACTGGATGTTTTTATGCCTGAAGGGCTTGGTAAACGACTGGAAAAGGTCAAGACTCTGTTTGTATACTCGGCCAAATTTACAAAAGAGTACCATGACAAAGAAGAAATCATAGAATCTCTGACTGATGCCATTTTCCGGCAACAGACCTGTCTGATAACCTATCATTCATACCATGACGACCAGATAAAAACCTTTAAGATAGACCCGCTCAGATTCTTCGAGCGGGATGGTGGGCTGTATCTTTTTGTACGGACAACCGATTACGGCAGCATCCGGCTGCTGGCGGTAGAGCGGGTAATCACGCTTGTAGTGACAGATGAACGGTTTGTCGAACCAGAGGATTTTGACCCGGATGCCATACTGGAAGGGGCATTCGGACTCATTTTTGATGAGCCGGTTTGTTACCGTATTTGGTTTAGCGTCGAGAAAGCCCGATATATCGAGGAGCGACGCTGGAGTGCAAACCAAGAAATAACTTATTGTGACGATGGTTCAGTCGTATTGACAATGGCTACTTCGGGATGGTTTGAAGTAAAACGCTGGATTCTTGCTTTTGGATCAGAAGCTGAATTGCTGGAGCCGGTGGAGTTACGTCAGGAGTTGGCTGAAACCGTAAAGAACGTATTGGCTCGTTATACGAACAATGCCTAAGATCGCAGCGGAATTTTGTATATCCCGTTCTGGTAAGGATTGATAGCCAGTGGTGAGATTTACGATACGGTACTGATTGGCAATTCCAGAGTAAAACAGGTACCTGATCCGGGAGAACTCTCCACCCGTATCCGCCCGCCATGCTCCTCGACGATGCGTTGGGTGATGGAGAGCCCCAGACCGGTGCCGGCCCCTTTGCGGGTGAAGAATGGTTCAAAGATCAGGGGCAGGTCGTCGGCGCTGATCCCCGGACCGCTGTCGGCGATCGATATGAGGGCCGTTTCCCCATGGGCCCGGGTGGCGATCTCGATGCTGCCCCCCGATGGCAAGGCCTCGATTGCATTGCGAATGATGTTCAAGAGCGCCTGTTTGATCTTTTCCGGGTCAAAGCGGAAAACGGCAATCTCGCGGCTCTCCAGGTGGATCGTCACGCCGCTCCGTTCGGCCGGTCTGCGCATCAGCAGTACGCTGTCGTTGACCAACTGGTTCAGGTCGCAAACCCTGAATTCGGCCCGCACCGGTGACGAATAATTCAAGAGGGCATTGATCAGGCGCTCGACCCGCTCGATCTCGGCCACCGCTTTCTTGATCATCTGCTGGTCGGCGGAGCCGCTCTCGGCGCGGTCGTGCAGGTCGTCCAGCAGCAGCGATATGCCGGTCAGCGGATTGCGTACCTCGTGGGCGATACCGGCCGAAAGCTTGCCCAGGGATGCCAGCCGGTCGAGGCGCATCATCTCTTCGCGCAGTTTTTCCTTTTCGGTCTCATTACGCATGGTCACGGTCAGGCCGCGTTCGGCGTTCGTGCCGATCGGGAAAAAGCCGACTTCAAAGTAGGTCATGCCGTTGGAACGTTCCAGTTGCAAGGGCTGGCGACCGTATCCGCTGCGGCTGGACAGCGCCTGTGCGGTGAGCCGTACCATGCCGTTCCACTCCCTGAATACATCGCGATAATCCATGTCCACGCTGATGTCGTTGCCCAAAAAGAGCCTGCCGGTGGCATTGATCGAGGTCAGCCGGCCGTCGGGCGAGAAGGTGACGATGGCGCTGGAGATGCTCTCCAGGATGCTCTCCTTGAAGTTTCTCTCGTGCAGGATTTCCAGGCGTGAACGGCGCAGTTCATCCAGGGTGGCCAGCAGGTTGCTCTTGCGCAGTTCCAGTTCGTTGGACATGGTGTTGAAGGTCTCGGCCAATTCACCCAATTCATCGCTCGAAGAGACGCTGACCCTGCTGCGGGTATCGCCCATGGCCAGGCGTCGGGCCCCTTCGATCAGCTCCTGCAACGGACGGGTGATGCCGCGGGAGAGTACCCAGGCTGAACAGCAGGCCAGAAGGGCGGTGCCGAGAATGATCACGGCGCTCAGGCTGCGATGCTGGCGCAGTTCACGGTTGATCAGCCGGCTCCCCTTGCGGGCCGCGTCGTGGAACTGGTCGACCTGGAAGCCGATGGTCACGCCGCCGAAGATGCCGTAGCGGCTGTAATCGCCGCTGTCGTAGGGAATCGGCGCAAAGGCCATGATCTTTTTGGCTCCGCCGACGTTGGTGATATCCACGTAGCCGATCTTGTGATTCCTGACCTGGCTGGCCACCTTGGGGTAGTTGGGGTGGATGAAACCGGCTCGGTCCAGGTTGAACGGGATGCGACCGGCATCGATATCGGCCGGACTGGATTTCTCGCTGTAGGCCGGGAGCGGGTTTCCGTTGCGATCGAGGCCGCGGATGTCCCAGTATTTGGGATGGGTGATGATCCACCCCTCGTCGTCGAAGAGGAAGGCGTAGTTGCCGCTCTTATAGGAGGGGAAGACGGTGGAAAAGTTGCGCCCCGGATCGATGTGCTGGGTAAACTCCATCAGGTGACGCTGGTCGAGGGATATGACCACCATGCCGTTGAAGGCGCCCTGACGGTCAAAGAGCGGTGTGCCGAAACGGATCACGCCGGCATAGGCGGCGCCGCTGTAGGCGCTCTCCGGGTCGGCGGCCCCGGCCAGCTGTTCCGCTTTCGAGACATGGAAGCCGGTCAGGTGGGAGACATAGATCTCGCCCGGCCGCAGCCCTTTGATGCGGCTGAAATAGGCCTCGTTTTTGAACTCGGTCTGCTCCGCTTGGGACACATCCCGCAAGCCGGAGGGAGGCACAAACAGGCCGTCACGGATGACGCTGCGCTCCCGGCCGTTTTTGTCGATAAAGGCCACCGAACGGTAGAGCGGGATCAGCTCGCGGGTCTCACGGGGGGCATCGGCCGTGCCGCGGCGCTCCCAGATCTCGCCGCGCCGGGTGGAGTAGAAATTGAGCAGAGTCTGTCTGTCCAAGGGTGTCCGCGAGAGGAAGAGCAGATCCCCTTCGCACTGCCTCAGAAAGTCGGCGATCGTGTCGGCCACGTGCTGGGCGCGCATCTGCAGCGATTCGGAGGCCTGGATGTCGGATGTGTCAGCGATCTCGGTCGTCAGGCGGCTGTTGACCGATTCCAGGTTGGAGAGGAGGATCAGCGATGAAACCAAAAGCGGCAGCAGGGAGAGCAGCAGGGTCACCGCCATGATTTTCTTGAAGAGGGTCAAACGGGGCATAGGGGCTCCGCGAGGGTTCAAAGCAGATTGAAATTGACAGAGTACAATGATACACATACACAAATTATCCTGGAATAGACATTTGTCCACGAAATACACGATTGGCACGAAAATAATCAGGAAAAGACGCGACAGGAACTTCTTAGAATAGATGAAGTTGTGTTGCGTTACCTGCCGTTTTTATGACTGTTTGTCGTGTGAGTCGCCGGGCGGATGCTTTTTCCGAATACTACATTTCATATAACGGGGCAGGTGTTTGATGGGATACAGGAATCTTCAGGAGTGTGTGGCCGACCTTGAACGGCGCGGTCAGTTGCTACGGATCACGGAACCGCTCGATCCACGGCTTGAGATCGGCGCCGTGCAACGCAGGGTCTACCAGGCCGGCGGTCCGGCACTGCTCTTCAGCAACCCGCTTAACTGCAGATTTCCTCTGTTGGGCAACCTGTTCGGGACCCTGGAGCGGACCCGCTTCATCTTCCGCGACACCCTGGCCGATATCCGGCGCCTGGTGGATCTGAAGATCAATCCCTTCTCGGCCCTGAAACACCCGCTGGATGCGGTCAAGGCCCCCTTTGCGGCTTTCAATCTGCTGCCCAAAACCGTCTCCTGTGCCCCGGTGCTGGAATGCCGCACAACGCTCTCCCAGCTGCCGCAGCTGGTCTCCTGGCCCATGGACGGCGGCGCCTTCATCACCCTGCCGCAGGTCTATTCCGAGAGCCCCTCCAAGGCGGGTTTTGCCAAATCCAACCTGGGCATGTACCGAGTGCAGATATCGGGTAACGAGTATCAGCCCGACAGCCAGGCCGGTTTGCACTACCAGATCCACCGCGGTATCGGCGCCCATCATGCCGAGGCCATTGCCCGCGGCGACCTGTTGCGGGTGAATATCTTTATCGGCGGCGCGCCGGCCATGACCGTGGCGGCGGTCATGCCGCTCCCCGAGGGGATGCCGGAGCTCTCCTTTGCCGGTCTGCTGGCCGGGCAGCGCATCCCCATGGCCCGCATCCCCGGGCAGTTGCCGCTCTCGGCCGAGGCCGATTTCTGCATCTGCGGGGTGATTAATCCTTCCGCCACCCTGCCGGAAGGTCCCTTCGGCGATCATCTGGGCTACTACAGCCTGGCCCACCAGTTTCCCTACATCCGGGTCGAGGCGGTCTATCACCGCAAAGACGCCATCTTTCCCTTTACCACCGTCGGCCGGCCGCCCCAGGAGGACACCAGCTTCGGGGCCTTCATCCACGAACTGACCGGGCCGTTGATCCCGACCGTTGTCCAGGGTGTCAAGGAGGTTCATGCCGTGGATGCGGCCGGTGTCCATCCGCTCTTGCTGGCCGTGGCCAGCGAGCGCTATGTTCCCTATGCCGCCCAGCGTCAGCCCCAGGAGCTCTTGACGATTGCCAACGCCATCCTCGGACAGGGGCAACTCTCCCTGGCCAAATACCTGCTGATCGCCGCCCAGGAGGATGCTCCCGGCCTGCATACCCACGACATCGCCGCATTTCTGGGGCACATCCTGGAACGGGCCGACTGGCGCCGGGATCTGCATTTCCAGACCGCCACCACCATCGATACCCTCGATTATTCCGGCAGCGCCCTCAACGAGGGTTCCAAGCTGGTGATTGCCGCCGCCGGGCCGGTCCGTACCAGGCTGGCCAGCGAGGCGCCGGCCGACCTGGAATTCCCGGCCGGATTCGGCGGGGCTGATGTCTGTCTGCCGGGCATCCTGGCGATCCGCGGACCCCAGTCGCGCCAGGGGCGGGGCGAGTCTGATGCCGTGATCGAGGAATTCTGCCGTTTCTACGAAGAGCGGGACTGTTTCAACGGTTTTCCGTTGATCGTGATCTGCGACGACAACCGCTTCTTCGCCGCCACCCTGAACAATTTCCTCTGGGCGACCTTTACCCGTTCCAACCCGGCCACCGATATCTACGGTATCCGGAGCGAGACACATGGCCGACACTGGGGCTGCCGGGGGCCGTTGGTGATCGATGCCCGGGTGAAGCCCTTCCACGCCCCGCCACTGCTGGACGACCCGGCCGTGGAACAACGGGTGGACCAGTTGGGGGCAAAAGGGGGGCCGCTGGCCGGGATCATCTGACGCCGGAACAGGCCTGCGGAATGCCGCCCAGACGCTTTCGGAATTCACGATAATTGTAGAATTGTGGTAGAGTAAAGATACAGGATAAAGAAGGGATACAAGGTCTTTTGTAGGGGACTTCTTCAAATATAAACATCCGCCGGAGACGGGAGGATGTCATGACTCTGCTGCTTGTAGCGATTGCCGGTTGGATACTGGCCTGTTTGAGAGCCCGGTTATGGCTCTGGACAATCCTGGCAGCAGTGTTGCTCTGGAACGTGCTACCCCGGGGAGCAGGCATCTCCACCTCACTGGTCTGGGGCGGGGCACTCTCTCTGGCGGCAATTCTCAATTTTGCCACCCTGCGGCGGCCAATCCTGGCCGAACCGCTTTTCAGACTATTCAAACGCATCCTGCCCCCTTTGTCGGATACCGAACGCGAGGCCCTGGAAGCCGGCACCGTCGGCTGGGACGGCGAGCTGTTCAGCGGCGCGCCCGACTGGCACAAACTCCTCTCGCTCCCCACACCACGCTTGACCCCGGCGGAACAGGCCTTCCTGGATGGTCCGGTTGAAGAGTTGTGCCGCATGCTGGACGACTGGCGCATCGTCGAACTGGATAAGGATCTGCCCCCTGCGGTCTGGCAGTTTCTCAAGAAAGAACGTTTCTTCGGCATGATCATCCCGACCGAGTACGGCGGCCTGGGTTTCTCGGTCCTGGCCCACTCCCAGGTGATCATGAAGATCGCCAGCCGCAGCGTCACCGCCGCCGTGACGGCCATGGTCCCCAACTCCTTGGGACCGGCGGAACTGCTGCTCCATTACGGCACCCCGGCCCAGAAGGATCACTATCTGCCGCTCCTGGCCAGGGGCGAGGAAATCCCCTGCTTTGCCCTGACCGGTCCCGAGGCGGGCAGCGACGCGGCCGCCATCCCCGACCGGGGCGTGGTCTGCCGGGGGATCTTCGAGGGGCAGGAGATCGTCGGCATCCGCCTCAACTGGGAGAAACGCTACATCACCCTCGGTCCGGTGGCGACCCTGCTAGGGCTGGCCTTTAAACTCTTTGACCCCGAACATCTGCTGAGCGAGCGCACGGAAGCGGGTATCACCCTGGCCCTGATCCCGGTCAAGACCCCCGGCATCCGCATCGGTACCCGCCACATGCCGCTGGACATCCCCTTCCAGAACGGTCCCAACTGGGGCACAAACGTCTTTATCCCCCTGGAGTGGATCATCGGCGGCCCGCAGCGGGCCGGGCAGGGGTGGCGCATGCTGATGGAATGCCTGGGTATCGGCCGCTCCATCTCCCTGCCGGCCCTGAGCAGCGGAGCTGCCAAGCTGGCCTGCCGGGCCACCGGGGCCTACGCTCGCATCCGCCGCCAGTTCAAGCTCCCCATCGGCCAGTTGGAAGGGATCGAGGAACCTCTGGCCCGCATGGCCGGCCTGACCTACCAGATGGATGCGGCGCGGGTCATGACCTGCGCCGCCGTGGATCGGGGTGAACGCCCGGCGGTCCTCTCGGCCATCGTCAAATACAGCCTGACCGAAGGTATGCGCCGGGTGGTCAACGCCGCCATGGACGTGCAGGGGGGCAGCGCCATCAGCCTGGGGCCGCGCAACCTGCTCGGGCGGGTCTACCAGTCCCTGCCGATCGGCATCACCGTCGAGGGGGCCAACATTCTGACCCGCTCCCTGATCATCTTCGGTCAGGGGGCGGTCCGCTGCCACCCCTACGTGCTCAAAGAAATCCGGGCGGTGGCCGATCCCGACTCGGCCCGGGGGCTGATCGAGTTCGACCGGGCCTTCTTCGGTCATTGCGGCTTTACGATCAGCACGGCCGCCCGCGCACTCTGGCTGGGGTTGACCGGAGGCCACACACTGGCGGTCCCCGGCGGCCCGGCCAAACGCCTGCTGCAGATCACCAGCCGCCTGAGCGCGGACTTCGTCCTGGCGGCCGATCTGTCCATGATCATCATCGGCAGCGGCCTCAAACGCCGGGAAAAACTCTCCGGTCGCCTGGCCGACATCCTCTCCCACCTCTATCTGCTCTCCGCCACCATCAAACAATTCGAGGAGCACGGCCGACCGGCCGAGGAACTGCCCCTCTTGGAATGGGCCTGCGCCAACAGCTTCCGCACGATCACGATCGCCTTTGAAGGCCTCCTGGCCAACTTCCCCAACCGGCCAGCCGCGCTGCTGCTGCGGCTGCTGGCCTTCCCGCTGGGCCTGCCCGGCTACACTCTTGACGATCGTCTCGGCCACCAGGTGGCCGCCTTCCTGCTGGCCCCCTCGCCACTGCGCGACCGTTTGACCTCCGGCATCTTCACCCCCAGCGATCTGAACGAACCGCTGGGGCGACTGGATGACGCCCTGCTCAAGGTGATTGCCGCCGAAGCGGTGGAGCGCAAGCTGCGCGAGGCGCTTAAAAACGGGAAAATTGCCGCTGCCAGTGATGAAGAAACCGTGCAGGCCGCTCTGGATGCGGGCGTGATCAGCGCAGCCGAGGCCGCGCTGGTCGTTGCCGCCCAGGCCGCCCGGCAAGAGGTCATCCGGGTGGACGATTTCCCGGCCGACTACTGGCGCAGAGGAGGGAACCATGAGTGACACGCAACAGGCCTATGCCGGAGGACGTCCGGTCTATATCTGCGATGGCAACCGCACCCCCTTTCTCAAGGCCCAGGGGCGGCCGGGACCCTTCCGGGCCTCGGATCTGGCCGTGGCAGCCGGCAAGGCGCTCCTGGCGCGCCAGCCCTTTGACCCGCAGGCACTGGACGAGGTCATCCTGGGCTGCATCATCCCCGGCCCCGACGAGGTCAACATCGCCCGTTTGGTGGCGCTCCGGCTGGGCTGCGGCAAGCAGATGCCGGCCTGGACCGTGCAGCGTAACTGCGGTTCCGGCATGCAGGCCATTGACAGCGCGGCCACGGCCATCGCCTACGGTCGTGCCGAGCTGGTCCTGGCTGGGGGCACGGAGGCCATGAGCCATGCCCCGGTGTTGCTGCCGCCCAAGGCGGTGGAGCTGCTGGGCGCCTGGCGCCAGGCCCGTTCGATCGGTGACAAACTGGGTCTGCTGGCCCGGCTGCGACCGGCCCATTTCAAACCGGTGATCGGCCTGCTTCAGGGACTCTTCGACCCGGTCGTCAACCTCTCCATGGGGCAGACCGCTGAGATCCTCGCCCAACGTTTTGGCATCAGCCGCCCGGCCATGGACGCCTTTGCCTGCGAGAGCCACCGGCGGCTGGCCCAAGCCCAGGATCAGGGATGGCTGGAGGAAATCGAGCCGCTGTATGCCCCGGACGGGACGGTCTACGACCATGATGACGGTCTGCGCCGCGACAGCAGTCCCGAGCGTCTGGCCAAACTAAAAGCGGCCTTCGACCGCCCCATCGGCCTGGTCACGGCCGGCAACAGCGCCCAGGTCAGCGACGGGGCCGCCCTGCTGATCCTGGCCAGCGGCGATGCGGTCCGGCGCTTTAATCTGCCGGTGCTGGGCAGGATCGTGGACTGTCACTGGGCCGGAGTGGAGCCGGCCCAGATGGGGCTGGGGCCGCTGCATGCCATGGCCCCGCTCTTAGTGCGCCAGGGGTTGACAACCACCGATATCGATTACTGGGAGATCAACGAGGCCTTTGCGGCACAGGTGCTGGCCTGCCTGGCCGCCTGGCGGAGTGAGGAGTACGCCCGCGGGGAACTGGGTCTGGAGCGCCCCTTCGCCCCGATCGACCCGGAGCGCCTCAACGTGGATGGCGGTGCCGTGGCCTGCGGTCACCCGGTGGGGACCAGCGGCGCTCGCATCGTCCTGCACCTGCTGCAGATACTCAAGCGCAGCGGGGCCCGGCGCGGCCTGGCCTCGCTCTGTATCGGCGGTGGTCAGGGGGGCGCCATGCTGCTGGAAGGCGGCGGGGAGGTCGCTCATGGGCAGTGAACGCAGCTATCGCCACTGGTGCCTGGAACGTGATCAGGCCGCAATCGCCCGGCTGACCCTCGACCGCGCCGACAGCAGCAGCAACACCCTCTCCTCTGAAGTTCTCGATGAACTGGACCGCCTGCTGGCCGGTTTGGCAGAGAGCCCGCCCCGGGCGCTGGTGATCCGTTCCGGCAAACGGAACGGCTTCATCGCCGGCGCCGACATCAACGAATTTACCGCCATCGCCACACCCGAGCAGGCCTTGCGATTGATCCGGCGCGGCCAGCAGATACTGGCCCGCATCGAGGCGCTGCCGCTGCCGACGGTGGCCCTGATCCACGGTTTCTGTCTGGGGGGCGGTCTGGAACTGGCCCTGGCCTGCCGCTACCGCATCGCCAGCGACGATCCGGCCACAAAATTTGGTTTTCCCGAGGTGCTGCTCGGCATCCACCCCGGTTTTGGCGGCAGCCTGCGCTCGATCCGTCGGGTCGGCCCATTGGCTGCCCTGGATCTGATGCTGACCGGTCGCACGCTGGCCGCCCGTCAGGCAGCCAGGATCGGCCTGGTGGATTACGCGGTTCCCGAGCGGCAGCTGGAGAATGCGCTGCAGGCCCTGCTGGCCGCGTTGCCCGTGCCGCGCCGCTTGCCGCTGCGGGACCGCCTGGCCGCCCTGCCGGTTGCACGCCCGCTGGTGGCGCACTTTCTGCGGCGCAGGATTGCCGAAAAAGCCGACCTACGGCACTATCCGGCCCCTTACGCCCTGATCGACCTCTGGCGGGGCTTTGGCCGTGACGAGACCGCCAACTACACAGCCGAGGCGGATTCGGTGGCCCGGCTGATCAGCGGCAGCAGTGCCCGCAACCTGGTGCGGGTCTTTCAGCTCCAGGAACGCTTGAAAAGTCTGGGCAAGGGTGACAGCGAGCTGCCCCGCACGGTGCATGTGGTCGGCGGCGGGGTCATGGGCGGCGATATCGCCGTCTGGTGCGCCCTGCAGGGTTTGTCCGTAACGATTCAGGATCTTGATACGGCTCGGCTCGGCCAGGTGCTCAAGCGCGGACATGTGCTGTTCAACAAGCTGCTCAAGGAACGCCGCGCCGTGGAGGCGGCCCTGGACCGGCTGACTCCCGACCCGCATGGCCACGGCGCTGCTCGTGCCGACATGGTCATCGAGGCGATCTTCGAGGATGCCGAGGCCAAACGTGCGCTGTACCGCCAATTGGAACCGCGCCTGCGGCCGGATGCCATCCTGGCCAGCAATACCTCCAGCATCCCCCTGGAAGAACTGGCCGGCTGCCTGGTACGCCCCGAACGGCTGATCGGCCTGCACTTCTTCAATCCGGTGGCAAAGATGCAGCTGGTCGAGGTCGTGGCCATGGCCGCCTCCGACCCGACCGCGCTGGCACGGGCCGCGGCCCTGGTGCTGGCCATCAGGCGTCTGCCGTTGCCGGTGCGCAGCTCGCCCGGATTCCTGGTCAACCGGATCCTGATGCCCTACCTGCTGGAAGCCGTCACCCTGGTCGAGGAAGGGGTGCCGGCGGCCCTGATCGACCGGGCCGCCACCGAATTCGGCATGCCCATGGGGCCGGTGCGCCTGGCCGATGCGGTCGGCCTGGATATCTGCCTGTCGGTGGCCCGCATCTTCGCCCGGCATTATGCTACACAGGTGCCGGCACTGCTGGAACGGTTGGTGGCAGACGGACAGTTGGGACGTAAGAGCGGCCGGGGCTTTTACGGGTACGGCAGGGGCGGGGCGGGCCAGGTTGCCAGAGGCAAGCAGCCGGTTGACAGCCAGATCGGTGAGCGGATCATGCTCCGCCTGCTGAACGAGGCTGTCGCCTGTTGGCGCGAAGGGGTGGTCGGGGATGGCGACCTGCTGGATGCCGGCGTCATCTTCGGCAGTGGATTCGCCCCCTTCCGGGGTGGGCCGCTGCGCTATATCCGGGAGGCTGGCCCCCGCGAGTTGCTCGCTACCTTGCAGGCACTGGAGCAGCGCTTCGGCAGCCGCTTCACTCCCGATGAGGGTTGGCAGGAGTTGTTATGAACAAGCAAAGGCGTTAACTCCCCCTGTCCCCCTCTTATGCTAAGAGGGGGAACCTATAAGCTCCTCCCCTTAAGTAAGGGGAGGCGGGGGAGGGGGTATCTCTCCTTCCCTTACAATAAGGGGAGGCCGGGAGGGGTTAAAGGTGAGCAACCATGAACCGCCCAGTCGACATCATCACACCCGAAATTGCCGGAACCCTGGCCGGTCTCTTTAGTGAACGGGTCCGGCGCACCCCGGACGGCTGCGCCTATCGCCGTTTCGACCAGCAGGGGCGCTGTTGTGAGTGCACCAGCTGGGGAGAGACGGCCCGCTTGGCGGCCCGCTGGCAGGAGGCTCTTCGCCGGGAAGGATTGCAGCCGGGCGAGCGGGTGGCAGTCATGCTCAAGAACAGCCTGGAGTGGGTCCTCTTCGACCTGGCTGCCTTGGGTCTGGGGCTGGTGACGGTGCCGCTGTATGTCAACGACCGTGCCGAGAATTTTGCCCAGATCATCCAGGAGACCAAGGCCCGTTTGTTGTTGATCGAAGGGGTTGAACAGTGGGAACGGATTCGCCAGGTGGCGGGCCGACTGGACAGCCTGCTGCGGATCGTTACCCTGACGCGGGCCTGCACCCGGGAATGCGATCTGCGCCTGGCACTTTTGGATGAGTGGCTGCCGGTCAGCGCCCCCGCCTACGATGCGGGCAGCTGGCCCCCGGAAACCCTGGCCTCGATCGTCTACACCTCCGGCACCAGCGGCAGCCCCAAGGGGGTCGTGCTCTCCCACGCCAACATCCTGACCAACGCCTATGCCGGCATCAGCCGGGTTGCGGTCTACCCGGACGATCTGTTCCTCTCCTTTCTGCCCCTCTCCCATACCCTGGAGCGGACGGCCGGCTACTACGTGCCGATCATGAGCGGGGCCAGCGTGGCTCACGTCCGCTCTCTGGAACAACTTCCCGACGATCTGCTCGCGATCCGGCCGACGATCATCATCTCGGTGCCGCGGGTCTTCGAGCGGGTTCAGCGCAAGATCACCGGCCGCTTGGCCGCTGCTCCGCGCTGGAAACGGTGGCTGTTCGATCTGACGATCAGAGTCGGCTGGCGTCGTTTCCTGCAGCGCCAGGGGCGGGGGGGCTGGTCGCCCCTCTGTCTGCTCTGGCCCCTCCTGGACAAACTCGTGGCCGCGCGGATCAGGGCGGCCCTGGGGGGGCGGGTACGGGTGGCCATCAGCGGCGGAGCGCCGCTCAATCCCGAAGTCTCGCGCTTCTTTATCGCCCTGGGACTGAATCTGCTCCAGGGCTACGGCCTTACGGAGACCAGTCCGGTGGTCTCGGTCAACAGCTTGGCGGATAACCTGCCCGAGAGCGTCGGACGCCCGCTGCCGGGAGTCGAGGTGGCCATCGCTGCGGAGAACGAACTGCTGGTCCGGGGGCCCAACGTGATGTCCGCCTACTGGCGCAATCCGCCGGCCACCTCGGCGGCCATCGATCGTCAGGGGTGGCTGCATACCGGCGATCGGGCCCGCATCGACGCACGAGGCCATATCACCATTACCGGCCGTCTCAAGGAGATCATCGTCCTGGCCAACGGTGAAAAGGTTGCCCCGGCCGATATCGAGATGGCCATCAGCAACGACCGGCTCTTTGAGCAGATCATGGTGGTGGGCGAGGGGAGACCCTATCTGTCGGCCCTCTTGGTGCTCAACGATGCCGAATGGAGCCGATTGGCCGGCACAATCGGCGTCGATGCCCTACAGCAGGCGGCGTTGGAAAGCACACGGGTCGAAGAGGCGCTCCTGGAGCGGATTAGCGCCAGACTGGCGCACTTCCCCGGCTACGCCCGCATCCGGCGGGTGCATGCCGGCCTGACACCCTGGAGTGTGCAGGAGGGTCTGATGACCGCGACTCTCAAACTGCGCAGGAAACAGCTGCTGGAGCGCTATGCGACTGAAATAGAGAAACTTTATGAAGGGCATTGATGCGCTTCGACTCCGCTCAGCGCACGCCGGTTCCCTGAGCGGAGTCGCTGGTTCCCTGAGCGGAGTCGAAGGGAAGACGGTCTGTGATGATAATGAAATTTATTGGTGACGATCATGACTAGCCATAAAAATCCACTTTTGATAGCCCACCGGGGCGCCTCACGGAATGCCCCCGAGAACACGTTGGCCGCCTTTGACCTGGCCTGGCAACAGGGGGCCGACGGTATCGAAGCGGACTTCCGGCTGACCCGGGATGGACGGGTGGTCTGTCTGCATGACGCCGGCACCGGCCGTACCGCGGGAGTCGACCTGCTGGTGGCTGACTCTTCGCTGGCCGAGTTGAAACAATTGGATGTGGGAGCCTGGAAGGGGGCACGTTGGCGGGATGAACGCATACCGTCCCTGGAAGAGGTCCTGGAACGGCTCCCGATCGGCAAGCGGCTCTTCATTGAGCTGAAGTGCGGGCCTGAAATAATCGCTCCCCTGCGGCAGGTTCTGGCAAGCGGGGGCGTTCCGGCCGACCAGCTGCGGCTGCTGGCCTTCGATGTACAGCTGGTCGCCCGCTTGAAGCAGCAGTTGCCCGGAGTGCGCGTCTGCCTGAATCTGGATTACCACTGGGACTGGTCAAACCGCAGCTGGAGCCCATCCCGAGAGGAAATCCTGACCACCCTGGAGCAGAGCGGGGCCGATGGGCTTTCCAGCCGGGCGCATGCCCTGTTGGACGGGCAGTTGGTAGCCGAACTGCAGCGGCGCGGTCAGGAAATTCACGTCTGGACCGTGGATTTGGCACGCTGTGCCGGCCATTATCGCTCCCTGGGGGTCGATTCGATCATGACCAACCGCCCCGGCTGGCTGCGTGACAGATTAGGGGAGTAATTTTTCGTAGATCTTTGTCTAAAGGGGGTTCAGGTGAACCGCCACGCCTATCTGGCAACCGGGCATGTGATTGCCCTGATGGAGGGCCTCTCCAAGGCCAAGGTCACCATTCACGGCCGGGAAAATATCCCCGACGGTTCGTTGATCTTTGTGATCAATCACTTTACCCGAATCGAAACCTTCCTCTTGCCCTACCATATCTACCACCTGACCCAGCGGCCGGTCTGGTCCCTGGCCAATCCCGTCATGTTCAGCGGGTTCTTCGGGCAGTTTTTGAAAGCGGTCGGAGCGGTCTCGACCCGCTCGCCGCACCGCGACCGGGTCATCGTCAAGAGCCTCTTAACCGGTGAGGCCAACTGGATCATCTTCCCGGAAGGGTGCATGGTCAAGGACAAGCAGATTGTGGAACATGCCCGTTATGCGGTTTCCTGTGCCGGTGGCCGGCGGCCGCCCCATACCGGCGCGGCCACCCTGGCGCTGAGAACCGAGTTCTACCGTCAACGCCTGCGCCGGATGTCAGTCGAGCAGCCCGCCGAGGCCGAGCGTCTGCAGCAGCTGTTCGGCATCGAGGACCTGACACCGGTCCTGTCCGGCACAACCTTCATCGTGCCGGTCAATATCACCTACTATCCCCTGCGGGCCAAGGAAAACGCCCTCAGTCGACTGGCGGATATCTTTCTGGGGCCACTGGCCCAGAGGTACCACGAAGAGCTGCTGACGGAAGGTGCCATGGTCCTGGAGGGGGTGGATATCGACATCCGTATCGGCCGTCCCATCGAACCGGGGCAGTGTCTGGCCTGCGGCCCCATCGAGCAGGACATTTTCTCTCCGAAGCGGATCGATTTCGACGACCGCCTGTCGTCGAAACAGGCCATGCGACGCGAGGCCTTCCGGCTCATGCAGCGCTATATGACCGCCATCTACGAACAAACCACCGTCAATCATGATCACCTGTTTGCATCGCTGCTGAGAAGTCTCCCCTTCAGCAGCTTCACGGAGGATGAGTTTCGACGCCGCGCGTTTCTCCTGGCAAGCAGTCAGGCGCTGTCCGGCCTCTACCGGCACCAGAGCCTGGAGTCCGGCCAGGTGGCGCTCTTGACGGATGACCGTCACCACAAATTCGGCGAGTTTCTCTCCCTGGCCCTGGAGAGCGGCGTTGTGCGCCGGGAAGGCGCCCGGCTCGTCAAGGACTCGACCAAGTTCTCGTCGCCGCTGGATCTCAACCGGGCCCGCATCGACAACCCGATCGGGGTGATTGCCAACGAGGTCTTGCCCCTGAAGCTGCTGCAACGGGAGGTGCTGCTGGCAGCCTGGATACCGGCGATGTTCATCGGCGGCTTGATCCATACCCGCCTCCTGCGCAGGGCCGATCAGGAGTTTGAGGAGGATTACCGTACCTTTTTCCGTACCGGTGAAAGCAAGGCGCGCGAGGTCGGCAGGCCGTACCTGATCAGGGGCCGATCCCGCCAGCTGGGGGTTGTGCTGGTGCATGGTTTTTTGGCGGCGCCGCGGGAGGTCGCCGGATTGGCCGACTGCCTTGGGAAACAGGGGCTGTGGGTCTCGGTCGTGCGACTCAAGGGACACGGCACATCCCCGGACGATCTTGCCCTGCGCACGGCCGCCGATTGGCGTGAATCCGTTGACAGCGCCTATGCGGCCCTGGCGATGGTCTGCCGGAGGGTGGTCATGGTCGGTTTTTCGTTCGGCGGCGGCCTGTCCCTGGACTGTGCGGAGCGGAACAGGCCGATCGCCGGAGTGGTGGCGGTCTGTCCGCCGCTGAAGTTGCAGGATCTTTCCTCCCGATTTGCCCCGTCACTGGATATCTGGAACCGCTTGATGCATGCCATGCACTATCAGAAAGGACAGCGGGAATTTTTTGAAGTGACTCCCGAACATCCCGACATCAACTATCATCGTTTGCCGGTGGCCGGGTTGGTGGAACTGGAGAAGTTCATGGCCGATCTGGAAACACGCCTGCCGGGTATCAGGACACCGGCCTTAATCATCCAGTCACAGGGTGATCCGGTCGTCGACCCGCAGGGGACCAGGCTGCTCTTCGCGCAACTTGGTTCTCCGCACAAGGGGTATCGATTGTTTGATTACGCCAGGCACGGCATCCTCATGGGAGAGGGGGCCGGCGAGGTCTATGCCGCGATTGGTGAGTTTATTAAAAATCTGAAGCCGTGACGCTGTAGCACCGAATTTCAGACCTGCGCGATGCAGGCGGGGGAGTCGAAACGGGGATTGTTGACCAGGTCGGGTACCTTGTGGGCGATCATCTCTGCGGCCGGGAAGGGTTGATAAAACGGTTGCAGTTGTTCGGGATCATGCATGTTGTGGCTCAACCAAAGGGTGAAGGTATCCGGGGTGAGCATGACCGGCATGCGCTCGTGGATCGGCTTGACCAGCTGGTTGGCGCTGGTGGTCAGGATGCAGAAGGTCTCAAGCTGTCCGCCGGTCGGTATTTTCCAGGTTTCCCAGAGTCCGGCCAGCCACAGGGGTGAGTGGTCGGCCATCCGGAACAGCCAGGGCTGTTTGCGGTGCTCTCCGCAGATTTGCCATTCGTAGAAACCGGAAGCGGGGATGATGCAGCGGTGGTATTTGATGGCTTGGCGGAAGGCGGGCTTTTCCATAACGGTCTCGCAGCGGGCATTGATCATCTGGCTACCGATGCTCGGCTCTTTCGACCACCCCGGGACGAGTCCCCACTTCAAAAGGTCGAGCCGGTTGTGATCGCCCTGGTTGCGGACAACGGCCGACAATTGGCTGGGGGCCACGTTGAAACGCGGTTCAAGCTGCGGAAGCTCCTGCAGGTTGAAGATCTCTTCAAGCAGGTCCGCCGGTATGTTGGTTATGAATCTGCCGCACATGGTTTTTGATTCCCGTTAGTCCGCCGCACACGTTGTCTGCTGGTTCCTGTTGTGCCGAATGCAGGATACAACAGGGCCGGCTCCCTTTTCAACGCTAAAAATGCCAGGGCGATCATGGTCGCTGAAGGACATTATCCTGGAAAAAACAGTCCTCCACGAAAATCACGAAATACACGAACGAAATCAGAATGATATATAACTTCACTGATTAACTTTTTGGTGAGTTACTGTTTTGCCATGATTTGATTTAGTTTTTCGTGTCTTTTCGTGTTGTTAGTGGACCCAAGAACTTATAGTAACTCCAGTTGTCCAATGACCGTTGGCAGGCGTTTGGGCGACTTGATGCGCAGCTGTTTGTTGACATTCATGCGCCCGAATACAACCTGAATATCGCTGACCGATACATCGAACTCTTCAGCCAGAAAGCGGACCATGTGATCGGTGGCTCTCCCGGCACGCGGTACCGCCGTGACGCTGACACAGAGCTGATGACCCTTGACCTTGCCGATGGCATCCCGTTTGGCGTTGGGGGTGCCGAGAATATTCAGCACCAGGGTATCGTCATCCCATGTATAAAACGGTTTCTTCATCTATCTCTCTCGCAATCAAACAGCGCAGGATCAGGGGCAGGTGCCGAGTCGTTTACCCTTGATCTTGATGGTCATTTCAACCTTCTCTTTTCCCTCGCCGTGCATCTTCATGCTGGAAGTATAGGAGTCGCCGGCAAAGAGCGTCTCACCGCTGAAGCTGCCGGGATTCTTACCGCCGCACTTCATCTTCCACTTTACCCGGTTGCCGGATGTCTTCAGGTCGGTGACGGTGCAGTCCTTGTTGCGGCTGATGATCTTGGTACTGTCCTGGGCCTCCTGCTTGTCATAGCAGTGCTTGACCACCGTGGGGGGGATCTTCATGGGCACGCCCGGAATGACCATCTCGGAGGTTAACTCCCACATCCCTTCGTGGATCCCGTCAGTTGCCTGTGAAAGTTGAGGGAGGGTCATGGTCAGTGCCAGAACGGTCATTGACAGGGTTCGCAGTTTCATCGGGTGTCTCCTCCATGCGTTGGTATGGTGCCGGCAGTGTACCCCAGGGAAGGCGCTTCGCCAAGGAATACCTGCGGCATCGGGCAGTGTCTGCTGATTTCATGGTTTTCAAACAAGGTTGCGCATTGCGTGTCGAACAGGGCGGTGGTAGGGTTAGATCAGCAAACAAGGAATCATGGCCGCTGGCAGGAGGGATACATGCGAAGCTTTATTGCCATAGAACTCCCCAATCAGATCAAGAGCGTACTGGCAAGGATGCGGGGGGATATCCCCGGCGCCCGCTGGGTGCCGGCGGAGCAGATTCATCTGACCCTGGCCTTTCTGGGCGAAGTGGAAGAGCCGGTCATGGAACTGTTGATGGATAAGCTCGTTTGCGTACGCTTGCCCGGATTCGAGCTCGTTTTTTCCGGCCCGGGCTGCTTTCCCAACCGTCATCGGCCACGTGTCCTCTGGATCGGAGTGCAACCGCAACTTGGTCTGAATGCTCTTGCCGCCGCAGTGCATGACGTCGTGCTGGCCTGCGGCATCCCCCAGGAACAGCGCCCCTTTTCTCCGCATATCACACTGGCCCGACTCAAGCTCCCGGCGGCGTCCAGGGGAACGGACGCATTTCTGGATCAGCGCCAAAAAGAAAAACTCCCCTGTTTGTCCGTAGGGGAGTTTACCCTGTTTCAGAGTCGTTTAACACCGCAGGGCGCCCAGCATATTCCTCTCAAGGTCTTCCCGCTGGCGTCCGACCCGGTCAATATTTTGTGCTGACAGCGTGCGTCCGGTAGTGATCGTGCGCTAAAAGACAACACTTGTCGAAAACATGTGCATATCCAGTCCCGGATTGGGGGTGCTCTCACGATAAAAAATGTGACCGTTGGATATGTGCTGGATGCGGTAGCCGACTTTAATCGTGTTGTTAAAGCAATATGCCAAGCCCAGATAGGCTCCAAACTGGAGGACACTTCCAAAGTCCTGATCGCCTACGTGGCGCCGTTCAAGAATATTGGCATTAATGCCGAGTTGCGATGAAAGACCTGATCCGGTTTTATTGAGGTTAAGGGCTGTTCCCACGGAACCGATAAAACTGGTTTCTCTTCCGACATCAATGATTCCAACTGCGCCATCGGCTTGCGGAGTCAGACCCCACCCGGATGAAGTTCGCCAATCCCAGGGCAGTCCATAAACGCCAAACGCTTCATACTGACGAAAAAATTTACTCTTGGGGGTAGCCTGAATCCCCATTCTTACTCCGGCTTCATTCCAGCCGGACTCCGCGGATTGACAAGTTGCCGGCAGCATACCGGCAAGTAACGACAACATTAAAACGTTCATCAGGGAAATACGCATGTCAACAACCTCTAACTATATTGTATAATTATGATTATTCAGCTTGAGCCCTCTGAAGAGACTCCATTTTTACCACATAACAAAATTTACTGATAATGAAAATTTGGAAACTGCGCTTAATTACACATCCAGCACCACGACCCCCATCCATTGGTTATCCCGGAACACGACCCGCAAGTGCTGCAATGTGACCGCTTTGACATCCACCAGCAGGTGGTGTCTGGCGGCATCGATCAGCTCTCCACTGACATGCGCCACCAGGTTGTAGGCGCCCGGCTTTCCGTCTATGTCTACCGTATCGGCATGCAATAGCAGTTGCCGGGCATCCTTGTAAAAGATCAATTCCTGCAGAAATGAAAACAGCAGCAGATCCAGTTCTTCATGCTCAAGCCGGATGATTAGCTCCTGTCGCCTGGCCACCTCGTGGGGCGTATCCGACATGGTCCGCAAGAGTGCCGCGGCGCTGGAGATGAACAGCTCTTCCAGCGTACTCCCCCAGGCCTCGAAGGCTACGTCGGCGGTGGAAATCTGATCATTAAAACGAAATGGCATATCTATCCCTTGATGTTGCCGATCGGTACAAGCTTCACGACCCTTCTGCTCAATCCGGCCTCTTCCGTTACCCGGGCAACCAGATCAATATCCTTGTAGGCCAGGCCGGCTTCCTCGGCCAGGCCGCCGTAGGAGGCGCTGCGGACATGGATGCCGCGCCGCTCCATATCCTCCAAGAGCGTGCGTCCCTGGACCATCTTCTTGGCCTGGTGGCGGCTCATGGTTCGCCCGCTGCCGTGGGCCGTGGTGTAAAAGGTCGCCGCGGCGCCGGCCGTCCCGGCCAGCAGGTAGGAACCGCTCTCCATGCTGCCGCCGATGATGACCGGTTGTCCGCTTTCCCGATAACAGTCGGGGAGTCCGGGCATGCCGGGACCGAAGGAGCGGGTGGCGCCTTTGCGGTGGACCAGCACCTGGCGCTTGACCCCATCAATCAGATGTTCCTCCAGTTTGGCGGTGTTGTGGGCGACGTCGTAGAGCATATCCATGCCCAGTTCTGCGGGGGAACGCCGGAAAAGTTTCGAAAATACCTCGCGGATGCGGTGCAGGATGACCTGGCGGTTGGCAAAGCCCATGTTGGCCGCGCATTTCATCGCGGCAAAATAAGCCTGCCCCTCGGGGGAACGGAAGGGGGCACAGGCCAGTTCCCGGTCGTGGAGCTTGATCCCGTACGTGCGGGTCATGACCTTTAAAAAAGTTTGCAAATAATCCGTGGCAACCTGATGGCCGAAGCCCCGGCTACCGCAGTGAAACATGATCACAATCTGGTTGGGGATGGTGATACCGAAAGCCCGGGCGGTTGCCGGATCAAAGATATTCTCCGGTTTGGCCACCTGGATTTCGCAGTAGTGGTTACCGGATCCCAGGGTGCCGATCTGGTCAACACCCCGCTCGATGGCCTTTTCACTGCATGCGTCGGCGTCGGCCCCCGCGAAACAGCCCCCCTCCTCGGTCATTTCCAGATCCTCCGGGACTGCATAACCATTGCGCAGGCACCAGCGGGAACCCGTTTCCAGTACCTGGCGGAATTTGTTGCGCGAACAGCGCACAGACCCGCTGCAGCCGACGCCGGTCGGGATGGCGTTGAACAGCTGATCGACCAACTCACGGATGCGCGGGCGTACCTCGGCCTCGGTCAGATTGGTCAGGCAGAGGCGCATGCCGCAGTTGATGTCGAAGCCGATGCCACCGGGGGAGATCACCCCGTTCTCGGGATCCATGGCCGCCACGCCACCGATGGGAAAGCCGTAACCCCAGTGGCCATCCGGCATGCAGTAGGAATACTTGAGAATGCCGGGCAGGCAGGCCACATTGGCGGCCTGTTCGAAGACACCGGCCTCCATGCCGCTGAGAAGCGACTCGGAGGCGATAATGCGGGCCGGAACCAACATTCCCTCCTTGTAGGTGACGGGGAGTTCCCAGATGGTATCCGATATCTTGCGTAGCTGGGCGGGTAGAGACATGACGCGTTCCTTCCTCAGTGGGGTTGGTGCCACAAGCACGCTATTGATTGGCATGGAGGTGCTTTTTCTTTGATGATGATATAATACCGTATATGTAAAGAATATTCATTTTGTAAAGGAGTTCGCCATGAGAGAACGAGCGATACAGGCTTGGAAAAACTGTTTATGGGGGTTGGTCGGCATCCTGCTGGTGACGTTTATTGCGGGACTTCCCGCTCTGGCGGCAGCCTCGGAAAAATCGGAGGCCCAGTCTCTGGTCGATAAATCCAAGGGTGCCATCAGTGATCTGATGAATGATGAAAACTTCTCCTTGCTGCACGCCTATCTGAAAAACGCCAAGGCGGTACTCATATTCCCGCAGGTCCTCAAGGCGGGATTTTTCCTGGGTGGTTCGGGTGGCAGTGGTGTGATGCTGGTTCGTAACGAGGCTACTGGAACCTGGAGTGATCCGGCTTTCTACACGCTTGGTTCGGTGACCTTCGGTTTTCAAATCGGAGGTGAGGCTGCGGAGCTGGTGATGGTGGCGGTCAATCAGAAAGCCATTGATTCATTGCTCTCATCATCCGTGAAACTCGGAGGGGATGTGTCCGTTGCCGTCGGACCGGTTGGCGGTGGGGCAAAAGGGTCACTGACGATCCCGGAGATAACGGCGGACTTTGTCTCCTTTGCTAGGTCCAAGGGACTCTATGCCGGACTCAATCTGGAAGGTTCCGTGATGCAGGTCAGGGAGAGTCTGAATAACTCGTACTACGGGAAAAGTGTGACACCGAAGGATATCCTGATTAGGAAAGTGGTCAGCGCACCCGGCGCCAATGAACTGCGTGGGGTTTTGGAAAAAGCGTTGGCCAAATAATCAGCCACAAGACTCGCTGGTTAGATGGACAAATGATGACAAAATGCAACAAAAAAAGGGGTCACGCAATCGCGTAACCCCTTGATTTTTTGGTGGAGGTGAACAGGATCGAACTGTCGACCTCTTGAATGCCATTCAAGCGCTCTCCCAGCTGAGCTACACCCCCAGAAAATGAAACCTGTTTATAGCAAACCGATTTCGGAGTGTCAACATTATTTTTAAAATTATTTTGTCGCAGGTGCAATATGTGATTATTGCTTGACGGCGGGCAGGGTTTGCAGATATATAGTTACAGATACAGCGCCGGAGTGGTGAAATGGTAGACACAGCAGACTCAAAATCTGCCGGGGGCAACCCCATGTTGGTTCGAGTCCGACCTTCGGTACCATAGATGATTAAAGGCTTTGCGGGTTTTTCCTGCAAAGCCTTTTTCATTTTTTGCCGAACCAGCTAATGTACTAATCCACAGATTCCCCTCAGATCGATCCAGTCCAAGTAAAACATTGATTGCCATACAAATGTAACCGTCTATAATTTCGGAAACTTGCCAAAGATCAGAGGATGTCTACTCCCAAGCAGAATTATCTATCGGCCAACCCGGCTGACTCATACCACCCAGAAACGGAGACCAAGATGGCCAATAACGACATACTGCGCAGTATCCGCGATGCACTGACTATCGATGATGCAACCATGATCCAGATCTTTAAGCATGCCGGTCGCGAGATCGGACAATCGACTATCTCCGCATTGCTTGCATCAGAAGACGAGGGCGGCTATATCCCTTGCAGTGATCCTGTCCTGGGTTTCTTTCTGGACGGCTTGATTATTCATAAACGGGGGAAACAAGAAGGGGCACCACTACCGGCAACACAACCGGTGACCCGCTTGACCAGGAATGCCATCGTCAAAAAACTGCGCATCGCCCTGGACCTGAAAGAAGACGACCTGGTTTCGATCCTGCATGCCGCCCATATCGAGATCTCAAAAAACGATTTGAGCGCCCTGTTCAGAAAAGAAGGCAACAAACACTATAAAGAGTGCAGTGAACAGATTTTCAGAGGGTTCCTGAAGGGGCTTGCCCACTATCGCAGGGTGTGACCATTGCACGTGTCGAGCCGGCTCAGCGGCATTCGGACGATGAAGGGAGCGGGTTATGGGAGATGGGGAGCTGTTCTGGCGGGCCGATGACCAGGCGCAACGTTTGGCGGAACTGACCAGCCTGGAAACCGAGCTGCGGGAAGTACCGCTCAGGCGGGATGTGCGTTCCCTGGGGCGACTTCTGGGTACGGTCATCAGGGAGCAGGCCGGAGAAAAGATCTTCGAGGCCGAGGAGCAACTTCGCCATCTGGCAATACGTCATCGGCAACTGAACTACGATCAGGGTGAAAGCTGTCTCGATTTTCCCGGCGAACGTGAACTTCAGCAGGAGGCGGCCCGGATCATCGGCGGCATGGAAGTCGCTGACGCCTACCAGATCGTCAAGGCCTTTTCCACTTACTTCGAGTTGACCAATCTGGCCGAGACCAATCATCGCAAACGACGCAGACGGGCGACATTGCAGGCCTGTGGCGGGGCCGACAAGCCGGGTTCCCTGCGCGGTACCCTTAGGCGCATGCGCGAGGCGGGGATTGATGCCGAAGGGGCGCTAAAGCAGCTGCGCCGGATACAGGTCATGCCGGTCTTTACCGCCCATCCCACCGACGTGGCCCGGCGGGTGGTGCACTTCAAGCAGCGTCGCATCGCCCATGAACTGGAAAGGCTGGATCGATTACCGCTCAGCACGGCCGAGGCGGCCCAGGGACAACAATCCATGCTGGCCGAGATTACCGCGCTCTGGCAGACCGACGAGGTGCGGCGGCGCAAGCCGACCGTCCTGGACGAGATCAAAATGGGGCTCGACCATTACCCGGATTCGCTGATTGCGCCGCTCCCCGACCTGTATGAGGATATGGCGGCTGCCTTCCGGGAAATCTACGCCGTCGAGATCCCTCCCGCCGACCTGCCGACGATGGTCCGCTTCGGATCCTGGATCGGCGGTGACCGGGACGGTAATCCCCACGTCACTGCCGAAACGACTCGCGAAGCACTGCAGAAGGCGCGCGAGGCGATTCTGGCCGACTATCTGGCCTCTTTGGAAGAACTGCGCCGTCTCTTGACGCCGTCGCTCAGCCGGGTGACGGTGTCACCGGCAGTGACGGCTGCCGTGGACGCCTACCACGCCAGTCTGGCCGTTGTGGAGGCGGAGCGGGATGCCATCCCGGAGTGCGAGCCCTATCGTCGTCTGGCCGGATTCATGCTGCACCGCCTGCGGCAGACCCTGATGGAACCGCGTCATCCCGACGCCTATCCCGATGCCCCGGCTTTTGCCGCCGATCTGGGGCTGATCCGGGCCAGTCTGACCGGTGCTGAGGGGGAACGCTTGGCCCGCGCCCTGATCGATCCGCTGCTGCGGCGTTTAGATACCTTCGGCTTTCATCTGCACTGCCTCGATATTCGCCAGCATGCCCGGGTGCATGCACAAGCCGTGACCGAGCTGGCGGCCGGCGGTGCAACCTGCAGCCAATCTCCCGCACAACTGCCCGCCCCACCTTCCCTGGAAACCGCTGAGCTGGTCGACACCCTGCGGGCCATCGCCCGACTGAAGCGCACCTATCCGCCGGCCGCAATCCAAAGCTATATCATTAGCGGCGCCGCCAGCGAGCAGGATTCTCTCTCCCTGATCTGGCTGATGGAGCTGTGTGGCGTACGTGTCGCCGGCGACGCAGACGGTGATCCGGGGGTCATGCCGGTGCCGCTCTTTGAATCGATTGCAGATCTGCGCCATGCGCCGCAGGTCTGTAAAACCCTCTGGAACTCACCCGATTACCGGCCGTTTCTGGATTCCTGGGGGCGGCGGCAGGAGGTCATGTTGGGCTATTCCGATTCCAACAAGGATGGCGGCATGCTCACCAGCACCTGGGAGATCTACAAGGCGCACCGGGCGCTGCATCGGGTCGCCGAAGAGTGCGACGTCAAACTGGTCTTGTTTCATGGGCGGGGCGGCACGGTGGGGCGCGGGGGAGGGCCGACCCACCGGGCGATCGTGGCTCAAGCGCAGCAGGCCTTTTCCGGCGAAATAAAGATCACCGAACAGGGGGAGGTCATCAACTGGAAATATTCGGACGCGGCCCTGGCGCAGCGTAACCTGGAACTGATGGTTGCCGCATCACTGGAGGCTCTGGCGCGACCAGGCGTTGTGAGCGATGAGGCCGAGGCGTCGTGGGAGGCCGCCCTGGAAGAGATGTCCTCGGACGCCTACGGCTACTACCGCAGCAGCATTGCTGAAAACCCCGACATCATCCCCTACTTTGAGCAGGCTACCCCGGTCTTGGAATTTGATCTGGCCAAGATCGGTTCGCGTCCGGCCCGACGGGGCGTTACCCTGGATCTGGCCGATCTGCGGGCCATCCCCTGGGGCTTTGGCTGGATGCAGAGTCGCCATGTGATTCCGGGCTGGTTCGGAGTCGGCTATGCCCTGGAACGTTTCGCTGCCCGGGGCGAGCAGCAACAGAACCTGTTGAGGGCCATGATGGGGCGTTTCCCCTTTTTCTACGATCTGATCCGCAACGTGGAACTGGCCCTGACCAAGGTCGATCTGCCGTTGGCGCGCCTCTATGCGGCGCTGGTGCCCGATCAAGCCCTGCGCGAGCGGGTCTTCGGGCTGGTCAGTGAAGAGTTTCAGCGTACCCGACGAATGGTGCTGAGTATTACCGGCCAGTCCTGTCTCTTGGAGAATAACGCCCCCCTGGCCCGCTCACTGCGCCTGAGGAACCCCTATGTGGACCCCCTGAGTCTGATCCAGATCGAGTTGTTGCGCAGGAAGCGGGCAGGAGAGGAGAGCGACGAGTTGAACTATGTCCTGGCCGCCACCATCAACGGCATCTCGTCCGGCTTGCGCAATACCGGGTAGAACCTCAATCCAAAACGGATTTTGGTCCACGAACATCACGAAATAACACGAAAATTAAAGCCTTAAAGGCAGAACATCACTGCGCAGAACAGGTGAACCCATGATGTTTCTTATGTATCTGTTTCGTTCGTGATTTTCGTGTATTTCGTGGACAAGGGTTTTTCAGGGTCTACCACTTCTGTTTCATCTGGAAAGCCAGAATCTGCGGCAGGTGACTGAGGAAGGAATAGATGCTGTGGGGTGATTTCCAGAGCATCTTGGCGTAGCCCAGGTTGATATGCGAACGGTGGTAGAAGCGGCGGATGAATTCGTCATACAGACCATCCAGCTGTTCCCTGGTCATGCCCGTGGGAACGAAGACGGTATTGATGCAGTTCATCAGCTCCCAGTTCTCCTCGAACTCACCGAATTCCCGGATGGTTTTGTACACGGGGGCACCCGGGAAGGGGGTGAATTTGGTGACATTGATCTCGTCCAGCGGCAGCGACAGGGCATAGTCGATGGTGCGGCGGATGGCGGCCTCGTCTTCACCCGGCAGACCGACCATGAACAGACCCTTGACCCGCATGCCGGCCTTCTTGACCATCAACAGTTTCTGTCCCACCTCATCCAGTCCATAAAATTTGCGGTGTTTCTTCAATACCTCCGGGTCGCCCGATTCGATGCCGAAGTTGACCTGCCAGCAGCCGGAACCCTTCAGCAGTGCCAACAGTTCGGCATCCACATGCTCCAGGCGGGCGATGCAGTTGTAGCTGACCTTGATCCCCTTTTTGGCCTTCAGTTCACAGAATTCTGCCACCCGTTTGCGATCGAAGGTGAACAGGTCATCGTAGAAGAATACATGGCGGATGCCGTAATCCCTGTTCAGCATGGCCACATGTTCCAGGATGTATTCGGGTGAATTGAAACGGAAGCCGCGCGAGAAGACCGAACGGTCGCAGTAGGAACAGGCGTAGGGGCAGCCGCGGCTGGAGATGATACTGGTGTTGGGCGACTTGGGGTAACTGAAGAGCGGCAACTTGTAGAGCCGGGGGAAGTTGGGCAGCAGGTGGTAGGCCGGGAAGGGGAGCGAGTCCAGGTCCTTGATCAGCTCGCGGTGCGCGCCAAGAACGCCCTGGCCGTCGCTGTTGCGATAGGCCACGCCGGGAATCTTTTCCACATGGCTGAAACCGGCTTGGGCCAGCTCGAGCATGGTGTTTTCCCCCTCGCCGATCACCAGGTAGTCCAGGGCCGGATAGGAGTCCAGCAGGGGCGCGCCGATGGTGCAGGCGTGAGCGCCACCGAGGACCGTGACGATCTGGGGCGCCTTCTGTTTCAGCAGGGTGGCGATGCGGTTCGTTTCGGGAAATGAAGAGGTGGTGCAGGAAAAACCGACCGCGCTGCAGCCGGAGGCGATGATCTTGGCGACCATCACCTCGTGGGATTCGCGGCTGGCGTAGCCGTCGATTATCTCCACATCAATGCCGTGTTTCTCCAGCCAGGCGGCAATGCTGAGAATGCCCAGGGGGGGCATCAGGTTGAAAATGGTGGTGATATCTTTGACCCCCTTGATGAAGTTGCTGCCATAGGGGTGAAGAAAAAGTACCTTCATGGAATCTCCAGGGTCTGCGGATGAAAACTGCCCATTCTGCGATGAATAGCTGTTTTGTATAGCATGCTTCCGCTAAAAAGACAGCAACGTTCTTTGGTGACTGTCGGAGCCGTTCCGGCGATTTATCGTTGAACCCTGTGTGACGCGCCAAGTTTCCTCAGGCAGCTGTTCCAGCTCGCATGAAGCTTCGGTGCTGTTTGTTGACGTAGTTACGTTAATCATGTAGCATGACTCTTTTATAAAGTTCATGCGGGGTGGATGTGCGCTGCAATGCTCTTACCATCGATGTTGAAGATTGGTACCACGTCTGCGGCGTTGAGCAAACCCAATCCATCGCGCGCAGCAGTTGGCGGGTGACGGCAGCAACGGAGCGTATTCTGAGGCTGCTGGACGAATACGGGGCCAAGGGCACGTTTTTTGTGCTGGGGTCGGTCGCGGCGGCGGAACCGGAACTGGTAGAACGTATTGTCGCTGGAGGCCACGAAGTCGCTTCACACGGTTGGTCGCACAGCTTGATCGATCAGCTGACTCCCGACCAGTTTTGTGACGAATTGGCCCGCACCGAAGAGGTGATCAGGCAACAGTCAGGTCACCTGCCGGTCGGCTTTCGGGCGCCACAGTGGTCCGTGTCCGAACGAACCCCCTGGGTTCTCACTATCCTGGCGGAACGGGGCTACAGGTATGATTCCAGCTTGAATCCCTTGCCGTTTATCGGCGATCGTCGGGGATCGCGGGTTCCGCACCGGATCAGTACCCCTGGCGGAGAAGTGTGCGAGTTTCCGCCCCTGGTGTCGCCAACCTGGTTTGGAAACCTGCCGACGGGTGGCGGCTGGGGTTTCAGGTTTTTTCCCCTGGCGCTGGTTGAACATACGCTGGAACGCTTGAATGCCACCGGCAGCCCGGGCGTGTTATATCTGCATCCGCGGGATGTTGATCCGGATGGTCCCCGCCTGTCCCTTCCGGCGCTGAAGAGTTTTGCCGCCTATGGGACCAGGAATGATGCGCTGCCGCGATTGCGGAGGTTGCTGGAACGCTTTCGATTTACCCCACTGAAAGAACTGGTCGCCAATGACGTACTGCATCCTGATCCCATCCTTTAATGCCGAAAAAACACTCGCAGCGGTTGCCGCCGAATGTCTTCTGGCGGGTGTTCCGGTTGTGGTCGTGGATGACGGCTCAACGGATGGGACGTCCGATGTGGCGGGGCGCTTGCCGGTCACGCTCCTGCGGCATGAACGGAATCTGGGCAAGGGCAGGGCGCTGCGCACCGGTTTTGCCTGGGCCCTGGAGCAGGGTTTTGAGGCGGTGATCACGCTGGATGCCGACGGTCAGCATGATGTCTCCGCCGCCCAGCGTCTCCATGATGCGGCCCGGGATGGGGGCATCGATCTGCTGATCGCCTCCCGGCATGGCCAGTTTGAAAAAATGGCCGGTCTGCGCGCCTTTTGGAATCGTTTTGGGGTCTGGTGCATGAGAAAGCGGACCGGATTCGAGATCACTGACAGCCAGTCCGGTTTCCGTTATTACTCGTCCGATCTCCTCAGATCTGTTAAGCTGAATGCCGATGGGTATGACCTGGAGATGGAACTGCTCATGAAGGCCTGGCGAAACGGGTTCAAGGTCGCTTCGCTGCCGGTGGCCGCGCGGGTTGCCGATGGGCGTTCCACCAGTCATTTCCGGCCGGTGCGCGACACCTGGAATATCTGCAAAATATTTTTACGCCACATGTAACGGGAGTTATAGATGATTAAAACTTTGAAGGATTATACCAAGGAAAAGGTCCTGACCTATCTACTCTCAATGGCGAGCAACTCCTCCGATGAGACGCTGATCAAGATGACCCATCTGATGGAGATGATCCCCAAGAAGGACTACTATAAAGAGCGTATCCGCTGGATCAGGGGGCTGGTCCGCGACAAACATCCCAGTATCGAGTTTCCCCGCCGCATCCTGCGTGACCTGCATCCCAATCAGCGGGACAAATGGATCAGCAACCTGGCCATCAACCATCTCTTGAACGGCACCAACAAGCGTAAGGAATGGGGCGATGCAAACGGATTTTACCCGCCATCCACGGTGGTTATCAGTCCCACCATGAAGTGTGACTTGAAGTGTTACGGCTGCTATGCCGGTGACTACGGAAAATCCCTGGAACTCTCCCTGGATGAGCTCGACTCGGTCCTGATGCAGATGAAGGAGATGGGCATCTATTTCGCCGTTATCTCCGGCGGTGAGCCCTTCTACATGAAGGGTATCTTCGATATCTTCAAGAAGCATGACGACATGGCCTTTCTGGTCTTCACCCACGGCGGTCTGATCGATGAGGCCATGGTCGAGAAGCTGACCGAGGTGGGTAATGTCATGCCGGCCTTCTCCCTGGAGGGCTACGAGCAGGAAACCGACGAACGCCGCGGCGCCGGGCATTTCAAGAAGGTCATGCGGGCCATGGATCTGCTGCGTGAAGGGGGGCTCTCCTTCTGCGGCTCGTTCACCCATTCCAGCAAAAACTCCCATATCATCACCAACCCCGAGTATATCGACATGCTGCTCGCCAAGGGTGTCTTTGCCATGTGGCTCTTCTCCTACGTTCCGGTCGGGAGAAAGCCGGACACCGGCCTGATGCCGACACCCGAACAACGCGATCATCTGCGCCGCAGCGTGGCCGGCTTCCGTGACAGCAAGCCGATGCTCTTCATCGATTTCTGGAATGACGGGCCGATGGTTTCCGGTTGCCTGGCCGGCGGCAGAAAATACTTCCACATCAATGCCAACGGGGACATTGAACCGTGCGTCTTCTGCCACGTGGCCGTTGACAACATCCGCCGGACGACCCTGCGCGAGGCGCTTGGCTCACCACTCTTCCGAAAGATCCGGGAAAAGCAGGGTGAACACGACAATCTGCTGCGTCCCTGCATGTTGATCGACCATCCCGATGTGGGCAGGGAGATCTTTGCCAGCGAGGGGGCCTACGCGACCCATGAAGGCGCCGAGGAGATCTTTACCGGCCTGGCTGACAAGATGGACGCCTATTCCAGTTCCTACGCCGAGATAGCCGATCCGGTCTGGGAAACCGAGTTTGCCGATCATCCGGTCAAACAGAAAAAAATGACCCACCGAAAATGAGTGTGTGTCCGGCAACCTCGCCGGTTGACGGGGGCCGGACGCCTATTCTTCTAATTCATGGCAATCTATAACAGCATAAATCTGTCCCTGATTGATTTGTTTACGCGCATGGTTCCGCGTCGGCTCTTTCCGCCGCTGGCCTTTGTGACGGCGCTGGTGGTATACGCTATCACGGGTAATCAACGGCGGGGGGCGCGCGCGAATCTGCGTGTCGTCACCGGACGCCGCTGGGTCGAACCGTTGATCATCTCCTCCTACTACAAGTTTGCCCGTAACTGGTGCGACATCATGTTGATGACGCGTCTTTCCGGTCCGAAACTGCATTCCCTGGTGGGGCGAAAAAGCGACTCCAAGCCGATGGATGATGCCCTGGCGGCCGGTACCGGCGCTATCCTCGTTTCTCCCCATCTGGGTAACTGGGAACTGGGCGGATTGGGCCTGGCCGATCTGGGCTACCCGGTCAATGTCCTCACCTTCCGGGAGCCGGATGAGCGTTTCAACAGTGAGCGGGAGCGTCTGCGCAAGGAACGTGGCATCCGTTTTATCTATGTGGACCGGGATGATACCTCGCCGCTGGCCATTGTGGAGGCGGTCAATGCTCTCAGGCGTAACGAGGTGCTGGCCATCCTGGGTGACCGGGACGGCTCCTCGCAGACCATGCGGATCGAATTTTTCGGCCGCCCGGCCAATATCCCGGTCGGAGCCGCCTATCTCTCCCTGGCCAGCGGTGCACCGGTGATTCCGGTCTTTGTGGTTTTGGAACAGGGACGCTACGCGACCATCATGGAGGAGCCGATCTTCTTTAGCGGCGGCTACGGTACGCACGGCAACGTTATCCGCAGCGGCATGGAACGCCTGCTGGCGGTCTTCGAACGCTATATCCGGGCCTACCCGGATCAATGGTACAATTATTACGAATTTTGGGATAGCAAGGGCTAACCCGCTGAAAAATAACCGGCTTGAGAAACAAATTAACCACGAGAGAGGTTTGCATGTCCGAAGAACTGATTGTAAAAGTAAAACAGATGATTATTGACAGCCTGCGCATCGAGGGGATGTCAACCGACGAAATAGACAGTGATGCTCCGTTGTTCGGTGAGGGGCTGGGGCTGGATTCGATCGATGCCCTGCAGCTGGTTGTGGCCATGGAAAAGGAATTCGGTACAATCGTGCCGGATGCGGCCACCGGTTCCAAGGTTTTTGCCTCCGTTCGCAGTATGGCGGCTTTTATTTCCGAAAACGGCAAATAGCAGATGAACGCGCCGGCTGCCTCGCATAGTCCATGGCGACGAGTGGTACGAGAACGATGAACAAACGTCCGCGCATGCTGTTGATCTATCCATCCACCCACAAGCTGGGCTGGGTGCGGCGATTTCAGCTTCCCTCCCTGTCCCTGAAATTGGTGGCGGCATCGACCCCGCCGGAATGGGATATTGTCCTGGCGGATGAGCTCCACGAAGAGATCCCCTTTGACGGTGATTTCGATGTGGTCGGGATCACGGCCATGACCCACCAGGCGGTCCGGGCCTATCAGGTTGCCGATCGTTTCCGTGCCCGTGGTGTTCCGGTGGTCCTGGGGGGGATGCATGCCACGGTGCTTCCGGATGAGGCGCTGCAGCACGCCGACGCGGTGGTGATCGGCGAGGCCGAGCCGGTCTGGGCCCGGCTGCTTGCGGATCTTCAGGCCGGGAAACTGGAGCCGCGTTACAGCTCCATTCCGGGTGGCGAAACCCTGGTGATTCCCTGGGCTCGCCGGGATATCCTGGTGGGTAAGAAATACCTCACCACCCAGACCCTCCAAGCCAGCCGGGGCTGCCCCTACGACTGCCCCTTCTGCACGGTGACCCCCTATTTCGGCCGTTCATTCCGCTACCGCGACCCGGAAGATATTCTGGCCGAGATGCGGACCTTCGACAAAAAGCTAACGGTGATCCTGGACGACAATATCCTGGGGGACCCGGAGCGGGCCAGGCCGATCCTGAAGGGGATGGCCGGGATGGGTCTGCGCTGGGGCGGGCAGGCCAATCTGCGCTTTGCCGAAGACCCGGAGATGGTCCGCCTGCTGGCCCAATCGGGCTGTATCGGCATCTTTGTCGGCCTGGAATCGGTGGATGGCCCCCACTCCAAGCACCCCAAGACCGGCAGCCGCTACTCCCAGGCCGAGCTGATCAAACGGGTCAGGGATGCCGGCATCGTTCTGGAGGCGTCGATGATCTTCGGTTTCGACGACCATGACGAGAGCGTCTTTGAAACGACGATCCGTTATCTGGAAGAGTGCCGTCCCAGCATACCGACCCTGCATATCCTGACCCCCTATCCCGGAACGGCCCTCTTCCGTCAGTTCGACGGGGAGGGGCGCCTGCTGCATAAGGACTGGCAACGCTACGATCACAATCAGGTCGTGTTCCGCCCCAAACTGATGACCCCGGAACGGCTCTACCAGGGGTGGCTTGCGGCGCGTCGGGAAGTCTACCGCTGGCCCTCGATTTTCACGCGGGTCATGTCCGGCAAATCCGCCTATTTCACCAATCTGGCCTACAATTGCCTGCGCCGCGGTGGCGTCTACGGCGATGACACGAACGCGCAGCTGCCCATCAGCCCTGCCGAGCCGAGGGGTGATGCTGACAATAGCGCGAGGGAAGCATGAAGATACTGCTGTTACGTCCCCATCCCGGTAATGACCGCTTCGGTCTGGGGCCCTTCTTCTGTGTAGAACCGTTGGGGCTCGAATACCTGGGCGCGGCACTCATATCCCAGGGGCATGAGGTGACCATCGCCGACCTCCGTTTCCGCCCCGGTCCGGCCACCTGGGTCAGGCGTACCCGCCCGGCCTTGGTCGGCATCGGCTGCCTGCATGCCCTGGAGTTTGATCAGGTCATCGCGACCGCCCGCGAGGTACGCCGGACAAACCCGGCCGCCTTTATCCTGGTCGGTGGCCACGCGGCGGCGGCCTATCCAACGGCCCTTGAGTGCGATGAGATCGATGCCATCTGTGTCGATGACGGCGAGGAGATCGTACCGGCGCTTGCCGAGGCGGTCGAGAAGGGAGGACGACTGGGCGAGGTGCCCGGCCTGCGCCTGAGGACCCCGGATGGCTGGATCAGCACCCCCCGTTTGGCCCAGCGTACCAGCCTGGATCTGGTGCCTCTGCCGGCGCGCCACCTGGTCGAGCGGCATCGCTCGGGGTATCATTGCCTGCTGTTCAAGCCGGTCTGGTTGATCGAAACCGCCCGCGGCTGTCCGCACAACTGTTCGTTCTGCTCGGTCTGGCAGCTCTATGACCGCTCCTGCCGGGAACGCAACCTGGAGGCGGTGGTGGAGGATTTTGCCAGCTGCGGGGATGCGGTCTTTGTGGCCGACGATCTGTTCTGGTACAATCCGGCCCGCAGCCTGGCGCTGGCGGAGGCCCTGAAACGCCGCGGCGTCTTCAAGCGCTGGATCCTGGTGCAGACCCGCACCGACCTGATTCGGCGAAGCACCGAACTGATGGAGGCCTGGCGTCCCCTGGCCAAGGATTTCGACATTTTTCTCGGTCTGGAAGCGGCCAGCGACACAGGGTTGGATGGCCTGGACAAGGGTGCCGGCCTGGAAGACAGCATCGAGGCGGTGCGCATCGCCCGCGAGCTGAAATTCGGGATCAACGGTAATTTTCTGGTCGATACGGATTGGGAAGAGTCCGACTTCCGCGAACTATGGGGCTTCGTGGAACAGTACGGACTGCAGCGGGCCGGATTCACCATCCGCACCCCCCTGCCGGGCACCGAGTATTATCGCCAGATGAACGAGCGGGTTGCCGGGCAACAGTGGTCCAATTACGATATGCATCACCTGCTCTGGGAGCCGCGTATCGGCGCAAAGCGTTTCTTTGAACTGTATGCGGAAACCTGGCGGCGCTCGATCCTCAATACCGCCGGCGACAAGGGGATCATGGACTGGATCCGCCAGGTGCGCCCCAGCCAGATCCCCTATATTATCCGGGTGCTCTGGCGGACGCAACGTATGATGAAACCTGTCGAATATCTCAAGGAACATCTGGCGACCCGGCCGAAGGCGGGGCTATGATAACCATCCTCAATTTTTCGCAGCGTACCAACGGCATCAATGACCGGATCTGCGACGCCCTGGCGAAGGGATTTACGGAAAGAAATGTCGAATACCGCTCGGTCCGGACCCGGGAACTCACCATAGGCTTCTGCAACAATTGCCGTGCCTGCATGAAGGCCCCCGGAAATGACCTGGGGGTCTGTTCCCTGCACGACGACATGCAGGGGCTGATGACTGCCCTCTTGGAATCGGACGGCATCATCGTTTCGGCACCCATCAACTGTTACGACCTGCCGTCAGTACTCCGGATCATCCTGGAGCGGATGAGCAGCTTCTGTTACTGGAACGACGAGATGTACGCACCGAAGGTCCGCGATATCGGCCGTGACATCCGCGGGGTGCTGATCACTACGAGCGCCCTGCCGGGGATTATGGTGCCGCTTGTCACCCGGGCCCGAAAGACCTTCAAACTCTTCGCCAAACCGCTCCGCATGAAGAAGGTCAGCTATTACCACCTCGGCTTCAAGGGGAGAAAAACTGATATGATCATCAACCGAAATGACCTCGATGTCGTCCGCAGGATTGTGAACAATTTCTCCAGACCGGGATTCTTTAGTTCTGCCGCCGTCCCAACTGCGGCTGACCGGGAAGGGACGGATACCCTATGAACATCCTGTTTGTCTCACCGGGGTGGCCCAAGGGACGGCTGTGGGGTGAGTTGGCCTTCAAGTTCCCCTCCCTGTCCCTTGCTGCCATCGCGGCGGTAACCCCGTCGGAATGGGGGGTTTTCTTCCACGATGACAATATGAAGACGGTGGATTATGCCACAGGTGCCGATATCGTGGCCTTGACCGCCATGACCCCCCAGGCGGTCAGGGCTTACGAGATCGCCGATAGCTTTCGGGCGCGGGGGAAGACCGTGATTATGGGTGGATTCCACGCCAGCAACCTGCCGGACGAGGCGCTACAGCACGTGGATGCGGTGGTGGTAGGGGAGGGGGAGCTGGTCTGGCCCCGCCTCCTGGCTGACTGGCGGGCCGGTACGCTCCAGCGGGTCTATCGCAGCAGCGATCAACTTCCCATGGAGGCAATCCCCTTTGCCCGGCGCGAAATCTTCAAGGGAAAGGGATATCTGCTCACCAACACCATCCAGACCACCCGCGGTTGCCCCTTTGACTGTGAGTTCTGCTCAGTGACCGCCTTTTACGGCCGCAAGTACCGCAAACGGCCGGTGGACCAGGTGTTGGCCGAACTGCAGGAGTTGCGCAAAGACAATTCCTTCGTCTTCTTCGTGGATGACAACATCGTGGCTGACCGAAAATATTCCCTGCCGCTCTTCGAGGGGATGAAGGGGATGGGGCTGAAGTGGCTCTCCCATGCCCCCATCGACTTTGCGGAGGATCGGGAGCTGGTGAAGGCCGCCGGGGAATCGGGGTGTGTGGGGATGTTCGTTGGTTTCGAGTCCCTCAATCAGGACTCCCTGGTTGCCATGGGGAAGGTGACTAACCGAGCCCTATCCTACCTCGATTACGCCAAAACCTTCCGGGACCACGGTATCGGCATCCTCGGCTCTTTCGTCATGGGGTACGATGGCGATACCCCCGATATCTTCGAACGGACCCTCCGCTTCTGTGAAGACGCCCGCCTGGAGTCGGCTATCTTCCCGATCCTGACCCCCTATCCTGGCACCGAGGTGCGGCGCCGCCTGGAAGGGGAGGGGCGCATCGTCTCCAACGACTGGCGGGACTACGATATGGAGCACGTCACCTACCGCCCGGTCGGTATGACCGCCCGTGAGCTCCAGGAAGGGTACGAGCAGCTCTGTCGTTCCTTCTACTCCTTTCCCTCCATGTACCGCCGTATCTTCAAGCTGCACCGGTCGGTACAGGTCTTCGGCCCCATGAACATCGGTTTCCGCGCCGCAATCCGGAGAAAGGTGGCGGGGACGTGATCTGCTACATGTTCCCAGGACAGCCGGTGGCCTTTACCGGGATGCCGGCCGATGATCCGCTCTTCGCCTCTACCGCCGACCTCTGTTACTCGGCAACCGGCTATGACCCCCGCGATGCCGATACCACGGAAGATCCCCTCTCCGCCGCGGTTCGGCTGCAGCTGTTCGGTTCGGTCATGAGCTTGTATCGAAACGATCTGTTGAACGCTACCCACGGCCTGCCGGGGATGATTGCCGAGCACAGTATGGGGATTTATGCCGCCCTGGCGGCGGCCGGCGTCATCGACCAGACCGCTGCCTTGGAACTGACCGGCCGGATCGGGAGGTGTCTTGCGACGATGACCACACGCTGCCGCTATGCCCTGGGGAGCGTGGTGGGGCTCGGCGGCGACCTCCTGGAGGCTATCGTTGTGAACAACGGTGTCTTCCTGGCAAACTGCAACACCTCCCGACACTTCCTGCTGGCAGGGAGATGGGAAGGGATCTGTTCGGCAACCGCCGAGGCCGAGGCCGCCGGGGCGTTCTCGGCCGGCGTCTTTCCGGCTGACGCCCCGCTCCACACGCCGCTCCTGCAGGAGGTTGCCGGTGAATTGGAGGCCATCGTGGCCGATTACCGCTTCCGTGCCCCCCGGATCCCGGTGATGAATCACCTCGATCAGACCCTGCTGAAGGGGGACGACATCCCCCGGTTTCTGGTGGAAGAACTCTGTCTCCCGGTGTACTGGGAACGGACCTACCGCGCCCTGAAACAGGCCGGGGTAGAGCGGTTCTACGAGGCCGGGGCCGGTCAGGCCCTCTCGAAATTCAACCGATGGATCGACAGCCAAGCATGAGATATCACGAAACCCCCCTGCAGGTGCGCTTCAACGAGGTCGATGCCTATAACGTGGCCTGGCATGGCCATTATGTGGCCTGGATGGAGGTCGGCCGTAACGATCTGGCCGGACGCTTCCAGATGGATGCCGCCCAACTGGCGGAAGCAGGTTTTCTGGGGCCGGTGATCAATCTGGAGTTGAAGTTTCACAACCCGGCCCGCTTCAAGGATGAGATCATCGTGCGGACCAGCTTGCGCAGCAGCGAGACCGCGACCCTGGTCTTTTTGAACGAGATCGTGGCCCTGGACGGCCGTAAGCTGGCAAGCGGCGTGACGACCCACGCCCTGACCGATCTGCAGGGTGTCCTGCAATTCAAATGGCCGCCGCTGATTATAAAACGGATCGACAATATGAAGAACTGGTTGCTAACCACATGAATATACTGCTCATATCGGCGAACCGCGAACGGGACCCCTATCCGGTATTTCCCATCGGCTTGTCCTACCTGGCCGCTCCCCTGGCCCAGGCCGGGCACAGCCTGTCGGTCCTGGATCTCTGTTTTGAAGAGGAACCGGAAGCGGCCCTCGCCGCGGCTCTGACCGCCCAGCGCCCGGCGGCGATCATCATCTCGCTGCGCAACCTGGACAATGTCACCTGGCCCGGCAGCCGTTCCTATTTGCCCGGTCTGCGGGTCATCGTGGAGGCCTGCCGGGCCTGCGGCACGGTCATCGTGGGGGGGTCCGGATTTTCGTTGATGCCGCTGGAAGTACTGGCGGCCGTCGGCGCCGACTATGGCATAGCCGGGGAGGGGGAGGAGGTTCTGCCGCTCCTGCTGGCCCGCATCGAAGCGGGTGCGGATGCCTCGGACCTGCCGGGGGTGGTCGTGGCCGGGGCGTCGTCGTTTGTGCCGCCTCGTTTGATCTCGCGCATCTACTCACCCGAGCGCGCCCTGTTCAACGTGGCCCGTTACCACAGCGAAGGGGGCATGGCCAATGTGCAGACCAAGCGCGGCTGTCCCTTCTCCTGCACCTACTGCACCTATCCTCACCTGGAGGGGCGGGTCATGCGCCTGCGGCCGGTGGAGGAAATCCTGACGGAGATCCGCAGTCTGGTGCACGATTTTGGCGTCTCCTATCTGTACTTCGTGGACGACATCTTCAATTATCCACCCGCATTTGCCTCCGAGCTGTGTCGTGCCATGGCAACCGAGAAACTGCCCGTCAACTGGTCGGCCTTTATCAATCCCGATTTCATCACCCCTCAGCTGATGGAGGAGATGCTGGCGGCCGGTTGTGACGCCGTGGAATTCGGCAGCGATTCGGGGTCGCCGCTGATGTTGAAAAACCTGCGCAAGTCATTTTCCGTTGAGGACCTGCGCAGGGCCTCACGGCTCTGCCGGGAGATGGGGGTCGATTTTGCCCACTACATGCTCTTCGGCGGCCCGGGCGAGACACGCGAGACCATTCTGGAAACCTTTGAACTGATGGATGAGTTGGAGCCGACCGCGGTGATCACCATGACCGGCATCCGCATCTATCCCAATACGGCCCTGCAGCGCACCGCCATCGACGAAGGGATCATCGGCGAAGACACCTCGCTTTTGGAGCCGGTATTCTATATCTCGCCCCCCATCCGGGATTGTTTTGCCGAGTTGATCACCTCCGAGGCCATGAAACGCCGGAACTGGATCGTGCCCGGTCTGGAGGTCAACGCCAGTTCCGCCATGTTGGATGCCATCCGTCTGTTCAAGGTCAAGGGGCCGCTCTGGAAGATGATCAAGGGGCTCGGGCGCAGCCATCACCGTCCGCTCAGCTGACGGCGCTTTGCCAGACCTGCGAGGTTTTGGAAACCTCGCAGGTCTTTCCAGTTAATATCTCAACAACCGGTGCCCCGGCTTGTATCGGTCAGCAGCGGTTGTCTTCTCCGGGAGGTAGTAGTTATGAACAGACTTTCTTTATTGCTTACACTGGCCAGCATGCTGTCCTGTGCAACACTCGCCCTGGCCGAGAATTCGCCACGTAAGTTAATGCCGCGGAAGGGGACAGCGGAAGTATCCACCCCGTCGACTGCCTGGAACGAGCCCGTTACCGGTATGGAATTTTTGCCGGTCAAAGGCGGTTGCTTTGAGATGGGTGACACTTTCGGAGAAGGGCTGAATGATGAAAAACCGCTGCACAAGGTCTGTGTCAATGATTTTGCCATGGGCAGGACCGAAGTCAGCGTCGCTCAATTCAAGGCATTTGTCACCGCGACAGGATACAAGACCGAGGCGGAACTGGGCGATGGCTGCTTTAATCAGGCCGGAAAGGTCAAGGGAGCCAATTGGAAGAATCCCGGTTTTGCGCAGACCGACGCGCATCCGGTGGTCTGTGTCAGTTGGAACGATGTTACTGCCTTCGGTTCCTGGCTGTCCGAAAAGAGCGGTCGCGAGGTACGCCTGCCGACCGAGGCGGAATGGGAATATGCGGCCCGCAGCGGTGGCAAACCTAATAAATACGCCTGGGGCAGCGCTGAATTAAACGGCAATCTGGCGGATGAATCTCTGAAGAAGCGATATAACAACTGGAAGGTTGTGTACAAATATGATGACGGATTTACCTTCACCGCACCGGTCGGCAGCTATACGGCCAATGAGCTCGGCTTCCATGACATGAGCGGTAATGTCTGGGAGTGGTGCCAGGACTGGTATGGAAAGGATTACTACAAGGTAAGCCCGGTGGAAAACCCGCAAGGCCCATCCGATGGCAAATTACGCATCCTGCGCGGCGGAGCCTGGGGCTATATGCCGTCTGATGCGCGAACAGCCCGCCGGAACCGCTTTGAACCCGCGGGGCGGAGCAACTTCCTCGGTTTTCGTCTGGTGACGGTTTCTTCCAAGTAGGGCAGCAAATTGAGCGGTAATGAGGTGCAACGGCGGCGCGGCGTTATTGCGCCGACTGCCTGCCGCCGATGGTTGGACATTTTTAGTGCAGAAAAAAGGTCGCGTAGCAACTCGACTATTGTCAGAGATTGAAACGCGACCCTTATTATCGTTCAGTTTTTTGCACTGCATTTCAGTTAGCGTGCATAAGAACGTCCGCTGCCCACTGGTTCAGGCTTTTCCCATGAGCCTCAGCCATCATTACAGCGTGGGCATGAACTTCGGGGGGGACTCTTAACATCAGTTTTCCTGAATATGGTTTTTGTGGCGCTCTTCCTAGCTTTTCGCATGTTGCCAGATAATCGTCTACCGCCTCAAAAAATGCTGCTCGTAGTTCTTTTACAGAATCGGCGTGAAAGCCTACGACGTCTTTAATTCCTGCAATGTGACCAATAAAACATACGTCTTCATCGCTGTATTCGATTCTTGCTGCATATCCTTTATAAATCATTGTGCTCATGGCTTTACTCCCGCGCTTTCCAGAAATGTCCTGGCATCTCTGACTTGATAGGGCTTAGCTTCTTTTGCCGGGTGTGGTTGGCATTCGCTGTTGGTCCAACGGCTGAGAGTTGACCTACCGGGGAAATTCACCCCCGGCCAGGTCTAGCGCTTAGTTGAGCCTTCCGCTCTTTAATTGATTTCATCGCATTTCCGATTTTAAAGGCATTTCCAATTTTTTCTCTATGAGATTTAACTTTGCTGTGCTTGCTACGTCAGAATCTGCACTATTACTTAGCTTAACAAGAGCAGCCCGTGGCGTTATAGGATTTTTGGCTACAAGCTTCTGGACATCTGGATAGCCTTGGTCTGCGAGCTTTAGCAAAATATCTGGAGTGATTTTTGGATTTTTTGCAATCGCATAAAATACTTCGTGGAAGTTGCTATAAGCATGTTTAATTAAGTTATCGTGCATTTGTAGAGTTGCCTCGGGTGAGGCAGCGATATCAACCTTAAGTTCTGAGTCAGATTTTGCGGATTCTAAGATTAGAAAGCTAACAATACCAGGAAATCGTTTGAGAATAAGCTGCTTTGACTGCTGTGTGCACTTTTTGCTGAGAAAAACTGAAGCCAGGACTACTTCATTCGAGTTGTTATTAGCGATAAAATTTAAAATCTCAGGCGGTGTTTCCATACTCTTGGCAATATTGCGTACTATTCTGGGGTCTTTGTGATTGGCTAAGTACTTCCAAGCGGTTATTTTACTTGTTGAAACATATTTTTGTGCATGCTTAGTCGCTTTGTATCTGTTCGTGTTTATTGAATTATCCTCTCGATTACTTCTGTTTATTGCAATAATATCACGTAGAGTTTGAATCGCATTGGGATGATCAAGAAGCAAATTTTCAGTTTCTATATTTGATTGATATACCGCTAGTTCAATTAGTATCTCAGAAGTGGTATTTAAATCTTTTGCCATATTATTAGCAACGTAGCTGCTATTAGTGCTGGCTGCTCTTAATTTAAGTGCAATAGGCGCATTTGGAAGAAGAGCGAGTGTTTCAACGATCTTATCTTCTTTTGTGGTGATTTCCGCTAGAAGAATAATTCTTTTGGTTATTGGTTTTGTCTTGAAGGAATCATCTAATATTGAATCTATCCATTGAGTATTCTTAACGCTATAAGACAATGGATGCCTATTATAATGCTGCTTTATTTCGTCATCCGTATATTTTCCGATAAGTGATGACTTGAAATATACAGCATCTTTTTCTAGGCTTGTCTTTTCTAATGATTCTGTGGCTGGAATGATTATAGATAACACAATCGGGGCTACCACAATCGCAAAAAAGAGCCCAACTAAAATGCTGGCACCTAACCTTTTGAAACGCAAGAATCCGACAATCAAACCCACGAAAAAACCAGGTATAACAACGCAATATATAAAGTAAATTAATGCATATCCTTCTGCCAAATTTGTAATCTCCTGTATGGTTCAACGGGGCTGAGGGTGGCGGGTTTCACCGCACCACCCGATGGTTGATCATTTGATTCTTCCGCAGCTACCATCTAATACGGCTGAGACAGGGAATTAAGTAGCGAGAAGTCAACCCCTGTATCAGGAAATGCTTTGGATCTTTTGCTCTTGTAATGGACGTCTGAAATTCTCCACCCGCCCCCGGTTTTTACAATGTTAAAGTTGATATTCATGACATTTTTTTCGCTGTTTTGGTCGTAAGTAACTTCCACAATATTCTTTCCAGCTTTTTGATTTATCTTGATGTTGCGTATTCCGTCAGGGTCTTGACTGCCACAGAGTAGAACAAAGTCTATATGCCCGACTTCTTTTGTTCTTGTTACATACGTTCTGTCTTTTATTGTCAGTCCTGCCAACTTTGGAGTGAAGTATCGTTTCAGTACACTTGCTGACTGATCAACTAGAATCGTTTTTGAGCTGTCGTCATTTGTTATTTCCCAGCCAAAGTCCCGATACAACAATTTTACAACATTTTCAGATGGTTCCGTTTGATCTGATATATTGGTGGCAAATACGCTCGTGGAGAACCAGAGGGAAAGAATCGAAAGGAGTGTGCAGAGAAATTTCATTTTTATTTCTCCTCATTTTCTTGATCAACGGCTCTGTGGATGACTTGCGAATGCAGCGAAATAAGTCTATGCGCGTGTTAGGGGGGAATTCCGGTGACATCCATGATAAGTTTTGTCAAGGGGGAAACGGAGATTTCCCCTGGCTCCCCGAACTGCCTCCGGTAGCTTTTTGTTGCTCCTTCCAGCTCTTCAACCTTTTTAATCTCGTTCGATAGGGTCCGCACGATTATGATCATGCGACCAGACATCCATGTGCCGCCTTCGGGTTTACCCGTTGCGGAAGATTGAGTTAGGGCCAACCCGCCAGCCTCGAAACAGTATAAAGGTTGTGCAGCCATAAGACTCACATAGTCCCCGGAATAGCGAGGCCTGGCGGGAAGATCGTCCTGCAAGAAGGTTATGTCTGTTCTGTTATGCCGCTATCTTCAATAACTCGAAATCGGTTTCTCTGCGGTCTACTGCAAGCATGAATTCCACCAGTTTGCGGGCAACCACCAGCGTTGCACGGTTCTTGTTGCCGCGTGTCAGCTCTTTTTCATGAAGTAGGCTCAGTTGTTCATTCCAGAGCGGTGCAAGTTTGGCGGCTTCAATCAGCTTGGTCTGTAAGTGTTTGTTCCGCTTCTTGGAGATCGGTCCACGCTGCTCTTTACCCGCTGATTCGTGCTGACCGCTGCAAAGTCCACAGTAGCTGATTGCATCGCGTGAGGAGCTGAATCGAGATACCTCACCAACTTCCAGTACCCAGGTCAGCGCGGTTAGTTCACCGACTCCAGGTATGCTCATCAGTCGTTGTACCCGCTCGCGGATCAGACTGTTTTTTCGTAATGCCGTTACCAGCTTTTTCTGGATGCCTTCAAACATCTCAAGGCCGTTTCTGCTCATCTTCAACAACGCTTTTACCGATTCCGGCACATCCTCAACTCGTTCTAAAAGAGCACCAAAGTATTTCTTGCCGTGGAGTCTCTTCTTGTCATAGATCGCGCCAACTTCCATAAGCAGGCCGGACATCTTGTTCTTCATCTTGACGGCGGTACTGACAACCATGTTCCGATAGCGTAGCACCCGCCGCAGTTCTCGTAACTCTTCCGGCATCATATGGCATTCCGGCAACAGGTTGACCCGCAACAGGTCGGCTATCTTCTCGGCATCAGCACGGTCATTCTTTTTCTTGGCTGCGGTGATCGCCTTCAACATGGCCGGATGTGCTACTTTCAGCTCAAGGGCATGCGGTTTCAGGAAGTCATACACCCAACCGGTAAAGATCGTGGCTTCCATGGCTCCGTACCAAGGGCCGGGCAGTTCACTCAACCATTTCTTCAATACCTTGCGTTCTGCAGCAACAATGCCTTGCCGAACAAGCTCACCGTCAATACGTTTGATACAGTAGGCGATTACCTTCTTGTGAATGTCCAGGCCGATGTAGTAAATTGCGCTCATGGAAGCCTCCTCGTGGTGATTTGATTTTTGGACGGCGTTGCCGGTCCAACCGCTTGCTCTTACAAGCTATCAATACCACCGGAGGCTTCCACCTCAACTCCTACTTATGCATTCAAACAGTATATCGAACTATTTTACTTTTTGTTTTGGTCCTGGCTTCTTTGGTCGGAGAGTCCTGTCAATCAACGACTCAATATGATCAATAAATGCCTCTTGACCAAGTGGTCTGCCCGACCGCTCGTGTTTGCGGAATGTGATCATTTCATCCTCTGATGACAATGATAGGAAGTTACTCCAATTTCCAACCATTGAAAGCAGTGGTTCAACCTTGACCAACTTGTCGTCTTGAGCCTTCAGGTGGGCCTGGGCGCTGCTCCACGGATACTTCTCCGGGCGCATAACAATTTTCGCAGCAACCGGGTTCATTTCAACATATCGAGTAGCTGCCAACAGATAACTTTCGTCCATCGGAAACGATGCGAAGCGTTCCTGCCACAGGTGTCCACGCCACTTCTCCCGGAAGTTGATCCTGCGGGTATAGCGGCGATGTGCTTCGCCAATCGCACGGGCCAGTCCTTCTTCGGTTTCAGGCACGGCAATCAAGTGAACGTGATTAGGCATCAGGCACCATGCCCAGATCTCTACATGATATTTGCCGCACCATTCGGCCATCA